>ERZ857521.1-NODE-1-length-439780-cov-10.512393_pt1 | contig 439780 bp, 332 predicted proteins | sample MGYA00519701_ERZ857521 | MGnify/ENA primary metagenome ERZ857521 (study PRJEB31778, sample SAMEA3449346) | human gut metagenome | biome: human gut; feature: human-associated habitat; material: faeces | place: United Kingdom | collected 2010/2012 ...
ATAAAGTTGCCGGAATATTTTCATATCTCGCTGATTTTTAGTATATTTATGGTGGAAAATAGCCTCGTATGGCTTATGGTTTCACTTAAATTTGAGTATCTGTTTGAACTGTTACTGATAATATACCTGGTGCCTGTCATCATCATACTTTCGCTGTTGTGGCGGTTGGTGTTATGGCTGGTAAGGAACGTGCTGCGGCTTGCCGGATGGTTGTTGAAGAAGGTGTGCGTCCTTGTATGGAAGGGATTACTGCTGTTGGTCGGCATCTTCCTGGGGCGGTGTTGTGTCAACCGTCCGCCGGATTCAAGATAAGGGTGAAGCAGCAAAGCCGCACCTGTCTCGGACGGGCAGGTACGGCTTCGTGTTGTAGTCGGGTGGAAAGGTGTTCTTCCCTCATGTCAGGTGTTTACCTAACTGACAAGCAGGCTAAAATCCTTTGCCTTTGCTTCTTTCATAGACAACCTCTCTTTGACTATCACAATTTTTAAGTCTGAACTGGACTGTACAACCGATAGGAATATCTTTGGGTAGCTGTTTGACTAGTTCGGAGATAACTTCGTCAACGTTACTAAAACCGATATCTGTTAGTTCACCAACAACATCTCCTTTGAAATAAGCGCGTCCGTATATCATCATCTTTTTTGAAATGCGGAAAAGTTTTTCCTCTGGAGCTTCAAGGTCACGAGCTTTGCCTTGTTTACTCTTCTTATTGCTGAAGAAAATGAAATCAATAATCTTGGCATTAAGTTCCCACGCAGGAGTAAAGTCCAGTTTTAAGTAGCCTCTTGTTACATTGAACCCATGACTGTGATTCATGCCAAATGCAACTTCATAAAGGTTTGCATCACAATCGTTTTGGGCAATGGTTGCCCACGTATGCCTGAACGTATAATAGCAGTAGTAGTCCTCCTTTTTCATGCCCATGTCGGCGCATATCTTGCGTATTCCGATATTTACGTTAGCATTGAAACTGTCGGAATTGCTGTAACGGCTGTGGAATACGAACAGGTACTCATCATCCTCATCTTTGGAGAGATACTTATTAAAGGTCTCTTGGATAAATGGCTCTATTCTCATTTCCATATATGCCTCGTCTCTGCGGCTGTGACGTGTCTTTGCCCTTTTATAGCCGATAATGCCATTGTTGTAATCCTTCTTTTTGAGTTCGTAAAGGTCAACGGTGTTGATACCGCCGATACACAGTGATAGAAGTGCTACATCCCGGCCAAGTTCCGGAAGGGGAGACAGCATCTTTGTTTTTGGAAGAGGACGGTTGAAGAACTCACGGCAGGCTTCCGCACTGATGGCACGTTTCATTGTATTGTCAGATTTGGGAATTGCCACTTTAAGCCAAGGATTGAACTTTATGCGTATAACACCACGCTCTTCATCATTTAGCTCGACTATAGCTTTTTTGAAAATTTGTCGTACACATGTAGGGTACATTTCTTTGGCTCGGTTTGTTTTTGACAGACTCTCTATCCAAAGATTTATTGCAGAAGATGACAAGTTGCTAAACAGAAGTCGGGTTGTCCCCATGAAGCGTTCTAAATGGTTTACCGCAAGTCTGTAATTCTTTGCATTGCGTTCGTGTCCATCCGCTTCCATCCTGTCTATGAACTTTCGCGCGTAATCGCTGAAGCACGCTTCTTCATCGTCTTTCAACAAGAACTCTATTACTTCCTTTATTTCCCAACAAGTCGCATTCACGCGGTTCAAGCGGTCCGTATATTGCCTGATGAGCATAGCGCAATACTCATTTACAACAGGGTCAGTGAGATCACCACCTTTCGTAATATGAGCAGCGTCTACAATTTTATTTGTTTTAATGTAACTGGATTTGCGCTGATGCGTAATCCTGATGTAAACTGTGTAGAAGCCATCGCTTCTTGGCTTTTTTACCGTTGCTTTAAATGTTGTCATACCTATTTCCTTTTTAGATAAATACTATAAATTCTTTGGGGTAAACAGGGGTAAACATGATGATTTTTGGGGTAAACATAGAGTAAAACAAATATGCTCATTTGGCTCATTTTTTGATGTCAACTGCACGAACTGTCTTAACGCAACTCAGGCTGTAATTACCGCGTAAATCGGTAGATTACAGCCTGATACAAATCTTAATTGCTATTCTGCCTGAGGGCTTCCAGTCTTAGAGAGTATCCTCTATCGCAGCCTGCGCCGCTGCCAAGCGTGCTATGGGCACGCGGAATGGTGAGCAGCTAACATAATTCAAGCCGACCTTGTGGCAGAACTTGACAGATGAAGGCTCACCGCCATGCTCGCCGCAAATACCGCATGTGAGGTTGGGACGAGTGTTGCGGCCCTTGTCGACAGCCATCTTGATAAGCTGGCCTACGCCATTCTGGTCGAGCACCTGGAACGGATCGACATTAAGAATCTTCTTATCGAGGTAAACGGGCAAGAAGCTTGCAATGTCGTCGCGGCTGTAACCGAATGTCATCTGCGTGAGGTCGTTTGTTCCAAAGCTGAAGTATTCGGCCTTTTTGGCAATGTTGTCGGCGGTCAGTGCCGCACGAGGTATCTCGATCATCGTACCGACGCGGAACGGAATCTCCACTCCCTCTTCCTTGAACAGGGCCTTGGCTGTATCGCGTATCACCTTCTCCTGCGCATCGAACTCATTGACAATTCCAATCAGCGGCACCATGATTTCAGGATGCGGGTCGTGGCCTTCCTTCTTCAACTGTATAGCGGCACCAAGTATTGCCTTAGTCTGCATTGCCGTAATCTCGGGATATGTGTTTCCAAGGCGGCATCCGCGGTGGCCAAGCATCGGGTTGTGCTCGCTCAGACTGTTTACTCGATGCTGGATTTCCTGTACGGAAACGCCCATCTCTTTGGCCATGGCCTCCTGTCCGGCAAGGTCGTGGGGCACAAACTCATGGAGAGGAGGATCAAGCAGACGTATGTTTACAGGATATCCGTCCATTGCCTTCAGTATGCCGTAGAAATCCTGCTTCTGATATGGCAACAGCTTCTCAAGAGCCTTTTCACGGCCTTCAACTGTATCTGCCAAAATCATTTCACGCATGGCCTTGATCTTCTCGTTCTCAAAGAACATGTGTTCCGTACGGCAGAGACCTATACCGACAGCTCCGAAGTTGCGTGCCACCTCAGCGTCGTGGGGTGTATCGGCGTTGGTGCGTACAACCAGCTTGGTGTACTTGTTGCACAGTTCCATCAGTGCAGCAAAGTCGCCGGTAACCTCAGCGGGCTTTGTCTTCACCTCGCCATAGTATACCTCGCCGGTTGAGCCGTTGAGTGAAAGATAGTCGCCTTCTTTCAATACCACGCCGTCAATCTCTACCGTGCGCGCCTTGTAATCAACATTGATTGCACCTGCACCCGACACACAGCACTTGCCCATGCCGCGCGCCACCACTGCAGCATGTGACGTCATGCCGCCACGTGCCGTAAGGATGCCTTCGGCGGCCGACATTCCTGCCAAGTCTTCGGGGCTTGTCTCGATTCTTACCATCACCACCTGGTGACCGTTGGCATGCCATTCTTCAGCATCGTCGGCAAAGAATACAATCTGTCCGCAGGCAGCACCCGGCGATGCAGGCAGTCCGCGGGTAAGCACGCGAGCCTTCTTCTGAGCCTCCTTGTCGAACACCGGGTGGAGCAGCTCGTCGAGCTTGTTGGGCTCGCAACGCAACAATGCTGTCTTCTCGTCAATCTCGCCCTCGCGCAGCAAGTCCATGGCAATCTTCACCATGGCCGTACCGGTGCGCTTGCCGTTTCGGGTCTGCAAGAACCACAGCTTGCCTTCCTGCACGGTGAACTCCATGTCCTGCATGTCATGGTAATGCTTCTCCAATTTGTCTTGAAGAGCGTTGAGCTGTGCAAAAATCTCGGGCATGGCCTCTTCCATCGACGGATACTTGCTTGCCCTGACCGACTCATCGATGCCCTGCTGCGTAGCCCAGCGGCGTGAGCCCTCCTTGGTAATCTGCTGCGGAGTGCGTATTCCTGCCACAACGTCCTCACCCTGTGCGTTGACCAGATACTCGCCGTTGAATATGTTCTCGCCTGTAGCGGCATCGCGGCTGAAACAAACACCGGTTGCAGAGGTGTTGCCCATGTTTCCGAACACCATGGCCATGACAGTAACAGCCGTACCCCACTCTGCGGGTATACCCTCCATCTTGCGATAAAGGATGGCGCGCTCATTCATCCAAGAGTCGAACACTGCACAGATGGCGCCCCAGAGCTGCTCCATCGGGTCTGTCGGGAAATCCTTGCCCGTCCGCTCCTTTATGGCAGTCTTGAACAGCTTGACAAGCTGCTTGAGCTCATCAACATTCATCTCGTTGTCAAGCGTAATGCCGCGCTGGGCCTTCACCTTTTGTATAATAGCCTCAAACGGGTCGATGTCTTCCTTGTTTACCGGCTTCATGCCAAGCACAACGTCGCCATACATTTGCACGAAGCGGCGGTAGCTGTCGTAAGCGAAACGCTCGTTGCCGGTCTTCTTGGCCAATCCTTCAACAACGTCATCGTTGAGACCGAGGTTAAGGATGGTGTCCATCATGCCAGGCATGGATGCCCGGGCGCCAGAGCGCACGCTGACGAGAAGCGGGTTGTCCACGTCGCCAAACTTGCTGTTCATGAGGTTTTCGATATGGCTGACGGCCTTGGCTACATCGTCTTTGAGCAAAGCCACTACATCGTCCTTACCTTTCTCAAAATATTCATTGCACACATCGGTAGTGATTGTAAATCCGGGAGGTACAGGTACGCCGATGAGGTTCATTTCGGCCAGGTTTGCTCCCTTACCTCCAAGCAGATTCCTCATATCTGCCCTACCCTCGGCTTTACCGTTGCCGAAGGTATAAACTCTTTTTTCATTCATAAGTTAGTTTTGTTTATGATTGACATTTTACAATTTGTAATTCGTTTTGCAAATATAAATGATTTATCATTATGTAGCAAGAAAATGCAAGAAAAAATTGATGTGTGGAGTTTACATTTCAACATTTTCGCCATGCATGAGCGTTTTTCCCGCCGGTATGTCTTGGCATCGGCTAGTGAAAATTATCCTTACAACATACTGTCGCCCACGGCTCAATGGCCTCCTTTTGACGGGCCGTTGGACCAATATGGCCCATTTTGAAGTGAGAAACGGGCCGTTTTAAGCGACAATTCGGCCCGTTTCGGGCTGCAATATGGCCCAAATGGCAAGGCGCTGATTTACAGTCAGATTACCCGCAGAGGCATCAATACGGAAATATACGTACACTGCGCCCCGGTGCCACCGGCCGGCCAGCGGGTGGAAAACCCAGTGGCTGCGGCGCATGGGGGCATAAATATTTTGCTTTTTTGCCCGGCACAGGGTGCAAATGTGGCCCAGAATTTGTAACTTTGCACGCCAAAACATAAATTGAGATGAGCAGAAAGAAAAAACCATTCCCAATACTTGAAAATGTCACCATCACCGATGTGGCAGCCGAAGGCAAGTCGATGGCCCGAGTCAACGACCTTGTCGTGTTCGTGCCTTTCACCGTTCCGGGCGACATTGTTGACCTCCAGATAAAGAAAAAGAAGCACAATTACTGCGAAGCAGAGGTGGCTCGGTTTGTGGAATACAGTCAGTTGCGCGCAAAGCCCATGTGCGAGCATTTCGGCGTATGTGGCGGATGCAAGTGGCAGAACCTGCCTTACGAGGAGCAGTTGCGGTTCAAGCAGAAGCAGGTTTTCGACCAGTTGTCGAGGATTGGGAAGGTTGAACTGCCCGAGTTCCGCCCCATCCTCGGCTCGGCCCAGACATCAGAGTATCGCAACAAACTTGAGTTTGGCTGTTCCAACAAGCGCTGGCTGACCAAAGAGCAGATTGCATCCGGATTCAAGTATGACAACATGAACGGCATTGGCTTCCACATCACCGGGGCATTCGACAAAATACTGCCCATCGAGAAGTGCTGGCTGATGGACGACACCCACAACAAGATAAGGAATGAGATACGCGACTATGCCTTTGCCACAGGCATGTCGTTTTTCGACTTGCGCGCCCAGAAGGGACTGCTGCGCGACATCATCATCCGAAACTCAAACTCGGGCGAATGGATGGTGATAGTCCAGTTCCACTACGATGAGCCGGGTGACGAGGAGCGCGCGCTGGCATTGCTCAAGCAAATCGGCGACGCGTTCCCGCAGATAACGTCGCTCTTATATGTCAACAACCAGAAATGCAATGACACCATCGGCGACCAGGAGGTGATGGTGTATAAAGGCGAAGACCACATCATTGAGAAAATGGAAGACCTGAGGTTTAAGGTTGGCCCCAAGAGCTTTTACCAGACCAACACCGAACAGGCCTACCACCTTTACTGCGTGGCCCGCGACTTTGCCTCGCTCACAGGCAACGAACTGGTCTACGACCTGTATACCGGCACCGGAACTATAGCCAACTTCGTTGCAGGGCGTGCTCGCCAGGTCATCGGAATAGAATATGTGCCCGAAGCCATTGAGGACGCCAAGGTCAACTCAGGGCTTAACGGCATATCCAACACTCTGTTCTATGCTGGCGACATGAAGGACATTCTCACCGACGACTTTATATCTGTCCACGGCAAACCCGACGTGATAATAACCGACCCGCCTCGCGCAGGAATGCACCAGGACGTGGTCAACACCATTCTCAATGCAGCCCCCGACCGCATTGTATACGTCAGTTGCAACCCTGCCACACAGGCACGCGACCTCGGGTTGCTCGACGCAAGCTACAAGGTGGCTGCCGTGCAGCCGGTAGACATGTTTCCGCATACACCGCACGTAGAGAACGTGGTGCTGCTCAAGCGCCGTTGAGCGGCACCGGGGCGGGCATGCTGCGCATTGAATGTTTCAATATCACTAAATAATACATTATTATGAAAAAGACCTTTTGGGCCGTTGCCGTGCTTGCTTCGGCCTCGCTGGTTGCGCATGCCGGCAAAAGTGTTACGCCCATAGCCGACAAGCCAAAGTTCAGTGGATATATCATTGGACAGTACCAAGCCAATTTTCAGGAAAACAACAGCAATACCTTCAACATCCGAATGGCCCGCGTCTCGGTGGGAGGCCATCTGTTGGGTGAGTTTGAATACAAAGTACAGGGGCAAATAAACGGCAACACGTCAACTCTGGGCGAGAGTCCGCGCATCGTGGATTTGTTTGTGGAATGGCAACGATACGACTTCGCGCGAATCAAAATAGGCCAGTTTAAGCGTCCTTTCACGTTTGAAAACCCCATGCATCCTGTAGACCAAGGGTTCATGGGCTACTCGCAAAACGTGCAGCGGCTGTCGGGATTCAACGACCGCACGGGCGAACAGGCAAGCAACGGGCGCGACATCGGCATACAGCTGCAGGGCGATTTCCTGCCATGCGGCAACGGACGGAAGCTGTTGCACTATCAGGTTGGTGTGTTCAACGGGCAGGGCATTAACACCAAAGATGTAGACAACCGCAAGGATATAATAGGCGGCGTATGGGTGGCACCCGCAAAAGGGCTGCGCATTGGGGCGTTCGGCTGGGCCGGCTCGCACGCACGCAAGGGCCACTGGACCGACGGCGCCGGCAACGAGCACCAGGGCACGGTGAGCCTGGGGCAATACCGCTATGCCATAAGCGCCGAATACAAGGACGAAGACTGGCAGATACGCTCTGAATACATACACAGCACGGGCTACGGATTCAAGACCACAAAGCAAAGCGGAGACGATGCGGCTGACGCAACGGTCAACTATGCCCAGGGAAACAAGGCTGACGGTGTTTATGCGCTGTGCATAGCACCAATCATCAGGCAAAAACTGAGGGCCAAGGCGCGTTATGACATGTATAGAAAATCGGGGTCGTGGGCCGACAGCCGTACGCAATATGAGGTTGGACTGAACTATCTGTTCTGCAAAAACCTTGAGTTGCAAGCCGAATACGCCTTCATCAACGACTGCAGCCTGGCCAAACACAATTACAGCATGCTCGACGTAGAACTCAGCGTTAGGTTCTGAAACACTGCGGACAGACCGTCTAAAACCGGTAAATATGCCGCTGAATGTTTGTCTACCTATATATTATTAGCAACAAAACGCTTGCATACCCCGCACGGCATCTTGCTTGGTGGCATGCATCTAAGCCGTAAGTAATGCAACAGACATAGGCGACAACAAATCAGAATGCCTGTAGGCATGCCATCATTTGGGGGATTGACTGTTGGTTTGGGGCGATTTTCAGAGCGCAACCGCATGGCCACCGCGCGAAAGGCATTTGCCTATGGCTGTGCAATCCTGCCTTGATTACAACGCAAGCATGCAATAATCAACACAAAAAGACCGCACGCCGCTTCAGCAATACAGCTGTAAGCAGCATGCGGTCAATTGGTTATATGCAATCAACATTGTCGGCATCACACGACTGAAGCCCGCCTGATGTCTGGCAGTAACGCAGAAGCCGACCGACTGTAATCACCCGAAATCACGGCCGATGCACCTATGCTTGTGAGCACTACCGTGCAGGCCGCGATGCCGACAGGCAAACTCTACAGGTCGACCCCTATAGACTTCATGGCCTTTTGGGCCATTTGCCTGAAGCCATCTCCCAAATCGGCAAACCTCAAGACGCTTGACCAGGCGGCCTTCTTAAGCACTACCGAGTCGCCTTGGATGGCTGCCAGCGCCTGGTCGATGAACTCGTTTGCACCACGTTCATTGGGTTCCTGCCCACGCATGAACAGTCGCGACAGCACATGGTAGCCGCAGATTTGGTACAACTCGCTTTCGGAGGCAATCCAGCGGTAAGCCTTTTCGGCAGCAAAAGGCAGGTGCTGATATAGGTTCAACGATGCCTGCTCGGCTATCTCCACGTTATCTGTCTGCTCCATCCATATATCAACAACCTCCGGCAATATCTCAGCGGGAGGCATAATCAGCGTTGCCAGTATCTTGCATTCCCTGACATTGTCTTTCCATAAAGCCAGCGCAAGGTCGTAGTCCTTGCCTATCTCGGCAGCCTTGGCCTTCAGGGCTGGCAATGAAACACCCCAGTTAACGTGGTAGTCCAAGCCCTTGTCTCTCATCGACTGTGCCGCCACTCCATTCATCTGCAGCCTGAAAGATTGCTTTATCTCTTTCAGTCTGCTGTCAATATTGCTATTGTTATCCATCATTCTTTAATTTTAAAAAGCCCGACAATCCCTTCGGGCCAACCTGGCAAAGCGCCATCCGGCAAAGTGCCACGCCGTTGCCACACGCCGAGGGGCAGCCCCCTATTGGCGGCAACAGCCGCACCTTGCCATGGCACAGAGTCAGATCAACGTTGAATACTCCTTGCTGTAACGCAGCATCTGGTGAACATAGCCCTCAGAGTAGTCGACTTCTATGTCTGTGATTTCACCATTGCCATTGCGCACGGGCCGCAGCACCGGGTTGATAAAGCCCTTGTATGGCGCAATGTTCAGTCCGGCGTAACGCTTGAGTACCTCGGCATGCACCTCGGGGTCAACCTTCACAGCATATGTTTCAACCAAATCCCTGGCGGCCTCGTAGTCGCCCTCGCTCTTTATACGCTGAACCTCGGCCAGCAATTGCGCCACAAGGGCCCTGAGACCGTCATAGTCGAGTATCTCGACAAAAGTTTTGCCACCTCTGCCAACCAGCCTGACGGCATCGCCTTTTGCCACGCACCAATTCGCAATCAGCGCCCTGTTGCGCATGTGGGCCTCCTCGATGCAAGCCCCGGGCTCTATGCGTACAAGCTGGGTAAGCAGCCCGTTCATCATGTAAGTGTAGTACTGAGACTTGTATGCTTCACGGTCTGGCAGCAGACCGAGGTCAACCATCTTGCTGTCGGCCATGTAATATAGCGCAAACAAGTCGGCCCTCGCCTCTTCAATAGTGTTGCCGTAAGCCTTAAGCGCATCAGGGTCGGTGCCGGGCAGCAGCCTGCCGCTTCCGTGGCCGAGGCACTCGTGCAGGTCGGTGTGCAGGTCGTCGCACAGGTCGCCATACTTGTCTATCAGCCCTAGCGTGTCTCTGTCGATGACAAACTCATCGTAGAAGCCGTTTCCTTTAGCCGCCTTGTTGTAAGCGTCGGTCAGGTTGCAAATGGTGACGCTCTTGCTTCCGTGCTGCGCCCTTATCCAATCGGCATTGGGCAGATTGATGCCTATGGCTGTCGACGGATATTCGTCGCCCCCGAGCATTGCCGCACAGACAACGTTGGCAGTGACTCCCTTTACCTCTGGCTTGCGGAAACGGGCATCCACAGGCGAGTGGTCTTCAAACCACTGGGCATTCTCGCTGATGGTCCGGGTGCGCTTGGTGGCCTCTTCGTCCTTGTATTCCACAATACCTTCCCACGAGCCTTTTATTCCCAACGGGTCGCCATATACCTCTATAAAGCCGTTTATGAAATCAATCTTACCGTCGAGCGCCTCGACCCAAAGTATGGAATACTCGTCAAAGACATGTAAATCGCCAGTGCGGTAATACTCAATCAGCTTGTTTATCACATCCACCTGCTTTTGGTTTTCGGCCACCGACGAAGCCCGGCCGAGCCAATATGTTATGCGCTCAATGGCCGGGCCATAAAGTCCTCCTTCCGTCCAAGCCTCCTCATGCAGCCCCTCTGCGGTCTTTACCAACTTGGTGTTGAGGCCGAACGACGGGGCGCAGTCACCGCAAGCGGCTTTCTTTGCCCTATAGAACTCCTCGGCCTCGGCCTGGGTGACGCCATCGTAGTAGTTGCAAGCAGACGTGGCCACGATGTCGACCCCGGGAGCCTTGTTTACCCTTTTGGCCAAGACATCCCTGTCGAACATCACCGGCGCGAGCTCGTTGCACAGGTCATCAACAGTCATTCCGTCCCCGAGCGGCAACGACGACTTGTCCACGGCATTCATGGCTGCACGGAAATACTCCTTGCTGAAGCCGGGAACAAACTTATCGCAGCCATAATGATGGTATATGCCGTTGGAAAACCACACGCGCATCAGGTACTCTTCGAGGGCGGCAAACTCCTTGTCGCCATGTTCTAAGGCACCGTCGGTGTAGATGGCCTCGAGGGTTTTCCTTATCTTGAGGTTGTATTTGCCGAATTGGTCGAATGTGATGTCACGCCCATAGAGCGTGGCCTGCGAAAGGCAATAGACATACTGCCTTTGGCGCAATGACAATCCATCAAAGCCATGCAGCCTGTACCTCAGCATCTGGATGTCCGCAAAGCGGATGTCAGAGTAGTTGAAGCTATTGCCAGCCATTCAGTTTCCCCCCTCCGTTTTTTTGCTCTTTCGCGCAGCCTTTGCGGCCTTTGCGGCCTTGGCTTTCTCCGGATGCTGGGCAATGTGCTGCATCCTGTATGCACGCGGGGTCATCCTCATGATTTTATAGAACGACGCATAGAACGACTGACGGTTGGAAAAGCCCACCATGTCGCTCACGTCCTCCATCTTCAAGTCAAGGTATCGCTTGTCTACAAGTATGGCCATAGCCTCCTCAATGCGGAACTTGTTGATGAACGAAGAGTAATTCATGTGAAACCTCACGTTCATGACCGCAGAAATATAGCGAGTGTTTGTGCCAAGGTCTTCGGCTAGTTTCTTGGCAGAATAGTCCTTGTCTTTATACTTTTTCTGCAGCACTATGATGTTAAGTATCTTTTCCTTCATCTCGTCCATCAGCTGCGGGCTGACCAAATCACGGTAAGCGGCCTCTTTTTCTTTCTTTTCTGTGATATTATATTTTGCCATAACCTATTGATTTTAGTATTTTGCAAATATACGATTTTTTTTTGATAAGACGTCATTTGGCACCCGTCTATTTTTCATAAAAAAACATAACAGAAACGTTTGCGCTCCATGTTCCTCAGCCACGGCAACAGCCTCACGCCCACCCCCGCCACATAAACACGAAGCGAACGGCCGTTGCCGCGTGAACGTCAGCCGCCTACGATATGCGCACAGATGCGGCAGCACCTACCGACGTGCACTCCACGGCAAGGCCGCCCCACCCCAAGCAACGTCTTTGGCAGTCAAAATTATCGTTAATCGGCATTCGGGAAGTACGTATGAAATATTCATACAAGCAACCTAATTTACCCACCCAAACACACTACCACACCCCATACAGACTACAAAAGAGGCCGTTTTGCACACTAAAACGAGCCGTATCATGCCTCAAAACAACACGTTTGACACGACAAAAACGCCCGCATTGCAACATGTTGCCTGTCAACGCATTACGCCAAACACGCCGAAAAGGAAATTATTTTTTACAAACGCCACGACAGCCACTGCCATTCCGGGCGATTGCCAAAGCCGAGCCATGTGCAAACAGCGCATTTTGTGACATAAAGCACGGCAAAACGCCGCAACAGTGTCGGCGGATTCGCATTTTCTTACAAGCCAAACAAGTGGCAAAGCAACATTCCGAGCCATAAAGTCGGTGTTATAATTAATGTGTAAACCACTTAATATGTGGAATTTAAATCGCCGCCACCCGATTCTTGCCATTTTCACAAAAAAAGTCGTTATAAATTTCCTCATACCGCCAAAAATGAGTATATTTGCACTCCGAATAATCGGAGACGAATAAAATATCACAACATTAAACATAAAAGAAAGATGACAAAAGCTGATATAATCAACAAGATAGTTGAGGACACCGGTCTCGCCAAGCAGGATGTAGCCACGACAATAGAAGCTTTTATGGAAGAAGTGAGGCAGAGCCTTACCATACGCAAAGAAGATGTTTTCCTGCGGGGATTCGGTAGCTTTATCGTTAAGCACAGGGCACAGAAGACAGCCCGCAACATATCAAAGAACACAACCATCGTCATCGAGGCACACGACTACCCTGCATTCAAGCCGGCCAAGAGCTTTATTGCAAAGATGAAATAATCAACAATTTTACAAATAACATTTAAAAATATCAAGCTATGCCAAGCGGAAAGAAAAAGAAAGGCCACAAGATGGCTACGCACAAGCGTAAAAAAAGACTGAGAAAGAACAGGCACAAGAGCAAGTAAGCAATACAGCCTCTGAGGTTTGTTCAAAGATTTTAATGAGAGGAGTGTGTCAGAAAATCCATTCGGATTATGGCACACCCTTTCTGTTAAATTAGCAGGGAATCCGTGCATTTGTCCAAAAACAAACAATTAACCATCTCTTTTGTCTATTTTTACGGCAAATCGCGTAGTTTTTGTTGTGAAAAGACATAAGCACAGATTCCGTCGAAGAGAGAAACAGCGGTGCAAGGCCAATGGCCGTGCACCTTGTGAAACCAACGAAAGAAAACCGTTTAAAGTAATGACAAGCGAAGTTATCATTGACGTCCACCCCAAAGAGATATCGATAGCACTGCTCGAAGACAAAAGCCTCGTTGAATACCAGAACGAGACGCGGTCGGCTTCATTCTCTGTGGGCAACATCTACATGGCAAAGGTTAAGAAGCTTATGCCCGGTCTCAATGCCTGTTTCGTAGACGTCGGATTTGAACGGGATGCATTTTTGCACTATCTTGATTTGGGTTCTCAATTTAGCTCTTACGAGAAGTATCTCAAACAGGTACAAAGCGACAGAAAGAAACTTTATCCGATATCGAAGGCAACCCGCCTGCCCGAGCTGAAAAAAGACGGCAGCGTGCAAACGACACTTAAGGTTGGGCAAGAAGTGATGGTGCAGATTGTGAAAGAGCCCATCTCGACCAAAGGCCCGAGACTCACGTGCGAACTGAGCTTCGCAGGCAGGTATATGGTGCTGATACCATTCAACGATAAAGTCTCAGTATCTTCCAAAATCAAAAAAGGCGAAGAAAGAACACGCCTGAAGCAACTCATCCAAAGCATCAAGCCCAAAAACTTTGGCGTCATCGTGCGCACATCGGCAGAGGGCAAGAGGGTGGCCGAACTTGACAAAGAAATGAAAACACTGCTCAAGCGGTGGGAAGACACAATTACAAAAGTTCAAAAGAGCACAACAAGACCGCAAGTTGTCTACGAAGAGACCGGCAGGGTTGTAGCATTGCTTCGCGACTTATTCAACCCAACGTACGACGGTATATACGTCAACGACGAAGAGGTGTTCAACCAGGTGCGCGATTACGTGAAACTGATTGCCCCGGAGAAGGTAGACATCGTCAAGAGATATACCGGCCAGGTGCCCATTTTCGACAATTTCAACGTCACAAAGCAAATCAAGTCGGCATTCGGAAAGACAGTCAACTACAAGCGTGGTGCATACCTAATCATAGAGCACACCGAGGCACTGCACGTGGTTGACGTGAACAGCGGAAACAGAACGCGCTCTGAAAACGGTCAAGAGGCCAATGCCCTGGAGGTGAACCTTGGCGCTGCCGACGAGTTGGCAAGACAGTTGCGCCTACGCGACATGGGAGGCATCATAGTGGTTGACTTCATCGACATGAACCTCGCTGAAGACAGGCAAATGCTATATGAGCGTATGTGCAAGAACATGCAGAAAGACAGGGCCAGGCACAACATCCTGCCATTGAGCAAATTCGGGCTTATGCAGATAACCCGCCAGCGCGTGCGCCCGGCAATGGATGTCAACGTGGAAGAGACCTGCCCCACTTGTTTCGGCAAAGGAAAGATTAAGTCAAGCATCCTGTTTACAGACCAATTGGAGAGCAAGATTGACCGACTGGTAACAAAGATTGGAATCAAGAAGTTCAACCTGCATGTGCATCCGTATGTAGCGGCCTACATAAACCAAGGGCTTTTCTCGCTAAAACGGAAATGGCAGATGAAATACGGGCTTGGACTCAGCATCATCCCGTCGCAGAAACTGGCTTTCTTGCAATATGAATTCTATGACAAGAAGGGCAATTTCATCGACATGAAAGAGGAAATAGAAACCAAATGAACACAGTGGAGGCAGCCGTAAGGCGCCTCCACTCTTCATTTGTGCCGCTGACCCGCCAAGCGGAAACATTGCTAACCGCCGACAACGGCAGGCATTCACTGAACCACCTTGAAGCGGATGCGGAATGACTTGGACATCTCATCCCAATTGGTTCCGAGCATTTCAAAACGCCCTATCTGTGACGTTGAGCGCACGTGCTTGCCTATGCATGGGCACACATCGTAGTCGCCAATCCTTACCAGGCGTATGGTGTCAGACACATCTGCAGGCAACCTGTCGGCCTTGACATCGTCGGGAAGGCTGTCTTTGCTAACAAACTCATAGCTAACGGGCAAGTCTTCGGCTATCAATTCATTCATCCTGTCTTCAATTGCCTTCTCTTCCTTGCGCGAAGGCTTGTGGTCTAACACATAGCTTATCTTGCTCTTTTTGCGCTCTATGTGAGCGTTGCTCGACCTCTCACACCCAAACATGCGCACCATAGTCTGGTTCAACAGATGCTCGGCGGTATGCGCAGGCGGAAATTCCTCCTTGTTATGGCTGTTCAATACTATATCTTCGTTCATGCGTTTTAAGTTGATTCCATGTCATTACCGTCCGTTACGACATGCGCCAACGCTACATGTGCAACGGCCTTTCGCTGTAAACGCCTGCAAATATAGCGAATAAATTTCATTCAATGCACATTTGCCAGGCATAATTCGCGACACGCCAAGCAAACGGCGGGAACACGGTGTATTTGTGACATGGCCAACACAATATTACCAACGATTCGTACGTTTAATTAGCAAATGAAGACAACGACCGCCAAACATATCATAGCTGTGCTCACCCTCATGCTGGTGGCCACACTCACCGCTTCTGCACAGAGCTTCACCCTGACCGGAAGGGTCGTGGACGAAGAGCAAAACCCCATAGAACTTGCCACCGTGTCGTGCCTGGAGCAAGGCAAGGTCGCGATGACCAACCTAAAGGGCGAGTTCAGCATAACGCTGGCTTCGGCAGACAGCGTAGTCGTTAAGTTCTCGATGATTGGCTACAATGCGCGCAAGCGCCTGTTCCGCAACCCGCGCGGAAAGCAGAGGATAGAAATCGTTTTGCCATCGATGGCCGCCCTGGGCGAGATTGTCGTCACCGAGAAGCGAAGGCAGACGACAGGCACCGAACGCCTTGACATAAAAGACATGAAGGGCTTGGCCACCGCAAGTGGCAACGCCGTGGAGGCCCTGATTCAGCAACAGGCCGGTGTTTCGACCCACAACGAGCTGTCATCACAATACAACGTACGTGGAGGAAGCTTCGACGAGAACTCTGTATATATAAATAATGTGGAAGTTTACCGCCCGCTTCTCATAAGGAGCGGACAGCAGGAAGGACTGAGCGTGATAAACCCCGACATGGTGGAATCGATTGGTTTCTCCACAGGAGGGTTCGAAGCAAAGTATGGCGACAAGATGTCGTCGGCATTGGACATAACGTACAAGCAACCGAAGAAGTTCGAGGCAAACATCTCAGCCTCGCTTCTCGGGGCAAGCGCCTATGTAGGCGTGGGCACAAAGAAGTTTTCGATGAGCCACGGAATACGCTACAAGACAAACCGTTACCTGCTTGGCTCGCTTGAGACCAACGGCGAATACAAGCCCAACTTCCTTGACTACCAGACCTATATCTGCTTCAGGCCAAACCAACGGTGGAGCATCGACTTCATAGGAAACATATCTGACAACCACTATAACTTTGTACCGACCGACCGCGAGACGTCGTTTGGCACGATGGAAGACGTGAAATCGTTCAGGGTCTACTTCGACGGTCAAGAGAAAGACGTGTTCAGGACACTCTTCGGGGCACTGACTATATCGCGCCAGTTTGGAGCCAACACCAAACTGTCACTGATTGCTTCGGCCTTCCGCACGAAGGAACAGGAGACCTACGACATACAAGGGCAATACTGGCTCGACGACACCGAAACGAGCGAAAACCTTGGTGTAGGCACCTACATGGAGCATGCACGCAACTACCTGACAGCCAACGTCGAGAGCTTCAAGCTCATGTTGAACCACAAAACAAAACGCCACACGATAGAAGGAGGCCTGACCTACAAGATAGAGCATGTCGAAGAGAACTCACGCGAATATGAAATGAGAGACTCAAGCGGCTATTCCATACCGCACACCGGCGACAGGCTCGACCTGATTTATACGCTCAACTCGCGCAACACGCTAAACAGCCACCGAATAGAGGGTTACATACAAGACACATACAAATTTACAAGCGGCGAGGAAAACTCAACGTTCTACACGCTCAACTACGGCATACGGTTCAGCAACTGGTCGTTCAACAGCGAAACAATTGTGTCGCCAAGGGCATCGCTGGCCATTATCCCCGCTTTCAACAACAACATGACATTCCGCCTTGCCACCGGCCTCTATTACCAAGCCCCGTTCTTCAAAGAGCTAAGAGACACGACAAAGGTCAACGGGGTGACCGTGGTCACGCTCAACAACAGGATAAAAAGCCAGCGCTCGCTGCATTTCGTGGCAGCATTCGACTATAGGTTCAAAATCAAGGAACGCCCGTATAAGTTTACGGCAGAGGCATATTACAAGGCACTGTCAAACATAATACCCTATAACGTGAACAACGTCAAGGTGACGTATTATGGCGAAAACATGGGCAGCGGATATGCGGCCGGGCTCGACCTGAAGCTTTACGGCGAGTTTGTGCCGGGCACAGACTCGTGGGTTACCTTCTCACTGATGAGCACAAAGCAAAAGATCAACGGCAAGCAGGTGCCAATGCCAACCGACCAAAGGTATGCTATAAACCTGCATTTCACTGATTACTTCCCCGGAACAGAGCGCTGGAAGATGACCCTCAGCCTGGCCTTCGCCGACGGATTGCCATTCGGAGCGCCGCACAAGGGCCTGGAGTACCAAAACTTCAGGGCACCGGCATACAAGCGCGTAGACGTTGGCCTGAGCTATCGCGCCTACGACAACGACGACAGAAAGAAGCACAGCATATTCAAAAACATCTGGCTCGGCGTCGATTGCCTTAACCTTTTCGGGATAAGCAACGTCAACTCTTACTATTGGGTGACTGACGTCACAAACCAGCAGTATGCCGTACCCAACTACCTAACAGGGCGTCAAATTAACGGAAGGGTAATATTTGAGTTCTGACAATGGCAGCATCATAATATCGTTAACACACAGGCATCAGTTTGCCCTGGCCTGCCGCCCACGCTGCCAGTACGGTGCCAAGCCGTCATGCAGCCTGTGCCACTGACCATGAGCCACAGCAAATGGCCGGACGACAGGCGACATGAAATCCCTGGCACCTTCGGGCAAAATCATTTACAAACCCCTCACGCCAAGCAACGCCCCTGACTCTGCATTGCAAAACGGGCGCCGTTGCAACGCGGAACGGCCCGTTTGGACCGCCCGCAAGGGCCGTTTTAGGCCACCAAACGACATTGGCCGCCAACGGGCTGTACGTCAGCGGATTGCGGAAAAATCCGGAAACGACAACAAAACCTTACACCCGACAAAGCTTTTCCGGCCATCCGAACAGCCGCCCGCAATGCCACAAATGCCACGGCAAGGGCAAAGCCAATTGACATGTGGCCATTGCATTTGAGAGCACACGGCACCACAGCACACACAACACCCGAAAACAGCCACTTCCCTTAACAATCTTTTCAATTTATAATTTTACAATCTTGATTATATTAACTATCTTTGCAATGGTATAAAGAAAAGAAGACTAAACCCTAACAAAATTACAGCATAATGAAAATCTCACACATTGAACATTTAGGCATAGCCGTCCAAAGCATCGAGGAGTCTCTGCCTTACTTTGAAAATGTATTGGGTCTGAAATGCTACAACATCGAAGAAGTGGCAGATCAGAAAGTGAAGACCGCATTCTTGAAATGCGGCGAGGTGAAGCTTGAGCTGCTGGAGCCAACGTCACCCGACAGCACCATACAAAAATGGCTTGACAAAGGCAACCACGGAGTACACCACGTAGCATTCTGCATCGAAGACGGCGTGGCTAATGCGCTGGCTGAATGTGATGAAAAAGGCATACGCCTCATCGACAAAGAGCCGCGCAAGGGAGCGGAGAACCTTAACATTGCGTTCCTGCACCCGAAGTCAACAGTGGGAATCCTGACCGAACTTTGTGAACATTAAAACATAGAGAGCAATGAGCAAACAATTGGAGAAGATAAAGCAGCTTATCGAGAATCGCGAGAAAGCACGCATGGGTGGCGGCGAGAAAGCCATCGAGAAACAGCACGCCCGTGGCAAGTACACAGCCCGTGAACGCATTGATATGCTGCTGGACGAAGGCAGCTTCGAAGAGTACGACATGTTCAAGCTCCACCGTTGCACCAACTTTGGAATGGAGAAGAAGCAGTATCTGGGCGACGGTGTGGTTACAGGCTCGGGAACAATAGACGGAAGGCTCGTGTTTGTTTTCGCACAAGACTTCACTGTCAATGGCGGTTCTCTGTCTGAAACCATGGCACAGAAGATATGCAAGATCATGGACATGGCCATGAAGATGGGCGCCCCCGTCATCGGAATCAACGACTCCGGTGGAGCGCGCATCCAGGAAGGCATCTGCGCATTGGCAGGTTACGCCGAGATATTCGAGCGCAACATCCTGGCTTCGGGTGTGATACCGCAGATCAGCGGAATCTTCGGGCCTTGCGCCGGCGGCGCAGTGTACTCGCCTGCCCTCACCGACTTCACGCTTATGATGGAGAACACGTCATACATGTTCCTTACTGGCCCGAAGGTTGTAAAGACCGTAACTGGCGAGGACATCGACCAGGAGCACCTCGGAGGAGCAAGCGTGCACTCGACAAAGAGCGGCGTGACCCACTTCACGGCTGCCACCGAGGAAGAGGCCATGCAGATGATACGCACACTGCTTAGCTACATACCGTCGAACAACATGGAGGTGGCACCACGCAAAAAGTGTGAAGACCCCATCGACCGCCTGGAAGACTCGCTCAACGAAATCATCCCCGAGAACCCCAACGAGGCATACAACATGTACAAGGTTATCGGCGCAATTGTCGACGACGGCGAATTTTTCGAGGTACAGCCAAAGTTTGCCAAGAACATCATCGTGGGCTTTGCACGCTTCAACGGGCAAAGCGTGGGCATCGTTGCCAACCAGCCGTCATGCTATGCAGGCGTGCTCGACGTCAACGCCAGCCGCAAGGGTGCGCGCTTCGTGAGATTCTGCGACGCATTCAACATCCCAATCGTTTCGCTCGTCGACGTTCCCGGATTCCTGCCCGGCACCGGCCAGGAGTACAACGCCGTCATACTTCACGGTGCAAAGTTGCTCTATGCTTACGGCGAGGCTACCGTTCCAAAGATTACTGTCACCCTGCGCAAGAGCTATGGCGGCAGCCACATCGTGATGGGATGCAAGCAACTGCGCGCAGACATCAACTACGCTTGGCCGTCAGCAGAAATTGCCGTGATGGGCGCATCTGGCGCAGTAGCCGTACTGTGCGCCAAGGAGGCAAAGGACAAGAAAGCCGCCGGTGAAGACGTTCAGGCCTTCCTCGCAGAGAAAGAGGAGGAATACACCGAGATGTTTGCCAACCCATACCAGGCTGCCAAGTATGGCTACATCGACGACGTGATAGAGCCGCGCAACACCCGCTTCCGCATCTGCCGAGCCCTCGCACAGCTTTCAACCAAGCGCGAGAGCCTGCCTGCCAAGAAACATGGCAACATACCAATGTAAAAAAGCATAACGGGCCACAGGACTCGGTCGTGCACGAGGAAAAGACCTGTGCTGAAACAGACCGGATTCTGTGGCCAAAACATTGTAGATATGAAACAGGACAAAGAGGTTTTTGCTGCCATCTCTTTGGCGTTGCACGAGTTCATGGGCAACAACGTGCACGACCAAGAGTCTGGAAAAATAACGATTATTGAACATTTCACGGAATGGAACGGCCATGCTCTTACCATGACCGGCCAGCCAAAACCATAAGCCATAAGACATGAAAGAATACAAATATACTATCAACGGGAATAAATACGAGGTGAACATTGATGCCATAGAAGGCAACGTGGCTACTGTCATCGTCAACGGCGAAACGTACAAGGTGGAAATGGAGGAAGAAGCCAAGCCCGAAAAGCCCAAGGTAAAGGTCGCACCTGTGGCTGCACAAGCAACTGCAAGCCAGGAGGAGGCCGGCGGCGGCGCAGTTAAGGCAAATTACCAGAATGCCGTAAAAGCCCCATTGCCAGGCGTCATCACTGAGATCAAGGTCGCTGTGGGCGATGAAATCAAGGCAGGCGACACTGTTGTCGTGCTCGAAGCCATGAAGATGGCCAACAACCTTGACGCCGAGAAGGGCGGAAAAGTTAGCGCCATATTGGTGCAGCCCGGCCAAAGCGTCATGGAAGGCGACGTATTGGTAGCCATCGAATAAGTTGACTATCTTACCCAAACGAAAATCCCGATTGCAGGCATTGTCGTGCAATCGGGATTTTCCGTACAGGCCACCGGCAGCTAAAGCCTGTTACCTTCTTTTGGAAACACTATCGTGGGCTTATACGACTTCGCCTCCTCAAAATCCATCAGGGCGTATGATATTATTATGCAAACATCACCAACCTGGACTTTGCGCGCAGCTGCACCGTTGAGGCAAATAGCCCCCGAACCACGCTCTCCTTTAATAATATATGTCTCAAACCGCTCACCGTTATTGTTATCGACAATCTGGACTTTCTCTCCCGCTATCATGCCGGCAGCATCCATGAGGTCTTCATCAATGGTGATGCTCCCCATATAGTTGAGATTGGCCTCGGTAACTGTAACGCAATGCAACTTGGACTTAAGAACCTCTATCATCATCTCTATTTATATTTTATGTGATCGATAAGCCTTACAGGGCGCTTTCCGCAATAAACGGTAATGCAACCAACAACGTGAGGAGCGTCATCCCACGAACTTACGTCCTGGAGGGTGTCGCCGTTGACAATCGAAAAATACTCGACATCCAACCCGTCGACAGAATTTATGCCATCAACTACATACTTGCGGGTCTCATCCACCGTATGGCTCTTGGAATACTCTATGCTCTGCTTCAATTGCTTAAATATCTCCGAGGCAATCGAACGCTCATCTGCTGAAAGCAACGAATTGCGGCTTGAACGGGCCAAACCGTCGGCGTCACGCACAATCGGACACTCAACAATCGCCACATCCAGGCCGAGGCTTTTCACCATCGCCTTGACAACAGCTATTTGCTGCCAGTCTTTCTCACCGAAATATGCCCTTTGGGGGCGCACGATATAAAACAAACGGCTTACCACCTGGCACACGCCATTGAAGTGACCGGGACGATGGGCACCTTCCATCACCGTCGTTATAGGCGGGAATTCAAAATGACGCGTATCGGGCTGGGGATACATCTCTTCAACCGAGGGAGCAAAAACAATATCGGCCCCGCATGACTCCAACAACTTGCAATCCGCATCCAAATCGCGGGGATAGCTCTGCAAATCATTCTTGTCGTTAAACTGTGTAGGATTAACAAACACAGAGACAACTGTAACGTCATTCTCCGAAACACACCGTCTCACCAGCGAAGCATGACCTTCATGGAGAGCCCCCATTGTTGGAACAAGGCCAACGGTCTTGCCTAGCTTGCGAACTGCGAAGAGTTCGTTTTGCAAATCCACATTCTTATGAAAAATTTTCATTTCTAACAACGTTTTAAACGCTATACTACAAATTCGCTGCAAAATAACAACTTTTTTGGCAAACTAAAAAAGAATACATGGAAAATATAGCCAAGAAAAGCCTTTTTTTCATAAAAGGCATTGCCTAATACTCAAATATCAAATAAATTTTGTATCTTTGCAGTTGATAAACAGATGAACAATGGCAAGAAAAATATTATTCATAAACCAGGAGATATCACCTTACGTACCTGACAGTGAGCTTTCGCTAATGGGAAGAGAGCTGCCACAGGCCATACAAGAGAAAGGCCATGAAATACGGACGTTCATGCCCAAATGGGGAAACATCAATGAGCGCCGGGGGCAGTTGCACGAGGTAATCCGCCTTTCGGGAATGAATCTTATTATCAATGACACAGATCATCCGCTGATAATTAAAGTCGCCTCCATACAATCGTCACGCATACAAGTCTACTTCATAGACAATGACGACTATTTCACAAAGCGTCAAATGGATGTCGATGAAACGGGGGAAGATTATCCTGACAATGGTGAAAGAGCCATATTCTTTGCTCGCGGGGTGCTCGAGACAGTGAAAAAACTGCGCTGGGTGCCAGAAATCATTCATTGCCAAGGATGGATGGGGGCTGTTGTGCCATTCTATGTAAAGACAGCTTACAAAGAAGAGCCGTCTTTTGCTAATGCCAAGATAGTCACTTCTCTCTTTTCGAAGGCACTGAAGAAGGATCTCGGACAGAACTTCAAGAAGTGCCTGGAGTTCAGGGATGCCAAAGCCAATTTGCTGGAAAAGTATGATGACAACTTTGGTTTTGAAGAACTGGGCAAGCTTGCCATCGACTATTCGGACGGCATAATACAGGCCAGCGAAACTGTTTATCCGGGTTTGGTCGACTATGCAAAAAGTTGCAATGTGCCCCTTCTTGACTACCCCGGCGAGCAGTTTGCCGACCAATATGAGGCATTCTACGAAAGAATCTGTCAGGATTAACAAGCCAAATACACAAAAACGATACAGCTATTAGGGTTAATATCATCTAGAAAGAAGACCAAGATGAAAGCAAAGTTCCTGTTTGGGATAGCCATGTCAACATTGGCTTTCCTGTCATGTGATGATACAACAGACACATTGGGCAACTCGCTTACAAACGAAGCAGACCACTTTGAAATATTGACAGACACGTTTTTTGTCTCAACACGGTCTATTTTGGCAGACTCTGTGTTATCCAGAAACCAATACAGCTACCTTGGGCGCATTAAAGACCCGGAGACTGGGACGTATGTGACAAGCCACTATACCACCCAATTTGCCATTTTGGAGTCATTAGATGGTACTCCTTTCCTTCCGGAGAAAGACAGCATAATGAGCACGGAAGACGGTAATGTGATAGCCGACTCTTGCAGGTTGCAGATTTACTTTTACTCTTCCATCGGCGATTCTCTAAACTCCATGAAGTTGACAGCATTGGAAATGGAAAGGCCCGCAGAAGAGGGAACAATGTATTACTCTAATTTCGACCCTGAGGCAGCAGGCATGCTGAGAACCGACGCAAACGCGATCAGGAAGAACAAGATGTATACGACGCTTGACCTAAACATCAGCGACAGCCTAAGAAACCTGATTACAGACAAAACGAACATGGAGTCTGTAACCATACCACTTAACGAAACGTATCGTGACAAATCGGGTAAAGCCTATAAGAATTACGGAACATACATCATGCAGAAGTATTATGAGGATCCTGAAAATTTCAGAAACTCTTATAACTTCATCCACAATGTTTGCCCGGGATTCTACATCAAGTCAACCGACGGGCTCGGAGTGATGTCGGAAGTCTACCTCACAGAGCTTGTGTTCCACTACAAATACATGAGTGGCGACTCCATCTATCAAGGCAGCACGCTTCTCTCGGGTACAGAAGAGGTGATGCAAACCACCCACATAGACAATGACCGGCAACGCTTGAGAGAGCTTGCATCAGACAATACATGCACACACATCAAAGCTCCGGCAGGCATTTTCACTGAAGTGACGCTGCCTGTCGATGAGATAAAGTACAATCATGAGAACGACACCATAAGCGGAGCGCGCATAGTATTCAGTTGCATGAACCAGACATCAGACGACGCTTTTGGCGAACCTGAGTATGTACTGATGCTTCCCAAGGACAGTTTGTACAGTTTCTTTGAGAATAAGAACGTTCCGAACAACAGCACTTCGTATATCGGAACATACAACAGCAGCCAGAATACTTATACATTCAACAACATATCAAACCTGATAAGCAGGATGTATCAGGCAAAACAGAACAATGGAACCACTGAAAATTGGAACAAAGTTGTGCTGGTGCCTGTGTCAATAAGCACAACGAGTTCGTCTGGGAGCACCTCTGCCTCTATAACAAACGTGTCAAACGAGATGTCGTTGAAGAGCGCAAGGCTTGTTGGCGGTTCGGCTAATCCACATGACCCGATAACAATCAGCGTGATATACAACAGAACAACGAAATAGAAACATGGCAGACAACTTTCTTGAACGGCACAGAGAAGAGTACGAACTAAAGAAAGCGGCTTATCTCAGGAAAAAGAAGCATTTGCCAAAAATAAAGCATTATCTTCCGGAACGCCCGGAAGATGATGCTTTATGATTATCGATTATTTCACTATCTTATACCTTGCAAATTTTAAAAGCAACTGCTTGGTGCCAGAGTTTGTGAATTGTACGGTTGCCTTAAGATTCTCACCGCGTCCTTCCAACTGTATCACAGTGCCAATGCCAAAGCGTTGGTGCTCGATGACATTGCCAACGCTGATGCCGACATCTTCAGAAACCGTCGGAGCGGTCAGTTCGTCTATCTCTGCCTTTGTAACAGGTTTCAACCTCAACTTAGCCACTTTGAGCCTCTTCTCAAACTCTTCCGAAAATGGCGAAGGTGCATTTTCCTCACGCCGTGGAGGCACAGCGCGGGGCTTCGAGTCTGCCTTAAACTGTGAAGCCACCGGGCGTGGATTCTGCATCCATTCCGGTTTAGAGCCATAACCACCATCTGCCTGTCCACCACCCCTGTAATACGCAGGAGAAGCAGGCGTTGAAATCTCATCTTTCTTCAGATATTCAGGGCTTATGTCCTGCAAGAATCGTGATGGAGTGCCATACTCTACCCTGCCATACCTGAACCTGTTCTGTGCACAAGTGAGGAAACAGCGTTTTTCGGCACGTGTCATGGCAACATATAGCAAGCGGCGTTCCTCCTCCAGCTCCCTAAGGCTTGAGCAACTCATTGGCGAAGGGAAGATGTTCTCTTCCAACCCAACAATGAATACATTGGGAAATTCCAATCCCTTGGCACTGTGTATTGTCATAAGCGCAACGCGCTCCTTGTCGTCGTCATCACTGTCGCTGTCCAAATCGGTGAGCAAAGCAACCTCCTGCAAGAAGTCTGAAAGGTAAACATGCTCCCCGTCACCTTCCTCCCTCCTGCTTTCCACAAAGTCTTGCAGGCCGGCAAGAAACTCATACACATTCTCTTGCCGTGCCAGATCTTCGGGTTCACGCTTCTCGTATATCTCCTTGCTGATGCCGCTCCCCTTTATTATATCCTGCCCAAGCTGATAAGCGTCGACCGACTGCATAACAGCCTGCCAAGCGCTTATCATCGAGCAGAAAGCCTCAAGCTTGGCATAGGTGCCTCGATTGGCCTCCAGCCCAAACACAAGCGGTTGCGACGCAACGGTCCACAGGCTCAAAGCATGCTTGTTGGCTGTTGTGGCAATCTTAGACAGAGTAGTGTCGCCAATGCCACGTGAAGGGTAATTAATTATACGCCTGAAAGCCTCTTCGTCGTTCGGGTTGGCCACAAGCCTGAAATATGCAATGATGTCCTTAATCTCCTTGCGCTGATAGAAACTCAAGCCACCGAATACCCTGTAAGGCACATTGCTCTTGCGCAACTCTTCCTCAATGCTCCGGCTTTGCGAATTAGTACGGTACAAAATGGCAAAATCACCAAATCCACATTTCTCTCTGCTCTTTATCCGCTTGATTTCCTTGCAAACAATGGCCGCCTCCTCACGGTCACTGTAAGCCTGCTTGAACACTACCTTCTCACCTCTCTCGTTGTCACTGAACACATTTTTGGGAATCTGCCTTGCATTGTGCCTAATCAGGCTGTTGGCAGCCTGGACAATCATTTGAGTGGAACGATAGTTCTGCTCAAGCTTGAAAAGCTTGGCGTTATCGTAGGCCTTGGTGAAGTTGAGAATGTTGTCAATGTTGGCCCCCCTGAACCCATAAATGCTCTGCGCATCGTCGCCAACGGCGCATATGCGCTGATGGTCACGCGTGAGTTGCATTACTATGGCTTGCTGTGCATAGTTGGTGTCTTGATACTCATCTACAAGCACATACCTGAAACGATCCACATACTTCTGCCTCACATCCTCATGCCGGGCAAACAGCAAATACGTATTAAGCAGCAGGTCGTCAAAATCCATGGCATTGGCTTGGCGGCAACGCTCAGCATAGCGCATGTACACGTCTTTCACGGAAGGCACCTTACGCTCTACATCCTCCCGCACGTGTATGCTGGAAGAGTAATCATGCGCAGTAAGGAGATTGTTTTTGGCCAGGCTTATTCGGTCGGCTACCGAAGAGCTGCTATATTGCTTCTCGTCAAGCCCCATCTCCTTGATTATCGTCTTTATTAACGACCTCGAGTCGCCTTGGTCATAAATCGTGAAATTATGGTCATAACCAATATGCGACACTTCAGTACGCAATATCCTTGAGAATATCGAGTGAAACGTGCCCATGCTGAGCAACCGCGCCTTGTCATGGCCAACAAGATTGCTGATTCGTTCTTTCATCTCTGTTGCAGCCTTGTTTGTAAAAGTCAGAGCCAAAATGTTCCAAGGCCGATATCCTGATTGCAACAGATATGCTATCTTATATGTCAGAACACGAGTCTTGCCCGAACCGGCGCCGGCTATCACAAGCTCGGCACCATCACAATACACGGCAGCTTCGCGCTGGCTGTCATTTAGTTGTCCTAATATATCTTCGTTCATTTGCGCAAAGTTACTCTAATTCGGGCACATTACAAAATTTTATGTTCACTTTAAGCATAAAGAAGCAACCACATAGCCAAACAGTTTGGCAGTGTCGACAAAAATTATGAAAAAAGACCCGACTATTCTGCATAGCAGACAACTGGCCTGCCAAATGGAAAATGGCATAGCACTCAACAAAAAACGACAATTGAACAACAAAACACATCGGCCGAGATGGTTTACTCAGCACCACAGAGGCATTTTACAAAACGAGAAGAGGTGTTTCGCATCAGAAACACTACGAGATTGCCATCAAAACACTCAGCATCAAAGCCTTAAAAGGTGGCCATATCAATGAATTATCATTAGATATTGTGTTTCATCACAGATGTGCTAAATGGCAATAATCATCAGCCAGCACTAAGAATTTCTCTTGCGGAGAGAAGAGCAATGCAACAAATCTACGCAGAATAAACATGTATGACATTGATGAAACCAAAACATGATAGCCCAATAATTTATACTTAACATATTGTGACTCAGAATCACACACAAGAGATAAAATGACCTCACATTAATAAACAATTAAAGCCTATGCGGCATAATGATCAATATGTGTCACTATATTTTAAATATGATTGTTTTGTTTTTAATGATTGATTTTATCAAAACAATCGACAAATGTTTTGCCATTTATAAAATATTGCCTATCTTTGTAACTGATAATCAGCAAGAAAAGTACTCATCAATTTATTCAAAACTGCGAGTGTTGGCATGTATGCTCTTCTCTCCGCAAGAGACAGTAACTTTATCGATTGTCATTGAAAATGACACATGAGCCTTATTGGCCGAAAAATGCCAATAAGTTGTCTCACAGCCATGTTGCGCAATCATGCTCACTGCGAACCCACTGAAGATTTGCGATAGGAATGAAGCGCCGACATTTGGCGGATGAATTTATATGAATACCCTTTAAATATATATTTGCATACCTTTTATAATCCAAATTTCTATTATAAACTACAGTGGCGTTCGCAGTGATGCGCGCGCCATTTTAATTATAATCGCAATATCAAAGCATACAGACAATGCAAAGGCAAACATGCCATCCTGCCACGGCAATTAGACAATCAACCAGTCTTTGATAAGTGCTACGATGACGCTACAAAACCAATTACCGACTACCAAATGTCGGTAATATCCATTGGCAATTGAGAAAATTGCCCACAAACTAACAAACGGCATTGAGAAAGGCAGGCTGAACGCAACAAGACGATTCAATGGCAATGCACCATACCCAACATGATAATATCAAAATTTTTCACCATTCGGGTTCGAAGACATAACTATCGGTGTGCCAAATAATTATGGCAGCAGGCCCACTGGGTTTCAAGAACTATCGTTCCGGCCCATCAAACGAGCTGTTTCGTTGGCTCAAAACGCCCAAATCGAAGGCTAAAACAGTCCTGGACCAACCCAACAATAGACATTGTAACATATTCTTACCATACAATTCATGCGCAATAACAACAATGGCACACCCACATTTTACGAAACAACAGAGCTCAGCCATAGAACAATAATGCTTTGTCGACGCAAAGACGGACTGTAGGCTTCGCCCACAGCGCATCTGGCAACAAAGAGACTAAATGCAAAGCAAGACGTCCCGATAAGGCAGTGAGAGATTCATGAGCATAACGCAAAGGTCGAAACAAATGCTTTGCAAGATAATGAGCGATTTTGACCCGATTGTTACCCCTTGCTGATTATATGATAATAAAAATACATAAACATGGAAATAGACTATTCATCCTGCTACGGCAAATCAGCTCATTCTTTCTATTGTCACATGACGAAAACAAAAGGCAGGCCTCAGAAACAATAGCACAGGATTATAGAAAGACAAAAAGGGAATCTCTCTTGAGATTCCCTTTTAATGCTAATTGTTAACCGTTCCTCCGACGATGTCCAGCAATTCGTTTGTAATTGCTTGCTGTCTGCTCTTGTTATATTGCAGATTGAGTTCGCGAAGCAACTCGTCAGCATTGTCTGTAGCCGTCTGCATGGCCACCATTCGTGCTGCATGCTCACTGGCATTGCTGTCTAACAAAGCTGTATAAAGCATCAGATGAGCCAGCTTCGGAATCAATTCTGTCAATATGGTATCCATGTCCGGCTCTACGATGAAGTTGTCATTGAGCGGTTTGGCTTGCTCTGAAACAGAACTTCCTGAAGCATTGCCTTTCTTGCGCAAATACTCCTGTGCCTTTTTTGTCACTACATTAGATGACAAATCGCGCTCATGATCACGTTTCAACTCTGTAGACAGGTCTATCGGAAGATATGTCTTGCGGGTAAGTATTTGTGAACCGGCACTCTTGAAATGGTGATAAATCAATTCCACCTTGTCAATATCGCCGTCAACAAACCTCTTTCCGAGTGCTTGTGACAATTTGATGCAGTCTTTCACGTTGGGCTTGTCGGCAAGCAGCGAATAGTCGCCCTCAGTCTTCAGGCCAAGCTTGACACTCTTTTCCGCTACCTTACGCCCTATGGGATAGACCACTATATTGTCCAAACCTAAATGCCTATACTCGTCAACAACCTGCTGCATCAGCTTGATTACATTGGCATTGAAGCCACCACACAGGCTGCTGTTCGACGAGTATACCACAAGAGCCACCCGCTTGACTTTACGCTCCACGGTAAACACACTGTTGGCATCAGCCTCTGAGGCAAGGAATCTCTTGAGTATATGCTCCAACAGAGTCTCGTAGGGAAGCATGTTCTCAATCATCACCTGCGCATGATGCAACTTAGACGAAGCAACCATCTTCATGGCGCTTGTTATCTTGCGCGTGCTGTTGACTGAAGCAATCCGGGTCTTAATCTCTTTCAGTGAAGGCATAGGCTACTGATTTTTATACTGTCCTGCAATGTCTGCCATGACAGACTCGATGACTGCGGTCATGCTGTCGTCGATCTTTCCGCTTCCCAATGTTTCAATGACCTCGGGGTGGGTTGAGCGCAACTTGTCGAGGAAAGCATCCTGGCACTCACGCACTTTCTCTACCGGAACATCGTGCATCAGTCCGTGTGTACCGCAATACAGTATTGCCACCTGCTCACCTACAGGCATCGGGCTGTACTGGGGCTGAATGAGCAACTGGTTGTTCTTGCGCCCACGGTCAAGGGTCATAGCCGTAACGGCGTCCATGTCGCTTGAGAACTTAGAGAAACTCTCGAGCTCACGGTACTGGGCCTGGTCAATCTTCAACGTACCGGCCACTTTCTTCATACTCTTGATTTGTGCGGAACCACCTACACGAGACACAGATATACCAACGTTGATGGCGGGACGGAAGCCTTGGTTGAACAAGTCGGTCTCAAGGTAAATCTGTCCGTCTGTGATGGATATCACATTCGTCGGGATGTAAGCAGACACGTCACCGGCCTGTGTCTCGATGATTGGAAGGGCAGTAAGCGAACCTCCACCACGCACATGGCCCTTCATGCACTCAGGAAGGTCGTTCATCTGCTCGGCAACTTCTTGCTGGTCGTTGATTCGCGCGGCACGCTCCAGCAGACGGCTGTGCAGATAGAACACGTCGCCGGGATATGCCTCGCGCCCTGACGGACGGCGCAGAATCAATGAAACCTCACGATATGCCACAGCCTGCTTTGACAGGTCGTCGTATACTACCAATGCCGAATAGCCTCTGTCGCGGAAATATTCACCGATGGCAGCACCTGCAAAAGGTGCGTAATACTGCATGGCAGCCGGGTCGGCAGCCGTGGCAGAAACCACTATGGTGTATGGAAGAGCACCATGCTCCTTAAGATTCTGTACGAGAGCGGCTACAGTCGATGCCTTCTGGCCTATGGCCACATAAATGCAATAAACTGGTTTTCCAGCCTCGTAAAAGCTCTTCTGGTTGATGATTGTATCAACAGCGATGGCTGTCTTGCCGGTCTGGCGGTCGCCAATGATAAGCTCGCGCTGCCCACGGCCGATAGGAATCATCGAGTCGACAGCCTTCAAACCTGTCTGAAGCGGCTCTTTCACCGGCTGACGGTATATCACTCCTGGGGCTTTTCTGTCCAATGGCATCTCAAAAGCACCGGTAAGGTCGATGCTGCCCTTGCCGTCTATGGCCTCACCCAACGGGTTGATGACACGGCCGAGCATATTGTCGTTAACGCGTATCGACGCTATTCGCTTTGTACGCTTAACAATCATGCCTTCCTTAATCCCCGAAGTGGTACCCAAAAGCACACAACCAACGTTGTCTTCCTCCAGGTTCATCACAATGCCCATGGTGCCATTCTCGAATTCCAGCAGCTCACTGGCTTCAGCATTACGGAGACCGTAGATTCTGGCTACGCCATCGCTGACCTGAAGCACAGAACCGACCTCATCAAACTGCTCGCCGCCACTGATGCCCTCCAGCTGTTCGAGGAGCACTTGGGACACTTCACTTGGTTTTATTTTATCTGACATAATCATTTACACTTAACGCATTGCAAGGAACAAGCCAACCCTTATCACGCAGTAGTGAAGACATGACACGGCAGACATTTGCCCCCGCCTTGCAAAATAATCACATTTTAAGCTGTGACAGTATAGACTTCAGCTTCGTCTTAACGCTTGCATCCATTCGGAAGGTATCGTACTCAAGCACAAAGCCCCCGATGATATCTGGATTCACCTCTGTCTCAAACTCCACAGTTCCATTAGTCTTATCCTCCACCATCTGCTGCAGGCGACGCTCCGTAACGGGCGACACCGCAGCCGCAGTGGTAAGCTTACCACGGATGATATTCTTCTGTTTCCTATATAGAGTGATATACGAATTAGCCATGAATTGAATGACGCTCTCGCGGTCCTCCTTCAAGACAAGGCGGAAAAATGCCTTTGTCAGCTCACATGGGGCACCGCCGACAGCTGCAACAAGAAGCGACTCCTTATTGGCTTTAGAGATCATCGGATTGTCTATAGTAAACCTCAACCGTGGCACCTCAATGTAACTCTTTGCCAAGAGCTGCATCTCAAGGTATACCTTGTCTTCGATTTTTGCGTCGCAGCTCCCTTTAAGCAGGGCACGCGCATACCTTACCGATATTACTCCTATATCCATAACTTATTGTTTTTTATCAGAAGAAGAAACTTCATCCAGCAATCTGTCAATCAAATCCATTTGCTTGCCGCTGTCGCCGAGCTCCTTGCGGAGTATTTTCTCGGCCACTTTGACAGACAGCTCGGCCACCTGGGCACGTATGTCGCTTATTGCAGCCTGCTTCTGAGCCTCGATTTCTGCCTTGGCTTCAGCTATAAGCCGGTTGCTTTCTTCGCGAGCTTTGTCTTGTGCCTTTTCCACAATGGCATCGCGGGTGGTAGCAGCCTCCTTCAATATCAGGGCCTGCTTCTCCCTTGCTTCCTGCAGAATGGATTCACTTTCGATTTTGATATTGGCCAGCCGCTCGTTGGCTTCGTGAGCTTTCCGCAGGCTATCGTCGATATAGTCCTTACGGTCGTTCACCATCTTCACTATGACCGGGAACCCGAATCTCCACAGGATGCCCAGCACAATCAGGAAGACAACAGCCATCCAGAACAACAAACCAAAATCAGGTGTTATCAATGACATAAGCTGTTCTGATTTCTATTGCTTAAAAACAATCTCTGTATTGGCTATACAAACAGAGCAAGCAGAGCTATGATGACTGCAAAGAAAGCCACACCCTCGACAAGGGCAGCAGCGATAATCATTGACGAACGCAGATCGCCCATCTTCTCCGGCTGGCGCGCCATGGCATCCATGGCCTGTCCGCCAATCTTACCAATACCAATGCCTGCACCGATTGCAGCCAAACCTCCGCCAACGGCGGCACCTAATTTTGCTACAGCATCTGCTGCCAATAATAATGAAATCATAATCTTAAATTTTAATGTTGTTTTATTATTCTGTTTAAATTACTATCTTATTCCTTAACGGCATGGCCGTGGACGTGGGCCAATGAGATGAACACGGCACTGAGCATGGTGAACACCAAGGCCTGAATGAAGCACACCAACACCTCCAGCAACATCATGAACACGCTCATGAGCACACTCACAACTGTCATTGAAGCTCCTGCCACAGCATTGATGCCAAACATGATGAAGATGATGCATGACAACGACAATGCTATTGCGTGACCCGCCATCATGTTTGCAAAGAGTCGAATCATCAGCGCCAACGGCTTTGTGAATATGCTGAAAAACTCAATGAAAGGCATGAGCGGCACAGGAACCTTTAGCCACGTGGGCACTTCCGGCCAGAAGATGTCTTTCCAATAAGCCTTTGTACCGGTAACATTTGTAATGATGAACGTACACAAAGCCAAAAAGAAGGTACACGTAATGTTGCCCGTCAGGTTGCCACCACCCGGTGGGAACGGAACGACTCCCATAATATTGGCTATGAATATGAAGAAGAAGCAAGTCAGCAGATACGGCGCGTACTTGTCGGCCTCCTTGCCCAAGGACGCCTTGATTACTTCGTCATATATATACATTATAAACATTGTCATCAGACCGGTAAAACCTTTGGGCGCGGGATCCTCCGGACGATGCCTCTTGCACCACCTGGCCGGGATGAGCACGCACAGCAGGAGCAAAATGGCATCGATGAACAACACCGCCACAGTCTTTGTGATTGAGATGTCGAAAGGCCTGACTTCAGCTCCGTCCACCTTCTCACAAATCTTGTTTGCATTGGCTTCGCTCCCCGAAATGTATAGCCCATAGGGGCCCGGACGGTTGCCTGCGGCATCGGCCTCCTCGGAAAACTCACCACTGGAAAACACATGCCACCCGGTGGAACTCTTCACTATGACAGGCAGATGCAAAACAACCGGATGCCCATTTACCGTGGTTATGTGCCATTCATACGAATCCTGGATATGCCCGAACAGAATGCCTTGCAAATCAATGCTTCCGTTTTCGTCTGTGCCATGCCCTACCGCATTTGCCGATATGCAGGCAAACATGAAAGCAACGACGCAAAGCAAATGTCTGAAATACCTCATAAACTCAAATCTTTTGATTTAATTTTCTTTCCAGACGGGCGAAAAACACCCCGTCAAAAATCAACATCACTACGTAGAATGCAGCGAAAACTATGATGAAGTTGATAATGGACTCCCTGTCACGGCTTACGACACAGAACACCACGGCGACCATCAACGCCAGCAACATGCGTAAGGCAGATGCCACCAAGTAGAACTTGCTAAGCGTAGCCGGAGACGTTCCAGCCACCGACCTCCAGCCAAACCCATAGGCAACGCTTGAGGCCAAGGCATAGAGAACGCTGATAGACAACGGGTTGACAAACTGGTTAGCATTGCAGATGTTGATTGCCAACAAAGCTATCAATGTCGCCCCAGCTATTACCCACAAACAGAACTTGTTGTATTTACGGCCTATTTGTTCTATCAACTTCCTGTCCATATAACCTGTGTCAATTGATTTCCACACAAAGACTCACCTCGTTTTTCTGCACTTCAACGAAACCTCCCTTAATGGTAAGCTGCACTTTGCCGTCGGCAGTGGCATATTCCACAACCCCGGGCTGCAGTGATGAAATTATAGGTGCATGGTCATTGAGTATCTCGAAGCTACCCATTGTTCCCGGGACAAGCACGCTTGTAACCTCGCCACTATATTCAATCCGCTCGGGAGAAACAATCTTAAGTTTCAAACTCATGTCACCTCCACTACGTTAATTTCCTTTTGCAGCTTCCATGAGCCGCTTTCCTTTGGCTATGGCATCATCTATTGTGCCGACATTGAGGAAAGCCTGCTCCGGCAGGTCGTCGACCTCGCCATCGAGTATGGCATTAAAGCCCTTTATGGTATCTTCGATCGAAACCATGACACCGGGAATGCCAGTGAACTGTTCGGCAACGGCAAACGGTTGCGACAGGAATCGCTGAACCCTACGCGCACGGTTAACGGTCAGCTTGTCTTCGTCGGAGAGCTCGTCCATGCCAAGGATTGCAATGATATCCTGCAACTCCTTATACCTCTGGAGAATCTCCTTCACGCGCTGGGCGCATTCATAATGCTCCTTGCCGACAATGAGCGGGTCGAGTATTCGCGATGTACTTCCCAGCGGGTCGACGGCCGGATAAATGCCAAGCTCGGCAATCTTGCGGCTCAACTCCGTTGTTGCGTCAAGGTGAGTGAACGTTGTTGCCGGAGCCGGGTCGGTAAGGTCGTCGGCCGGGACGTATACAGCCTGCACCGAAGTGATAGACCCCTTCTTTGTCGACGTGATTCGTTCCTGCATGGCACCCATCTCACTTGCAAGCGTAGGCTGGTATCCCACGGCCGAAGGCATACGGCCCAGCAATGCCGAAACCTCAGATCCTGCCTGTGTGAAACGGAAGATATTGTCGATGAAGAACATTATGTCTGCAGCCTCGCCGTCCTTGCCTCCGTGGTCACGGAACTCCTCGGCAACGGTCAATCCCGACAGCGCAACCGACGAACGTGCTCCGGGCGGCTCATTCATCTGCCCGTAAACAAGGGTAGCCTGCGACTTCTTCAGTTCTTCAGGGTCGACAAGTGACAAATCCCACTTGCCCTCCTCCATGGCTTTCCTGAACTTGTCGCCATAGCGGATAACACCCGACTCAATCATATCGCGGATAAGGTCATTGCCCTCACGCGTACGCTCGCCCACACCGGCAAACACAGAATAGCCGCTATGGCCCTTGGCAATGTTGTTGATAAGCTCCATGATGAGCACCGTCTTGCCCACGCCGGCACCTCCGAACAAGCCAATCTTGCCACCCTTCATGTAGGGTTCGAGCAGGTCGATCACCTTTATGCCCGTGGCAAGCATCTCCTTGTGCGTCGACAAATCCTCGAACTTAGGCGGCTCACGGTGGATGGGATAAGACCCTTCCATGCTCAACGGAGCCATGCCGTCGATGGGCTGGCCGATTACGTTCATCATACGCCCCTTGATCTGTTCGCCGGCCGGCATCCTGATAGGCGCCCCTGTGGGAACGGCTTCAAGCCCTCTCTGCAAGCCATCAGTGTTGTCCATAGCCACACATCTAACGGTGTCCTCACCGATATGCTGCTGAACCTCAACGACCAGAGTGCGTTTGTCTGGCCTGGTGATGGTCAATGCCTCATGAATCTTCGGCAACACCTTTTCAGCATCCTGGCCGTTGGTATCGAAATAGACATCGATAACCGGCCCGATTACCTGCGAGATGCGCCCTATAATTTGTGCCATAATCGTTTATTATTTTAAGTTTCTCCGTTTAATTATATACTGCAAAGGTAACAAATTTGTCAGAAACCGAATCCTGTTTTGGCGTTTTCTTCCTTAATATATCTAAAATACAGAAATATATGACATTTCTTAGGCTCTTTAGATACTAAGTTCGTCAAGCACTTTTATCAGTTTCATGTCGAGCGGTTTGTCGGTTCTGATGGCGTCGCTGAACGGTACGTAAACCACTTCGTTGTTGCGCACACCAATCATCACGTTCCGCTGCCCCTGCATTATGGCCTCGATGGCTCCCACACCCGTACGGCTTGCCAATATCCTGTCGTGCGCCGAAGGTCTTCCTCCGCGCTGCAAGTGCCCGAGGATTGACACACGCACATCGTAGTTGGGGAACTCGTTGCGCACACGCTCGGCGTAATACAAGGCTCCACACTTCGGGCTTTCCGACACAATCACAATGCAACTCTTCTTCGATTTCCTTATGCCACGCTCCATGAAACGCGCCAACTGGTCGACGTCTGTTGAGTCTTCTGGTATTATGGCTGCCTCGGCGCCCGAAGCAATTGCACTGTTCTGGGCGAGGAAACCGGCGTCGCGGCCCATTACCTCGACAAAGAAAATGCGCTCGTGGCTCTGCGCCGTGTCGCGTATGCGGTCGACACACTCCACGATGGTGTTCATTGTCGTGTCATATCCTATGGTTGAATCTGTGCCGTAGAGGTCGTTGTCTATCGTTCCCGGCAGGCCGATGCAGCAGAAATCAAACTCCGATGCAAAGTCGCGGGCTCCGGTCAGAGACCCGTTGCCGCCTATGACAACAAGGGCGTCTATCTCTTCCTTCACCAGCGTCTCGTAAGCCTTCTGGCGCCCTTCGGGCGTCATGAACTCCTTGCTGCGCGCGGTCTTCAGTATCGTACCGCCCTGCATGATGATTCCGCTCACGTTTTCAGTCGTGAAAGGCTTCACTTCGTCGTTGATCAGTCCGTCGAATCCGCGGTAGATTCCCTTGATGTTGAAGCCGTTGCAGATGCCGGCACGCGTCACGGCACGTATAGCCGCATTCATTCCCGGGGCATCACCGCCAGAGGTGAGCACACCAATTGTCTTTATTTTACCCATAATCTTTATACCTTAAATTTCCGTTATAATCTCTCAATATATCAAGTAATATTCCAACCACAACACGGCAAGGCCGAGCAGCCACCCCACAAACACGCTCCCTGTGCAGTTTTTCAAGTACCACCCCACGCGCATTCGCTCCATCTTCATCAGCGCCAGGCCGCTGGGGTTTGTGAAGCAGAGCAGGCAGCCCCCCACGGCGGTAGAGAATGCCAGCACCTTCCAGAAAGCTCCGTTCTGCACGAAATTGGCCATGTAGTCGGCGTCGACCCACATGTTCAACTGCCAAGTCTCGACTATAGGATACATCGACAGCCCTGTCATCATCACGGTGAAAGCGTCAAATATTCCGCTGAGCAAGCCGGCAAATGCCCCAAGAGCCCAAATGTTGTGTATGTTGTAGTCTATCCATTCCGACGCCATGCCCAGTATGCCGGTCTCCTGCACAGCTCCCATGGCCAGCATCACGCCCATGACAAACAGCATGAGCTGTATGCTGCCATACTGCAATGTGCGCGGCACCTTGCGCAGAATCATCTGGTCGGCGTTCATGAGCTTGTGGTTGAATATCTCGTTCACCACCCAAAGCACCGACAAAACGCACAGCGCCCCGAGGAAAGGACTGAGCTTGGTTATGTTGTGGAAGGTCGGGATGAACCACAGCCCGCCTATCCCGACAATCAGCATCACGATGCGCTGCCAACGGTTCAGGTTGGTGTCGTCGCCCCTATACGGGGCTGCAGGCCACTCTGCATCGAGCCTCTCGGGCAGGCTCCTGCCCAGCATGAGCGTGGGCACCACCCACGCCACTACGGCCGGCAGAGCCAGGAACGCCGAGAAATTGGTGGCCGTCACGGCGCCGTTGTCCCACAGGATTATGCCCGCCGGGTCGCCGATGACGGTGAAGCACCCTCCGGCGTTGGCCGCCAGCACAATTGCGCAACCTATCACCATGCGCTGCCTCCGGCTCTGGACGATGTTGTGCATTATCGTAAGCATCATGGTCGTGGTGGTCAGGTTGTCGAGGTTGGCCGAGATGATGAATGTGGCCAGCGTTATGCTCCACAGCAACCGCTTGCTGTTCCGGGTGCGTATCCACTCGCTCACGAAGTCAAAGCAGCCGTTGTTGTTCAATATTTCAATGATTGACATCGTTGCGAGCAGGAAAAGCACTATCGCAGCTGCCTTGCCCACATACTTAAGGAAGATGTTGTCGCAGATGAAATGCTTCACAGCCTTGCTCGAAGGGCTTTCGCCTGCGAGGAACTCCATGTACTCGTGAGGATGCTGGCTCATGACAAAGTCGGTGCCATAGCAAATGTATAGCACCCACCCCACCGTTCCTACAAACACGGCAATGGCAGCTTTGTTCACTTTTGTCAAGTGAGACGTGGCTATCAGCAGACAGCCCAGAAGCAATAACAGTACAATTACCAATGTCATGAAGTTCTAATATAAACGCTACAAAGGTAGCAATCTTTATCCAAATTCTTGAATCGAGATAAAGAAAAATTGACAGGTTTAACGTGTTTTTAACCTCATAGACACACAAATGTTCCTCCGGGAAGCGCAAACAGATGCCGACGGAGGCAGCATACCGGGCCCGAGGCGAGTGCAAGCAATCGTTGCCACACGCTGCCAACGGAGCACAGGCCGATGGGCCTGAAAGGCACTGCGCGCCTACCGACTGCGGGCCGGCTGCACAAGGCCGCCACGGGAGCATCCCGCCACAAAAACAGGGCTGTTGCGCCAAACAGGCCGTTTCACACTGCCATACGGCACATTTTGCAACGCAATACGGGCTGTTTTGCATCGTAAAACGACCCGTTTCACAAACAAACGCAAACGCCGTTGTAACACACTGTAATACAATCTGTTATTGCGTGTTACATAAACTAAAAGAAAAATGGCAAAAAAACGTCATTTGGCACACGGCCAATACGCCGATGGCCCGGTCATGCCCAATGCTGCCCTACGCCACCTCAATGCCTAACGGAGCAAGCGCCACACAAGCCCAAAGCACGTAAAAAACCAAAAAACATCGCAAAATCACTTGTAATATAATAATTATGTGTACCTTTGTGTCTAATTAGCGATAACGCAAACATTGTCATCCTATTTACGGGAATATATTGGTTGAAAGCATTTAAACACATAGTACGCTTTGTGGTATGGGCCCTGATAGGCCTGTACTTTTCAACAATTGTGCTCCTGCAGCTGTCTGGGGTTCAGTCGTTCCTCGGCTCACAGGTGGCGCAAGCCATTTCCGACAAGCTCGGCACTCGCGTTTCTGTCGGCCGGGTAGACCTCGGATTGTTCAACCGAATTATAATCGACGACGTGCTCATACTTGACCAGCGTGGCAAAGAAATGCTGAAGGCAGCCCGACTGACAGCCAAGGTCGACATTGCCCCGCTAGCCGAAGGCCGCATATCCATATCGTCGGCCCAGGCCTTCGGCACCCACCTGAAATTATACAAAGCGTCGGCCGGGGCCAAGCCCAACTACCAGTTTGCCCTCGACTCGCTCGCATCAAAGGACACAACCCGGCACAGCAACCTCGACCTAAGGGTCAACTCGTTCATCATGCGACACAGCAGCGTGGCTTACGACAGGTATGACATTGCCCCGACACCCGGCAAATTCAACGCTAACCACCTGAGGGTTACCGACATAAGCGCCCATATCATTCTCAAGGCTCTCAACGAAGACAGCCTTAACGTAAACGTAAAGCGAATTGCCCTTAAGGAACAGTCGGGCCTGAAAGTGAACAGGCTCTCGCTAAAGCTGGCAGCCGGGAAAAGCCGTTGCCTGCTTAGCGACGTACACGTCGAGCTGCCCCGCACCAACTTCGGGATGGACTCGCTGACCGCCACTTACCGCACCGTAGATGGAAAGCCCCAAATGGCCACCCTGCAATATGCGGGAAGCATTGTTGAGTCGCAAGTGACCCCGGCCGACTTTGCATGCTTTGTTCCGCAGCTGAAGAAACTCGACGAGTCAATTTCGTTGAGCACAAACTTCCACGGCACAAGCACCAATCTGCGCGTTCCGCACATATTGCTCAAGTCGACAGGCGGAAGCATTGTGCTGAACGCCAACGGGTGGATAAGGAATTGGGAAGCCCGCCCGCTCTGGAACGCGGCCATAAAAGAACTGGAAGTGTCGCAAGAGGTCGTGGCCACCATGATGGGCATAGCCGGAATAAAAGACTCATCGATAATAAAGCCTGCCGCCCGCCTGGGTGATATCAGCTTCAGGGGCGTTGCCGCGGCCACAAGGAACAACGAGTTGACCACGACATGCCAAATGCAGACAGCCGCCGGCCACGCCGACATGTTCTTCGCCATGTCAAGAGACAGAAACTTCAAAGGGAGCATAGCTACCGACGGGTTTGACCTAAAGCAGGCCACCGGCAACGAAAAACTGGGCGACGTGTCGGCTCACGTAGACCTCAGGGGCAGCATTAAGGACAAGGCGGCACCTTCGTTGTCGATTAAAGGAACGATAGACAAACTTGACTATAACGGCTACGAATACAGCAAGATATCTGTAGACGGAACATCCGTAGGAAAGAAGCTGTCGGGGCTGCTGAGCATCGACGACGACAATGCGAACCTGGCCGTCGAAGGCTATCTTGACAAAACAGCCGGGCAGACCGACATAAAAATATCTGCCACAATAAACAGGCTGTGCCCCAAAGCCCTAAACATGACCGACAAATGGGGCGAATCGAGCTTCATGGCAGGCGTGAACGCAGACTTCAAGGCAAGCGGACTAAACGACGCGAAAGGCAACATTGTGGTAAACGGACTGAAAATGGTGTCACCAACCGACACCTTCGCCATGCAACGGGCCAGCGTGACGTCCGGATTCAATGCCGACACCCACTACCTGGCATTGGACAGCGACTTCGGCCGGGCCAACCTTACAGGCAAGTTTGAATACAGCACCTTGGCGCAAAGCTTCACAAACTTCATTGGCGAGAAACTGCCAACGCTGCCGGGGCTACCAAAGACTAAGCACACCGCAGCCAACGACTTCCTCGTCAGGGCCGAGGTATGGAGCACAGTGTGGATGGAAAAGCTGCTTGGCATACCGCTGCACATCAACAAACCCATAAACCTGCACGCCAAAGTGGACGATGAGAAAAGAGACATTTCACTTGATTGCAACGTCGGCTCGTTCAGCTACAACGACACTGGGTACTCAGACGGGGCCATTGTCATCAAGTCGCAAAACGACACTCTGGTGTGCAACGTAGGCGTTACCCGGCTCTCGGGAAAGGGCGGGAAAATGGCAATGCAACTGGAAGGCAGGGCCATCAACAACAACCTGGCCACATCGTTTACCTGGAACGACACAGCAACCGACAAGTTCAGCGGCAGGTTCAATGCCGTCTCACAGTTCTACCGTGCGCAGGACGGCAAACAAATCGCAGCAATCAACGTTCAGCCTTCACACATAAACATCAACGATGTGGTGTGGAACGTACTCCCGTCGAGCATCATTTACTCCAAAAACAACATCGAGGTGGCCGGCTTCGCCATCAAGCACGGCGGCCAGCACATAATCATCAACGGCAAGGCCACGCCTAACGCGCAAGACTCACTGGCCGTCGACCTGAGCGGCATCGACGTTGGCTATGTGCTCGACCTTGTCAATTTCCACGCCGTAGAGTTCAGCGGACAGGCCAGCGGGCGCGCTTACGTAATGGGACTGTTCGGCAACCCGGCAGCAAAAGGCACTATCGCAGTCGACAACTTCAAGTTTGAGGAAGGTCGCATGGGTGTGCTCAACGCCATGGTCGACTGGAACAACCAAGAAAAGCAAATTGACATAAACGCCATTGCCAACGACGGCCCTGACGCAATGACGTATATCAACGGCTATGTATCGCCGTCAAGAAACTACATCGACCTCGGCATAAGCGCCGCAGGCACACACATCGACTTTGTGGAATCGTTCACAGAGAGTTTCTTGGGCAACGTGAGCGGACAGGCGCAAGGCAGCGTGAGGGTTATCGGCCCGCTGAAACAAATCAACCTCGTGGGTAAACTTGCCGTCAACGGAGAGGCAACAGTGATTCCCACCAATTGCAAGTATTACCTGCGCAACGACACCATTGCTTTTGAACCGAATGAAATCCGGTTCCTCGACGCCCCCATATTTGACATCCACAACCAAAAAGGCATTGTAAGCGGGGCGCTACACCACAAGTACTTGAAAGACTTGTCATACGACCTCGGGGTAAAGGCCGACAACCTGCTTGCCTACGATTTCCGCGAATTTGGCGACAACACGTTCTGCGGAACGGTGTTTGCCTCGGGCGACGTGGGTATACACGGCAGGAAAGGAGAGGTGAACATCGACATCAACATTACCCCAAAGGAAAACTCAACATTCTCTTATAATGTGTCAAACCCCGACGCCGTGGCCGACCAAGGGTTCATAAAATGGAACGACTCTGGCAAAGCCGAAGGCAACAATGGGCAGGACAACGAGGCGCAACCGGCTGAAGAGGAAGACACGCCCACAGACACACACCTCAACTTCTTGCTCAACTGCACTCCCGACGTGACCATAAAGCTGCTCATGGACAGCCGCACCAACGACTACATCACCCTCAACGGCAGCGGCACCCTGCGTGCGTCATACTACAACAAGGGCAGTTTCAACATGTTCGGCACTTATACCGTGCTGCATGGAACATACGGGATAACCATCCAAGACATAATTAAGAAGAACTTTGTCTTCAACGAAGGCAGCAGCATCACGTTCAGAGGCAACCCCTACCACGCCGACTTGAACCTGCAGGCAGAGCATACCGTCAACGGAGTGTCACTGTCCGACCTCAACGTTGGCAACAGTTTCACCAACAACACCATCCGTGTCAACTGCCTGATGAACATCGGCGGACAGCCGCAACGCCCCGTAATAACGTTCGACCTAGACATGCCGACTGTGAGCAGCGACGAAAAGCAAATGATAAAAAGCATCATCAACAGCGAAGAGGAAATGAACCAGCAGGTGATTTACCTCCTTGGCATAGGACGCTTCTACCCACAGCGGGAAAACAATGCCGCCGCACAAAACGAAGGGCAGCAAAGCCAGACTACGCTGGCCATGCAAAGCCTGCTGTCAGGAACAATCTCGACTCAAATAAACAATGTGCTCAACTCTGTAATAAAAAGCAACAACTGGAACTTCGGGGCAAACATATCTACGGGCGACGAAGGCTGGAACAACGCTGAATACGAAGGTTTGCTAAGCGGAAGACTGCTTGACAACAGGCTGCTTATAAACGGACAGTTCGGCTACAGGGACAATGCCAACACGGCAAACACCAGCTTCATCGGCGACTTTGACATAAGATACCTGCTCAAACCCAACGGCAACTTGTCGATAAAGGTATACAACCAGACCAACGACAGGTATTTTACGAAGTCGAGCCTCAACACTCAAGGAATTGGAATCATAATGAAGAAAGACTTCGACGGGTTCAAAGACCTATTCAATATAAAGAAGAAAAAGAAGCAAACCGACAAAACGAAATGACCAAACCCGGCCATTGAGGCCCCCAAACCTTAAAAAAACATAATTCGGCGGAATGTAAATGGCAAAGCATCATGACGTTTCATAAATAAAGATTACCTTTGCATCCGATTTTAAAATAATTCACATAAAGTCTAACTTTATTAATTTACCACTTTTATATTAACATGTCAGATTTAACAAAAAACGTCAAGCCATTAGACAACTTCGATTGGGAGGAGTTTGAAAATGGCGCACATGTCAACGTCAGCAAAGAAGAACTTGACAAGGCTTACGATGAAACACTTAACAAAGTAAGCGAGCACCAAGTTGTTGAGGGAACCGTTATCTCTATCGACAAGAAAGAGGTCATAGTCAACATCGGCTATAAGAGCGACGGCATTATCCCCGCAAGTGAATTCCGCTACAACCCTGATCTCAAGGTAGGCGACAAGGTTGAAGTGTATGTAGAGAACCAGGAGGACAAGAAAGGCCAGCTGATTCTTTCACATAAGAAGGCCCGCCTGAGCAAGAGCTGGGAGCGTGTCAACGCTGCACTCGACAATCAAGAAGTCATTCAGGGTTACATCAAGTGCCGCACTAAGGGTGGCATGATTGTTGACGTGTTCGGTATCGAGGCATTTTTGCCTGGAAGCCAGATTGACGTTCACCCCATACGCGACTACGATCAGTTCGTTGGCAAGACCATGGAATTCAAGGTTGTGAAAATCAACCAGGAGTTCCGCAACGTCGTAGTTTCCCACAAGGCCCTCATCGAAGCAGAGCTTGAGGCCCAGAAGAAGGAGATTATCTCTAAGCTGGAGAAGGGTCAGATCCTCGAGGGAACTGTCAAGAACATCACCACCTACGGCGTATTCGTCGACCTTGGTGGCGTAGACGGACTCATCCACATCACAGACCTGTCTTGGGGCCGCGTTGACGATCCCCACAAGGTGGTTGAGCTCGACCAGAAAATCAACGTCGTTATCCTTGACTTCGACGACGAGAAGAAGCGCATAGCACTCGGTCTGAAGCAGCTCACTCCGCACCCATGGGATGCTCTCGACCCGAACCTGAAGGTGGGCGACCACGTGAAAGGCAAGGTTGTTGTCATCGCCGACTACGGTGCATTCGTTGAGATACAGCCCGGTGTAGAGGGTCTTATCCACGTATCCGAGATGTCTTGGAGCCAGCACCTGCGCTCTGCCCAGGAGTTCCTGAAGGTAGGCGACGAGGTTGAGGCAGTCATCCTGACCCTCGACCGCGACGAGCGCAAGATGAGCCTTGGCATCAAGCAGCTCAAGGAAGACCCATGGGAGACCATCGAGGTTAAGTATCCTATCGGCAGCAAGCACACCGCAAAGGTGCGCAACTTCACAAACTTCGGCGTATTTGTTGAGCTTGAGGAAGGTGTTGACGGCCTGATTCACATCAGCGACCTGTCTTGGACAAAGAAGGTTAAGCATCCGTCAGAGTTCACCCAGGTTGGTGCAGACATCGACGTCGTAGTTCTTGAGATAGACAAAGAGAACCGTCGCCTGAGCCTCGGCCACAAGCAGCTGGAAGACAACCCATGGGATGTGTTTGAAACGATATACACTGTGGGCAGCATACACCAGGGCAAGATCATCGAGACACTCGAGAAGGGTGACGTGATATCTCTCGAGAAGGGTGTTGAAGGCTTCGCAACTCCGAAGCACCTCGTAAAGGAAGACGGCACACAGGCTGCACTCGGCGAGGAACTTCCGTTCAAGGTTATCGAGTTCAACAAGGACAGCAAGCGCATAATCTTGTCTCACAGCCGCACATTCGAGGATGCACAGCGTGAGGAGAAGAAGGCTGCAAAGAAGGCCCGCGTAAAGAAAGACAAAGAGGATTCGATAAAGATAGACAACCAGCCCGCTGCTACCACACTCGGCGATATCGATGTGCTAGCACAGCTGAAAGAGAAGATGGAGAAGGGTGAATAATTTCCTTTACCACACCTAATCGACATCAGATAACAAAGACAACGGGTGGAGCATGCATTGCTCCGCCCGTTGTACGTTTAAGCCAAACCTCCGCCCCACCGGATCCAAACGTTCGACCGGGCAACACAGACGCAAATGCCGGCTACAGCCCTAAACCGGGAAATGATGCCCCTCACCTATGGATATGCCGCCAGCACGGCTCTGGCAAACAGAAGCTTGAACAAATAAGGGCATCCCAACCGCAACCGACATCTTGTAAATGCAAAAGATGGAAAAAGAATCACGAAGACAAAGTAGCGACCACCCACCCTATCCTGCCCAATGCAGCCATACCGGCTCAGCACGACATGGCAATCTGCCGCCGACAAACAGCTTTGCAACAAGACAATGCACAGTCCTGAATGATAAGCCCCATACCACATCGCTGAAAGACAACTATGGTTCTGCATTGCCAAACATGCCATATCACACGGCAAAACGGCCCATATTGCGACGCGAAACGAGCCATATCGTAAACCATCTGGCACACAGGGCCTTACAGACTCAGGCAATGCCGCAGCGAAAAGCCAGGCCTACGGGCCGGCTCATGCACCTGATGACAGCCACCACAATCAAGCCACAGCATTAAGGCAACGCCGCCTGACGCCCTTTACAAACGTTAACAAACAAAATCAGCCCTAAAGCATGAAAGTATGAGAATAATTTCATATCTTTGCACAAAGAAAAGGAGAATTCAACAGGTCGTATCGGTTAGATTGGGATACTCATCAAATTAAATTGAAAACCGAGATGACTTCTCTTGCCAATGGCGGGCCACATACCCATCAGGGTAGCAGAAATGCCGGTGGATTACAAAAGCGGAGAGCTCTCAAATCTTATGTTATAGGAGTTTTCATCACATCATCGGTACGACCATTTTTATTGCATCCATAACCACAATCAATTATATGTTTTCCGGAATCATAGAAGAATTTGCGACAATAGTGGCAATCGAGAAGGATCGCGAGAATATAGACTTCTCCCTGAAATGCTCCTTCACGGATGAGTTGAAGATTGACCAAAGCGTGGCTCACAATGGCGTATGCCTTACAGTAGTCAAGATTGACGGCGACATTTATACCGTCACGGCAATGAAAGAGACGCTCGAGCGCAGCAACCTCGGGCTGCTCAAAGTCGGCGACAAGGTAAATGTTGAGCGCTCAATGCTCATGAACGGACGCCTTGACGGCCACATCGTGCAAGGCCACGTCGACGAGACCGCCGTATGCACCGCAATGGAAGACGCCGACGGCAGCACCTACTTCACGTTCGAGTATCCCGAGAACGCTGAGATGGCCCGCAAAGGTTATTTTACAGTCGACAAAGGCAGCGTAACAGTAAACGGTGTATCGCTGACTGTGTGCAACCCTGGCGCAAACACATTCCAGGTTGCCATAATACCCTATACACTTGAGCACACCAATTTCTGCGACATAAAGCCAGGGTCTGTTGTAAACATTGAGTTCGACATACTGGGCAAATACATTGCCCGGCTGCATCAGTTCTAATAAGTGTTAAGCACCCGAATCTTATCGAAGATTCGGGTGCTTATTTCTACTAACCGCCTACAAACATATATCTTTTTTTCACCTCCGAGATATAATTCATACTTTTGCACCGCAAAATAACATGGAAAAAGGATATGAAAAAAGGAATCTTGTTTGTCATGGCAGTTGTCATGGCCGCCGATTACTCTATGGCCGGGCCACCCAAAAAGTGGACATTGCAAGAGTGCATCGACTACGCCATTGCCAACAACATCTCGCTACAGCAATCGGAGCTGTCGAAGCGCTCTGCTGAAGAAGATGTTAAACAAGCCAAGTCGGAACTAATGCCGACGCTGAACTTCTCTACAAACCATGCCGTCGGCTACAGACCATGGGTAAACTCTGGCGTAAGCACTGTCACAAACGGTACCGTCGCCACAAGTGTCAACAAAACATACTACAACGGCAGCTACGGCATCAACGCCAACTGGACGGTATGGAACGGAAACAAAAACCGCAACAACCTGAAGCTGAACAAGCTTGCTGCACAACAATCGGAACTTAGCCTGGCTGAAACAGCCAACAGTATCCAAGAACAAATCGCACAACTGTATGTACAGATACTTTATCTGAATGAGGCCGTCGAAGCCAACAGGATGAGCTATGAAGCCAGCCTGAAAAATGAGAGCAAAGGCCGGGAAATGGTAAAACTGGGGAAAATGTCGAAAGCCGACCTCGCTCAGCTGACATCACAAACTGCTCAAGACAATTATAACATAGTGGAAGCCAAAAGCAACATTGCAAAGTACAAACTACAGTTAAAGCAACTGCTAGAACTAACAGACAGCGAAGAGTTTGACATCTACATACCTGCCGCTTCAGATGCCGATGCACTTGAAGAGATACCGTCGCTCACTTCTGTCTACGAGGCAGCCCTGTCAACTCGCCCGGAAATAAAAAACAGCCAGCTGGCGATACAAAGCAGCGAACTGAACATTGCCGTGGCAAAGGCCGACAGGCTTCCGAGCATCAGCCTGTCTGGCAGTGTTGGCACAAGCAGCACGTCAATGAACTCAAACAAATGGGGCAAGCAGATACAGACAAACTTTGATGCCTCGGTAGGAGCAACGCTCAGCGTTCCCATCCTCGACAACCGAAGCGCCAAGACGGCAGTTAACAAAGCCAAGCTGCAACGGGAGCAAAGCCTGCTCGACCTGAAGGACAAGCAGAAGCAACTCTACAGCACCATCGAGGGCTTTTGGGTCGACGCATATACCAACCAGCAGAAGTTCAAGGCAGCCAAGGCCAGTGTAGAGAGCGAACAGGCCAGCTACGAACTCCTCAGCGAGCAGTTTAACCTCGGGCTAAAGAACATTGTAGAACTGATGACAGGCAAGGCCAACCTAATGAACGCTACGCAGGACATGCTCGAAAGCAAGTATATGACTATACTTGACCGCCAACTACTTAAATTCTACAAAGGTGAACCATTAAGCATATAAGGAACAGATATATGAAGAAAATTAGCAAAATATGGATATGGGCAGGCGTTATAATCCTGTTGGCAATAGTGATCTGGCTCTTGTCAGGCAATAAAAAAGAGCGTCAGATAACTTTCGCAACGGCCAAGGTTGAGCCGGCTAACATACAAAACAGCGTGACCGCCACCGGTACCATCGAACCGGTGACTTCGGTAACGGTCGGAACGCAGGTTTCGGGAATAATAAGCAAAATATTCGTAGACTACAACACGGTGGTCAAGAAGGGCCAGGTGATTGCCGAATTGGACAAGACCAACCTAATCAGTTCGCTCAACACGGCCAAAGCCAACCTGTCGAGCGCACAAAGCCAGCTCACTTACGAAACATCAAACTACAACAGATACAAGGCTTTATATGACAAAGGACTGGTCAGCGCCGATGAATATGAAAACGCACGGCTCAGCTTCGTACAGGCCAAAGAGAGCGTGGCGACGGCAAAAGAGACGGTGAAGAAGGCCGAAACAGACTTGGGCTACGCCACAATCACATCGCCGATAGACGGGATTGTGCTCTCAAAGGAAGTTGAAGAGGGCCAGACGGTGGCCGCAAGCTACAGCACCCCCGAGCTGTTCACCATCGCACAAGACCTCACCGACATGAGGGTTGTGGCTGATGTAGACGAAGCCGACATTGGCGACGTGAAAGAAGGAGCGCGCGCAACGTTTACCGTCGACGCCTACCCTAACGACACTTTCAACGGCAAAGTTACGCAAGTGAGACAGGAAGCCACCACAACGAACAACGTTGTCACCTACGAAGTTGTGATAAGCGCGCCCAATGCCGACCTTAAGCTGAAACCCGGTCTAACGGCAAATGTCACTATATACACAGCCGAAAAACAGGGGGTGCTGAGCGTTCCGAGCAAAGCGCTGCGCTTCAACCCAACCAAAGAGACTGTCGGAAAATACACCTTGGCCGACTGCAGCGGCAAAAACAAGGTGTGGACTCTGGAAGGCAACACCCTGAAAGCCCACTCGGTGCAGACAGGAATGTCTGACGGCACCAACACGGAAATAATCAGCGGCATAGCCAACGGTGTGGATGTGATAACGGAAATCAACGAGACTGCCGACGAACACCCGGCTGAGCCACAGCAGGAACAGTCGCCGTTTGCCCCCGGACCACGTAAGAACGACAAGAAGAAGTAACCATGGCTGACGATAATAAGAAGGTCGTAATAGAATTGCAGGACGTAAAGCGCGAGTTCCTCGTTGGCGATGAGACCGTCCATGCACTGCGTGGCGTATCGTTTAAGATATACGAAGGCGAGTTTGTCACAATAATGGGCAAATCAGGTTCGGGCAAGTCGACGCTGCTCAACCAGCTCGGATGCCTCGACACACCGACAAAGGGAGAATACTATCTCGACGGCGTGTCTGTCCGCAAGATGTCAAAGCCACAGCGCGCAGTGCTCCGCAACCGCAAGATAGGATTCATTTTCCAGAACTACAACCTGCTTCCGAAGACCACGAGCGTTGAGAACGTTGAACTGCCACTGATGTACAACACCGGCATCAGCGCCAAAGAGCGACGCGAGAGAGCCATCGCCGCCCTGCAGGCAGTAGGTCTTGGCGACAGGCTTTACCACCGTTCCAACCAGATGTCGGGCGGACAGATGCAGCGTGTGGCCATAGCAAGGGCACTGGTAAACAACCCTGCAGTGATACTGGCTGACGAAGCTACCGGCAACCTCGACACCAGGACATCGTTCGAAATACTGGTTTTGTTCCAAAAACTGCATGCACAGGGGCGGACAATAATATTTGTCACCCACAACCCTGACATTGCCAACTACTCAAGCCGCAACATAATGTTGCGCGACGGGCATGTAATCAGCGACGAGTACAACAAAAACATAATGTCGGCAGCCGAAGGACTATCGGCCCTGCCGGCCAACACAGACGAATGAACAATGAACTACACCAACCTTTTCAAGATAGCCTTGCGAGCTATAGCAGCAAACAAGACGCGCTCATTCCTGACGGCATTGGGCATAATCATCGGCATTGCGTCGGTGATAACCATGCTTGCTGTCGGCCAGGGCACGAAGCAAAGCATACAGGCAAACATCGCAGAGATGGGCTCAAACATGATAATGATAAGCCCGGGTGCCGACATGCGGGGGGGCGTAAGGCAGGAAGCGTCGTCAATGGAAACGCTCAAGATGTCCGACTATGAGGCCATCAAGGACGAATGCCAGTACATAAAGGCCATCAGCCCAATGGTGTCAAGCAGTGGACAGTTTATCTATGGCAACGAAAACACGCCCTCGACCATATACGGTGTCAACCAAGACTACCTTGAGATACGCCAGATTGACGTGGCCGACGGCGAGATTTTCACCGATGCCGAAATCAAGACAAGTGCCAAAGTATGCATATTGGGGCAAACGGTTGTCGACAACCTGTTCCCCGACGGCAGCGACCCCATAGGCAAAGTGGTGCGTTTCAACTCCATCCCGTTCCGGGTTATAGGAGTGCTCAAGAAGAAAGGATACAACTCAATGGGCATGGACCAAGACGACCTTGTGCTTGCCCCGTACACGTCGGTAATGAAACGAATACTTGCGCAGACCTATCTCAACGGAATACAGTGCTCAGCCGTGACCGAGGGAGTCACCGACAAGGCCACCGAGGAGATAAGCAACATCCTGAGGCGCACGCATAAGCTCAAAGACGCAACCGAGACAACAGAAGCCGACGAGGACGACTTCACCATACGGTCACAGGAAGAACTGGCATCGATGATGAACTCAACGACCGACATGCTTACCATTCTCCTGGGCTGCGTGGCAGGCATCTCGCTGGTTGTGGGAGGCATAGGCATAATGAACATCATGTATGTCAGCGTAACGGAACGCACAAGGGAGATTGGCCTGCGCATGAGTGTGGGAGCAAGGGGCATCGACATACTGAACCAGTTTCTTATCGAGGCCGTCTTGCTAAGCGTTAGCGGAGGGCTAATAGGCGTGGCACTGGGCATCGGAGCGTCGTTCTCGATAAAGGCGTTTGCCCATTGGCCCATCGCCATCCAGCTGTGGACAATCATCATGAGTTTCGCTGTGTGCACGTTTACCGGCGTGTTCTTCGGCTGGTATCCGGCGAAGAAAGCCGCACAGCTAGACCCAATAGAGGCTCTTAGGTATGAATAACAAACACAAAATATGCATTCACGCAGCGGTATGGACAGTAATGTTCATATCGCCGCTGATGTTCATGAACCACGGTGCCGGCACATCGTGGCATCAGTTTTTGTTTATGAGCGCCGTGCCAATGTCGCTGATGATAGTCTTCTACGTCAATTACCTCTGGCTGACGCCCAAATATTTTGCCACCGAAAACAAGCAAATATACTGGCTGGCCAACATAGCAATGATACTGGCCATGGGGATTGCGCTTCACTTATGGATGGGCCAGACCCATGCCATGTTCGACAACAGGCCGCCACAACGGCCACCAAGCCCCATAATGTATGTGTTTTTCTTGTTCAGGGATATGTTCAACCTGGCCATATCTGCCGCCATTGCCTCCACGATACAGCTGGCCATGCGATGGCAGGAGTCGGAAAATGCGCGGCGTGAAGCTGAGTCGGCAAGGGTCAACGCCGAGCTTAAGAACCTGCGGTCGCAAGTGAATCCGCACTTCCTTCTGAACACACTAAACAACATATACGCCCTTACCGAACTGGCACCAGACAAAGCCAAGGAAGCCATACTGGAGCTGAGCAAGCTGCTAAGGCACATACTCTACGACAACCAGCAGAAGTATGTCGACTTGAAAAGCGAGGTGCAGTTTCTCATGAACTACACCAACCTAATGAAAATAAGGCTTTCTTCAAATGTCGACCTTCAGTTTACAGCCGACATACCCGACCCCTGCAACATCATGATAGCCCCGTTGATATTCATATCTTTGATAGAAAATGCATTCAAGCACGGGGTAAGCACAACGGAGAAAAGCTACATCAGAATACAAATCAAGGCCACCGACCATTACATAACATGCGACATAGTAAACTCAAACTTCCCCAAGGGAGACAAGGACAGAAGCGGTCACGGCATAGGACTAAGCCAGGTAGCGCGCAGGCTCGACCTTATCTACCCCAACATGTATGAATGGAAGAAAGGCGTAGACCACACAGGAAAGGAATATTCATCTAAAATTACTATATATGATACTAAAATGTGCAATAATTGACGACGAGCCTTTGGCTGTTGAACTGCTATCCTCTTATGTAAACAAGACCCCGTTCTTAAAGCTCACGGGCGCATACAACAGCGCGAGCACGGCAATAAGGGACTTGAGGGAGAATCCCGTCGACCTCATTTTCCTCGACATCCAGATGCCGGAACTAAGCGGCATTGAGTTTGCCAAGATTCTGCCGCAAGAGACGCGCATCATCTTCGTGACGGCATTCAGCCAATATGCTGTCGAGGGCTACAAGGTAAACGCCATGGACTACCTCATGAAGCCTGTTAGCTACGACACGTTCCTTTCGGCAGCAAAGAAAGCGTTCGACTGGTTTGCCACCAAGACAAGGCAAGAGGCATATAAGCAAGACCGCTTCATATTTGTAAAAAGCGACTACAAGCTCATTCGCGTCAACCTCGATGACATAATGTACATAGAGGGCCTGAAGGACTATGTGCGCATATACCTGAAGGATGGCAACAAGCTGATGTCGCTCATGAACATGAAGAATCTGGAGGACAACCTGCCCAAACCCGAATTCATGCGCACCCACAGATCGTACATAGTGCACATGAACATGGTGCAAGCCGTCGACAGGTTCCGCCTCGTGTTCGGTGATGCTTACATTCCAATATCAGACAGTTACAAGGATGAGGTTCAATCATATCTGGACCGGCACACCATGATGTGACGCTAACGCCGGGCTTGTACTTGGCGAAAAAACTTATCTGCTAAGCCGAATCAAGGATGCAAGGTGGTGCTTTGAGGCATCGCCCAAGGTTGTATGTTACTAAAAAACGGGTGACAGACCGACTCCAACACGCCTATTGCACTTCAACAACAGACCGCAATTAGCCTCACAACACACTCAATTACCATTGCCGTGCAGATTGTTTGCCGCTTTGGCCGAAGGCGTATCAGGCTACGCCGAGGCGAAACGGCAAACAATCTTCGCGGTGGGGATTGAAGCGTGCGGGTTAAATTAATACTTATCTAAACAAGCATTCAGCAGGCAAACGACTGTTCTTGAGTTATGCGAATCAAATAGAATGTGACATGGGCCTACCGTGCAGGAGCTGTTTACAGTGCGGCATTACTTGGTAGTAACAGCCGTGCCATCACAACAAAATTGCGGCAAAGCGATGATTTGACATGGAGATTGACGAACGAACACGATGCAGCAGCCACATCCAATCATTCTGTTTGCAAAATGCAAATTCAGCCCCCGTTTTCCATTATAACCTTTCCGTATTGATGCCAAATTTGTTGTGCTTCATGTTTATGCGCTTACCAAAGCGATAGGATACCGACAAGTTCAACACCCGAAAGGGACTCCAGTCAAACAGATACGAAGACGTTTCTGCATCAACCCGATAGTCTGTATGCGAGGCTATCATGTTTTGGCAGGATAGCCCTATTGCCAAACGCTTGCCATACAACAAGCAACGCACCTCCATATCCATCCGATACCTTGATGAACTGCAGCCGCCAACATCTTTCTCCCTGCCTTGATATTGTCCCCATAGATTTAAAACAAACGTCTTCTTACGGTTAAAATATATGTTGTTGTTCATATATATGAAAGTTGAAACATGGTTCATATTTACCAGCCCGAACCCTGGTAGTGGCTAGGAAGACACCATATATACGCTGCCGTCTACATAAAAGTCCAACCATTTCAAGCAATCAAAATAATAGGATAAATTCAAGTTATAGACACTTTTGTCCATTACGTTGTCTACGGTATGCCTCGTCATCTTGCCAACTTCGTCTATATCTGTATAGGTTGACATCACACTCGTGATTCGCTTGGCACTCGCAGATATTGAAAATGCTTTATGTGTAAACCCAAGTTCTGCCATGTATGACTTCATTGGCTGTAAATTGGGGTTGCCGGTTTGAATGGTATGCGCATCTACATAAGTAGTAAAGGGATTAAGGTCTACATAGTTAGGGCGGTTTATTCTGCTTGTCACGCTTAGGGAAAGTGTGTTGTCGTCATTGCATCTGTACTTTATATATAAGGTGGGAAACAAGTCAAACTGATGCTTTACGCTCTGTTGGCTCATCTTTATCGACTTTCCGTCCAACACACCGTATTCACAACGAATGCCAACCTTTGCCTCCGTTTTATCGTTCAGCTTACCCCTTAAGTCAGCGTAAGCTGCAAATATGCTTTCTCCATACCGGAAATGGTCGTCAAGTTTGCATCCGTTGGTCATGTGCTCGTAGTCGGTCTTGTTGTCTGTATTTGACTTGGAACAGGCCGCCCCATATGAAAACAGAGCCTTACCAAATGTGAATTCCATGTCTGCTTTCAACTGCCAAATAGTGATGTCGGGGCTGTTACGCCGCAGAAAGCCCAGCGTTTCGTCGTGTGTTGTATGCAGATTCACTTTGTCGCTGATATGATAGTCCAGGAAGTCGGCATTCACTTCAAGACTTCCGCCACGGCCAATGTCATGCCTACTGTAACGCAGGTTGGCATTATACCGATTGTAATTGCAGTCGAAATCGGTGAATGTCTCATAATGGCCTTTCCCTCCATCACCTCCATTGGCAAAGATGCTTGTGACTGAAATTTGGTCGGAAGACGGTTGCATGTTATTGTACGACAGCATGGCTCCTAACGACGAATGTCCAGACAGCGCATAGTCAATGCCGTCGGTGACTATTACATAGTCATTAGACTTCAACTTTCGGATGTCTGACAACCATGTCTCGGCAGGATAAACAACCCGGCTTGACTTGTCTGTCTGCACCGTGCCAAGCCCCGCCACCACACTTACATACGATTCAAACTTGCCGTGCTTGTATTGCAAATTAAAACTGGCCTCGTCATATACACGCTCTTTTATGGAAATGCAATTGGCAAGCGAACCTCCCCAATAGTCACTTTTCATCTTCTTTGTAACGAAGTTTATTACACCTGCGTCACCCTCGGCTGAATATTTTGACGGTGGAGCCGTCATCACCTCTATCGCCTTCAGGTTGTCAGAGTTGAGCGAACCTAAATACATCATCAGTGTCTTCATATCCATCTTCAGCTCCCGCCCATCCATCAGGAATACAAGTTTGCCTTTGTTCAACATGCTTATGGCATCTTCATGAACTATTACGCCCGGAGCATGCTTAAGTATATCAAGAAAGTTTCTTGCCGTTGGACTAAGCCTTTCCGCATCAAGTGTCAAGCGGTCTATTTCCCTTCTTACTATCGGTTTACCTGACGTAACAACCACACCGGCCAGCAATGTGGTGTCGGCCTCCAACCGAATATTGACAAACACTTGCCGTCTTGCCTTGTCAATCATCCATTTGCAGGGCTTGTAACCTATGCATGAAACCAATAAAGATGTAGGCAAAGGAGTTGTAGCAACAGAAAAACATCCGGCAGAATCACTTGTACATACGGCGATGACATTATTACCACTGTCGAGTAATGCTATCGTAGCCATGTCTATTCCATTGTCCTGCCCATCGGTTACCTTTCCGAAGACAGCATCCACCTGTGCCGCAGCTCCCGGGGCAGCAAGGCAGCACATCAACACCACTACAATCCTAATCATCAAAACCATTGCATTCTTTTACCATCGACTTCACAAAAAATCAATAAACAGATAGTCACTGAGTTTCGTATCTATACTTCCTAAAGAGCAGATGCCTTTTGTACAATTCCCGTTGTTTTCCAATATCTTTTGACTACACGGTCCCATACATACTGGCAGAATCTTGCATTTAAGACATTCATCATGCTCAAATGTGGCCACAGATAATCTTTTGGAAATTAAGTCCATGTCTATTTCCAATGTTCCATCATCATTCAATTCGCCGTACTAGGTACTCTCAGAGAGGGTTCTCCCATTACATTTATGCTATGTTACAATAACCATCAACAGCTCATCAGCAGTCCGGGGATGTGATTTTTTGGATATTCCGGGCTTAAATGTGCTTTCGGCATGTTTGTCGGCATATTGCCGGCCGCTTTGTCTCGGCGCAGTCAGCAACGCATCCGACAACGGAAGCAGCCAATCTGCACATCTACACAACCGAATTAACATTGAGACCAACGGACTACATGAGCAAAAGACTATCACCCAACATGGCATGTGACATCAATGCTCAAGCCTACAGCTGCAATAACTCGATGATGCACGGATAATGCCGACGGTGGCCATGCAATATTGCAGCCACATCGCGAATGCTGCTTATTTACAGACAAAGATACTAAAAACTGTCTATAAATCATGACATTTCGCCGCAATAATTTTGGTATACTTGCCCTACAGGGCTTAAAAACAGGCCGTATGGCTTTGCAAAACAGGCTGTTTTGTGTGACAATACGGGCTATTTTGCAAAGTCAAACGGCCACGGCCGCAACGCCCTGGGGCACAAGAAGATACGCCCGATGGCCACTATAATGAAAAGACATGATACAATTGTTACAATCACCGGCAGGCAAATGCGGTCGGGCTTGCTGATGATTGGCCTTTGCCGCCTGCAACCGCTGCTACAGAACGCCCCCACCCGACACGCGAAAACACAGGCCAGACGCGCAACAAAATGGCACAGGCAGCAGCAAGAACGCCACAGAGTCAATAATCCAACAGCTCGGACGGCTCGGCCACAAACGTGTCGGCACCATGGGCCACCAGGAAATCCCTGTCGCGAAATCCCCACAGCACACTGATGCAGGGCAAGCCGCTGTTGGCAGCCGTGGCCACATCGACATCGCTGTCGCCGACATAAACAGCCCCCTGCTTGCCCACTCCCAGTTGCCTGAGGGCCTCTTCTACAGTGTCGGGGGCGGGCTTCTTGCGTATTCCCTCACGCTCGCCTATGGCCACCTCGATGCTGTCGCCGAAGAAATGGCGGCACAGTTCCTGTGTGGCTGCATAAAACTTATTGCTTACCACCGCCATGCGCTTGCCCCTGCGCTTCAGTTCTGCAAGCATGTCGGGCACTCCGGGGTATGGCATGGTGGTATCAAGAGAGTGAACCATGTAGTGGGCCCGGAAATCAGCCAGCGCCTTTTCAAACTTAGGGTTGGCAGCCCCTCCGGGCACAGCCCGCTCCATGAGCACCCTCACGCCGTTGCCCACAAACCGGCGCACGTCGTCAAGGCTGTGCTCGGGCATGCCGTTGAGCCTTAGCGCATGGTTTGTGCTGGCGGCCAGGTCGGCCAAGGTAGACAGCAATGTGCCGTCAAGGTCGAATATATATGTCTGATACTCTTTCATCGTCTGCTTCGTGTTATCATCAATTTCAGTTTTTCATTAAATTTCACATCGCCCACCAACCGCTCTATGTCGATGTGCATGCGGTATGACCAACCGCAAAACGCGCTACCGGGCACATTTATCCGCTCTGCCCTTGTGTCAGGGTTGTGAAGCCCGGCGTCGACAGCCAGCCAGTCTTGCAGGGCCATGATGCACATCATCGACGGGCAATACAGATGGCGGGCTATTACCTCCTCGGCTATGAATGCCGGCATCTTGAGCGGCGCACGACCGTCTTTTTGCAACATGGTTGCATAATATCTCTGCGTGCGCTCGGGGTTTTCTTCCCACCACAGCCTCATCGGGGCCATGTCGTGGGTTGAAAACGTTGCCACACCACGGTATTTGTTGGCGTTGAGATGGGCAAACTCGATGCCGGCCTGCTTAGGCATCGACTGAATCTCGAGGTCGAGGATGCGCAGTGAGTCGAGCACCGGCCCGACGCAGTCGGGGATGGCCCCGAGTGTCTCGGCGCAAGCCAGCATGGCGGTTCCGCCCGTTATGGCGGCGAGCACCTTCATGCCGCGCCATCCCCAAAACGCATTATGGCGCTGCACAAAATAATTGCCATACAATCTCATGAACGACTCGCGGTCGTCATCGCCGAGGGCCTCGAACACGGGTTCGCGGTAGGCATATATTCGGGGATGGTAGCAGCCTTGGCGGTGGGCGTCTTCCACAAAGAGCACATCCTCGAGCAGGCGCATCAACCCGTCGCGAATCCACAGGCTGTTTTCGTCGGACTTGCCTTCAAAAGCCCTGGCCACCTTGGCCTGGGTGTCGTATTCCGGCCTCAAGTCGTATATGTTGTACCCTCGGCCGACGAGGAAGTTGTCGCGCACATACTGCGCATGCAGCCCGAAAAGACGGTCGAGCACCTTGTCGTTGACAAATGGCTTGGTAAACAACACCTTGCGGAACCGCAGTCCGAAGCGCTCTATCTCATCGGCCGTAAATGGCAACGACGGCGAGAAATGGCCCAGGCGGCCCGACAATGAGCCTGCGGGAATCTCCCAGATGCGGAAAAAGCCAAGCACATGGTCAAGGCTGAAGGCGTCGAAATATGCCGACATGCGGGCCAGGCGGTCGCGCCACCATCGGCATCCGTCGGCCATCATTGCCTGCCAGTTGAACGTGGGGAAGCCCCAGTTCTGCCCGTTGGGCCATTCGGCGTCGGGCATGGCCCCGGCCTGCGAGTCGAGGTTGAACAGCCCGGGATGCACCCATGTCTCGACGCTGTTGCGCGCCACGCCTATGGGTATGTCGCACATCAGGAACACACCGTTGGCCCGCGCATAGTCTGATGCGGCCTTCAGCTGGCGGTGGAGCAGATACTGTACGAAGAAAATATACCGGGCTTCGCTGCACCTTTCGGCACAGAAACTGTCGACGGCCTTCTTGTCGTATTCACCAAACCCGGGCCACCGGCTGCAGTCGGTAGAAGAATTGGCCTCACAGAGCAGGCAATAAGCAGCATAGTCGGCCAACCAATGGTGGTTGGCATCCACAAACTCACGATATCCGTCGGAACCGGTTATCGCGCTGCCAAACTCGTTGTAGTACATGCGAAGAAACGAAGACTTGACGCGCCACACTGCCTGGTGGTTGCACTCGCGCATGGCATTGAGCTCCATGCGCTGCTTGTGAAATGTGACCATGGCCGCCCTGTCAGGCAAATCGCCCAGGGCATCGATGTCAACATATTCCGGATTGAGCGCATTTACAGACATTATGTCGTAGGGGCAAACGGCCATCTGGCCCGTGAAAGCCCCCGTATCGTTTACGGGCAATGTGCGTATAGCCTTCATGCCCGTTGCAACGGCCCAGTCTACCAGCAGCTTCAGGTCGCCAAAGTCGCCTATGCCGTAAGAGTGGGCACTGCGCAACGAGAATACGGGAACAGCCACGCCGGCCACCCGCCACATAGACTCGCACACCCTGAGCAGTCCGCCGTCGCACACGGTTACTTGCCCGTCGGCACTCCGGCTGCTGTCCAAAGTCCTGTTGTTGCCTTCTTCCCAAGCCACGAAATCGCCGGTCTCTTCGTTGACAACCACAAACTTGTATTCGAGCTGCCTGTCTATGCCAATGGCGTTTACGGGCAGCATCCACATCGTTTGTCCCGAATACTGCATCTTGAGATAGCGCGATGTGCTCCAATTGCCAAGCACGGGGTGGCTGCCGCACAAGGCCACGGCCTGGCCTTTCGACAACTGTGGGGCCGACACCGAAAACAATATGGTCTTGCGGAACAATGCCACGTCGAGCGGCACAAACCTCTCGCCCATGCTTCCATGCACAGTGGCAAGATATGCGCTTGTGTATAGATGTTGCTGCAGCGGTATGTCACGCCACGAGTCAAGCATCACGTAATCGTTTGATGCGTGGTAAGGTATGATGCGCGGAATCAGATTCCACTCCTCCCTAAGCACATCGCCATTGTTGTTGCGCAACTGATATGCATACTTGAACATGGTGACCGGATGGCGACGCGAGTCAATGGCAGACGTCTCTACCGCCCAGAGGCACCCGTCGGCAGTGTCCATGCGGACTTCGCTCCGACGCGAACGCCCGTCTGAACAGACATACTCTATGACGACAAACAGGCTCTCACCCCACTCTGTGAGATATTTTAGACTAAATCGTAGTTTCATCACTCCATCATCGTTTCGTCAATGCAAAATTACGAAAAAAAACAACTTAACGGCAATCATATATAAATAAAAACTCAATAGCATGGGCTTTTTTAGCTTAACCGGCTACCTTGTGCCAAATAAATTAGCATGACAAGGAGCGCTTGCAGCATCCGCCACATCGCGACTCGCCCTATTACGCTGTGCAACAGCACGGCCGGCAATGGAAATATTGGGCAGCAGTGGCAGCAAAAAAACCGCAAAACATTTCCTCGATTTTGAAAAATGGTGTATCTTTGCCGCGTTAATCAATCTTCAGACACATGAAATCAAAGAAATCAAGGCTTTACCTTTATACCGCCTTTGCGTGCATATTATTGATAATAGGCGCGCTATACTATTACTTCTTTTCCGATTTCTCGAACAAAGAAACGGTGCAATACGTTTATATCGATGATGATGACACACAAGACTCCGTGTTTGCCAAGCTGGCCGACGTGGCCAACTATCATTCGCTAACCGGCTTCAGGACTCTGGCCCGCCACAGCGAATACGGACAAAACATACACACCGGACGCTACGCAATAAACCCCGGCGAAGGGGCTTTCATGGTGTTCAGGCACATAAAGAACGGCGTTCAGTCGCCAATAAGCCTCACGATACCCGAGGCACGCACAACCGAACGGCTGGCCAAGCTGCTGTCTGGCAAGCTGATGATTGACAGTGCCACGATAGCAAAATCACTCAAAGACTCGGCTTTCTGCGCCAAATACGGTTACGACACAACGACTGTAGTTGCGCTGTTCATACCCAACACATACAGCATATACTGGAATGTGAGCATGGACAAGTTTATGGAACGCATGAAAAAGGAGCACCGCGACTTCTGGAACGAAGAGCGCAGGCAGAAGGCCGAGGCCATGGGGATGAATGCCGTGCAGGTGGCCACGATGGCAAGCATCATCGACGAGGAGACAGCCAACAACGCCGAGAAGCCCATGATTGCCGGCATGTATTACAACCGCATAAAGGCGGGCATGCCCCTTCAAGCCGACCCGACCATCAAATTTGCATGGAAAGACTTTGGTTTGCGCCGCATTTACCACAAATTGCTGTATATCGACAGCCCGTATAACACGTACAAAAACACCGGACTGCCCCCAGGGCCAATCAAGGTGGCTTCGATAGCCGGCATAGACGCCGTGCTCAACCACGTTGACCACGACTACCTGTATATGTGCGCCAAGGAGGATTTCTCGGGAACGCACAACTTTGCCAAAACGTATGAAGAGCACTTGAAGAATGCGGCCAGGTATTCGGAGGCGTTGAACAAAAGGGGCATAAAGTGAAAGGGGACCTCGCTGCCCGATTGCACGGCTGAGACATACTTTCGGTGCAGATTGTCATGACCATGCAGGCTGGGCTTACCGGCTGGGCATGGCTGCCACGCCGGGTTGGCAGTGGGCAGGGCCGAGCCTATGGTTGCCGCCCGTGCCGATGGCACGCCTGCCCAAGCACCGTCGACGACCGAGCCATTAGCGCACGGCAGCCGGCTGGCCCAGACCCGCTTACAATGCAAGCGCAATTGGCGGCAACGCCGGAACCACATAATTACAAAGGCAAAAAAACAATGGCATAGCCACGGCGCCGTGGCTATGCCATTACAAAAATATAATTACACTTTAATGAAACCATGCCCTCACTATGCGGCGAAAGAACAAACGTTAGTTGTCTTTGTGCTTGTTCTGACGCTGAGGACGATTGTATCTGTTCATCATTCTTCTGTGAAACTTGTCTTCGGCCTTAATGACATCAAACAGCTTGCTGGCCGGTATTATGGTCATCATTTTGTTGTGATACGTCTGTTGAATTTGCTTTAAGTCGAGCTCCAGGCGGTCGCGCTTTTCTATTGCCTCGCGGCATCCCTCCTCGTCAGTCGGCTTAACACGCCCCACCCGGCGCATCCTGCTGAACACGGCGCGCTGCTTCTTCTGCATCTCGTCGTAGACAGGAAAGAACTTTGCCGACTCCTCGGGCGTCAGGCAAGCCTCCTTGACGATAAACTGCTCCATGTCGGCCTTGAACTTCTCGGGTGAGAATTTGGGGCGCTTGTCTTGCGCATGTGTCTGCATGGCAACCACAAATGCCATCAACAATATGAATATACTACGCTTGCTAATCATAATTACTAAATATCTTTAACCATAAAATAGAATGTGATGGCCTTCCATGGCCTTTACTCAAAAGAGGAATCTGTGAGATACGCATAGATGTCGGCGTTGTCAATCATCATGTAATCGGCCACAGCCTCATCATAACTATCATAGCTGGCCGACTGAGCATCGGCGGCCACGCTGCTGTCTGGCGCGCTTACGCCAACATTGCCACTATCGGCAAAATACATAACAGCGCCAAACATACCGATGCAAACACAAGCAGCCGTACATATCCAAGCCCGCAACCGCAGCCTGTAAGTCCGTGCTGTACGCACCGGAGCTGCATCGCGATCGGGCAAATTGGCCATCATCTGCGAGGCCAATCCTTCGAAATAGCCTTCGGGAACACGGAACGGGTTCTCTTTGCCTGCCCTACTTCTGATATATTCTTCTCTCTCCATCATGATTTATCCTTTATGTGTTTGACGCATAAAGGCACTGATGGTTTAATCATGCAATTTAAAATAGTCGGTTATTTTCTTCACTGCGATATGGTATGAGGCCTTCAGTGCCCCTTCGGAAGTAGACAGAATCTTGCTTATCTCGCTGTATTTCATGTTTTCAAAGTAACGGAGATTGAAAACAGTACGCTGCACGTCGGGCAACTGGGCAATGGCTTGTTGCAACATGGCCTGGGTCTGATCGCCATCAAAATACTTGTCGGCAAGCAGCATGTTGGCAACTCCCGTATCGGCATCGTCGGCACTTACCGCATCCATGTTTTTCTTCCTGCGCATGAAATCCAGGCTTTCGTTTATTGCTATCCTGTAAAGCCACGTTGAGAGCTTTGAGTCGTTGCGGAACGAATCGAGGTGACTCCAGGCCTTGACAAATGCGTTCTGCATCACGTCATTGGCATCTTCGTGGGTCAAAACAATACGCCTGACCTGCCAATACAACTGCTCGCTGTATTGGCGCACAACTATTTCAAAGCCCTTACGTTGTGTTTCGGGCGCTGACAATAGCCTGACGATCTGCTTCTCATCAATTGTTCCCACTTGCTTTATTTTTTGACGCCCGGGACAACCAAAGGTTTAATGTTGTTGAAAATCACATCATCAAACCCATAGATGTCATTGTATGTACACAAGCGCCCGTCGGTATCAGCAAACATTGTGTAGTAAACGATGTACAACGGAACGCACGGCTCTACCTTAAGCGACCTTACAAGCGAGGGTGCTTCGCCGTCGCTATCGTCTACATAACGCTGTCCCCGCAAGGTTGTCGGCGGAATCCCCATTGATATACGCAACTTGTCAAGCTGCCATTCGTCGACGTCGCCAAGCAAGAACTCGGCCAGCGCAAATGGCTCCTGAACCCTCACGCAACCATGGGAAACGCTGCGGATGTTGCGCGTGAACACCCCTTTGCTCGATGTGTCGTGCAGAAACACCGAGAAATCGTTCGGAAACCTGAAGATGATTCTGCCCAGCGAATTGCCTTCGCCACCCTCCTGCACGACACGGTAGTCGCCACTCTCGAGCATTGACGTGGTGACATAACTCTGCGCCACCCGCTCGCCCGTCTTCCGCTCTACCACATAATACCTGTTTCTGGCAAAGTAAGCGGTGTCGGTTGCGCGCGGTGCTATATCCTTACGGATAATGCTCATCGGTATGTTCCACACCGGATTGACATCCATACGGTTAATGCAACTCGACAGAAGGGGCGTCTTGGTCTTGCGCGTACCGCAACCTATTCGCATGTCGATGGCCTTGCCGTCACCGTATGCGTAGAGATGGAATGCCGGTATGTTGACTATCACTCTTTTGTTCACATCCTGCAAGCCATCGGCCATGCGCCACCTGCAACGTTCCATGTTGCAAATCACTGTGTTACGGGCGCTGCCCGAGGCCAAGGCGAGTTGCTTTTTGAGCTGTGAATACAAATAAGAATCGGGTTCAATCTTGTCAAACAGCATTCCAAGCTCATGCCCCCTAATACTGTTCAACACATGCTCTACGTCTTTTTTACCCGGGTGTTCGATGTCTATGTCAAACAACTTCTCGAACCGGGGAGTGGCAGAGTCCGACGAATCGTCGAGCGTATCAAGATGGTTGAAAAGGTAGGTCGGGTTGACAAAACCATAACGCATGCCTATATAATACCTCATGCATGCTCGGGTGAGGTTGTATTCCAAACGGGCGAACACATGGCTAATGATATTGACAGAATCGTCAAACTCGAGGTTGCGTACCTTTTCGAGGTCCGACTCTATGGCGTCTACGAAAAAGGAACGCTCGTCAAAGCCTACATCTGCGACTGTCCTTAACACCGACAGCAGGGTGTCTGCACAACCATCCACGCCGCTGCGATCTATCCACAGATAATCTCCTCCGGCCAAATAATAGTTGTTCGCAAACCTGTCTCCGGCAAATTCAGGCTTAAAGGAGTAGCACATACTCTCCACCTGATGCCTTATTTCACTATTACGCAAAGAAAAAACAGGCGTCCTCAAACCTGAAAACGCCTCGATGGTAATATCTTTATTAGTATTCTCGGGCCTGTCGCTGCACGCGGAAAAGAGAAAGGCAATTATGCATGTCAGTATCAACGAAGTGACACTTTCCGTACGACCTTCCCTATCTTCAAGATATAACAACCTTTAGGAATATTAAGTTCAACACGTTGCGATTGGCTTTCTATCTTTACTGATGCCACTTTTCTGCCTGTAAGCGAAACGACTTCGAGCACCTGCCCACTGGCCCCGGCAACATTCAAAGTCATACCATTCACAGTAATGTTTATGTTGTCGGCATCCATCTGCTCTTGAATGTCTGGATCGTAATCCCACGCTGCGACCGTAAGCGGACATGTCACAGCGCACATGATGATGAATGCCATTGCCAATATATATCTTTTCATAAATCTCTGCCTTTTGTTTGCAAATATAATATTTTCCTTGCAAACTACAAAATTTATTTCGGGAAAACACAATATTATGGCAATTCATACGTTGAATATGGCCATTTCTTTTGCCAAAAAGGCATTGGCAAAGATACTTTTCGCCTCTTCCAGCAATATGCTTTCGTCATTATAACGTGCTGAGAAATGCCCCAGAATCAGCTGGCCGACATTGGCATCCCGGGCCACCGTGGCGGCCTGCGACGCTGTGGAATGGTAATACTTCTCGGCATTTTTCTTGTTGTCCTCTCCATAAGTGCTCTCATGGTAAAGTGTGGTGACGCCTCGCAATGCCTGGCTCAACTGCGGCATATACTTAGTGTCACTGCAGTAGGCATAGCTCCTGACAGGATCTGCAGGGGTTACCAACCTTGAGTTCGGAATGACGTCGCCGTCTTCCATCACCCAGTCCATACCGTTCTTTATGTTGTTAATCTGACTTTCGGGTATGCCGTAATAGTCAATCATGTCTCTTCTGATATGTGGCAGCGTTGGCTTTTCCTTGAACAAAAAGCCACAGCAAGGCACACGGTGGTTCAATGGTATCGTCTCAACGCTTAGGCTTCTGTCGTCGTATATTATCTTTTTTACCTCCGTATCCAACGGGACAAACCTTACCTCGTAACCCAATCCGCCACAAAACGTGTCAATCTGTGCATAAAGCATGGATTCGAAATCAGATGGCGCATAGACATTTAGCGGTGCCGTACGGCCCAACATGCCCAAGGTGGATATCAGGCCTATCAATCCGAAGCAATGGTCACCATGCAGATGCGATATGAAGATGTTGTTGATTTTGGTAAATCCAAGCCTGGAACGCCTCAACTGCATCTGGCATCCCTCGCCGCAATCTACCAGAAACAGCTTGTCTCTTATTTCAACCACTTGCGAAGATGCATGATGGCGCAATGTCGGCAAAGCACTGCCACATCCCAATATGTGAACTCTAAACGGCAACATACATTTGACTTATCTGTTCTATCGAAGTGTTCCCACGGGCAATCGCCTGTATCCGTAAACCACGCCGGCGCGCTTCAAGTGAAGCGAATCGGGCCCGATGAATGATATTTCAAACGTGTCCTTTGACAGCAACAGCTTGCCATTCAATATCTTCCATTCCGTGCGTGGTGTCTGTTCCTTAACGCTGCTTTTGACAAGTCCGCCATCACAAATCTCAAAAGACTCACGTATGTTCGCCCATTTGCCGAGCAAAGACGTGATATTTATAACCTTGCTTGCCACAAAACCTTCATCTTTGTAAGTCACACCGACAACAGCCATCCTGTCACCGACAGACAATCCTCCGACGACATTTCCTTTGCTGTCGGCTGCCGACAACTGGCAAGAGACAGTATCGCCATTGTCTGTTATCAGTTCGAGAGTATTCATGGCCGTTCCCAAGCCGCATACGCCATATACGGTTGAGTCGACCTTCACTGCAGCCTTGGGAATCTGGTTAATGACCAGATTCTTTTTTTTCTCGCCCCGACACCCTGACAGCAGCGCCAAAGCGAACATGCATTTAACCACAACAGATACTCTCATAAGCCCAGAACAAATTTTTGCTATTGTTTTTTCTCGTTTTTCTTTGCCTCATTCCACAAATCATCCATCTCGGCAATGGTCATCTCAGTCAATGGCTTGCCTGATTTTATTGAATGATCCTCGATGTATTCGAAGCGCCGGATAAACTTCTTGTTTGCATTCTCAAGGGCTGTATCTGGGTTGAGATGATACAAACGCGCCGCGTTGATTACGCTGAAGATAAAGTCTCCGAGCTCTTCCATAGACCGCGCCTTGTCTTCCTTACGCAATTCTGCCTCCAGTTCGCCAAGCTCTTCGCGCACCTTTGACCACACATCACCTTTGTCTTCCCAATCAAAGCCGACGTTTCGTGTCTTCTCTTGTATGCGATATGCCTTTATCAGCGATGGCAGTGCAGCGGGTATTCCGGACAGAACCCTCTTGTTGCCGTTCTTTTCCTTAAGCTTTATCTGCTCCCAGTTTTCAATCACCTGCTGCGCCGTAGACACAGCAGACTCCTGCTTTTGCCCTGTTGCGTCCTCACCGTAGGGCAACGGTTTTGGTTCGGGCGCTCCAACCTGCGAAGGGTGATAGACATGCGGATGGCGGAAAATCAACTTGTCGGCAAGCCTGTTACATACATCAGCCACATCAAACTGACCCTTCTCATCGGCAATCTTGGCATAAAAGCACACATGAAGCAAGACGTCGCCCAACTCTTTACAGATGTTAGGCTCATCTTCGTTGAGCAAGGCATCGCACAACTCGTACACCTCTTCTATTGTATTGGGCCTGAGACTTTGGTTTGTTTGCTTTCTGTCCCAAGGGCATTCAACGCGCAGCGTGTCCAATACGTCAAGCAGACGCCCAAAGGCGTTCATCTTCTCCTCTTTTGTATGCATAGCAAATATTTAATGTGCAAAAGTACTAAAAATCCATGGAAAATTATTACTTTTGCATCGTTTTTATTCTGAAATTTATAAAACATACAGATATGGAATTAGCAAGCAAATACGAACCACAAGCCGTTGAGGCCAGATGGTACAAGTATTGGATGGACAACAAGATGTTCAGTAGCAAGCCAGATGGTCGCGAACCGTATACCATTGTCATCCCCCCACCTAACGTTACGGGCGTTTTGCACATGGGCCACATGCTGAACAACACCATACAGGACATTTTGGTGAGGCGCGCCAGGATGGAAGGGAAAAATGCCTGCTGGGTTCCTGGCACCGACCATGCGTCGATTGCGACAGAGGCCAAGGTCGTAAACAAGCTGGCCGAGCAAGGCCTGAAGAAATCAGACCTTACCCGTGACGAGTTTCTTAAGCATGCCTGGGATTGGACGAATGAGCATGGCGGCATCATATTGAAACAATTAAGGAAGCTTGGCGCGAGCTGCGACTGGGACAGAACGGCATTCACTATGGACGACAAACGCTCTGAAGGCGTTATCAAAGTGTTCTGCGACCTGTACAACAAGGGCCTCATCTACCGTGGAGTGCGCATGGTCAACTGGGATCCAAAGGCCCAGACGGCACTCTCCGACGAGGAAGTGATATATAAGGATGAGCATTCCAAGCTTTACTACCTGCGCTACATGGTGGTAGAAGAGCCCGGCCGTTACGCCATTGTGGCAACGACACGCCCGGAAACCATCATGGGTGACACCGCCATGTGCATAAACCCCGACGACCCGAAGAACCAATGGCTCAAGGGCAAGCACGTCATCGTGCCTCTGGTAGGGCGCGAGATACCTGTCATTGAAGATGAATACGTTGACATCAACTTCGGTACGGGATGCCTTAAGGTGACGCCTGCGCACGACATCAACGACCACGCATTAGGGTTGAAGCACCATCTCGATACAATAGACATATTCAACGACAACGGGACAATAAGCGAAGCTGCCGGCCTTTACGTGGGCATGGACCGCATGGATGTGCGCAAACAGATTGCCAAAGACCTGACCGAAGCCGGCCTTATGGAGAAAGTGGAAGACTACAACAACAAGGTGGGCTTCTCCGAACGCACCAATGTGCCTATAGAACCAAAGCTTTCAACCCAATGGTTCCTCTCGATGAAGCACTTTGCCGACCTTTCGCTGGAGCCGGTCATGAGCGATGAAATCCAGTTCTATCCTCCGAAATACAAGAACATCTACCGCCATTGGTTAGAGAACATCAAAGACTGGTGCATCAGCCGCCAGCTATGGTGGGGCCACCGCATACCCGCATACTATTTCACCGACAGCGAAGGCAAGCGAGATTTTGTTGTTGCGGAAAATGCGGAGAAGGCCCTTGCGATGGCAAAGCAAAAGAACCCGTCGCTGACACCGGCCGACTTAGTGCAGGACGACGACTGCCTCGACACCTGGTTCTCGTCGTGGCTATGGCCGATATCTGTGTTCGACGGCATCAACAACCCCGACAATGAAGAGATAAACTACTATTATCCCACCAGCGACCTGGTCACCGCCCCCGACATCATATTCTTCTGGGTGGCCAGGATGATCATGGCCGGATACGAATACCGTGGCAAGCTGCCGTTCAAGCATGTGTATTTCACCGGCATTGTGAGAGACAAGTTGGGCCGCAAGATGTCGAAGAGCCTTGGAAACTCCCCCGACCCGATAATGCTTATCGACAAATACGGGGCCGACGGAGTGCGCATGGGCATGATGCTTTCGGCACCTGCAGGCAATGACATACTGTTTGACGAGACACTGTGCGAGCAGGGCCGCAACTTCAACAACAAGATATGGAACGCTTTCCGCCTCGTCAAGGGATGGGAAGTGTGCGAGGGCGAACAGCCCGAAGCCAACGCTATTGCAGTGAATTGGTTTGCCGCCAAACTCCGCCAGACCAACGCTGAGGTTGACGACCTGTTCAACAAATACCGCATATCCGAGGCATTGATGGCCGTCTACCGTTTGTTCTGGGATGAATTCTCCAGTTGGTACCTTGAGATGATCAAGCCTGCTTACGGACAGCCGATAGACTCTGCCACACTCGACGCAACGCTTAAGTTCTTTGAGACGCTGCTGAAAATGCTGCACCCGTTCATGCCTTTCATCACCGAAGAATTGTGGCAACACATATACGAGCGCAAGGACGGCGAGTCGATTATGCGTGACAAACTTGAGGTAAGCCCGATGACGGAAGCCGACGCCAAGCTGCTTGCCGACATAGAAAGCGTGAAACTCATTGTCAGCGGCATACGCACGGTAAGGAACCAGAAAAACATACCTACCAAAGATGAGCTCAACCTCCAGGCTGTAGGGAGCAACAAGTATGCATCTTACAACTGCATCATAGCCAAGATGGCAAACGTTGGCGCGATAGACGTGGTAAACGAGAAAGACGCAACAGCCGCAACCTTCATGGTGGGCACCGACGAGTTTGCCGTGCCTCTGGGCAACATGATTGACGTTGAGGCCGAGATTGCAAAGCAAGAAGCACAGCTCAAGCACCTTGAGGGCTTCCTGGCCGGCATCAAGAAAAAGCTTTCCAACGAGAAGTTTGTGGCCAATGCCCCCGAGGCAGTCGTTGCCATGGAGCGCAAGAAGCAAAAAGACAGTGAAGAAAAGATTGCCGCTCTGAAAGACTCACTGGCCGCACTGCGTGGCAAGTAACATGCAATGACAATGGCAAAATGAGTGCCCGGCGCTTTGCCTACCCACATTAACCAGTGCCCCCGGCAGCCTTTATCAGGCTGTCGGGGGCTCTTTCTTATTGCATAATGCTTTACACTACGTATGATTGCAACAGGCGTCACTGACATTCCCGCCACAAATGCCTATGGCAAAAACACTCATTCATGCCACCGGAATCGCCATTTCCTCAATTTGCGCAATGCGTCCGCCAATGTCACCTCTGTCCATCCGTCCTGCAACAACGAGCTGCAAAAGTCCAGTTGTTCACCGGCCAACACCAATGCATCATCGTCCGACACTGGCACCGGCACATCAAACTCAAGTTTATCGTGGCTTACCACCGAAGCCACTGCGCCGTGGCAATCATACCAATACTTGGCTACAACCATCACACTCGCTTCCGATGCACAACCGCCAAACCCGCCAAACGGAATGTATGCAAATATCTCCCATGGGTTTCTTACGGGTATCATGGCCAGAATCACAGGGTAAGTCATCTGCGTATCATCATTCCAATATGGCGGACGACCTTGCCCGTCAATGGCAAAGCCCAGGCCATTCTCGTCGCCGTCAACCATATTGCCTGCTTCGGGCTCCAATGGGCCGCTTTCGGCCGCCAGCCCTGAAAACAAAGCCTTGCCATCGCCGGGAGTCATCGACAGCACCTTCTCTCGGTAACGCCTTATGCTTTCAATGTCGAACTCATATCGATCAGCACCGGCTTTCTCAGCCCCGGAGTTTGATATCAGTGCATCCAACAGCTTTTCATCAACGGCAACAAGCACAGGAATGTATCCCTCGCGCACGCCCAACCGTCGCTCATAACCGTATGCCGATGCAATTGGGTCGTCATCTTTAAACGATGGAAAGTATAGGCACGGGCAGTCCAAATATGCCATCAATGCCTTTGCCAAAGGCGAAGGCTCGACGGTATGCTCATCATAGTCTTGATTCTGCCAGTGCTCGAAATGCCTCTCAATGGTTGAAGCCATGTCCTGGTAATAGTCGTCATAGAAAGGAATGAAAAGGTATGCCTCGTCCTTGAACTCATTGGAGTGGTAACGTGCAAGGCCGAAATATGCCAGTGCATAGTCGTCTATGTCCGACGGGAAATGCGGGGCAAACACATCCCCGTAATAATACCTTGCAAAAGCCATGCCCTCTTCATTGAAGAGTGAAACAGTAAGGCAGCCCCCGAGTTCGTCGCGAACAAACGGGCGCAAATCTGCAAACGCCAATTCTTGTTTCACGCTGTTTATCATCGCGCCGTATTCCCGCGTAAACGCCTCACTCATCAGGTCGTTCTCAACACACCATCTCAGGTATATGGCCAAATGGTTGTAAGCCGTAATTTCCTCTACCGGCAGGTTCTTTTCATGCAGAGTTTCCAGATGGCGGGCAGCGTCGTCCATAAGAATGTCTTCCGAATCAACTGCGTCCGACATGCCATCGTCCGATTTCTCGTAGCCAAACTTTATTGTCATTCTGTCGGGCAACGCCACTCCAGTGCTCCTGCTCACGGTCATCTGTTCGTTCTTCGTTCGACCGATGGTCTCGCCATCATGCAATTCTACATCACATTCAATCACATACGACGCCATGTTCACAAGAAAATCACGCACTTCCGATGATGACAGATGCGAATCAAGCACCTCCATCTCGTCTTTACCAAAGGCACCCATGCCCAAGGTGTAGGCGCAGGTCCCGGCCTCGCCTTTGTATGTGCCTACCCAAATCCAGCATTGAACAGGGAGCTCATCGCCATCTACTGCCCCGGCAAGGGCAGAATACTGTTGCGGCTCGTAGGCAACGCCGTTTGGGCAAATGGCTGACACGTTGGGCAAATGGCAACAGACGTCCATCAGCCCGGCGTACAGCCGGCCACACTCCAACAATGATTCTTCATTGCCATAAACAGATATTACTGCGTGGGCCACATGGCTTTTGGCCATCTCAACCGCCAACGGCCATTCATCATTGCGCCGGGCCATGCCAACAGCCTCGTCTTGTGGAATCGGACAATGCGACACCGACACAGCCACACGGATGCCATCCACAGTAAACATGTGGGTGGCATCGCCGTCGCCGGTGCACGGCTCTACAATGTACCCCTTGTCGTTCAACCCACGCAAGAAGTCCTCCCGGCTCCAACCGGGCACAGAAAGCATGGCCTTGCCCTCAAACAATATCGATTCCGCCACGGTGTCTCCGGCCATCTGTTCCGCATCTGTCTCCAACGGGTTTGCACCACCCTGGTCGCCGCCATCGGCATCGTCGCCTGCGTCTTCCACGAAACGGCCTGTTTCATCACGATAGAACACCTTGCCGTATTGGCTTCCCAGCAGCCCGATTATGTCAGGGTCGTAGTTGCAAACAGTGTTTAGCGGATAATACCTCAACTTGCCCTCGTCATCGTCTTCGTTGTCATTTGCGAAGAACACCCATCCGCTGTTCCAACCACGGTCAGACAGCAACGGCCGCTCACGGTAGCAATACCCCACCTTCATGCCTTCGACAACAATTCTGTCGCTGGCCATGCACATGTCGGCTACGGCCCAGTCGTTGAGCAAGGGCTTTATCTCAATCGTCGGCACGAGGCCTTCATGCAAGCTGTCGCCATCGCCGCCACGATGGGCTGTCCACTCTTCAAAACGCCTGTCAATTACTTTTGCCATGTCTTGATAATACCTTTCAGACCATGGCAACAGCAGGTAAGAAAACTCCGAGGCGGCGGCTCCGCCATTCCCTTCAGCCTCTATCAAGCCGTCGGCGTATGCCTTGATGTCGTCTATGTACTCGTATGGGGTTGAACGGTTTTCAAAATTGTACCATTCGGTGAAGCGGGTTCCCTTGTGATCAAGGCTCAACGATGTAAGTCTGCCGCCGAAATCGGGGTCGTCGCGCAGCAACATCCTCAAGTCGGGGCTGTGGCCCTGCCTTACGGCGTCGGCCACATCGTTGTGCTTGAAAAGAAACGGACGGCTCATTAGCCCGCGCTCTATGCACCAGCGCAGGTAGATAGCGATATGGTTGAAGGCGGCCAATGGCTCAATGTCTAGACTGTTGTCGGCAGCAATGCGCATGTGCTTGTCGGCATTGTCTATTTCCGACGGGTCGTAGCCCACCGTCTCTGCGTCGGCAACGGCATTCGCCCTAAGTGGATTGATTACTTCGAGCAGTTCGTCGGGAAAACAGTCAAGCATACGGTCAACGCCTTCCTTGGCGGCCAGTGCCGACTCTTCTGCATACAGCGGAATCACCTGCATGAATTCCACCTCGCCGCCGGCATTCAGCTCCCTCGTAAAAGACTCCTCACCGAATACGCCTGGCGACAGACAGATGGCGGCACAGAGCTTGGTGCCTTCACAGAAACTGCGTGTTTGGTCATTGACCTCGCCCCATTCATACGGCGTGCGCTGCCTGATGGCCTGGCGCGCGCAAGCCAGCAACAGCCTCACCGGCCAGTAGCGGCTCTCGTCGCTCCAGTCGCCGCGGTTCATGTCCCAGTCGGGCGGCAGGTTTATCAGCAGTTCCTGACGGCAAGGCTCGCCATCGCTTCCATGCGTGTTGCCCAATGCGTAATCGCTCATGCCAAGGGTCAGCAGCGTGTAATAGTCATGTTTCTTTCGGGGCTTTACCACCACGACATGCAACGGGATGTCGGGTTCGGACACTTCGCTGAAGCATTCGACGGGGTCACCGAAATATCGGGTTATGTGCTCCACTACTTCTGCCCTTATGCCATCTTGCGGATTGGCCACAGCCTCCCAGGCATCTTCTGTCACAGGAGCGGTGTCTGTCAAGCCAAGCAGGTTAAAGACATTGACCCGATTCGGATTTACGAGATAACTCAACCCGGCCAGCTCTTCCAACAGTTTTCCGGCCCCATGCTTGGCTTTATAGTCTAATTCCTCAGGGTAAACAGGTATCAGCTGATAGAAATTGACCAGCGAGCCCGACGGCAACCTGCAGCTGCCACCTCCCTCGCCCACTCCCTGCAAGCGTATCACCAAGGCCGCAGCCAACTTGGTATTGGCGGCAAAAGGGCCATCGTCAAAGCTCAGCGTATGGCCCCTGCCTATCCACGCATTGTTGGTCAGCAGGAAGCGCACGGTGTCTTTGAGCATACGGACAGGCCAATACCAGGCGTTGTCGGCAAGCGACTCGGCATCAAGTTTCCAGTCTGCCGGCAACGATATTGCCAATTCGGCCCTCTCGAGGTGCTCGTCGGCCAGATTGTCGGGCACATTCATGACATGCGCCCCCATGCCCATGGTCACCAATGTGTAGCAACTGTTGTCATCGGTCGGGGGGATGATGCAGATGTCTACCGTGAGCCTGTCGGTACGCGCCCCCAGGAACACACTGTCATACTTGCCCAGAAAGCGCTCGATGTGCTTTCTTACGGCCTCGGCTTCTTCGCCGGTGTAACCCTTGTCGGGCGCTGTTGCCGCCTGTCTGCCGGTGGATGCGCCGTCAGCCGGACTGCTGGCTGCGTCGGCTTGCCCAGCATCGTGGCCATCGTTGCCGCTGCCGTCCTCCGGCTCCGACAAACTGTATATTTCCCCATTCTTGCGAAAATCGGAAAGGTAGAACTTGCGTCCGGGATACCGACTGAGCAGAGCCTTAAGTTTGTCAAAGCAGGCTTCCACATCGAAGACAATCAAGTCGATGTAACAATAGTCGCGCCCCATGGCTCCGCCTATCACACGCCCCAGCCCCTCGGGGGCAAGCACGTCGTTTTCTATCATGTCTTCAAGGTCGTGGCGGAAGCTGAGAGCCTCATTGGCCGAATCGTCGCCGCCATCCGTTCCAGCAGGAAATGCGATGAAGGCTGCATGTGCCCCGAAACCGTTCAAGCGGTCGAATATGCCCGTAGAGCCTGAATAATACTCTGAAACCAAAGGCATGAAGCAGGTGGATCCAACCGTCACGTCGAACCGCAATTCATTGCTCTGTTCCGGCGTTCGCATGTATGTGGCATAAGAATCGGCCGGACTTTCCACAAACTTGCGCCCACCCGCCTCAACGGTTTCTGCCATGAGCCGGCGCAGCTCGGTCAGCCTCACCATGCCATCGGCCATGCCCTGCGCCAGCTTCACATCTTTTATATACAGACAGACTACGCCTTCGCCGAGCATATTGTCCAGCATCAGCATGAACATGCCCATGCGCTGTTCCGCCTCCAACGCCACAAGGCTCTCATTATAGTATGATATGGTGAAACAATTGCCGTCTTTGTCATAATCGGCCGCAACCCATACATCGTCCATATACACCTCCTTACCACCCATGCGCAGCGAAAAAGAGCTGCCTGCAGATTGGATGAAAGGCTCAACCCGCCATTTGTTCTTCAGGCTGTCGGGCATACGCGATATGACATAAGGGTAAACATGAAACAACTCGTGGGCGCCACTCACGGAGAAACTGAACTCATGGTCGCCTCCGATATTGAAAAGAACATCGTCGCCCAGCAAACGCGTTCCACATGCTATGAAGTCTACCTTTTCCGCCACCGCTCCGGCATCACGTTTTTCGGCGATGCCAGCCAGCTGCTCTTCGTTGGCAGAAAGCCACTGCCAGAAATCGTCGGCCCGCTTCCTAAGCGGCAGATGTATGTTGCAAAACCTGATAAAATACAACGTATCGCCTTCGCCGGGCCTCATCCTGTCGGCCACCTTGAAATGCTCTAATGCCTCGGCGTACCTGTCCATGTAGAAGAGGGCGTAACCTATACGGAAATGCCATCTCTCATCGTGCTGCCCCTCGTCGGCCACCGACTTAAGCAGATGGTAGGCCATCTGGTATTGTTCCACATTGTTGTATGCACGGGCAAGCAAGCTGACTGTTTCGAAATCACGCTCTTGCTCTGGCATTTTCTCCAGCAGATCTATTATGCTGTGATGGTTGTCTGCATCATGCCAAAGCTCTACCAGGCGTTTCAGTTTATTGTCCATATTTGTGGTGCTGTATGTTGGTTAATATTCTATTAAATGCCTTAAATCGGGCAGACTGTCCATCGGCTCCAAATATCGCCCCTGCCACTCATGGCCGTTGATGATGTAATAGCCTAAGTAGCCTCTGGTTATTTCCAGGTTGCAAGTGTCGCCAACCATTACCGTTTGGGATTCGCTGCCGGTTGCGGTTAAGGGATATGTGACGTCATTTCCTACAAAACGCAACAACAGGATATGCTGCACGCTTCGCCCCGCACGCTTCATATAGATATCAACGACCACGGCTTTGTAAACATGGCTTTGAGGGCTTCGCCATGCATAGTTGATCCCGAGGAACGCGAGCCAGACAAAGCTGAAAAACAACACCCCCGCCAATACCCCGAGAAACAGATGCAGCATCCATAAGCCATTGCCGACAGTGTTTTTAAACCACGCCCGGAACAAGGCCGCAATGCCAAACGCGAGGCAGACAAACCAAAAGGCATAAGAAGGCACTGAAACCATTGTGCGGGAGTCAAGGAAGATGTTGGCAAACACCAAAACGGCAATTGACAATACAGACAACGCCAAGCCGATTTTGGAGCGAAGAAATGCACTGAATCGCAAAAGCCAATCAGCCCGGCGGCTTGGCTTTTGCACCTTTTTGCGCGATGTGTTTCTGTTTCTATTATTGCCTGCATTGCCCATAACCAGCATTCTTTACCCTATGGTTTCAAGTGTGTGCGCCCGCCGACAAACCGTAAGCATGCAATCACTGCCTTGCAATATGGCACATCCTCGATTCTGACGCCCGGATTTTGCAAAGATAATGAAAACGTGAGTAATGCGAGCTCGCTTTAATATACACGGGCGCAACATATCTTTTGCAAATATACAAATAAAATCATTATATCTACATGTAGTTTCAAAAAGTGGTGAATATTTACGAAATAAAAAACCATCACAGGCAAGCCCAAGCAAGCATTGTGTAAACAATTGATTCCGCGAAGCCCAATTTAGCGAACTTCCTAATGGCCAAATGGTTGCAAAGCCGAGGCAAGCCACCGCGCGAAACAGGCCGTTTGGCAACGCAAAACAGGCCCCGACGCCATGCTACACGGGCCGTTTGGCAACACGAAACGGGCCATAGCAGCGCACCATGACCGCGATGTAAACAAACATGACAACAACCGCGACAGCCGGAAACTCGCGGCGGGCAAAAGCGCAAAGCGGCGGGCGGGCATTGGAAACACTGCATACCGGTGTGGAAAACCAATGCACACAAACCACAATATTGGCATGGAGCATTATCAGGTTTCACTTTTTTTTTGTAAGTTTGCAGCATGATAGATTTCCCGATAGCAAAAATCAACCTGGGGTTAAACATCGTCAGACGGCGTGCAGACGGCTACCATGACCTGGAAACCGTATTCTACCCCATCCCGCTGAAAGACGCGCTGGAAGTGCAAACGATGGACGAGGGATTCCCGTCGGCCACCGACTGCGACATTAAAGTGACTAACATAAACATCGAAGGCAACGAACAAGACAACCTGGTGGTGAGAGCCTACAACCTGATAAAAGAGCGTTACGACCTGCCGCGCATACACACCCACCTTTACAAAGGCATCCCTACGCAGGCAGGTATGGGAGGCGGGTCGAGCGATTGCGCATTCATGATAAAACTGCTCGACAGGATGTTTGCCCTCGGCATGGGCGACACTGAAATGAAAGACTATGCCACAAGGCTCGGGGCCGACTGCCCGTTTTTCCTGATGGGGGTGCCGGCATACGCCGAAGGCATAGGCGAAAAGCTCGAGCCGATAGACCTCAGCCTGGAAGGACTGACCATAGGCATTGTCTGTCCGCACATACCAATATCAACGAAAGAGGCTTTTTCGCGCATAAAGCCCAGGCAGACAGAAGTGAAATGCAGGGAAATAGTGATGCAACCGATAGAAACGTGGCGCTCGAGGCTCTCAAACGATTTTGAAGAGGGGGTGTTTGCCCTGCATCCGGAAATTGGCCTCATTAAGCAAAAGCTATATGAGCTCGGCGCAGTATATGCCTCGATGAGCGGCAGCGGCAGCAGCGTGTTCGGCCTGTTCCGCAACCCTGTCGACTTGGCAGGCCTGTTCGGCGACGCATTTGTATATACGGCCAAATTGTGAAGGCTGGCTGCCACAAGGGCATAATGAGGCACGACAAGGCTGTGGATTGCACCCATGGGCCGGCGGCGGCGACACGCACGGGCTGGCACGACGGGCCTTACAGCTAAAAACGGCGACGCACCACAACGGTCTCTGCATGAGAAACCATCATGCGGTGCACCGCCGGAAAACGCCGCGAAGCAACAGCAACCGAAACCATCGGGCCGACATCATGACGCAGGGCCGGCCACCCATGGCGCACGCCGCCGCAACTCGGCTAATTCAACAGCAAGCCGTCGCCGGGCTTTATCTGATAGTCGGGCGAGAGGCGGTTCATCTTGTACAGATACTTTATGCGTATGCCATACAACTGGGCTATGCTATACATCGACTCGCCCGGGCGCACATAGTGTATGCGCCCCCTGAACTCCTTGGGCACGCGCTTCTTTTTCTTCTTCAGATAAACAATGTCGCCTTCCGAAAGCACGGCATCGCGGTCGAGCTCGTTGTATTTGGCCAACGAACGGGCAGACACGTCAAGCTCTTCGGCAAGGCTGTTGAACGTGTCGCCACGGCGCACCTTTATGTAGTAATTGTCGTTGAATGCATATATGGCGTGCAGTATGCCGTTGACAGCCTGGTCTTTGGCGTGGCGGGCAAAGAACTTGTCGTAGCTCTTGGCCGTGTCGTAACGGTAAAGCCCGTAAAGCTCGATGATGTTGATAAGCCGGTTGGCATACTGCGGATTGGTGGCATAGCCGGCAGCCTTCAAACCGCGCGCCCACCCTTTGTAGTCGGTTATCTTGAGCCTGAAAAGATTGCTGTAGCGCCGCCCGTTGGCCAAAAACTTTGAGTGGTCTTCGTAGCTCTCGTATACATTCTTATAAGCCCTGAAGCACTCGTTTGGCGCATCGTCGGTATGATATGTCTTTGCCCCACGCCAACCGTGGCACTTTATGCCGAAATGATTGTTGCCGCGGCGGGCCAACTCGCTCTTGCCGGCGCCCGATTCAAAGACCCCTTGCGCAAGCGTTATGCTGGCAGGGATGCGGTATTTCATCATCTGCTCGATGGCCAAATCCTTATATTGGTCAAAATATTGTTGGTAGCTCTGGTTCCACTTCATCTGTGCCATCATCGACACTGAAAGAGAAAGCATAAGCAGAGTGATAAATCGACGTTTCATATAAAGAACTATATTTTCGTGCAAAAATACTCAAAACAATCCATTTACTACAGCATTTTTATTAAATTTGCGACAAAATTAGGATTATTATGGAAGAAAGAGTACTCAAATCGACAATAAAGGTCTGCCAGACAAACGAGCTGTCGGAAAGCGAGCAGCACCTTGTTTCGCTGGCCATCAAAGCCACCGAAAACGCTTATTCGCCATATTCGCATTTCAGCGTGGGCAGCGCCGTCTTGCTGGAGAACGGCAAGGAGATAACAGGCTGCAACCAGGAGAACGCTGCTTTCCCCGTAACGATATGCGCCGAACGCTCGGCCCTGTTTGCCGCCGGAGCCCAATACCCATCAACACCGGTCGTGGCCATTGCCATAGCCGCGCGCAACGCCGACGGACTGCTGGCCGAGCCGGTGACGCCTTGCGGCAGTTGCAGGCAGGCGCTGGTGGAAACCGAATTCAGGCATAAGCGCAAAATACGCATACTGCTCTATGGCACCAGCCACGTGTATGTGATAGACGGAATCAACACGCTGATGCCGCTGTCGTTCACCGACGACCAGATGTAGCACCCTCACGCCCGAAATACTGATAGCATCCCACGTCAGGTGCCTGCCCGCGCTCACGCCCGTCACGGTCGAGCGGACAGGCATCGATGGCTTTTGCACGCCCGCGCGCTGTTGAAAGCGAGTCGAGGTGGAAGTCGTAATACAGGTTGTCGGTGTCTATGTTGACAAAATGGTCGGTGCCTTGGACGGTGTCCTCGGGCACTTCAAAAACCACATTGACAAACTTTTCAAACAATAGTGAGTCGCCGATTGGTGGCGTGCGCAGTATGCAATCGTAAAACCGGTAATTGAACGCAACGAGCGTGTCGCCCGTTTCGCCCATCATCTCGTCGCTTGCATAGCCGGTGACGAGCGAATTGCGGCATTCCATCTGGTGCAACGGATAGTCGGCCTCGCCATACCTGTTGGCGAAGCGCAAAGCCACGCCACGCTGGGCATCAAACGGATAAAACTGGGCAAGGGTGCAATACAAGACAGACGCCTTGCCGCCATAGATGGCCATGCAATCGCCAAGGGTGTTGGTTATCTGGCAGTTTTCGGCCTTTATGTATGCATTGTATGCCTTGATGCCTGCCCCTCTGCAATTGTGTATAGTAACATTGGCCAACGAAAGGCGCGGCGAAATGGAGTCGTAAGCCGCAGAATCGCACACTATGCCGTCGGTGGCACTGTGTATGTCGGCATAGGCAATGGTGTTGCCCGTAGACGAAGGACGGAACCGTATGCCCTGCCACTGCCCGCTCACGCGGTCGTAAGGCAGGTAATCAAACATTCGGTCGGTTCGGTCGCCGCGCAACACGACGTCGTTGCCGGCCGACCCGCTTATCACCAGACGCCCGTAGACATCGATTCCGGCATCAGAATGAAAATAGAGCTTGGTCGGGGCGGTGACCGTTAGCGTGGCGCCGCTGTCAACCGTCAGCCCGCCATACACCACGACAGGCTTCGACGAGGCTATAGTTGTGTCACGGCTTATCACAACGTTGCGGCACAGAAGGGCATCCCATGAATACGCACGCAAGTTGACGCGCTGCTCAGTGCCGCTCTCAAGGATGAAAACGAGGTTGTCTTCCACCAGCTGGGGGTCGGAAGAGTTGGTAAGCGACGACGTGAGTTCAACAAAAACACGTATGCTGTCGCCCCCCCTTACCTCAAGGTCGCGCACAAGGCTGCCCATGGAGTTGTCGAGATATGTGCCGTCTACATTCACGCGGAAACCGCTCTGGTTGCCACGGGCAAGGCGCACCTGGCTGAGCCGCAGGCCATCATCGTTGTGATTATATACCCAAAAGGTGTATGTAGACGTTGGCACGGTACTGAAAACCGTATCCATCGACACCGTATCCTTAGAGAAACTGAGGATTGACGACGGGTTGGTAGTGAACGAGTCGTTGTCGTCGCACGAGGCGAACACAACGAAAACCAACATGATATGACAGAAAAATAATAGCCGTTTCATCATAATGATAAAACGGCTATTACTGTTATTTATTGTTCTGTGGCTTATTTCTTCTCGCCGAAATAACGCTCGTAGAGGCCGATGAAGCCTGCGCAGTGGCGTGCCTCGTCCTTTGCCATCTCGTGAACGGTGTCATGAGTGGCGTCCATGCCGGCAGCCTTGGCGTTCTTGGCAATGCGGAACTTGTCTTCGCAAGCGCCCTTCTCGGCTGCAATACGGGCTTGCAGGTTGCTCTTGGTGTCCTTCAGGACATCTCCCAGCAGCTCGGCAAACTTGGAAGCGTGCTCTGCCTCTTCGAATGCATAGCGTTTGTAAGCCTCAGCTATCTCGGGATAGCCTTCGCGGTCTGCCTGACGGCTCATGGCCAGATACATGCCAACCTCGCCACACTCGCCGTTGAAATGGGCCTCGAGGTCCTTTATCATCTCTTCGCTTGCACCCTCCTTGCGGGCTGCGCCAAGCACGTGCATTGTGGCAAACGTGGCCTGACCGTCGTCAGAGAGCTCAACAAACTTAGATGCGGGAGCCTTGCAAATGGGGCACTGCTCGGGTGCTGCCTCGCCCTCGTAGATGTAACCACATACGGAGCAAATAAACTTCTTCTTCATAATTGTATTTGTTTAGTTATTTATCCTATGCAAAGTTAGTCATAAATAATTACCCGTGCAAATATTAAACACGCATTAATATTATTTTATTCTTTCCACTTTGCGCCGTCACGCAGTATGAACTTGACCTTCTTGCCTTCAGGAATGTTTGGCTTCTCCCATTCTCCGGGGAACAGCTGTATGGTGGCTTTCTTCCCCTCGGGAGCTTTGTCAACGGCCTCTTGTACGCTGAAATAATCGCCGACACCGTTTGATGCCACAGAAATGTCATAATTCAAGAGGTGCCTCTTCAACGCGGGCACTTCCTTGGTCACGGCGTCTGCCAGCAAGCGGGCAACCACATGGGCGCCGTAAACATTGTAATGGGTGTTGTCCTGGCGGCCTTTCGGAACAGAAGGCTCTTCGCCGGGATAGAACCACATGTGAAGTTTCTTTGAGTCTTCGCGGCCAAGGCCCTGCTCCAAGTCATGCGTTATCTTATTTGCGTCGACAAAAGCCACGCCCATTTCCTTGGCAACATTCATTGGCGCAATACGGTAATCGCCGTGTGTGTCTACCAGTATGTCGCCCTCGTCTTCGGGCTTCTGGCCCTTGGTCATGCCTGTGGTGTTACGCAAAGCCTCATCATCGTCGTTCTTGGGGGGCTCTTTCATGAAGTTACGGCGCACGACGCAATTGAACAATACAGGTATTCCTCCTTTGTCGCGGGTCTCCCTCACAAACTTGCGGAGGTTTTCGTCGAATGTCGACCCGGGCTCTGTATGCCTGTCGGGCTTGGGCTTTTCGTCGTTATGACCGAATTGGATAAACACGTAATCACCCGGTTTTATCTTTTCGACCACCTTCTGCCACCGGCCCTCATCTATGAAACTCTTCGACGAACGCCCGTTGACGGCGTGATTGTCAACCCTTATCCCGTCGTCAAAATAACATGGAAGGGCCATCCCCCAGCCACGTTCAAGGTTGCCGTTCTTCAAGCTCTTGTTTGCCATGGTAGAGTCGCCAATCATGAAAATGGTGACTACGCCGTCTCTCTTGAATGCAGACAACACAAAGACCATGATGGCTGCATAAATCAAAATCCTTAGTTTTTTCATCTGTCTTAGTATTTAGTAAAAGTAAAGATAGCGGCCCGCCCACCGGCAGGCCGCATTGTCAATAAGCAATCAAATGCCTTTTATTTGGCTCACAAGCTCTTCGCAGTCAACCAGTCGCTGGTCGCCTGTGGCCATGTCGCGCAAAGTCACCTTGCCTTCCGCAATCTCATTGTCGCCTGCCAAGGCCACGAAACGGATGCCTTTGGCATTGGCGTAGGCCATCTGTTTCTTCATCTTGGCTGCATCGGGGAACAGTTCGGTCCTTATGCCGGCGTTACGCGCTGCTGCCACCAAAGGCAGGCAATAATCCACCTCGGCATCGCCGAAATTGATAAACAGCAACTGCGTGCCGTTCACAGCGTCGTCGGGATACAGCTCCAGGGCGTTGAGGACATCAAAGATACGGTCTGCCCCGAAAGAGATTCCGACACCACTGAGACCCGGCATGCCAAATATGCCGGTCAGGTTGTCATAGCGTCCGCCGCCGGTTATGCTGCCCATGGGTGTGTCAAGGGCCTTAACCTCGAATATGGCACCCGTATAATAGTTCAAACCGCGGGCCAGGGTGAGGTCAAGGTCGATGCAATTCTTCAGGCCGGCAGCCTTCAGTGAGTTGAGTATGAACCTGGTCTCGTCTACGCCTTTCATGCCGGTCTCGCTTCCGGAGAGCAGTCCGGCAATGACGTCGAGCTTTTCCTCGTTGGTCCCTTTCATGTTGATTATGGGCTGAAGCTTGTCGATTGCCTCTTCAGAAATGCCGTCGGCGCGAAGCTCCGCGTTGACGTTGTCGATGCCAATCTTGTCCAGTTTGTCGATAGCAACGGTAATGTCAACAATCTTGTCGGCCTCGCCGATAACTTCGGCTATGCCGGACAGTATCTTGCGGTTGTTGATTTTTATCGCCACCCTGATGCCGAAGCGACAGAAAACCGTATCTACTATCTGCATCAGCTCAACCTCGTTGAGCAGTGAATCGCTGCCGACGACATCGGCATCACATTGATAGAACTCACGGTAACGGCCTTTCTGTGGGCGGTCGGCACGCCATACTGGCTGAATCTGGTAGCGCTTAAAGGGCAGCTGAAGCTCGTCGCGGTGCATGACGACATACCTTGCGAAAGGCACGGTAAGGTCGTAACGCAAGCCTTTCTCACACAGCCTTGAAGCCAAGTGCAGCGAATTGCGCTCACAAAGTTCCTCGTCTGTCACCTTGCTCAGATAGTCGCCGCTGTTCAATACCTTGAACAACAGTTTGTCACCTTCCTCCCCGTATTTGCCCATTAGGGTCTGGAGGGTTTCCATGGCAGGCGTCTCTATCTGCTGATAACCATAGAGCGAAAACACCGAACGTATGGTGTCGAATATATAATTGCGCTTGGCCATCTCCACAGGAGAGAAGTCGCGTGTGCCTTTAGGTATGCTTGGTTTTTGTGCCATCACTCTCTTACTATTGTCTGCTCCCTGTCGGGGCCTATTGAAATAATCTTTATCGGTGTCTCGAGCTCTGCTTCAAGGAATGCGACATATTCGCGGAACTCCCTCGGGAACTCGTCTTCGGAAGTAAACTTCGTCATGTCTGTCTTCCAGCCGCGCATCTCCTTGTATACCGGCTCTATGCCTTCCTCAATGTTGTACGGGAAATAATCAATCTGCTTACCGTTCTGCCTGTATGCCACACAAGCCTTGATTGTGTCGAAACCGTCGAGCACATCGCTCTTCATCATGATGAGCTGGGTAACGCCATTCACCATGATTGCATACTTCAACGCCACCAAGTCAATCCAGCCACAGCGGCGCTCGCGCCCTGTAACGGCCCCATACTCATGGCCGAGCTGGCGAATTGTGTCGCCTACCTCGTCGAAAAGCTCCGTGGGGAACGGGCCTGCCCCAACGCGGGTGCAGTAAGCCTTCATAATGCCATACACGTCGCCGACCTTGTTCGGGCCTATGCCGAGACCGGTGCATGCGCCTCCGCAAATTGTGTTTGAAGACGTAACAAAGGGGTATGAGCCGAAATCGACGTCGAGCATCGTGCCCTGCGCTCCCTCGCACAGGATGCTCTTGCCCTCGCGCAGCAGACCGTTCACCTCGTGTTCAGAGTCGACTATCTGGAAGTTACGCAAGTAATCGATGCCCTTCATCCAGTTTTTCTCAACCTCGGTGATGTCATACTCATATCCCATAGACTTCAGGATAGACTCATGTCGGGCCTTGCATGCATTATACTTCTGGTCGAAGTTCTCGAAAATATCACCCACCCTGAGACCGTTGCGGGATATCTTGTCGGTATAAGTGGGCCCGATGCCTTTGCCAGTAGTGCCAACCTTGCTCTTGCCTTTGGCTGCCTCGTAAGCGGCGTCGAGCACACGGTGCGTAGGCATTATAAGGTGGGCTTTCTTTGAAATGTGCAAATGGTTGCGCAGGTCGTGACCGCTTGCCTCGAGAGCCATTGCCTCCTCCATAAACAAGTCTGGAGCAAGAACAACGCCATTGCCTATAATGTTAACCTTGCCTCCCTGGAAGATGCCTGAAGGTATGCTACGCAATACGTACTTCTGCCCTTCAAACTCCAATGTGTGGCCAGCGTTGGGGCCACCCTGGAAGCGTGCAACCACATCATATTGAGGTGTAAGCACGTCGACCACCTTCCCTTTTCCTTCATCGCCCCACTGCAAGCCCAGCAGGACATCAACTTTACCCTTGTTCATTATTCTTGTCTTTATGTGATTTCTGTTTTGTCTCATTGGCTTTCTTACGCTTCATCCGGGCCAGGCAGGAACTGCACACCCCGTAGATGTAAAGCGAATAACCGTCTTTGCGAAACCTCTTCAAGTGCAGGTTGTTGATGGCAAGGCTCACCTCAGGGAGCTTTATCTCAACCACCTTGCCGCATATTGTGCACACCTGATGGCTGTGGCTGCCGTTGTTGTAACAGGCCTCGTATTTGGTTGAACCCTGGAACCTGTGGCGCAACACGAGCCGCAACTCCATGAACAGCCGCAACGTGTTGTAGAGCGTGCCGCGACTTACTGGGAAATGGCACTCGTCGCTCAGCTTTGCACTTAGCTCGTCGAGAGTGAAGTGTCCGTTGATGCTGTATATGGCATCAAGTATCGCATAACGCTCGGGAGTCTTGCGATAGTTGTTCAGTTCCAGGTACTCTGTCAATATCTGGTGTACAGATGCTTTTGCGCCTTCCTTCATTTCACCATACAGTCATAAACCGCACAAAGTTACACAAAATCGCCGAAACGAACGAATAAATGACAAGAAATGCCACAATAATGTTTCACACGAGGCGCCACGAAGCCAGCATGCAGCAAGCTAGCCGGCCGGTCGGCAGCCTTTCTTTGACACACAGAGCCACGGCATCGACCATGATGCCGTGGCTCTGTCGTGTCCATGTGGCTTTCAGCCCGCTGTGGCTGCAATCAAGCCGCATGCCCCTCACCATCCATAAGGCACGAGGCTGTGTCATCAGAAAGCATATCCCATGGTGAAGAGCACCTGGTGGCGCTTGTTGCTAACGTCGGTCGACGAGGCCAGGTTTCTCTCACCGTCGGGCATGGCGGCCGAGCCGAAGTCGGTAAACGGATGGAAATCGCCGTTCTGGACGGAATACTGATAAGCCACGTCGAACGAGAACTTCTTCACACTGTAGCCCAAGCCGCAGGTAATGCGGTTTGTTGCCTTCCAGTTTGTATAGTCGGTCGACGAGGTGTAGTAAGTGCCCGGCGAATCAACAGTGTAGTCCTTGTAGCCATTCTTGTTGTACATAGGCGACACGTAGTTGTAACCAAGCCTTATGGCCAGGGCGGCGTCGGGCTTAAACTCCAAGCCGACCTTGAGCGTGCTCACGCCTTTCAGTGTGCGGTCTGTATGCGAATTCATGGCCTTGTCGCTGCTGCTGCTCTCGTAATAGTCGCCATAATACCAGTCGTAACCGCCTCCGTCGTTTATCCTCGTGTCAAGTTTGCCATAGTTGGCATAATCATAGCTTGCTCCCACGGCGAGGTAGTTGCCAAACGTTGTACCGAGGCTCAGGCCGAACTTCCACGGGGTGTAGAGCTTGAAATCGTAAGCCTCGTCGCTCGTACCAGAGTCATACTCACCCAGGTCGGTATTGTTTGCCAAGACCGTATGGCTGCGAGTAGACAGGTCATACCACGTAGGTGTCGACGCCGAAATGCCAATCCTGAACGGAGAATTCTCTATTGGCCTGAATATCATGCCAAACTTTATGTTGAAACCCGTGCCCGATATTATTCGCTCATCGCCTATGGCTACGCTCCCAACCGGAGTGCCTTCGCTGGAGACGAGGTTTTCTGAATACTCGCTGTAGCCGTTGTAGTTTACGTCATGAATGCCTACGGTAAGGCCGAGATACAGCCGGTCGTCGATGTTGCCGCTGATGTTGAAGTCGTATTCGCCAATGTAACCGCTGCTTGCCCGGTTGAACGCATACGCAGTGGCGTCGTTGTATCCATACGACGGCACCCCATCCTCGTCGTGGGTTGTAAGGAACGCATTGTAATAAAGGTAGTCGACAGAGTTGAACATGTTGTTGTCACCCACCAGGTCACCTTTGTCGTTGGGCCCTACGGAAAACAGTCCGCCGGCTCCCTTGAGGTAAGAGAGCTTGTTTTGCGAAGCCCCCGAGAGCACGTTGGCAGCCGAAAGAATCTGGTTGAAATTAGTGCTCTTGTGATAATTGAACGCAAAATTGACAAACGACTTCCTACCGTTGCGCATCGAATAAACGAACCCCACCTGGTCGAAGCTCATGTTTGTCTTGTTTGCATTGTCAAAGTCTCTGGCATCTTGCTGCGACACGAAGCCAAAGGATATCTTGGCCTGCGAGTGGCGGAAGAGCCCTATGCCGGCCGGATTGGTGCCTATGGTCGACAGGTCGGCCCCAAGGGCGTCCAAAGCGCCGCCCATTCCAACGTAGCGGGCAGTGCCGTTAAGGTCTTCTGTGGCTATGCGCGCATTCTCGTAAGTCTCTTGGGCGGTGGCCGAAGCTGCCGCCACCAAGGCCACAAGCATCAATATCTTTCTATCCATAATAAATCCTTTTACGAAAAAACAATACTAAATATTTACTCAATCACCTGCGTCCGCGGAACCCTCCGCCTCCGCCACGGCTGCCGCCACCACCACGGCTGCCACTGAAACTGCCGCTGCTGCGGCTGCCGCCAAACGAGCTGCCGCTACTGTACGACGGCCTGCGCGTGGTTGTCGTGGTCACCCTGTTCGACGAGCGGTTGCCGCTGAAGTTGGTCGATGGCCGGCGGCTCGTGCTCACAGTGTTGCCGCGGTTGCCCCTGTAGCCCCGGAAGCCGTTGCCTCCCGACAAACGTCCGCCCCTGCTGACATATCCGTGGTTTGACGTGCCGGTGATTCCGCGGTAAGGCCGGTAATATGAGCCGGCATACCAGTAGTGGTGATGCGGGTACCAACTATAGTAATGCCACGGGTAATGATACCATCCGGAATAATACCACGGCGAATACCAGTAACCGTAATACCACGGATCGTTCCACCACCACGAGTCCCAGCGGCCGTCGTTGTAGCCGGCCCAGTAAGGCTCGAACCACGAGTAGTCGTCGAAACGGCTCATCTGCCGCGTGCACTCATAGTCACGCAGGCTGTCGGGGTAAACGCCAACAGTGCCGTCGAAGTCGATTATGTCGTTGCCAGCAGAGTCTATCTGCTGCACATAAGTGCCCTGCCTGTTATACTCATCGACATCACGCTGACTGCCTATATAGTACGTGGGAGCGGGCTCTTCCGCCACTTCGCTAACAGGAGCGTCGGCAGACTCTGACGGCACGAAATACATGTCATCTTGGGCTGCGACACTGACCGGAATCGCGAATGATACGGCCAATAACATTGCCAGCTTGTTCATATACAACCTCCTTTTCTTTTTTTGACTATCATATTGCGCTACAAAGTTACTTGTTCTTTCTATGCAAAAATACGGAAAAAACCTAAACCCATGTAGGGATTCGCCTATTTTTTGTATTTTTGCAAGCCAAATTAACATCAATACATCATGAAATACTACGAAGTTGAGTTTAAGATAACAGCTCCCGCCGATGCCATGCAAGACGCGCGCGACCTTATCGCGGCCCTTGCGGGCGACGAAGGCTTCGAGGCTTTCGAAGAAACCGACTGCGGGACAAGGGGCTATGTGCAGACCGGGGCATTCGATGGCGGCGCCATCGACAGGCTTGTAGAGGACTTCCCGATGGACGGTGTGAAGATTGCCTACACCATCAGGGATGCCGAATACAAAGACTGGAACGAGCAATGGGAGGAAAACGGCTTTGAGCCGATAACCATTGGCAGCCGCTGCTGCATACACGACGGGCGACATCTGCCCCAAAGCCACTTCGACATTACCATTGAGATTAACGCCCGCCTGGCGTTCGGCACAGGCACTCACGAGACCACGAGGATGATGGTGGCATGCCTGCTTGACGCCAGGCTCGAAGGCAAGGCCATGCTCGACTGCGGATGCGGCACCGGCATACTGGCCATCACTGCATTGAAGTTGGGCGCGGCACGTGCCGTGGGTTACGACATCGACGAATGGAGCGTTGACAACGCACGCCACAACTCTGAGGCCAACAACGTTGGCGGAAGGTTTACTGCCATGCAGGGCGACGCCAATGTGCTTGACGCGGTTGACGGAGAGTTTGACGTGGTGGCTGCCAACATAAACCGCAACATACTGCTTGCAGACATGCCTCGTTTTTTCTCGAAGATGAAGAAGGGCGGCCTGCTCATGCTTAGTGGTTTCTATACTGAAGACGCCCGATTGATATCGACACGCGCCGCGGAGCTCGGACTGAAGCAGGCTGGTGCAGCCAGCGACAACGGATGGGCTTGCATGGTGTTTGAAAGATAGCCCGCAGGCTACGGCGGCCATCAGGCAGCATGCACCAAACGGCGCTATGGCCTGCCCCGATGTCAAGATTTATCTTCCACTTTGACGCAGGCAGGCAACTACCTGAGTGGCAGCACGTTGCAAAACCGTATGTTTTGGGTTGCCATACGGCCCGTTTCACAATGCGGAACAGGCCGTATGGCAACGCAAAAAGGGCCATTTAGTGACCAGATGTGCACTAAACAGCCGAAAAAGGCAAAACTTGTCGGGATTGTTTATCACCGCAAACACCCACAGACAACAGCCGCTGCAAAGAGCTGCCCGACCGCCCGAGGATGTCAGTCGTACCACGAATCGTCTTCGTCGTCGTCCTGATTGCCTATCGTCAGGCGCAGCAAGTCATAGTAACTGCCGTTGTATATGTCAAAGTCAACATAGCCCTTTATGCCCGGCAGGCGCCCGCAGTCGGTGTGCTGCCAGAACTTCCACTTGCCCTTATACTCCACCTTGTCTACATAGTAGTGTGCAATCCAATATGGGTAAGCGTCGAACACCGAGTCGCTCAGGTAAGCCATCTTGAACTTATAGTATGTATATATGATTGGCTTTACCCCGTAATGCCTCTCAACCAAGCGCAGCCAGGTGAGCACGCTCTCCTTGAACTCCTCGGTTGTCTGCGTTTTGGGCTTGCGTTCCACGTCGAGCACCGGCGGCAAGTCGCCCTCCTCAAGCTGCACGTTGCTCAGGAAATACTCGGCCTGTGCCCTCCCCGACGACGTGGTGCTCCAGAAATGGTAAGCCCCTCTGACAAAGCCATATTCGCGGGCCTGATGAAAATTCTCCTTGAAACGCCTGTCGAGGTTGCTTGCTCCCTCGGTCGCCTTTATCATGACAAAGCGCACCGGGTACTTGTCTATCATGCCGTTGTTCCTTAGCACCTCCCAGTCAATCTCGCCCTGGTGGTGGCTTATGTCTATGCCGTGTATCTCGTAGCCTTCGGGATAAGAGGCGTCGCCATACAACGCTCGCCACCTGAAGCCGAAAGGACTGACAAAAAAGTAGTAGAAAGCCCAGACGTATGCCCCCACAATCAAGCCTCCGCCGATGAGCCACGCCCACCCCGGCAGCTTACGAAACAACCACGAATACAGCGACCGGGGCTTCGACCTCCTGCGCGAACTGCCTGATGCAGGCCTACGGACAGGACGCTGCCGCCCCTTGCGGCGTGAATTTGTTGACGGCATACTGACTGGCTATAGCATTATTAAGCAAACATCACACATTGCTTTTATGCAACTTGCGTACATAAAAACAACATGTGATGTCATGATTATACAGAATGCATTATTTCACGTGCTCCAAAGCAAGGGTCTTTGTGGGCTGGTCGCACACTTCGCTCGGGCCCCAATACTGTATGGGGCCGGGGTAAACGTAGCATGTTTCCTTTGCCCACCTGTCGCGGCAGCCCACGAACGTCTTGAACGGATTGCCATCGAGGTCTACCAGCGCCTTGCGTATCACAGGCTTCATCTTGCCGTTGCGACGCTCCATGTTCATCATCATGGTGATTGGCACGCCTCCGGCCACCCACTCTTCTGCCGGGCGGGTTGTGTTCTTCACGATGGCCATGTAGCCCGTCTTGCCGTTGGCAATGAGCTGAGCGGCGCTCGTTCCGAGTGCATAGCAGTAGTCGGCGTCGAAGTTTGAGGGCGCAGCGCAACGGCCTTCGTATCCGAAGAAGTGGTGCTGTGCGGCAAAGTTGCCCACAAACTTGCCTTCAGCCTTCCATTTCTCGAGTTTTGCGGCGCACATGTCTGAAAGCAGCTTCTCTGTCTCGATGAGCGAAACCTGAACGTTTCCGTGCGGGTCGCGGTCAAGCGAGAGCTGACGGGCAACGTCGGCGGGAAGCGTCTCGAATGTAGCGGCGTTCTCCTTGGAGAGATGGGCGATGATGTATTCACGCTGCGCGTCTGCATCCAGGTCCTTATACTCGGCACCGTGGGCGGCCAGCAAGTCGTTGAGCTCCTGGATCAACCTGCCGATGGCGGGTATGAACTCTATCAGGCCCTCGGGAACAATGACCGTTCCGAAGTGGTTGCCCTGCGATGCACGGAATGCAATCACCTGGCAAAGGTTGTCTACAATCTGGTTGAGGGTCATGTCGTTCTTCTCCACCTCCTCTGAAATGATGCACACGTTGGGCTGGCACTGCAGGGCGCACTCAAGCGCGATGTGGCTTGCGCTGCGGCCCATCACCTTGATGAAATGCCAGTATTTACGTGCCGAGTTGCAGTCGCGCTCTATGTTTCCAATCAATTCAGAGTAAGTCTTGGTGGCTGTGTCGAATCCGAACGATGTCTCTATCTGCTCGTTCTTGAGGTCGCCGTCGATGGTCTTCGGGCAACCAATCACTTGCACGCCGCAGTTCTTGGCCGCATAGTACTCGGCAAGCACGCATGCGTTGGTGTTTGAGTCGTCACCACCGATTATCACGAGGGCCTTGATGTCAAGCTCACGGAGTATCTCAAGACCTTTCTCAAACTGCTCTTCCTCCTCGAGCTTCGTGCGCCCAGAGCCAATCATGTCGAAACCGCCGGTGTTGCGGTAGTCGTCAACAATCTCCTTGGTCAGCTCCATGTAGTCGTGCTCCACCAAGCCATTGGGCCCCAAGATGAAACCGTACAGGCGGTTTTCCGGGTTTAGTTTCTTAATCTGGTCAAACAGCCCAGTTATCACATTGTGTCCGCCGGGGGCCTGGCCACCGCTGAGAATCACGCCTACGTTAATCCTCTTGTTGTTCGGTTCATCACTTTCAACGAACTCGACAACCGGCATACCATATGTATTGGGAAACAAGTTCTTTATCTCTTCCTGGTTATCCACGCTCTGTGTAGGAGCGCCCTCCTTAACTTTTACTGCTCCGTTAAGAGCCTTCGGCAACTTTGGCTGGTATGCAGCTCTCTCTTTCTGCAAAGCACTTTTTTCCATATTTAAATTGTTTACGAAATGATATGTATCCTTTTTCGATGTGCAAAAGTAAGCAATAATAATCAGAATCACTTTGCGAATAGTAGCCAATAACGATATTTTAATATTTTTTTCATAGAAAACCATTGCACGTAGAGATAAAAACAGTATCTTTGACGAAAGAAAGAATAACTGGACTAATTAAGCAAGGAGGAAACACAATCATGCCAAACAAAAGAACATTGAAAAGAGAAATCAAGCAGACTTGCCTGGACATCTTCGCAGAATGCGTTGCAGTATCTTTGTACGGAACCCCAAAAGAGAAAGAATGTGCAGAGGCGCTGATGCACACCCTGATAAAGACAGAGAGCGATTTCATAAGCCGTATTTCCCATCCGGAACCCGGTTTGCCCGCCAAAGCATACTTCAACGACTTGGTCAACAAGTTCAACGAGCAAATCTCTGAAATCATCAACCAAATAAAAATCTCGGAATAAGAGTGCCATTGAAATGCTGAAATCACTTTGCCGCTGGATATTATTCAAGCGCATGGGGTGGACAACCAATGTTACAGAGGCACACCCCGACAAATTTATAATATGCTTGGCACCGCACACAAGTAATTGGGATTTTATAATTGGTTTGCTGTATTCACGTGCTGAAGGCCTGAAGAGCAACTTTCTGATGAAGAAAGAATGGTTCTTTTGGCCTTTAGGGTGTTTTTTCAGGAAAATAGGCGGCATACCCGTATGGCGCAGCAAGCACACAAACATGACAGACAACCTGGCCAAGACTGCGGCCGAATCTGCAACATTCCAACTCTGCATCACCCCGGAAGGCACTCGCTCGGCCACGGCCGAATGGAAAAAAGGGTTCTATTACATTGCCGCAAAAGCCAACATGCCGATACTGCTGTACGGAATCGACTATAAGAAAAAACTAATAGAATGCACGCGAACAATAATGCCTGACGGAGACATCGACAGGCAGATGCGCGAAATCAAACTGTATTTCAAACGCTTCGAGGGCCTGAAGCCGGAAAACTTCACCACGGGCGACATATAGAGACAAATGGATATCCGATATACTTCCATAGCCATGGCATTGCTCATGGCCGCGGCTGGATTTGCCCAAACGGCCGAACAAGAGCGGAAAATGGCACAAAAGCTTGAGGCATATTTCGCAAAGTACAAGCCAAAGAAGCAAGAGTTGGCGCAAGCTCCGAAGATGCTCAGCTACAAGGTCGACAACAACAAGAAGACGTTGGTAATCAATGCCGACGGCACTTTTGCCGCACAGGAGTTCTCTGAGGAGACAACCGCCGACATATACAAGCGCGTCAGGAAAGCCATACCGAAGCCGTACAGGAAATACGCCATAACCATCATAACCAACGGGATGGCCATTGAAGACCTGGTTCCGCACAGGATAATAAGGAAACCTGGCAAAATAAACCTATGGGGAGACATCGATTACGACGGGAAACCATGGGTGAGCAACGCCTCTTCGCCTATAGAGCCGACCCACGGGCTACAGAACAGGCACATCTCTTTGTGGGCTAGCCATGGCCGATACTTTGACTCCGACAAGGGCAAATGGAAATGGCAACGCCCCAAACTGTTCGGAACGACCGAAGACCTGTTTACCCCCACCATCGTCATACCTTACCTCATACCGATGCTCGAGAACGCCGGCGCCATTGTGTTTACGCCACGCGAACGCGACATGCAGAAGCATGAGGTCATTGTAGACAACGATGACAGGCAACAGGGGACACGGTACATCGAAGTCAACTCGAAGCACGAGTGGCACAACACGGGCGACAAGGGGTTCGCATCGCACAACGGCACGTATACCGACGGCGAGAATCCGTTTATTGCCGGGACGGCTCGCATGGCCCAAGCCACGGGAAGCAAGAAGAGATACAGCATCATATCATACCAGCCCAACTTCCCGACAGAAGGGCGATATGCCGTGTACGTAAGCTACCAGACACTGGAAAACAGCGTCGACGACGCAAGGTATACAGTATGGCACAAAGGTGAGAAGACCGAATTCCGAGTCAACCAGCAGATGGGCGGAGGCACTTGGGTCTACTTGGGCACGTTTGATTTCGATGCAGGCAGCGACGAGTTCAACCGCGTTGTGCTTACAAACCAAAGCTCGCGCCGCGGTGTCGTGACGGCAGACGCCGTGCGCTTTGGCGGCGGCATGGGCAACATTGAGCGCGGGGGACAGACGAGCGGCTTGCCACGGAGCATGGAAGGAGCACGCTACTATGCCCAATGGGCCGGCATGCCATACACTGTCTACAGTTCGCGCAATGGCACAAACGACTATGCCGACGACATAAACGTGAGGTCGTTCATGACCAATTACCTTGGCGGAGGCTCATGCTACATGCCCACAACCGACGGCAAGAAAGTGCCGTTCGAGCTTTCATTGGCCATACACAGCGACGCCGGGTACGCCAAAGACGGCGTGGGGCTCATCGGCTCGCTCGCCATCTGCACGACAAGGTTCAACGGTGGCAGGCTAAATGCAGGCATATCACGCTTAGCCTCACGCGACCTGGCCGAGGCATTGCTTACTAACACCACGCGCGACCTACAATACAAATACGGCAGTTGGAGCAAGCGCGACCTGCTCGACAAGAACTATTCGGAAACAAGGGTGCCCGGAGTGCCAAGCGCAATACTTGAAACAATGTCGCACCAGAACTTTCCCGACATGCGCTACGGGCAAGACCCAAACTTCAAGTTCACCCTTGCCCGTTCCATATACAAGACCATCCTGCGCTATATATCAGAACAACACGGCCGCCCCTACGCCGTGACGCCACTGACACCGCAGAACTTCAGCATCGAAGTGTCGGGCAAAGGCGAAGCCACACTGAGATGGCTGCCGGTAGACGACCCACAGGAAGCCACGTCACACCCCACGGGCTACATAGTGTACACAAGCTACGGGCACAGTGACTTCGACAACGGCACATACATCAGAGGCAAGAACAGCCACACGGTGAAGCTCGACCCTGGTGTGCTCTACAGTTTCCGCGTGGCGGCAGTGACGCGCGGCGGCAAGAGCTTCCCAACCGAAGTGCTGTGCGCCATGTACAACCCCGGGGCAGAAAAAAGCATACTTATCGTCAACGGATTCCAGCGCCTGGCCTCGCCTGCCGTACGCGACAACGCCGAGGAACAAGGCTTTGACTTCGACGCCGACCCGGGCGTGACGCTCGGAAGCACCGGGGGCTGGGTGGGCCGGCAGGTCTGCTTCGACCGCGACAAGATGGGCATTGAAGACGAAAGCGGCCTTGGCTGGAGCAACGACGACTTCAGCGGGATGGTAATGGCGGGCAACGACATGGACTATGTGCGTTGCCATGCCGAGGCAATCATGGCAAACAAACGCTACAACATTGCAAGCTGCTCTGACGAAGCCGTCGAAAGCGGAAGCGTAAACCTGTCACACTACCAGATGGTAGACCTTATACTGGGACTGGAGCGCAACGACGGGCACAGCCTGAAATACTACAAGACGTTCTCGACCATGATGCAAAGCCAGCTGAAAGACTATACCGCGCGCGGCGGAGCGGTGTTGGCCAGCGGAGCATACATGGGCAGCGACATGCAAAAACCGGCAGAACAGCAGTTTCTGGCCGACATACTGAAATTCCAATACACAGGCAACAGCCGCACGCGCGGTGGCTCGGTCTACGGGCTCAGCACCACGATGCAGATACACGACACGCTAAACGAGCAACACTACAGCGTGGCCTCGCCCGAAGTGCTGCGCCCAATATGGCCGGCATTTGCCGCCATGCGCTATCCCGACGGGCGCGATGCGGGGGTTGCCTACCGCGGTGCCGACTACCGTTCGTTTGCCATGGGCTTCCCGCTTGAATGCATAAAAGACGCCGAAAAACGGCAGTCGATAATGCAAGGCATACTCAACTTCTTGCTCGAATGACAGTTGCGGACATGACAAACGAAGAAACTATCAACCTGAAAATCATCGCCACAAGCGACGTGCATGGCTTCTTCCTGCCATACGACTTCATCGAACAGCGCCCCACCCCGGGCTCTTTGGCCAGGGTTTGCTCTTATGTCAAGAAGGAAAGGGCCAAGTATGGCAGCAACCTGATACTCATTGACAATGGCGACATACTGCAAGGGCAGCCAATATGCAACTATTTCAACTCGATAAAGCCACAGTCAACGAACATTGCTTCGCAAATGCTCAACTACCTGGGATACGATGCTTGCACCATTGGCAACCACGACATAGAAACCGGCCACGGCGTATATGACAAATGGGCTGGCGAAACCAATTGCCCGGTCGTAGCGGCAAACATCATTGACACAGCAAGCGGCAAGCCGTATTTCAAGCCATACACCATGATTGAAAGGCAGGGCATAAGGATTGCCATTCTCGGAATGGTGACTCCGGCGGTGCCCAACTGGCTCAACGAGAGCCTGTGGAGTGGCATGCGCTTCGAGAGCATAGCCGACTCGGCCAGCAAATGGGTGAAGCTGATTAGGGAAAAGGAAGCCCCCGACCTGACCATCGGACTGTTTCACAGTGGATGGAACGGAGGCATAAGCACCACCCACTGCAATGAAGACGAGGTTGAACGGGTGGCCCACCAGGTGGAAGGCATCGACGTGATTTTCTTTGGACACGACCACACAACAAGGCAGGCTACAATTTGCAACGGTGACAACAGCAGTGTGGTTTGCCTCAACCCCTCGTGCGACGCAAGGGCCGTGGCCTCGGCGGAAATAAAGGTTGAGAAGGCCGGCAACAAAATCTCAAGCAAGAGGATAACCGGCGAAATTGTCGACATAACCCATGAACGCGCCAACGTTGGCTTTGAAATGCATTTCCGACAAGCCCGGGACGAGACAAACGACTTTTGCCGCCGGCGCATCGGACTGATTGAAAGCAGCATCAACACCAACGACTGTTTCTTCGGGTGTGCGCCATTCACCGACCTGATACACAACTTGCAGCTTGCCATAACGCATGCCGACATATCGTTCAATGCACCATTGTCGTTCAACAGCAAGATTGAAAAAGGCGACATCAGGGTAAGCGACATGTTTAAACTGTACAGATATGAAAACCAAATATATGTAGTCAAGATGACCGGGCGCGAAATAAAAGACTACCTTGAAATGAGCTATGGGCTATGGGTGGGCACTATGGCGTCGGAAGAAGACCACATAATGCTGATGGAAAAGGAGACGAAAGCTGGCAAAGTGAGATACAGGTTCAAAAACCTTACATTCAATTTTGACAGCGCGGCCGGCATAGATTACGATGTGGACGTGACGAAACCTGCCGGTGAAAGGATTAACGTCAAATGCATGTCGGGCGGCGGCATGTTTGACTACAGCGCATGGTACACGGTGGCTATGAACAGCTACCGCGGCAATGGGGGCGGCGAACTGCTGACCAAGGGCGCCGGCATACCCACCACAGAACTGCCCCGGCGCATCGTATGGCAAAGCACCAAAGACCAACGCCAGTGCCTCATGGAGGAAATAGAACGCATGGGCACAATCACGCCAAGGGCCAACAACAACTGGCGCTTTGTGCCCCTGGAATGGGCCGGCCGAGCCATCGAGCGCGACAGGCGCCTCATATCGGGCTCACAGCCATGACGCCCAACCATCTTTGACAATAATCACGAAAGACGAACACAAAACAAAACGAAACGATGAAGCACTATTATTTTGCATTCTACGGCAACGACTTGCTGTTGGAACGACAGGACGACGGAACGTATTCAATACCCTACAGAGAAGAACCGCCTACTGCAACGGACGGAAAGATGGCCATGCTTGACGTAGCATACGCAGACGGCACGACAGCAAAGACATACAGACTGGACTCGCCGGAGACCGGCGACGGAAGGCTTGAACTGTGCGGACTTAGAAAAAGCTACTACAAACTGACTTACGAACTTTACGTGAAGGCCGGCAAATGTGAGGAGCTTCTGTATTGGGACTCGCACAACAGGTATTGCGGAATATGCGGGTCTAAAATGGAGAAGCACACGGACATAAGCAAAAAATGCGTGAAATGCGGCAACGAGGTATGGCCACAACTGTCGACGGCAATCATTGTGTTGGTGCACCGCGACAACGATGTGCTGCTGGTTCATGCAAAGAATTTCAAAGGCAACTTCTTCGGACTTGTGGCTGGTTTCGTTGAGACGGGCGAGACGCTTGAGGAGGCCGTGAAACGCGAAGTAATGGAAGAAACTGGCCTGCAAATTAAGAACATACGCTATTTCGGCAGCCAACCGTGGCCGTATCCTTGCGGACTGATGGTCGGGTTCAACGCCGACTACGACAGCGGAACGCTTAAACTACAGCACTCGGAACTGAGCGCGGGGGCTTGGTTCAACAAATCAGACTTGCCGGAGATACCCGAAAAGCTGTCGATAGCCAGAAAACTCATTGACGCGTGGCTGCAAGAAGACTGCCACGCGGCACAGAATGGCTGACAAGGCTGCAAACACCACGCAATGGCCTGATAGTCACAATCTTACAAAAACGGTCGTTTTGCATTGCAAAACGGCACAAACAACCATGCAGTACGGCCCGTTTGACACAATCAAACGGGCCGTACTGCATGATGACCTGTAGAAAATCCCACGACACTCTGCGCGAATTTTCAAGCCAACTCAATGTCTCTGCCATGATTAACGAGAAAATACCGTTAGCCCGCGGCATCATTACCGGCGCATTTCAGCGCCACCGGAAGCTACAATGCCAGCCAAGGCAGCCGCCTTTATTCATGCCAAAGAAAGGATATGATTGGGGCTCTAAGAGCCAGTTGGGGCTTAAAACGGCCTAACAACCGTGTAAGCCCGCCCAGCCCAGCAGCCATAAGGCGAATGGCACAGCATCTGTTGCCAATCGGCAAACTGTCTGCGCGGCAACACGGCAACAAGCGTTTTCCGACACTGGCCGGCGGACGTCGCCCACATACAGGCTATCAGTAGTCTATCACTTCCATGCGCATCTCGCCATCAAACGAGATGACGGCGTCAAGCAGATAGCAACTGGCAGCATCGGGTATGCACAATGTGGCGTCGAAATGAAAACCGTCGGACCCCACACTGCTGTAGTCTATATTGCTCAACACAGCCTGCGACAGGAACCTCTCGGGCACCAAATGGGCAAACATGCTCTTCTTGAAATCGCGCGAATACAGCTGCTCGGCCCCGTGATATACGCTCACATGGATGATTTGGTCGTAATAAACATTGTCGACCTCGACGCCGTCATCATTGTAAGTCTTTCTGATTACCTTGTATTTTGTTGGGTTTATGGCAATGTAACAATGGTAACGCTCACCTCCGTACATCACCACGGTGTCTTTCTTCAACACCTCGGTCAACGAAATCACCTTAAGCTTTTCGTGCACAAAGGCCAATGCGGCATTCGGGTCGGTGCTTTTGGCCAGGCGGATGACGTCGCCTGCCTGGTTGGTAAACCAGAAAGAGTTGGCCGTCTGCTTCTGTATGGGGTAACGCGACGGAGGATTCCCCATGATAAGTGTGTCGCCAACAATCTTGAACGAAGTGGGCATGCTGGTGTCATCGGGGTAAAACACAGAGTCGCCCTCGACCTTGAAAGCCACGCTCTCCGACTCCTCATCTACCCAAATCCCCTGCAGCAAGCCTTTGGCTTCCTTGTCTTCGGCAGGCGTAGCGTCGGGCGACTTTGCGCCCTGACGGCACGACACCATCAGAACACAAACCAAAGCCCAACCCACAACAACATTCCTTAACATGGCATATTGTTTATTTACCAATGCAGTGATACTCTATCCCAAGCTCACTAAGTTCCTCAGAATCAAATATGTTACGGCCGTCTATCACAAGCGGACGGGCCATAGACTTCTTTATCACTTTCCATGCTGGCAACCTGAACTCCTTCCATTCGGTGAGCAAAAGCAGGGCATCGGCATCCAAAGTGGCGTCATACATATCCTTGCAATATGTAACCTTGTCGCCCATTATCCGCCTGCACTCATTCATGGCAACAGGGTCGTAGGCCCTGATATTGCACCCGGCATCGAGCAGTTTCCTTATCATTACCAAGGCGGTGCTCTCGCGCATGTCGTCGGTTTCGGGCTTGAACGCCAGCCCCCACATGGCTATGGTCTTGCCGCCGAGGCCTTGCCCCTGGTATGCCTTCTGCAGTTTGTCAAACAAAACCAACTTCTGCTTTTCGTTGACACGCTCTACTGCTTTCAAAACCTCCATTGAATAGCCGTAACCGTCGGCCGTCTTTATGAGGGCCTTGACGTCCTTCGGGAAGCAAGACCCGCCGTATCCGCAACCTGCATAAAGGAATTTACGGCCTATGCGCGTGTCAGCCCCTATGCCCGCGCGAACCATGTTGACATCGGCTCCCACCAACTCGCACAGGTTGGCAATGTCGTTCATGAACGAAATACGGGTGGCCAGCATCGAGTTGGCGGCGTATTTGGTCATCTCGGCCGAAGGGATATCCATGAATATGACGCGGAAATTGTTTATGAGGAATGGCTTGTAAAGCTTGGTGAGGATTTTCTTTGCGCGCTCGCTCTCTACGCCAACTACAACACGGTCGGGCGACATGAAGTCCTTGATGGCATTGCCCTCCTTCAGGAACTCGGGGTTGCTGGCCACGTCAAACTCAACGGAGACGCCCCGCTTGTCAAGCTCCGCCTGTATGGCATGGCGCACTTTCCTCGCCGTCCCAACGGGCACGGTGCTCTTGGTCACCACCACCATGTATTTGTTCATGTTCTCTCCGATGGTCTTTGCCACCTGCAAGACATAGTTTAAGTCTGCGCTTCCGTCTTCGTCGGGGGGCGTACCGACAGCCGAGAACACAATTTCCTGCTCATTGAGCACCGAAGCCAAGTCGGTAGTAAACTTCAGCCGGCCGGCCTTGGTGTTCTTCAGCACGAGTTCGTCGAGCCCGGGCTCGTAGATGGGAATCTGCCCGTTTTGCAACGCCCTTATCTTGTCTGCATTTACATCAACACATGTCACGATGGCGCCTGTATCAGCAAAGCAGGCCCCGGACACCAGGCCGACATAGCCGGTTCCAACTATAGCAATGTTCATAATTATGCCGTCATTATTTTAATCAGTCAAAATACTCTGCATCCTTGAACAGCGATGCAGCCCTGTCCTTGTCGCTCATTATTACGTCTTTCATGTCGATGGGCCAAGAAATGCCCAGGTCCGGGTCGTCGTAACGCACGCTGGCCTCGTGGGCCGGGGCATAAACATTGTCTACCTTATATGTAAATACAGCCACGTCGCTCATCACCAAGAAGCCATGGGCAAAACCGCGGGGGATGAAAAACTGGCGCTTGTTTTCTTCACTGAGCTCAACCATGACGTGCCGGCCGAACGTCGGGCTGCCCTTACGCATATCCACGGCAACGTCAAGCACCTTTCCCCTGATTACCCTGACCAGCTTTGCCTGCGAGAACTCACCTTTCTGATAGTGCAACCCTCGCAATACGCCGTAGCAGGATTTAGACTCGTTGTCTTGTATGAAATTCACCTTGCCAACGTGCTCGGCGAAGTCGGAGTCCTTCCAAGCCTCGAAGAAATAGCCGCGAGAATCTTCAAACACCCTTGGCTCCAATATAAAAACTCCCTTTATTGCTGTTTCCTTGTATTCCATAGTTCAAGCTTTGACCGTAATAATACGATGCAAATGTAGTAAATATATTTGAGATGGGAAACGCTTTTCCCCATTTTATACTATTTTATCCCTGATTTTGTTGTATATATCACAAAAAACGAGTAATTTTGCAGATGTGATTGAAATAGGTAGACATATCGAGATATTATTGCTGGACTATGAGTGTGTCATAGTGCCCGGCTTAGGTGGATTTATGACTCATCACGTGGAAGCTCGCTACGATGAGGCAGACAATACTTTTTTACCGCCATTGCGCACACTGGGATTCAACCCGAAGCTCAAGCTCAACGACTCGCTTCTCGCGCAGTCGTATGTCGAGGCTTACGACATAAGCTACCCGGAAGCCGTCAACAGGATTGAGGAAGAGGTCAACGAGCTCAAGCAACACATACAGAACGAAGGTTCGTACGAGCTTACCGACATCGGCGTAATTTCCCTCAACGAGGATGGCAACTATGAGTTTGAACCGTGTGAGGCCGGCGTACTGACCCCATGGCTCTACGGTTTGTGCTCTTTCGAGATGAAGATGACAGCCGAGGGCAAGGCCGCCAGCGCCGCTACGCCCAAAGACGACGTGCCCGCCGGCAACAACGATGCCATGCAGGAAGCTCCCACCCAGGCTCGCCATGCCCTCGATGCCACCGGCGAAGCCGACGACGACAAGGTCATAAGAATAAAGGTTGCGTGGATTCGCAACGCCGTAGCCATCGCCGCGGCCGTCATCGCATTCTTTGCAATTACCCCGCCGATATCCAACAGCTACCAGAACCATGCCAATTTTGGAAGCCTTCCGCAGGCCATAATGTCGGCAAACATACTCGACGACGCGCAACAAAACGCCACCGGCAGCACCAGCCTGCCCAAACCGCTCAAGCTGAAAGCGTCGGTAGACTCGGCAAAGGCAAAAGCCAAGGCAGAAGCCCGCATGGACAAAGCCGCCGACTCCGTCATTACGGCTCCGCAAAAAGACTTGGGCCGCTATTGCATAGTGCTCGCAAGCCGCATCACCCAAAGAAATGCCGACGCCTTTGTTAGCGAGCTTCATAAGGAAGGATGGAAAGATGCAGACGTCTACATCAACAATGACATCGTGCGGGTTGTATATGGCCATTTCCAAAACGAGTCGGATGCATATGACACACTGCGCAGCATCAGGAACAACAAATATTTCGAACAGGCTTGGGTTTATAAAAAGCGATGAAGAGAGTAAGGTGCCCCAAATGTGACAATTACGTCACATTCGATGAAACAAAATACGAGACAGGCCAGTCATTGGTATTTGAATGCCCCCAGTGCGGCAAGCAGTTCAGCATACGCATCGGCGTTTCAAAGTTGCGCGCCCTGCAGAAGGAGGAGAATGTCGACGAGAACCTGAAGGACAACAACGTAGGTGCCTTAATCGTAATTGAGAACGTTTTCCATTACAAACAAGTAATACCGCTCAAGCTTGGCGACAACGTGATTGGAAGATACATGAAAGGCAGCAAGGTCAACACTCCCATCGAGACCAACGACCCGAGCATAGACACAACCCACTGCGTAATTAACGTGAGCTACGACAAACGCAACAGGCTCAAGTATATATTAAGAGACGGGCCCAGCAACACAGGCACGTTTGTACACAACGAGATACTTGGTGACCGCGAGCGCCGTGTAATCGAAGACGGAACTCTCTTCACCATCGGTGCAACAAGCATAATCCTTAAGGGCCCAGAGGAAAAAGAGCAATAAGGCACCAGCCTTCACACAGTTACACATAAACACGGCGGCACAACATTTCTTGTGCCGCCGTGTTCGTAAATTGCACAGCCGGACAATTCGACATAGTGGTTTTGACACAAACCGGCAGTCATGACGAACCCACAAATGCCACGCATTGCCGCCGCTCAACCCACAAACGAGCACCCAGCAGGCCTGGTGTCGATGCGCCATGGGCAAAAAGTTCGGAAACAAGTGCTATTTAATGATGAATTGCACAAAATCGTCATGCAATAATAACATATTGCCATCAAAAACCATTTAGCGTGCAATATTCCCACAAATAAAATGCAATTATAAAATTATTTTTGTAACTTTGCCCTTTGATTGGAGTATAATTGCAAACCAACAAAGACAAAAATGAAACCAACGGCTATTTTGCTTCTACATTGCCCCGATCAGCAAGGCATAATAACGGAACTGACGAAGTTCATCACCGACAATCAAGGTAACATCGTATACCTTGACCAATACGTGGACAGACAAGACGGAATGTTCTTCATGCGCATTGAATGGGAACTGGACTCTTTCCTTATTCCGCGTGAAAAAATAAAGGAATACATCGACACACTCTACTCCCAGAGATACAACATGGTATGCAATCTATACTTCAATGAGGTTCGCCCGCGAATGGCTATCTTCGTAAGCAAGATGAGCCACTGCCTGTATGACCTGCTGGCACGGTACAATGCCGGCGAATGGAATGTCGACATACCGTGCATAATAAGCAACCACGAAAGCCTCAGGTATGTTGCCGAGCAATTCGACATACCGTTCCACGTGTGGTCAATAAACAAAGACCACTCAAACAAAGACGAGGTAGAGCAAGCCGAAATAGAGCTGCTGCGCAAAGAGAAAGTCACATTCATTGTGCTCGCGAGGTACATGCAGATTATCAGCGAGAAGATGATAAACGAATATCCCAACCACATCATAAACATACACCACTCGTTTTTGCCCGCATTCATCGGGGCAAAGCCATACCACCAGGCATGGGAGCGCGGCGTAAAGATAATCGGAGCAACGAGCCATTACGTCACCACAGAACTTGACGCAGGCCCCATCATAGAGCAAGACGTGGTCAGAATCACCCACAAAGACACCCCAGAAAGCCTCATGCTGAAAGGCCGCGACCTTGAAAAGATAGTTCTATCACGCGCAGTAACAAAACATATAGAGCGCAAGGTGCTCACATACAAGAACAAGACAATCATTTTCAGCTGATGAACGTAGCCATAGTAAAATACAACGCAGGCAACATCAAGTCAGTGGACAACGCCCTGAGGAGATTTGGAATAGCCCCCGTACTGACCGACAATGCCGAACTGCTGGCCAAGGCAGACCGCGTGTTGTTCCCCGGCCAGGGCGAGGCCAGCGGCGCCATGCGCTACCTCAAGGAGCGCAGGCTCGACGAAGTGATACGCAATTTGCGCCAGCCGGTGCTCGGGATATGCATTGGCCAGCAACTGATGTGCCGCCATTCTGACGAAGGCGGAGGCACCGACTGCCTTGGAATATTCGACGCCGACGTAATCAGGTTTGCCCCCCGGAAGCATGAAGACAAGGTGCCGGCCATGGGATGGAATTCACTGCACGGCCTTGCGTCGCCGCTCTTCGCCGGCATATCCGACGGAGAATTCGCTTATTTCGTGCATAGCTATTATGCCCCGGTGTGCGAATCGACCATTGCCACAACGGAACACATTGTCAGCTACAGCGCTGCGCTCAACAAAGACAACTTCTACGCCACGCAGTTCCACCCGGAGAAAAGCGGCAGCACAGGAGAGAAAATACTTAAAAACTTTCTCGAACTATGATTGAGCTCATACCAGCAATCGACATAATCGGCGGGAAATGCGTTCGTCTCTCAAAAGGAGACTACAACCAAAAGACCGTATATGGCGACGACCCGGCAAGCATTGCCAAGAGGTTTGAAGACATTGGGTTCAAAAGGCTGCATGTGGTCGACCTCGACGGGGCCAAATCAAAGCACATCGTCAATGCAAGCACACTGAACGCCATTGCCTCCGCGACCAGTCTCACGATTGACTTCGGAGGAGGCATCAAGACAGAAGACGACATAAAAACGGCATTCGACAATGGCGCAAGCATGGTCACCGTCGGTTCGGTGACGGTCACATCGCCCGACACATGCCTCGAATGGATAGACCGGTTCGGGGCCGACAAGATGATACTGGGGGCCGATGTGCGCAATGGGAACATAGCTGTGAACGGATGGCTCGACGAAACCAAGCAGGGCCTCATGCCATACCTTGACTTCTATTCGGCCCACGGCATCAAAAACGTGCTATGCACCGAGATATCAAAAGACGGCATGCTATGCGGGCCGGCCACCGGACTGTACAAGCAAATCATGGCTGCCCACCCCACACTCCACCTAATAGCAAGTGGCGGGGTGTCGAGCATCGACGACATAAAGGAACTTGACAACGAAGGAATACCGGCCGTAGTATTTGGCAAGGCCATATACGAAGGCAAGATAAACTTGAACGATCTATGGGACTGGCAAAACGGATAATACCCTGCCTCGACGTGAAAGACGGGCAGACGATGAAAGGAACAAAATTCGTCAACCTACGCAAGGCCGGCGACCCTGTGGAGCTTGGCAAGGCATACAGCAAGGCGGGGGCCGACGAACTGGTCTTCCTTGACATAACGGCAAGCCACGAGGGCAGAAAGACGTTTGCAGAAACGGTGACCCGGATAGCTGCAGAAATAAACATACCGTTCACCGTCGGCGGAGGCATCAACGAACTGGCCGACGTCGAGCGACTGCTTTACGCCGGGGCAGACAAGGTGAGCGTGAACAGCGCTGCACTGCGCTCGCCCGGCCTGATAGACGACATCGCCAGGCGATTCGGCAGCCAGGTGTGCGTGTGCGCCATCGATGCCAGGCTCGAGGATGGCCAATGGCACTGCTACCTCAACGGCGGCCGACTGCGCACCGAGCGCAAGTTGCTCGAGTGGGCCAAGGAAGCGCAAGACCGAGGAGCCGGAGAAATACTCTTCACAAGCATGAACCACGACGGTGTCAAGGAGGGATATGCCAACGAGGCACTGGCCATGCTGGCCGACACGCTGTCGATACCTGTCATCGCCAGCGGCGGGGCCGGAAAGAAAGAGCATTTCCGCGACGCCTTCACCATTGGCCATGCTGATGCCGCCTTGGCAGCGAGCGTGTTCCACTTCGGAGAAATTGACATAAGGGAACTGAAGGCATACTTGAAAGAAGAAAACATCAACGTAAGGATATAACAACGCAATTATGGAAATAGACTTCGACAAATCAGGTGGACTCGTGCCCGCCATAATACAAGACGCCACTACGATGAAAGTGCTCATGCTTGGCTACATGAACCGCGAAGCATACGAAAAGACCATACAGACCGGCCGGGTGACATTCTACAGCCGCAGCCGCAAGTGCCTGTGGACAAAGGGAGAGACGTCGGGCAACTACCTTGAGCTTGTTAGCATTGCCCCTGATTGCGACAACGACACGCTGCTGGTCATGGCCCACCCCTGCGGCCCCACGTGCCACAAGGGCACCGACACGTGCTGGGGCGAGGCAAACGAAGCCAACCCCTTGCTGTTCCTTACGACACTGCAAGACTTCATCGAGAAGCGGCACGAAGAAATGCCGGAGGGCAGCTACACTACGTCGCTCTTCAAAGACGGGATAAACCGCATGGCCCAAAAGGTTGGCGAAGAGGCATTGGAGGCTGTGATAGAAGCTGTCAACGGTAGCAACGAAAGGCTTATATACGAAGGGGCAGACATGCTTTATCACCTCACGGTGTTGCTCACCAGCAAGGGGCTTCGCATCGAAGACCTCGCAAAGGAATTGCAGGTGCGCCACGACCCGAACTGGCACAAGCACTGATGGCGCACGGCAAGATGGTTGGCGGGAAGCCACATCGGGTGTGAACAATATGTACAAAACCGAAGCGGGGGCAAGGCAACGGTGAAACAAGGCGGCAAAACGGGCCGGAACAGACCGTGAAACGGGCCGTATGGGAGCCTGGAACAAGTCATTCGGCAATGCTCTAACGACGAGTTCCCAACAGACTGACGCACAGTTTGTTACACACCATCGGCCATTATAAGAAAAAGCCTTACACTTGAGAGCGCCAAACAAGGGGCTGCTGCCCCGGCAAAACGACGATAAAGAACAGCAAACAACATAAAAATTGCAGATATGTTAGTAGACTACAAGAAGGTCAACATATACCAACAGGCCGACACGCCGGTGCTCAGCGACGTTGATTTCCACGTCGACGAGGGTGAATTTATCTACCTCATAGGCCGCGTAGGCTCCGGAAAGAGCTCACTGCTCAAGACCGTTTACTTTGAGCTTGACGTGGATGAGGCCGAAGAAGCTACGGTGCTGGGCCACGACTTGCGCAACCTCAAGCGCAAGCACGTGCCGTCGCTCAGGCGGCAGATGGGCGTTATATTCCAAGACTTCCAACTGCTGGGCGACAGAACGGTTTACAAAAACCTGAGGTTCGTGCTCAAGGCCACCGGCTGGAAAGACAAGAAGCAGATTGACAAGCGCATCAACGAGGTGCTCAACGATGTAGGCATGCTCGACAAGGCGCAGAAAATGCCCCACGAACTGTCGGGAGGCGAACAGCAGCGAATAGCCATAGCACGGGCCATACTCAACAAGCCGAAGCTGATAGTGGCTGACGAGCCGACGGGAAACCTCGACCCCGAAACCGCCGAAAACATAATAAAGTTGCTAAGATATGTATCGCAAACCGGCACATCGGTGATAATGAGCACACACAACATGCCCCTGCTCGACAAATATCCCGGCATCGTTTACCGCTGTGCAAACGGCCATCTGCATGAAGTGACCGACGACTTCAACAGGATGGCGCCGGCCGACGACGCCGAAAGCCAGGAGCAACCAAACGATGCCGACAACGACGCTGACCTCAGGCAGGAACTGCCCACGACATGAAGTATAACAGACAAAAACTGAATAAGATATGAAAGTAATGAAATTTGGCGGCACTTCGGTAGGCACGCCAGCCAGAATGAAAGAAGTAACCAAACTGGTAACAGCATCCGGGGAGCCTGTTTTTGTTGTGCTTTCTGCAATGTCAGGAACAACAAATTCGCTCGTTGAAATCTCCGACTACCTCTACAAAAAGAACCCCGACGGTGCAAATGAAATAATAAACAAGCTCGAAGACAAATACTTCAAGCATGTCGAAGAGCTGTACTCCACCGACGAATGGAAGCAAAAGACCAAGGACTTCCTTGTAGAGGAGTTCAACTACCTGCGCACTTTCACCAAGGAGCTCTTCACAAGTTTCGAAGAAAAGAGCATCGTTGCGCAAGGCGAGATCATCAGCACCAACATGGTTACAAACTACATGAAGGAGGCCGGGGTCAACGTGACGCTGCTCTCTGCCCTCGATTTCATGCGCACCGACAAGAACTCTGAGCCCGACCCACTATACATAAAAGAGAAACTCAACACCATCATGGCCGAAAATGCCGGGGCACAGGTGTACATCACGCAAGGATTCATATGCCGGAACGCCTATGGCGAGATAGACAACCTGCAGCGCGGTGGCAGCGACTACACCGCCTCGCTCATCGGAGCGGCAATAGGCGCGGAGGAAATACAGATATGGACCGACATCGACGGCATGCACAACAACGACCCGAGGGTTGTCGACAAGACGTCGCCCGTGCACCAGCTTCATTTTGAGGAGGCTGCCGAGCTGGCATATTTCGGGGCAAAAATACTACACCCCACTTGCATACAGCCGGCAAAATACGCAGGCGTCCCGGTGAGGTTGCTCAACACCATGGCACCCGAAGCCGAAGGAACAATTATCAGCAACAAAACCGAACAAGGCAAGATAAAGGCCGTGGCAGCCAAAGACAACATCACGGCGATTAAGATTAAGAGCAGCCGAATGCTCCTGGCAACCGGCTTCCTGCGCAAGGTGTTCGAGATATTCGAAAGCTACCAGACCCCCATCGACATGGTATGCACGTCGGAGGTTGGCGTCTCGATGAGCATAGACACCGTGACCCACCTCGACGAGATAGTCGACGAACTGAAAAAATACGGCACAGTGACAGTCGACCGCAACATGTGCATTGTGTGCGTCGTGGGCGACCTTGACTGGAGCAACGTGGGCTTTGAGACGCTCACCATGGAAGCGATGAAGAACATCCCGGTGAGGATGATTTCTTACGGAGGCTCCAACTATAACATATCGTTCCTGATAAAAGAGGCCGACAAGCAGCGCGCCCTGCAAAGCTTGAGCGACACTCTGTTCAACAAATAAATCTCCCTACTCGCCCGCCGTGCCCCCGTGACCAAGTCACCGGGGGCACGCGGGGTGCATCTATAGTGCCAAGTAATTAATCTCATCATTATGAAAGGACATTTTCCAACAGACAAGTTCAGTACATTAGCAACCCCGTTCTATTATTACGACACCGACTTGCTGCGCCGCACCCTGGCTGAAATAAATGCCGAGGCAGGCAAATACAATGGCTTTACGGTGCATTACGCCATTAAAGCCAATGCAAACCCGAAGATATTGAACATCATAAGGGAAAGCGGAATGGGAGCCGACTGTGTGAGCGGTGGCGAGATAGAGGCTTCCATCAAGGCCGGATTCTCACCCGAAAAGATTGTTTTCGCGGGTGTGGGCAAAAGCGACTGGGAGATAAACCTTGGCCTGGAAAAAGACATTTTCTGCTTCAACGTTGAGAGCATTGCCGAACTTGATGTCATAAACGAACTGGCGCAGAAGGCCGGCAAGACCGCAAGGGTTGCGTTCAGGATAAACCCTGACATCGGTGCACACACGCATGCAAACATCACTACGGGCCTGGCCGAAAACAAGTTTGGCATAGCCATGGCCGACATGGAGACGGCAATACGCCACTCCGAACAGCTGAACAACGTGCAGTTTAAAGGCCTGCACTTCCATATCGGGTCGCAGATAATGGACATGAATGACTTCATGGCTCTATGCAACCGCATCAACGAACTGCAAGACAGGCTTGAGAAGAGCCACATCTGGGTGGAACACATCAACGTCGGAGGCGGTCTGGGCATAGATTACCAGCACCCCAACCGTGTGCCAATACCCGACTTCAAGGGCTATTTCGCCACCTATGCAAAGCATCTGAAGCTGCGCGACGGCCAAAAACTGCATTTCGAGCTTGGAAGGTCGGTTGTTGGCCAGTGCGGCTCGCTCATCACCAAGGTGCTATACGTGAAACAAGGCACCGCAAAACAATTCGCAATAGTTGACGCCGGCATGACCGACCTGATACGGCCAGCCCTATACCACGCCTTCCACAAGATAGAAAACATAAGCAACGACGGCCCGGTAGGCACATACGATGTGGTGGGTCCGATATGCGAGTCAAGCGATGTATTCGCCAAGCAGGCCGAAATAAACAGATGCCAGCGCGGCGACTTGATTGCCATACGGTCGGCGGGGGCATACGGCGAGATAATGGCTTCGCAATACAACTGCCGCCGCCTTCCTGCCGCATATACGAGTGAGGAGCTGATTTAATGCACAGGCCATGGTCATAAGCATGCTGACTATATGTATTTGCGCGTTGCTTGTCATGCTGGCCGCTGCCACACCATTCTGCAGCGGACTGCACAGAAGGCCGCATCGCGAACAAGATGGCACGCCGGAAGGCGAAGGACAAGCCATCTCGATAATAATGGCTGTCCACGACAATGCCCAAGAATTGGAACGCAACCTGCCGGCATTCCTCACCCAAGACTATGCCCCGGGGTATGAAATCATCATCGTCGACGAATCGTCAACCGACGAAACGGAAGACGTGCTGAAGCGTTTCAAGCATCAGCACAACAACTTATACACCACGTTCATTCCCGAGTCGAGCCACTATCTCAGCCGCCGGAAACTGGCTTTAACCCTTGGCGTGAAAGCCGCTCACAATGAATGGATTATAATAACCGATGCCGACTGCAAGCCAAATGGCAGCAATTGGCTTCAGGCTATGTCCAGACACTGCAACGACTCTCACGACCTGGTGCTCGGATTCACACCTTTTGAGCAGTCGTCCAAACCGTTTTACCAGTTTGAACGACTGCTCACATCGTGCTATTGCATGCGCAAGGCACAACGGGGGATGGCATACAGGTACGACGGGCACAACCTGGCTATGCGCAAAAGCGTATTCATGAGCAACAACGGGTTTCTGAAGAACCTCAAGTTCTTGCGCGGAGAATACGACTTCATAGCCAATGAGCATGCACAGCCGCAACGCACAGCCGTGGCCATAGAGCCCCAGGCCCACATCATCCAAGACAGCCCGTCGAGGAAGAAATGGGCAAACAGCCACCTATTTTACATGGAAACAAGAAGGCACCTTGAGCGCAGCTTCGGCTATCGGATGCTGTTCAACACCGACACGCTGCTGCTGCACATCAACTACCTGGCCCAGGTAGCGGCCATGGTATATTCGGCCTTGACCTCCGACTGGCCCATCCTGGGTGCTGCCATAGCCTCGGCAATGATCACGCTTGCGCTCAGGGCCACAATTGCCAACAAGGCAATGAAACTGTTCGGCGTACATGTCAGTTTGTGGTCTGTGCCATTAATGGAAACAAGGGTTGCCTGGCAAAACCTCTATTTCATGCTCCGCCACAGGTTTTCAGACAAATACGACTTCATAAGAAGGTAACACCAGCTACACCATGAGGATATTGCATTTCTACATAAAAAACGATGAGAGAGCCTGCCAATACATAGACAGATTGGCCGGCTCGATGCTTGATGGCACTGAAATACAATCGTGCGACAGCCTGAAGGCGTTTCGCAAGGCAATCGAATCATGGAAACCCCAAATCGTCCACCTCCACGGTGCATGGCGACTGTCTATTGCCAGGGCGGCAAAGATAGGCATGAAGTCTGGCGCACGTGTTGTCATCACCCCACACGGGCAACTGGAACCGTGGGTGATAAAGCAAAGGCATTGGACCGAAAAGCTGCCAAAGCTGTTGCTATACCAACGCCGATGCCTGCGGAAAGCCTACTGCATAATAGCCATGGGGCGCATGGAGGCGGGCTACATGGAACGCCTTGGATACAACACGCGCATTGAAACCATTCTCAACTCGCTCATCACCGAGACCATTAGCGACGGGCAGATGGGCCGGCAGATGTTTCTTGCTTACAAGAAAGTGCTCGACACCGACACGATGGAACTCATGCTGCCACAGACGAAGACGGCCCTCAGGGGCTTCATCAAGGCAGGGATAACCGGCGACAGCAGATGGCTGGACAGTGAGGAACAGCAGGCCTGCAACGCTGTTAGCGACGAAGAGTGGCACAAGATTGCCGTTTTCTCATGCGACGAGCACATAAACGACACTATAGCGAAAGGCATCGAATGCATCGGATTCACACCCCCTGAAGCACTGCCGCAGTGTGTCGACAACTACCACATGCCGGCGACAAACCACGCCAAGGCAGTGGCCACGGGAGGGCACGAATCGCCCGACGACGCCCTGCTTTCCGCAATAAAGGCCTCTAAAAGGCAAATCAAGGAACAAGGCTTCGGCATTTGTCACCTGATAAGAATGGCTGAGCTGCTCACACACAGCATCATAGACGAAGAAAAGGTGGCTGGTGAGCTGAAGGAATGCGGGCTTGAGCAGCACACGTCACGCATCATGCACCTGCTGTCCGACATGACCGGACTGGACGAGGGCTTCATGATACTGCCAGAAAAGGATGACAGGACAACGAGAAGAATAAAGAAGATAATAACAAAACACGTTAACATATGACCCAAAATCAACAGACTGAACACAATTCAGACACACAGTACCTCAACTGGCTGTCCAAATTGTTCCCCACCATCGCGGCGGCATGCACGGAAATCATCAACCTCGAGGCAATACTACACCTGCCAAAGGGCACTGAACACTTCCTTGCCGACATCCACGGAGAGAACGAAGCCTTCCAGCACGTGCTTAAAAACGCCTCCGGAAACATTAAGCGCAAAGTGAACGAACTGTTCGGAAACAGTCTCAGGGAGTCGGAAAAGAAGGAGCTCTGCACCCTGATATACTATCCGGAGCAGAAGATTGAGCTGATTAAGGAGTCCGAACCCGAACTTGAAGACTGGTACCACATAACCATACACCAGCTTGTCAAGGTTTGCAGAGACGTGAGCAGCAAGTACACCCGCTCAAAGGTGCGCAAGTCGTTGCCGCCCGATTTCAGCTACATCATCGAGGAACTGCTGCACGAACACACCGACGACACCAACAAGACGGCATACGTCAACGTCATCGTCGACACCATAATCACCACCGGAAGGGTCGACGACTTCATCATTGCCCTGTGCAACGTGATACAAAGGCTGGCCATCGACCAACTGCACATACTCGGCGACATCTACGACCGAGGCCCCGGGGCGCACATCATCATGGACACCATGCAGCGCTACCACAGCTGGGACATACAATGGGGCAACCACGACATACTATGGATGGGGGCATGCGCCGGCAACGACGCCTGCATCTGCAATGTGCTGAGGCTTTCGCTCAGGTATGCCAACCTGGCCACACTCGAAGAAGGCTACGGCATAAACCTTGTGCCGCTTGCCACATTCGCAATGGACACTTACGGCAACGACCCGTGCGAGGAGTTCATGCCCAAGGTGACCAACGGAGCCACTTTCGACGGAAAGACCATAAGGCTGATAGCCCAAATGCACAAAGCCATCAGCATAATACAATTCAAGGTAGAGGCACAGATATTCTTGCGCAACCCGGAATGGCGCATGTCGGGGCGCAACCTCCTGTCGTGCATCGACCGGCAGCGCGGCGTCTGCATCATCGACGGCAAAGAATACGAGATGAAAAGCAACAATTTCCCAACCGTCGACCCTGCCGCGCCATACAAACTGACAGAAGAGGAAACAAAGCTGATGAAGCGGCTGCACCACTCTTTCGCCGTAAGCGAAAAGCTGCACCGCCATATCAAGACACTGCTCGGACACGGAGGGATGTTCGCAATATACAACAGCAACCTGCTGTTCCACGCCTCCGTGCCATTGAACTCTGACGGAACGCTGAAAGAAGTGACGCTCTACAACGGCGAGAAATACAGTGGCAAGGAACTGATGTACCAGATTGAGATGACAATACGCTCGGCGTTCAATTCCGACACAGTCCCCGCCGAACGCACCTACGCCATCGACTACTTCCTTTACCTGTGGTGCGGAAAAGACAGCCCGCTGTTCGACAAGTCGAAGATGGCCACTTTTGAAAGATATTTCCTGAAAGACAAGACCACATACAAGGAAGAAAAGGGATACTACTTCAGGCTGCGCGACAACGAGGCAATATGCGACAGCATACTCGACGCTTTCGGGGTGACAGGCGACAACAGGCATATCATAAACGGGCACGTGCCTGTGCATGCGTCAAACGGCGAGAACCCAATCAAGGCCGGCGGCAAGCTGATGGTAATCGACGGCGGATTCAGCGAGGCCTACCACAACGAAACGGGAATTGCCGGGTATACGCTCGTATACCACAGCCGCGGCTTCCAGCTCGTGCAACACGAGCCGTTCACCAGCGCGGCCGACGCCATAAAACGCGGAACCGACATCAAGAGCACCACGCAAATAGTGGAAATGTCGGCCCACAGGATGCTCGTGGCCGACACCGACTGCGGCAACGAACTGAAGGCGCAAATCGTCGACTTGAAGAAACTGCTGTATGCCTACCGCCATGGCATAATCAAAGAGCGCCGGCGATGAGCCGACAGCTGCAAGCAAACCAGCCGCCAAGCCCATCAGACAGATGTGCCTGGCGGCTTTTTCATGGCATGGTGCCACCCCATAATGTGCATGAAATATAATGACACGGCAGGCATGCCGACGCCATACGGCCCGAACGAGGGGCCCGAACGGGCTGTTTTGCAATGCGAAACGGGCCATACGGACACACCATACGGCACGTTTCGCAAAGCCATCGGAAATGAATCGCAAGCCACTGGCATACAATGCGTTGCCCATTTGAGCCATACAGTAACATATTCATACAAACAGACCGGGGCCAAACCATGCCGGAAGGCTGGCGACACCAAAGCCAAAACAAATTTATGTTAACGCCATAAGTTTTCAAAATCTTTTCATTACCTTTGTAAAGACAACCAGCAATCATCTGAACGGCAGCCACATAAGCGCGGCTGCAAAGGGCAACGGTGATTGCATGCCAAACGAAGTGTAACAACAAACCGCATGATGAAGACTACATTGATATCATTAGCTGCACTCGCCATGCTCTCGGCAATGCCGGCAAGCGGGCAAAGCAAAAGGCAAAGCCAGGCCGCCGCAAAGGCCCAGGCTGCAAAGGCGGCCAAGGAGGCAGAACAGAGAATAGAACAGATGGTGGCCGCAACACAGAAAGTAATGTTCATTGACAGCGTGGTTGTAGACAAAGACGCATTCCTGACAAAATACAACCTGTGCCAGGATGCGGGCCGGCTGTACAAGTATGACGACTTCTTCAAGGCCAAAGACCAGGCCAACGCATACGTGTATGTCAACGGACTGGGCGACAAATGCTACTTCTCAAGGGAAGACTCGGTGGGCGACTTCAACCTATACACAAGCGACAACCTGAGCGGTTCGTGGACTCCCGCAGCCCGGCTTGACGGACTCGACGACGACGCAGGGCACAAGTCGATGAACTATCCGTTCATGATGGCCGACGGATCAACGCTATACTTTGCAGCCACCGGCGACGAGAGCATCGGCGGATACGACATCTTTGCCACACGATTCGACTCGGAGAGGGGCACTTTCCTGAAAGCGGAGAACATCGGCATGCCTTTCAACTCTACGGCAAACGACTATATGTATGCCATCGACGAGTTTAACAACATTGGCTGGTTTGCCACCGACAGGAACCAAAGCGAAGGCAAGGTGTGCATATATATGTTCGTTCCGTCGGACTCAAGGCAGCTTTACTCGCCCGACGAATATTCGGAAGAGCAAATCAGGAGCCTTGCCAACCTTAACAGGATTGCCGACACTTGGGGCGACGGAAAAGAAAGGCAACTGGCCATGGAGCGCCTCAAGGCCATGCAAAGCGAAAAGGTTGCCATGGCAGCCAAGGGCTCTTTCAGCTTCGTGGTCAACGACAAGACCACCTACACCAAGATGGCCGACTTCCGCTCTAAAGCAGGATTGGAAAAATTCAAGGCACTGCAAGAGCTGGAAAGCAAGCATGCCGCTCTGAGCAAGGCGCTGGCAAAGGCCCGCGACTACTATGCCACAGCGAGCACCAACGAACGCAACGCCCTGAAAAACGAGATTTTGCAAAGCGAGAGACAGATAGAATCGCTTGAGACAAATATTGCCCAAACAGGCAAAGAGATAAGAAACGAAGAGAACAAACTTTTAAAATGACGGTATATGAAGAAATATTTTGCTGAGTCAGAACTAATCATTAACTCTGATGGCAGTGTGTTCCACCTGCACATAACTCCCGAACAACTGGCCGACAAGGTCATATTGGTGGGCGACCCGGGCCGCGTTGGGCTGGTTGCGTCGCATTTTGACACTAAGGAGTGTGACGTCGAGAGCCGCGAGTTCCACACCATAACCGGCACATTCAACGGAAAGCGCATCTCTGTCATATCTACCGGAATTGGTTGCGACAACATCGACATAGTGTTGAACGAAATAGACGCCCTTGCCAACATAGACTTCAAGACAAGGCAAGAGAAAAGCACCCTGCGCCATCTTGAGATAGTAAGGATTGGCACCTGTGGCGGACTGCAGCCTTTCACTCCCGAAGGTACGTTCGTATGCTCGCAGACTTCCATCGGCTTCGACGGCCTACTCAACTTCTATGCCGGCCGAAATGCCGTGTGCGACCTACAGTTGGAGCGCGCCCTCATTGCCCACCTGGGATGGACGGGAAACATGTGCGCCCCCTACCCTTATGCTGTCGATGCCGACGAGGAGCTCGTAGAACGCATTGCCGCTGACGACATGGTGAGGGGAATAACCATCGCCTGCGGCGGATTCTTCGGACCGCAAGGGCGCGAACTGCGCATCCCGCTGGCCGACCCGCACCAGAACGAGAAGGTGGAGAGCTTTGAGTATAACGGCCGCCGGATAACAAACTTCGAGATGGAGAGCTCTGCCCTGGCCGGTTTGTCGAGGCTCATGGGCCACAAAGCCACCACGGTGTGCATGGTGATTGCCAATCGTGTGGCCGGAAAAGCTAACACAGGATACAAAAACCAGATAGACGACTTGATCAGGCTTGTGCTGGAACGCATATAAAACATGCTGTCCACAAGCCTGGAAGGCGTAAAGTCCATAAGGCCGCGAGCCGCAAACAAACGGCAAACCACATGCCAAGCAACAATGTGGACTAAGCTACCTACTGCCTGACAGCCTTTATGTCATATAAAAAATCATTGCAGGCTATATGGTCAACGAGCACCATGCCTGCAATGATTTTACTATTTATGCAATATCGTCACATCAAAGGTTCAACGACTTCTTTATAGCCTCAATCTTTGCCTCGGCGCCTTCCATGCAACGGCCGTAGCAGTTTGAGCACTTCATGGTGTTGTCCTTAACCTCTATATAGAACTTAATCTTAGGCTCGGTGCCCGATGGGCGCACGCTCACCTTGGTGCCGTCTTCACAGAACCACTGCAAAACATTGCTCGTTGTAGGCATGTCGAGCTTCGACTTTGAGCCGTCAGCTTCAAGCTGCTCAAGTGTCTGATAGTCCTTCCATACCACAACCTTGCTGCCACCAAGTTCCTGAGGCGGGTTGTTTCTGAAGTCGGTCATCATCTGCTTTATCTCGTCAGCACCGCTCTTGCCCGGCTTAACCACATTGACAGTGAACTCCCTTGAGAACCCATACTCAATGTATATGTCCATAAGTATGTCATACAGCGTCTTGCCCTGGTCCTTGGCGTAAGCGCAAATCTCAGCCAACAGTGAGCAGGCTGATACCGCATCCTTGTCGCGGACGAAATCCTCGGCCAGGAATCCGTAACTCTCCTCACCGCCACCAATATACTGTTGCTTGCCTTCCGACTTGGCTATTTCGCTTGCAATCCACTTGAAGCCGGTGTAACAGTCGCGCATCTCTATGCCCTGCTTATCGGCAATCTTACGTATTACTTCCGTGGTAACGATGGTCTTCACTATGAAGTCGCCTTTCTTGAGCAGTCCCTTGGCCTTGCGGTTGGTGATGATATAGTACAGGAACAGCAAGCATGTCTGGTTGCCGTTGATGAGAATCCACTCTCCCTTGTCGTTTTTGCAAGCCATTCCCACACGGTCAGCATCCGGATCGCTTGCCATCACGATATCGGCATCTATCTCCTTCGCGTCACGAAGAGCCAACGTCAGGGCCTCGCCGTTCTCTGGGTTGGGCGAAACAACGGTGGGGAAATCGCCGCTCTTCACCATCTGCTCTTTCACGCAATGCACGTTCTCAAAGCCCCAAAGCTTGAGCGAGCGCGGAATAAGGGTCATTCCGGTTCCATGCAGAGGCGTATAGACAATCTTCAGGTCTTTCTGTCGCTTTATCACCTCAGGGTCGATGCATATTTCTTTTATCCTGTCGAGATAAACCTTGTCTATCTCTTCGCCAATGATATTAATCAAATCCTTGTTGCCGGAGAAGTTAACATCAGATATCTTAACCTTGTTAACCTCGTCGATAATGCCTGTGTCGTGGGGCGAAAGCACCTGGGCACCGTCTTCCCAATAGGCCTTATAGCCATTATACTCTTTCGGGTTGTGGCTTGCCGTGACGTTCACTCCGGCCTGACACTTCAAGTAGCGTATAGCAAAAGAACACTCGGGCGTAGGCCTCATGTCGTCGAACAGGTATACCTTGATGCCGTTTGCCGAGAACACATTGGCCACAGTCTCTGCAAACAAGCGGCTGTTGTTACGGCAGTCGTGGCAAACCACGACCGAAATCTCATTCAGTCCGGCGAAGTTTTTACGCAGATAATTGGCGAAACCTTGCGTGGCCAGACCTACGGTATAGATGTTCATGCGGTTGCTTCCGGCACCCATTATCCCACGGAGTCCGCCGGTTCCGAACTCCAAATCCTTATAGAAACTTTCAATGAGCTCTGTTTTGTCGTCACTCGACAACATTGCCTTTACCGCCTCTTGGGTTTTGGCATCAAACGATGGGGCAAGCCACTGTTGTGCCTTAGCCTCGCATTGAGCAATAAGTTGTTCGTTATTCTCCATAATTTTCAATGTTTAGATATACAAAAATCCTTTTACAAAGATAACAAAAATATCCCGAACGGAAGGCATTACATTACGGTTTTTCATTTTTTTAGCAGTGAACTATTGCACAACCTAAGGCTGCAACAAGTGGCATTCCTGCCGCCGTGTTGCCCTACAGCCAGGCAAGATGGTGTCATTGAAGCTAAGACACCGCTCTCATCTGAATAACGGAATGATACAAAATTGCAAATGATGGTAATCCATCGCGGCCAGCCCAACAAGCCGGCAAGGCCAAACAACGGCTCACTTTTCGTTAAGCAGGTTGTCCATCTCTTCAAACTGCTTGCCCATATTAAGCCTCAGGTAAATCCTGTAAAGCGCCGGCCCCCACTTTTGTTTGGCTTCGGGAGCCAGCTTCCTGTACTTTTCCATATATGGCAAAGCCTTCTGGTACAACTCCTTAATCTGCTTCCCGTATTGCCGTGAGTTGTTTTTTTGCACCAAGTTAAGCCCTTTGTTCAGGTATGCCGTGCCTGCATTGTAATATGGTTCAGCCAATGTGTCGTTAACGTTAATCAAAGAGTCGCTTACCAAAATGCACTCATCATATTGCCCCAAGTTAAGCAATACGGTCGACTTTGCAAAGAGGAACAACGGATTGTCGCCGTCCAACGACAACGACCTGTCTACTACCGACAATGCACTATCGAGCTTGTTGTCAAGCGTGTAGCAGTCCATCAGATGGGAAAAGAAATACGGCGACTGCGGATATTTATCGAATCCGGCCTTCAAGACATCCCTGTACTTATCCTTGGCACCCATCAGATTGCAAGCTTCGGCTACATAGATTAGGGCTGTCTTGCGGCGCGTTGAATCGCTCAATGCCGCATCTGCATATTTCAACGTGAGCTGCGGGTCTTTCAGTTTGAATCCGCAATAAGTGGCCCAATATGCCGCATCAAGCATCTTCCTGTCATTTTGCCAATAATCGAACGCCGAAAAGAGAGGCTGGCGCCCGCAATCCAAATAGGCGTCAAAGAAAACAAAGGCCGTCTTATAATCCTTTTTGTGTATGTTGAACGTCCCTCCGTAATACAAGTTTGGCCTGTAAGTATCGAGCTCCGAAGCGTGTTTCTTCCGATACTCGAGCTTAACCCGCCCTTTCTTGTCGGGCGCGGCATCCACCGAGTCGAGCGCCTCAAGGACGGCAAACATACGCTTTGTGATATTAAAGAGCGATGCAGTGTCGTACTGTTGGTTCAGATAAAGTTTCTCGTTCCCAGCCTCATACTGCTTAAGCACAGCCTGATACAAAAGCAAATAAATCTTTGGATTCATCCTGTTCAATGAATCCTTAGACAGCAGCTCAACCATCAGCTTCTCTGCTTTGTCATAATCCTTGCCGCTCTTTATGTAAGACCGTGCTTGAGACATCTCCTTTCGTTGACCTCTCAAGCACGGTGTTATGGATAGCAAGAGAAGCGTTATAATAACAAGCTTCCTCATCCGCATTTACTGTTTTACTTGTTTCCCACGAGCTTCTCCATTTCAGCAGCCTTTGCCTTGTCGCCGAGGTTATAGTAAATCTGATACAATGGATAAGCCCAGTCGACCTTCTCACGGTTCGGGTCGATTTCCTTCGACTTCTCAAGGTAGACCTTTGCCTCAGCCAACACTGCCTTAACCTTGCTTGCATTGTCGGGAGTCAGGCCACCGGTCTTCTTGTCTGCCAGCTTGTCTTTCAGCTCGATAGCTTTCTGGTTGAGGCATACGCCGGTGTTGAAGATAACCTGCACAAAAGTAGGATCAAGCTCAGCAGCCTTCTTGTAGGATGCCACGGCGTCGTCCCACTTGCCGGTATTCATCTCAACCTCGCCCTTCAAGGCCCATGTCATCTTGTTGTTGGGATCCTTTGCAATCTCCTCTTCAGTCCATTGCTTCATCTCTGCCTGGCGTCCGGGCTTCGAATAGTAATCCATCAACAGGTTGAAATACCTGGCCTCGTCGGGATATTTAGAATGCAAATCCTTGACGGTGGCAAGGTAAGCGAGCGAGTCTTCCTTTGTCTTTGCGCCATCTTTCTGGGCGAAAAGCAAGATTTCGTTAGCCTCTTGTGCCTTGGCAGAGTCCTGTGCGGCCATCTTAGCATACTTAGTGGCTGTTGCATAGTCCTTGATATTATAGGAAGAAAGGCCTATATAATAGCAAACCTCAGAGCGATACTGATCTTTGGTCATGTCAAGACCCGTGAAAAGAGGATCCTCGGCGCTGTCTATGTAAAGCTTCCATGCCTTGATTGCCTCGGGCAGGTTTTTGTTGTTGTACTCGTAAAGACCTGCGCTGATGACATAAGGACGCGAGATGAAGAACTTCTTGCCGTTGGCTTCGCGGAAGCGAATCTTCACCTTGCCCTTGGCATTAGGCTGACGGTCGTACTCGTCACACTTCATAGCAGCCTCCAGCGATGCCACCATGGCCTTGTGCATGGCCGCGGTATCGAAAGGAGTGGTAGAGTTGTTGGCCTTGTTTGCCTGCTCGGCAGCCTGACCTTTCATGAAGATTTGATACTGGATTTCGCTCATCACGTTCCACGCCTCGGCCTTGTCTTCCGTCTGGTCGGAAGTAAGTGCAGGAGTGATAGTCTTTACAGCTTCCTCCAGTTCACCTTTGTCGCACAGTTTCTTGGCACTCTTTACCAAGTCATCCTGTGCGAAAGCAGCGGTAGTCATGACTGCCAAAGCTGCCATCATCATAATCCTTTTCATTGCTTTGTAAATTTAGTTTAACATTTATTTCACCTTAACTTAATTCCGAATCACCATCGTCTCCATCCTGCGACGCTTCGGCCAGTCCCGAGGCATCGGCGCCGTTGTCGCCTAACGGCCTCGTTTCGGCATTCTGATGTGCACCGCCCATCTCCTCGCCGAACTCATCGAGGCTCTCTTGCTCGACCACTTCCTCGTCGCTTGCGCTCATCACCTTGCATACGCTCGCAATCGTATCATTCTTCTTTGTCAGGTTTATCAGCCTTACGCCCTGGGTTGCACGGCCCATGACCCTGACGTCGGCAACTTTGAGCCGGATAAGTATTCCGCTCTTGTTGATTATCATCAGGTCGTTGTCGTCGGTCACAACCTTTATGGCAACCAGCCGTCCGGTCTTTTCGGTGATGCTGAGCGTCTTCACACCCTTGGCCCCACGTGAAGTCTTGCGGTAGTCTTCTACATTGCTGCGCTTGCCGTAACCCTTCTCGCTGACCACCATGATGGTCTCCGTCTGTGGGTCGTTGATGCACACCATGCCCACAACCTCGTCGTCGCCACCGTCGAGTTTCATGCCGCGTACACCTGTAGAGACACGCCCCATGGTCCTGACATCGCTCTCATTGAAACGTATGGCGCGCCCGTTTCTGTTGGCCAGCACAATCTCGTTGTTGCCGTTGGTAAGTCGCACGCCCACCACCTGGTCGTCATCCATAATGTTGATGGCTATCACACCATTCGCCCTCGGACGGCTGTAAGCCTCAAGGCATGTCTTCTTTATCACTCCGTTCTTGGTGGCAAAGACCACATAGTGTGTGTTAAGGAACTCGGCGTCATCAAACTTCTTTATCCTGAGCACGGCATTGATGGCATCGTCCGACTCGATATTGAGCAGATTCTGTATGGCGCGCCCTTTGGCGTTCTTCGCCCCCTCGGGAATCTCGTAGCACTTGAGCCAGTAGCAACGGCCTTTCTGGGTGAAGAACAGCAACGTGTTGTGCATCGTGGCCGGATAGATATACTCTGTGAAGTCTTCGTCGCGGGTATTGGCGCCCTTGCTGCCCACCCCGCCACGGCTTTGCTCCCTGAACTCCGAGAGCGCCGTGCGCTTGACATAGCCCAGGTGACTGATGGTAATCACCACGGGGTCGTCGGGATAGAAGTCTTCAGCATTGAACTCCTCGCTTGTATACTTTATTTCCGTACGGCGCTCGTCGCCGTATTTCTCCTTCACCTCGAGAAGCTCATCCTTTATCACTTTCTTGCATAGCTCAGGGTCGTCAAGTATAGACTGCAGGTAGGCGATGAGCTTTTCAAGTTCCTCGTAGTCGTGGCGCAGCTGGTCCATCTGCAGTCCTGTCAGCTGCCTGAGCCTCATGTCAACGATGGCCCTTGCCTGAACGTCATCAAAGCCGAACCTCTGCTTCAGGTTTTCGATGGCCTCCTGAGGTGTCTTTGAAGCCCTGATGATGTGAACCACCTCGTCGATATTGTCGCAGGCCACAATCAAAGCCTCGAGTATGTGGGCGCGCTCCTGTGCCTTGTTAAGGTCGAACTTGGTGCGCCTGATGGTCACGTCGTGCCTGTGCTCAACGAAATAGCGCACGCAATCCTTTAGTGAGAGGAGCTTCGGACGGCCTTTCACCAACGCGATGCAATTCACTGAGAACGAAGACTGTAGCGCCGTCATCTTAAACAACTTGTTAAGTATGACATTGGCATTGGCGTCGCGCCTGACGTCGACAACGATACGCATGCCCTGACGGCCCGACTCATCGTTGACGTTGGTTATTCCTTCTATCTTCTTTTCGTTGGCAAGGTCGGCTATATACTTAACCAAGTCGGCCTTGTTTACGCCATAAGGTATTTCGGTAACAACAATTTTGTCGTGGGTGTCGCCGCTCTCAATCTCGGCCTTTGCGCGCATCACGATGCGGCCGCGCCCGGTCTCATAAGCCTCCTTCACCCCGTTTACACCATATATATATGCACCCGTAGGGAAATCGGGGGCCTTGATATACTGCATCAGCCCGTCGGTGTCGATGTCGGGGTTGTCTATATATGCACAACAACCGTCAATCACTTCGCCGAGGTTGTGCGTAGGTATGTTGGTGGCCATACCCACCGCGATGCCGTTTCCTCCGTTAACCAGCAGATTGGGTATCTTTGTAGGCATCACGGTTGGTTCGGTGAGCGAGTCGTCGAAGTTGTTCACCATGTCGACAGTGTCTTTTTCCATGTCGTCCATGATGTGTTCGCCCATCTTCGAAAGGCGACACTCAGTGTAACGCATGGCCGCGGGCGAGTCGCCATCCACCGAACCAAAGTTGCCTTGCCCGTCAACCAACGTGTAACGCATGTTCCAATCCTGTGCCATCCTGACCAAGGCGCCATAAACGGAACTGTCGCCGTGGGGGTGGTACTTACCCAGAACCTCACCTACCACGCGCGCGCACTTCTTATATGGCTTATCGCTCGTGTTGCCAATTCCCAACATACCATACAGAATACGGCGGTGTACGGGCTTGAAACCATCGCGCACATCAGGCAGCGCCCTGGCCACAATCACCGACATCGAGTAGTCTATATAGGAGGATTTCATCTCCTCCTCGATATTAATCTTAATAATTCTGTCTTGATCTAATGTCTGATCCATTGGATTGTCTATATTGTTTTAATTCTTTTTTATATTCGCTCACTCCGTTGTTTTCACATCATCAACTTGACGGCGGCACTCACGGCGCAAAATGCCGTCTAAGGCCATTTACGCAGCTTCTGGCGCGATTAAGTTCCTTTTTAGCATTCAAAATTACTACATTTTCTTTACATGGCAAAACATTTTAGCCTTTTTTAGGCTACACTGCCAAATGCTATGGGTTTTAGCTGCCGCCGCGGCGGTGGAGCGACAAGCCGAGGCACAAGGCCTGGGCAGCGCAAGCGGCCGGCAGCAGCCCTCACGCCCGCATCGCCGACTGCGCCATCTGGGGTGACGGCAAGGGCCATACCTGCCGCCGTACGCCGGCATTCGTCGGGATTCCTTACGGATATGAAAGGCTCGCGCCCCATCTGCCTGCCGGCAAGAGTGGCTCCTACGGGCACGCTACTGACAGCCCTTGCCGTTGAACTGAGCCAGGCGAACAAGGCCAACGGAATCTGCCTGAAAACGAAACAGGCCGTATCGCCTTTCAAAACGGCCCGTATTGCACCACGAAACAGGCCGTTCCGCAATGCAATACGACCCGTTTCACCCAGCCGGGCCGACCGGGACAGAATCCAACACAGGCCATTCGCTAAACCAATAATTTAATGTTCACATGTAAAATAGCATATATCAAATAATTAAATATAAACAACAATACCTGAAATATGCCCCGATGAGATAGTTGCAACAGTAGCGAGCCCGGGCGGAGACGTGCGGCCGAGGCAGGCCTGCCGAACCGGGTGGCAACCCCCAAAGGAGCAATGGGGCAGCCCTGAGCCACACATTATGTTTACAATGTGGAACCAAGAGCGCACAAACAAATGCAAAATGTCATAAATCGACGTCGCGGCTGAGCATCAGAGCAATGTTTGGCACAGCTTTTGCAATACTGTATATTGTCATTGCACCAACACGCACTTGACTACACATTACATAGATAAAGAAAGGAACAGACAATATGACAAGCCAGTTTTCACCCAAAGTATCAGAGATACTCGCTTATAGCAGGGAAGAAGCAGCACGCCTTGCCAGCAGTTCGGTAGCGCCGGAGCATCTGCTTTTGGGGCTTCTCAGGATGAAAGATGGCCCGGTGATTGATGTGTTCAGGCGACTGAATGTCGACCTCCGGCTCGTAAAGGCCGAACTGGAGGACAGGGTTAAGCAGAACGAAGTGGGCCAGCCAATAAACACATCCGAACTCGTGTTAAACGAAAAGGCGAGCAACATTCTCAAACTTGCTGTACTTGAGGCACGAATACAACACCTGCAGCGAGTTGACGAGCAACATATTCTATTGGCAATACTACACGACAACGTAAACAACGGAGCAAAAGAAATATTGGAACAGAACGACATGGCATACGACGACGTATATGCTCTGCTGCAACAGAAGAGCAGCGTCAACGACGGTATCGGACTTCCAGACGAAGACGAGTACGAAGAGGCAAACCAGGATGACAAGGGCAAATATGGCGACAGGCAGCAGGGCGGGCAGCAACCCACCACGCAGACACGCAAGCCTGGCGGGAAGACGCCCGTGCTCGACAACTTTGGCACCGACCTGACACTGGCAGCGGCCGAAGGCAAGCTCGACCCCGTGGTGGGACGCGAGCACGAGATAGCCCGGGTGGTGGAAATAATTGGCCGCAGGAAGAAAAACAACCCAATTCTGATTGGCGAGCCCGGTGTTGGAAAGAGCGCCATAGTGGAAGGGCTGGCACAGCTTATTGCAAAGCGACAGACGTCGCCGGTGCTTTTCGGGAAAAGGCTTATAAGCCTCGACATGACCGGCATTGTGGCCGGGACGAAATACCGTGGGCAATTTGAAGAGCGCATAAAAGCGCTGATAAAGGAGATTGAGCAAAACCCGGACGTCATTATCTTCATCGACGAGATACACACAATAATCGGCGCCGGCTCGACTCCCGGCAGCATGGATGCCGCCAACATTCTCAAACCGGCACTGGCCAGGGGCACCATACAGTGCATCGGGGCCACAACGCTCGACGAATACCGCAACAGCATTGAAAAAGACGGCGCGCTCGAGAGGCGTTTCCAAAAAGTGCTGGTGGAACCGACAAGCAGCGACGAGACGCTGACCATACTCAACAACATAAAAGACAGGTATGAGCATCACCACCATGTGAAGTATACCGACGGGGCTCTCAGCGCGTGTGTCAAACTGACAGAGAGATATGTCACAGACCGCCAGTTCCCTGACAAGGCCATCGACGCCCTGGACGAGACAGGCTCGCGGGTTCACATGGGCAACGTACGAATACCGCCCGAGATAACCGAGAAGGAGAAAGAGATTGAACTCGTAAAGGCAAAGAAGCAGGCGGCTGTGCGCAACCAGAACTTTGAACTGGCTGCTGGGTTCCGCGACAAGCAGACCGAACTGGAAAAGGAACTGGCCGAACTCAACGAACGCTGGACCAACGGCGACGGCGAAGAGCGCCAGACGGTGACCGAAAAAGACGTGGCCGAGGTGGTTTCGATGATGACGGGTGTGCCGGTGCAGCGAATGGCCGAATCGGAAGGGCTGCGCCTTAAAGGCATGGCTTCGGAGCTGAAGAAGGAGGTTGTGGGGCAAGACAGGGCCATAGACAAAATGGTGAAAGCCATCCAACGCAACCGTGTAGGGCTGAAAAGCCCCAACCACCCTATTGGAGTGTTCATGTTCCTCGGGCCTACCGGTGTGGGCAAGACATATCTTGCAAAGAAACTGGCCGAGTTTATGTTCGGCTCGCAAGACGCTCTTATACGCATAGACATGAGCGAATACACCGAGAGCTTCAATGTTTCAAGGCTCATCGGGGCGCCTCCGGGATACGTGGGTTATGAGGAAGGCGGACAGCTGACGGAAAAGGTGCGCCGCCACCCCTATTCCATCGTGCTGCTCGACGAAATTGAAAAGGCCCACGGAAATGTGTTCAACCTGTTGCTGCAGGTGCTCGACGAAGGCAGGCTTACCGACGGCAACGGCCGCTTTGTCGACTTCCGCAACACGGTAATCATAATGACAAGCAACGCGGGCACGCGCCAGCTCAAAGAGTTCTCCCACGGTGTGGGATTCACGGCGGGCAATGCGGGCATCGCCATGAACGACAAAGACAAAGAGTATGCGCGCAGCATCATACAGAAATCGCTGAGCAGGCAGTTCTCGCCAGAGTTCCTCAACCGCCTGGACGAGATAATAACATTCGACCAACTGGACCTTACGGCCATCAAGAGCATAATCGACATCGAACTGTCGGGGCTGTTCAAAAGGGTCAACGCCCTGGGCTACAACATCGAGATAAACGACGAAGCCAAGGAGTTTGTTGCAACCAAGGGGTACGACGTGCAGTTTGGGGCAAGGCCTTTGAAGCGGGCCATCCAGAACTACATTGAAGACAAGCTGTGTGAAATGATCATTAACGGCGACCTTGAACAAGGGCAGACCATAAGGATTGGCAAAGCTGAGGGAAAGGACGATGTCTTTCTGGAATAAACCATCAACCCTATGCAAGAAGGGGCAGGCCGAAAGCGGCCTGCCCCTTCTTGCTTATTGCCTGGGCTTCAACCCCTATCGGCCATTATACATCCACACCTTTTCATTCTCTTACCATGCAGGCTCCTTGGCGCCCTTGCCAAAGGCATACCTGGCAACGGCAGACAAAGCGAGCTGGCAAGATGCCTGCAAGAGGCAGGAAGCGATTGCGGAGCATGGCAGGAATGCAAAAGCCATGCCTCCAGCAGCATGGCGCACCGTTTCGGTATGACGGCGAAACAGATGTCGAACCTGTCTGCTTGCCTCATGTGGCAGACTGGCACACTATGTCTTTTAGCCTTGCATACCAAATTTCCCGGCTGCCGGAATTGCTTGAATTCCACAATCTCTCATGACAGATATGGCACCTACGGCAATCAACCAACCGTAAGCGCAAAGCCCGGTTGCAGCCTAAGGCTCTTCGACAAACGACATTATCAACGCCGATTTGCTTTCGCCGGTGATGCGGCATCTGTTGTCTACGCGTTCACCCACGAGCCAGACAATCTTACCGGTGGCATCTTCAACCACAAGCTGGCCACGCTTCTGAAACAGGTTTCGCTTGCGGTCAGTGAGGTAATCACTGACAAGCTTCGACCCTTTCATGCCAAACGGCACAAACCTGTCGCCTTCGCGCACATGCCTGAGTGTAAGCGGGAATGCCACGTTTGCCGCGTCAACACTCGCCACGCAGCCCTGACGAGATATTGCAAACGACGCGTCGACCGGCCTGACGTCAAGGCGCAGCTTCCTTCCATCGCCATATACATATACCCCGGGCTCAGGCATGCGCAAATCACGGCATGGTTCACGCTTTTCTGAAATAAGCATCCTGCCCCGGTCTATGGCCAAGTCATAGCCACCGGAAGAATACACCTTTCCCGGTGCGGCGTCTATGTTAAGGTATACCTGCTCTGCATGCTGCGACGAAAATCCGTAACCTTGAAGTATCTCAAACAGCGTGGCTTCGGGCGAAGGCTGTTGTTTCAGTCGGTCAATGTCCACATACCCCAAACCGCCTTCGCGCCCCGTCACCATCGACACCGAATCGGCGATTGCGGCATCATACACCTTTTCGGCCTCAGCCACAAGCCCGGAAGTACGCTGGATGTTGCCTACAGCCTCGGGATAGATTGTTTTCATCAGCGGAATCAGCTCAAGCCGTATCTTGTTGCGCACCACGTCGGGCACGAGGTTTGTGCTGTCGGTCACATATCCCTGGCCGCGTGAGCTGAGGTATTGTTCGATGTCGCTGCGGCTCAAGCATAGCAGCGGGCGCACCACAAAGCCATTCTTCGGCCTTATGCCCACCAGTCCGTGAATGCCGGTGCCACGCATGAGGTTCATCAGCACCGTCTCGACATTGTCATTCTGATGGTGGGCCACACACACAGCGGCAGCACCGATGTCGCCCAACAGTTGCTTGAAGTAGGCATACCTCAGCCGTCGGGCAGCCATCTCTATGCTCACCTTGTGCAACGAAGCATACGCCTTTGTATCAAAGTGGACTATGTGCAAAGGCACATTGTTGGTGTGGCAAAGGCATTTAACAAAGTACTCGTCGCGGTCGGACTCTTCTCCCCTCAGGTGAAAATTGCAATGGGCAGCCTCTACGGCATAGCCCAGCTCGCGCAAAAGCAGCAACAAGGCCACGCTGTCGGCCCCGCCACTCAGTGCAACAAGGCATGTGGAACGCTTATCCAAAAGCCCGTGCTTGGCTATATATCCCGCAACAATGTCTTTTATTGCCACTGCAGTCTATTCTACATAAAGCACCAGCCCCTTCAGATATTCTCCTTCAGGATGGTAAATGTTGATTGGATGGTCGGCGGGCTGATGCAACTGATGCAATATCCTGACCTTGCGCCGGGCAACAGTGGCCGCGGTAAATACGGCATTGCGGAAATTGTCCTTGGTGACAACCTGGCTGCAAGAGAACGTAAACAATATGCCGCCGGGCTGTATTTTCTCAAGTGCCTTGGCATTGAGCCGCGTGTAACCCTTCAAGGCGTTGTGCAATGCCCCGCGATGCTTGGCAAATGCCGGCGGATCGAGAATGATAAGGTTATACTTGTCAGCCACCTTGTCGAGGTACTTAAAGGCATCTTCACAATAAGCAGCGTGGCGTTCGTGAGACGAGAAGTTTAATTCCACGTTCTTCTCCGTAAGTTCTATGGCCTTGGCGCTACTGTCGACAGAATGCACCGACGCCGCCCCGCCACGCATGGCATACACGGAAAAGCCCCCGGTATAACAGAACATATTGAGCACATTGCGCCCCGCCGAGTAGTGCTCGAGCAGAGAGCGGTTGTCGCGCTGGTCGATGAAAAAGCCCGTTTTCTGGCCTTTCAGCCAATCGACGTAAAACTTCAATCCGTTTTCCACAGCCACATTGTCGGCGCTTCCGCCACAGATGAAGCCGTCTTCCTGCCCCAACTCGGCCTTGAATGGCAGTGTTGTCTCACTCTTATAATAAATATTGTCAATGCGCCCGCCCATGACAGCCATCAACTCCCGGGCAATGTCGTTGCGCATCATGTGCATCCCAACGCTGTGGGCCTGCATTACAGCGGTCTTGCCATACACGTCGATGACCAGGCCGGGCAAGAAATCGCCCTCGCCATGCACCAGACGATAGGTGTCGCCGGCCGAACAGTCGGCCAGGCCAAGGGCAATGCGCATTTCCAAAGCGCCCTTCAGCGAGGCAGACCAGAACTTTGAATCAATATCGCAATCATCGAATGACAACACCCTGACAGAGATAGAGCCTATCTGGTAATGCCCCACGGCAATGAAACGACCGTCGGACGAAAACACATTAACAACCTCGCCCTCGTCGACGCCATCGTCCACGTGGGCTATCGCGCCAGAGAACACCCATGGGTGGAAGCGGTCAAGGCTCTGTTCCTTGCCTTTTCTAAGATATACTTTTCTGTACTTGTCCATCTTCTTGCTTTATTAATTCGTAATCGCCATAGGCTTTCAGATGTTGCAACTCCTCGTAAAGCTTGATGCAAGCCCAAGCATCCGTAGCGGCATACAGCTTTTGATTGTCGTTGAGCACGTCGGCCTCCCAGTTTGTAAGCCTCTGCCCTTTGCTTATTTTCTCACCGAACACGTTTGCGTAAAGCTTCTGCAGGCTCTTGTCTTCAATGCCTATCTCGCCCACGTGGTCCTGTAAGTCAATGAAATAACCGGGCTTAAACTCGGCTATCTTGTGCAACATTAGGAGGTCGTCGTGAAGCGACAGTCCGACCTTGGGCACCTTGGTATCTTCCAATAGGCGTATGATGTCTTCAGACATGCCAATGATGTTAAGCCTGAACAAGAAACAAGTATCCACTGAAGACACCTGAAGCAACGACACTTTGTGCGTCACGCCTTTCTTAAACGAAGGCCGTGTCTCCGTGTCTATACCCAATATGGGCTGTGACAGCAGGAAGTCAACAGCCTTTTTGGCTTCTGTTGCTGACAGCACAACCACGATACGCCCCTGGAACAAAGCCCGGGGCAGCACGCCGATTTGCGACTTGTCATACTTATTATATATTGTTTTCATCGTTTATTCTAACACTATTATACGCCAATCCTATATGCCTGAGCCGAACAGCCAACCGGAACCAACTCACCCACAGGACTATGCTGTAGCATGGCAAGCTTTCACCCAATGTCAGCCACCGCCATTCAGACTGTCAACAGGCCGGCCGCGCCCCTCTGCAGTGAAAGCGTTTCAAGATGCAAAATTACAAAAAAATCATGAGTTTATTATCTATTCTGACTTTTTTCAGCTACATTTGCACAATAATTGAGAAAGATTCAAAGATGGCAAGGAAAAAAGATAAGCGTAAAACTTCTTCTCTAAGCGAAACCCTTGGGTTCAATACTATATTCCACAACGAGAAACTGAATTTTGTAATTGGCCTGCTTTTACTTGTAATGGCCGGTTATATGATATTGGCGTTCACCTCGTTTTTCACCACCGGAGCGGCAGACCAGACATTGATTGAAATGCCCAAGGTAGGCGAATTGATGAACACCCAGCGTGAGTTTAAAAACAGTTGTGGCTCTATCGGTGCGCACACAGCCTACTTTTTCGTAAAAAGATGCTTTGGACTGGCGTCGTTTCTCGTGCCCACATTCTTGTGCATGGTGGCCATGAGGCTCATGAAGGCATACCAACTCAACCTCGTCAAGTGGTTTCTGTGCCTGATGCTACTGATGATATGGCTGTCGGTAACGCTGGCCAAGTTTCTCTCACCCGTGTTTGTAGACCAGTGCTACAACCCGGGTGGCGACCACGGAGTGTTCCTTTGCACGACAATAGAAAACCTGGTGGGCTCTCCCGGGCTGACAGCAATACTTATTGTCATTGCCATAGCCTTCCTGACATACATCAGCGCAGAAACTATCTACCTGATAAGGAAGCTGCTCAACCCCGTCAAATTCTTTACCGACAGGGTCAAGTTCAACGTCACGAGCTATGAAGAGCAAAACACAGCAAAGCCGACCAACACTATCGAAACCCTTGAAGACCCCAAGGTATTTGACGACCCCACAACCGAAGTGATTGAGTTTGAAGGAGATGACGTTGCCATGCCAACAGGGCCGGCCCGAGCCACAGGCGACACAAAAGCGACACCCGAGCCTGCCGACACAGAGAAAGACAAAGATGTGGTCATGGACATCAAGGTGGCCGGCGACGAGAAAGAGGCTGTCGGCACCTCACTGGTCAACGGGAATGTGACGACAATGGCCCCCTATGACCCCAAGCGCGACTTGGAGAACTACCACTACCCTACACTCGACTTGCTGAAGAAGTATGAGAATGACGGCAAGCCCTACATCGACATGGCCGAACAGACAGCCAACAAAAACCGCATCGTGGAAGTGTTGCGCAACTTCGGGGTCGAGATAAGCAGCATAAAAGCCACGGTAGGCCCGACAATAACCCTATATGAAATCACCCCGGCGCAAGGGGTCAGAATCTCAAAGATACGCAATCTTGAGGACGACATAGCGCTGAGCCTCTCGGCATTGGGCATCAGAATCATTGCCCCTATACCAGGGAAAGGCACCATCGGCATTGAAGTGCCTAACGCAAAGCAAAACATCGTCTCGATGGAAAGCATACTTAATTCAAAGAAATTCCAGGAGACGACGATGGAACTGCCTTGTGCCGTGGGAAAGACCATTACCAACGAGGTGTTCATGTTCGACCTTGCCAAGATTCCGCACCTGCTTGTGGCCGGTGCGACAGGACAGGGAAAGTCGGTTGGCCTCAATGCAATCATCACATCACTTCTATACAAGAAGCACCCTGCAGAACTGAAAATTGTGCTCATAGACCCCAAGAAGGTCGAGTTCAGCATATACAGCCCGATAGCCAACCATTTCCTTGCTAAAGTGCCGGACGAAGACGCTGAACCCATCATTACGGACGTCAGCAAAGTAGTAAGGACGCTCAACAGCCTGTGCAAGGAGATGGACACACGCTACGACTTGCTCAAGCAAGCCGGCGCGCGCAACATAAAGGAGTATAACAAGAAGTTTATCTCAAGGCAACTCAACCCGGAGAAGGGCCATCGGTTCATGCCCTACATAGTAGTGATAATCGATGAGTTCGGCGACCTGATAATGACTGCAGGCAAGGAAATAGAGCTTCCCATTGCGAGAATAGCCCAGCTGGCGCGTGCCGTGGGCATACACATGGTCATTGCGACCCAGCGCCCCACGACAAGCATCATCACTGGAAACATCAAGGCCAACTTCCCGGGGCGCATTGCCTTTAAGGTCAGTGCCATGATTGACTCGAAGACAATTCTCGACAGGCCGGGTGCCAACCAGCTGATTGGGCGTGGCGACATGCTCTTCCTCAACGGCAACGAGCCTGTCCGGGTGCAATGCGCATTTGTAGACACGCCCGAAGTGGAACGCATCAACAAGTACATTGCCCAGCAACAGGGATATACCACTCCGTTCGAGCTGCCAGAGCCGGACAATGGCGACGGCGAAAACCTTGGCAGTTCGGCCGACATGGACATGCAGCACCTCGACCCGCTGTTTGAGGAAGCGGCACGCCTCATTGTGCTTAACCAGTCGGGCAGCACCAGCCTCATCCAACGCAAGTTCTCCATCGGCTACAACAGGGCAGGCCGACTGATGGACCAGCTCGAGAAGGCCGGCATCGTTGGGGCAGCAATGGGCAGCAAGCCGCGTGAAGTGCTTATCCAGGACGAGGTCAGTCTTGACAACCAGATAAAGTCATTGAGGACGGTTCACTGAGTGTACACAACCATATAGAATTTAGAAAACGAAAAGTATATGAAAAGAAACATTCTTGCTTTGATAGCCTTGATTACACTAAGCTGTGGGGCAATGGCCCAACCGGCCAAAGCGGTGCTCGACAAAGTAGCTGCCGTGGTGAGCAACAAGGGAGGGGCTTCGGCCAGCTTCCGCATCGCAAGCAGCCAGTACGGCAATACTACAGGAAGCATTGCGATAAAAGGCCGGAAGTTTAAGACTACCACACCGGCGGCCACCGTGTGGTTTGACGGGACTACCCAGTGGACCTACATGGCCAGAAGCAACGAGGTGAACATAAACACTCCGACCGAAGGCGAACTGCAGGCAATCAATCCCTACAACTTCATCAATATGTACCGAACCGGGTTTACGTATAAGATGAAGACCGTTGGCACCAACTACCAGGTTCACCTGACAGCGACCAACAAGTCGCGCCAGATTCAGGAAATGTACATCACGGTAAACAAGTCGACCTATGTGCCAACGCAAATTAAGATGCGTCAAGGGGCAAACTGGAGCACTATAGTAATAAGCAACTTCAAGAAAGCCAACCTGAATGACGCAACATTCACATTCAACGCAAAAGCTTATCCGAAGGCCGAAATAATTGACCTCAGATGACAAGGGCTCAGCGCATACGGCTGTTTCTCGGCATCATGCGACTGGGCGAGCGCCGCAACCCGGCGTCAGGCTCACGGTGGTCGAAGGTGCTGGAATGGCTTGGGGCCGCACTCGCATGCCTTTACCTTGCGGCATGCGGTGTGGGCCTCGGCTTCTTGGCAAAAGACATTGGCCCGTACACCATCGCGGGCGTAATGCCGTTTGTGCTTATTGTAGACTTCTCGATGCGCTTTGCATCCCGAAAGAAGCCCATCGACATTACGCCATATCTCATCCTCCCGGTCAAACGGTCTGAAGTGATAGACAGCTTGCTGCTCTCTTCGCTCGCGGCAGGCTACAATTTCGTTTGGCTATGCCTCTTCATTCCACACTGCATCACTGTTGCCGCCATGGGCGTGGCACCCCTGCCAGAGGCAGCGGGCATTGCGCTGGTCTGCCAATTTCTGATAGAGACAAACTGCCTGTGGCAACTGTTGGTGCGCTCCCTGACAAACAAAAGCCTGGCTTGGTGGGCATTGCCTGCCATGGCATACGCCATGCCGATGGCTGCCGCCGGCATGGCGTCGACAAGCGACGCCCCCGAGGCCATTCTCGACTTCTTTGTCGCACACGGACATACGCCGGTTTCTATCTTGGCATACATGGCATGCTTCGCGATGCTGTTTGTGGCCAACCGTCACGTCTTGCTGTGTTCCGCCACGCAAGAAGCCACAGGCGACGGCACTAAGCGCAAGGCCGCGACAAAGATAACATTGCCCGAGAAATGGGGAATAACCGGCGAATACATGAAACTTGAGATTAAAAGCACGATGCGCAACAAAGCCATCAAGCGCAATTTCATGCAGGGCATATTGCTAATGTCGCTACTGAGCGCGATGATTACATTTACCACCATCTACGACAACGACAGTTTCTCGCAGACCACCTATTGCTTCTACTGCTTCATCTTTTTTGGTATAGTCAACCTGACAAGAATTATGGGAGCCGAGGGAAACTACATCGACATGCTCATGACGCACAAAGAGAGCACCTACCAACTGCTCAAGGCAAAATATTACTATTACTGCATGGTGCTGGCCGTGCCGCTGGCCATACTGCTGCCGGCCATGATTTCGGGCAAGCTGCCACCGTCATTGGTCTTTGCCGGGTTGTTCACAACCACCGGGCCAATTTATTTCATCCTCTTCCAACTGGCAGTGAACAACCGGCAGACAATGCCTCTCAACAATACTGCAATAGGAAGGCCGGGCTCCAACAATGCCATCCCGGCCATGATAGGCATTGTTTCGTTCATTGCCCCTATAGCTGCCATACAGCTGATTGCCCTCGCCGTAGGCAAGGAAACATCGCTACTGATAATGACGGTCGCAGGGTTGGTGTTTACCGTGACCCACAAGTTGTGGCTGCATAACATATATGCAAGGATGATGCGCAAGAAACACGCAAACCTTGAGGGATTCCACGCCACAAGATAGCGCGTTGCAGTCATCGGAATACGACGGGACACGCCATCCCGCCCCCACCCCCGCAGATAAAGAAAAAGTTATGGTCTTACCTTTTCGCAGGCAAGACCATAACCACAAACAACTGAACAAAAATCATTTAGAAACCAATATCTTACCTCCACCGTAGCGTTTTCAGGCGCCCAGTACGCCCATCCACAGGCATGCCTCTTGCCTCCTCTTAAACCGACGGAGACGGTAGGTTGCAATAGCCTGGTTGCCAACGAATTGCAAAGCCTGCCGTTTGAGACTTCAAAACGTGCCGTTCCGACAAATGAAACGGCACGTTTGACGTTACGCAACCACCCGTCTTGAACGCGCGGCATTGCCGCAAGCCAAGACAAACAGTCGCTGCCCGTACGTAGCCACGATTGCGGGCATGGGTCAAACGCCGACGTCAATGCTTTAGGCACAATAGACCGGGCGCCCCTACTTCACTACTTTCATACCGTTGACGATGTAGATGCCTTTGGGAAGGCGCTCAAACGCAGAAGCATCGCTACCGACAAGACGGCCATCCAACGAATAAATGACCGACGAACGACAGGCCCTGCCGGCATCGACATCATCGATTCCGAGTGACGTCGACGACTCCTTTCCATAGAAATACAAGCGGAAGTCGTCAAAAATGCACCAATACTTATCAGGCATACTTGCCGAACGGATGCCCAGTTTCAATGAGCCGCCTTTGTTTGGGTTGTCATACACCACTTCGTTTTCGTACATCCCTTTCGAGAAGTATATGCTTGCCGACTGCATGTCGTTGGGTATATACATGGCAGGGGCACCGACGGCAGACTCGCTTCCGCCCAACCTGCTGCCAGAAGCGCCCGCACAGATGTTGCTCAACCGCTTGACTGCAGAACCCAGATACATGAATGCCGTCACCTTGCTCTGCCCGGCAGAGTATTTTGCCCAAACGTCGGAAGCCGCCCCGGGACGCTGGAAGCCTTTGACACGCAGGCTGTACGTGCCTGCTGGCATACCGGCCAAGACTTGGTTCATGTCGAAGGCCTTGCTGTAAAACTCGCCGCACGAATAATTGACAACAGGCGACACGGCCCAGCCGTCGGTCGTCTCAAAGCCCGGATTGGCCATCATGTATGTGAGGTCAAACGGCTCGTCGGCGCTCTTGGCCGCCACGCTGTTGAGGAATGTGCCCACTGCTTCGCGCAGGCCGTCCCTGGCCGACTCCAACTCAGCCATGTCGTCGGAACGGCCCACGACCTCGCGCGCCCGTGCCACAACCGTAGCCATGTCGGCGTCAAGCCCGGCAACATTCTCTACATGGGGCACGGCAACAAGCCTCTCCAACTCGGATATTGAGTTTTCTATCTCCGACTTGATTCCCTTTACCGACGCAGTGCTTACCTCGTCGATGTCGTCGGCAGACAGTATCAGCCACCGTTGGCTTTCAGCAGAGTTTGAGATGTTGAAAGTGGCGGCCGCCGTTGCTCCGCCGGGGGCAGCCTGCAGGCAGTTTGGCGTCCAATTGCTTTCGGGGTGAACTATCCAATATCCGCGGTTCGACAATCTGGCCATGCCCGCATATATGTCATTCCGCCCACGCATGAGCTGGAAATCTTCTGCCGTCGCAGGCACCGCCACTGCCGACGTGGCTATGCCCCCGGGCCCGGGAGAAGCATAACTCATATACCTGCCGGTAGAAACGTTTTTCAACTGATAGTACTGGTTTTGCGGCGTAAACGTGATTGTCCATGCCGCGCTGTCGTTGCCTGCGGCCTCTTCGGCCGACATCTTCTTCCAGGCCAGCGCCCCATTGGCGGCCACCATGAGGTAAGAGTCGTACAGCCCGCAGTCCACCGACTCGTTCTTGATGTAGTATTTCCTGCCCTCCTCATGGTTGAACGCATGGTACGGGCGCGCAAAGCTCGACACGGTATGCTGCAGTCCGTCCTCACCGAGAGCCTGGCAAACAAGGCTGTTGCCTATATAAAGCACCTCGGAGTCGTCGTCCTCATGCGCTCCGTTTATGCCGTATGGCCACAGATGCTGGTAGTCGCCGTTAAGCCTTGCAGAGTTGTTGTTTTCCAAAAACCTTACCACCTCAGTCACACGGTCGCCCAACCATGCACCTGTGCCATAGCCATCGCCGTTGACCGAAGCCCTGAGGTTGTGGCGGCTCCACTCCGTGTCGGCCCATGGTATGACGCCGACGCCATGAAGCAGCTCGTGAAGTATGGTGCCAGTGCGCTGATACGAGGCGTTGGGGCCAACCCTTACCCATCCTCCATAAGAGCAATCGGCTGTGTTCACCCCGGCTTCATAGCCTACGCTCGTAGAAAAGCCGGTAATCGACGTCAGGTTGTTCCACCAGTCAATGGCGCTCTTGGTAGCATTGGCTATTCGGTTACGGGCGTCATCGGGGCCACCATCACGTATGGTATATTCTATACGCCCCATTGGTATGGTGTAAAACCTTATCACTTGGCCATAATGCGCAGTACCATCATTGCCAATGGCATACGCACGCATATAATATAATGTGGAAGGATTAAGGTTCTGCAACCAATATATCTTTCCATTTTTCGACAGGTATTTCACAGTCTTGTTGTCGTCGACTGTTGGCTCCGGTGTCTCAGCCCAACAGAAACCGGTCTCACGGATATCGGAGCCTGTAACTGTCATACGGCCGAAAGCCATCGTTGCCCCCCTGGCAAAACGCTTGTCGGTGGTAACTGTTATGTCGCCGGCAAAAACCCGCAGTGACATAACAGCCAGCATCGCCAACACAGACAAAGCCTTGTTGTCAACCATGAATAGTCTGTTCTTAATCATGTTCATCTCACTACTTTAATTGCTTTACCGTTAATTACCTTCAAATAAACCCCTGACTTGGGTTCATCTTTGTACCTTACGCCGTCGAGAGAATAATATGCAGGCGTGGCCCCGTCGGCCTTGGCATTGCTGATTGACGACACAAGCATGCCGACAGGAAGGGTTACCCCGCTCCAAGCGGCGAGCTCGCTGATGTTGTCGAGGCTCTTGATGTAGGCGGAGTAGTTGCCAATCGCGGCCCTCTCATCCCTGTTGGGTGAGTTTTGCACAACCCATTCGCCATTCTGCAAGACAAGTCCGTTCTCGGGCGTGGTGGCAGAAGTTATGAACAACCCGTTGAGCCCGTTGGGGCCGGGCGTGCGCCTTGCAACCTTCTCGCCTGTCTCATAAATCACCACATCAGCATGGTCTGAATAAACCACACACGGCACACCGGCTGGCGTGCCGGCAATCTCCTCCAGGCAAATCTGCGACTTATCCTGCGTGATGCCTGCAATTTGATAAAACCTTACCCCCTTGGATGGTGCCGCGTCGTAAGGCAGGCAAAGGGTAAACCACCCGTTGCCGTCGGTTTTGTAATGATAAACGGGAAGATGGCGGAGCACAAAATCGGTTGCCCACCAGCTGCCCTCACGCATGTCGCCCTTACCACCATTGTCGCCATAAGGCTTCCACGCATTGTCTATGGCGTTGGCTTTGGTTGCGGCAAACCCTATGGTCAGGGTATCCCTGTCGCCTACATACACCGGCGGTGTTGTCAATGTCTGCCATTTGCCATCCCCCGATATGGTGGGGATGTCCATGTAGTCGGCCGACAATGCCGGCGAGACAATGCTGTCGCCTTTATACAACAGGTATGAATGCTGGTCGGTGATGCAATAATGCTCCGTCGACGCCTTGCACTCCAATACATACAAACCGTGTGAAAGATATTCGCCGTCGGCATCCTTGACTATTGTCTGCGACACAGCCATCGACTTGTCGTTCGACTCCGATGCGCCCAAACCGTCCCACTGTGCCCGCCAGCACTTTTTGCCATCGGCTGTCATCACTCCCTGCTGTCCGCCAGCGTATGACCCCGATTGAACCCAATCGGCGGTTTGCTGCTCAAACGACGGATATTTGATGAATGTGGTGGCATTTAACGGCATGCACGACGAAAGCACGCCTTCCATATTTTCCACCTCGCTCAGATATGTCTCTGCCGACGATGTCTTCTTCAGCACAGCCATCGACGCCTCAAGGCTTTCGCTGCCGTCAAACCCTTCGCTGATGGCAGCGTCGGCCAAGACAGCCAGCGAGTCGGCCTTGCGCTTGCCTTGGATGGCCCTTATGGTGTTGTCGACAACGGCAACCAACGCCCTCAAATGGGCCTCAGTTGTTTCGGTACGCTCCAACACCGAACTGACGCCGGCGTTAAGGTTTGGCAGCGTTTTGTTGAAGTCTATCAGCATGCGGGCCCTGTTTGCCTCGGCCATCAACCCGTCGGCAATGGCTGCATCCTTTGAAGCAAACAGCCGCGAAACCATGAATTGATCAAACTGGGCGCACGACCTTAAATATGCAAGTGAGACAATGGCCTTGCTGTAAGTACCCGCATTGAACGCTGTTGCATATTTCGACCACACCACGTTGTTGGGTATTCCAACCACGGTAGAGTCTTCGGTGACACCATCGCGCGTCATGCTCAACTTGTTTACCGACATGCCGTTGAAATAAGAGGCTACACTAAAGTAATAGTCGGCCCCTTTCTCCAAGTCGACAACGGTCTTGACGGCACCGGCCTTGTCAGGCGAATGGTGTGAATATGCCTGCAGATATGTGCCGCCGTCGTATCCGCCCTTGCCCATTACCTCGAAGTCGGGCCACGTCAGCAGCCTGCCTTCGCCATTGGTCCACCCGTATGTGCCGAAGTCAAAGTTGCCGTTTGGCAACAAGTTGCCTCCTATGTAGTAGGTTTTCCCGCCTATGACAAGCGCATCGCCGGCTACCAACCTGTCGGGAACAGCCGTTGCCGACTTGGCCGTGAAATAATCCTTGCCATCGGCATAAACCACATGTATGCGATACTCTGCACCATCGAACGCCCCGGTATCTTCCAGACGGTAGTCGGCTTCACCTTCTTTCAGCTCGACCTCCGCCAAGGGTTCCCAGGCGGCGCCTTTCTTGCGGCGCTCCACAAACATGCTCTTATTGTATTCGCCATTAGGCTCGTGCCAACTGAGCACGGCCACCCCGTCGGCAGCGCTGAAGCGGCACGAAAGGTCCGACGGTGCCCCCTTCGACTTTGGCAGCTTCGGAATGAACTCATAACGCTTGTTATATCCTATCACTCCGGGCAAGGCTGCATAGTTTTTGCCGGCACCGGTCAACACGCCATTGACATACAGTTTCGACCTGTCGGCCTCTGAATTCCAGTATGAGAAACGCTCTACATATCCGTAACCATTCATCAGCTCGGTCAGCTCTTTCACCTTGTCGGCATTCTGCCTCCTGGCCTCATCGTCGCTAAGAGAAGGGTTGAAAGCTCCGTTGCGATTCCACGAAGCGCCCCAACACCATTCGGATATCCACAACGGACGGCCATAGTTGTTATACCACGACTGCAGACCATAGAAACTGCCTGACGGCCAATAGGAATGCACGTCAAGCACATCGCAACGCCACCCCCTTGCATCAACGGAATCAATAAACTCTTTCAGCCAACTCAAGCTTCCGTCATGAGACGACGGCGAGCACAACCGCAAACCGGTGGCCATGAGGCGCTCCCAGTTTGCCAGCACCTCTGCCACGCTCTGCGGATGGTCGTCGGCCTTGTTGCCCGGCTCGTTGTTCGTCTTCATCGTAGGCGCCGAAGTGGTATATCCATTTCTTCCGCAATCGGCCACCGACGGCCAGCCCTCGTAAATATGGTGGGCCACACACTCACGGTCGATGCCCGTGTCTTCGCCCAGTCCGAACGAATAGCACCATGTTGTGTTCAAGGCATCATTCGAACCAGAACGCGTATCATTGGCCAAACCCTTCTTGCTGGCGTCATTCCATTTGAAGATACGGTATGACGATATGCTGCGGTCGAGTATTGCGGGCATTTCAGCCATTTCCAAGTCTTCGGTGTCGGCTATGAAGCAACGGCTGTAGCCATAACCACCCGCACGGGTTGAAAAAGTGACCATATAGCCCCTTTTCAACTTGAAGCTGCGTATCTTGTTGTTAAGCTTGCCGTCGCTGAGCGTGTTCATGAAGCCACCGCTGCTCTCGAGCCCGAAGTCATTGACCGCCTCGCCCGTGAAATTCTGGCCGCTGTAAACAGTGAGCGGCCTGAGGTCGCTGCCGTATGGCAGTATCATGGCCCCCTGGTTGTATATCTTTACCTGGCATGTCTTATTGTTGACGGCTTCCTGGCCGTTGATTCTGACATGAGGCAGAAAGGCAAGCAGCCTTGACGGCTTGACATTGTCAAACACAACCACGGCATGGTCAACGGCCGTTATATTGATGCTGCCCGTCATGGAAAACGGGGCACTGTCTGTTATGTGATAATCTACATCATCGGCAATAACAACATCCGAGGTGACTTGGCTAACAGTCACCACCTTATTGGCCGACTCGGCAACCGAACCGGCAAGAAGGCCGAGGGACAGTATTGCCCATCTATATGACATATTCATTCGCATAGTGAATTCATAATGTTTATTAGACAAGCGTCACTTAACACCCAACTTACCATTCCACGACAAGAACCAATTAGCCCTGTCGGTAAGGTCTGCCTTTATTTCCGACTTGACCTCGCTTATGCGCTCTGCCCCCCTGCGGGCGTAAATACGGTCAGCAAGATAGCTTGGGTCATTGCGCCTGAGGGCCACACGCAACAAATCGTAATAACGAACGCCCTCAAAAGCAAACTCCAAGGCACCTTCGTCGACAATCATGTCCTCTACCTTGCGTATCTGATAGTCCAGACGCTCCTTTTCGCTGAGGGTGGAATCATCGGGCATAAGATAGTACTTGTTGTACTGGCTCTGGCCGCAACCACGCGAATGCAATCCAATGGTATTGTACGAATGTTCCGCCCCGGCATCAAGCACGATGTAGCCCGAATTGGAACTGTACGGGAAATTGAAAGACTTGACGAAAGCCGAGTCTGCCGGGGTCTTGCAATACGGCAGCACATCTCGCTCAATCACTTTGTTGTTAACCCCCTCCGACAATATCTCGTAAGCAAAATGCGGGTAGCCGGCACGATTCAACGCCTCGGCAAGACGCAGGTAAACAGTAGCCCGACGGTAAACGTGGATGTTTCTGGTAAGGAACTTGCTGACGACCTGCCTCGTCACAGTGTTGCCCTCATAAACCGACTGATATGACCTCCAGCAGGAAACAAGCCTCAAGTCGCCGGCACGATTTCTCGTGAGGTTTGAAGGAGCATACACCGTATCACGTCCGTTGTTTGCCAAATAACACCAAACCTGACGCTGCGACAACTCCTTCAATGACTCAGATGGAACAAGGCTGACCTTGTAATCATTGTCTGCACTGCTGTTGTATATATTGCGCAACTGACTGTAGTTGCCTTCAGAAGGTATGGAGTCGCCGGCTATCATCGTAATTATCTCACGGTCGTTGGTAAAAATCTCCGAGTTGAACATGTTGCTCCAATTGTCACCGATAGATACCCACTCCGGGCCGTTCCACATCACACTGCGTGAAGTGATGGGGAAATACGAATTGCTACCGTTGGCGGTGGTGATGTACTTATAATAAGCCATGGCAGCCTCCTTGTAATTTCCGGCCCACAGATTAAGGTCGCCCAACAACACATATATCGGGAAGTACAGCATACGGCTGTCGGTAATACCGATATTGCCTAACCCGGGCATCTCGACCTCGGCCAGCGGAGCGATGTCGGCAACAAGTGTATTGCACAAATCAACGATATCCTTTTCCGGGTATTTTGCCTCGGCCTGCTCTTTCGTCGTTATTGGCTTGGTATAAAATGGCACCTTTCCATAATTCAACGCAAGCTGCAGATAGGTCCATGCCCTATAGGCTTTTACTGCTGCATACTCCTTGATGAACAACGACTTGTTGGCACTGTTCCTAACAGCCGTGTCAGCCTTGGATAAGTAGAGGTTGCAGTTGTTGATCACAGCATAATAGTCCTTGGGGCTGTTATACCTGTTCCCGTCGCTTACGTCAAACTGTGCCAACTCTCGCAAATCGGCGTTTGCAGTATTTGTAACGTCGACCAAATCACCCCTGACTTCACCAAGAAGGACGGTGCGGTCGCCCAAAGCCTGCATCTTTGACATTATTCCGGTAAGTGAGTAGATGGTATCCGACGACTTGTTTAACTCATAATCATCGGCAAAAATCACGTGGTCGGAATCTTGGTCGAAGAAATCACTACATGCCGACAACAGAGACGATGCGGCAACAAGCCCGCCAAACAGCAGATATTTCGTTTTCATATTTTCGTTTATTATTATGTTTTACAAATTGATTCTCACACCGGCAACAAACGAGGCGCTTTGCGGCAGCTGGCCACAGTCTATGCCCTGCCCTATGACAGATGTCGTGGCAGAGAACTCCGGGTCGGAACCTAGGTACTTGCTCAGCGTCAAAAGGTTGTTGCCCTGTATCCAACACTCGAGGCCTTGTATGTACTGCGAGCTAATTGGCAGGCGATAGCTCAAGGTCACTGTTTTCAAACGAAGATACGAACCGTCTTCAATCCAACGGTCACTGAAACGCGAGTTGCCCATAGGATCCTGGAACACAACCCTCGGCACGTTTGTCACCTGGCCTTCTGACTGCCACCTGCCAAGCAGGTTGGTGGTCTGGTTAATAAAACGGCTGCCTCCCTCCAACTGCGAACGCATATAGTTATAAACGTCATTGCCCAGACTGTAATTGAAACAAACATCAAGCCTGATGTTCTTATATGACAATGATGTGGAAATATTGCCGAAAATATCAGGATTGGGGTCACCGATAATGAAACGGTCGTTCTCATTTATCTCGTGGTTTCCATCCCTGTCGACGAAAATCATGTCGCCGGCACCATAATAATGCTTAGTCACGCCATTGGCGTCAAGAACATACAATCCGGCAGCCTTTGCCTGCTCTGATGTTGAATACACACCCTCGGTCTTGTAGCCGTAGAACATATTGACGGGCGAGCCAACCTCCGAACGTATTACTGCACCATACATCTCGTTGTCAATGTGTGTCTTGTTGTCTGGCAACTCGGTCAGCTTGTTCTTATAGTGCCCCATGCTGGCGCCTACTTCCCACTGCCAATTGCGATTTGAGATGACCTTGACCATTGCAGCTACATCAAGCCCTACATTCTCAAGCTTCCCACCATTAGACCAGTTGGAATCGAGGCCGGACAAGAAACCGATGCTCTGCATGGTCAGCAGGTCGCTCGTCCAGCACTTATACAGGTTGAACGACAACGACAGACGGTTGCTGAGCATTTTTGCATCGAGTCCGATATTGACGCGGCGCGTGGTCTCCCACTTTATCTGCGTATTGCCAATGCCATCGATAGACAAGCCCGACAGGGCATGGAGGAACAGTTTTGACCTCAGGTAGCTACGCGCGGCATAGTAGTCGATGTCGTCGTTTCCGCTGACGTCGTAACCTGCCGACAGGCGCAAATAGTCGAACACCGAGGATTTGGCCATCCAAGGCTCGTTGGTCACCACCCACGATGCCTGCACCGACGGGAACACACCCCATCTGGCACCAAACAGGTCTAAACCGGAAGCCTCGCTTCCGAAACGAGACGAACCTTCAATGGTGACATTGCCCTGCAGGAAATACTTGCCCATATAATCATAGTTTGCCTGCAGATACCAGGCCAGGGAGTTCCAATTGTCTTTAGTTCCAAACGAACTGGCATTCATAAGGCTGGAACTCATGAAAGGGGTTTTGTCGCTGCCGGTGTTGTATCCCAACTGATTGTTGAGCAAATACGACTCCCACAAAATGCGGGCACCACCAAACAACTCTAAGTTGTGTGCGTCGTACCTATTATGCCAAGACAAGCGAGTGTCGCTCATGACCGAGTTTTGCTTTGAGAAAAGCGAACGCACCTCATTGGTCCTGAAGCCGTTGACGGCTGCAACGTAGTATGACGGCACACCATTGATAGGAATATAGTATTTCTCATTGGTGTTTACCAATGTATAGCTAAAGTGCTCGCTTATCGACAGATTGGGCGAAAAACGGTATTCGGGCCATACTGATATGTTTAACAGCGAATTTTCAAAGCGGTTCTTGTTTGAAGCCTCTGCATACTCATTCAAGGCTACGGGATTGGCAAGTTTCCAGTTGTAATCAGGATAGTTGGCCAATGCCTCGTCCAAGTAGCTCTCGGGAACAATATCGAAATGCGAATCGGATATGACACCACGGCCGAAGGCGTAGGGGCTGATGAACGGCGCCTTGGCATAGGCCAGGAACGCAGGCGACGTTGGGGTGCCTTCGCTATAACCGGAAGGAGCGCCATCGTCCCTTATGTCGCGTGTTATGTCGGCAAATGAAGCATCAAACCTCACAGACAGATTCTTGAGCAGGTTGATGTCTGTATTGAACCGAACGTTAAGGCGCGACATGTCGTTATACTCCATGGTGCTGTTCGCCTTGGTATATCCGACCGACAGATTATATGTGGCAACATTGTCACCGCCTTCGACAGTTATGCCGTAGCTCTGAGATATGGCCGTGCGGTATATCTTGTCTTTCCAGTCGGTTTTGTTATGGTACTGGTTGTAATAATAATAGCCTGGATCATTGTTAAGGAACTTGAACTCCCTGTTTTTCGACAAAGTGGTCTTCAGCATCTCCGAGGCATACCCCCTGTACTGCTCGGCATCCATCATGTCGATGAACTTGGGCATGGTGGTCACGCCAGCCGAGAGGGTGGCTGAGATACGTGTAGCCAGGCTTCTGCATCGATGTGTCTCTATCAGTATGACACCGTTGGCACCTTTTGCGCCATATAGCGCCGTCCCGTTGCGAAGCACTGTAACCTTGGCAATGTCTGCCGGGCTTATGTTTGAAAGGATGTCGTTGGTAAACCCGTCATGAATCATCGTTCGGCCATACTGCTGGTCGAGCACAACGCCATCGACAACGACAAGAGGCTGGGCATTGACATTCAACGAATTAATGCCGTTGATAAAGATGTCGCCACCTATGCCGGGTGTGCCGTTACGCATTTTGGTATATGCCATTCCGCCCAACTGCTTTTGTATCTCCTCCTTTACATTCAGGGCAGACGTATAGTTGAACGATGTTGCGCTCTTGCCGCCAAACTCATTCTGTTCGTCGCTGTAGTCGGCAGTGAATGACATTGAATGCATTACTGCATCATATTGCCTCTCGCCCTTAAGCAACCCGATGACCACAGGATTGTGTTTCGGCTCTGAAACAATCAACGAACTGGAAAACACAGGGACATAAAGCTTGTAGGTACCATCTTCCTCTGTAAGCGTACTGTAGCCCTCGACATTCATGGCCTTAACCATTGCACCAAACACAGGGTTGCCATCGGCATCTGTAACACGCCCCTCGACAGCACGCAGAGTATACTGCCGTTGCTTTGGGGTATCGGATTTCTTCATGACAACATCTGGTTCGTCGGTCTGGGCCAACACATTAGGAGCATACACCAACATCCCCATGCATAGCATTAATGCCCCAGCCGGAACACAATAACGTGTTTTATTATATCTGATATTATTGAGCTTCATTTTGATGTCACTTTATAGTTATGTTAATAAGTTTTATTCTTCATCATGTGGCTTGAAAACAATGCAGTCAATGCGGAGGATACGGTTGAATACTCCTTTCCTCACATCAGCGTTGCTTACACGCGTATCGAAGATAATCTTAACCTGCGGCTGCATGTTGGAACCCCATGAACAATACGGCACCTTGACATTCTCTGCCACCAGGAACGTATCTACAGCATCGGGAGTTGTCTGCAAAGCCTGCTGAAGCAAAGTCCAGTTAGACTCCTTTGCAGGCTGCTTCCCGTTCTCGTCGTTATAAGCCATCCTGACTCTGAACTTGGTAGGCAGGCGATCTGCTGCAGAAGCCAATGTGTCGCCGGCTAAAGCAGGAACTGTTACGACAAAAATATCGTAGCCGATGTTTGACAAAACACCAGGTATGTTGAACACTGCCTTTATGTTAGTTGCAGCGCCACTGGCAGGAGATATCTCTGAATAGGATTTGCCGGAAATCTTATCATAAAACTTATTACTTGGCGACACCTTGTAGATGGCCAACGGAGCATTTGTCGAAGCCTGGTCAACGGAGTCGAGGCGCTCATTGTTTTCTCCTTCGGCACGTATAGTCTGGAAGAATGTCTGTGTCTTGTCTATATGCCAATCACCGGCCTTATATATGAGGCCATTACTGCATTTGTCAGACGTTGACCCATAAAAGACACCACCCGGCTCGAACGGACGTTCATATTGGTAATACTTGTCTGAACTTGAGCCATAAAAGAAACGACGCATCCCATACGGTACGGCATTTGTAGACATGGCAGAGTCCTTGACCGACTGGTCACTGTTGTTGGTACGACTGAATATCGTTCCACGGAGCAAGGCCATGCGAGCATTGACAAACTGCAACGAGTCACGCTTGTTAACAGACTTGTCGTACTGGAAATATTTCTCGTATTCTGGCACCAAAGCGCTCCACACATCATTGGTAGGAACAACCATCCAATATGTGCTGTCCTCAGAACTGAGACGGGCTTCCAACTCTACAAAAATTTCATTAGTCAATGTCGTAACGGAATCAAGATACTGGGTCTTGCCGTCAACGATGTCGCCGGGCACGCTCAATGCCGGCTGGAACTCATACTTATTGAAAGAATAAAGGAAGCGCGCAACCGAATCAAGGTCTGCATCTTTCTCAAGATATTCAAACACATTCGGGGAATATTGCAGCCGACCGTCGACCGTGTACAGGATACCGTTGCCAACTGTTTTGCTCGACGACATCTGTGACCCACCAATAAAACTGGAAGTCAGAGGCAAATACTTGCCGTTCATCATAACGATTGAGTCGTTGCTCAAGCTGGATACGGAATAGTTGTAAAGGGCGATGTGATTTTGGACAAACTCCTTTATTGTCATGTTGTCGTTGTCTTTCACATGCTTGGCTTTCTGCTCATTGTATACCGATATCAGAGCATTTGCATCCTCTGCAGTGAAATAATCGTTTGTCGGAGCAAACACTGTAAACATCTGAGAACTTACCAATGACGAATCATACCCGCATGCTTCGATGACGCGTGCGAAATTTGTCAGATTGGGATTGGATAAAACTGCTTCCCACAAGTTTCCGTCATAAGGAGAACCCATGTTATAGTGCTCATCCCAATTATCAGTACATGCCACAATGCTCAAGGCCACCGCAACAGTTCCCAACAACCTTTTGTTTGTTATATTATATCTTGCCATAACTTTTTTAATTTTCAATCAATTACAGATCTGTCTCCATTGCACCACTCGACGATATCCCATAAACACTTTTGGGAACAATCTCTAAGTAGTCCATCATAAACTCGTTGTTGTTACCAAGCTTGCTCGACGATGTGCAACGTACGCGGATATAATGGTCTTTCTTCGGGTTGATGTGCACAGTGCAAAGCACAAGCCTGTATGTACGCGGGTTGTCTACAAACTCGTTGATTGTGGAACCGCTTGAATGGTAGCCACCGTAGGCACCACGATAATAACCGAGATTTTTAAGCATCTTCTGGTCTTCAGCCTTCTCCTCATCTGTCATGTCTGCCCACTTCTTTGTGCCGAACTGGTCGCCGAGTATTGTCTCGTCAGACAAGCGCTTACGCATGTCTACAGGTATGCCCTGGGGCTTACCATCGAAGTAGATTTGTGCAACGCCACGGGTATCAAGGGCACAGAATCCCAGGCGAATCTGATACTCACCTTCGTATGGCACCGGAGGCAATCGGAATGTAAAGTCATAGTCGCCAAACAGGTTGAATTCATCACCTTCGTACGACCAGAAGTTCCAGTGAGGGCGACGGTATACAAGCACTCCGTTACCTTCCATGGTCACATTGTCAAGATAGCCCTTTGGGAACCAATAATTCTTTCCGTTCTTAAATGTCTGGTCGGCTTTAGAACTTTCATCATCCTTTGTCGGGTCACCGTTAAGACGCATGTTCATTGTCATCACTTCGGGGAAGATAGTGGAAAAGTCCATCCTTATCCTGTCGTTCAGCACCTTCTCCTGAGTGTCCTTATTGAAGGCAATGATATCGTCAATATAGAAATACCGCCCATTGGGTGCATCCTGCAGATAGTCGGCCTCGACCGTGGGCTGGATTTTACTGCCATCAATGGAAAACTTGTCATCTACACGGCGGTTGATGTATCTTTGCCCACGCTCAGAATTCCCCATATATTCGCGCACCGTGGCCTGCTCCAGCTTCATCATGGTGCGAGGCATCAATGTTTCATACCAGTCGCAAGGATTCATCTTGTCTATCTTAATGCCTATGGCACCATCCACTATGCCGGAGTGAACCTCTATCGGAGTAAGCTTGTTCCACCCTATCACGTCGCGCGTGAGTATGTGGTAGGCCATAAACATATTGAGAGGATTATTCCTGTCTGTGATCTTGTCAAAGCCATAGGCTGCCTTGTAATCAGCGTCGTCGGCAAAAACAGGGTCATAAATCATGCATGCAAGGTCATAAAGAGCCCTTACCATGCCGTTGGATGTGGAAATGCCGTATTCCTTGAACTTTTTCTCATACAAGTCATCAGGCTCGACAAAAACAGTAAAACCATACTTTTTCTCCTCAGGAGCGACAGCTATCTCGCGCCAGAAATCAGACGTGTATGAATATGTTCCATATTTCGAACCGTCATACGACTCGTCTTTCGTCTTAATGAGTGTGTCACGCAGGCCGGTGGCAACAAGACCTTCGTAAAAGATGCGTATCCTGTCATTTGCCTTCAAAACATCAGATATTGAACTGTTGGAATTCTCAAGCAAGACATCTATCGGGTGGATTATTCCGTTTTCTACAGAATCGTCTTTCAGTTCGAAAATGATGTTTGACATACGGTTGAGTTGTACGACAGAGTTGTCGTTCTTGTCTACAGTATGAGTAATCTGTATGTACCTCTTGTTCATGTTGGCAGTATTCAGCGTACCGTCGTTCATGTCAATAGTCGCATACATGTTATTGACAAGATGCGTGCGTGCGATGGTGTCACACTGTTCCCGGGTAAGATCCTTTACACTATTCAAACCCTTCTTGTTCAAATAGTTTTCAACCACCTTGTTTGAAGGAAGGAAGCATGTATAGTGGCCGTATGCCGACAGCAAATCGGTCATGCCAGCCTGGTCGACAATGTAAGCAAAGTCGCTGTATTCCGGCCTGTTCCTGAAATAGTCGCTCATCATCTCACCTGTAAATGTATAGAAATTCTCATCATCAGGTTCGTCAGAGCAACTTACGGTAGCCATCCCGGTCAGTGCGCATACGACACCGACAAATATGTATTTTAGCCGCTTCATAGAATTCTCCATTTTACATTTATGTTGATACCAATCTCAATTATTCTTATAACTATTATTCTCACCACTACCGAAAGCAGGATTCTGATGCAAATTCTTGTTCACTTTCAACTCGTCTACATTATATGGCCAAAAGATGGCATCAAGCTTTCTGAACTTGTTTTGTATGGCAGACGTATTGGAGGTAAATTTCTGGAGCACCTGTGTGCTGAGGAAATTTGTGTTACCATCCCTGAGTGAACGACGGACGAGGTCATACCACCGTTTTCCTTCAAACATCAATTCACGCTGGCGCTCCTGCATGACGAGCAACTCTATTTTCTCCTTTGTGTTGTAAGCTGTAGCCACAAGCGTATCTTTAATCTGGCTTAACGGCTGGCACAAAGAACGCTTGTTGACCGCATTTACCAAAGCAAACGCTTCGTTGTAGTAACGCTCGTCTTGTTCCGTAAAGGTTTCATTATTGCTTATCAACTGAGCCAAAGCCTCGGCTTTTAGGAGCATTATGTCCGACAGGCGATATATTATCCAGTTGGTCTTAACTTTGTTTTCCGGGAAAAAGCCAATCACCGTAACCTCAGCCGTACCAGAAGAAAAGTTAATCTGCGACAGCGTGTGCGCATACTTTATTATAACATTGCCACGCATGATATTTTCATACGCCCGCGCATCATACTTGTTGTTGAACACGGCAAAGGTCTTAGACTCCATGTCATCGCCTATAAATGACGATGCTGATGCGTATCCCATGATGCCGGAGTTCTTGGAGTTGCCATAGCAAAGACTAACGGCTCCGTTAGATGGCATGTTGTCATCTGGCATGAAGGTCAGCTCAAAGATACTTTCGGAACTATTGCCTGTACCGAATATCTGGTTATAGGCATATCCGTAAGTAGACATTGAGCTGTTATAGTCGGTGGGAATCAGAGGGTAGCCGTTGGTTTTTGCATAGTCATCATTGACCATGCCGCCATTGGCTTCTTTAGCCTGCTTCTTCATCCTGTCGATGACAAGATCAGCGTAACGTATGCAGTTGTTATAGTCTTTCTTCCATAAATACATCTCGCACAACATGGCATAGATGGCCATCTTGGTAATGCGCCCTGTCTGATAGAGGCGTTGCGCCGAACTTGCCTCTGGGTATTTCTCGACAGCGTCGTCTTTTACTCTCTCAAGGTCGCCAATGAGGGTGTCGAGCACAACATCAAACTTAGTGGCAGGCAAATCCATCTTCTGGTTATCATCTATAAACGCCTCGGTTGAATACGGCACGTCACGGAACGTGCGTATCAAATAAAAATAGCAAAGCGCGCGCAATGCCGTAACTTCTGCAATGTCGGCCTTTAGCTCACTGTCGCTAAAGTTCGGGTCTTTCTTTGCAACGCCCGGAGCATATTTTATCACCGTGTTGCACCTATTGATGATACTATAAAAGCCGTCCCATGTTGTATAGAAGTTTGTTGCAAGGATGTTTTCCTTGAGGACATTCTCTATGTTCAAATCCTTGTCCAGGTTCTGCCCTCTGGATATGTTGTCGCTCCTGAACTCTCCCCATATCATCATGCGGAGCATCAGGTTGTTTGACTGCATGCCAGAATAACAGCCAGCGATGATACCGTCAACGTCGGCCTTCTCATTCCAGAACTTCTCTAATATTATTTCGTTCTGGGGCTCGAGTTCCAGAAAGTCGCCACAAGACGAAAGTCCTGATGACATAACGCCAGCAGCGAATACGCCCCAAATTATATTTTTTATTCTCATAACATCTTTCATTTAAAAATCAACAGTTACACCTAATGTATATGAACGCGTACGTGGCGTTTGTGCGTTATCTATAGCCGGGTCATATCCCCAAGCGCTTATGTCAGGGTCGACGCCAGTGTACTTTGTGATTACAAAAGGATTGTTTGCGCTGGCATACAATGATATACGGTTTAATCCCAGAGCTTTCAGCTGTTTCTTTTCCAACGCATAGGAAAGCTGGAAATAACTGGCGCGCAAATAAGATCCCGACTCAACAAACCGGTCGCTGACCAAAGTGTTGTAGTTGGAAGTCTCACCAAACATTGCCCTCGGTATCGACGTCACATCGCCTTCCTTGCGCCATCTGTAGTTCACTGCCTGGCTCTGATTGTCATTTCCAGTCATAGACTCAGCATGAAGTCGGGCCATATTCAATATCATATTACCTACACGGTAAGCAAACTGGGCTGTAAAGCGCCATTTGTTGTATGTCAAGGTAAAGCCAAACCCTCCAACAAGCTTGGGCAATGAGCTTCCAAGGTACACAATGTCGAGAGCATCGATATTACCGTCATGGTTTATGTCTTCATATATTGCATCTCCACCGGTGAATGGGTAATTCTTGCCCGTGCCATCATTATTATAGTTGTAGCGCATGCGCAATGGGTTGCCTTCAGAGTCAACAATAACCTGGCCTTTTGAATTGAAGGCTACAGGAGCTGTCTTACCGGAAGCCAGGAAGGCAGCACGCTGCTCTTCATCGAGATCCTTGAATGTCTCATAATTATATTGGTAGACACCCTTGTACCTGAAGCCATAAATGGCTCCCTGGGGATTGAACAGCTGAACGCGACGCAACCACTCACCATTCTTATAGGCAAAAGTTGAATTGAGCGACTTGAGCACATATTCGTCCATTTCAAGTATCTCGTTGCGGTTGTTGCCAAAGTTGGCATTTACGTCCATTATAGCCTTTCCGAATTTTATCAGCCTGTTGGTGTTTACGTGGAACTCCCAACCGACATTGCGCATCTTGCCACTATTGTGGTAAGGCACTGTCACGAAACCGCTGTTAGACGGTATGCGATAATTCTCAAGAAGGATGTCTGATGTGGTGGAACGGTATGTCTCGATGGCCATGGTCAACTTGTCATCCCACAAACCAATATCAACACCCAAGTTGTAACTTGACGTTTCCTGCCAACGCAAATCGGTAAGGCGTATGTTTAAAGGGTACATAGTCTGCATGTCGATGTATTTGTTTCCCGAAGCATATTTACTTGTATACAGGTAGTCAATCCTCGGTGCCGTTCCCACACGTCCCCAGCTCGGACGCAACGAAAGCATTGAAAGCCATTTGCGTGCAGGCTTCATAAACTCTTCGTCAGATATATTCCACCGCAGCGACAATGCCGGGAAATACCCCCAACGCTTGTTGGGGCCAAACTTCGTGGTGCCATCGGCACGCATAGAGAAATCTGCCATATACTTGCCTTTGTATGCATAATGCGCAGACAAAGTGAAATACATGGTGCGCGACTGTGAATATGATGATGCCAGACCCGTATTCACTCCGCCGGCATCAGGGCTTTCGATGCCACCAGAAGGAAGTAGCTTGGCTCCGTTAGACTGAGAGCTATTTGTGCCCGAATTCAACTCAAACCGCCCCATCATGATGAGAGAGTGATCCATATTGTTGAAATGCGGAGTAAACGTGAGTGTCTGCTTCGTATTAAAATTCACGCTCTTCAAGCTTGACGAAGAAGCTGTATTGACCCCATTGTCCCACGATACGGTTTTGAGTTCTGCTGGATAAAATGAATCGTCGTATTGATTATATACACTCATCAACACACTACCACGCCAATCGAGACGTGTGTGCTGATCATCCGTACCAAGAAGGCGATAGTTTATCACCAGTTCGGGCACAAGGTCGTATGTACTCCTTGTCTTCTTGGCCAAGTAGGCACTTGCCACCGGGTTTACCAAGTCCTTTTGATTCTTGTCGAACACACTTGACGCAGATTGCAACATTTCGTAAAAACGGTCAGTGTCTTCACCAGTCACCGGGTCTTGCTCGTAAATGCTCATGTTGGGCATCTTCTTCATTGCAATAGCCAAAAGCCCATCGCTGTTGAATTTTGTCTTCGTGTAAGTAAGCGCAAAGTTAGTTGAAACGGTTATGCGCTCGCTGACATAATAGTCCAAGGCGACACGGGTAGAGAACCTGTCAAGGCCTTGCTTGATGACAGCTCCTTTCTCTGTATCATAGCCGCCACCAATACGGAATCGCGCTTTTTCACCTCCTCCGGTTATCGATATATAATGGTTCTGACGCCACCCGATTTGGGTTACGGCATCGCGCCAATCGGTATTATTGTTATATTGCTCGTACTCCGAAAAGGTTGGGTCGTAGTTGATTTCCCTGATGCTCTGGCTTCTGTTATCATCCTGGGTCGGATTGAAATAGCTTTCTTTGAGCATCATAGTATAGTCATCGCCACTGAGCAACTCATAACCCTTGGGCTGCTGTGTTGCGGTAAGTTTGAAAGAATAAGACACCCTTGGAGCCCCCATGGCGCCACGCTTGGTAGTTATCTCAATTACACCATTGCCACCTTGGCTACCGTAAACGGCTGTGGCTGCAGCGTCTTTCAACACCTTGATGTCTGAGATGTCTTCAGGATTTATGTTCAGCAATTCAGAAAATGTTTCATTGCTTGCCGAAGCCAGGTCGTAGCCGGTCAAATCGACGCTGCGGATGTTGCCGTCGATAACGATAAGAGGGTTTGAGTCTGTCAGAGACGACAGAGACGAAGCGCCACGCAAACGTATTGTAGAGCCCGCACCAAGGTCACCGGAATTGCCCACGATGTCGAGACCGGCAATACGCCCTTGCAGAGCCTCGTCAACAGAAGTGAACGACAAACCTTCAAACTCTTTCATGTTGATGCTCTGGCTGGCGTATGAAATCTCTCGCTCGGGCACAGCAAGGTTATTGCCACCAACTCTTTTCTTGGAGGTTACAGTAACTTCTTTCAATTGTGTGGCATTGCCAAGTTTCACATTATAAACAGTACGGTTGATAGGCATTGTCTGCGGTTTGAGACCTACATAGCTGAAACGTATCTTGTTCTTGTCGCTCTTCACTGACATTGTGAAATTACCATTCAAGTCGGTGATTGCTGAATTAATGATACGCCCGTTCACATCAATTTCGCAAACGGTTGCACCCATCAACGGCCCCATTTCGTCGGACAATGTTCCATGAACAGTTGTTGTTTGCGAGAAAGCCGGAGAGCTTAACACAATAAGAAGCATCGAGAGTATGACCCGAAGCAAGCTATTGGTTGTGCGACGCATCTCTCGTGCCTGCATTTTACAATTATAGTATTCCATAAAATTATCTCCTCCTTAATTTTGCATTCGATATTTCATTCTTCCACAATGTCTTCTGGCTATTGCTATAGAACAATGGTCCGTCTATCTGATGAACCACGGCATCGGCCGAAGTATACAGAAGTTTGTTGTAGCCAGAACCTGACACCCAATACTCGCGGCAGATATTATTATAAAGGCCTGTGTTTTTAACAACTGTGCGGACATTTCCTGTCAAGTCGGTTATATTCAGCCCTTTGTTTGAAACGTCAACCGCAACCGGGTAGTAACGGTTCGTCTCCGCGTTAAGCACCATCGTCTCGTAGTTGTTTTTGAATATGGCAACACCATTCTCGCCTGTTTCAGGCGCTCCGTTCACTGCGACACCATTATCCTGGATATGGTATTTAACGAAATCAAGTATCCTGTTCTTAATCATTGTGCATGCCGCCTTGGCTGCATCGCGTTCTTCTTGCGAAGGCGCATTCTCCGACAGCAAGAACTGTTCGTCGTAATCATCCCACGTGGGCAGAACCCCGTCATTAACCAACTTGAGTATTGACTCATTCGTTGGAACATAAACAGTATAGTTGTATGTTCCGAACAAACTTATGTTACTGTTGCTATTGGGATTCAGGCAACTGTATTTGTTGTCACCCAGCTTGACGCTGCTTGCAAGTATTATATCGTCCTTGTCCAGATACTGTGATCCTACCAGCAACTTCAAGAACTCCGAATACTCTTCATGTTCAAGAAGTGTCTGATAAACAGATTTGGATGCAGGCATGGGCACTTGGCTGGAAATGCTATACGACTTGCCATTGCCGGTAGTTGACATATCATAAATGGAATCTACCCTGACACTTAAGCCATGCTCCAACTGCCAGCCACCCGATACGGTCATCTGCCCGGGTTTCCCAGCATCGGCAACCTTTACCATGGTGCCATTCTTTGACTTATAATAGCTATATCCGTTTTCTATGTTGCCTACTACAATCATCTGGTTAACTATATCCTTAAGACGATTCTTCACCTGTGCTTCCGGAACGTTCTCAACTATTTTCTGGCCAATAACAATTTCTCCATCATCGCCAATGGTACATAAATAGCGATGTGCCTTTACTTTTTTCTCTCTTAAGTCATAATAGAACTCGAGAAGCGTCTGTCGGGTATCACCGTATGTACATGGGTCTACATAGGTAAGCATCGACTTGTTTGTTGGCAACATCAGACTGTAATATGAGTCCATTGAATTTAGATATGGGGTGAACTCCAGTTCGTCGATAGCCCAATATATTACACTCATGAGATCCTGATGAATAAGGGCCGGGAACGAAACACTTGAGTATTCCATCGGACTGAACACACGATTAGTCTGGTAAACAACGCCATTGCAACCAATGAAACAACTGTCCACATCAGAGACCTTGACCCCCATTGACACCTTGGCGTCGTTGACAATGGATGAGAATTTTGAAGGTATGGCATCGGTAAAGGTTCCGAGCATATTTACCCTGAGCAACTTTGACAACACCAATTCAGGTATATTATCCCAAGATCCATACTTGTCTTTCAACACTTTACCATCGGCATTCCACCACTTCAACAAAGCCTCGTTGCTCGGCACCAGCATTGCCCCTGCGTCATAGTGAAGGTCATAACCACTGGTGTTCTCATACATATATTGATTCCACCCCGGATCAAATGTAAGAGTAGCCGGCACTTTCTCCTCTACAGGATTTCCTGATGTCAACGGATATGTCGTCACGGCAAGCCCATCTTTTCTGGAATCGGCAAAATAACGCAGGGTGAACACGGAGTCGACATCACGCCCGTATAGACGATTGTACTCTTCTGTCTTATACTTGTCATAATACGGTGCACTGAAACGGTCAATGAGATGCGACCACAATGACATGTTCGGATGCTGCCTCAATATTTCTGCCATGTTGTCGTAACCCTCAATGACTCCGTCCACCTTATGTATATAACCATTCTTGCAAGTTATGTCACGCTCAACCACCTTTCGGCCTTCAACAAAGGCATCGTTGACCGACGTGGCCTTGCCATTTGTCAAGATACGCACATCTTCATCAGTAAACGCCTGCTTACGCATGAACGCAGGCAATAGGTGAATCATCGGCTGCGACAATCCAGCCACCGAGCCATTGTTCATTATCCTACCGTCCTTAAACAGTATGATATCCTTTTTGTTTTGCTTATACCATGCCCAGGCCGGCATATCCCCATTCATGTCTTCGTGCCTCATCACGTAAATCGAATCAAAGACACTCGAAGAATTAGGACGCCTCATTGCCTTTCCTGCCTCTGGTGGGTCGGCACTTACATTAGACATTAACTCAATGAGATAGGCATTGTTTATCATCGACTTATTGAGGAGCTGTTTCTTTTGTGCGGTCGACAATTGCACGTACGACCTCACGCCCAATTTGTTTGTCTGAAACCATTGGTCAAAAGCAGCGTCATCTGCAACAAATATTGTCACAGAGCCTGTACGGCTCATCTTATCATGAAACCCCAAGTCATCAATAAGCCTTAACACCGTTTTATAATTGCCATCAGAGTCCAACTCGTCATAAATAGAGTTGCCCAACCACGACGGCTGTCCTGTGAGCAAATCATCCTCACATGACTGGAATAATGTTGCGGTTCCCAACATTAGCCCTATGGCAATCATAGGGCCGAAGGCACCGTGCCTGATTTGTTTGCAATTCATGCTTTTATGTTTTTAGTTATTCTATTATTTTTTGTCCATCCTTGATGTATACTTTCCCATGCATGCCCTTGTTTTGCACTTCGCATCCGTCCAAAGTATATAGCTTATGCTTTTGCACATTAGCTTTTATATTGCCATTCACGGATGAAGGCTCGCCGAGATACTTCAGGGTGAAGTTATCAAAGCAGCACCAATCAGATGCAACATGTTCCATCTTCCTTATACCTATTGTTATCGGCCCAGTGGTGTTGTGTGACAGCCGCAATGCATTTGTATACAAACCGAATTTATTGAAGGCTTCATTTGCCGTTGTTACATTGTCAGGATAAGTATAAGGTGATAACCCATACTGGGTTACACTTTCATCGTATATGCTCATAATTGGTTCCTCGCTGTCATTTGCGTATAACACAGCGCAGGACTTTTCGGTACCGTTAACGTGTGCAGATACCGCATCCGAAACAGAACCGTTACGATAAAAGCTCTGCACACTTACTTCATATTCCCCCTTAGGCATGTTCTCTATGGTCTGTGAAAAATCGAATGATGTATTCCAATATTCAGCAACAGCCCCATTGGCCTGGGTAAAATTGGTTGAAACATTCCAGCCTTTCGCACCGTCCCTGAAGTCAGGGTTGACAAGCAAGGCCGTCATATCCACAGCCTTACCTGCCTCACCCATATTCTTGATATATTCCATGTATATATCCTTGCATTTTACTAGTGCATCGTATGCTGCATTCATCTCCTTAACGTTCTCATCAAACGTTGTTGAGTTACTTAGCGCATTTTGAGCTTTCAATATTGCATCGGCAATAGCGTCGTGCTTACAAGCTTTATAATATGACTCTGCGTCAGGCAATAGCGTCTTTACCCTTTCCCATAACTTTAGATAATCATACTCTTCTGATGATATCTTCAGTATGCTTCCGTGCTGGGCGGCCACACTGCCATTAATCATTGCCGGTGCCCCGACATTCAATCCATGCTCGTCCATGCCGCAAATCTTATATCCGTATCCATTGCCTGAATAATTAATATAAGCCAACATCCACTTGTCTGAACCGATTTGGCGCCATTGGGTCGGAGCCTCTATGGCCTGATTGTTTTCACCATAATGGAAATCAGGTGTAATAGTCCACTGGCAAACTCCGGATGTCTCATTGGCGGCAGGAACAAGATGTGTGGCTGTTGCCCTGTCAAACCCTGATGTCTTCTCGCATTTATAAAGCATCACATAGTGTTTGTCTACATCATTCCATACAATATCTGCATCTATGACATCGTAGCCTGGATCAAACAACAACGCCGGGCGACTAAGTACATTCAAATCTTTGTCAATGATGCTATAATATATACGATGTCGGTCTGGAAAGCCAACGCTATAGTACATGACATAATTTCCACTCTCCCTGTCGTATATCACTTGCGGAGCCCAAGCGGCTGTCATCTCATCCGCGGTAATGCCGCCAAGAGCCTTTAGGTTGTCTTCCGACTCAAGGTCTATCTTTACATTTTTCGTCCAGTGCACGAGGTCGGGCGAAAGCATAAGTACCATGATATGGTTGCTCGTCCATCCCAGTCGTGACGTCATGTCTGTACCGGCCAACATGAAATTACCGTCATGCATGCGTGTTATGTATGCATCGCGCATTCCTCCGGTAACTGTATTGGCCTTAGTGTCAAAGACCTCTGCCCCACCAAGCATATCTTGCCAGTTGTTTCCGTATTTGCTCAATGCATAGCTCGTGTATTCTCCATTTCTGTTCATATGGGCAAAAAGATACGCCCCCATACCCCTGTCCTCTCTTTCATACTCCGGATACGACACTCGGATTTCTTTGCTTATGGACTTTGCACCCAGACGGAATACATTCAGCGAATATGGTGGAATGTCTAATGCCACACTTTCACCGTTGTCAACGGCCACAGGCTCTTTCGTGGGAACAATCACATCAGGGCGCTCCATCGTATTCTCATCTGTCCCGGAATCAGCCGAGAGCCTCTCTACTGTTCCGCTTGATATCTTCATGTTTTGCACATTGACATTGAGCCGCTGACTTTCGCCATGCGGGTTGACAACCTTTAGTATAAGCTCACCATTGCCTTCATCGATTTGCACACTCTGATATAAGGCACGCTCTGTATTAAGGGTAAACGTATGAATCACTTCATTATCTAACAAACAGGTAACATCGGCACCATTAACACGGACTTCAATATCATACCATTTGTTGTTCTCTATCCTTCCTTGTCTTTCTACTACGGTAGATTTAGTGCCATTAACACATATCTCTACCCCATGCTTCCGGTTGTTCCAACCGCCGATGTTCCACCATGCATAGTTTTTACTATCTTTGAAATTAAACAAGATTAGGAAACCTTCGTTGCCACCGGTCTTCATTGCACGCACCTTATATATATAATTGCCATGCAGAGACTTGTCCATCACGGCTGTGCAATTCTCTGAAGATGAAGATTGAACAAAAGTGCCATCGGAAACATTCCAATTGCCATCGTTCACAATCCAAGCCCCGAGACCACCATCAAAATGGTCTGAGAACATCAGACTACCATCAGAACCATTTACGGATATATCATCAAACACTACCTGTGTACCCCATGAACCAATTCCTACCTTAACATCACCACTGGCTTGAGCCAAAGCATTACCCGTCTCAGTCCACAAGAGGTTCTGTTGGCCAAGATTCAAATTCATCATTTTTTGGACATAATACGACGGTGTTACAAAATAGTCCGAAGCATTGAAATGAATCATGTCGTATGGCCAACGCGGATCTTTCTCGTGAGTAAATATCGGTGCGAAAGACGCCATCTGGCACACGTCGCTGTTGCGTTCCATACCCAACATGTATATTGCCTCGCCAAGCGCACTGTTCATGTTGCCATACTTACCATACCCACCTCCGTTCGCTGCGTATTCACCATTGTACACAATCGGGAATCTTGGGTAGTTGTCATACTTGCCATAATTGTTGCGCATCCATTGGAAATGGCGGTAATAATGCTCGTCAACAATTTCCACAGGATGACTGTTGCCCCATGATGGATTGTCAGTGCCCCATGCCTCTACATTGCCTATGGTCACGATATCCGGGTATTTTGCCTTGATAGCCTCATAAAACAGAATATACCTTTCTGCATACTCCGATTTCTCGCCCGGCGAATAATTCTCATTGCCTATCTCTACAAACTTCAAGCCATAAGGTTCGGAATGACCGTTGGCAATCCGCTTCGCTCCCCAATAAGTGGTAGCGTCTCCGTTGGCATACTCTATAGCATCGAGTACATCCTGGACAAGAACCATTGTAGAATCGTGTGACAATGAGAATCCATGCCCCAAGCCGATGTTTACAACAAACATTGGGGCTGCTCCTAAATCTTCGCATAACTGCAAGTATTCATCAAACCCCAGGCCATCAGACGACCAATATCCCCAGTTTTTATTATAATGGCCGGGGCGGGCTTCAATAGGGCCGATTGTCTTTTTCCATTGGAAAGCGTTGCCATAGCTACCCTCTCCTTCTACATAACAACCTCCGGGAAAGCGCAAAAATGAAGGATGCATGTCAGCCAGCAACTGTGCCAAATCGCTACGCAGGCCGTTGGGACGATTATTCCATGTATATGGAAACATTGACACCACATCAATGTCAAGACGGCCATTGGTGCCCGTAAGCAACAGTAGCTGTCCTATTTCATCTGATTTTGTTGGTGTGATGGCAACATTAAGCTTCGACCAAGACGTGTTGCTGACAGTTCCCTGCAATACACCAGTACCTAAAATTGTCTTTCCGTCATTTGAACGTAGCTGCGCAATCAGCTTGCCAGAAAATGCAACATCGCCTTTCACCCACAGTGAAAGGTTGTAAGTTGAATCTTTAACGATGTTCATGCCCCAGAATCCGCTGTTGGCAACTCCCTTCATATTTGATTTCGACGCCCCTAAAACAGTAATCGACAACGCGTTGCGCTGAGAATCATTAAGCAAGCCTTTTGTTTTAAGCCGTATTGAAGCGCCATTATACGGAGACCAGTTTGCCATACCGTCTTCGAACGAACGATTGCTTATCAATTCGGCATAAAGCCCACCATCACCAGCATGATTTATCTCTTCAAAGAATAATCCATTATGGTAAGGCCCGATATGCGGCCCACGCCGCGTTGCATCTATGGTCATACAAACTTGTGCTAATGAATGGATGGCAATTGCACAGAGTACTCCCAGAGTTAGGAATCTTTTCATTTTAGGTTTGCGTTGATATATATTAATGTTAGTTAGAAAATGGGAGGCAGACAGGCATATCTGCCTCCCACATCAATCATCGGATTTCGGCTAAAGTGTGCCTTATCTTACATATACTTTCTTTACTGTGATACGTCCGTCAGCAGATGTTGTCTTTATTATGTTAACACCCTTAGCCAAACGGTTCACCTTGATGCCGTTAATGTTGAATATTTCAACCTTGGCGGCCTCAGCAGCATTAACGTTGTCTATTCCGTCTGTAGGCTCCTTGGTACTGTTCTCGCCATAGTATGTCAGAGTCCAGTTGTCCATGATAACCCAGTCGTTATCAAGCTTAACCGGCTTTTTCAGACCTATCTTGAGAGTTCCGTCTGTCACCTTCACAATTATTTCATTTGCATAAGCCTTGAGGTCTGTGAAATAAGCCACAGCAGAAACCATGCTGTTAGGAACATACAAATCAGTACCACTGATATTGCTTGTTCCTGCAATACCCAGGTCTTCATTTGCCCCGGATGCAAGCAGGCAAACAGGTGCCTTTATCGAGTCGCCTCCTGTCACTGCATAAACAAACGCGTTGCCAGCTACCGACGGATCGGCCTTGTAGGCAGCATAATCGTCAGCTATGCTTCCAAAACGGTAGAGTGCCGACACTGCCACCTTGTAAGTACCGTTAGGCAAGCCCTTTATTGGCTGGTTGATGTCAAACGTCTTTGAATAGAACTCGATGGCAAGCGCAGCCTTCTGTGTGTCATCATTGCCAAAGTTATAGCCTTCGGTTCCTTCCCAACCTGCAACTGAATTTGCTCCAAGGCCATCGTCAAATGTCGGGGTCTTGATAAGCTGCGTCATGTCGACAGGATTGTCGTCTGAAGCATTAGCTGCCTCGGCTGGTATCGCCAACTTGATTATCATGCCCTCTATTTTCTCCATATATCCGGCAACATCGCCGTCTTCAATCGTTCCGGCAGAAATACCATCGGTGATTTCGATAAACAGCGCTGCAGCTTCCGACTTCGTTGCTTCTGCAGCCTCTGAAGAGAGATAAGCTGCATTGAGCTCTTCAGCCTTAAGACTTAGCTTTGCAAACAAATCAGCAGAAGTGGCCATAGACTCGTTTGCTGCCAATGCATCGCACAAAGCCTGGAACATAGCCTTACCGTCTGAGCCATTAACGGCCTCTTCGGAACCTGCAAGAACAGTGTTGGCATTCTCAAGAACAGACTTGCCTACTGTCTTGCCTTCATCGATAGTCTTCTTGAGATCGGCAATGACATCTGTCAGAAGCGGCTTCACCACTTCTGCATCAGTGCCCCTGAACACCATCTTGAAATCATCCCAGATGGCCCAGCTGTCTCCCTGCTGGTTTGTCGCACCTTTCACACCTATGCGGAGCACGTCGCCAGCCTTGGCAACAACACCGAAAGATGTAGCCTTATACAGGCCATTGGCAAAAGCAATACTTGAGTTGGCCATGTCGTTGGGATACCAGTAAGCCTCTTCAGGATCAACAAAAGGAGGATTGTCATCAGTAACGCTATACATCTGGCCATTCTCTACCTTTTCGTCAAACACGCTCTTGAAATGCGCATTCCGATTATTTACATATATGTTTACTACGTCGTTGGGGGCTGTTCCTTCCTGATATGCATTATAGGCATTGGCACCTCTCATGTAACGATAGAAACCCTGTACAGATATTTCGTAGACACCAACAGGAGCGCTGTTAACTTCCTGGTAAACATCGAAATTAGAATTGTTCCATGCCTCGAAACACTTATTGGTCGTTGTGCCACCATAAGCAACATTGCCGCCATTTGCTTTCTTCACAGTCCAACCCTTGTCCTTCACTTCGAAGTCTGCGTTCACAAGATACTTGTCTGTAACATCGGTACCGGGAGTGATGCCATTCTTTATAGCTGCATCTATCATTGCGAGCACTTTGGCGGTCTCTGCCTTCACTTCATCTGTAGTAAGAGAAAGACCTGAGATTATGTCCTCGCTTTCAAGGTCGATGTAATCGGCAAGGTCGCTCTTGTCTTGTCCAACAATCGACTCGTCGTTTGCAATTTTCTTACCTTTTACCAAAGCCTCCTGATATTCTTTCCATGCAGCAAGATTTGCTTCAATCTTAGCCGACTCACCGTTGATTTTGGCAATGGCGTCCAATACCTCTGCTTTGTTCGATGCCTTTACGAAGCTCCTAATCACATTTGTATAGTTGCTTACCATGCCATCGGTAATGAGCATGCCGTCGGGAAGTTGAGAATAATCCTTTGCCGACTTCTTCACGTCTTCGAGCCACAACGTATAAGCATCAGCACCGCTACCATAATACTTCAGGCCCCAGTTGTCAAACAACACCCAGTTGCCAGAGGGCTGGTCGGAATTATTCTTAAACATACCGATGGTCATCGAACCATCTTCTGTCGCAAAGAACACAGTGTTATTATACAGGCCATCCTTGAAATATGCCTCTGCTGTCTCCATGTTGTTCGGTATGTAATAAGTCACTCCACCGTCTTCAACAGAGCTCTCATTCATTCCCTTTGCCTCAGTAAGTGCCTCAGAGAACGGGTTTACGATATTGGCAACCACAGTATCCGCACCATTTACGGCATAAAGTTTGGCATCGTAACCAGTCATCGACTTATAGTTCTCATAAGCCACATTAGAGGAACCTGAACGATAGAAAGCCTGGAGATTTAGAGCATACACTCCCTTGGGCGCAGAAGTTATCTTTTGGTATACATTGAATTTCTTCTGGTAGAACTCTGCATCGGTATGTGACTGGAATGCTGGCTTGTCGCCACTCCAACCGTCATTGTTGTTCTTGTCGTAGCTGGGGTTGGTGATAAGCGACGTCTTGTCTACGGGATTGTCGGCAGTAACCTTACCCTCTTCCACTGCAGCCAGAGCCGTCTTAACTGCCTGTATAGCAGCCTCTATCTCTTCTTTTGTGGCCTTTTCATTCAGGTAGACAGCCTTTTGAGCTGCCACATCCACGTGGCTTGCCTCGGCTTCATCAAGAAGTACCTTAAGTCCTTCGGCAACCTTGAATATTTCCAATGCCTTCTTGTATTCAGCTATTGCAGCGTCAAAGCTTTCTTTCTCCTTGGCAAACACTGCCGGGTCTACGAAATACCAATCTGCGTTTACTTTGTCCAATGGCAGGTTCCAGAACAACCTCGTCTCCTCAACATTGCCTTTCTGAGTACCATAAAAAGTTCCTGCAGTATTGCATACAGGATTTTCATTGCTAACAGATATGCGATAATAGTCACCGGCAGGGGCTATTGTCCACAATGTGTCAGCCTGGTTCTTCCAGTCCACCCATGATGCACCGTCTTCGGCAGCCCAGACCATAAGAATCTTGTTGACCAAAGCACCGTTATTGTTTTTCTCGACGGAGTCCTTGAGTATGACTGTCTTGCCGTCCCAAGCTCCCTTTGAATCGAGATGCTTGCTTACGAAAACACGATATCCCTGTTCAGAGACACTGGCACGCGTTTTCCAATCGTTTGCTCCACAGAAAAAGCCTGAGGCTTTGTTGAAAAGCAAGAGCGACTTGTCGAACTGCAGTGATGTCTTTGTCACCTGCGGATACGAAGGCAGCTGACGAACGCCGTCAACAATCTCCGCACTTGCGCCGACTGCCGCCAACACAAGTGAAGACGCTAAAAGTAAATTTTTTCCAATAAACATAGTCATGATTTTAGTTATTATGAAATATTGTTAGTGTTCTGAAGTTAGTTGGTCACATCACGTACCGCGCCATCTACAGCCGTTCAATCGGCTGTGACATTCACACCAAACCTGACCGCTTGCCAATGCAACAGGCAATGTGCTGCCAAGCTAAAGCATGATGCAGTAGTACACATTATTATATATATGCTCTGCAAAATCCAAATGCCAGGCCTTTGTCTTTAATGACTGTGCCAAGGTTGAATCCGCAGAATGGTTATCGCCACGTAATACATATTTGATTTTATATTTTATATTGTCTTTGCAAAATTATCAAGTAAAGGCCCTACAAGGGAAAATTATCATTATTTAAGGGGGCATTATCGTTAATTCCGCCATAACCATCCAGTTTTAGCGAAAAGTCATCGATATTTCCAAGCATCAAGTCAGAGGCTGTTCATGTATCATGCCACAACAACATATCCCCCTTACTCACATATTGCCAGGCGCCCATTCTGTCTTCCAACGAATCACAGGGCTGCCCTTGTCAAACTCAATAGGCAACCAAATATACCGTGCGTCGCTTGGGTACTCCGGTCGCCACACATCAGCCATGAAAATATACGAGTTGCCAACATGCAATACATATGTGCCTTGACCACCAAAAGTTTTTTCGGCTTTGGGCCCCACGCAGGGATTAGGGTGTTGCAACCATGGCCCCCAAATGTTGTCTGCCGAAAACATACGGGCTTCATTAGGATTCCAACCTGTACAGCCCGACGTTATCATCCAATACTTGCCATCCTTTTTAAATATGGCAGGTGCCTCATTCATATCCCCCGGAGCCACACGTACATATTTTCCGGTGTGAGCCGTATAATCATCTGTAAGCTCAGCCACTTGAATTGTCAGGTTATCTTCTGAGGAATAAATATGGTATGCCCGACCATCACTGTCCACATATATTGTCATGTCGCGGGCCATCTGCCCAGCCGGCAACCCATCGTGGGCCCGCATGTCACGCTTAACGAAAAGGCCTTTGACTATGGCATCGCGCCAAGCGGGTGTCCACCACTCTGTATACTTACCCAAATCAAGCGCGTCGGCCACGTCTCGGTCTGCCTGTGACATATCCATAGGCCACAAGCCTGGATTTACCCTACCGGAACGAATGAAACGAAACGGCCCAACAGGAGAGTCGCTCACGGCTACTCCATAACGAGCATCAGCATAACCGCGGCCTTTCAATTCCAGATGGAACCACATGACGAAACGACGGGTGGCTTCGTTGTAAACCACCTTGGGGCGCTCAAGAATACACCCACGCTCGATATCGTGCCCGGCCTCATCAGACACGGGGAGTGCCACGCCTTCATAAGTCCAGTCTACAAGATTCTCCGACGAATAACACGTCACACCAACCATCGCAGATGATGTGTCGTCCGACTTGTGCTCCCCATACCAATAATATTTACCGCCATGACTTATAACACAACCACCATGGGCATTGATATGAATGCCACGATTATCTTTCCATATCCGGCCCGGTTTTATTGTCTGGCCGGACACGGCAAATGGAATCATGGCCACCAAGCATACAATAACAACAGACTTAATGCTCATTGTTTCGAGGTTTAATCTTAATAATATCAGTCAGATTGAATTTGGTTTTATAGCGCATTGACATCATAGGGGCATCGTCAGTGCCCTGAAGTTTGTCCCCATAGCCAACGCTTTCGTTTTTAGCTGCGCAAAATTACCATGATAGACGCCACATGAGGGAAACTTATCATTAATTGGAGGGACGAAATAGTTAATTGGGGCACCATGGCCTTTGTTTTCAACTAAAATAGCATACAAATTACAATGGCACGGCTTCCCTCATCCCATATACATACAACCACCGCCAATCAACAGAGAATGCTGCAAACTTTCTACCTTACCCCACAAACATGATAGCACTATGTCTTTTGTATCAAGCAGGTACATTCTGCAAAATAAATGACTCAAATGTTTCGCATTGGGCTAAATTATAGTATCTTTGCATTTATATATATCAGTCAAAATGAGCAATTCGTCAATATTACCAATAATTATGTCGATATTTCTCAGCGTCACAACCATTGCGCATGGTGAGAAATATCAGATAACAACACCAATCCAAATATCTGCATTCGACACCGACGAAGCAGGATGTGTGTTCCTCGACAACGATGGCATCATGTGGATAGGTTCATGTTCGGGCCTGCTGTCTTACGACGGCTACAGTTTCCGCACATACAAGTCAGACGCTTATTCGCCCGGTATATTGCCTAACAACTATATAATGTCGCTCACAGAAGACCACGACAACAATATATGGATAGGTACGCGCGACGGGCTGGCCATCATGAACAAACGAAAAGGCACATTCAAGACATTACATTTGCCTAAAAACACTCAGCGCATCATCTACACCCTCTTCACCTCAAGCAATGGAACCGTGTGGATTGGCACAGACGGCGGCCTTACACGCTACGACAAGACTGACGGCAAATTCCACGACTACCCTTATGCAAGGAACTACAGCGTCAAATCGATTGCCGAAGACAAGAACGGAACAATATACGTTGGGACATGGATAAACGGCCTGTTCAGATTGCGCAAAGGAAGCAGCAAGCTTGAGCAGTATCCGCAGACAAACGACATGAACTCTGCCTACAAACTGCTCATAGACAGCAAGCAGCGCTTGTGGATTGGCACTTGGGGGCACGGCATAGAACTGATTGAGCATCCTGACAACATTTCGTCGCCAAGAGTGCGACGATTCAACAACGACTCCGACAATTTCAACATAATCCACGACATGCTCGAAGACAAGGCCACCGGTACCATATATACCTGCGGACGCGACGGCATAAGTATGCTCAACGAAAAAAGCGACACAAAGTTCACCAACACAGATAAGTACAAGTTCTGCAACAGCATGGCGACAGACGGCTCCGGCCACATTTACATCGGGACCATGAACGATGGAATAATACAAATACATACCACTCCACCGATGTATGAGTCATGGAAACTGGAACGGCAAAGCCACAGAAACATAAGCCACATCGAGACAATATACACCGATGATGGAAAGAAACTGTGGCTCGGCCTCAATCCGTATGGCATAGCACTGCACAACCGCACGACGGGCAAGACCCTCTACGACAGTGAAATACCCGGGCTTAACGGGGCTGGTATATTCAAGCAGGTGGTAAAGGCCGGCATATCTTCAATCTGCAAGACTGCTCAGGGGGATATATGGATGGCAAGCCGAAGCTATGGTGTCATTGTGTATGGCAAAGACGACAGAGCTCGCGTTCTAAACCACCTTAACGCTCCCAACTTCATCAAGGATGACTATGTAAATACACTATACATACAGAAAAACGGCAACATTTGGATTGGGCAACGCTCGGCCGTGAGCGTTGCTCTCCCGGGAGGGGATGGCTTGATACTCAAAATGAAAAACGGCAATGACGATTTCACCAACTGCGACGTAAGGGGCATAACCGAAGACAACAGCGGAAATATATGGATAGCCACAGAAAACGAGGGCATCATAAGGATTAGCGGCACCCCTACACAGCCCCAGACGCTGCATTTCGCCCACTATCACCCACGAAACGGAAGGTTTGCCGTGGGCGAGGCAACCACGTGCATGCAAGACTCGCACGGGCGCCTGTGGGCAATATCCAAAAGCAGCGGCCTGTTTTTATATAATGAAAAAGAAGACAGGTTTGAGCCTAAAAACAAGGAATACCATATAGGCAACGACGGCATTCTGACTATAAACGAAGACAACAAAGGCAACCTATGGCTCACAAACAACAGCGCCATGATAAAACTGTCATTCAGCAATGACAACTCAAACCTGAAACCTGACGTAGCCATATATGCCAACAATGACGGCGCTGGCCACAGACTATTCAGCCCTTACATGTGCTTCAAGCACGACTCGATGCTGCTATTTGGCAACAGAAACGGCATCATGGCGTTTTCGCCAAAGAACCTGATGACCCATCAGGGCAAATGGCAGCCTAAGCTCATAATATCAGACATAGTAATCGACAACACCCCACTGGCGCAAGTAGAGGCCAGACTAAGGGAAACAATATCGCCGGACATGCCCGTATTCACACGCAAGTTGACCATACCGGCAACAGTTGGCAAGTTCTCTATCGAATTTTCACTGCTCACATATTTCAACCAGGAACAAAACAGATATGCATACAAACTCGAAGGCTACGACCAAGAGTGGCACTATGGCGATGCGTCACAACACAGCGCACAGTATAAAGACCTGCCTCCGGGATCATACACATTCAACCTGAAAGCATCTGACAGTTTCGGCCATTGGCAACAACTGCCATATGGAATCAAGGTAAAGGTATTGCCTCCGTGGTATCTGTCGTGGTGGGCCTTCACGCTATACATTATTATATTGGCAGGAGTGGTGTTTGCCTGCATCGAATGGTACAAGAACCACCTTAAGACGAAAAACAGACTGCAGATGTCGGTGGTGTTTACCAACATTACCCACGAACTGCTCACACCGCTAACAGTCATCTCGGCCGCTGTCGACGAAATAAAGGCCAAGGCTCCTCAGTATGTCAATGACTATGGCCTGATACACAACAACATAAACAGGCTCACGCGACTGCTGAGGCAGATACTGGAGGTCAGGAAGTCGCAGGCTGGACAGTTGAAACTGAAGGTGAGCAAAGGCGACTTGGCCGGCTTTGTAGAACAAGAATGCGATAACATCAGGCCAATGGCAAGCGCACGCGGACAGAAACTAATTGTCAACAACAACGGCCTCAGCCAGAAAGACGTATGGTTCGACCCAGACAAGATAGACAAGATAATATATAATCTTGTATCGAACGCCATAAAATACAACAAAGACAATGGCCTTGTAACGGTGACGCTCACCATGGAAAAAAACACAGCCATACTGGAAGTGAAAGACGAAGGCATTGGCATTTCAAAAGACAAGATAAAAAACCTGTACAGCAGGTTTCTCGACGGTGACTACAGACGAAAAAACACAACAGGCACAGGCATAGGCCTGTCGTTAACCCACGACCTCGTCAAACTGCACCATGGTAGCATCGACTGCCATAGTGTGGTTGAACAGGGAACTGTTTTCACCGTAAGGATACCGACAGACAAGAAGCAGTATGCAAAAGAAGAAACGGAAGAGATGAACAGCAACGACATGATAGGCCCGTACGTAACGGAAATAGACAGCACACAACATCGAACAAGCGGATTCTCACACAGTGTTGACGACGACCATAGGTTCAAGATTCTAATTGTTGAGGACAACGAGGAACTACTCGAGCTCATGCAACGGCTATTAAGCAAAAAATACACGACATATACGGCAAAAAACGGGAAGCAGGCGCTTAACACTATTTGCCGCAAGGAACTTGACGTTGTTATATCAGACGTCATGATGCCGGTCATGGACGGAATGGAACTGACACGCGAGATAAAGAAAAGCAACGAGTTCAGGCAATTGCCAGTCATATTGCTTACAGCCAAGATACGAGAAGAAGACAGGTACAAGATATTTGAAACGGGAGCCGACGACTACATCACAAAGCCATTCAAACTTGACGAGCTGTTGCTGAGGGTTGACAACATAATATCAAACCGAATAAGAATAAAAGAACAGCTGACACGAAACACGGATTCAACTGCCAACGAACAGCACTACAGCAACCCTGAATATGCCTTTGTGCAGAAAGCCACAGAGTGCGTTAAAGCCCACATCAACGACTTTGATTACGACAGGGAGACTTTTGCAAGTGACATGTGCGTCAGCTCATCCACCCTTTACAATAAGCTGAAGGCCATCACCGGTTACAATGTCTCGGGATTCATCACCAACATACGCCTGAAGGAGGCGTGCCGGATAATAAAGCAAAACCCAAACATGACCATCACCGAGCTATCGCTGAAGGTGGGGTTCAACACATCAAAATATTTATCGAGGTGCTTCAAAAAGGAGTATGGAATGACTATCAAAGAATATGTAGGCAGCTTAACGGCAGATAGCAATACGGAAAGACGTGAATCTGAGTAATGATATCATGCTAATGTATGGCAAGGCAGCCTTAGCGGCAATGGCCTGACTTGATGCCGCAATTTGCGGCATCAAGTCAGCAGAGCCCCAATATTGCCTCATGTCATCCCAACCAATAGGCATCATGACAAAGCACCGAATATCCAGCCGGAAAGAGTGGCCATCACGATGACCAATGCAACATACACTGCCGTTTTCCTCAACCCCATCACCTGATTGATGACAAGCATGCTCGGCAACGACAACGACGGCCGGCCAGGAGCAATGCCAATGCAGGGCCATCGCCCATGCCAGAGGCCAGAAGTCCCTGAATTATAGGCTCTTCGGTAAGTGTGGCAAAATTCATGAACGCCCCGGCAAAACCGGCCAAGAAGTTCGAGAGGAGCGAATTGCCGCCTACCGCCCCGCTGTATCCACTCGTTGTGCACAATGCCTGCAATGGATGTGGCATCGTGGGTTGAGCCAAGCAGTGAAGTAGCAAAAAGTATGAACCAGTTCATTTCCGTCTACCCTAACCCAATCAGGAAAAAAGGCAGAAAGCCGGCGACAAACAGCCGGGCCATAGCCAGCAACACAAAGCCACCGCGCGGCTTGCTGTAACGGCATGAGCAGAAAGGAAAACGCGCCCCGCGGGTGTGGCACAGGCCGCCCTGCCGCAAGGGCAGCAACAGGGTGAAAAGAGCTCGTAGGCAAGAAAAATAAAGAGATTTATTTCAAAATCTCCGGTTAATTTGTTACTTTTGCAAATAAGAGTCGGCGGCGGCCCCTGCATGGCTTGGGGGTCGCACGCCATCCGGACGCCCGGCAATGCAGCATGCAGGCATGTACAGATTCGTGCCAAACGGCAAGCCTCGACATGCAGCCAACTATTCATGCCCTACCCCACACAACCACATCCACGGGCAAAACAGGCCGAACGGCAATGCAAAACGGCATGAACGGCGGTGCCAAACGGCACGTATCGCATTGCGAAACGGGCCGTTTGACAAACCGGCCCAGCAACAGCGGCTTCACACCATGGGCCAGAGGGCAAAACAGGCATGGCCCGGCCAAGGCCAACGGTCGGCAGACAACGGCACGAAAAGTCCGCAACCGACTGACAACAAGCAACATAAACCAAAACAAGGAAATAAATCATATCAACATGAAGACAAGAAAACTATTAGTAGCACTTATCGCCACTCTGTGCTTTCCTGCCACCGCGACAATGTCATTGGCAAAGAAAAAAGCAGAAATGACAAGTTATCTGTTTGCATACTTCACAGGCAACGCCCCCGAACAGGAACAAATATGCTTCGCCATCAGTGACGACGGGTTCAACTATACACCGCTTAACGGCGGACGCCCCATCATCAGCAGCGACACGATAGCACTGAGCAAGGGCGTGCGCGACCCGCACATACTGAGAGCCGACGACGGCACTTTCTACATGGTTGCCACCGACATGCGCTGCTCGTTGGGCTGGACAAGCAACCGCGGCATAGTACTGATGAAATCGAACGACCTGATTCACTGGGAGCACCACACCGTACACTTCCCCGAAAGATTCAAGGGCACCGAATTTGCCAACGTCACCCGGGTGTGGGCCCCGCAGACAATATATGACAAGTCTGCCGGAAAATACATGGTTTACTTCTCGCTCCTTACAGACGACAAGTCGATACCGTACGACAAGGTTTACTATTGCTACGCCACTCCCGACTTCAGCGGACTGGAAGGCACGCCCAAAGTGCTGTTCGACTATAAGGAAGCCACCATCGACACCGACATCGTTGAAGACGAGAACGGCACCTACCACCTGTTTTTCAAGACCGAGAAGGCCGGCCAGCACAAGGGCATACGCAAATACACCTTCACCGACCTGCACTCTCCCGACACATGGAAGCTGCGCCCGGGGTTCTGCGAGATAACCAAGAGCGACGTCGAAGGCTCGTGCGTATTCCCGCTTATACAGGGCGGATGGTGCCTCATGTACGACTGCTACCGCGACCACAACTACCAGTTTGCAAAGAGCTCAGACCTCAACACGTTTGAATATGTGCAGGACAGCGAGACGCGCGGCGCCTTCACGCCCCGTCACGGCACAACCATACAGATAACAAAGAAAGAACGCAAGCGCCTTGTCAAGGCATTCCCCATAAACAACAAATAACAAGCATCAACCATGTACTTCACCGGAGTTATCATAGCCGTCAGCACATTCTTGATTATTGGCATTTTCCACCCCATAGTGATAAAGACCGAGTATTACACAGGCACCCGGCTGTGGTGGGTGTTCCTTGTGCTCGGGCTCGCGTCTGTAGCAGCCGCCCTGTTTATAGAAAACGTCATCGTTTCGTCAATATTCGGCGTTGTCGGAGCTTCGTTCCTTTGGTCGATAGGCGAATTGTTCGACCAGCGCAAACGGGTGCTGAAGGGCTGGTTCCCCATGAACCCCAAGCGCAAACACGAATACGGCAAGCAATGAAGACAATCCTGTTGCAGGTGGGAAAGACCACCGACAAGCATTTCCTGGCCGGCATCAACGACTATGCCGAACGCATCAGCCACTACATGCCCATGGAAACGGTGACCATAGCAGAGACCAAGAACACCAAGAGCCTGACTGTGGAACAGCAGAAAACGATAGAAGGCGAACAAATACTCAAGCAAGTGCGTCCGACGGACACGCTGGTGCTTCTCGACGAGCACGGCAGTGAGTTTACGAGCCTTCAGTTTGCGGCGTGGCTCGAAAGGCAACGCAACTCGGCCAAGCGTCTCATTTTGGCCATAGGCGGCCCCTACGGCTTCTCAAAACAGGTGTACGACAGGGCCAACGACAAGATATCGCTGTCGAGGATGACGTTTTCGCACCAGATGATAAGGCTAATCATAAGCGAACAGCTATACAGGGCGTGCACTATAATAAAAGGAGAGCCATACCACCACGAATGAGCCCAACGGACAGAACAACTGCAGGCCAAAAGCAATATATGTGGCATTTTTACTATAAAACAGAAAAAATAATTGCAAAATAATTTGGACAATCCAAATTAATGTGTTACCTTTGCACCCGCAAAACCAACATTGGTACCTTGGCCGAGCGGTTAGGTAACGGTCTGCAAAACCGTGTAGAGCAGTTCGACTCTGCTAGGTACCTCAACAAAAAGGATGTCCTTCTTTGGGCATCCTTTTTTGTTGCGCAACGCCAAGCCACCACCTGTGGCCACGGAAAAGCCCATAGCAGGCGGCAGGCAAGACACCGGCAGGCGGGCCGCGGAAAGACAGGAGGATGACCGGAAAAAACAAAAACGCCCCCCACTTCACAGTGGGAGGCATTACTCAATAGGTATTAGCCGTTTTAAGGTAAAAAGATTGTATTCAGGATAACGGTGGCAAAGGTAGCTATTTCTGACTTCCTGTGCAAATTATTTTTTATGTTATATAACACATTTCCGTATTTTCTTCATTTTTATCCAATAAAAGAAGTATTTTCCATAGGCCAAGGCCACAAAACAAGGGTGACGAGATTACAATTTGCTCATTATTGCGCAACAACAAGCACAAGCATCGCCCAACCATCATGACTATGCTGCCGAACCACACCCGAAGCCAATCGGCAACCTATGTCAACTCTTATCAATTTCGCCTTACATTCATAGATGATTTATTTGGATGTTTAAGAATAAATTACTACCTTTGCAAATGTTTAAAACAACGTTTCCATCCGCGAAACGCTTCTACCTCAATTTTTCACAAGCAAACAAGATTATACTAAATAATAGTATGTATACAAAAGAAGAACTAGAATCGATGGATACCGTCCAACTGATGGGTATCGCAGAGCAATTGGGCATCAAAGTTTCACCAGACGACGAGCTTGAGACCGTGGTTTATTCCATCTTGGATAAAGCCGCAGAAGAAAGTGCCATGAATTCGACAGCCGCACCAAAGCGAAAGAGAACAAGAATAGTAAAAAAAGATACGAACAAGGTTTACACTGTCAACGGCAAGGACGGCGAAAACTTCGACTTGAAAAACAAACAAAGCAAAGCCGCCGAGTCAAAACCGGCTTCGCTTTTCAATGACCTGCCGGCAATACCAGCACCAGAAGAACACAACGAACCGGCAGAAGAGGCTCCTGCTGAACCCGTTAAAGCGCCCGCCAAAAGCAAAGCGGCCAAGGCCAGCAAGGAAATAGCGCAGGAAACGGCAAAAGAAGAAGCCGTTGAGCCTGTGACGGAAAGCGCAGAAGAGCCGGTTGAAGAGGTTGCCCAAGAAAACGAAACCAACGACGACATACAGTGCGCTGTGCCGGAAGCCGCCTTCGGCAGCGCCGACAATGCAGACGAAACGCCCGCCGACAAAAGCCTGATAGCACAGCTTCAGGAGAAGATGACGCAGCGCAACCAAGAGGACGAAGCAAAAACGGAATTCAGCCCCACAGGGGTTTGGGATGGCGACCCGGGAGACGGAACGGACTTTATCACTGTTGTCGACCTGCCGATAGAAGACCAGGGAGCCATGCCGACACTTGACATATTCGACAGGCCCACCATGCAACAACCCGACCTTGAATACCAACACGCCCAGCAACAGACTGGAATGCAGAAGCCCGCCTTTGATTTCGCAGACATAATAAGCGGCAACGGCGTGCTTGAAGTGCTTTCCGACGGATACGGATTCTTGCGTTCAAGCGACTACAATTACCTCTCGTCACCCGACGACATATATGTATCACCACAGCAGATAAAGAAATACGGACTGAAAACAGGCGATGTCGTGGACTGCACCGTGCGCCCGCCACACGACAACGAAAAGTATTTTGCGCTTAGCACCGTGCGCACAATCAATGGAAGAAACCCCGCAGAAGTGCGCGACCGCGTGGCCTTCGAGCATCTGACCCCACTCTTCCCCGACGAGAAATTCAAGCTTTGCGGTGACAAAGCCACCACAAACCCAAGCGTACGCATAGTAGACCTGTTCTCGCCTATAGGCAAAGGGCAGCGCGCCCTCATCGTGGCACAGCCCAAAACGGGTAAGACCATCCTCATGAAAGACATAGCCAACGCCATTGCCGCCAACCATCCGGAGGCATACCTGATGATGCTTCTCATCGACGAACGCCCCGAGGAGGTGACCGACATGAGCCGCACGGTAAATGCAGAAGTGATAGCCTCGACCTTCGACGAGCCGGCAGACCGCCATGTTAAGATTGCCGGCATCGTGTTGGAAAAAGCCAAGCGCATGGTGGAATGCGGTCACGACGTGGTGATCTTCCTCGACTCCATCACCCGCCTCGCCCGCGCTTACAACACAGTGAGCCCAGCCAGTGGCAAGGTTCTCACCGGAGGTGTCGACGCCAACGCCCTCCAAAAGCCCAAGAGATTCTTCGGAGCAGCCCGCAACATAGAGAATGGCGGCTCGCTGACAATTATTGCCACAGCGCTGATTGACACCGGCTCGAAGATGGACGAGGTCATTTTCGAAGAGTTCAAGGGCACCGGCAACATGGAATTGCAGCTTGACCGCTCGCTGAGCAACAAGAGAATATTCCCCGCTGTCAACCTTGTGCAGTCAAGCACTCGCCGCGACGACCTGCTGCAAGACCCGACCACACTCAACAGGATGTGGGTATGCCGCAAGTTCATCAGCGAGATGAACCCGATAGAAGCCATGAACACTGTGCGCGACAGGCTCATACAGACAAGAAGCAACGAGGAATTCCTCTTGTCGATGAATGCCTGACGCCGGCTGAAACATCAATAATCTCAATCCATGACCATACGTCAAGCCCGCCCCGGTGGGCTTTCGTGTGGTCTTTTTTTAAATGGAAGGATACATAGTCATTAAGAAAAGGACATTCTTCGCAGCAGTTGCAGCACTCGCAGTAGCCGCAACTGCCGTCCTTACATGGCATTTTGGCATATTCGGCGGCATAGAAAAGTCCATGCCGCAAACGGCCATCCGCTCTTACAACACGCTTTCGGCAGATGGCAACAACATCCTCTATTTCACAGGCATCAGCAACGACTCAACACTGACGGGCATCACGTTTGACAGCAAAACCATAATGTTTGGCAGTGCAACCGCTCCGTATGCCAGCGAACTGCGCGCCATAATCAGGCACAGCAAAGACAGCCTGGAAAACAGGATTGCGTTTCTCGAGGCCACCATGGACGAAATGGGATACTACCTGAAGGTGCACGGTGTGCAAGACGAAGGCTACGACATGGTGGCCGGACACTACACGGCGACAGAGAAAGAAATAGCCTCGCTTAGGCAACTGGCCGACGCCCTTGAGTCGATAGGCCCAAAGGCAAAAGTAAAAGTCGACCACACCTGCATCCAAAAAGCCCAGGCCAGGCCAGGAAAGCCCAAGGAAGTGTTTGTGGCATGCAACGGCGGAAGATGGAAAAACGGCATCTGGCTCAAGGTGCCAAACGAAGGACGTGGCATAGGCACCGACTCGGCAGGAAGAATAATTTCTGGCGTTTGGAAGGCAGACACCCTGACCACAGGGCTTCGAAGCGACACCTCCGGCATCTACCGAGGATTGTTTTCGGCAGGGCTCGACGCCCACGGGCACGGCACTTACACCCGTCACAACGGCACTTACTATGAAGGGCACTGGAAAGGCGACAGCCGCAACGGTTTCGGATTTTCCGTAGACAGCGAGAGGCTCAGGGCCGGAGAGTGGCAGGCCGATGTCTATCGGGGCGAAAGGCTGAACTACACGTCGGAAAGAATATACGGCATAGACATATCCCGTTACCAGCACGGACGCGGAAGGCGCTACTACCCAATACATTGGGGCAAGCTGCGCATAACCGACCTCGGGCGGATAAGCACGAAGAAAATAAGCGGCACCGTCGACTATCCAGTGTCTTTCATATACATAAAATCAACCGAAGGCACCTCGATACGCAACAGATACTACAGGGCCGACTACCTGCAGGCACGAAAGCACGGCATACACTGCGGCGCATACCATTTCTTTTCGACCAGAAGCACGGCACAGGCACAGGCCAGGCACTTCATACGCAACTCGTGCTTCAGGAGCGGCGACCTGCCTCCGGTGCTCGATGTTGAGCCTACCGAGAGGCAGATAGCAGCAATGGGAGGCATCGACAAACTGTTCGCCAGCGTCAGGACGTGGATGAACATTGTAAGGAGGCACACCGGGGTAAGGCCGATACTGTATGTCAGCCAGTCGTTCGTCAACAAGCACCTCAACCGTGCACCCGACATAAAGAAGAACTACAACATCTGGATAGCCCGCTACGGGGAATACAAGCCCGACATTAAGCTTGTGTACTGGCAGCTGTGCCCCGACGGCAGGGTGGACGGAATACACGGCGAGGTCGACATTAACGTATTCAATGGGTATCATGAACAGTTTGACAGATTCCTCAAGAAAGAGCTCATCAAGTAACCCTCTGACTCACAGAGTGATTATAGCGCTGGGGTCGAACGCCGACCATGAGGCAAACCTAAACAGGGCACTCACACTGATTGGCGGCGTGGTGGACATCAGCAGGCAGGCACCAGCCATATGGACCGAACCCGTGGGCAAGGCTGCGGGCATGTTCCTAAACAGCATGGTTGCCGGACAGACAAGCCTGACGCTGGACGAACTGACAGAGGCAACCAAGCTGATGGAAGCCCTATGCGGGCGTTCGGCGCAAGGAACCGCAGCCGGAAGAATCGACATCGACATCGACATCCTCGACTACGACGGCCTCAGGCTGCACCCCGACGACTGGAACAGAAGCTACATAAAACAATTAATGAAACATATATGAACAGATTATTATGCACCATCGCCATGGCGGCATTGATGTGCGCCAACGCCACGGCACAACAATTCGACAAGTTTTTCGCAGACAGCACACTGAGGCTCGACTACATCTTTGCCGGCGAAACATCGCGCCAGGCAATATACGTAGACGGACAATGCCTCATACCGCGATGGGACGGGCGCAGGCAACGGCTGGACGAACTGCCCGTGGCCGGCAACGGACAGATTACCGTAAAAGACAAAGGCAGCGGACAGGTGATTTACCGCCACTCGTTCTCCACGCTGTTCCAGGAGTGGCTGGCAACGGCCGAGGCAAAGCACACGAGCAAGTCGTTTGAAAACGTCTTCCTCGTGCCCTACCCCAGGCAGGCTGTCGACATCACTGTAGAACTGCGCGATTACCACAACCGCATCACGGCGTCGCTAACACACACCGTTGACCCGGCCGACATACTGATACGCCGCATTGGCTTTGAACACGTTACACCATACCAGACAATCCAGAAAGCAGCCGACACCACACGGTGCATACACATAGCCTACGTGGCCGAGGGATACCGCTCTGACGAGATGGAAGCATTCTTGAACGATGCAAAAGACGCCACCGAGGCCCTGTTTGCCCACGAACCGTTCAAGCAGTTGCGCAACCGCTTCAACATTGTGGCCGTCATGTCGCCTTCTGCCGACAGCGGCACAAGCGAACCGGCCAACGGGATTTGGAAAACCACGGCACTGAGCTCGCACTTTGACACGTTCTACAGCGACCGCTACCTGACCACACTCAACATAAAAGACCTGCACGACAAACTTGCAGGCACGCCCTACGAACACATCATCATCCTTGTGAACACTGCCAAATATGGCGGTGGCGGCATTTACAACTCCTACAACCTGTCGTACACCCGAGGCAACCAATTCAAGCCGGTAGTGGTGCATGAGTTCGGGCACAGCTTCGGAGGACTGGGCGACGAGTATGAATATGGCAACGACGACCCCATGTATTTCCCCGACACAGAGCCGTGGGAGCCCAACCTCACCACCAAGCACAACTTCAAAGGCAAATGGGAGAATCTGATAAAGCAGGGCAAGGCATCGCTCATCGAGGGTGGAGGTTACCAGAAGCAAGGCGTTTTCAGAGGTGTGGAAAAATGCCGCATGCGCACCAACGACGTGCCCGACTTCTGCGCCGTATGCCAACAGGCCCTTACAAGGATGATTGATTTCTACACAAAATAGTACGTGGGCATTGAGGCAGTGCCTGCCTCGAAGTCAATGGCAGCGTGTCACATCATTTCAACGCCCTTGGAGGCGCACAGTCAACGACATGAGGCCAATGTGCACGACAAGCCGTTCGGCATAATGAAACAGGCCGTTTCACAAAGCATTATGTGCCGTTTTGCAATGCAAAACGGCACATAATGCAATACATTGTAAACCAACGGATTAGGCACCCACGGCCATGACGGCCCGGCATTTGGCCACCGCCGCATCAGTCAACTACCGTGAAGGCTGTCACTTCGCGGCGTCCTCGCCTTCTTCGGGCAGCATCTTCACATTCCGCATCTCGCGCAATATGCGTTGCTTACGCCGCTTGACATACGGGCTTGGGGCACCCGAGTCATATTTAAGCGGGTTGGGCAACGTGGCAGCAATCAGCGCGCACTGCCCCTTGGTGAGCTCACTGGCCCGGCAACCGAAATGCCGCTCGGCCACCGCGTCGGCCCCGTAAATGCCATCGCCCATCTCAATTGAGTTCAAGTAAACCTCCATTATGCGCTGCTTGCTCCACATAAGCTCAATCAGTGCGGTGAAATAAGCCTCCAAGCCCTTGCGCACCCAAGTACGCCCGGGCCACAGAAACACATTCTTCGCCGTCTGTTGCGATATGGTGCTGGCCCCAAGCTTACGCTTGCTGCCGCTGCGCATGTTGTGCTTGGCGGCATTCTCTATGGCCTTGAAGTCGAAACCGTGGTGCACAAGGAATCGCTGGTCTTCGCTGGCCATCACCGCTTGAGGCAGATAAGGAGAAATCTCGTCAAGCGAAACCCACCTGTGGTGCAGGCGCAGTTCCTCCCCCCTGCCCCCCTGCTGCACAAGCCTGATGAACATTAGCGGAGTGAAATAAACCGGAAGAAAACGAAGCAGGACAACAGAAAGAATGGTGGTGCCGAAAAAGGCAACCACCATCCACTTCAATATAGAGCGTATTTTCTTCAGAATAAACATCCCGACAAAATACTATCTTACTGCAATGTCCCGTTCTCTGCAGCCTGAATCATTGCCTGGCTGGCATACATGTACACTTCCACGCGGCGGTTCTGCTGGCGACCGGCAGCCGTAGAGTTGTCGGCAACAGGGTTTGATGAGCCCTGGCCCTCGATGGTCTTGATCTGTGCAGACGACACACCGCAGCTCTTCAGGTAGTTGGCAACGCTCGTGGCACGGCTTACAGAAAGCGGCTGGTTGATGCCGTCGTTGCCCGTGTTGTCCGTATGGCCATAGATGGCGATGTCACAATTCTTATTGTTGTTGAGCACTGTGGCAAACTTTGCGAGCGATGTCTTGGCGGCAGCGTTCAGGTCTGACTTGTTGGTAGCGAACAGAATGCCAGAGTCGAAGGTCACCTTGACGGCGTCAAGTCCGTTGGCATCCTTAACCTCCTGAACCTGGGCGTTCTCCACCTGCTCAGCCTCGGCCTTCACCTTGTCCATGTGCTTGCCTATGATAGCTCCGGTTCCGGCACCTACGGCAGCACCTACGGCAGCACCTACAGCTGTGTTTCCGGCCAGCTTACCAACGATGGCACCCAGCACGGCGCCGCCTCCGGTACCAATGGCTGCACCCTTTTGAGTGTTGTTACATCCGGCAAAGACAATGCCTAAGCACAGGATTAATGTAAATACTTTAAGTTTTCTCATTGTGGTATAATTTTGATTGTTGAACATAAAATTCGATATGCAAAGGTAATCTATTTATTGATATTCCACCACATTTCCAAGTTTTTTTTGTAATTTTGCAGTCAAAAAATATTAAATATACTGTTTTGATATGGCTAAAGAATTGAAGGATTTAACTAAACGGGCTGACAACTATAGCCAGTGGTACAACGACCTTGTCGTGAAAGCCGACCTCGCAGAGCAGGCCGCTGTAAGGGGCTGCATGGTAATCAAGCCATACGGCTACGCAATATGGGAAAAGATGCAGCATCAGCTGGACTTGATGTTCAAGCAGACAGGCGTGCAAAACGCATACTTCCCGCTCCTGATACCAAAGTCTTTCCTGTCTAAAGAAGCCGAACACGTTGAAGGTTTTGCCAAGGAATGCGCCGTAGTGACCCACTACCGCCTCCGTGCCAAAGAAGACAAGAGCGGAGTTGAAGTAGACGCCGCCGCCCGTCTGGAAGAAGAATTGATTATCCGCCCCACCTCAGAGACCATAATATGGAATACATACAAAAACTGGATACACTCTTGGCGCGACCTGCCACTGCTGTGCAACCAGTGGTGCAATGTAATGAGATGGGAGATGCGCACGCGCCCATTCCTGCGCACAAGCGAATTCCTGTGGCAGGAAGGCCACACCGCGCACGCCACCCGCGAGGAAGCCGAAGCCGAGGCACAGCAGATGCTGAAGGTATATGCCGACTTCGCGGAGAACTGGATGGCCGTCCCCGTGCTTCAAGGCGTGAAGAGCGAGACCGAGCGCTTCGCCGGAGCGCTGGACACTTACACCATCGAGGCGATGATGCAAGACGGCAAGGCCTTGCAGAGCGGCACGAGCCACTTCCTCGGCCAGAACTTTGCCAAGGCGTTCGACGTTACCTTCCTGAACAAGGACAACAAGCCGGAGTACGTCTGGGCCACCTCGTGGGGTGTGTCGACACGACTCATTGGAGCCCTCATCATGACCCACTCCGACGACAACGGACTGGTGCTTCCGCCGAAACTGGCCCCCATACAGGTGGTTATCATACCCATAACAAAGGGAGCCGACCAGCTGGCCGCAATCACCGAGAAGCTTACACCGGTAATAAACGCACTGCGCGAGAAAGGCATCAGCGTGAAATACGACGACACAGACAACAAGCGTCCGGGCTTCAAGTTTGCCGACTATGAGCTGAAGGGCGTGCCCGTAAGGCTGGCAATGGGTGGCCGCGACCTGGAGAACGGCACGATAGAACTGATGAGGCGCGACACGCTCGAAAAGGAAACACTGCCACTTGAGGGCATCGTGGAGCACATAACCACCCTGCTCGACGACATCCAGAAGAACATATTCGAGAAAGCAAGGGCATTCCGCGACGCTCACGTATATGAATGCGACAATTACGAAGAGTTCAAGGAGCGCATCAAGGACGGCGGTTTCTTCCTCTGCCATTGGGACGGCACGGCCGAGACCGAGGCAAAGATAAAAGAAGAGACACAGGCCACAATACGCTGCGTCCCGTTCGCTTACGAGCAGACTCCGGGCGTCGACATGGTGAGCGGCAAGCCGGCGAAATGCCGTGTCATCATAGCAAGGAGCTACTGACAACCGCCACAGGCTGCAACATAGCCAGAGGCGAAGTAACAAAGGGGATTGGAATGGCTTCCAATCCCCTTTTTCTATTCTCCGGGCGGCCTGTGCCTGCCACGTCATGCGTCAGTGGTTGACACCGTAACCAAACAAGGCGAAGTCGCCCTTGAGCGGGTCGTCGGGAAATATCTCGGCCATCTTCGAGGTCAGTTTCCTCGCCGCCGACATCGAAGCCGCCTTGCTGGAGAGCAGCCCAAGCCTGACCGCTTCCTGCACCACATGCGTATCCATGGGCATTATAAGCGTTCGCTTATCTATGAAATGCCCCCACAGGCCCAAGTCGACAGGCGAGCCATCGCGCACCATCCACCTTAGGAACATGCACACGCGCTTGCAAGCCGACTTAGTGTCTTTTGGAATGATTACCTCTATGTCCTTTGAGGCAAAATACCCGCATATAGCCACCACTGCCGAATAACCGTCGGTGGCATTGCGCTCCACAAACCTGCCTATCGACCCATGCTCCAAGAGCATGTCCCTAAGGGCATGAAGAAAGCGGTTCATCGTGTGGAATGTATACAAGCGGTAATAGCATCTGGAGTCATCGTCGGGTATGTCTGCCGAAAAGTTGCCAGACACCACCCAGTCGTACACTTCGCCATGAGCACAATCGAGCACATACTGGATTTTCGGGAAAAACTGCTTCCTGCTGCCATAGCTAAGGCACGACGCTATGAAAGCCAGCGTCTCCCTGTTCAGGTCGCCGTCAACCTTATGCATGAAACAGCTCGGGTCGGCCGGAAGGAAGTCGGGGGTCTCATACCGTCTGGCATATTCCGCCAGGAGTTGCTTTACATCTTCCATATCTTGAAAACAGCGAAAAAGGGCACTGAGAACCCTCACAGCTCCCAATGCCCACATTAACTATAAAAAATAATTCCTATCTTGATGCACTGAAATTACAGTATTGTCTTGACGGCCTCAAGCATACCCTTCTCCTGGATGAGGTCAAGATACTGCTTGACAAGACCGTTGAGGCCCTTGATTTCGTTGAGGTCCTCGTTCCAGATGAACGTAGCGCCGAGCACACCGTCGGTAACCTTCTGCGTGTCTCCCGTTGCCCAGAGTTCCTTGAGCAAGTCCATGATCTCCGGAGAGTCGTTGGGCACAATCTCGGTTCCGTCCTCACGCTTGCCTCCCTTATAGTAAGTGATGATTGCAGCAAGCCCGAACACGAGGCCCTTTGGCAGCTCACCCTTGCGCTCGAGGTATGTCTTGACACCTGGCAGGTCGCGGGCGCAGAACTTGGGGAACGAGTTAAGCATGATGCTCGTCACCTGGTGGTCTACATACGGGTTGTCGAAACGCTCCAATACGTCCTTTGCAAACTTCTCAAGCTCCTCCATCGGCAGGTCAAGAGTCTGCATTAGCTCGTCAAACTGCACCTTGTGTATATACTTGCCGATGACCTCGTGGTTGCAGGCATCGCGCACGATGTTGACCCCGCTGAGGAAAGCCACAGGCGAAAGCACCGTGTGAGGGCCGTTGAGCAATGTCACCTTGCGCTTGTGGTAAGGCTCCTCCGACGGAACGAAGAGCACGTGCAACCCGGCCTTGTCGGCAGGGAACTCGTTGGCAACCTCCTTCGGAGCCTCGATAACCCACAGGTGAAAGTTCTCGGCCTGAACCACAAGGTTGTCGCGATAGCTTATCTTCTCCTGAATCTCGGCAATCTCCTTGCGCGGGAATCCGGGCACAATCCTGTCTACGAGTGTGGCGTAAACGCCGCAACTGTTGTCGAACCACTCCTTGAACTCCTTCGGCAGCTTCCACAGCTCGATATATTTGTTGATGCAATCCTTGAGCACATGGCCGTTGAGGAAAATCAATTCGCAGGGGAATATGATGAGTCCCTTGGTCGGGTCGCCGTTGAAAGTCTGCCAGCGGCGATAGAGCAGCTGCACGAGCTTTCCGGGATAAGATGCTGCCGGCGCGTCGTCGAGCTTGCACGACGGGTCGAAAGCAATTCCGGCCTCGGTTGTGTTAGAGATTACGAAACGCATCTCAGGCTGGTCGGCCAATGCCATGAATGCCTGATTCTGTGTGTATGGATTAAGCGCACGGCTAACCACGTCGATACGCTCGAGCGTGTTGACAGGCTGTCCATTCTCGCGGCCCTGCAGGTTGACATGGTACAGGCAGTCCTGGCCGTTGAGCCAGTCGACCATTCCATGCTCCAGCGGCTGAACAATAACCACAGAACCATTGAAGTCGGTCTTCTGATCCATGTTCCAGATAATCCAGTCAACAAAAGCACGGAGGAAATTGCCCTCACCAAATTGGATTACCTTTTCGGGCATAACGCTCTTGGGCGCAAAATGTTTGTTTAATGGTTTCATAATAATGTATTATAATTTTGTTCTTGTTGCGTATTGCAAAGATACGGCGTTTTTGGCATTCATGCAAATAATTGGGATAATATTTATAACGTAAAGGTTTACGTTGGCGGGCACGCACCGCCACAACGGCCATACCCCCTTGCCGAGGATGCCGCGCAACAGCACACACCATGCCAATCGCAACCGGCCGCCGACATCCGGGATAAACATTCCGACGTTGTAAGCAACAGGGCGAACAAAACGAAGCATCGGGAGCCGTCGAAGCACAAACATGGTTGCACCAGCACACAAGGCATGCCTCACGGGACATGGCGAAACGTCCGATGATGACGCAAAAAGCAGCGCTCGCCCCACAGGGCGCCACCGGCCGATGACGCATGGCGCGCCACAAGACAGCTGCCGCCTACGTGTGCATGGGCAGAACGGCCCGTTCGGCACCACGACACGGGCCGTTTGGCAATGCAAAACGGCCCATATCAGAACCCCAAATGGGCCATTTCTTCGACCGACTCAGCATCGATGCACCAACCGGCTGGCACCCAGCGGGTTAGCACAAAAGCAAATCCAACAGGCCGATTGTGACATTGCGCGCAACCAGGCCAGCCGACCGCAGCGCCTCCAACCATGCAACACCCCCACCCACGGGGTGAACCTGCAGGAAAGGTCGCGGCCGCCGGCTGCCGACGATGGCACCGGCATGCAACGACAACAATAAAGACACATTGCCCACGCACACCAAGTGGCAGGCAACAGGCCCCCACAGCCATCCAGCCGCCTGCCGTCATAGCAGCCAACTGATGGCAAGCAACGTGGCCACATGGCAAAGAGTAAACTATTTTCACAGGCCAAACCCGTAGTCCACGGGCATGAATCTCACCGAGCGCCACATGGCCGAAGCCCATTAAGCCATAGCTGCCTGCCAGCCAGAAAAGGCGGAGCACCGGCGCCATGCGCCGGAGTCCGCCTCTACTATCATTCATCAAATTGCTTATCCGCATTCTTACATGGCAAAGGCATTGAAGCCTCCGTCGACAACAGCCACCGTACCTGTGACAAACTTTGCCGCATCGCTCATCAGGTAGTGTATGGTGCCGCACAGCTCCTCGGGCTCACCCATACGCCCGAATGGCGTCTGGCGTATCACGTCCTGGCCTCGCTGGGTGTAAGAGCCGTCAGGATTGGTCAGAAGCGAGCGGTTTTGCTCGGTGATGAAGAAGCCCGGGGCAATGGCATTGACGCGTATGCCCTCGCCAAACTTCTTGGCACACTCTGTGGCCATGAAGGCCGTGAAGTTGCTAATACCGGCCTTTGCGGCGGCATAGCCGCACACGCGTGTCATCGGGCGGAAGGCAGCCATCGACGAGAAATTGATAATCGAGCCTTTGCCCTGGGCCACCATCGGCTTCAGAAACACCTGTGTGGGTATAACCGTACCGGTGAGGTTGAGCTCGAGCACCGTCTGGAACTGTGTTGGCTCGAGGTCGAAGAAGTTCTGGTCGGGGCCGATGGTAGCCCCCTTCATGTTGCCCCCGGCAGCATTGAGCAGCGTGTCTATGCGCCCATACTTTGCCATTATCTCGTCGCAATTGCCCTGCACGGTCGGCAACGACATCACGTCGGTCTTCATAAACTCACAGCAGCCGCCCTCTTTCTCGATGTCGGCCACTATCTCGCGGCCCACTTCTTCCTTGCGGCCCAATATCACAACCTTGGCCCCGTTGAGCGCCAAATACTTGGCGATGGCGCGCCCAAGCACACCCGTACCGCCGGTGATTACTACCACGTAATCCTTTATGTCAAACAAGTTTTTCATTTCCTGATATCTTATTTCGGCCGGCCTATGCCGGCAGTAAACCTTTGTTATATATTAAGATGAAGGCGCCATCACTCGTAAAAGCCCGGCTGCTTGTACTCTATGCCGAGCTCTCGGTCGACGGTGGCAAGTATTCCCTGCACCTGCCCCATGGCAAACATACGCCCGAGGAAGCTGTAACCGGCATTGTAGCCCCTGCTCTCGTCGCCGAGCATGGTCATTCCATGGTCAACGCGCATGGGCAGTTCGGGGTTGGTCTTCTCGAATATGCGGGCCAGCTCTATGATGTCGGCGCGCCCGCCCAGGTGCGACGCCTCGGTAAAGTCGCCGTTCGGGAACACGTGGCAAGAGCGCAGATGGACAAACCATGTGCGTCCGGCATACTTGCGGGCCAAGTCGACCACGTCGTTGTGGGCCCCGGCCGACAGCGACCCGGCGCAGAACGTGAGGCCGTTGTGCGGGTTGTCGACGGCATTGAGGAACCACCTGATGTCTTCGTCGCACGTCACTATGCGCGGCAGGCCCAGGATGGGGAATGGCGGGTCGTCGGGATGCACGCACATGCGCATGTCGTACTCATCGCATACGGGCATTATCGCCTCGAGGAAATAGCGCATGTTCTCGCGCAACTGGTCTTTGGTGATGCCCTTGTACAGGTCGAGCAGCTGGCGGAAGAGCTCCACCGGGTGCTCATCGTCCTCGCGGATGTTGCCGCTGACAAACCCCTGCGTCTTCACGATGATATTTTCCACCAGCTTGTGGTCGTCGTCGGGAGTCATGGTCTTCTTCAGTTTCTCCACTTCCTCCAACACATCTGCAGGCCAGTCGGCAGCTGCTCCTTCGCGCTTCAGTATGCAAATGTCGAAATAAGCAAACTGAGCATGCGAGAAATAAAGGTTGGTTGTGCCGTTTGGGTTGGGGTGCTCCAGGTCGGTGCGGGCCCAGTCAAGCACCGGCATGAAGTTGTAGCAAACGGTATGTATGCCCTCAAGAGCAAGATTCTTGAGGCTCTCCTTGTAGTTGGCTATGAGGTGGTCGCGGTCGTGGCCCGCATACTTTATGCTTTCGCACACAGGCAGACTCTCAACCACCGACCAACGCATGCCGTAACTCTCGATGTACTTGCGCAAGTCGCTTATCTTTTCGCGCGACCACACCTCGCCGTTGGGCACGTCGTGCAATGCGGTCACAATGCCCTGCACACCAATTTCCTTTAGCATGGCAAGGGTTATCTTGTCGTTCTTGCCAAACCATCTCCACGTTCTTTCCATTTTATGTCTTGCTTAGGTTCATATTATTAAACAGACGGAAACAAGGGCAACGGAGGCTGCAACAAACCCGCTGTATACCCCACGCTGCTGCTTTTCACACTGCAAAGGTATATAAATTAGTGACACGGCGAAACGCCCCACGGGCTTTTTTGTTGTGTAAACGTTTGCAAGAAAATATATTTACACCGCGCTAAGGCATGCCGGGCGCCACGGCCAAGCCGCCGTCACATGTTGCAACGCCACGGGTCATCGCCGACGCCGGGCCCAAAGCCTTGCTGCGGCATAGCCTGTCAGGAACTTAAAGACATTTTAAACCATATTATGTTTACGTTTTTTTAGTCTTCAAATACCAAGCGCAAACTGTAGTTAAGTCGCTTGTTCTAACTGTTAAAATCAGACAAAAGAATAGGACAAAATGACAGATTTCAAAAATTTGCGTCTATATTTGCAGACATCAAAACGAACAGTATTAATGAATATAAAACAATAAGAGAATGAAAAAGATCATCAATTATCTGCTGCCGGCCGTATGCCTGGTGGCGATTGTATTCTCGGTCGCAGCCTTCAACAAGGCAGGTGCCGCCACGCCGGCAGGGCAACCCGTTGACTTAACCTACGCTGCCGAAAAGGCCCTCCCCTCTGTCGTGCATATAAAATACGTGCAAAACAGCAAGGTGAAGACCATCGACGTACAGAGCGACCCGTTCAGCGATTTCTTCTTCGACCCGTTCGGCGGCTTCTTCGGACGCGGCAACGGCGGCTCGCAAAAGCGCCAGGTGCAAACCCCGAGGAAGACTGCCACCGGCTCGGGCGTGATAATCTCGGCCGACGGCTACATCGTAACAAACAACCACGTGGTTGACGGTGCCGACGAGCTGACCGTCACACTGAACGACAACAAGGAGTATTCGGCAAGGATAATTGGCGCCGACAAGACCACCGACCTGGCCCTCATCAAGATTGACGGCAAGAACCTGCCTGCCATCGTGATAGCCAACAGCGACGACATCAAGGTTGGCGAGTGGGTGCTGGCAGTGGGCAACCCCCTCGGACTCAACAATACGGTCACCGCCGGCATCGTAAGTGCAAAGGCGCGCTCGCTCGGGGCCAACAGCGTTGAGTCGTTCATACAGACCGACGCCGCCATCAATGCGGGCAATTCCGGCGGAGCCCTTGTCAACACCCGCGGCGAACTTGTGGGCATCAACGCCATGCTCTACTCGCAGACGGGCTCTTACAGCGGCTACGGATTTGCCATACCGACAACCATAATGAACAAGGTGGTAGACGACCTCAAGAAGTATGGCACTGTGCAGCGTGCATGGGTAGGCATACAGGGAAACAACGTGAAAGACTATGTTGACAGCCAGAAAGACCAAGGCAAGGACATTGACCTGGGCACTATGGAAGGCATCTACGTTGCAAAGGTGCTTGAGGACGGCGCCGCTTCTGACGCCGGAATAAAAGAAGGCGACGTAATCGTTGCCGTGGATGGCGAAAAGGTGACAAGGATGGCCGAGCTCCAGGAAATCATAGCAAGGAAGCGTCCCGGCGACAAGATATCAATCACTTACCTGCATGAGAAGAAGAAGCACACAGAGACCGTGACGCTCAAGAACGAGCAGGGCACCGTGAAGGTGGTAAAGCATGCCGACCTCGACGTGCTGGGTGCCAACTTCCGCGAGGTGACCGACGACCAGAAGAGGCAGCTCGACATAAGCTACGGACTTGAAGTGCTGAAGGTGAACAACGGCAAGCTGAAAGATGCCGGCATCAACCGCGGGTTCATCATCCAGAAGGTGAACGACCAGAGCATCAGCACGATAGAAGACTTGCAGAAGGCCGTAAGAGACGCCTCGACAAGCAAGGAGCCTGTGCTCTACATACAGGGCATCTACCCGACAGGCAAGAAGGCTTACTTTGCCGTTCCGCTGCAAGACAACTGACAGGCAGCCATACGACGGCAATGGCACAACAACCACGAGGCGCCCGCGGAACAACCCGCGGGCGCCTTTTGCATGCCTGCCCCGACCGCCGTCGGCCAGCGGGCTACACGAGCCGCAAGCCACCCTGAGGCCGGCCAGCCTACGCAGGCTCACGGCAAGGCACGGCCTGGGGCTAAACATTTTTCGCAACGAGAGCACGGCCTGAGGCTGCAAGCACAACACGCTGAAGCACAGGCAATAACGCCACAAAACCGGCAGCACAACGCAAAACGGCCCATGCCGGCCGCCAAAACAGGCCGAACCGGCATGCCAAACAGCCCATATTGAGCCACGAAACGGCAGCCGTGCCAACACGACTCCGGGCATGTAACAAAACCGGACGGAAAGCGGCAGCCGTAAGCAACACCGCAGCAAACCGCATTCAGCCGAACACAACGATGTAACAAAACCGGCAATGCATTTCAAAAATGCAGTAAAGTTTTCGCAAAAAGATTTTGCATTGTGGAAATTTATCATTATCTTTGCAGAAAATAGGTTGCGCCTGACAAACAGGCAAACATGCCCTCACTGCCACGGCATGCACAATCTTTGCAAACACTAAAACCCTATTCTCCAATGAGGCAACTTAAAATCAACAAATCAATAACCAACCGTGAAAGCCAGTCACTTGACAAATACCTGCAAGAGATAGGCAAGGAGGAGCTGGTGTCTGTTGAAGAGGAAGTGGAATTGGCGCAAAGAATCAAGAAAGGCGACCGCAAAGCCCTCGAAAAGCTTACAAAAGCAAACCTGAGGTTCGTTGTGTCAGTGGCCAAGCAATACCAAAACCAAGGCCTGAGCCTACCCGACCTCATCAACGAAGGCAACGTGGGCCTGATAAAGGCTGCCGAGAAATTTGACGAGACCCGCGGTTTCAAATTCATATCCTATGCAGTGTGGTGGATAAGGCAAAGCATACTGCAAGCCATAGCCGAGCAGAGCCGCATAGTGAGGCTGCCGCTCAACCAAGTGGGCTCGGTCAACAAGATAAACAAAGTGCTCAACAAGTTTGAGCAAGAATACGAGCGCAAACCGTCGATAGAAGAGATATCCGAGAAGGTAGACTTGCCGGAAGACAAGATAGACGATGTGCTCAAGATAAACAGCAGGCACGTGTCTGTCGACGCCCCGTTTGCCGACGGCGAAGACAACGGGCTGCTTGACGTGCTGGTCAACGACGACTCGCCAATGGCCGACAAGTCGCTGGTGCTCGAGTCGCTCCGCGCAGAAATCAACACCGCCCTCCAGGCCCTCAACGAGCGCGAGCGCAATGTCATAGAGGCGTTTTTCGGCATCAACCAACCCGAGATGACGCTCGACGAGATAGGCACCAAGTACGGGCTGACGCGCGAGCGTGTAAGGCAGATAAAGGAGAAAGCGATAAGAAGACTGCGCAACAGCACGAAGAACAAAATACTCAAAGCATATTTAGGACAATAACAATACAAAAATGAGACTTTTCAAATGCTCTTTTGCCGCGCTGCTGTTCACCATGGTGCTCGCAGCCGGAGAGTTGAGTGCCAAAGGCAAGGCTGTGCCCAGCATTTACATCTTTGGCTTTTCTGCTTCGTTCACCGACTCTACAATCTACATGACCAACGTACAGAAGGTGGACAGCGCGTGGATTGACACCAAATCGAAATTCTTGCTCGGACGCGAAAACTACTCGTACCAACTGCGTAACTATCTGTCGGACAAGCTGCATCTTAAGAACCGCACTTGCCTTGTGATGTATGCCCGCACAAGAAAGGAAGCCGAGAAAAAATACCTGAAGCTGAAAAAGCTGTACGTAGAAGAAAGCCCCGGCATGTACGACGTGAGATACATAGACGAGGGCGACTTCAAGTTCCAGACCATAGACATGAGCTATGAGGAAGGCGACGCCGTGACGCCACCGGCACAGGGCAGCGTGCAGGCCCGATGACGCCGGCCCGCGGGCAAGGCTGCACCACAACCGCCACAATGGCCACAGGCAAAAGCCAAGGCCCGGGCTGAGGCAAACGCCGACACCGATAAGCATGTCCGGCAAGCGCCGGAACAGGAACAGCCCCACCAACCGGAGACCACCGTCAAAGGTTCCCCGGTTGGCGGGGCTTGCGCATGAGCGCAACCATACGTGCCGGCAAACAGGGCCTGCAGCATGGCCACGGCAAATGAAGTGGGAGCGGACTGCCCCCAGGCAACCACCCAGCATTTTGGAGGCAAGCCCACCGGCCACCACCGGCAAAGCTGCGTAAACCCGGTCACAACAGGGCATTCGGCACAAACAAAACAACAATAGGCCACCGCCTACCGGCCTTGCTGGCAGCCGGCAAAAAGGCGATGCAGTGGCACAACATTGCAAGAAGCAAGGCAAGCCGGCCATGGCGAGACATCTACAGATGCACGCCAAACACCGACTGCCGCCGGCAACGCGCCCACGCCCCAAGGCAGCGCATGAACAGATAGCACAACACACAAAATCAGGCAACAGCATAATAAACGGAAAAGAAATACGTTGAATAACCAGATGGACGACGCAGAATCGAAAACCAGCTACAGCCACGTGCTAAAATACACTGGCATTTTCGGCGGTGTGCAAGGCCTGAACATCATCATAGGGCTTGTACGCAACAAACTCGTAGCCCTGTTGCTTGGCCCGTCGGGCATGGGCCTTGTGTCACTTTTCAATTCGGCGATAACGTTTATGTCGCAAGCCACGAGCCTGGGCCTGTCGTTCAGCGCGGTGAAACACATTGCAGAGATTTTTGACCGTGGCGACGAGAGCCGCATATTGCACTTCATCAAGATAATCAGGACGTGGAGCCTCATCACCGCCTTGTTCGGCATGGCGCTTTGCGCGCTGCTCGGCCCCATGCTCAGCGACTACACATTCTCATGGGGCGACCACACGCTGCATTTCATACTGCTGTCGCCCGTCGTTGGCATGCTTGCCATCACCGGCGGCGAGACGGCCATACTGAAAGGGGCGCGCAAACTGCGCGCGCTGGCCACGATACAGATTTACTCGGTGTTTGCAGCCCTGGTGATTTCCGTACCGGTATACTACTTCTTCGGACAAAGCGGCATCGTCCCCGTCATATTGCTGGTAGCCATGGCCGACATGGCTTTCACCATCATGTATTCCTACCGTTTCTACCCGCTGAAACTGAACGGTTGCCGCAGCCTCATAGGCGAGGGCATGCCCATGGTGAGGCTCGGCATAGCCTTTGTGCTGACCGGAATAATGGGCAGCGGGGCCGAGATGGTGATACGCTCATTCCTCAACGTCAAGGCGGGCCTCGACATCGTGGGGCTCTACAATGCCGGGTATGTGCTCACGGTGACCTATGCCGGCATGGTGTTCTCGGCCATGGAGACCGACTACTTTCCACGCGTTTCGTCGGTAAACGACGACGTGGCGGCCACCAACCTGATGGTCAACCGGCAGATTGAAGTGTCGCTGCTCATCATATCGCCCATGCTGGCACTGCTGATACTGGCATTGCCCATACTCATGCCGCTGCTCTACAGCCACAGTTTCGCGCCAGTGGTGTCGATGGCTCAGGTGGCCGCCCTGTCAATGTACTTCAAGGCAATGTCGCTCCCCATAGCCTATGTCACACTGGCACACGGCGACTCAGTGGCATATTTCATACTCGAAACGGCATACGACGCCATGCTGGTGCTGCTGATAGTGTTCGGCTATAACCAATGGGGATTGATAGGCACTGGAATTGCCCTGACGCTGTCGTACATACTTGACCTTGCGATGATTCTGGCCTACGCCCACGTGAGATACAAATACCGCGTGTCGTCGCAGGTCTACCGCTACGCATTGCTCCAACTGCCGCTGGGCTTCTCGGCATATGCCGTCACACACATCTCATGCGAATGGCTATATGTTGCGCTCGGCGCAATAATAACCATTGCAAGCGGTGCAGCCTCGGCATACATCATATACAAAAAGACTTCGCTTTGGAACAAACTAAAATCCAAGCTGCTGCACAATGGATAAGGTGTCTATTCTCGTGGCCGTATACAATGCCGAAAAATACTTGCAGACATGCCTGGACTCACTCTTGGCGCAGACGTACCATGACATAGAAGTGATATGCATAGACGACTGCTCGACAGACTCGTCGCTGTCGATATTGCGCACATACGCAAAGCGCGACGCACGCATAAGGGTCTTTTCGCTTGACGAAAACAAAGGGCAGGCCCACGCACGCAACGTTGGCCTGGCGCAATCGACAGGCGACTACGTATGCATGCTCGATGCTGACGACTGGTTTTCAGACGACGCCATACAACAGGCAGTAAGCGTGTTCAAAAACAACGAGGCCACAGACGCGGTGCTGTTCGACGTCATGATGGAATACGACGGAAGGCAGGAGGCCTACGCCATGCCCGACTTCAAAGCCCTGACGGGCCCCGAGGCGTTCAGGATGAGCCTGTCGTGGGCAATTCACGGGCTGTACATGGTAAGGGCATCAATACACAGGAAATGGCCGTACGACGAGACATGCAGGCTGTACAGCGACGACAACACCACAAGGATTCACTACCTGGCGTCACATGAGGTGAGGCGTTGCCGCGGCATCTACCACTACCGCCAGCACCCGGCATCGGCAACCCACGCAGTCAGCGTGAAGCGGTTTGACTACCTGAAAGCCGCCGAAAGCATGAAAAGGCAACTTGAGCTGATGGGAGTCTCAGAAAACATCATGGCAGAATATGAACAGCAACGCTGGCTGATACTCATCGACACGTATATGTTCTACCACTGCCACGCCAACGAGTTGGACTGCAATGAACGCTCGTACGGCTTGGGGGAGCTTAAGAGGGCATGGCGAACCACAGACACCGACAGGTTGCCGGATGCGCTCAAAAGGAAGTTCGGCTACCGCCACGCGCCCACATGGGGCCTTTTCAGGGTGCAGGAATGGCTGTATTTCTCTTTGCGCGCTATCCTGAGGAGAAACCGTAAATAAGGCTGCGGTGATACGCCAAGGGGTGGCCGAGAGACTGAAAAAGCCACCACGGCATGAAGACACCACGACATGGCCGACGCCCTTTGCAGCCATGGAGGAAACGAAGCACATAAAACCGGGCGGAAAATGCTTGACCGGCGGTATACAAAAGCATTTAAGCATCACAGGTCTACTTCCGTTAAAATCATTTGATTGTGGGCGGTTTGACTGCCACCTGCAACGTTTTGCAGACGCCCAGCTGAAAGTTTATCATTCAAATGGTTGCACCAAACCATTGGAAATATAAAATATTATTGTAATTTTGCATTCGTATTCAATAACGAAACGACCAATATATGCAAAGCCAACCATCAACACAAACAGATAAAAAAACACCATTGATAAGCTTTATAATCACATGTTATAACTTACCAATGGACATGGTGCGCGAGTGCATAGACAGTGTATTGGCCCTGTCGCTGAGCCGCTCTGAGAAAGAAATCATCATAGTTGACGACGGTTCGCAGCAGTGTCCCATGCCTGAGCTAATGGCTTATTGTGATGACATAATATATCTGAGACAACCAAACAGAGGGCTCAGTGCAGCAAGGAACATAGGCCTGGACATTGCAACAGGCAAATACATACAATTCATCGACGGCGATGACAAGATTGTTTCCAACATTTATGAACAGTGCCTTGACCTGGCGAGGTTTAAAGACCCCGACATGGTGCTGTTCGACTATACCGACACAGACTGTGCCAAACCCAAGATAAAAAACCTCGATGCGGTGGACGGAACTGTGTTTATGAACAACAACAACATCCATGCGTCGGCCTGGGGCTACCTGTTCAGGAAGGATATACTGATGGGACTGAAATTCTCGCCGGGCATTCTGCACGAAGACGAGGAGTTTACCCCGCAGTTGCTGTTGCGCGCAGAGAAAGTTTACGACACAGACTATAAGGCTTACTTCTACAGAAAAAGGACAGGCTCGATAACAACAAAGAAAGACAAGAAGCACATCCTGAAACGATTGAATGACTTTGAACAGATAATCAAGCATCTGCACGACATATCGACAACACTGCCAATGGCAGAAAGCACGGCGCTGCAAAGGCGGGTGGCACAGCTGACAATGGACTATATATACAACATCATCAAAATGACAAAATCGCAAAGCCAACTCGAAACGCGGTTGATGCGACTGCAGAAGGTGGGGCTCTACCCCCTGCCCGACAGGGACTATTCGCAGAAGTATATATGGTTCAGGAAACTTGCAAACTCTAAGACGGGCCTCTACATCTTGCGGCATACACTGACCTTGGTAAAATAAGCAAGATGAAGATACTGTTGTTAGGCGAATACAGCAACGTGCACGCTACGCTGGCAGAAGGGCTCAGGGCGCTCGGGCACCAGGTAACCGTTGCCTCAAACGGTGACTTCTGGAAGGATTACCCGCGCGACATATCGTTGGTGAGACGCAAAGGTAAGATTGGCGGGATGGCCCTGTTGCTCAAGATATACTCGCTGCTGCCTAAACTGAGGGGGTATGACGTGGTGCAGCTGATAAACCCTATGTTCGTTGAACTGAAGGCCGAAAGGATATTCCCAATATACAAATACTTGCGCAAACACAACAAAAAAGTGTTTTTGTGCGCTTTCGGAATGGACTGGTATTGGGTGAACACATGCATCAACGACATGCCACTGAAATACAGCGACTTCAACATAGGCAATGTCAGGCGCACAAACAGAGATGCCATCAAGGAGCAGAACGACTGGATAGGCACTGCAAAGGAACGACTGAACAGGTTTATAGCCAACGATTGCGACGGCATCATAGCCGGATTGTATGAGTATTGGGTTTGCTATTCATCGGCAATGCCACGCAAAACGGTATACATCCCTTTCCCCATCAAGGCAGGCGAATGCCAGGCCGACAATGACCGTGGCGACACGGCAGGCAGGAAACTTAAGGTTTTCATCGGGATAAACAAAAGCCGGAGTGAGTATAAGGGTACAGACATCATGCTGAAAGCTGCCTTGGACATTCAAAAAAGGCACCCGGACAAAATGGAACTGATAAAAGCTGAATCACTGCCCTTCTCCGAATACGAAAAGCTAATGAACGGCAGCGACGCCATATTGGACCAATTATACAGCTATACCCCGTCGATGAACTCTCTGCTGGCCATGTCGAAAGGCATTATCTGCATCGGAGGAGGCGAAGAAGAAAGCTACTCCATTATAAACGAAACGGATTTGCGACCGATAATCAACGTACAACCAAACTACGAAAGCGTCTGCCATGAGTTAGAGCAATTGGTATGCCACCCCGAAAGGATAGGCAAGCTGAAAGCCCAAAGCATTGAATATGTGAAGAAACACCATGACTATGTAAAGGTGGCTAAAGAATACGAACACTACTATACGCACGAGGCCGGAACCCCATAATGAGATTCCGGCCTCGCGGTGCTTAGTAATCATTAATCATATGAGTTATGCCTCAGCGGGTGCCTGCTCCTCAGCTGTTGCAGCAGCAGCCTCTTCTGCGGCCTTCTGTGCCTCGGCCTCAGCCTGGGCAGCAGCAACAGCGGCTTTCTTTTCAGCCACCTTCTTTGCTATAGTCTCATTGACCTTCTTCTCGGCTTCGAGCTCTTTCACCTTGGCATCCTTCTTTGCCTTTTCTTCCTTCTCACGGATTGTGTCCAAGCCCTTCTGCTTATCAGCCTTCCAAGCGTCGAACCTTTTCTGTGCTGTAGCCTCGTCGAAGGCACCCTTCTTAACGCCTCCGCGCAGATGCTTCATAAGGTAAACACCCTCACGGCTGAGGATATTACGCACGGTGTCGGTTGGCTGTGCACCAACTTCCACCCAATAGAGTGCACGGTCGAAATTCAAATCTACTGTGGCCGGATTGGTATTAGGGTTGTAAGTACCAATTTTCTCAGTAAATTTACCATCACGTGGTGCTCTAACGTCAGCGATTACGATGCTATAGAAAGCATAGCCTTTGCGACCGCCGCGCTGCAATCTGATTTTTGTTGCCATTTAATTTTAATGTTTAATTAGGTTTGAATTTTATGCCATTAACCCGTAATGACGGGTGCAAAGGTAATACTTTATCAACAGAAAAGGCCGCAGCAGCCCTGCCTTTTATTATTTTTTAACAAGGGTAAGGCCAGCCTGCATGCCATTTATGCTCTTCATCAACGATGTAACGGTCTGGAAGCTTGAATTGGTCGACTTGCTCCCAATTGTCTTAACCAGGTCGAGGAGCTTTGTGGCGTCTGTTACAAACATCAGTTTGTTGCCACTCAACTGTGTGTTGATGGGCAAAGCCTTCATTCCGAACGTAAGATAGAGCTTAGAGTCTTTTACTTCCCACTTTCCAGGAATGTTCTTGCCGTTAAACGTTTCCTCAAAAGTTCCGTCCTCATTGAAGGTAATGCTGAAAGCTCCCGACTCGAAACCGAATTTTGAAAGTTGCTCCTGCAGCTTGTCTTCAATCTTGCTTGATGCTATGCTGGCACCAGCCTTGGCCAACAGATTGTCAGACTCGAAGACAATAGCCGGCTCGGAATATTCCCAAGTACCGACCAGATTGTTCTTGCTGGCCTGCTTTTCACTTGAGAAAATGTTCGTCAAGCCAGAAAGAAGATTAGTAGTTGAGGACGTATTTTCCTTGCTTGAACTCTTGCCGGTCAAGCTTCCCAAAATGCTTCCCAAGTCAATCTGTGCGTTCGCAGTGGCACTTCCGGCCAGCATCAATGCAATGACCAGTGTCTTGATTAATACATTCTTTTTCATAAATAACTATATATTAAAATGTGTGGCAAAATTAATACTTTATCATAACATACACAAATAAAACCCATGAAAGTTCCTGCATTAATTTTTTTTTGATTACTTTTGTGATACGAAAATTACAATGTAACAGCAACATACCCGTGAACGAAGGACTTTCCATATTACTGCCTGCATACAACCAAGTATGCGTTGAAAGAGTAATTACACTAAAAAGGCTCTGCGACAGCATACCGTCATTGAACTACGAAATAATTGTAGCAGACGACGGTTCGCCCGACCTTGGCGCCGTTGAACGCAATTCCGTCATAAACTCGATGGCCAATTGCCGGTTCATAAGGAAAGAACGCAATGAGGGCAGCGCTGCAACGAGGAACAGGCTGGCAGAACTCAGCAAGTACGAATGGCTCATATTTCTCGACTGCGACATGGATATCCCAGACCAAGATTTCATTAAGAAATATGTCGACAAGCGCATACAGGGTTGCGTTGTCAATGGCGGGCTTAACATAGGAGGCAGCATGGAAGCCAACAGACGCAACCTTCGTTACCTGTACGAAAGCCGCGAGGCTTCGTCACACACAGCAGAACAGAGGAACAGAAATCCATACAAATCTTTCCGCTCCACCAACTTCATGATACAACGCAACCTTTTCCTTTCTATAAAATTTGAAGAAAAGATGAAAAGGTATGAAGATGTCTACTTCGGAAAGGTGCTCAGGCAAAAAAACATAAAAGTGCTGCACATCGACAACCCTGTTGTGATGAACGACTTCGAGAGCAACCCCGACTACATAAACAAGATAGAACTTGACGCCCGGATACTATCAACGTTCAGCGACGAGCTAAAAGGCTACTCGCATTTGCTTACCCTTGCCAATACACTGAGGCGCATGCCACCGCTTTATTACAGCGTAAGGACATGGCACTGGGCCTTCGGCAAGGCTGAACGAAGTATCCTGACAGGCAGCCACCCATGCCTCAAGCTCCTCAACATATACAGAATCGGATACTTCATATCAAACAAACAACATTAATGTCGAACTAAAACCAATAACAAAATGAAACGATTTGCATTCAAAATGATCCTTAAAAAAGGCTGCGAAGAAGAGTATGCCAAACGCCACGCTGCCATATGGCCGGAGCTGAAACAAATGATAAAAGACCAAGGAGTCAGTGACTACAGCATATTCTGGGACAAAGAAACCAACCTGCTGTTTGCCGTCCAGAAATGCGATAAAGACACAAACAGCCAAGACACGACAAATGTCGACCCGATAACACAGAAGTGGTGGGACATGATGGCCGACATAATGGAAGTAAACCCAGACAACTCGCCTGTTTCAATACCGCTCAAAGAACTGTTCCACATGGACTGAACCACCAACCAACAATGAGCAGAAAAAGGCATGGCCGTACGCCAAGGCATAAGCCTCTGGCGCACGGCCATGCTTGAATACAACAGTATGCTGAATCGCCATCAAGACGAAACGCGGCAAATATCAATCGGCACCATTCATCAAAGCCGACGTCCTTACACGACTAAGTGTCTCCGGAGTCATCTGTAGATAACTTGCAATATACACAAGCGGAGCCCTCAGTACAAGCTGTGGCTGCACCTTCACCAATTTGGCATAGCGGCTCTGGGCCGACTCAAAGCGAAGCATGTCAGCATGAATTTGGCTCTGTATCAATGATTCCTCAAGAATCTTCCTGTACAGAATCTGTATGTTGAGGCTCTTCATAGCCACCCGTTCCAATTGCTGGCGCGGGATGGCATATATCACGGTCGGCTCAAGTGTCATTATATTAAGGTGAGTCGGCTTCTCCTTAAAAAGGCTTTCGATGCACATTACTATATTGTTCTCGACAGCCATGTGCTCGGTCAGCTCCTTATTGTTCTTATAGTAATATTGGCGCACAAGGCCCTTGACCACCCAATACATGTGGGTGCAGACCTCCCCCTCGCTGATGACTTTTTCACCCTTGGGAAATTTCATCGGCACCAAGATGCCCTCCAAGAGGTCAAGCTCCTCATGGGTCATCGTACTGTAACGCCGCGCGAGCTCGCGCGCCACGTCACGTGACGTCATTCCAATATTCACCATATTTATCTCCTTTCCGTTTAGTTTCAATCAAGTTTGAGCACTGCCAAGAAAGCCTTCTGCGGCACCTCAACATTACCAATCTGCTTCATGCGCTTCTTGCCACGCTTCTGCTTTTCGAGCAACTTGCGCTTACGGCTCACATCGCCGCCATAACACTTGGCAGTGACGTCCTTGCGCACGCACTTCACAGTCTCGCGAGCCACAATCTTGGCCCCGATGGCAGCCTGGATGGCAATGTCGAACTGCTGGCGCGGTATGAGCTCCTTCAATTTCTCACACATTCTACGTCCGAAGGCCACGGCGTTGTCTTGGTGTGTCAACGTCGACAACGCGTCGACAGGCTCGCCATTGAGAAGGATGTCGAGCTTGGCCAGCTTTGACGGGCGGAAGCAGTCTATGTGATAATCAAAAGACGCATATCCTTTGGAAATGCTCTTGAGCTTGTCGTAGAAGTCGATCACAATCTCTCCGAGCGGCAACATGAAGTGCAACTCGACGCGGTTGCCGCTGACATACTGCTGGTCGATGAGCTCTCCTCGCTTGTCGAGGCACAGCTTCATTATCGGCCCGATATAGTCGGCGGCTGTTATTATCGACGCACGTATGTAAGGCTCCTCTATGTGGTCTATCATAGTCTGGTCGGGCAGGCCCGACGGGTTGTGCACTTCCTTCACTCCACCCTGCTTATCGTAGCACATGTACGACACGTTGGGCACGGTTGTAATGACATCCATGTTGAACTCACGGTCGAGTCGCTCTTGTATTATCTCCATGTGAAGCAGCCCGAGGAAACCGCACCTGAAGCCGAAGCCCAGCGCCACCGACGACTCCGGCGAGAACGTGAGCGAAGCATCGTTGAGCTGAAGCTTCTCCAAAGACGCCCTGAGGTTCTCATATTCGGACGGGTCGATGGGATACACACCGGCAAACACCATGGGCTTGACCTCCTGGAATCCCTCGATGGCCTTGTCGCACGGCCTTGCTATATGCGTGATGGTGTCGCCCACCTTAACTTCCTTGCTGTCCTTGATGCCGCTTATGATGTATCCCACGTCGCCGGTACCAAGCTGCTTGCGCGGTATCATATCCATCTTGAGCACCCCTATCTCGTCGGCGTCATATTCCATTCCCGTGTTAAAGAACTTCACCTTGTCGCCTTGGCGCAATGTGCCGTTCTCAATCTTGAAATAAGCGATGATGCCCCTGAACGAGTTGAACACAGAATCAAAAATCAAAGCCTGCAGCGGAGCGTCGGCGTCTCCCTTAGGGCATGGTATGCGCTCAACCACGGCATCGAGTATCTGGGGCACTCCCTCACCTGTCTTTCCACTGGCACGTATTATGTCCGACCGCTCGCAACCAATCAGGTCGACAATCTCGTCTTCCACCTCATCGGGCATTGCGCTCGGCATGTCTATCTTGTTGATAACCGGTATGATTTCCAAGTTGTGGTCAATGGCCATGTACAGGTTGGAAATGGTCTGGGCCTGCACGCCTTGCGTGGCGTCGACCACGAGCAGCGCCCCCTCGCAGGCAGCAATGCTCCTGGACACCTCGTAAGAAAAATCCACGTGGCCCGGAGTGTCAATAAGGTTAAGCACATACTTCTCTCCCTTATACTCATACTCCATCTGTATGGCATGGCTTTTTATCGTGATGCCGCGCTCGCGCTCCAAGTCCATGTCGTCGAGCATCTGCCCGCTTGTCACCTGGATTGTTTTCGTATATTCAAGCATTCTGTCGGCAAGTGTCGACTTGCCGTGGTCTATATGGGCAATGATACAAAAGTTTCTTATATGGTCCATGTCTTAGTGAAGATTCTGCTTTTAAAGTACAAAGATAATGTAATTCAGCCAATATTCAAAATAATTCCTGATATATTTTGAGGCCAACATTTTCATAACACCATTGGCCCGCCCTGGCCCCTATGCCCACTCGCCCGCTGCCGCCTGCCGTGCAGGACGCCAACTTAAAGCACCGGCAGCACCGCCTCAGGCAATGCCATGCAAGGAAAGCCGGCCTGCACACCGAGATGTACAGGCCGGCAAACCCACATGCTGTGCAGGCGGGCGGACAGAATACCGCTCACAGCTTTATCTTCTTCTTGCGTGCCTTGCTCTCGTTCTGCATCCTGTCCAAGGCAGTAACCACATAGGTGTACTTCACCTTTCCGTTATCATAAGGCAACTTATAATATGTAGACTCGGTGATGGCCACTATCTTAGACGGGTCGTCGGTGCGCACTTTCTCGCCCGGGGCAAACCTGTAGACAACATATTTGTGTGCCACATCGTCCCAATCCTTGCCTTTTGGTGCTGTCCAAAACAAGATATATCCGTCGGCCGTCCACACGGGCTTGAGCTTTCTCACCTTGTTGGGCGACTTCTTGTCGATGAACGGCATCTGCGGTTGAAGGGCCGGATACTTCCAGTAAACATTCCTCAGCATGGTGCCGTAATTGCCCACATTGTCTACCACGGCCTTGGCGTACCACAGCACCGTGCCCCTCACATTGTGCATCTTGCTGTGCAGGTCATACTTTGCCGGCATCTGGTTTATGCGCGGATTGTCGACATCGGGATATTTGGCAGTTCGCTCCACATCCTCGCCGATATAAAGCGGACGCCCGCCTGCATACTGGTTCCACCACTCTATGAGTGTCTTGTAGTCGGCGGCCTGGTGCCCAATCTGCCAATACAGCTGCGGCACACAGTAGTCCACCCAGCCGTTGTTCACCCAGAGCAGCACGTCGGCATACAAGTCGTCGTAATTCTGAAGCCCGTTTGTGTTGCTTCCTATGGCCGAGCTGCGCTTGTTCCTGTATATGCCGAAGGGCGACACGCCGAACTTTACCCACGGCTTTACGCTTTTTATCGAGTCGTAAAGCTGCTTTACAAACAGGTTGACGTTATACCTTCGCCAGTCGGCCCTGTCGGCAATGCCGTTGGAATACATCCTGTACTGAGCGTCATCGGGTATTGTTGCCCCCGGCGCAGGATAAGGATAGAAATAGTCGTCCATGTGCAATCCGTCAATGTCGTAGCGTCTCACTATGTCGTTGACAATCTTGCAGATATACTCTCTGTTCTCCGGTATGCCCGGATTGAGTATGAACTGCCCGTCGTAGGCAAACACCCTTCCGGGCTGCCTCACCGCAATGTGGTTTGATGCCAGGTCGGTGGTGGTCTTCGTCTTGGCCCTGTACGGGTTTATCCATGCGTGCAACTCCATGCCGCGCCTGTGGCATTGCTCCACCATCCAGGCCAGAGGGTCCCAATATGGCGACGGGGCCTTGCCCTGAACCCCGGTCAGAAACCGGCTCCAAGGCTCATAGCGGCTGGCATACAGGGCGTCGCATTCGGCCCTTACTTGGAATATTATGGCGTTGACGCCATCTTTCTGCAACTCGTCGAGCTGGTAAGTGAGCGTGCGTTTCATGGCATCGGTCGACATGCCGATGAACTGACCGTTGACACACTGAATCCACGCACCGCGGAACTCTCTTTTCTGTTGGGCGCTGACATTGGCCGGCAACATCGATATGGCTATGGCAATGACAGCCAGGAGACATTTCATCTGCATTTCAATATTTTAGATGTTCATAAATGGATTTTGTCCAGTCGCTGCCGTTTTCGGGGCAGAATGTGTGCAGGCCCAACCTGGCGGCGGCCTCTACGTTGCGCGGGCCGTCGTCTACAAACAGCGTCTCGCCGGGCTCGATGCCCTCGGCCTCGATAACATGGCGGAAGAATGCCTCGTCGGGTTTCATGGCCCCGCATTTATAGCTCATGTACATCGAGTCCATGTAATGGGCTATGGAATGGCCCATGCCGTCGAACCCGTCGCCCAGCGCCCAGCTCATCATGTAAGGGTTGGTGTTTGACACGAGCACCACCCTGTAGCCCTCGGCCCTCAGCCGGAGCAAGGTGTCGAGGTTGCGCCGCGGCACCTCCTTGCAATAACCCTTCCAGGCATACAGGCACTGGTCGGCCGTCACCTCATGGCCTATGAGCCCGCTCAGACCGGCACGAAACTCCTCGGCGCTTATTTTTCCCAATTCCAGGTCGCCGAATATGCCGCTCTGCGTATAGCTGTCCAGCCTGCGGTCGGCATCGGCGAGCCCTAACTCCTTAAAACGGCTCACGGCTTGGTTGGGGTCAAGGGTTATTATTACCCCACCCAAGTCAAACAATATATTTTTAATCATAATACATTAATATTCAATTGATTTCGCTAATCACAACCATTCCATACGTGCTGCATGGCTATCCCACGCTTGCTGCAGGCAGGCATGGGCCCGGTCAGTCGGCAAACAGGTTGAGGCGCTTGCTACGTGCCTCGTCCAACGGCACTATGCCGGCCTGCTTCTCGGCGTAGTCACGGCGCAGAGCCTCATACTCTGAGTTGAGCTCGCCCACAAACCTGTCGTGTTCGGAGGCGCTTAGAAGCCTGCCCGCAACCAGGACATTCTGCGAGGCGTCTTTGAGCCACACCACCGGGCCGCCATATACCGGGGCCACCTTCAGCGCCACGTGGAGCTTGCTCGTAGTTGCCCCGCCTATCATCAGGGGCACGTCTACGCCGGCAGCCGCCAGTTGGCGGGCCACGTTGACCATCTCGTCGAGGCTCGGGGTAATCAGTCCGCTAAGCCCGATGAGGTCGACATGCTCTTCCTTGGCCTTCTTGACAATCTGTTCGGCAGGCACCATGACCCCCATGTCCACAATCTCGTAGTTGTTGCAGGCCATGATAACGCTCACTATGTTCTTGCCAATGTCGTGCACATCGCCCTTTACCGTGGCCAGCAGCACCTTGCCCGCGGCAGAGTGGCCGCCTGCCTTCTCTCTTTCTATGTAGGGATTGAGTATTTTCACGGCGGCCTTCATCGTCCGGGCTGCTTTCACCACCTGCGGCAGAAACATCTTGCCGCAGCCGAAGAGTTCGCCCACCTTGTCCATGCCGGCCATCAGCGGCCCCTCGATAATGCCCACGGCCGACGGATATGCCTGCAGTGCCTCGTGAAGGTCGGGCTCCATATAGTCGCTGATGCCCTTGACAAGGGCTGCCGACAGACGCCCTTCCAGCGGCAGATGGCGCCATTGAGGCTCTTCGGCGGCACCTCCGGCAGGAGCCGACTGCGCCGACGCCTGGCGCGCCTTGATGGCCTCGGCCAGCTCGACGAGCCTGTCTGCCGCCCCCTCGCCCCTGTTGAGTATGACGTCTTCTATCACCTGTAGCTCGTCGGCGGGTATATCGGCATACGTAACCTTTGCAGCGGGGTTTACTATGCCGAAGTCCATGCCGTTTTGTATGGCATGGTAAAGGAAAACGGCATGCATGGCCTCGCGTATGTAATTGTTGCCACGGAAAGAAAAAGACAAGTTGCTAACGCCGCCGCTCACGTGGGCCCCGGACAGGTTGGCACGTATCCATGCCACCGCCCTGATGAAGTCGGCCGCATAGCTGTCGTGCTCCTCCATGCCTGTGGCCACTGCCAGCACGTTGGGGTCGAATATGATGTCGAGCGGGTTCATGCCAACGGTCTCGGTCAGCAGCCGGTAGGCCCGGGCCGCAATTTCTATGCGCCTGTCGTATGTAGTGGCCTGCCCTTGCTCGTCGAAGCACATCACCACGACCGCCGCGCCATACCGCATGACGTCGCGCGCATGGGCGACAAATGTCTCCTCGCCCTCCTTCAGCGATATGGAGTTCACTATGCACTTGCCCTGCATGCACTTAAGGCCGGCTTTCACCACTTCCCAGTCTGACGAGTCAATCATCACCGGCACCCGGGCTATGTCGGGCTCGGCAGACAGCATGTTGAGGAAGGTGACCATCGACGAGCGGGCGTCGATGAGCCCGTCGTCCATGTTGATGTCTATCACGAGCGCCCCGTCGGCCACCTGCTTGCGCGCAATGGCCAGGGCCTCGTCGAAGTTGCGCTCGCTGACGAGCCTCAGAAACTTGCGCGAACCGGCCACGTTGCAGCGCTCGCCCACATTGACAAAGCGCACCTCGGGCGACACGTCGAGAACGTCGAGCCCGCTGAGCCTCATCGTGACGGGCCGCGGCGCAGGCTTGCGCGGCGCCTTGCCCTCCACCAGCGCCGGGAAGAGCCTGATGAACTGCTCGGTGGTGCCGCAGCATCCGCCTATTATGTTCACCAGCCCCTCGTCTACAAACTCGGCCACCAGTGCAGCCATGCTCTCGGGAGTCTCGTCGTACAGCCCCAGGCTGTTGGGCAGTCCGGCATTCGGGTATGCACTCACGTAGTATGGCGCACGCTGTGCGAGCTGCCTCAGGTAGGGCTTCATTTGCTGCGCCCCGAATGAACAGTTGAGGCCAACCGAGAATATGGGGTAATTGCTTATGCTGGCCAAGAAGGCGTCGAGCGTCTGCCCGCTCAGCGTGCGCCCGGCCAGGTCGCTCACCGTCACCGAAAGCATTATGGGCAGGGCAACGCCACGGCTCGCCATCACATCCATCGAGGCCACAATGGCCGCCTTGGCATTGAGCGTGTCGAATATGGTCTCGATGAGCAGCGCGTCTACCCCACCCTCTATCATGGCGTCAACCTGCTCACGATATGCGTCGGCCAGCTCGTCGAACGTCAGTTCGCGGGCTGCCGGGTTGCTCACGTCGGGGCTCATCGAGCAGGTCTTGTTGGTTGGCCCTATCGAGCCGGCCACAAACCTCGGGTGCCCCCCAGCCGAATATTCGTCGGCGGCCTTGCGGGCTATGCGCGCGCCTTCGAGCGCCATCTCGCGGCAACAGTGGCCCAGGCCGTAGTCGGCCTGCGATATGCGCTGGCTGCTGAAGGTGTTGGTTGTGATGATGTCGGCCCCGGCGGAAAGGTATTTCCTGTGTATGTCGCCTACTATGTCGGGGCGGGTGATGTTCAATATGTCATTATTGCCCTTGAGCAAGGCAGCGGAATCGGCAAAGCGCTCTCCGCGGAAGTCGGCTTCTGCAAGCCCGTACTGCTGTATCATGGTGCCCATGGCGCCATCCAGCACAAGCACGCGGCTACCCACCGCGGCTGCCAAAGTATTATGCTGCATTCAATAATGTTTTATGGCACGGTCCATCTCGCGCCTGTCTTCTTTCTCTTTCAGTGTCTGTCGCTTGTCGAAGTCTTTCTTTCCCTTGCACAGGGCGATGTCCATCTTTGCGCGTCCGTTGCCATCGATAAACACGAGCAGCGGCACGATGGTATATCCTGTCTGCTTCGTGGCCGACTGCAATTTCTGTATCTCCCGCTTGTTCAGCAACAGCTTGCGGTCGCGCTTTACGTCATGGTTGTTGTACGACCCGTAGAAGTATGGGCTCACGCTCATGCCTTTCACCCATATCTCGCCGTTGTTGATGTAGCAGAATGTGTCGACCAGGCTGGCCTTTCCCATCCTGATCGACTTGATCTCTGTACCGGTCAGCACTATTCCGGCCGTGTATGTGTCAATGAAAAAATACTCGTATGCAGCCTTTTTGTTGCGTATGTTGACCGGACTTTTCTTCCGTATCAGTTCTTCTTCCTTGTTCATCGTCATTCTATCCTTGCAAAACGGTCGATGTGCTCGTCGACGTAATGGGCCACGGCAACTGTCCACTCTTCCTCGTTCTCTACGAACTTGTCGTCGTAATCGTCGAACTCGGCAAAGCGCTCAAACAGCGCCATGAACTCTTCGTCTGAGCAATCGCCCTCAATCTCTTCATGATATTTGTTATATAATATGCGCACATCGTACACCAGCTTGGCCAGGTCGCGCAGCCCCCACATCTTGACGGCCTTGGCAAACGGATTCTGGAAAATGAATCCGCCATAGCCGTTGTGTATCAGCTGCACGAAGCCTCCGTCCATCACCTCGCCGTGCATCATGTGGTATGCCAACAGGGTGAGCTGGTCGGAGTTGAGCTCTGCCATGGTGCCTGCCGTCAGCTCTCCGCCCACGGCATTGAGGATGCCGTCTACAAACACTTGCAGAAAAGCATCCATTCCCTCTGCTGCGGCATCGCGCAATGCCGCATCACTTATTACTACCTCTTTCATATCAGCTACAAATTTACATGATTTTTCCGAAACGGCAATCCGGCGAGCTAAAAAAACTATGTTTTATACGCATTTGTCATAGAAGAATGCATATTTAAACCCAATTCGTCCATCATACCGCAGGATGTTTGTTCCGGCGTTGACGTCTTGACCCTGCGGTGCTTCGGAAGCCTTCGGGCACATGGCTGCATACTTGACACGGCATGGGCGACACGGCGTACGGACAGACCAGCTAACTACATGCGCTGCTACCTGACAGCATCGCTTGGGCCGCAAACGCCACCATCCAGACTCAACATGCCATGAATGGCCCAGGCTCACGACCGCACGGCCCCGCCCCACTCCCGCTGCGGATACGCTGAGCCATAGCGCACAACGCACAAAAGGCATTGCCCTCGCGCAGAACAAACCACCAGGAGCATGGTGCCAACAAGCCCTATGCGCCCCTGCAGGCCGCCCGGAATGCAAATTGTTTTCAAACTTTAGAATAAACCATAAAACTCACTGGACTACAACCACTTACACAGCAATGCGACATGGCATTCCAAAACGGCCCGGACAACACGCCCGAACGGGCCGTTTGGCCATGCAAAACAGGCCATACGGGCACGCAAAACCGCCATGGGCGGTGCGGAAAGCCGCTTTTGTAACGTTTGTTTACCACCGCCATGAGCTGCGGACTACGCCGGAGGCAACCGCCCCGACTGCCCCCGGCGCAACCACACCACCACGCCAGCGGGCCACGGAAGCAAGCCCGGCCATCACCATAGTTTATTATACGGACATGGAAAAATGGCGTTAAAGAGTTAAAAAGAATACCTAATAATAGGTATATCTCGAAAGATTTTAGTAATTTTGCGAGCGAAAAAAGGCTCTAATTATTCATTTTATAAAATTAAAAAGAATATGACTTATTCTAACGAAGTCAACAACATGTGCGTTGTTGCGAAAGGCCCCAACCATGGGCCGGCCCCAATCCCGGAAGAGGGAAAGTGGATTCAGGCAAAGGAGATTAAGGACATCTCCGGTTATACTCACGGTGTGGGCTGGTGCGCTCCCCAGCAGGGAGCCTGCAAGCTGTCGCTCAACATAAAGGAAGGTGTCATTCAGGAGTGCCTCGTAGAGACCATCGGGTGCACCGGCATGACCCACTCAGCAGCCATGGCATCAGAGATTCTGCCCGGCAAGACCATACTCGAAGCACTGAACACCGACCTCGTGTGCGACGCCATCAACACCGCCATGCGCGAGCTTTTCCTGCAGATTGTCTACGGCCGCTCGCAAAGCGCATTCTCAGAGGACGGACTCGTCATCGGAGCCGGCCTTGAAGACCTCGGCAAGGGCCTTCGCTCGCAGACCGGAACACTTTACGGCACTGTGGCCAAAGGCACACGCTACCTTGAGCTGACAGAGGGATATATCACCAAGATGTTCCTCGACAAGGACAACCAGGTGTGCGGCTACGAGTATGTGCACCTCGGCAAGATGATGGAAGCCATCAAGAACGGCATGGACGCCAACGAGGCCGTGAAGAAGTTTACCGGCTCTTACGGACGCACAAAGGCCGAGCAGGGAATTGTTAAGAGTATTGACCCACGTAAAGAATAACAAGGAGGACCGACACAATGATAAGAAAAGTTAGTTTCGAGAGCCAGGAGCGCCGCATCAAGCAAGTACTGGCAGCGCTCAACGCCAATGGCATCAAGGACATAGAGGAGGCAAACCAGATTTGCGAGAACGTCGGCATCGACCCTTACCAGATATGCGAGGACACTCAGGGCATCTGCTTTGAGAACGCAAAGTGGGCTTACGTTTGTGGCGCCGCCATCGCCATCAAGAAGGGAGTGAAGACTGCCGCCGACGCTGCCGAGGCCATCGGCATCGGCCTGCAGAGCTTCTGCATACCCGGTTCGGTGGCCGACGACCGCAAGGTGGGCATCGGCCACGGCAACCTGGCAGCCCGCCTGCTCCGCGAGGAGACCGAGTGCTTTGCCTTCCTGGCCGGCCACGAGTCGTTCGCCGCTGCCGAGGGAGCCATCAAGATTGCCGAGATGGCCAACAAGGTGCGCAAGAACCCGCTGCGCACAATCCTCAACGGACTGGGCAAGGACGCTGCAATGATCATCAGCCGCATCAACGGATTCACATACGTACAGACCAAGTTCGACTATTACACAGGCGAGCTGAAGGTGGTTCAAGAGATACCTTACTCTGACGGGCCGCGCGCAAAGGTAAAGTGCTACGGCGCTGACGACGTGCGCGAAGGTGTTGCCATCCTGTGGAAAGAGAACGTCGATGTTTCAATCACCGGCAACTCTACCAACCCCACCCGCTTCCAGCACCCTGTTGCCGGAACCTACAAGAAGGAGCGCGTGCTTGTCGGCAAGCCTTACTTCTCGGTGGCTTCGGGTGGCGGCACGGGCCGCACACTGCACCCGGACAACATGGCTGCCGGCCCTGCTTCATACGGCATGACCGACACCTTGGGCCGCATGCACTCCGACGCCCAGTTCGCCGGCTCGTCGTCAGTGCCCGCCCATGTTGAGATGATGGGCTTCCTCGGCATGGGCAACAACCCGATGGTTGGTGCCACCGTTGCCGTAGCTGTGACTGTAGACATGGCCCTGAACAAGAAATAAGCATACCGACATGCCACCCGGCGGCACGCAAGGCGCAGCCGCAGGTGCACAATAAAAAAGTCCTCGCTTGCGGAATGTACCGCAGCGAGGACTTTTCTTTTCATCCCGGCCGGCAGGCCGGAACCGGGCAATGCATTGCCATGACCCACCATCACCGGCCCGCGGCCATGCAGACGGCATCGGCCCGGAACGGATTGCGGCCAGCGGCAGGCTTCATTCGTAATCGTCTATTACCGAGTTCATGAAGTCCATCATCGGCTTCCCGGCCTTGAATATACGCTCCATCCCGTCGAGCCATCCGTCACCCTCAAAAAAACTGTCATCCACGCAGTGCCAACAGCAATAGTCTTTCATGCGCAGGTAACGCACATGCTCATAGTCGCGGGGAAAGCCCGACGGGCATGTCTTGAGACGCTCCAGCCCGAATCCCTGCTTGTCGTCCCACCCGGCATCCTCGTCGGCGCCGAAATACGACAAGAACTTGGCCGACTCAACACACTTGAGCCACTCGTCGGTATTGGCCATAATCTCGTTGCGGCAAGCCGTGAGCACATTTGTCGGCAACCAGTAGTTGCCACAGCTCAGCAGGCAGTGGCCAGGTTCGAGGTGTATGTAATAGCCGCCGTGAAGCGCCTTCTTGCCATGTGCGGCGATGTAGGCGCCAAGATGGTTCTTGTATGGCGACTTGTCCTTGGAGAAACGGGTGTCGCGGTAAAAGCGGTAGGTGGCGTCTTTCACCGTGAGGTGGGCCACCGACGGGTCGAAGGTGGCAATCCTTGCAATGGCGAGGGCTACGCCCTGCTCAAAGCTCGCGCGCACGTCGTCGTATTCGGCCTTGTGTTCCAGAAACCATTCGCGGTTATTGTTTGCCATGAGTTCTGTCAAGAAACTCAATATTCTCTTTGCTTCCATTATTCTGTATGTTGCATATTAATATGTAAAAGCCCGGTCTGCGGCCTCTGCCATCGGCCGCCCCATGGCCGGGAAGCCACCTGGGCATGACTGATGGTGCAGGGTTCCAGAATGCAAAATTAACGAAAATCATCGGTATTCTCAAATATTTATGTTACTTTTGTGCCGCAATGACAAAGAGAGAAAGATACGAAAAAGTGATGGATTTCTTCCGCAACGAAATGCCGGAAGCCAACACCGAACTTGAATTCGGCAGCATATTCCAACTGCTTGTGGCCGTGGTGCTCAGCGCACAATGCACAGACAAGCGGGTGAACCAAGTCACCCCGCAGCTGTTTGCGCGCTACCCTGACGCCAAAGCCATGGCGGCGGCCGAGCCGGAAGAGCTGCTCGACTACATTAGCAGCGTGTCTTACCCCAACGCAAAGGCCAAGCACCTGGCCGGGCTGGCCCGAACGCTCGTCGAGCGGCACAACGGCGAGGTGCCTGAAGACATGAACGCGCTGCTCGACCTGCCCGGCGTGGGGCGCAAGACGGCCAACGTAATCCAGGCGGTGGCATTCGGCAAGTCGACAATGGCTGTCGACACCCATGTCTACCGCGTAAGCCACAGGCTCGGGCTCGTGGCTAAAAGCGACACCACACCATTGAAAGTGGAACAGGCACTGATGAAAAACATACCACGGGAAGACATCCCCCTGGCCCACCACTGGCTACTGCTGCACGGCAGATACGTTTGCACATCGCGCAAGCCACACTGCGACAAATGCGGACTCGAGGGCATCTGCCCGAAGATAATGGACGGGGCAAAACTGGCTTAGGCCGCATCCCGCCAAACGGCCCGGGCGCACGGAGCCGGGCTGCGCTATGCTCCCAAATGGCAGGCAGACCATCCTTTTTGATTCATTCATTCGTGTTTTTCTGCGTTTTTGATTAACTTTGCTTGCTAAAAACATAAGTTGAGTATGAACGATTGTATCGAGATAAAAGGCGCCCGCGTCAATAACCTGAAGAACATTGACGTAAACATACCACGCAACAAGCTCATAGTAATAGCCGGAGTGAGCGGCTCGGGCAAGTCATCGCTGGCATTCGACACCCTCTACGCCGAAGGGCAACGCAGGTATGTGGAAAGCCTCTCGGCCTATGCGCGCCAGTTTCTCGGCAGGATGAACAAGCCCGAGTGCGACTACATCAAGGGCATACCGCCCGCCATTGCCATAGAGCAGAAAGTGATTAGCCGCAACCCGCGCTCCACCGTGGGCACATCAACGGAGATATACGAATACCTCCGGCTGCTGTTCGCACGCATAGGCCATACCTTTTCGCCCGTTAGCGGGGTGGAAGTGAAGAAGCATTCGACCGAAGACGTGATAAAATGCACCGCCCAATTCTCCCCCGGCACCAAGTTTGTGGTCATGACCAAGCTGAGGATTTCCGACGGACGGAGCGTCGAACAGCAGCTAAAGGCCTATGTCCTGCAGGGTTACGCACGGTTGTTTTACCGGGGTGACTTCACAAGGATAGAGGACTTCTTGGAGAGCGAGGCCGTAAACAGCGCCAAGGCCGACGACATATACCTCGTCATCGACCGCCTGTCGGTAGACTTTTCCAAAGACGCCACATCGCGGTTGGTAGACTCTGCCGAGACAGCATTCTACGAAGGCGACGGCAGTTGCAGGCTCATGTTCCTGCCATCGATGATAAGCTACGACTTCTCGACAAAGTTTGAAGCCGACGGGATGACTTTCGAAGAACCGTCGGACAACATGTTCTCGTTCAACTCGCCGGTCGGGGCATGCCCCGAATGCCAAGGTTTCGGCAAGGTGATAGGCATCGACGAGAAACTGGTCATACCCAACTCGTCGCTCAGTGTATACGACGGCTGCGTGGTGTGCTGGCACGGCGAGAAGATGAGGATATGGCAAGACGAGTTCTGCCGCCGTGCCGCAGAGAGCGACTTCCCCATATTCGAGCCTTACTACAAGCTCACACAGCAGCAAAAAGACCAGCTGTGGCACGGGCTGCCGGGCGACAATGGCAAGGACATACACGACCAGGTGTCCATCGACGCCTTCTTCAACATGGTCAAGGAAAACCAATACAAGATACAGTATCGCGTGCTGCAAAGCCGTTACAGGGGCAAGACCACCTGCCCGAAATGCCATGGCACAAGGCTGAAGAAGGAGGCCGACTACGTCAAGATATGCGGACGCAGCATATCAGACATAGTGCAAATGCCCATAACACGGCTCAAAGAGTGGTTTGACAACCTGCAGTTGAGCGACCATGACAGGGAGATTGGGAGCAGGCTGCTTGCCGAAATAACCAACCGACTGCAGTTTTTGCTCGACGTAGGACTGGGATACCTGACACTCAACCGGATGTCGAACACACTAAGCGGCGGCGAAAGCCAGCGCATCAACCTGACCACATCGCTGGGCAGCAGCCTCGTGGGCTCGTTGTACATCCTTGACGAACCGAGCATCGGGCTGCACAGCAGAGACACCGACAGGCTCATCAGGGTGCTGCGCCGGCTGCAGGCCTTGGGCAACACGGTGGTAGTTGTGGAGCACGACGAGGAAATAATACGTGCGGCAGACTACCTCATCGACGTTGGCCCCGACGCCGGAAGGCTCGGCGGCGAGATAGTCTTCGCCGGCAATGCCACACACATCGACAAGGATGCCGTGGCCAGATACCCGCTGAGCCACACCATAAAATACATCAGCGGCGAAGAGTCGATACCGCTGCCGCACGGAAGGCGCAAATGGAACATGAGCATAAAGATTAACGGTGCACGCATGAACAACCTGCGCGGGGTGAACGCCACCATACCGCTCAACGTCATGACAGTGGTCACCGGGGTAAGCGGCTCGGGCAAATCGTCGCTTATCAAGGGCATTCTGTACCCGGCAATGAAGAGGACGCTCGGCGATGTTTGCGACGCACCGGGCGACTTCAGCTCGCTGACGGGCGACATCAAGGCTATCAAGCACATTGAGTTTGTAGACCAGAACCCCATTGGAAAGAGCACACGCTCAAACCCCGCAACTTATGTCAAGGCCTACGACGCCATCAGAGACCTGTTCGCCCAGCAGCCGCTATCGCAGCAAATGGGCTTCACCTCGCAGTATTTCTCATTCAACGCCGACGGCGGACGTTGCGAAGAATGCAAGGGCGCCGGAGTGATAACGGTGGAGATGCAGTTCATGGCCGACCTTGTGTTGGAGTGCGAGAGCTGCCATGGCCACAGGTTCAAGAAAGACATACTCGACGTAAGGTATGAAGGAAAGAACATAGACGACGTGCTCAACATGACAATATCCGAGGCCATAGACTTCTTCGGGAGCTTCGGGCAGAAGCAGATTGTAAAGCGCCTCAAGCCGTTGGAGGACGTGGGGCTTGGCTACATCAAGCTGGGCCAAAGCTCATCGTCGCTGTCGGGAGGAGAAAACCAGCGAGTGAAACTGGCCTACTTCATCGGCATGGAAAAACAGGAGCCCACGATGTTCATATTCGACGAACCAACCACAGGACTACACTTCCACGACATCAAACGCCTGCTCAGCGCTTTCGACGCTCTGATTGACCGCGGGCACACCGTAATCGTAATCGAGCACAACCTTGACGTAATAAAATGCGCCGACTATATCATCGACATGGGCCCCGACGGAGGCGACCGCGGAGGCAACATCGTGGTAGCCGGCACGCCTGAATTGGTGAGCGGATGCAAGGAAAGCATAACGGGGCAATATTTAAAAGAAAAACTTTATTGAACTTTTTGACACAAATATTTTGCCAGAATAAAAAAAAGCATTACCTTTGCACACGCAAAAAGACAAAGGCTTGCATCAAGAAGCCGACATGGCTCAGTTGGTAGAGCAATTCATTCGTAATGAATAGGTCCCCGGTTCGAGTCCGGGTGTCGGCTCAAATATCTAAGTTTTACATAGTGTTGCGGTAATAGCTCAGTTGGTAGAGCATTGGCTTCCCAAGCCGAGGGTCGCGAGTTCGAGTCTCGTTTACCGCTCAAAATAAAAGCAAAGCTTGCATATTGGCATTGCCAATATCACCTTTCCAACAATCAAACAATGTTTCTTCGACAATTCATGCCGGGCACTTCACTGCCCGGATGTGGGCATGCCGCAAAACGGCAACAGCCCTGACGCCCCGCACAAGACCTCGCGTCGCATCAATGCCACGGCCTTTGCGCAAAGCGACAACGGCGCCAGCACTTCACCGGCCACATGCCACAATTCAGCCAAACGCATGCCCTTACTTCAATGCAATGATTCAGAAACGCCGCGGATTCATTGCCGTCATGATGCCGGGCGCATGGCCATGGCGCATCAAGCCAACCGCCCGGAAACGGCAAACCACATGCAGCACCACGGGTGGATGGCATAGCCTGCGGCCACATGTCGGCGTCTCGGACAATACGGGCCCACCCACATGCATCGCCAACGCCCACGGAGGGCTCTCGGGCAAGTGCCGTTTTGCATCACAAAACGGCCTGTTTTACACCCTCATACGGCCCGTTTGGCATGGCATAACGGGCCGTTTTGGAAAGCCCCCGGCAACACCCCGGCGCCACGGTCGGCCGGTTGGCACCATCAGAGGCCATAAATCCTGAGCTTACACGAGGTTTTTCGACAGAAAATGCTTACTTTTGCATCGGCAACGGACGGCAATGCAAAAGCATGGCCAACGCCCGCAAACGAAACAAAGTCAACAACAAAAAATCAACTGAAAGGACATTTATATGTATAGAATCCAAGCAAACATGTCGGGCACACGATTCATCGACGTGAGCGACGACCACCTGCAGACGATAGAAAAATACAGGCTGTTTGACGGTCTGGTAGACAGCAACGGCTATGTGGACGAGAATGTGCTTGAAAAACTGAAACTCAACGTTCGGGCAATGCTCGAGTCGGAAGCCGGAAGAGACAAGGCGCTGCTCGACCTTTGCCTCGACGTGATATACCATCCTAACATGAAGGCCATCGGACTGAAGCGCCTCGTGGCCTTGGCCAACGAGCACAGGGCGCAAACCGACGACAACGGGCCTGCCGAAGACCAGGCGGCAGAACACTGACGAAGAGGGCCCGGGATGGAATACAGACTGACAGACTTCCTGCCGACGACCAAGAAGGAAATGGAACTGCGCGGCTGGGACCGCGCAGACATCATACTGTTTTCGGCCGACGCATACGTAGACCACCCTGCCTTCGGCGCTGCCGTCATCGGGCGGACGCTCGAACGGGCCGGATACAAGGTGGCAATAGTGCCCCAGCCCGACTGGCACGGCGACTTCCGCGACTTCAAGAAACTGGGCGAACCGCGCCTGTTCTTTGGCGTGGCCCCCGGATGCATGGACTCTATGGTAAACAAATACACGGCCAACAGGCGGCTGCGCTCTGAAGACGCCTACAGCCCCGACGGCCGCCACGACATGAGGCCCGAGTATCCAACCATCGTTTACTCGCAGATATTGCGCAAGCTATTTCCAAACGTGCCTGTGGTGCTTGGCGGCATCGAGGCGTCGCTGCGCCGGCTCACGCATTACGACTACTGGCAAGACTCTCTGCGCAAGTCGATACTGTGCGACAGCGGTGCCGACATGATAATCTACGGCATGGGCGAGAAGCCGGTGGCAGAACTGGCGGCGCGGCTTGACAGGGGCGAACCGATAGGCGCGCTGCGCGACATTCCACAAACGGCCGTGCTGTGCACCGAAGACAACATACCCGGAGGCATTGGCGATGCCGACGTGATGCTGCACAGCCACGAGCAGTGCTTGGCCGACAAAAAGGCACAAGCTGAGAACTTCAAGCACATCGAGGTGGAGTCGAACATGCTGCATGCCAGGCGCATATTGCAGCAGGTGGGCAAAAAGTGGGTCGTGGTCAACCCGCCATACCCGCCGATGACCACCGAAGAGATTGACGCCTCTTACGACTTGCCATACACCAGGGTGCCCCACCCCAAGTACAAAGGCAAGCGCATACCGGCCTACGAGATGATAAAGCACTCGGTCAACATCCACCGCGGATGCTTCGGCGGGTGCGCCTTCTGCACCATATCGGCCCACCAGGGCAAGTTTATAAGCAGCCGCTCGAAAAAGAGCATACTCAACGAGGTGAGGCAAATACTGAAAATGGACGACTTCAAGGGCTACATATCCGACCTCGGCGGCCCTTCGGCCAACATGTACGGCATGAGCGGCAACGACAAGGCACTGTGCGCAAAGTGCAGGCGCCCCAGTTGCATACATCCGCAAATATGCCCCAACCTCAACACCGACCACAGCCGGCTGCTTGACATTTACCATGCCGTCGACGCGCTGCCCGGAATAAAGAAGAGCTTCATAGGCAGCGGGGTGCGCTACGACCTGCTGCTGCACAAGAGCAAGGACGAGAACACCAACCGGGCCGCTCGCCTTTATACCGAGGAACTGATAAGGAAGCACGTGAGCGGAAGGCTCAAGGTGGCACCGGAGCACACAAGCGACCATGTGCTCAGGCTGATGAGGAAGCCTTCGTTCGGCCAGTTTCAGGAGTTTAAGCGTATATTCGACAGGGTAAACCGTGAGGCCGGGCTCAACCAGCAAATCATACCTTACTTCATAAGCAGCCACCCCGGATGCCACGAAGAAGACATGGCCGAGCTTGCCGTGCTGACCAAGCGCATGGACTTCCACCTGGAACAGGTGCAGGACTTTACGCCAACGCCCATGACCGTAAGCACCGAGGCATGGTATACGGGCTACCACCCTTACACGCTCGAACCTGTATACAGCGCCAAGACGCAGGCAGAGAAACTGGCACAACGGCAGTTTTTCTTCTGGTACAAACCTGAAGAGAGGCGCAACATAGAGCGATCGCTCAGGGCCATGGGCCGCCCAGACCTGATAAAGGAACTGTGCCCGCCGCACAACCCTAACGGGCGCTACAGGAACCGAGGCAACGAAACCATGCCTGACAACACCCCAAAACAAACCTATGAGGATAATAGAACAAAGCATCGTGGCCAAAAAGCCACAGGCGGAGGCAGAAGACGGTATCGTGGCAACCGATGACTTCGTTGCCGTGATAGACGGAAGCACCAGCAAGACCGCCACACGCATAATGCCCGGGATGACCAACGGGAGGCTGTGCATGCAACTGATAAGCCAATACATACGCCATGCCGACAGCGGGCTGACGTGCAAGGGGTTCTGCGACGGTGTGACCGCCAGCGTCAGGAGCCACTACGACGAAAGCCTGCTGTCGCGTCTCGAATGCCATCCCGAAGAAAGGATGACGGCCAGTTGCATAGTATACAGCCGACACAGACACGAGGTGTGGATGATTGGCGACTGCCAGTGCATGGTTGACGGCACGGCATACGAAAACCCCAAGCCAGACGAAGCCGCCATTGCCGGCAAACGTGCCGCCATTGCCCAAGGCATGCTCGACAACGGGGTTGCCACCGTAGACGGACTGCGGGGCAACGACTTGGCAAGGCAGGCCATAATCGGCGAACTGATTGAAAGCATGGGCAACCAAAACAAGACCTATGCCGTGGTCGACGGATTCAGCATACCCGCCAGCAAGGTGCGCATAATACGCATACCCCGGACGGCACGCGAGATAGTGCTGGCGTCCGACGGCTACCCTCACCTAAAGCCAACCTTGGATGCATCGGAAGAGGCTCTGGAAAAACAACTTGCCGCCGACCCGCTTAACATCAGACTGTTTAAGGCTACCAAGGGATGGGTGGCCGGCAACAACTCTTTTGACGACCGCACCTACATCCGGTTCAATCCATAAACGCGAACAGGCCGTTGGAGCCAACAATGGTTGCATGCATCCCGGGTGAATATTGCTTGTCTGGCCCGGCACAAGTGCAGCCGGCCACAACAAGGCAAAGCGGAAAGCAATATGGCTGAAAGGGCTTGGAGGCTGGTTGGTGGCTTAACCACAAACAGGTCATTATTCCCCAATGAGGCAACATGCGATTCACGTGCAGGTTGTTTGGCGTAACTATAATGGGCGCAGCGTACCAAGCAGGGACGAAGCGTAGGGAAAGATGACGCCAAAAGGCAGCAAACGGCTGGGGAACAAGACATTAACAATGAAGCAAACACACCGCTCAACCATGGCATTTCTGTGGCAGGACAACACCCGGAAATGACATTTGGCGGTTTATCCGACTATTTGTCATGAATACAGGGAGCACCGCTATCGTGGCGCTCCCTGTATTTATCCCTTTTGCCAACACCCGGACATGCCGGCATTGGCGGGGCAGCTCAAGCCTTGAACAAGTCGTCTATTTCGGCAATCTCATCCTCGTCGAACCACTTTGTGAGCTTGGCCTTCGCCTTATCCTTTATCTCCGGGTCGACGTCGCCCCACACTTTCTTCAACACATAAATCAACACTGCAAGGTCGTCGGTGAGCCCTGCTATTGGTATTGCATCCGGAATGACGTCAAGCGGGCTTATCATATAGCCCAAAGCACCAATGATGATGGCCTTGTCTGTCTTCGAGACCTTGTCGCTTTGCAGTGTGTAAAACAGGATGAATGCGGCATAAACCAACTTTGCCCCGGCCCGCTTGGCTATCCGGGAAATCTTGTCTACAAAGTCATTTGCAGAAAAGCGGTTGGCATAACTCATAAAATCAGGTAATTCCATAATACACTAAATTAAGTTGTTTTTATTATTGTGTTATAATTCTCAATATGCGCAAGCCCGCATGGCTGGGGTGTTTCTGAAGGTAACGGTACAGTGTCATGGGCTCATCCACCACCTTGCGGTGAATCATCGAGGCGTTGAGCAGGTGCAGTCCGTCGGCATGCCACACGGCAAAGCCAAGGTGGGCTATGTCAAGGCCGCCCTTGTTGCTGACAATGGCTATTATGTCGCCGTCATTTATCACACCGCGCAACAAGGCCGCATTTGCCACCGACGCCTTCGGTATGTAGCGAAAAGTGGTTCCGCTCAGCGCCCGCTCATGCTTCCTTATGTCAGCGACAAACTCCGGGTGAAGCCTCAGCGCCTTGTACGACCGGCTGTTTTTGCTCATGTAATATATGTTGAGCTTCTTCACAGCCGTAAATGGCGGCACGGGGCCCTGTATGTCTGCCACCACGCCAATGGCTGTCTTGTCGGCAATCCAGTCGCTGAAGTAATGCAGCCGGCTGGTATATCCGTCAAGCTTGCCGCGGCGGTACCTCAACTGTTCAAGCACCGCCAGGAAGTCGCTGAATGTGTATCGCTTGCTGCCGGCGCACAGGGTAAGCGCCGTCACGTTCTCTACAAGGGTGGTACAATCCAGTTCGCGAGTGTTCACAACAAGCCGTTCAATGTCATGCTTTTCCAGCGTATGGGCCACATAAGGGCGCCCGATGAACTTGCGCGCGAAGAAAAGCGCCATGTTGCCTGTGGCCTTTCCGTCTTTCGCCTCGGCCAAGACACGCTCTATGAAAACGCTGTCTACAGGCAGGAAATCCGCCTTTGAAGCAGCCTGGCAGACTTCGACAGATGCAAAGAGCAACAATATGAGCAGTGTTCTGAGTATATTCATTTATTCCTGTACCCCTTCTTCAATCCAAAATTATATCCTATGTAAAAGTTAAGGCTGCCGAAAACATTGTTTGTGGCAAACCTGTTCTTGCGATAATTGTACGAATGCAATATCGCACTGGCCCCCGCATACCAACGCGTATTGTTGTATACAAGGCCGAAACGCCCTATCCCGTCGATGTTCACATTGTTAAAACTGAATCCCCGGTCGTTGTTTCCGCCAATGTTGCCGTGGGCATGCTTGTATGCCAAGGCCACCGAAGCACTGGCGCAAAACAGGAATCCCTTGGCAAAGACCCAGTTGTATGCATAGCCTCCCGACACGCTCACATCATAATACTTGACGCTGTTGAACATGAGCCCACTGTCTATCTTGACCGTGGAAGGCTTGCAATACTGCGCCACAACATTCTGCAGCTTGGCGTAGTCGAGCTCAATGCTGTTGCTTGTATAACCGATGCCGGCGAGCCACGAGCCGCAACTTATCTTCTGGCACGTGCTCTGTGCAAACGCCGCCGGATATGAAAAGCGTTCGTGGTTGAATATGTAATAAAGGTTAATCCCCGTTATCCCGACGTTGATGCCGTCGAAAGCGACGTCTACCAACCTTGAAACGTCAACGCCGTCGCCAAGGTATGCGTTCCTTATCTTATAATCACTGCCCGTCCGTCGGTAAAACAAGTCGACACCAATCTGCGAACTATAGATGCTGAACTCAAGCTCACGCTTCTTTCCGCTGTCGCCAAAGCCAATGTGCTTCAAGTCGAACGTGTAGCCGAGAAAGAACCACCGCCACCCCATATACGGCCCGATGCGCATGGCCATGTCGGGCGACAGCGTCACCGCCTGGCCCGAATTGCTGCGAAGCCGGTATATGTCATAATTGAAAGTTGACTGTAACATGACAGTGAAATTATAATGCTGTGGCTCTATGTAGTTTGTGTCTATGGCACTGAACCCGCGCACCAGCCTCTTGACCCAACCGAGTTCGTTGCGCTGCCCCCCTTCTGAGGCGGAGGCAAACAGCGCAGAACCAATCATGAGCACTATAAGACACAGGCGGCACGACATAAAAACAGCAAGCTAAAACTTCCCCAATATCTGGTCCATAGCCCAGTTAACAGGCGTTGCCGACACACTGGTGCACGTGCAGACCGACAGGCCCTGCAAGTGCTCAATAACGCGTTTGATGAGCGGATACTGCACATAGGCTGGATTGGGCACGCTGATGCTCTCCTTGCCTGCGCTCGTATGCAACACTATGGGGTCGTAATTGAAAACAGAGAAGCTAACCTGCCCCCGGTTGCCAATGACCTCAATGCGGTCCTCACGGGCCGACTCATGGGCCACAAAGCACCATGACCCACTACCGGGAAGGCCGCTTTCAAACCTAAAGCACGCACTTACGGAATCCTCGGCCTTGTACAGTCCGCCCCTGTTTGCACAGATGCCGTTAGCCTCTATTATCACTCCGAACATATTCTGGAGCATGTCCAGCTGATGCGGAGCAAGGTCGTAGAAATACCCTCCGCCCGCTATGTCCGGCTGCAACCGCCATGGCAACTGTCCGGCATGCTGGTAGTCAAGGTCGCGCGGGGGCACTGCGAACCTTATCTGGACGTTGATCACGTCGCCAATGACACCGTCGTCGATAATCGACTTCACCTTTTGGAAATACGGAAGATAGCGCCTGTAGTAAGCCACGAAGCAAGGGACGCCGGTCTCCTCGCTTACCCTGTTCACCCTGGCACAGTCTTCGTAGTTTGCTGCCAGGGGCTTTTCCACATACACTGGCTTGCCTGCCTTCATTGCCATAATGGCGAATGTGGCATGGCTCGACGGTGGTGTGGCAATGTATATGGCGTTGACGTCCGGGTCGTCGATAAGCTCCTGAGGGTCTGTATACCACTTGCTGATATGGTGGCGCTCGGCGTAGCTGCGTGCCTTGTCCTCGCTACGGCTCATGACGGCCTCTACGCTGGAGCCTTCAACCTCCGAAAAGGCAGGCCCACTCTTCGTCTCTGTGACTTCCCCGCAACCGATAAAGCCCCATTTCAATATTTTCATAATTAGTATTAATTATTTCCGCAAAGATACGAAAAAAACACTACCTTTGCAAAACTGAAAGGGAATAATATCAAAAAATATGAAGAATCAGACTAAAGGCATCTTGATGAAAAGCCGCAGCGCAAGCGCTTGCATCAAAGAAGGCTATGGGCTTTACACCAAGAATTTCAGGAAAACGATGAGCTCTTCATGGCTTACGGCTCTGCTCTATTCGCTCGTGTGCAGTGCGCTTTGCACCATCCTGACTGCATATCTGCCTGAGACGATAACGCAAACGATGGCAGCCAGGGCAACCAACTCTGCCTTGCCAGCCAACGGCATCGTTGTTGCTGCTGTGATACTCGCCCTAATCATCATCGGCGGACTGTTTGAAATTGCAACATACTCGTGCGTGATTGCACAACTGAAAGATGAGTTCGGCAGCATCAGGAAAGTTGGGAAATGGAAACTTCCGGCCTTAGACCGCACAACATTTGTGCGCACACTCATCGCAACAGTTGCCAATATACTTATTGTGGTGGTACTTTTAGCCATCATAGTCATACCAACAGGCATGCTGCTCGGTATGCCGTCGGGCGCCGGCGACATAAGCACCAAGTCGCTCATAGTGATAGCTTTAGAGCTCATTGCCATCATGATGCTTGTCTTGCCGATGGCATTTGTGAGCATGAAGTACATCATCCGCACAGACACCCGCCTGTGGCGGCTGATTGCAACCGACTACAAGGTGGGGCTCAAGCACTTCGGCTTCATACTCATAGTGTCGGTTGTGAGCTGCATTGTCATCTGCCTGGCAGAGTATGTACTGGCCTTGCCTGCCTCAATACTGACCACAGCCAACTACCAAGCGAACATCGGAGTGTACTACGGCGACCCGCTCGGCATGCCGGGATACATCAATTACATATCTGCCGTGGTGTTCTTCATCGCAGGGTTCATACAGATTTACATCCGAATATCTGCCTTGTTCACATCATACTATATGTATGGCTCGATAGAACAGCAGGAAGAAGAGCGCAGGAAATTCAAGGAATCGGGAATGAACCAAAGTCAAATAAGCATGTTGCCATGAAGAAACGGGTATTATTCATCGACCGCGACGGCACCATAATAGAGGAGCCGGCGGATGAGCAAATCGACTCTTTCGACAAGCTCAAGTTTGTAAACGGAGCCATAAGAAACCTGGCTTTCATACGCGAGAAGCTCGACTTCGAGTTCGTGATGGTTACCAACCAAGACGGCCTGGGCACAGACGCTTTCCCGGAAAGCACCTTCTGGCCTGTCCACAACTTCATGTTGCAGACCCTCGAGGGCGAAGGCGTGGTGTTCGACGACATTCTCATCGACCGGCATTTCCCAGAAGACAATGCCCCGACGCGCAAGCCAAACACCGGGTTGGTGGAAAAATACATGAACGACCCCGGCTACGACATGCAGTCGAGCTACGTCATCGGCGACCGCGACACCGACAGGGCGTTTGCCGAAAACATCGGCTGCAAAGCCATAACCATAGGGCGAGACGGCATGACGTGGGCCAAGATAGCCGAAATGCTTTATGCCGGCGAGCGCAGAGCCGAGGTTTCACGAGCCACCAAGGAGACCGACATACACGTAAGCATGAACCTCGACGGCTCCGGGCGCTGTGACATAAGCACCGGACTGGGTTTCTTCGACCACATGCTCGAGCAAATTGCCAAGCACGGCGGCATAGACCTCACCGTCAGGACAAAGGGCGACCTCGACGTCGACGAGCATCACACGATAGAAGACACGGGCATTGCGATTGGCGAATGCCTGCTTGCTGCCTTGGGCGACAAGCGCGGCATAGAGCGCTACGGCTTCACGCTGCCCATGGACGACTGCCTTTGCTCGGTCGCACTCGATTTCGGCGGAAGGCCGTGGCTGGTATGGGATGCCGAATTCCGCCGCGAGCGAATAGGCGACATGCCCACCGAGATGTTCCTGCATTTCTTCAAGAGCCTCAGCGACAGCGCCAGGATGAACCTCAACATAAAGGCTGAGGGCACCAACGAGCACCATAAGATAGAGGGAATATTCAAGGCTTTCGCTCGCAGCCTGAAGATGGCCGTCAGGCGAGACATCTACCACTACGAACTGCCCAGCACAAAGGGGCTGCTATGACGAGGCCGCGCGCTGGACGGCGTGCTGCCCAGCCCTGCGCCGGCACAAGCCGTCAGCCCCAGCCGCGGTGGGCCGGCAGCGCCATGACGTTAGTCGCGGTGCAGCCACGACATGAGCGAATTTAGCCACCTGAAGGAAAAGCGGAACCACCTGTATGTGCTTACCGGCTTGCCGCCAAACTGCAGGATAAACTCCCGGTAAGGGTTTTTCTGGAAAGGCAAGCCTACATCCATGAACGAGATGTGGGCATAGCCGTGGGTGTGGGCGTATTTTATGGCATGCCATACGGTCAGCACGCTGGGATGCAACCTAAGATACGACTTTCTCAACGATGCCGAATACCACAGATAGGCATTGCTGCCCGAAAAGACACAGGCGCAACATCCTATCACCTTGCCCTTGTATTTGGTAAGGAACAACTTTCCGTTGTCTGTCTTCATCAGTTCCCTGAAAAAGTTGGCGTCGGGGATATACCGCTTCGGCTTCAGCCTGTTGTGCTTGCGGAGCAACCTCGAGAAAGCCACAAGGCCTTCCTCACCGTCAACAGCCACTACCTCGGCCCCCTTGTCGCAGGCCTTCACAATGCGCTTGCGCATTTTTTCCGAGAGGCGCTCTTCGGGCCTCCTGCTGTGCAGCGAATTGTGGATGTTGAGCCAATGCACCGGGAAGTAGCCGCACCGGCGAAACACACCATAGCCGAACATCTTTGAAGACAGGTGGCTGAACTCTATGTAAGCCACCCTATTCTGGAGCTTCTTGGTCAGAGCGTGCAGCATGCGCAGAAACAAGTCTTCCTTGGCCACGGCGCATTCCTCATATTCACCCTCACCCATCACGAGGCAGTGGGAATAAAGGAACGGCGGCAACGGAACGGCCCGATGGCGCACCACGCCCACCAGATGGGCAACCACCCGGCCCCCTTCGGCCGTGACCACTGCAAGATACGGCTTCATCCGCGGCGTCCTTTCACAAATACGAAAGAGCGTTAGGCTATGGAAGAAGTTATGACACTCCATACGAGGCAAACCTTCCAAACTGCTGTAAATGGTCGTCCGCAGATTTATCATACCGCAAAAATAATAAATATATTCTAAAAACGCAACTCTATGTAATATTTTTTGAACCAAAACACTTACCTTTGTAATACATTACACCGTGGCCGGCCCTAATGCAGCACGCAGCGCGACGCCTGCCGCAGCACGCCTGGGCCACAGCGCATACACCACGGCAAACAGGCAGACAGTTGGCTGCCCGAACCTGGCGCGGGCCCACCCAGGCGGCCGCGGAGGCTGCAATGGCATGGAACACCAACCGGCGCCACATCAATCAGGCCGCACATACATAAGACAACATCACGATATGACAGACTTCAAAGACTTAGTGCAGGCGCGCAGGAGCCACCGCAAGTTTGCACCCGACGAGATAGACGCAACCCAACTCGAGCTCATACTCAGGGCTGCCCTCATGTCGCCCACATCGAAAGGGCAGCGGGCATGGCAGTTCATAGCCATCGACGACAAGGCAACGATAGAGAAACTGGCCGACTGCAAGGAGCATGGGGCAAGCTTCCTGAAAGACGCCCCCGTGGCCGTGGCCGTATGCGGCACGCCGTCACTGAACGACTGCTGGGTTGAAGACGGCTCTATCGCCGCCATATCAATGCAATACCAGGCAGAAGAGCTTGGCCTGGGCTCATGCTGGATACAGGTGCGCGGGCGCAGCCTTGCCGACGGAACCCCTTCCGAACTCGTGGCCAGGGGCATATTGGGATTGCCCGAAGAGCTCGGCGTGCTGTGCATCATTGCCCTGGGCCACAAGGCAGCCGAACGCAAACTGCAGGACGAAACAAAGCTTAAGTGGGAAAACGTGCACATCAACGGCTACCGCTGACACACCTGCCAAGGCGTGCGTAGGGCGTGCCTGTACAACGAGACAACCATATTTTATTAATCCGGAAATAACACTTTGACATACATGAAAGTCGTTTTGATTGGTGCTGGCCGGCTGGCCCACCATCTGGGTGGCGCCCTGCTCTCGGCCGGGCACGACATAATGCAAGTCTACAGCCGCACAATGGAGTCGGCAAGCCGAGTGGCCGCCATGGCCGGCGGCTCACCTACAAACCGCATTGCCGACATAAAGGCCGATGCCGACGCATACATAGTGGCCGTGAAAGACTCGGCCCTGCCAGACCTGATACCGCAGATATGCAAGGGGCGCGAGCAAAAGGTGTTCTTGCATACTGCCGGAAGCATACCCATGGATGTGTTCAAGGGCATGGCCCTACACTACGGGGTGCTCTACCCCCTGCAGACATTCAGCAAGGAACGCAAGGTAGACTTCCGCCCTATACCATGCTTCGTAGAGGGCAACGACGACTATTCCGTTGGCGTGGCCACCGAACTGGCCGGAAGCATAAGCGGCAACGTGAGGCTCATGTCGTCTGAAGAGCGGCGCTATGTCCACCTGGCCGCGATTTTCGCCTGCAACTTTGTAAACCACTGCTACGCGCTCTCGGCCGACATACTGGCCAAGCACGGGCTGCCGTTCGACATCATGCTACCGCTCATCGACGAGACGGCGAGCAAGGTGCACGCCATGTCACCGGCCGAGGCACAGACCGGGCCGGCCATGCGCTACGACGAGAACGTGATAAGGAGCCAGAGCCGCTTGCTGGCCAGCAACCCGTTTGTGAAGGAGATTTACGACCGCATGAGCATTAGCATTCACCAAAAGGCAATAAGCAATGATTAATTACGACCTTCGAAAAATTAAAGCCATAGTGTTCGATGTCGACGGAGTGCTGAGCCAAGACACCATACCCCTGCACCCGGGCGGCGAACCCATGCGCACGGCCAACATAAAAGACGGCTACGCCATACAGCTGGCCGTGAAGATGGGGCTGCGCATAGCCATCATGACCGGAGGCGACACGCAGAGCGTGGTAAAGCGGTATTCGCACCTGGGGGTGGCCGACATCTACATGAAGTGCGCCGTGAAGATAACCACATACAGGGAGTTTACGGCAAAATACTCGCTCGCCGACGACGAGGTCATGTACATGGGCGACGACATACCCGACTATGAGGTGATGAAGCAATGCGGCTGCCCTGTGTGCCCGGCCGACGCCTGCACAGACATAAAGGAGGCAAGCATATATGTGAGCAACGTGTGCGGGGGGCGCGGATGCGCGCGCGACGTGATAGAGCAGGTGCTGAGGGCACAAGGCAAATGGCTCCAGACGGAAAAGGCCTTCGGCTGGTGAGAAACATAAAATGGCAAATAAAAACAACCGACAATGCTTGAGAATCTGAACAAATACAACATCGTGCTGGCGAGCAACTCGCCGCGCAGGCGGGAACTGCTCGCCAAACTGGGCATAGACTTTGAGGTAAGGGTGCTGCCCGACATTGAAGAATGCTATCCCGAAGGACTGCCGGCCCACGACATACCGCTGTACATCGCGGCGGAAAAAGCCCAGGCCAACAAGTCGCAAATGGGAAAAGACGACCTGATAATCACTGCCGACACGGTGGTGATATGCGATGGCAAGGTGCTCGGAAAACCGGCCGACGCCGCCGAAGCCCACCACATGCTGTCCATGCTGAGCGGAAAGACCCACCAGGTGGTCACCGGCGTTTGCATGATGAGCGCCGAAAGGCAACGCAAATTTGCCGTCACAACCGACGTGACGTTCAAGGAACTATCTGCCGAGGAGACGGATTACTACATCGACAAATACCAACCCTACGACAAGGCCGGGGCCTACGGCATACAAGAGTGGATTGGCTACATCGGGGTGACGGGGATAAGCGGCAGTTTCTTCAATGTGATGGGCCTGCCTGTGCAAAGGGTGTATAAAGAACTACTTATGTTTTAAAAAGGCATAAAGTGCAAATTTATGGATTAAAATCATTGCATATATGAATAAAAAGTTGCTGTATTGTTTGGTGGTTTAAATTATTAGGCGTACCTTTGCAATCGACAACTAGTAATTTTAATCTATATTTATCATTTTCCTATGAGTTATCTGTCTGTGAAGATGGATAACTTTTTTATTTCCACCCACCGCTGATTCCACCCCCGCCACGGCCACCTGCCGCCACCGCAAGCCATGCCCGGCAAAACAATACGTGCCGTTTGGCGATGCAAAACGGCACGTTCGGCAATGCCATACGGGTCGTTCGGCAGCGCCGAACGGGCCGTATGGCCTACTGCCTGGGCATCAGCCACTTGCAAGCCCGGCCGGAGCCATGCCTTGGCAGGCCCTGCTGCCACGCCATCGGGGGCAAAGCCGCGTGAACAAAAAGCGGGCCGCGCACATCACTGCGAACGGCCCGCACATTTCTTTAAAAAGAAATCCGATTTGAAATGTATGTATAATAATATACGTAGATAAGTAGCTGCTCAAAATTAACCGATACAATAGACCTTGCAGGTGTCCTCTATATCTTTGCCACCATCTTGTGTGCTCTTTCGGGCCGCATACCAAAGTCTCATCGGTCGCGTAGCCCGCTACGCTCTCTATTCGGACTTTGGCATGCATATCCGAAATAGCGCACAATTTGATGGCAATTAATTTTGAACACCTACTTATAATGATTAGGTCTGCACCTCATCGGTAGGGTGGCCGCAGGGCGGCCGCGGCGGCCTACCTCACAGCCACCTTCCGGGTCTCGACAGCGCCCCCAAGCCCGACACGGGCCACAACGACGCCACTGCCCAAGCCCGTGATGCGGCACACGTCGCTGCCGCCGGCGTCGACACTCCTGACCAAAGCCCCCGACGCCGAATAGACACTGACGAGGCCCAACGGCCTTGAGGCTGTCACAATCAGTTCGCCTGGCGCCACCGAATATGCGCTCAGGTCTGACGCCTCAACGCCCGGACGGGCAATGGCCGAGGCCGCCGGGCCGTCGCTGACGATGAAGAACCGACCGTGCGACGGGCCTGTCAGCGTAATCTCATAGCCATCGGTGAGCGGAGTTTCGGTTGATGTCTCCGCGTCGTATAGCCGCGGGTTGAGCAGCTCGCCGGTACCAGCAAACGTAAGCGTGGTGGTTGTGCCGTCGCCGGCAAACACACCCAGGGGTATGCGGCGGGCCGCCACGACGCGGTTGACCGATGCCGCCGTAGTGCCGGCCACGGTGTAAACCAGCGGCACGCCTGTGGCGTTGCCGGCAAGGTCGGCCATCAGCTGCGCATCCTCGCCGTCGCAGAAACCGTCGGCGGCATTGCCGTCGTAGGCCAGCACAGCCCCGCTGCGCCTGCCGTCGGCAGTGGCCGTGACGGTAAGGGCCGCCAGACGGGCGGCCGACCGGCCGCCGGCACCTTCAAGCATCTGCATGTCTTTGTCAAACGAAACCGACGTGGCGGCACCCTCGCCTTTCAGCTTCACGAAGATTGCCCCGTACGGCCCTACCAGCGGGTTGCCGTCGGTGCTGAGCCAGTTGCCGTCATACGCCGAACCCACCACGGGCCCGTATTCGGTCTCAATCCAGTAGTTGCCGTCGAGGTTGGCGTTTGCCGCCATAAACTTACTTATGTCGAGCCCGCACATATATGGGTTGCCCACCATCATGTAACGTCCGTCGTCCGAGGGCGTCAGCACGGCCTCTACCGAATCGGCCGGCCTGAGCTCCTTGGGATTGCTGCGGTCGAGCAGGCCGCTGACAAACAGGCGTCCCTGGCCAGAGCGGTCGATGGTGCCTGTGTTCACGTCGTAAGACATGTCTGCCTTGGGCATGCGGAACACCGTCTGGCCGCTGCCCGACGTCTTCATCGAGAACCCTCCGCCGGCAGTGTATGGCACGTGGGCGTCGTTGTATACCGAACTCCACAGCGGGCCGAAGGCCACGGGCGTGTTGCCGCCGCCGTCGTTCTCGACAATGGTTGCCTGGCCGGTCCAGCTGCGCTGGTAGACGGCAGGGTCCAGGCGGCTGTGCTTGCCGTTGTCAAACGTGATATCCTTGAAATACTCCTCATCGGCCTGCGACCCGTCGGCATTGGCATACCAGTCGCCGGCAACGACGCCGCACAACGGCGTTGCCATGAGGGTCCACTGCCTCGACGGCACCGCAACGTCCATCCACGCACGGTTGTATATCAGTTGCTCGGCATGCAGCAGCTGTGCACCGGGCTCAAAGTGAATGTCGCGGCAAATATTGACCCTGAACCTCTCGGTGGTTAGCTTGTCGTCCTGCCCGTCGGCGCCGGGGTCGTAAACCATCAGGTCATACTGTATGTCCTTGGTCGGGTCGCCCATGCCCTCGGGCCGCGGGCTGTAGCTGGTGCCGGTCCAGGCTCCCCCATCGGCATAGCCGGCCATGTATAGCTGTGCCCGGCTGCCCTGCGGCATCACCACATTGCTGAACAGCATAGGCACGAAGCCATTGCCGGTCTGGTTTGCCTCGTTGGTTATGTAGCCGCTGCCCTCCGGCTTGTGCAGCTCGGAGCTGTCGGCCCGCCTCCAGTTGCTGTCGTTGTTCCAGTTGTCGTTGGCCCCGCCATTCCAAACCAAATTCTCGGGCACCACCTTCATGTCTACCGGGAATGAGCCGTAGCAGGTGGTATACACCTCGCCGGTCTCCTCGTTCTTCTCTTCAAACCAGGCCACGAAGGTGTAAGTGTATCCTTCGCGCGGGTTGAAGCTGAAGCCCCCGGCGCCTTGCTGCTCCTGCAGGTCGAACTTTATGTCCATATATCCGCCTTCGGCATTGTTCTCGGCAGCCCACAGTTTATCGATAGTGCCTATGGGGAGGCTGAACTGGTCGAAATCAGCCGACGTGAAATAGTCTTTGTACTGCGGGTCGTCAGAGTCGACCATGTATATCCGGTTGTTGCCTTCCTCGCTTATCTCGCCCAGTGCTGTCGCCCCGTCCGATACAATCTTCGGGTTGCGCAGCGACACGCGCAACGACCTTCCGCCCTCTGCCGAGGCTTCCCTTATCTGCCCCAGCCCGATGCGCAGGGCAGGGTTGAAGTCGTCGGCAGGATATTTCACCTCTTCAAACCCGGCGTGCAGCGACGGCGCGTCGCTGCTCACCTTTAGCAGCAGCGGTATGTATTCCCAGCATACCAGCGACCACAGCGAGTCGCTGATGGAGCTGTCGGGCGGCACCACCGTCTGTATGGGCTTGACCACAAGCTGCAACCCGCCGCTGAGCAACGCTATGTCAAGGTCTTCGCGGTGTAGCACCAGCCGGCTGTTCACTCCGCCCGTCTGGCCCCTATCGTTGCCATACTTGCTTATGAGGTCATATTCGTCTTGCGTAAACCTTACCAGCGTGCCGTCGTCGAGCACCTTCTCGGCGGGCCCGGTGGTCGTATCTATCACGGTGGCGTCGGGGTATAGGCTGCGGAAGTTGGTCAGGGCCACGTCGAGGTTAGTGTCGTAGTCGGGGTCGTCGGTGGCAAACTCCTCTTCTGTGCCGAAGAACCAGTCGAAGTAAACGCCGTCGTCTATTACAAGGTATCCCTCGTTCTCGCCGTCGGCATTAGGCACACGCACCTGCACAGTGAAGTTGTATATCTGGCCGGCACAGAAGTCTTCGTCGGGGTCTACCACCTCGCCGTTGACCTTGAGCATGGCCTCCGACGTGACATAGAATCGTGTCACAATGCGGCAATCGTCGTCCATCTGTGCCGCAAAGAACTCCATCAGCTCGCGTTCGCCGAGGTTAGGGTCGGCCGGCACAATCAGCATGAGGTATGGCCGGTTGGGCGACAACACCGAATAGAAGTCTACCGTAAGGTTGCGGTTGCCATGGCCGCCGCCCGAACCCGACCTGTAGAAATAAGGCTTGCCGTCTTTCATGTGCTGGTAAGCAAAGAAATATTGGCCTTGGGGTATAGTGTCGCTGTCGTGACCGGCAAAGCTGCTGTAGCCTATTGAGTCGTTTTTCTCGAACGTTGTGTTGAAAAACATCGACATCAGCCTTGTGTTTATCACCTGCCCGTCGCCTATTAGCACTATCGAGCTGTCTATGGCAGCGGTCTTGTCGGCCAAGTCGTCGCCTGAACCTGCCGAAGCCAGATAATTGTTGTATTTAGTCTCGTCTATGAAGCAGAAGCTGATGCCCTCCTCGTCGCCGGTGCCTTCGCCGCCCAGGCGCGACATCAGGCGCTCCCAGTCGAGCTCAATGTTCATCCTTGTGCGCGTGTTGGTGCAGGTATACTCCTTCTGGCTGACCCTTGCGTTGGGCTGGGCTATGTACACTTTTATCTCGTCGAAATAGTAGTCGCCGCCGGCTGTCGACGCACAGTTGTTCTCCAGCTGCAATATGTATGAGTCAAACTGCGAGGCATTGGGGTCGTCGTTAAGGAACGAGAAGTATATCTGGTACCAGTCGTTGGTGCCTGCGCCGGTGCCGGGAACGCCAGAGGTCAGGTGGTACGTGGTGCGTATCTGCCCGCTGGAGTGCCTGTAAAGCGGTGTATACGAATTGCTTCCGTCGGCCTCTTCCTTCACGCCCATTACGGTAAACAGTATGGCTGCATCGTCTGAGCCAACCTGACCGCCGCTTTTCATCCAGGCTGTGACAAACAGCTCGGAGCCGGCGCACAGCTTCTCTTCAAAGGGCAGACGCGCCAGGATGCCAGGACGGTCGGACGCATCGACATAAACAAAATACTTGCCGTCGTCCTTGCCCAATCCTGTGGGAGGCTTTGGAAACTTATCATTCACGTCACCATAGCCTATGTAATCGTTTACAATTGAATAATGGTCGAACTCCGGGTACCACCGCTTCGGACCATTGTAATTGCTAAGGCCGATGTAATCGCCCAACGGAGAGCCATCGAAGAAAGCATAGCTGCAATACTCCCATGCCATGGGGAAATGGAAATAATCGTCCTGTCCATACCCCACCTGGTCGTGAGAGGCATAGCCTTCGTCGAAGGTAAGCTCGGTCAGCTTGGTCAGGTTGTTGGCGTTGTTCATCCAATTTGGCGAACGGAATTCCAGCGAATCGCCGGCACCGATGGCGGCCACCTGGTGCTGGGTGAGCGGAACGGAGCTGGCCGAGAAGGTCAGGTTGAAACGGGCAATGTTGTATGTCACCCCTTTAAACGTCTTGGTGACCTTTATTGTAGCAGTGGTTCCGTCGGGCACCTCCCATGTACTTTTTGCCCCTGCGCCCTTACGCCTGAACATTATCACACGGTTGTTGCCCGATATTGTTGCGCTTACCAATTCCAACAAGCCGGTAGTCGCCCCTTGCCTGCTGTCGATGTCTATGTCGAGGGCACCTGTGTCAGTGCCGTCATAAGAAGTGCCTTCTACGGGTATTGCGTAGTTCACTGCGTCTTTTGAGAGCGCCACAAGCTCGTCGGTGTGGTCGGAAACATGCTTGTTCGGGAAAGTGATGTCGTACTCCTCGAGGTACTTGTCGGCACTGTTGTCGTCACCGTTTGAATTATTGTATTTGTCATCAAGCAAACGCCCATGGCCGTTATTCCAGCTGTAAGAGTCGTTTTCGGGGCGTTCGTCAACACCTACTATATAATATATTACGCGAACTGCAAGCGTGGGTTCGTAATATCCATTTTCTTCAAACCGCTTCCTGCAGTCGTCAATGCTCATCTCAGCAGAGCCGTTCGACACAAACTCAGGCATGAAGTCGGTGTAGCCGGAAACGTCGCACGCAACGACAAACCAATTGTTGTCGACGTTTGAATTGGGGAACCACGCCTCAAACTGGTCGTTGGTCGGATAATAGAAAGTCATGGAATTGACAATCGACCCCAACGGCCTGCCTACATAGCCATTGTCAAACCTATAGACAACATCGGATGAATAAGTTGGCGTAAGCAAGTCGTAGACACTTGTGCCACCGTGGTCTTGGTGGTTTGTCTCGAAGGTCCCGTCTGTGCGATAGCTGTACCATCGCTGATAAGTCTGCACGCTCGAACTATTATTTTTTTTTGTAGGCAACACCAAATTGGTCGTTGAGCCCTTGTGCATGTATATTGTGTCTATGTAAGTGTGCGCAGCCTGTATCGGCTCGGCCGACGACATGGCGGGTTCGAACATTGGCTGGTCGTCACGGAATGTGCCAAGCACGCCGGAACTCAGGCCGAATGAGTTTTTTATGGCATACCACTTTGAGGCTTTGTGCCTTATAGTGGGGCTAACAACAAACTCAATCTCGTCGATGGCAATTGGCTTGTCATTGCTGTCGGTATGCAAATAAATACGCAATGCCGACGTCGAAAAGCTTCCTTTTGAAAAAGCCAGGGTCAATCTGTCATCCCGGTGAGCAAGCGATGAAAATCTCTTGGTGTCCCAACCACCACGGCCGTCGGGTTTCTGCACCTCGATTGCGCTCACCTGTTCAAAACTGTCGCCGCCTTCAGAAAACATTATCTCGCTAAACTCCAACTCGACAACAAAAGACAGGTCAATGTAAACGTCGCCGTTTTTCGACGATACCCACCAGTTTGTTTTATTATCGTAGATGGCTGATATGTTGTTATAGCCACTGCCGCTGCCGACGTCAGTGCCATCGGCGGCATGGGCGGCAGCCGATTGTATCATATCCTTTATATCCGTGAAATTGATATATCTATCTTCGCTTACCTGAGCCCGGGCAACCTGCGACATGCAAAGCACTGCCAGAGCAACCCAAAACTTACGTATCATGGTTTTATTTCTCATGCCTGACATCCTCCATTTTCCTTCATTGCACATTTCTTCTAACGTTAACGACCTCTGCCGGCAATCGCCTCAGCCCATAGCGTGTGGCGTATGAGCCTACTCCTGACATGAACTCGGCATCAGATATGTCGGTGGTATTAATGATTACGGTATAATTGCGCTCGTAATTGTTGCCTCCGTCAGACCAACGCGCCACCACGCCAAGCCGGTAGGCATTGCCTGCCGATGCCGTGACATGGCCCTTGACGACATTGCCCGAAGCGTAGCCGTCTTCAAAGACGATGCCGGTGGTTGTCACGGGGTCGATGTTCCAAGTGCATTCGCTGCCCGGAACGTTGTCGAGGCCGTTTAGAGTAAACTCAAACTGAGAGCCTTCGGGTATGCTTATGGTATACGTGTCGGGCTCAAAGTCGGCCTTTACCTGCACGGGGTAGCTGCCTATCGGGCTGACCCAGCAGCGCGCCGAGATATCGATGGCCCAATCGTTGACAGATATGTTGAGCGGGTAAATGTGATTGCGGGGCAACTTTTTGCTCGCCGTTTGCGCCGTATAGACAGACGACGGCGTGCCGGCAGTGCTCTCTTCTGTGGTAACAACAACGGTGAAAGGAGTGTCCTGCCGTGTTTCGTTGACGTAGAACGGGCTGACATTTATCTCGTCTGAAGCACCGGCGGCACTGACGGCAATTGTCGTATCGCCGTCGAGCTGTACACCGTCGGGCGTCCCGTCGCCGAACAACGCCACGCGGTTGGCCCAACCGCTGAACGTTAGCCGGCGCACGCTCTTGTAGCTGCCACCGCCTATGGTTATCTGGACTTTGGCTACAAGACGGTCGAGCGACACGGGAATTATGCGTGTTGCAGCCGTCACAAGGTAATTGATGTTCTTGCCGCTCATGGGTATGAAGCGACCGTTGCCTAAGTCTATCTTCCCCGCCGGGTCGTCGATAGTAATGCCCGACAGTGCTTCCGCATCGAAAGATGAGCCTACATCAAGGCTCTCAAGCTGCGACCACAAGTCGCCATAATAGTCGAAATTGGCAAAGGCATATACGTCGTAGATGCCCTGTGGTATGTTTATCGGGTCAGAAAGAAACTCGACAAGGGCAGCGTCTTCAGACACATTGTCATCCAAAAACCTCCAGGCAACAGTACCATCGGCATCGACCAGCATGACACAAAGGCTATGTATGTTCTCTCTGTCGCCGCCGGCAACAATGTCGCCGCCGGTATATCCGGTTGCACTGCCGTCGCCGCCGGCCCGCGTGCTTACGTTCATGCGCAGCTCTACATAGTCATCGGCTGCGTTGACGGGGCCACCCTGTTCTTCAGAACATGAGGCTAAGGCCACCAACGACATGACGGCAGCAGACAGAACACCGAACAACGAATGTCTATAATAACCTTTCATAACCATATCTCTTATTGACTTTTTCAATTGGTGACACCGGCAGGAGGCTGTTGCGCCCACCCTGCGGCATCTGTTTCACTGGGGCCGAACACGATGTCTTCGCCGTCAAGCAACACCCAGGCATTGACAGTGGCACGCACACGGAGCGTGGTGTTGCCCGGAACGTCATCGCCTATGGTGTAGATGCTGCTCACATTGAGCTTGTAGATGTTGTTGCGCACCACCCCGTGCTCCATCACTCCCTCCACGCCATTGTCTTCATCGCCCTGCTGAATGTCGTTGGCGTGCATTATCCACCATGTGTAATAGCAGATGGCATCCTTGTAAGTGCGCACCCCATATTGCGTCAGGGCCTCGCGGGTAGAACTGAAACGCCCCTCTCCATCGGGCCAGCTGTCGAGCGTGACGCCGCTGCCCGGGGCATACGAATAGCCGCACTGGGCTTTCATATAGGCCATCCACGAGAGCGACTGCCTGACTTTGTCGGTCAATTTGCCGCTCTCGCCATTGGCCTGGCCGGCAAGATAGGGCCCGTAGCCGGACGGATCGTTGGCCGGAATGGACTCCGCCAGCGCCGAAGCCTCCTCCCACGTCTTGCAGTTCAACTCTTCATACACATCTGAAAACCTCAAGCCAGCGGCCGAGTAAAACCAGTCGGCCATGTCTTCCATTGTTGCAAAGAGGCTGTTGGCAAGCTCAAAGAATGTCTGCCCGGCCTTGTAAGACAAATTGCTGAAGCTGTTGTTGACGCTTCCTTCGGCCGGAGTGAAGCGCGCCTTGAACACAATGCCTGTGTTGTAATACTTATTTTCACTGTGGACATCGCCGCCTGGCGTTGTGTTCTCGAGCGTATATCCGGCCCTATACCATGCCCCGTCGACACCGCCATCGTCCATTTTGTCGCTCTCCGACCTGTTGCCTACATACCGGTTCCAGTCGTCGGGGTCTTCGGAAAACGACGTGTAGTAAACCCCAAACAGCCTTTTCGCAGCAACACTGCCGCCTTCAGGGACACTGCCGGAGTAATCGGGGATGGTGAATACGGGCTGTCCGATATTGCCGGGGGTCTTAAGCGATGTCCACGGGTCGAGCACATAGTTAGACGCCAAGCCTCCGCCATCTACGGCCTCATCGCCAAGATAGGTGACGCCGGAACCGGTAGGAGCCTGCGAAACACCGTCGGCCACGCGCTTGAGCAGATAGCTTCCGGCTGTGAGATTGTTGACCAGGGCTGCCCCAAGTATTGAAGCCGTAGCCCCTTTATACGCCTCGTCATCACACTGATAGCTTGCCTTTGCACAATAGTCGACACGTGCAGCCATGCGCTCCACGCTCACATCGACCTTGGCTGCGTTGTCCGGGCTGTAGTTGTCTTTGGTGAGTGTGATGGTGGCATCGCCCTCGGAACTCATCAAGAAACGCGAATAACCGCTTTCAGACTCATCCCAACACTCATCAATAATGCGGTCGCGCACCTGTCCGAGCTTCAAGCCGGGAGTGTTCCACCAGCCGTCGGCCGAACCTTCGGCGCCCAGATTGGCAACAGCGATGACATTATACGTGCCATAGCCGAGCTCCACCTGCCGTGTCATGCTGTACACCTTGTCTATGTCATGGCCGTTGCCGGTCTGCCCGGAACCGTCGGTTCCATTCTTCGGGGCGAATGTCACGACCTTTGATATGTCTGTATCGCCAGAGCTGTTAGCTCCGTTGTCGCCTTTGAAAAAGAATGCGATGACGGAGCTAACGGCATTTTCGTAATCCTTGCCTTCCTCCTGCCCGTCGCCAACCTCGCCGGCATGTGGCTCACCTGCAGCCCGGGTGGCGCCTTTGCCGGACGACATTGACAATGACAGCGTCACATACGACTTGCTCATGGCGCCAGCATGACTTCCCCCTTCGCCTTCGGAAAGGCTGGCGGTATCTGCAGAGCAGCCGGCGAGGGCAAGCGCGAGCAACAGCACTCCGCCCTGTTTGTATCTTTTATTCATCATTGCTGTCATATTCCTTTTTGGTTTAACATGTGGCGGCCACATGCTGGTTTCACGTTGGCCGCTGAACTAAAGCACACCGTGATGACTTATCCACGGCAAGCGGCAATACCATGCCGCACTGCCAACGGCCTATCGTCGGCCCCGGTGGCACATATGATGGCCTGGCAGACAAAGTCACGGCCGACACTACGACACGTGGCTGGAGCACGTCACAAGTCTTCGAACTGCACCCGCTGGCTCCATCCGAGCACACTGATCGAGATGTTGACATAGGCCAGACGGTCGCCTTTTAGGTAGAAATCGAGCTGATAGTCATATCCACGATCGAGGAACTCTTGTGGCGAATAGCGGTAAACGTCCTCGCTGGTACGCAGTCGGCACAGCAGGTCGGGCAGGTTTACGCGAATCACCTCGACGCCCGTCAGCTTGTTTGTCACGCTCAACACCCCGTCGTCGGCAGGGTCTTCGTGATACATGATGCGCGAAGTCATGAAGTCGGCATGGGCGATGTGGCCAACGCCATCGAGCTGATTGCCGTCAGGATCGAACGCCGGGGCCCTGTCGTCGGTGTTCCATACGGCATGGGGAGTGTAGGCCACAGCCTGAGTTTCGTCTACGTTGTTGTTCCACATCAGGCGCCGGTTGCGGTCGGTTATGGTCATGTCGTAGTTTGCTACGTCCATTTTCGAGGGGTCGTCAAGCTCGCGGAGCGTAACGTTAATCTTCTTCGTGTCGCGCATAAGCGATATCGTATGGTATGTGGGCTTCTCGGCAAAGACCTCAACCGGCTCCAATTCCATGCCATGCCAAAGCGTATCGAGCGGCAGCCCGTGGTTGTCTACGAGCAAGACGTCGCCCTGCCGGGTGCCTGCAGTCTCGAGACGAATATCCAAGACAGACATCGAATCGCCCTGATGCAGGTCAGACCGCACAAAGCGCGCCCTGTTTCCGGCCATCTGGGTGGCGTAGTCAGCCTGCCCTGCCAGCACAACAAACTTGTACTTTCCTGGCTCCAGGTTTGCATGGAGCGTGTAGCCCGGCTCTGCCAATGGCCTCACGGGTCCCTGGTTGGCATCAGAGAGTGTGGTGACGTAGTAGCCCTCGTCGTCAAACACATAAACGTCAACGGCACCGACATGGTCGCCAAACATATCTGCGCGCTCCAGATTGTAGTCATACCTGAAGCTCAGGTAAAGCCCCATGGGGCAGTCGTCGCGGTCCTCGTGCATCATGTCACAGGATGAGACGACCGCTGCCGATGCCAACGGTAGCCACAGCCACGCCATCAGTCTGGTTTTTAGATATCGCATTGTCATATATAGTTACATTAAATTTCCATCTTTATCAAAGGCTGCCACGACCAACCGGCCTTGCTGTCGATGCCACGTCGCCCGCACACAGACCGCAAGCATGCGCCTGTTGCCACTGCGGCGGCGAAACGCCCTGCCCGGCATGGATAGGCAAGCCTTGCGCTTTCATTGTCCAAACAGACTCCCGCAAGCATATTCTTTTCCCCCTGCGGCCGGGAAATACGGTTCACTCCACACTTGGAATGGCCCGCCAATCTCCTTTCAGAAAACCGGGGCGGCGGCATTGCCGCCCCGGTAAATCAATGGTGTGTCTACAGAATTAGAGCTCAACACTCTGTGAACGCTTGGCCCACGAGAGGACGTTGATGCTAACAGAGATGTAGTAGTTGACCTTGTCAACAGGCTCGCCGGTCACCTCATCGACATTAGGACTGCCAAGACCGCGTATGCCTGTCACATCAATCTGATACCAGTTGTTGCGCAATACGCCGTAACGGCCCAAGAAATTGGCATCCTCGCCGCCATAAGTGGGGTTGTCTTCAGTCCACGGGGTCTGGCTGTCACCGAAGTGCTTGATGTAAACCGGATAGTAAGAAATGCCGTTGGCATAGTAATAGAACTCTATCAAGTTGTTGGCAATGTTCACCACATTGGCGGGTAGAGCGGCCTCGGGATCCTTCAGCTTGTTCTTTCCTGCTTCGCTGATAGCAACAGAAGCCACCGTGCGCTGGCCGGCCTCTTCGGTGCTGAAGCCTATCACGAGGTCGGTGCTTTCAAACGTTGAGCCATCCTTTACGTTCTCTTTCAGCCAGTTGTAGATAGTGTTGTCGCCCTGCTTGAGCAAGCGTGCGGCCACTTCTTTCTTGACATCGTTCTCGAGCCAGATAGTGTCGCGCTCATCGTCTACGGTGTAGAACGGGTCGCCGTTGTTGAACTGAGCCTTGATGATTACGCGGGTAAGGTTGCGCTCAAGCATATCCGAGAGGCTCGTTGTGTTCTCAAAGCAATAGCCTGCTGTCTCGCCGTCGGCACTGAGCACATTGTCGATGGTGGCATGGGCGCCGCCAACGGTCTTCAATCCGGAGTTGTCAGACGGCACGTTCAGGTAATTGTAATCCTTATCCCAGTAAACCCTGGCAAGGTCTTGGGCAATGTAAGTGCCGCCAACCATGCGGTAATCGCTCGGGCTTACATGCACGGAAGCGTATGCGTTCCAGTCGTTGAAGCCCTCGGCCGTGCGGACGAGCTTCGATGTAGTGTTCGTATTGTCGAATGCCCAGCCCAATATTTTGTATGCCAACTTGTTGTGCGGGTATTGTCCGGCTGTCAGGTTGCCGTCCTTGGCGGTAACGGTGACTTTAGCCACGGCGCGCTCCACATAGATGCTTGCAGCCGGCTCGGCCTCTGCCTCAGCCTCGGAGTTCTTGATGTCAGACGGGTCTATCTCAACCAGCGGGCCAACCACCTTAGCCCCCGTGGGAGCAACAGTGCCGCCCAACTTGTCGGTCATCACGGCGTTAGTCATGAGAAGGCCGGCGCCACCGCCCGCCGTGGTGCTGATGCTTACCGCTCCCACCTTATCTTTCAAGGCGCTGTTCAACTCGTCAAGCGTGCCGGTATAAGGATTGTTGTTGATGGTCAGCTGATTGCTGGCATTGACACCGAACACCCCATTGTTGTTAAGCACCACGAGAGCCTTGATTACTTTCTGGTCGTCGGCTATCTTGTTGATTTCCTGGGTAATCTTGGTTGTGGTCGTGATTTGGTCACTTGCGCCCTCGTTGTAGAAGTTCAGGTCAAGCGAATAGGCACTGTTAACGGTCAGCTGGGCATCAGAGGTCCCTGCAGCACCGGTAAAGAGTATGAGCGTTGCATCCTTTACATCATACTCTGTCGGCGTTCCGTCGTCAAGGTTGCTACCTTCGTCCCAAGCACGTGTGCTGGGCTGCGTAGGCAGGTTGATGGCCAGGTTGATGTAACCTTTACCGTCAGCAGTCCATTGGGGTCCGTTCTGACTGTTGTCCGTAGCGACCTCATCGCTTGAACAAGCTCCAAGCATCAGCGCTGCCAATGCCATGGAAAACAATTTTACATTCTTCATAATTAATAAAAACAATTAAGTAATTAAATAATTTGTATATTCATTTGATGTTGCAGTCGTATCAGCAGGCGGCGTAGTGCGCCCGCCGACAACGCTCAGCCTACATGAGCAATATGTCTTTGTTGCGTTGGGCTGTGCTGTCGCCTCCGTCGATGGCGGCGTCAAGGAGCCTGAGCGCCTCGGCATGGTCGCCGCGCATCATGGCCATCACGCCGCGCAGGTGCATGGCTTGCGGTGTGTCGCCCACTTTGGCGAGGTAGGTTTCAGCCCCGTCGAAGTCGCCCAGCTCCACCCTGGCGCAGGCGGCGTTGAGGTTGGCCGTTGTGTCGGCGGGGAACATGCGCACGGCCGTCTCCATGACATTGTTGAAATCATCCGAGCCGGGCTCATAGGTCTGTGCCACGAGAAACATCTCTTCGAGCGAGAGCAGCTTCGGGTTGGTCTTTAGTATCTCCCGTGCCTCGTCGACAGTGAACGGGCGTACCACATAGTCGACCTTGTAGTCAGAATGCCGCAATGCCGGGTAGCACTCATGCAACAAAACCCGATAGTCGTCAGGCCACGTCAGCTTAATCTTCCATTCGCGGGCGTCGGGGTCGAGGCCGGTGTTGTCTATTGTTTCCAGTATCTTGTCGCGGTTGGGCAAGCTGCACTTGGCCACATAATCGCGCAAGCCGGCCCAGTCTTCGGGAGTGGAGCTAACCCTGAACACCGTGTCGGGCAGGTTGACGAGCCGGCGCACATATTCGGTCAGGGTCTTGGCACGGTTGTCGGCCAGCCAGGCGTTGTGCTCATACGGCGACTCCGGCGAGGCATAGCCGTGTATCTCGACTCTCGTGATTGAAGTGTTGCGGTCGTTCTTCACAACATTGATTGAGCGTATTATCTTGTCCAGTTCCGACGGGTTGTTTCGATAGTCGGGATATAGCGTTATCTTGTCTACAGGGAAGTCGATGAATGCCTTGCCGCTGTCGACGCGGGCCTTTATGCCTTCGGCCTTCGGCCTGACATAAGGCATGAACGGCGAGCGCAGGCGCCTGAGCTCAACCACGTCGCGGTCGAGAGTGTCGCCGCAGCCGCACAAGTCTTGGGCTATGAGCACATTGCAGTTGCGCATCCACTCTTCGTAGGGAACCACGGCCGAGTAGCTTACGGTCTGCTCGGTGTTGTTCTTGCGGCGCACGGCCGTGACGTCGGCTGCAAAGCGCTTGCTTCCCCCGCGCCTGAAGGTTATGTCGGCCTTGCGCCCGTTGACTACGATTTGCGGCATTGTGCGGTTGTTTTCCTTTGCCTCTACGAGCGGTGTGAACACAAACTGCCTGTTGGCGGGCATGTCGAGCGAGTCGAGGTTGAGGTCGAGGCTCACCACGAGGTGCCTGTCTGTCTTGTCAACCTTCAGGTTTTCGACGGCTATGCCTTCGCCGGCCAGCCTGGGCCCTGCCGTCTGTGCCAGTGCCGCCGATGCCTGCCACGCCAGGCACATACACCATATTATATATAGCCTATTATGTTTGATACTCATCATTTCCGTATTTTATTTGCACAACGATTCGTTAGAAAATGTATAAGAAGCTCAGCGCTGCCTTGGTAGGGCCGAAGTAATTGGAATGCGACGACTTTATCTTCTCGCCGCACCAACCGCATTCATACTTGTCGTACTTTATGTAATCGTAACCTATACCGACGGAAGCTTCAATGTTCCAATGGCGCGACAGCATCCACTGGTAGCCCACCGTCACCCCGCCACCGGCATACCAGCCCTCATACCTATGCTCCTTCAGTCCGTCGAACAGGCCGAAAGGCATGTCGACATTCGACGCGTTGAACTCACCGCCCATCAAGTGGGCACCTACGAACCACCCGTTGAAGCTCTCGCAGAACCAATATCGGTACTCAGGCTGCAGAGACCAGTGGCGCAGACTCTTGCCCGAAGACGACTTCCACGGGTTGAGCCCATAGAAGACCTGCACGGAATGCTTCCTTGCAAAAGACAACTCTGCACCGATGTTTGGTGTTGTCGTTGCCCAATATAGCAAGTTGGACTTCAAAGCCAGGTTCTGCGCCGACAATGCCGTGAAGCCGCAGACGGCCCACAAAGCCAAAAGCGCCATTCTCTTTTTCATAAAAGTTTATTTAAATTTTCCTATTTCTATTATACTTAATGTCGTGTCAAAGGGGGCAAAACAGCCCCAAACCATTATGTGCAAAGCCACAACCGACAACAAAACAAATGACTCCCTCTTGGCAAGAGACGAGCTCACAATGCTATTTTCCTATGCGACTATATCAAAAAAACCTTCCTATGTGCTGTAATATCAATGTCTGTTATTGACGGCAAAGATAAATTGAATTTGTCGTTTTACCAAAAGAATTATCCGAAAAATTACTTAATTACAAAACATTTATACTATTCTGTTTAACTATTTCGGTAAAAGCCCATGCCGGATTGAGCTACGCAAAATGCCTTCAGTATCGCCAATTTGGCAGCATATATCCCTAATATACAATCTGTTGCATGGGCAATGTGATGCAACGGCAATGACCCGACTCACGCAAGAGGCACACCAATGACCGTCTCTTGCCAAGAGAAACACAACAACGGCTGGCATCCGGCTCTCCGGCGGCCAAGGCAAGGCATGAAAAACCCAAACAAACAAGATGGCGACACCGGCCCACCCTCTGCCTGCCGCGAGCCATTCCACCATGCGGCAGCCACCACACACAATTGTCACTGCTGCTTCTGCAACAATCAGCCTGCACTTGTCGCACGCCATGGCAAGCGGGCTCCAAGCGCCCGAAAGCGCCCTGCCCTCATGGCAGCAAGGCGCGAGAATGCAACCCGCCGGCCACAACCCGCGAGCAATGATGAAGATACAAAAAGACAATGGTGTGCATCGACCGAAATCAATGCACACCATTGCAAACCGAACCCCGCCCCGACGACACAACGGCGAGGGGGCCGCGGCAAACACAGTCAGTATACCCGCGGGCCGAAAATGGTGGTACCTACACGCACCATGGTGCTCCGGCACTCAACGGCAATGTGGTAATCATGGCTCATGCCCCACGACCGCTCGCAGAAAGCGTCGTCCGACGGGAAATAAGCCTGCTTCACCTCGTCGAAGAAGTCGGCCGCCTTGGTGAACTCATCGCGCAGCTGACGCTCGTCGTCAACAAACGAGGCCATCATCATCAGGCCGCATATCCGCACATTGGCCAGCCCGCGCCATTCGCCGTCGGCCAGCAAGCTGCGGCAGGCATCGAGCGTAAGTCCGTACTTGGTGGCCTCTTCGGCTATGTGAAGCTCGAGCAACACGTCGATGACGCGGCCGCAACGGGCTGCCTGCTTGTTGATTTCCTTAAGCAGCTTGAGCGAGTCGACCGACTCGACCATAGATATGTACGGAGCGATATACTTCACCTTGTTAGTCTGCAAGTGGCCGATGAAATGCCAGCAGATGTCTTTCGGCAGCGCCTCATACTTCCTGGCGAGCTCCTGCTCGTGGCTCTCGCCGAAGATGCGCTGCCCCTCGGCGTAAGCCGCCTCGATATAGTCAGCAGGGTGAAACTTGCTGATGGCCACCAGCCTGACTCCCTCGGGCAGGCTGTCTCTCACCTCGCGCAGGTGTCGCTTCACGTCGTAGTCCATGTCACTGCTGCTCATATTCCGGCTTGTCGTCGGCCTCTTTCTTCTTATACTCAAACACATCCATCAGCTGCGTCTCGGCAACCGAAGCTATGACATAGTCAATCATGGTGCCCCCCATGACCTCGTCTATATTGCGCACGGCAGCGTTGAGCGTGCCCGCGTTGACCAGATAGTTTACGTTTGAGCGCTTTTCCTTGTCGGTCTTCTCATCGATAGTGATAAACTGCAGCTTCGTCTTATACCATCGGTCGGCCGAATCGTCGTCGCTGAAGAATATCTCCTTGTATGCCGCCTTCTTTATGTCGGCCACCTCAAACTCGCCGCTTATGTAAGCCGACATCTCTTCCATGATGCGCTGCTCGGCCTCGGTGAAGCTCAGCGCGTCTACGGTATAGGTCTCTGTCACTTTCTTCTGCATTCCGTCCTCCATGGTCTTTTCGTAACGGATCTTGCACTCAAACCATTCTGCTGTTCTACTTCTCATATATATATTTGTAAATCAATGTCTTGTCAAGGGCCAACTGGCGCGCTAACGCAACCCGAAAGCCGTAACGGCTTACAAAAGTAACGCATTTAATCGAAAGCAGGGCATGGAGCGGGGAAAAATATGTTAAGGCGCAGTTCTATATTCCATGCCGGACGGACTGAGGCTGCCATGGCCACGAGGCGCCAAGCCACAGCAAGCCCGACAATCATTATCTTAATGCACGCAGGCAACCGGGCATTGCCACTATAGGCGCCGACGCCTTGCATGACGCCCGTTTCGCCAAGGCCGGCGGCACAAGCCCGCCCACTGATGCCAACCGGCGCCCCGAACATCGGAGGCCCGCAGCAACCTCTGCCGCCACGCCACACAAGGCTCTTCGCCCCGGGGCGCAAAGTAGCTGAGTGCCAGCGGGTTGCCCACACAGGCCGTTCGGCAGCACGAAACAGGCCGTTCGGCATTGCAAAACGGCCAGTATGACGCTGCAAAACGGCCAGTACGGCAAAGGCGCCACCGGCCGCCTGCTGCGCCACACATGGGGAGACAAGGGCTGACAAGCGCCCACAGCCCGCCCAAGGGGCAGCCTTTGCCACGGGCCGGCGGCCGCCGGCCCGTGGCAAAGGCACCGCCGCAAGGCAAGCTAACTATTTTTATCATTTTGTCCGAAGAAAGTTTTTATTATTCCAATTAATAATATTACCTTTGCATTTAGTTTCTATTTCACAAGAAAGGACAAACAAAATGCCTGACATTTCAATCCGAGGGCTCGAGATGCCCGAGTCGCCCATCAGGAAGCTGGCGCCTCTGGCAGCACAAGCCAAGAGCCGCGGCATCAAGGTATACCACCTTAACATAGGCCAGCCCGACCTGCCCACGCCGCAAGTGGGGCTCGATGCGCTGAAGCATATCGACAGAGACATATTGGAGTACTCGCCGTCGCAAGGCTACCTGAGCTACCGCCAGAAGCTGGTGGGATACTACAAGAAGTACAACATCAACGTGAGCCCCGACGACATAATCATCACTTCGGGGGGCAGCGAGGCTGTGCTCTTCGCGTTCATGTCGTGCCTCAACCCGGGCGACGAGATAATAGTGCCCGAGCCCGCCTATGCCAACTACATGGCATTCGCCATCTCGGCAGGGGCAAGGATACGCACCATCGCCACCACGATAGAAGAAGGGTTCTCGCTGCCAAAGGTCGAGAAGTTTGAAGAACTGATAAACGACCGCACGCGGGCCATAATGATTTGCAACCCGAACAACCCTACGGGCTACCTCTATACGCGCCGCGAGATGAACCAGATACGCGACTTGGTGAAGAAATACGACCTATACCTGTTTTCCGACGAGGTTTACCGCGAATACATTTACACCGGCTCGCCCTACATAAGCGCATGCCATCTGGAAGGCATCGAGAACAACGTGATTCTAATCGACTCAGTGTCGAAGCGCTATTCTGAATGCGGCATACGCATAGGGGCGCTCATAACAAAGAACGAGGCCGTAAGGCGCGCGGTGATGAAGTTCTGCCAGGCACGCCTGTCGCCGCCGCTCATTGGCCAGATAGTGGCCGAAGCATCGCTCGACGCGCCCGAAGAATACTACCGCAACGTCTACGACGAGTATGTAGAGAGGCGCAAGTGCCTTATCGACGGGCTCAACCGCATACCGGGGGTTTACTCGCCCATACCCATGGGCGCATTCTACACTGTGGCCAAGCTGCCAGTAGACGACAGCGAGAAATTCTGCCGATGGTGCCTCACCGACTTCAACTATGAGGGCGAGACGGTGATGATGGCCCCTGCCAGCGGGTTCTACACCACACCCGGAGCCGGCATAAACCAGGTGAGGATAGCCTACGTGCTGAAGAAAGACGACCTGACACGGGCGCTCACCGTGCTGAGAAAAGCCCTCGAAGCCTACCCCGGACGGGAGGATAAAGAACTATAAAACAAATCTGTGACATGACACTGGGAAAGCTGAACCTGCCGCTGTTCTTGGCAAGGAGGATTTACAAAGACAAAGGCGACAAGTATAAGGTGAGCCGGCCGGCCATCCGCATAGCCACCATCGGGGTGGCCATAGGACTGGCCGTGATGGTGGTGACGGTGTCGGTGGTGCTGGGTTTCAAGCACACCATACGCGACAAGGTGGTTGGCTTCGGCAGCCACATACAGGTGGAGAACTTCCTCGCGCTGCAAAGCACCGACCCCTACCCCATCTGCGTGGACGACAGCCTGATGCGGGTGCTGCGGTCAACCGATGGCGTGAAGCACGTTGAACGCTTCGCGCTGACGCAGGGCATACTGAAAACCGACAGCGACTTTCTCGGCATGACGTTCAAGGGCGTGGGCCCCGAATACGATTTCACGTTCATAAGGCAAAACCTCGTGGCTGGCGACATACCTGAGTTCAGCGACCAAAGCAGCCACTACAAGCTGCTCGTGTCGCAGATGACGGCCGACAAGCTGAAGCTCGCCGTGGGCGACAAGGTGTATGCCTACTTCATCAGCAACAACGACGTGAGGGCCAGGCGGTTTACCGTCAGCGGCATATACCAGACCAACCTCACGCTGTTCGACCAGAGCCTGTGCTTCACCGACCTTTATACGGCGGTCAGGCTCAACAACTGGCTCGACGGCCAATGCACAGGGGCAGAAATCACAGTGGCCGACTTCGGCAGGCTCGAAGAGACGGCGGCAAACGTGGTTGAGCGCGTAAACAGGACGCCCGACAAGTATGGCGACATACTGACATCGCAGACAATAGACGAGGCTTACCCGCAGATTTTCTCCTGGCTCGACCTGCTCGACATCAACGTGTGGATAATACTGGCACTCATGGTTTGCGTTGCCGGATTCACGATGATATCTGGACTGCTCATCATCATACTCGAACGCACGCAAATGATTGGCACGCTCAAGGCCCTCGGGGCGCGCAACAGCACAGTGAGGCACACGTTCCTGTGGTTTGCCGCGTTCATAATAGGGCGCGGACTGCTGTTCGGCAACATCATAGGCATAGGCATTGTGCTGCTTCAGGAATACACCGGGGTGGTTAGCCTCGACCCGACCTCATATTACGTGAGCACGGCACCGATGGAGCTAAACGTGCCATTCATCGTGCTTCTCAACGTGGCGACACTGCTCATCAGCCTGTTCGTGCTTATAGCACCAAGCTACCTGATATCTCATATCCACCCCGCCAAATCCATGAGGTACGAGTAAATAAGTGCACAGTTTATTTTGAGATGTGCAGGAAATGCCTTACCTTTGCACAAAATAATTTCTTTTGTGCAATGAAAACATTCCAAAGCTTCAATTCATATATTGAGAAAAGCATTGTAGACAACTGGTATAAAGATGCCCTTACCGACTATAAGGGCATCACACTTCAGTACCACGACGTGGCCCGCAAGATAGAAAAGCTGCACATCCTCTTTGAAAACAGCGGGGTGAAACGCGGCGACAAGATTGCCATCTGCGGGCGAAACAGCGCCAACTGGGCCGTCGCCTTCTTCGCAACGCTGACTTACGGCGCCGTGGCCGTGCCCATCGTGCATGAATTCAACGCCGAACAGATACACAACATAGTCAATCACAGCGAATCGAAACTGATGTTTGTCGGCGACGTAGTGGCCAAGACAATCACTCCCAAGGAGATGCCTGCACTCGAAGGCATCATCAACATACCCGACTATTCGCTCATGGAGTCGCGCTCCGAGCAGCTCACGTTTGCCCGCGAGCACCTTAACGAACTGTTCGGAAAGAAATATCCCAACGCCTTCAGGGCCAAACACATCAATTACCACCACGACAGCGCCGAAGAACTGGCACTGATCAACTACACCAGCGGCACCACCGGATTCTCCAAGGGGGTGATGCTGCCATACAGAGCGCTGTGGGGCAACCTCGACTTCTGCCTCGACGCAATAGGCAGCCACGTGGCTCCCGGCTCGCGCACACTTAGCATCCTGCCAATGGCACACATGTACGGAATGGCTGTCGAGTTCATCTTACCATTCTGCCACGGCTGCCATCTATTCTTCCTCACAAGGCTTCCGTCGCCCGCCATCATTGCCCAGGCTTTCGCAGACATAAAGCCGGCCATCGTCATATCCGTGCCGCTGATCATCGACAAGATTATACGCAAGGCCATATTCCCCAAAGTACAGAACAACAAGATGAGGCTTCTGCTCAACATGCCGGTAATAAGCAAGAAGGTGAAGCAGAAGATTTGCGAGCAGGTGCTGGGCGTATTCGGAGGCAATGCATACGAAGTGGTGGTCGGAGGAGCCGCGCTCAACCAGGAAATAGAGTCGTTCCTGACAAGCATCGATTTCCCCATCACTACGGGATACGGCGCTACCGAATGCGCACCGCTGATCACGTTCAGCGACCACAACGACTTCGTGCCGGGCAGCTGCGGCACGCCCGTGGCACACATGGAGGTGAAAATAGACAGCCCCGACCCTGAAAACGTGCCGGGCGAAATCATCACCAGGGGCACAAACGTGATGCTGGGATACTACAAGAACGAAGAGGCTACACGCGAGGCGCTCGACAAAGACGGATGGTATCACACCGGCGACCTGGCCACGATGAGCAAAGACGGGCACGTATTCATCCGCGGACGCATAAAGAACATGCTGCTTGGCGCCAACGGACAGAACGTTTACCCCGAAGAAATAGAAGACAAGCTCAACTCGATGACCATGGTCAACGAGAGCCTCGTGCTGCAACAGGGCGACAAACTGTTCGCACTGGTCTACCCCAACATGGAAGAGGCCCACTCAATGGGCTTCAACAACGAAGACCTGGAAAGCATAATGGAGCAAAACAGGCAGGAACTCAATGCCATAATGCCCGCTTATTGCAAGCTCTCTGCAATCAGGCTGCACCCTGAAGAGTTTGAGAAAACACCCAAGAAGAGCATAAAGCGGTATCTATACAAGGACATAGAATTGTGACAAACCTAAGCACAAATGGAACAAGCACAGAACTTCAACGCAATCATAGAGAAAGCCATAGTCGACAACTGGGACCTCGATGCACTCACAGACTATAAGGGTGTGACACTGCAATTCCACGACGTGGCACGCAAGATAGAAAAGCTGCACATACTGTTTGAGAACGGCGGCGTGGCCAAAGGCGACAAGATAGCCCTCTGCGGGCGCAACTGCTCGCACTGGGCAGTGGCTTTCCTTGCAACGCTGACCTACGGGGCAGTGGCCGTGCCCATCCTTCATGAGTTCACGGCAGAGCAAATCCACAACATCGTAAACCACAGTGAAGCCAAGTTTCTGTTCGTTGGCGATGTGGTGGCAACCGTCATCGACGAGGCCAAGATGCCCATGCTGGAAGGCATCATCAACATACCCGACTATTCACTGGCAGTGTCGAGGACAGAGAAACTGACGTATGCGCGCGAGCACCTCAACGAGATGTTCGGCAAGAAATACCCGAAATACTTCCGGAAAAACCACGTTAGCTACTACCGCGAGAAGGATGGCGAAGAGCTGGCGATGATAAATTACACCAGCGGAACGACGGGATTCTCAAAGGGAGTGATGGTTCCCTACCGCGCGATATGGAGCAACTACGACTTCGCCGAGGCCGCATTGGGCGACATTGTGAAGCATGGCGACAACACAATAAGCATCCTGCCCATGGCACACATGTACGGCATGGCCTTCGAATTCCTCTTCGAGTTCCTTCACGGCTGCCATATCTACTACCTGACGAGGGTTCCCAGCCCGGCAATCATAGCCCAGGCGTTCACCGACATAAAGCCCGCCATCATCATCTCCGTACCCCTCATCATCGAGAAAATCATCCGCAAAAAGGTGTTCCCGAAGATTCAGAACAACAAGATGAGGCTTCTGCTCAACATGCCGGTAATAAACAAGAAGGTGTTGCAGAAGATTTGCGAGCATGTGACGGATGCTTTCGGAGGCCGGTTCTACGAAATCATCATCGGCGGAGCTGCGCTCAACCAGGAAATAGAGTCGTTCCTGAAGCGCATCAACTTCCCGTATACAGTGGGATACGGCTCGACAGAATGCGCGCCAATAATCTGTTACGCCGACTACAAGACATTCGCGCCGGGCAGTTGCGGGCGCGCCGCCTTGCACATGGAGGTGAAGATTGACAGCCCCGACCCCGAGAACGTGCCCGGAGAGATACTGGCAAGAGGAATGAACGTGATGCTCGGGTATTACAAAAACGAGGAAGCCACACGCCAGACCATCGACAGCGAGGGATGGTATCACACGGGCGACCTTGGCACAATGGACAGTCAAGGCAACGTCTACATAAAAGGCCGCTCCAAGAACATGCTGCTCGGCTCCAACGGACAGAACATATACCCGGAGGAAATAGAAGACAAGCTCAACTCAATGGCCATGGTTGTTGAAAGCATCGTGGTGCAGAGAGGCGACAAGCTCGTAGGCCTTGTCTTCCCGGATTACGAAGAAGCCAAGGAGATGGGGCTCAACGGCGACGACCTGAAAGACGTGATGGAGGGCAACCGCACGGAACTCAACCAGACGCTGCCGGCCTATGCCAAGATTGCGGAGATTGAATTGGTTGAGACCGAGTTTGAGAAGACGCCCAAAAAGAGCATCAAACGATTCTTGTACAAATAAGCACAAACACAATACGGCGCCAATGATGCAATGTCATTGGCGCCGTAATTGCTTGTGTCAGAAACGCAACACTATTGTCTTGAAATAGTCTTTCAGCACGCCCCCGTACCTGTTTTGAGAGTCGCTGACAAGCAACAGCACCCGCTCGCCGCCGGCAAGGCGCGGTCCGAGGCACATGCCCTCATAGTTGGCAAGGTTGTACTTGAAAAGCGACAGGCGTGTCTTGAACTCCAGCAGCTTTGCCTTGGGCAACAGGCATCCCCGAAGGCTGTCGGCAGGACTGACCACAAACAACTTGACATTGACCCAAGAGCCGAGCTTCGATGGCGATACGAAAAACTCGCGCTCCATCACCAGGAGCCTGCCATCGTCGAGAGCACACAGCTCACTGACCCCCATTGCATAATCAGACGGCTTCCTGCCGACCTCGGGCACGTCCATCTCGTAGTAGAAAAACGGCCCCGGCTTCAGGCTGTCGTCGAAACACTGAAGGCGCAGGCGGTTGCGGACAGGGGCTTCATACCCCGCCTGCCGTCCGTCGCACGGCAGAGTGCTCTCCGTGGAAAGCCAAAACCTACGGGTCGAGGCATTGTATGTCAACGCCTCGATACCGTATCTCGACCCGGCCGTGGCATACACCTCGGGCAACGCCAGCTGCCGTCCGGTCAGCAGTCCGGCCGAATCGTATTCCAATACCCTGTTGTCTTTCTCGCCACTGACATACACCCTGCCGCGTCGGGGCTCATAGGCTATGCCCTCCTGGTCGCGGTTGGGCGTGCCGGAGGAGCGGAAACCCTTGTTGCTTACGCCCCTCACCTTACCGCTGACCGAATCGATGTCGATGTCGAACACATAGAAGCCGTCGCCCGCCGACTTGTCGCTCACCACGGCATAACGGCTGCCTCCGAGCCATGCCAAGCCGCTGTAGTTGCCTGCCGGCACCGACGAGCCAAACGACCGCTGCCTGTTGACCCTTACGACTTCGATGCCGGCTGAGCCACTGTCGGGTGGCTCAGCCGACTCGACGCTTGCGGGCAACAGCGCCAATGCTGCGATTGCAAGATGCGCCATACTGCCCATGGGACATCACTTTTTGAACGGACGTATTACAAAAGCGAAGTCATAGTCGCCGTAAGGCAAGCGATACTGGCGCAGAGGCTGTGCCCCCCAGCTGTTGACACAGCCCAGTCCGGCCTGGCGCTGCTGTATGTGAACCTGCGTAAGCGGCCTTGCCACCAAGTCGCCGCTGTGGTGCCCCCACACGTGCACCTTCTCCGGGCCGTCGTCAATGTCGCCGACAAGATAGTTGAGCGCGCTGCACTCCATCGGCGCATCAGACTCGAAGCTGAGTCCGCGGCCTGTCTCGGCGTCGTATACGGCAAAGAAGCGTACGTCGGTATGGTTGCCGCTCTCCTGCGGGCGGATATAGGGATAATACTGGCTTGCCACGGTTGTGTCGGCAACGATGATGAACTGGCTGCTCTTTCTGTCTGAGTAGTTCTCCACAGGGCCACGGCCATGATACATCACCCGCGAGTAACTGCCGGGCATCTGCAGCTGCATGCCATAGCGGAACATGTCTGCCACCTTGGCGCTGTCGTCGGCGTCGAGCTTCTGGCGCACCGTTATCTCGCCCTCGGCAGAAAGCCGGTATGTCATGGTAAGCCTTGACTTCACGTCTGGCATGGCAAAGACAGCCACCACACGGGCATCGCCGTTGCCGGCCTCAGCCACGTCGAAGCTCTCCAGCCTCATCTGCGGGTTGCGCCACACGGCAAGCTTCCGCTGCAGGTTGGCACCGTAATCATTGTCGGTGGGGGCACGCCAGAACTCGGGTTCCACCGAGCGGCGGTCTGCCAGCAGGGGCTTTCCGTCTACGTCGATATAGTCTATCCAACCCGTATGCTTGCCTATCGTCATGCTCACCCCGCCGGCACTGAGGCGCACATAGGCCTCGGTCTCGGTCTTGCTCACCTTGCCGGCCGCGCCGGCCTCGGCCTTCTTGCCACCGGCAGCAGCGGCGCCGTCCACCGAGGCAAAGCCGTAGGGCCTTACAACAAACTGCTGCCGGGCAACGACCTGCCCCCTGTCGACGAGCAGACTGTCGTATTTAGATGTGAAAATAAAGTTGGCCACAAGCTCGTCTGACGGATATTTCGACTTGAACTTGCCCACGGCGTCGCGCAAACCGCTGCAAACAAACGACTTGCCCGACTGCGGGGCAATGCCGTCGACACTCACGTCGAAGCTCACCGAGTCGACCTCGCGCCCCAACTTAATCAGCACGATGCGCAGTGAAACGTCGTCGAGCGACTTGAAGAAGTTTTCGTTGAACACCTCAAACTCTCCGCGGTCAACACCCTTGTCCGTCACCCAGATGTTCTGGTAGAAATACTGCACCTCGTAAGCGTGGGGGTTAAGCCTGCGGTCGGGGGCGATGATGCCGTTGCAGTTAAAGTTGTAATCGCTCGGGGCATAGCGGCCATAGTCGCCTCCGTAGGTAAATATCTCACGCCCGGTAAGGGGGCTCTTGTCTCTCAGGCCCTGGTCAACGAAGTCCCAGATGTATCCTCCCTGGTACTTCGGGCAGCGCCTTATCATGTCCCAATATTCCTTGAATCCCCCCATCGAGTTTCCCATGGCATGGGCATACTCACACTGTATGAGCGGACGTGGGTTGTCGCCTCCTGCATATTTCTCGCAGTGGGCGTAGTCGTAGTACATCGGGCAGAAGATGTCGGTCTTGCCGTTCTGCCCGGCCTGCTCATACTGCACGGGGCGGGTGTTGTCGGCCACCTTCACCCAGTCGTATGCCTTCTCGAAGTTTGGCCCGTAGCCGGCCTCGTTACCAAGGCTCCACACAATGATTGACGGGTGGTTTCTGAACGACTTCACGTTGGCCTCGTTGCGCTCAAGGTGCATCTGCTCGAAATCGGCACGCTTGGCAAGCGTCTCCTTGCCGTAACCCATGCCGTGCGACTCAATGTTTGCCTCTGCCGTCACATAGAGCCCGTAGCGGTCGCACAGGTCGTACCAGCGCGGGTCGTCGGGATAATGGCACGTGCGCACGGCATTGACATTGAGGCGCTTCATTATCTTTATGTCTTCCACCATGCGCTCCACGCTCACCACATAGCCCCCGTCGGGATCCATCTCGTGGCGGTTGACACCCTTGATGAGCACGGGCTTGCCATTGACGAGCAACTGGCCGCCGCTGATCTCGATGTGGCGGAAGCCCACCTTCTGCTCGACGGCCTCAATCACACTGCCGCCCCGCTTCAACACCACGCCCAGCGAGTAGAGGTATGGCGTCTCTGCCGACCAAGCCTTGGCGCCGGCCACGGTAATAGAGCCGCTGAAGGCGCCCTTGGCAGCACAGCCATGGGCCGAGCCCACCTCGCGTCCGTCGGCATCGCGGAGCACCACCGAGAGCTCGGCTCCCTTGGCGTTGACCACCGGAATGTTGAAGTCGAGCCTGCCATCGCGCATGCCGTTCACAAGGTCTTGGGTGAAGTTGATGTCGGCGATGCGCGTCTTGGGCCGCGAATATAGGTATACCTCGCGGGCAATGCCGGTGAAACGCCAAAAGTCTTGGTCTTCAAGATAAGAGCCGTCGCACCAGCGCATCACCTGCATGGCGATGAGGTTGCGCCCCGGCTTCAGGTATTTTGTGATGTTGAACTCGGCAGCCACCTTGCTGTCTTCACTGTAACCGACATAGCGTCCGTTGACCCACAGCGTGAGGTTGCTCGTGGCCGAGCCCACATGGAAGAATACATCGCTGCCCCGCCAGTCGGCCGGCAAGTCGAATGTGCGGCGGTATGAGCCCACATAGTTTTCGGTCTGGCCGATGTAGGGCGGGTTGCTCTTGAACGTGTTGCACCATGAATAGCCCACGTTCTTGTATGTGCGGTCGCCATAACCGTTTATCTCAAACAAACCGGGAACGGGGAAGTCGGTCCACTTCGAGTCGTCGTAGCTGGGCTTGAAGAAACCTTCCGGGCGGTCATAATAGTTGCGCGCGAAACTGAACTTCCACATTCCTTCCATCGACAAATACCGGCCCGACCCGGCTTTCTGCCCCTTTCTGGCCAGTTGCTGGCTCTCATAAGGGAAGAACGCGGCCCGGCGGGGCTCACGGTTCTGCTGGTTTACGGCCGGATTCTGCCACACAGGGGCATCCGCTGCATAGGCTGACGCAGCCAGCATGCAGGCTAATGATAAAAACAAACGTTTGAACATAATATGTAAAGTTATTGATATCGTGTAACGGTGATGGCCGGCAGGCCGACCGACGTGGCCCACGGGCCTGTCGGCTGGCGGACCAACGCAACTGCAAATTTACTAAAAATAAACCGAACGTGGGCCGGTTGGCGAAAAAATTATCGGCATGCAGGAAAATACGGAGAATGGTATTTTTTCATGACAACACAGGGGCCGCGGCGCAACACGGGCCGTCTGACACTGCCAAAACGGCCATACAGCGGGGCGAAACGGGCCTTGCGGCCGTCACGAATGGCCCGTTTGGCAGGGCTATAAAGCAAGGCTACGCCAACGCCCTGGCGCTCAGCGCCTTGACGTCAGGCGCGCCATCATGGCCATAATATGTCGCAAATCGTTACAAAATGCGCCCCAGCCGCTAAAATTTGCACGATTGATGCTTGCGTTCTGACTATTTTGATTAACTTTGCAGTAGCCCACGCTGCTGCCTGCCCGGTGTGATTGCGCCGCCACGGGGCAGTGGCCGGGCTGCACTACCGCATATTACAGACTAAAACGACCACAGCGATGAACAAAGGATTGATGTGCCTGGCCCTGGCAACGGCCATGGCCGCCGCGACGGCAACAGGTGCTTATGCACAGAAGAAGAAGTTGCAGAAGCGCGAAAACTATGAGTTTACGTTCGACCTGCCGCGATATGTCGAAGAGCTGAAGACCGAACTGACCTACCCGCTCGCATGGGGCAACAGCCCGATTGGCGACTTCGGCGAGTGGAAAAAGGCGGCACGGGCCAAGGTGCTGGAATGCATGATGACCCCGCCGCGCAGGGCCGCGTCGTTCGACATGAAGGTGGTGGGCGAAGAGCGGCGCGACGGCTATACGGCGCGCAAGCTGATGTTCAACGTCAACGGATACTCGCGGGTGACAGCCTACCTGCTGGTGCCCGACGGCAAGGGCCCTTTCCCGGCCATCAACGCCCTGCACGACCATGGCGGCCACCTGTACATAGGCAAGGAAAAGATGATTCGGCCGTTTGATGTCGACTCGGCCGTGATAAAAGACGCCGACCAGTGGGCTGCCAACCTGTATGAAGGGCAGTATGTGGGCGACTACCTTGCCCGCCACGGCTATGTGGTATTCTCAATCGACGCACCCATGTGGGGCGAGCGGGGCCGCGAAGAGGGCGTTGACAGAAGCAAGTATGACATCATTGCAGGCAACATGATGATGCTGGGCCGCGACCTCAGCGCCTTCATGACTTACGACGACATGAGCTCAACCGACTTCCTTGCCACGCTGCCCGAGGTAGACAAGGACAGGATTGGGTGCATGGGCTGCTCAATGGGAGCCTACAGGGCGTGGATGCTCTCGGCCTTGAGCGACAAGGTAAGGGCCGGCGCCGCGGTGTGCTGGATGACAACCACCGACGTGCAAATGTCGGTTAAGGACAAGAAACGCGAATACGGAGGCTTTGCAAACTGCATTCCCGGCCTGCGCCAATACCTTGACTACCCGCACATTGCGAGCTTGGCCTGTCCCAAGCCCATGCTGTTTGTCAACGGCACCAAAGACCACCTGTTTCCCATCGACGGCGTTGAGAAATCGTTTGCCATAATGCACGACGTGTGGAAGAGCCAGGGGGCCGACGACAAACTGGCCACCGAGATTTGGCAGGTGCCCCACTCTTGCGGCAGGGCCATACAGGAGCGCGTGCTCCGCTTCTTCGACAGTGAACTGAAAAATGGCGGCGGCAACACGGCGAGATGAGCCGGGCCGTGCGCATGGCTACACCATGATACAACAAGACGGCGCAACACCGCCGGGCGTTACAGACAGCCCGCAGTGTTGCGCCGTTGCCGTTGGGGCCGGCCGGAAGACGGTCAGGCCACACGCATGCGCCTCCAAAGCCAGTCGGGTATAAGCCGCCACAAGGCTGTGACCACGGCCCAACGCCAGTCGATGACCACGCGGTGCCTGCGCCTGTAGACAGCACGCACAGCCATGCGGGCCACGGCCTCGGGCCTCATCAGCATGGGATAGCGCGGCGAGTCGCCGAGCAGGGCCGTGGCCACAAAGCCCGGCCTGATGTCGGTAAACGAGATGTCGAGGTGGCGCATGGCCGCAAGCTGCTCGAGCGATTGCATGTATGTGTTCTGAAAAGCCTTCGTGGCCGAGTATGCCGGGGCCGCCCCGAGGCCCTTGGTGCCGGCCACCGAGGTGATGGCGGCTATCTGCCCTCCTCCGTTGGCTGCCATGTAGCGGAATGCCTCGCCCACCATGCGCACAAAGCCAAGGGCGTTGGTAGCAACAGTTGCCGTCTCTATGGTCTCGTCGAGCTCTCCGTTTTGCTTGCCTATGCCCGACGACATGAAAAACAAATCCATGCCGCCCACCCTGTCTGCCAGCCGCCTCAGCCCGGAGGCCGCGTCGGCCGACGTCACGTCGATGGCCTCGGCCTCGACCATGCCGGGCGCCGACGACTGCAAGGCCTGCAGCAAATCGAAACGACGGGCGGCGATACCTATGCGCCACCCGTCGTTGATCAATATCTTGGCAACCTCGTAGCCCAAGCCCGATGAAGCCCCGATAATTATTGCCTTCTTCATTTTATCTCAACCGTCAATGGGGTCTTGATGCCGGCCAGGGCCGAGTTGACACGCTCCTGCCATTCTGCCTGGCTGCGGCAATCATACTTGCTCCATGCCGAACCGAAGTAGTAGGTGTACTTCTGGCCGCTCTTGTAGTTGCCCACAATGCCGAGGGCATGGCCCGCATTGCCGTTGACTGGGTTGGCGTTCATCACCTTCTTCGTCTGACTAACGCCATTGGGGAAGAGCGTTGCCACGTATATCTGGAAGTTCTGTCCGGCAGGGTTGTCGGTCGGGTCGGCATACTGAATGTAGTCGGCGCCCATCACTACATTGTCTACATCCTCAGAGTGAAGCACGACTCCCGTGGCAAGGTCGGCCGGCACGGTGAGCCCGTCGTACCAAACGGTCATCTTGTTGAAGTTGGAGTTCTTGTCGAGGCTCAGTATACGGTTCTCGACAACGTTGGCATCGGTCTTATACTTCGACGGGTTGTACACCAGTTTCACGGTGAAGCGCAACGGGCCGTTGTCAAGAATCTCGTAATCCTTGTAGCAGTACGGGAACAATATGTTGTCGCCGTCTATCAATGCAGGCGTGCCGCAGCCCAAGGTGGGGCCCACCTTGTAGCAGTCGAGTCCGTTGCCCTGGTCGTAATGATATGTGGTGGCCATCTCGAGAGCCTTTGCCGCGTCGGGGTCGGTCTTCTTCAGCTGGGCAATCTTGGCCTTGCTGGTGTCCTCGATGTAATAGCGTTGCTCAACCACGAGCTCCGGGGTGTTCTTCACCCAGACATCGTTACCGAACGACTTCTCCCCCGTGCGCTGCAGTGCCGGGCCGTAGCAACGGTATGCCGCACGGTCGTTCTCCCACGCGATGTCGTCAACGCGCTCCGGGTACATGCGGCCGTAGCATGTGTTTACAAATGTCTTCGGGGTGCCCTTCTTGAACGTAAACACGGCTGTTCCATTCGGACGCACGGCAGCATCGATGAGCACCTTGCCGTCGTAAGTTATCTGGTAAGGCACTTGCTGGCCCACAGCATTGTAAACCTGGAACTGCCTGCCGCCGCTGATGCCGAGCTTGGCAAACACCGTCTTAGCGTCGAGCTCTACCACCTCCTGGCGGAAAGAACCGAGCGTGTTGGTGACGTTTACCGTAAACTGCACGGGTGTAGCTGGCATTACGCTGCCGTCATCATACCTTACCTTCTCGCAGGCAGCCAGCAGGAAGGCCCCCGTACCGAAGTTGGTGACGTTGGCGGCTGTCAGTTTCTGGCCTTTCACGGCCTTCTCGCCGATGGGCTGCACGTAGCCCACAGAGCCGTCGTCTTGCAGAGCGACAGTAGAAAGATACGTCCATGCCTTGTCGGCCACAGGGCCGTATACGGCACGGTCGAGAAAACCGTGGTTCATTCCCCACAGCAGGCCATAGGCAAAAAATGCCGTTCCGCTTGTCTCGGGGCCTTCGGCCTGCTTGGCGTCGAGCATGGAGCGGGTCCAGTAGCCATCTTCCTGCTGGCACTTGCTGACGGCGTCGGCCAACTGACGGAAACGCTCTACGAAGAAAGCCCTGTGCCGGTAGCTCTCGGGCATGTCGGCAATGACCTTAGCCAGGCCAGCCAGCGCCCAACCGTTGCCACGAGCCCAGAAGTCTTTCTTGCCCTCGTCGGTCTTGTGTGCAGGGTAGATGTACTTGGCATCACGGAAATACAGGTGCTCGTCTTTGTCGAACATGAGGTCGTCGGCATACTTGAAGTTGGCGTAAAGCTTGTCGAGATACATCACGTCGCCGGTCGCATTGTACATCTTTGTCATCACCGGCATCACCATGTAGAGCGCGTCAATCCACCACCAGAAGTCGTTTTGCGACATGGAAGCCTCGCGGCCCATCACCTCCTTGGCACGTGCAATCTTGTAGGGGTCTGGGTTCATGGCATACATGTCGAGGTAAGTCTGGAAGCAAATCTGCCAGTCGCCGAAGAGAACATGCTGCTGGTCTTCGCCATACGTCTTGTATTGCCACTTCGACGGGTCTTGCTCCGTGGCACCGCTCCATTTGTTGTGGCGCGCCCACTTGTCGCTATACTCAAGATACTTGGCGTTGCCGGTGAGCTTGTATGCCTCCATGTTGCCGGTAAAATAGGCTGCATTGTCCCAGAAAGCGTTCACTTCGGGCTTGTTGGCAGTCTGCCAATGGGTGTTCACCTTGTCAATGATCTCAATCGTAGACAGCTGTTTTTCAGCCTTTTTCTTCTTTGCCTTGGCCCCTGCCGATGCGGGTATGAGCATCAGCGCGGCGGCCATCACACTCAGAATCTGTTTTTTTTCCATTATAGATATAGTTTTACTGTAATTCGCCATTTTCGTTACACCGCCCTCATTTCATCTCGGCATTAAAGAAGTTGACTATCTGCCGGAACAGGTGATTGCGGGTGTTGCCCCCGTAGATGCTGTGGTTGCGGTTGGTGTATATGTTTTCCTTGAAGTCCTTGTCTGCCTGCACGAGGGCCTCTGTGTACTCGGCAGTGTTCTGGAAATGCACATTGTCGTCGGCCAGCCCGTGGCAGATGAGCAACGCGCCGCTGAGCTTGTCGACCCGCGCCATTGGGTTCACCTCGTCATAGCCAGAAGGATTCTCTTTCGGGGTGCGCATGTAACGCTCCGAGTAAACCGTGTCGTAGTAGCGCCAGCTTGTGGGCGGGGCCACCGCCACGCCTGCACGGAACACCGGCCGCCCCTCGCTCATGCTCATGAGCGTGTTCCAGCCGCCGTAGCTCCAGCCCCATATCCCTATGCGGTTCTTGTCTACATAGGGCTGGCTGCCCAGCCACAATGCGGTCTCAACCTGGTCTTTGGCCTCGAGTTCGCCCAGGCGCAGGTAGGTGCATTTCTCAAACTCGGCACCACGGCCGCCCGTTCCGCGACCGTCGACGCACACCACGATATACCCCTGTTGCGCCATGTACTGCTCAAGCAAGGCCCCCTGGCCGCACATGCCAATGTTCCAGCTGTTGAGCACCTGCTGGTTGCCGGGGCCGCCATACTGATACATTATGACAGGATAGCGCCTTGAAGCGTCGAAACCTGCCGGCTTGACCATCCACCCGTTGAGTTTCACGCCCTCGGAGGTGGTAAACGAGAACAGCTCGCGTGTGCCGAGGTCGTAGGCGGCGAGCTTCTCCTTGAGCCCCTTGTTGTCTACCAGCGTTGAGAGCACCTTGCCGGAGTTGTTGTTAAGCGTATATACCACCGGGGTGTTTATGTCGCTCCATGTGTTGATGAAGTATTTGTAACCGGCGCTGAACGTAGCGCTGTTGTATCCCTCGCGGGCCGTGAGGCGCTCGGTCTTGCCATTCTGGTGGGCCACATACACCTGCTTGTCTTGCGGCCCGAGCTCGTTGGCGGCATAGTATACGTCGCCCGTGGCCTCGTCGTAGCCGTAGACATCGGTGACCTCATAATTGCCGCGGGTCACCCGGCGCTTGAGCTGGCCGCCGAGCGTGTAGAGGTAGAGGTGCATATGGCCGTCGCGGTCGCTGGGCATGAGTATATGCCTGTCGGTAATCTTTATGTTGGCCATGGCTTCCTCCTTGAAATACTTGTCAACCTTGTCTTGTATTACCAGCTGGCATACGGTGGAGAGAGGGTTGGCCATGTATATAGACAGGTTGTCTTGGTGGCGGTTCAGTGTGAATATGGCCACCTTCGTGGGGTCGCTCGTCATCTTTATGCGCGGAATGTAGCCGTCGGCATCGAGGGGCAACTGCATCTTGCGCGTCTGCCTCGACTTTATGTCGTAGCTGTAGACGGCCACCTTAGAGTTTTCGCCCCCTGCCATGGGATACTTATACGAATAGAACCCGGGATAATCGGCATATTCGTCCATAGACGGGTTTGAGCCCTTGAACATCTGCATTGAATACTCCTTGACAGCCGACTCGTCGTAACGGATCCAGCAAATCTGCTTGCTGTCGGCAGTGAACACCATGCTGCTGTTGGTGGCAAACTCCTCCTCGTTCACCCAGTCGGGTATTCCGTTTATCACTTCGTTGCGCTTGCCGTCCTTGGTCACCTGGCTCTCGGCATTGTCATAGAGCAACTTGACGAGGAAGATGTTGTTGTCTCGCACAAAGGCAATCTGGTTGCCGTCGGGCGAGAATATGGGAGTCTGCTGCGGCCCGCCGTCAGACAGGGGCACTACCGAGCTGTTGCCTAACGTGTAGATATAGTATTCTGCCGTGAACGAACGGCGGTAGATGCGTTTTGTATGCGTCTGGATGAGCATCCGCCTGCCGTCGGGGCTCATCACATATCCGTCTATGGAACCAATGTTGGCGCCCCTGACAACGTTGGCATCGAATATGACCCCAACCTGCTTGCCGGTCTTGAAAGAGTACTTGACGACCTGTTTGCCGTCTTTACTTATCTGCGCATACGTCTCACCGTCGGCCATTGGCTCGACGCGGGTAAGCGCCTCGCCTACAAAGTCGCCGCCGGCCACAGCCTTAAGGTCGAGCCGCTCGCCGGCAAGCATGGCCGACGCCGCAAACAGCAACGTTGCACACAAAACTGCCATTCTTTTCATTTCTGAGTTTGGTTTATACTTAAATAATGGGCAAAGTTATACATTATTTTCGTAAATTTGCATTCCGATTGTTTTAAATAATATGAATAACCAGCTATATAACGACTACGGCACATGGATTCGCACGGTGTTTCCATACCGCGTGCAGAAGATTTCGGTAGACGCTGGCTTCTCGTGCCCCAACCGAGACGGGAGCATTGGCAGCGGTGGATGCACCTTCTGTGACAACAACACGTTCAACCCGCCATACTGCAACCCTGCCCACACCATAGCGGCACAGCTGGAAGCAGGCAAGGCTTTCTTTGCGCGCAAATACCCGGAAATGAGATACCTGGCTTATTTCCAGGCATATACCAACACTTACGCCCAGCCGTTGGAACAGCTGAAAAGGATGTACGACGAGGCGCTGTCGGTAGACGGGGTGGTTGGGCTGGTCATCGGCACGCGGCCCGACTGCGTGACCGGCAGCCTGCTCGACTATATGGGCGAGCTTGCCAGGCAGGTCTTTGTCACCGTTGAATACGGCATCGAGTCGGCCAACGACGCCACGCTGGCGGCCATAAACAGAGGCCACGACTTTGAATGCGCTCGACGGGCAGTGGCCGAAACGGCGGAAAGGGGCATCACCACCGGTGCCCACGTCATCTTGGGCCTGCCCGGCGAAGGACGCGAAGAAAGCCTGAGGCAGGCACCCATAGTCTCGTCGCTCGACATCGACGTGCTGAAGATACACCAACTGCAGATAATAAAAGGCACGAAGATGGCCGAAGAATATGCCCGCAAACCGTTTCACACCTACTCGGCCGAAGAATATATAGAACTGATAGCAAGTTATCTGCAAAGGATAAGGGCAGACCTGGTTGTCGAGAGGTTCACCTCGCAGTCGCCGCAAGGAATGGTCATCGCACCAAAATGGGGGCTGAAGAACCATGAGTTTGCCAACCTGCTTGTAAACTACATGCGGAAGAACGGCATAAGGCAGGGGCAACTCGCATGAAAGGGCAAGCGACAGCCACGGCCGACAAAGCGTAACGCCCGGCAACGGGGATGGCCGGCGGCCGACATAACAGCTGGCTGAAAAAGCCAGACGCGGCGTGGATTGAATGCAAAGCGGGCCGTTTCGGATGGCGAAACGGCCCGCTCTATAATTGATTGAGCTACAAACTATTGCAAATGATCAGTTGAAACAATGCGTCAGACTATCTTGGTGGCACAGCGAAAGCCCGGACACCACCCTACTTGGCTATCGAAGCATAGTCGTTGTTGCGCAACAACGTGGCAATGGTCTCGTTTTTGTGGCGCTTCATATACCTGTCTATCATGGCTACATACGAATTCTTGAATGTGCGCTTCGACGTGACCTTGTTGACCACCCACATTATCTTGCCCATGTGAATGTCGCAGTCTGACTGTGACATCTCCTTGTCGTGGGGCATCGGAAACTGGCTCAGTATGTAGAACATCATGCAGTCGGGCACAATCATCGAGCGCACCATCTGCTCGCGCTGCGACTTCGGGTAGTACTTGAGATAGAGCGGATAGTCGGCCCCGAGATATTTGTCGAGGCTTATGCCGAGCGTGTTGTTGCCCACGACGATGCTCTGGTCGAGTGCACCAATCTGCGAGTAAATCTGCGGCACGGCAATCTCGGGCACAGCCTTGCGCAGCCTGCCGAAAGCCTCGGTGAGCTCTTTGTTTATGTCATCCATGTTGGCATATTGCTGCTCTACCTCGTTAATCAGGCTCTGGAGAACAATATCCTGGTAAAACTTCAGGAACTTGGTGTTGATTTCGGGGTCGTTAACCCTGCCTATGCGCAGCACGTCCTCTATCAAGGCACGCGTCTGCATGGGATATTCCGTATTCAATTGCTGCAGTGCGGAAAAGTCGCCGGTGGTGAGATACAGGCTCTGGATGCGGTCATAACGCTCAACAACCACTTCATCCTCCGCACGGTCGCTGCCGTTCGGCTTTAGGTGCCACTCGCATCCCCACAAGGCGAGCAAGGCCAAAGCCAATATGTAATATACCTTACGCACTTAGATAAATAATATTTTGTATTGTTAACTACGATGCAAATATAGCAATAAATATTTTAAAAACCTAAAATTTAAGCTAAAACAATCGAAAATCCTTGAAAAAAAAGGCGTTTTAGTAAGCAAATCAGCCAAAAACGAATAATTTCTGCGTTATTTTAAGTAACTTTGTCGTGAAGAAACTAACTAATAGAACATTTCGACATGAAACGTAAATTTGTCACTATGGCATTCCTGGCAGCAACGCTGTCAATGGCGGCTGCACAGAAAACTATCAGCGTGAGCGTTGAGAACAGTTCAAAGACAGACCGCAAAGCCGCACCGGTGGTGATTCAGCTGGCACAATGCGGCATCGACGTAAAGTCGGCACTGGTAATGAATAACGGCACCGAGATACCCTCGCAGCTCGACGACCTTGACGGCGACGGCAAGTACGACGAGCTTTGCTTCCTGACAGACATAGGCAAGGCAAGCAAGCAGGCATTCAACGTGACGCTCGAAGACAACGGCACGCCACGCTCTTACGAACCGCAAGTGTATGCCGAAATGCTCATGACCAACAAAAAAATAAAAAGCAACAACAAGCAAGACCTTTACATAAGCAGCCTCACCGTGGACAACGGCACCAACCCGTACTGGATGCTGCATCACCACGGCCCGGCCTTTGAAAACGACATGGTGGCCTATAGGATATACTTCGACCACCGACAGACCGTTGACACTTACGGCAAATACCGCAAGGGCCTGGAGATAAAGCAAACGCAATTCTACCCGAGCAAGGAGCAGAAAGCTGCCGGCTTTGGCGACGACGTGCTGTGGGTGGGCGAGACATTCGGACTTGGGGCGTTGCGCGGATGGAACGGCAGCGCTCCGCAGATGCTCAAGGATGTTGACCACCGCACGCTGCGAATTGTCTCGCGCGGACCGCTGCGCACGATAGTGGAAGTGGTTGACGAGGGCTGGAACACGATGAACCCCGGCAAGGAAAAGATCGACATGACCACAAGGTATACGCTGTATGCCGGACGACGCGACTGCTTCGTAGACATAAAGTTTGACAGGCAGGTGGCAGACTACCAATTCGCAACGGGAATAATCAACGTGAAGAACTCGGTGGAACTGAGCGACAAGGACGGACTGCGCGGTTGCTGGGGCACCGACTGGCCTGTGTCGGAAAAAGACTCGGCCGGACACAAGCGCGAGACTGTTGGCCTCGGCATATCAATACCGGCCAAGAACATCGTAAAGGAACTGCCGGCCGACAAGGACAATTACCCATACGTGGTGGGCAACGCGACAGACGAGCTGCACTATAACATCACGTTCTGCTCTGACAACGAGAACTTTGGCTACCACAGCTCAAAGGAATGGTTTGACTACCTGAAGGCCTGGAAAGAGGAATTCAACGCCCCTGTAAAGGTGAGCTACTGACAATGGCTGCTGTTGCGGCCAAAGGAGAACCGGCACGAGCCACAAACGCCCGTGCCGGTTTTTGCTTACCGGATTCCGCCGGCAATCAACATAAAACCTTCCTTGTACACCCTTATTAGGTCACAAATCGGAAAAACGGTGCTTGCCTCTCACATAATACTGCCACAGGATGGAGAAAGGACGGCGCTCGGGTATGTCTGACAAAACGCAACTGCTTTGTATCTTGCGCCTGTCGGCCTCGAAATCCGGTTTCCAGCGGGCAAAGGCACGCCTTGCCTTGCACACAGCCTTGAAGTCGCCCCAACTGTGCTTGAGCAGCAACATCTCGAAAGCTGCCAAATAGTCCAACGCCCACCGCATGCGCATTACGTGCCTCAATTCGCTGTCAGGAAGGCATTTGTACAGCATGGTGAGATTGTTGCGGAAATTTAGGAATGTCTTCATCGGGTTGCCCTTGGGCAGCGTTCCACCGCCAAGATGGAAGACATAGCTCTCGGGTATGCAGTATATCTTCCGGCCCAAAAGGCGCAATCGCCAGCACAGGTCTATCTCTTCGTTGTGGGCAAAAAAACGGCCGTCAAGGCCTCCGGCCTTCCAATAGTCGGCCGAACGCACCATCATGGCCGCTCCCGTTGCCCAGAATATCTCTTGGCGATAGTCGTACTGGCCGTCATCACGCTCAACCGTATCGAATATACGGCCACGGCAGAACGGGTAGCCGTATTTGTCGATGAACCCGCCGCAAGCTCCGGCATACTCAAAACAGTCGCCATCAACGACAGAAAGCAACTTGGGCTGGCAGGCAGCCGCATCGCGATGGGTATCCATAAACTCGACAAGGGGCGTCAGCCAGTGGTGCGACACCTCTATGTCAGAATTGAGCAACAGGTAATACTCGGCCTCTATCTGGGCCAAGGCCTTGTTGTAGCCTTCGGCAAACCCCCAATTCTTGTCAAACTTGATTACCTTGCATTCGGGAAACTCGGCCGAAAGCATATCCAGCGAGCCGTCTGTCGAAGCATTGTCGGCTACATAAACGGTTGCATCACCACCTGAATACTTCATCACAGCAGGCAGGTAGCGCCGCATCATCGACGCCCCGTTCCAGTTTAATATAACGATTGCTATCTTTTCCATTTATAATAATGTGGCTTTTAATGAAGTATTGTCATGATTGAAATCGCCGAGCCTTACCTTTATCAACTGGTTGTCAAGCTCGGGCAAGGAGTCGTTGGGCGACAGCTCTACGCGTATGTAGTTGCGCGTAAAGCCGTGCATGGCCCTGCCGCGCTTGGCTTTCTCGAAGAGCACCTCGGCCTCGCTGCCAACGAAACGCGAATAAAAGTCGTGGAACTTGCGGTCAGACAAATCAAGCAGCAAGCGACTCCTGCGCTTCTTCTCCGGCTCTTCAACCACATAAGGTATGCTGAGCGCCGACGTACCAGGCCGCTCTGAATATGGGAAGACGTGCAACTGCGACACATCAAGACCCTCAAGGAAGGCGTAGGTCTCGTCAAAGCATTCGGGCGTTTCGCCACGGCTTCCCACCATGACGTCAACTCCTATGAAGGCATGGGGCATGACCTCTTTTATACGTTTTATCTTTCCGGCAAACAGACTGCAGTCGTAATGCCTGTGCATTAGCTTGAGCACAGTGTCGCTGCCGCTCTGCAACGGTATGTGGAAATGAGGCATGAACGAGCGGCTTTGGGCGCAATAGTCTATCAGTTCGTCGGTGAGCAGGTCGGGCTCGATGCTGCTTATGCGGTAGCGGTGTATTCCCTCTACCCCATCGAGGGCCTTGACCAGTCCGAGAAATGTCTCGCCGGTGGTCTTGCCAAAGTCGCCTATGTTCACTCCCGTTAGCACTATCTCCTTGCCACCGTCGGCCACCGCCTGCTCCGCCTGTCCGACAAGCGAAGCTATTGTTGGGTTTCGACTGAAGCCACGCGCATAAGGTATGGTGCAATAAGTGCAGAAATAATCGCAGCCATCCTGCACTTTCAGAAAATATCGTGTGCGATTGCCACGTGAACAACTGGGAGCAAAAGAGTTTATATCCTTTGTCTTGACTGAATAATGCTCGTGCAAATGACCGTCGGAAGCATTGCCAACAGCGCTCCAACGCTCGGAAAGGATGCTTATGAGGTTGGCTTTCTCGTTGGCACCAAGCACAAGGTCAACTCCATCCATCGCACTGATGTGCTCGGGCTTCAGCTGGGCGTAACATCCCGTCACTACGACAAAAGCACCGGGGTTGGAGCGTATCATGCGATGAATGGCCTGACGGCACTTGTGGTCGGCAACCTCTGTAACAGAACAGGTGTTGACCAAGCAAAGGTCGGCCGTCTCGCCTTTAGCCGCTTCGCGCACTCCCATCTCCTGCAAAAGACGCGCAAAAGTAGACGTCTCTGAGAAGTTGAGCTTGCAGCCTAAGGTATAGTAAGCGGCTTTTTTGCCTTGAAAGGCTGATGAATCTATCATATATATACTATTTGTTGCGTAAATATTAAACCCTACAAAGGTAAGCATTTTTTTGTAAAAGCACACAAATTGCACCGCCATTAATGCTCAACTACGCTTCAGAGCATATTTTAACACTTGGTATCAAGCTGATTATCAGTCACTTATAAAAATGTTACAAAAGAGGCATAAAAAAAGTACCAAAAAAAAGAACAACCTATCAAAAAAATATATACCTTTGCAACGTTTTAATAAACAAATGATTGTTTTACAGACTAAAAAAGCAAAGAAAATGAAAAAATTGGTATTTATGTTCGTAGCTGTTGCAGCTATTTCTTTCGCATCTTGCGGTAACAAGACAAACCAGGCTGCTCCCGTTGATTCTGACACAGTAGCAACCGTAGACACCGCAGCTATCGACACAACCGTTACTGACAGCGCTGCTGCTCCTGCTGCTGTTGATAGCACTGTTGCTGAGTAATCAGTTGCAACAACGAACAGTGAGAGAATTACCGCCGGACTTAGTCCGACGGTTTTTTGTTTTGCCCCTGCCGATGTGCGAACCCAACGACACATACACATAAGGCATGCCTGGCTTTGTTACGCAACAGTATGTATAACAATGGTGTTAGCGGCAAAACAAGGACAAGAAAAAGCCCTTCAAAACATTGCAAAAATCCGGAAACGATTGCAAGAAGGCTGGAACAATGGCTCAACAGCTACAATCAATAGCAGTTGGAGAACCAAGACGCCGTAGTGTAAGCCCGAAACTTTAGGTATCATGTAGATGAAGCTATAGCATGACATTAATTGAGCTATAGCATGACATTAATTGAGCTGTAGCGTGACATTAATTGAGCTATAGCAGTATATGAACGAAGTTAAACTACTATATTAATGGAAATGGAGTAATATATAAACGGTGCTATACTACATACGGGCTGTAGCTGAAAATGAAAAAGGCGGCTCTGCCAGCAACAGAATGCCCGACAGAGTCCGCCGTATGCGTAATAATGCGATGTTGAATTACTGTATTCCCTCCTCACGAAGTTTCTTCTGCCAGTTCCATGCCGACCTCAATGTGTCCTCAAGGCTTGTTTCTGCCTTCCATCCAAGCACTTTGTTTGCCTTTTCCGGATTGGCCCAAACCTTCTCAATGTCGCCGGCACGCCTCGGTGCATACGCCCAATTCAACTTTACGCCCGTAGCCTTTTCGAACGCATCGATGATTTGTTTCGTGCTGACGCCGTGGCCTGTGCCCACGTTAAACACCTCGAGCTTGTCGCTGTCAGTGTCAAGCACACGCTCCATGGCCTTGACATGAGCCTTTGCCAGGTCGACCACATAGATATAGTCGCGTATGCAAGTGCCGTCCGGAGTGTCGTAATCATTACCGAACACCTTCAACTGCTCACGTATTCCGATGGCCGTCTGAGTTACATAAGGTATCAAGTTCATTGGAACTCCGTTGGGCATCTCACCGATGATTGACGACGGATGCGAACCGATGGGGTTGAAATAACGCAGCAGTATAGCCTTGATGTCAGCACCGCTGTTGATATAATCGCGTATGATTTCCTCGTTTATTTGCTTTGTATTGCCGTAAGGGCTCTCGGCCGGCTTTATCGGGGCATCCTCCGTAACGGGGAGGTTCTCCGGGTCGGGCTGCCCGTATACCGTGCAGCTCGATGAAAAGATGATTCCCTTCACCCCATGCTTTGGCATGAGCTCAAGCAGATTGAGCAGGCTGACAATATTGTTACGATAATACAAAAGCGGCTTTTCCACACTCTCACCAACAGCCTTGCTTGCGGCAAAATGTATTATACCTTCGATGTCGGGGTATTTGGCAAAGACCTTGTCCATTGCGTCCATGTCACGGCAGTCCACTTGTTCGAAAGCCGGGCGCACGCCGGTAATTTTCTCAATACCGTCAATTACACTCGCCTGCGAATTTGACAGATTGTCAACGATGACCACCTTGTAACCCGCATTTTGCAATTCAACTGTGGTATGTGAACCGATAAAGCCAGTACCACCAGTAACCAAAATTGTCTGTTTCATATTTATCGTTGTTTGTTCTTACATTGCTTCTACAAAGATAATATAAATGTGAAAAAGAAAAGAGGCTGAAAGATAAAAAAAATATAATTCCACCTTTCAGTCTCTTTATATTCAGGCTGTGCGCCGGTCAGTCGATGCCGAACAGCTCCCGCAGCCCCCCGTCAACACCGGAGAAGCCCATGAACGCAAGGCTCAGCAGTCCGGCAGTGACCAAAACGATGGCCATGCCGCGCATGCCGCGCGGGATGTTTACCAGCGCCAGCTGCTCGCGCATGCCGGCAAACACCGTCAGTGCCAGGCCAAAGCCCAATGCCGTAGAGAAGGCGTATACTACGCTCTGCAGCAGGTTGTAGTCTTTCTGTATCACAAGTATGGCAACTCCAAGCACTGCGCAGTTGGTTGTTATCAACGGCAGGAAGATGCCCAGGGCCTGATAAAGCGCCGGCGAGACCTTCTTCATGATGATTTCGACCATCTGGACAAGCGCCGCTATGACCAAGATGAATGCAATGGTCTGCAGATACTGTATGCCAAACGGATCAAGCACCCACTTCTGAACCAAGTAAGTGACGATGGTTGCCAACGTAAGCACAAAAGCCACGGCAGCCCCCATGCCCAACGCGGTGTCAATCTTCTTGGATACCCCGAGGAATGGACATATTCCCAGGAACTGCGACAACACAATGTTGTTCACAAATATGGCGGATATAAATATCAGTAAATACTCCATGGCTAAGCTTTTTTGAACTTATTGACAATTGCAATCAGAAATCCCAATGTGATGAATGCCCCCGGAGGCAGTACGAACAGAAGCACGTTGTATGTCTCCGGCAGCAAAACAACGCCGAACACCGAACCGGCCCCAAGCAATTCTCTCACCATGCCGAGCACGGTAAGGGCCAGCGTGAAGCCAAGCCCGATGCCAATTCCGTCGAAAAGGCTGGCCACAGGCCCGTTCTTGCAGGCAAATGCCTCTGCACGCCCCAGGATGATGCAGTTGACGACAATCAGCGGGATGTAAATTCCCAGCGACTTGTTTATGGAAGGCAGGTAAGCCTCGAGACACATCTGCAATATCGTCACAAACGAAGCGATGACGACAACGAACACCGGAATCCTGACCATGTCGGGGGTAAGGCTCTTGATAAGAGATATCGCCAGGTTTGAACATATCAGCACAAACATCGTGGCCAGACCCATCGACATGCCGTTGACTGCCGATGTCGTGGTAGCCAACGTTGGGCACATGCCAAGAAGCAACACGAACGTTGGGTTCTCCTTGACAATACCATTCATTAATATCTTAAAACAATTCATATATCGTTCGGTTTAATCTGTTATAATACAATGCCCCTAACGTCACTCTTCGCCGGAATGCGCACGCTTCGAGGCACCACTTGAAGCATCGGCATCCTGTCCGGCATATACGGCATAAGCCTGGTTGACTGCCTTGAGGAATGCCCTTGTAGTGATGGTTGACGCAGTGATGGCGTCAACATCGCCCCCGTCTTTGTCGACAACAAGCGGCTTGCCGTCGGAAAGGTCGCGCCCAATGATGTTTCCCTTGCCGTCTTTCTGGAACCACTTGTCGGCCTTGGCCCCAAGCCCCGGTGTCTCGGAATGCTGCAACACGGTGTAGCCGAGCACCTTGCCCTCGGCATCAAACCCAACAAGCAACTTCAGGTCGCCGCCGAAGCCCATGCTTGAGCTTTCCACGGCAGCTCCGATGAACTTGCCGGTGGCATCACTCACCTTGTGCAAGACAAACTCGCAATCCTTGCCGTCGACATTCTCGGTGATGGTGTCTTTCTCTGTCACCGTGATGTCATCGACCCCCATTACGCTCTTGATGCCCTCGGCGAGCACGAGCTCCTTTTGTACCCTTATTGGCTCGGCGGTGAAATTGTTGACCCAAGCCAGAAGCCCGCCGGTAATTACCGCCACAGCGACGAGCACGACAACCATGTTTGTAAGCGATGACTCTAACTTCTTCATTTCTGCAATACCTCCCCAAAGCGTTTTGGTTTCACATAAGTATTTATTAGCGGAGTGAATGCGTTCATAATAAGTATGGCAAACGACATTCCCTCGGGGTAACTGCCCCAATTGCGAATAAGGACGGTAAGAAGGCCTATGGCAACGCCGTAGATTAGCTGGCCCTTGTGCGTCATGGGCGATGTCACATAGTCGGTGGCCATGAATATGGCGCCGAGCATGAGTCCGCCGCTGAGCACCACGGCCACGGGGTCGGCATAAACGGGATTGGCCAGGTGCAGCAACCCGCTAACCACGAACACGGTGGCTATGATGCTTACCGGGATGTGCCATGTTATTATCTTCTTCCAAAGCATGTACACCAGGCCGATGATGAGCGCAAGGGCGCACACCTCGCCAATGGTGCCGGCTCCGCCCATGGCGTTGTTGCCGAGCAACAGGTGGAGCGAGTCTGGAAGGTCGTTGAGCACCGACGCATCGCCGGTCTTTATCGCTGTCTTCATCAGGCTGAGCGGCGTGGCGCCTGTCTCTGCGTCGAGGTAGCTACCGAGCTGCCCCACCACCGGCCAAGACGTCATCTGCGCCGGGAAACTGACCAGCAGGAAGCAACGCCCTACCAGAGCCGGGTTGAACACATTGCATCCCAGTCCGCCGAATGTCATCTTTGCCACCCCTATCGCCACGAGTGCCCCCAGCACTATTATCCACACGGGAAGGTTTGACGGAAGGTTGAAGCCAAGCAGCAAGCCCGTCAGGATGGCCGACCCATCGCATACGGTCAGCCTGTCGCTCTTCAGCACAAACCTGTTGATGAGCCATTCGAAGAAAACGCATGACACTACGCTTGCCGCGCACACCACCAATGAGCCTATCCCGAAGTAAAAGAACGACACTATCAGGGCAGGCAGCAATGCTATTATCACGCCATACATATTGCGCTCCACGCTATCCGTGCCATGCGCATGTGGAGACAAAGATACTATTAACTTACCCATTTTTGTTTACTTTTTAGCATTACGGGCCCTAATGATGCCCATTACTTTTGACTTTCCGAAGCGTATGTTGTCCAATATCGGCCTGTGCGACGGACATGTATACTGGCATGAGCCACACTCTATGCACGAAGTGATGCACTCGGCCTCCACCTTGTCCCACATCTGCTTTGCCGAAGCCGTTGCCAGCAAATATGGCTCCAGCCCCATGGGGCACACGCTCACGCACTTTGCGCACCTAATGCACGGGTCGGCGGGCTTGCGCCTGGCCTCGCTGTCACTTATCACAGTCACGCTGTTCGTACCCTTGCACACGGGCACGTCGACCGAAGTCAGCGCCTTGCCCATCATCGGGCCGCCGGCCAAAAGCTTGTTGTCGCCCTCAGGCATGCCGCCGCAAAGGTCGATGAGCTCTCTCATCGGGGTCCCCATGCGCACGAGGAAATTGCCCGGGTGGGCCAGGCGCTTGCCCGTGACGGTGGTGTAGCGCTCGAACAGCGGCTTGTGCTTCATCACTGCCTGGTATACGGCGAACGCCGTTCCGACGTTTTGCACTATTGCGCCGACATTGACAGGTATGGCGGGCGGGGCCGGAACCTGGCGGCGTATTACGGCGTCGACAAGCTGCTTCTCGCCTCCCTGCGGATAGCGCTGCTTCAACGGGACAACCTCGATGCGTGGGTCGGCTTTCACTTTCTCTGTCAGCAGGGCTATGGCCTTGGGCTTGTTCACCTCTATGCCTATGTATCCCCGGTCTACCTTGGCCGCCTTCATGAGCAGTTGCAAGCCCACGACAATCTCGTCGGCGTGCTCCATCATCAGGCGGTAGTCTGACGTGATGTATGGTTCGCACTCTACAGCGTTGATTATTACGCATTCGGCCTTTGCCGTCGGTGGCGGGCACAGCTTGACAAACGTTGGGAAGCCGGCTCCGCCCATGCCGGTCACGCCGGCCGCCTTAACGCTCTCCACAATGCCCTCCGGCGTCAGTTCGGGGTGGGCCTCAACGGTCTCGAGCTTGTCGGAGCGGTCTATGCCCTCTTCCCACTCGTCGCCTTCTACGTTGACAATTATCACGGGGGTACGGTAGCCGGTGGCGTCGACAGCAGCGTCAATCTTGACCACCGTGCCCGAAACCGACGAGAATATCGGTGCCGACACAAAACCGCCGGCCTCGGCTATCATCGTTCCCACCTTCACCCGGTCGCCTTTCTTCACCACGGGCTTGGCCGGAGCGCCGATATGCTGCGACAATGGGAATATGGCTTGCTTTGGCAGGGGGGCCGCAACGGTCTCGACCTCGTGTGTCAGCTTGTTTTCTTCCGGATGGATTCCACCTATCCTAAATGTCCTTATTATGTTCATTGCTTTGCCTCTCCTTCGTTTACAGGTTCCACATTGGCCGCGCCGATGCTGGCGGCTGGCTGGGCTGCCGGCTTCGGGGCGGGGAAATTCACCGACACGATGGCGTGGGTCGGGCATGCCTTCTCGCACTTCCTGCACAGGCGGCACTTGGCCGGGTCGATGTATGCCACGTTGTTTGCCACTGTGATGGCATCAAACTGGCACTCCTTCTGGCATTTTCCGCAACCTATGCAGGCTGCCTTGCACGCCTTCATGGCCACCGGCCCTTTGTCGCGGTTGACGCAGCTCACATAGATGCGCCTGCCCTTTGGGCCTTTCTTGCGCAACTCGATGATGCCCCGCGGACAGGCTTTCACGCATGCCCCGCACGAGGTACACTTGTCTTCGTCGACCTCGGCGATGCCTGTCTCGGGATTGACCGAGATGGCGCCAAACTGGCACGCAGCCACGCAATCGCCGCAACCGAGGCAGCCATAGCCGCAAGCCGTCTCGCCGGCACCGCACGCGTGCATGGCGGCGCACGTGCGCAAGCCCGAATACTCGGCTATGCGCGGACGGTTGGCGCACGTGCCGTTACACCTCACAACGGCAACCATGGGTTCGGTGTTGGCAACGGCCATGCCCAAGAGGTCGGCCACCTTTCCCATCACTTCCTGCCCACCGACAGGGCAAAACAAGCCTTCGATGCTCCCGGCATCGGCACCCTTGACCAAGGCGTCGGCCAGGCCGGCGCAACCGGCGAAACCGCAACCGCCGCAATTGGCTTGCGGCAAGAGCTCGGCAACCTCGCCTATGCGGGCGTCTTCCTTCACGGCGAACTTCTTGGAACACACATACAGGACGGTGGACGACACCAGCCCGATGGCACCAAGAGCTATTACCGCGACCAAAACAAGATCCATAATAAATTGTTTGTTTTAAGTTATAATTTAATCTTTCTCTATGCGAAACGTCATCTTGCTGCGCATCCTGCCACGCAGGAAGTAAAGCACAAGATAATAAGGTGCCAGCGCTGCCATGCCCGATAGGGCCCCGACGGTCTCGTCGGAAGTGGCCGCCACCACCGCAAAGAGCACGGCCACCAATATAATGAAAGGCACCCCAAACGCCCACAGCAACGCCTTGAAGGCCACCTCGCGCGAGGCTGTCACCACCACGTGGTCGCCAACTTTAACAGTTGCGGCATAGGCCGTGCCGTAGACATCTATCACTTTCTCCTTGCTCTCCGATGCGTTGCAATATCCGGCCACCTTGCACGATGCGCAAGCTGAGGTCTGGAGTATGCGCACCCTGACGCAATCATCGCCAACCGAGTCTACTATACCAGAATGCCTGATGCTGTCTGTCATGTTATTCATACGCCGGAGGAAATGCAAACCCGACTTTACATTATGCAAAGGTAGCATTATCTTTCGAAAACGCAAATAAAAACAACAACATTTTTCAAAAAACATTCGCAATCGTTTGCGGCTCTTCAAAATATTTTATACTTTTGTATCGCTGTGGATATAAAGCCAAATGAACATAAGGACTATAGATATGAAAGCAACAGAACAAGCACTGCAACAAATCGAGCGCACAATAAAGAAAGTCGCCGACAAGTTTCCGCCAACCGTAGAGGCCACCCTCATGACCGACATACACTTCAGGGCAAACCAGGAGACGGGTGAGCTTGTGGCCTTCGACGACAATGACAAGGAAATAACGCGAACGGTAATCGAGCCGTGGATAAACAATGTTGACGACGATTTCTACGAATCGATAACATCGACAATGCGCAAGTCGCTCGAAAAGCTGAGGTCTACGATAGAGGGGATGTCGCTGATAAAGCCGTTCTCGTTTGTGCTCGAAGACGAAGACAAGGAGGCGGTGGCCGAACTGTACATCGTCGACGGCGACACGGTGATAATAGACCCCGACATGATGCCCGACCTCGACAAAGACCTCGACGACTTCCTCAAGAAGCTGCTCGACGAGAAATGACCGGCGCGGCCCGTGCCCATAGCCCTGGCGGGGCCACCGGGCTAAGCCTCCTCGCCGTAAATCCTGTCGAACACTGCGCGCAGCCTGACCGGGTCAGCCAGGCATGAGCGCACCTCGTTGAGCTTGCGCTCATTGTCAGACCCCGGTATCCACAGCTTCATGTAGCCGTGCGACGAATACTTGTTGTCGAGGTGCTCGCGGAACCGTTGCCACTGCCGCTCCTTGTCCAGTTGCGGGTAATTGGACAGGCCAAACTGTATGGTGCGCCTGAAAACGGTGTCGGGCTCCAAGTCACGGTCGGCCTCGGCCACTATCTTGCCGTAGATGCTGCGCGGCGAGTGTGAGGCCGAAGCCCTATGGTCTTCAACAGCCTCTTTCATTATCTTTATCTGCTCGGGCGAGAACCACCGCCTGAGCCGCATGTCGCGCGCCAGTATCTTGCCGCCGGTGATATGGTGGACGGCCCTCGGGCCCGACATGCCTATATCGTGGTATGCGGCCACGACATAAGCCATGTCGATGTTAGCGCCCACCGACGAGGCCAGTTCCAGCGAACGCTTTATCACCCTGTTCACATGCGCAAGGCCGTGGGCCTTGTCAAAGTCGGCGTATGCCGGTAGTATGCTCGTCTCGATGAATTCGACCAAGTCAAGGCTTGCAGTGTTGCCAATCATAATAACGATACCTATTTTCTTGCCGGCGGCCCGGGCGGAAAAACGCCCCTGCCAACTGCCGCCGGTCGTTTTTTGTGGAATATTTTTGCAAATATACATAATAATGCCTACTTTTGCAAATATATTTTGAAGAAAATCATGGAAAAGGAAACGGTAAGACAAAATTCGGCCAAGGCCTGGATGCTGGCGGCTAGGCCCAAGACACTTTCGGGAGCGGCCGTGCCGGTGATGATAGGCCTGGCCTTGGCATACAGCGATGCGGCCGGCTCGGGCCTGGCATTCGACTGGACTGCCGCGGCGCTGTGCTTCCTGTTTGCGATGATCATGCAGATTGACGCCAACTTCATCAACGACTACTTCGACTTCATCAAGGGCACCGACGACACCGAAAAGCGCCTGGGCCCCCGACGCGCCTGCGCCCAGGGATGGGTGAAGCCCCGGTCTATGAGATACGCCATTGCCCTGACCACCATCGCCGCATGCGTTGCCGGCCTGCCGCTGATATTCTACGGCGGTGTAGAGATGATACTCGTGGGGGCCGTGTGTGTGGTTTTCTGCTTCCTATACACCACCTACCTGTCGTACGTTGGGCTGGGCGACGTGCTCGTGCTCGTGTTCTTCGGCCTCGTGCCGGTGTGCATCACCTACTACATTCAACTGCACACGTGCACGTGGGAGGTGCTGGCTGCATCGGTATCGTGCGGCCTGGTCATCGACTGCCTGCTGCTCGTCAACAACTACCGCGACCGCGACACCGACCGCGAAGCAGGCAAGAACACGCTCGTGGTAAGGCTCGGCGCCCACTGCGGGCGCATGCTCTACCTCAGCAGCGGCCTTACGGCATGCCTGCTCGGGGCCGTATCGGCCTTTGCCGGCCACCCGCTGGCCTTCGCCATGCCGCTGCTGACCTACCTGCCGCTGCACGTGCTGACCTACCGCAGGATTGTGCGCATAAACAAAGGCAAGGCCCTCAACGCCTGCCTCGGCGAGACTGCAAGAAACATACTCGTCTACGGCATTGCCGTGAGCGCCGGCGTGCTCATCATCTGAAGTAATGGTAGTAAAGGGCGGCGAGCAGGGCCAGCAACACTATGGTTACAACTGTCCTGACAAGGCATCCCGCCACTTTCTTGATTATGACTATGCCGATGATTATCATCAGCAGCGCCGCTCCATAATATACTAAGTTTTCCATTCAATTACAATTAAGATGGCCCATGCCCACTGCCGACGGCATTTCCGTGCGGAGCGCATGGGCTGCTGCATTTTATCAATATATTTCGCCAAAGATGGCCTGGCGAGCCAACTGCCTGTGGGCAAGCGTGTTGCGCAACGGCGCATACGGCCGCGCCAAACGGCCCGTCCGGCAGTGCCAAACAGGCCCCACCACCATGCCAAATGGCCCGTATGACAGAGCCGTGCGGCCCATGCCGCATGGCAGGCGGGCTATTGTCGGAATGTTTTACCAATCATCTGAACATGCTCCTGAACGCAGACGGCACCGGCATCTCAAACTCCATGCGCTCGCGGGTGACGGGGTGGAAGAAGCAGAGCACGTAGGCATGCAGGCACAGGCGGTGCAGCGGGTCGTCGCCGTTGCCATATTTCACGTCGCCGCACACCGGGTGGCCAATGTCGGCCGAGTGCACTCGAATCTGGTTCTTGCGCCCGGTCTCGAGCTTAAACTCAACAAGCGAGTGGTCGGTGGTGCGGTCGAGCACGCGGAAATGGGTCACGGCATACTTGCCTCCGTTGTCCACGGGCGACGAATATGTGACGAAGGCCTTGTTGTCCTTGAGCCAGCTGGCCACGGTGCCGCCCTCCTCTACTATCTCGCCGCTCACAACGGCCACATACCTGCGGTCGTAAACAATGTCGTGCCAGTTGTGCTCAAGTATCTGCTCGGTCTCCATGTCCTTGGCGTAAACCATCAGCCCGCTCGTGTCGCGGTCAAGCCTGTGCACCACGTGGGCCCGGCAGTTCTGCCTTGACTTGTGGAAATAGTCGTCGAGCACAGCCTTGACGTTGAGCGACGAATGGCCCGCAGCCATCGAGAGTATGCCCGGAGCCTTCTCCACCACAACCAGCCAGCGGTCTTCATACACAATCTTTACAAACCTGTTCTTCAGCACATTCTGGTTGCGCTTGGTCTTGCTGACAGACACCTTCATGCCGGGCATGAGCCTGAAGTCGAACTGCGTGATTGTCTTGCCGTCCACCTTGACCCCACGGCCCTTTAGCGTAGCCTTCACCTTTGTGCGGCTCTCCTTGGCGTTGGCCAGCAAGAAGTCGAGCAGGCCCTGCTCTTCGTCGACGCCAAAATGCCAGTATTCATCTTTGTTGTTATAGTCGGAATAATGTCTCATCTGCTATGCCTGTTTTTAATTCGGGTGCAAAGATAGCGCAAAAAAATCGATTATCCACAACCATTGGCGCAATAATGAGGAGCGCAGGCCGCTGTTTTTTGAACTGACGGCGGCCGAGCCAATATGCCCCGGCACCCCACGCGCACGGGCAGGCGCACAGAAACGGGCGCCCACCACAGCAAGACACGGCAGCCGGCAGGCCGCCACCCCACCCCACAATTGGCGCACAGACAGGTCTGCATGGCGACAAAAGCATCAAAACAGGCAAAATATTGCACTGTGCATTCGCACAATTCAAAATTTATTGGTATTTTTGCCGAAGCATAAATGACAGATTATGGACATGATTCCAGAAAAGATTAGGATAAAGGATATAGCCGAACTGTCGGGCGTTTCGGTCGGCACAGTCGACAGAGTGCTCCACAACAGGCCCAATGTATCTAAGACAGCGAGGGAAAAAGTGGAAAAAGCCCTGAAGGAAATGGACTACCACCCCAACATGTACGCAAGCGCGCTGGCATGCAACAAGAGTTACAACTTCTACTGCATCATACCCAAACACGAGGCCGAGGCATACTGGGACGAGATTGAGGAGGGCGCCATGAGCGCACGCGACCACAGGCGCGACTTCAACATCAAAGTCAAGATGATGTACTACAAGAGGTTCAACCTCGAAACGTTTGCCAAAGTCACGGAGGAGTGCCTTAAGCAAGAGCCCGACGGAATAATAATAGTGCCGTCGAAGCTCGACGCTACAAGGAAGTTTACCGACGCCCTGCACGAGCGAGGCATACCCTTCATACTGCTCGACTCTTACATGCCCGACCTCAAGCCGCTGTCGTTCTACGGGCAAGACTCGTTCTGCAGCGGATACTTCGCGGGGAAAATGCTAATGCTGATTGCGGGCAAGGAATCGAAGATAATGCTGATGAAGCAGACCAAAAACGGCAACGTGGCCAGCAAGCAGCAGGAAAACCGGGAGACGGGATTCCGCCACTACATGCACGACCACTTCCCCGACGTCGACATAATAGACGTAGACCTCCCACTCGACGGCGAGCGCGAGGAATACGACACCATACTCGAGGAGTTCTTCGACTCGCACCCCGACGTGCACCATTGCATCACGTTCAATTCCAAGGCGCATATCGTGGGCGAGTTCCTGCTGAGGAGCAACAGGCGCAACGTGCAGATAATGGGCTACGACATGGTGAGCAAAAACGCGGAGTGCGTGCGCCAGGGCTCAATATCGTTCCTCATAGCGCAGCACGGCTACATGCAGGGCTATGCCTGTGTGCAGACCCTTTTCGACGCCATTGTGCTAAAAAAGAAAATCAACCCGGTCAACTACATGCCAATAGAGATACTGACCAAGGAGAACGTAGACTTCTACAGGCGCACCCAACTGTAGGCTCCGCAAACTGCAAATTATTAGTTTTATTACATACAACAAACATTATGGAAAAAACATTCATAAAAATTAATCCGGCCGACACTGTCGTCGTGTGCCTGCAACCCATGGCAATGGGCACAACAATCGATGTTGACGGCACTCAAATCAAAGTAAACCAAGATACGCCGGCGGGCCATAAGATACTTATCAAAGACACGCCGCAGGGTACAAACGTCATCAAGTACGGATACCCGATAGGCCACGCAAGGCAAGACCTGAAGGCCGGCGACTGGGTAAACGAGAACAACCTGAAGACCAACCTTGCCGGCACGCTGGAGTATACTTACAGCCCCGTCGACGAGAAACTGGACATCGAAGACGAGAAACTCACGTTCAAGGGCTACGTGAGGAACAACGGCGAGGTAGGCACCCGCAACGAGATATGGATCGTTCCAACCGTGGGCTGTGTCAACGGCATTGCCGAAAAGCTGGCAGCCATGCTCCGTGCCGAGACCAACGGCGAAGGGATAGACTCTGTATATGCATGGCACCACAACTACGGATGCTCGCAACTGAGCGGCGACCACGAGAACACACGCAAGATTCTGCGCGACATCGCCCTGCATCCCAATGCCGGCGGTGTGCTCGTGCTCGGCCTGGGATGTGAGAACAACCAGCCGGAGCAATTCGAAAAACTGCTCGGCGACTACGACCGCGAGCGCATCAAGTTCCTCGTTGTGCAAAAGGTTGAGGGCGACGAACTGCAGGCCGGCATGGAAATACTGCGAGGCCTCTACGCCAAGGCCAAGGCCGACGAGCGGGTGGACGTGCCCGTAAGCAAGCTGCGCGTGGGACTGAAATGCGGCGGCAGCGACGGTTTCAGCGGCATCACAGCCAACCCGCTCGTTGGCGAATTCTCCGACTGGCTCGTGGCCCAGGGCGGAACGACTATACTGACCGAGGTTCCCGAAATGTTCGGGGCCGAGACAATACTGATGAACAGGTGCGAAAACGTGGAACTGTTCAACCAGACCGTAAGCATGGTAAACAACTTCAAGGAGTATTTCCTCAGCCACGGCGAGCCCGTGGGCGAGAACCCTTCACCGGGCAACAAGGCCGGAGGCATCTCCACTCTCGAAGACAAAGCGCTCGGATGCACACAGAAGTGCGGCAGGGCACCGGTAAGCGGGGTGCTCGAATACGGCGACCGACTGAAAGCCAACGGGCTCAACCTGCTCTCGGCACCGGGCAACGACCTCGTGGCTTCTACGGCACTGGCCTCGGCAGGCTGCCAGATTGTGCTGTTCACCACCGGGCGCGGCACGCCGTTCGGCACCTTCGTGCCTACCATGAAGATTGCAACCAACCCCACACTCGCCGCACGCAAGCCCAACTGGATTGACTTCAACGCAGGCCAGCTCATCGAGGGCAAGCCGATGAAAGAGCTGACAAGGGAGTTCATCGGCAAGATTCTGTCGGTGGCAAGCGGCGAGAAGGCTCGCAACGAAATCAATGATTACCGTGAGATAGCTATCTTCAAAAATGGCGTGACGCTCTGATGGACAGGAAAGGCTTCATCGCATTAAGCCCCCTACTGGTGTTCATCGGCCTCTACTTGGTCACCTCTATCATTGCAGGCGACTTCTACAAGGTGCCAATAACCGTAGCTTTCATGATATCGTCGATATACGCCATTGCCGTGAGCGGAGGCATTCCGCTCCGACGGCGCATCGACATCTTCAGCCGCGGGGCCGGCACGGGCAACATGATGCTCATGCTATGGATATTCATATTGGCCGGGGCATTTGCCAACAGCGCCAAGACGATGGGCAGCATCGACGCCACTGTCAACCTGACTCTCGACATTCTGCCAGGAGGAATGCTCTTAGCGGGGCTCTTCCTGGCCGCTTGCTTCATCTCGCTGTCCATAGGCACGAGCGTGGGAACAATCGTTGCGCTGGCCCCAATAGCCGCCGGCATAGCCGAATCCACGGGGGCAAGCGTGCCGATGCTGACGGCCGTTGTCGTGGGCGGGGCATTCTTTGGCGACAACCTGTCGTTCATCTCCGACACGACGATAGCCGCCACGTCGACACAGGGGTGCAAACTGAGCGACAAGTTCAGGGTCAACGCTTTCATAACCATCCCCCCTGCCATCGTCATTCTTGCCTTGTATGCTGTCTTGGGCCACGGCATCGAGGCGCCGGGCAACATCCCCGAGGTTCAATATGCAAAGGTGATACCATACATCGTAGTGCTTGTCACAGCACTGCTGGGCATGAACGTCATGGCCGTGCTCACCGTTGGGATAATGCTCACAGGCGCCATCGGCATTGCCGACGGGGCTTTTGACGTCTTCGGATGGATGCAGTCAATGGGCAAGGGCATAGCCGACATGGGCGAACTGATTATCATCACCATGATGGCAGGAGGGATGCTTGAGCTCATAAAAGAGAAAGGCGGCATCGACTGCATAATCAACGGCATCACGCGACACGTCAACGGAAAGCGTGGCGCCGAGCTTAGCATAGCGGCGCTCGTGAGCATTGTCAACGTGTGCACTGCCAACAACACTGTTGCCATCATCACTGTCGGTGGCATAGCAAAGCGCATCGGCGACAGGTTCGGCATCGACAGCCGCAAGAGCGCAAGCATTCTCGACACCATGTCGTGTTGCACCCAGGGGCTGATACCATACGGGGCACAGATTCTAATGGGCGCCGGACTGGCCTCTATAAACCCGGTCAGCATCATGCCCTACCTCTACTACCCGGCTGCCATTGGCATAGCCGCGGTCTTGGCAATATTGTTCAGATACCCACGCAGATTCTCATGATGGTAATGGAAGTGATACAGCGCAATTTCTTCCGCCTGTTGCGCGGAGGCGCCTTCGGCTGCACGGGCGAGGCTATCGAACCCATGTCGCCATGGAAATGGAACACGCTGTACAACATATCGTTAGTCCACGGAGTGGCAACGCTCGTATATGACAGCATAAAGCTATACGGCGACGACTTCTTCATGCAAATTCCACCAGGCCTGAAAGCCAAATGGGAAAAGACCAAAGACCAGACTGTCAAAGCCTACACTGAAGGCCTTGACGGCCTGGCCAGGCTCTTCGACGCGATGAACCACGAGCAGATGCGCCCCATACTGATGCACGGGCAGAGCCTGGCAGCTCTCTACGACGAGCCGTCGCACAGAACCAACGGCGACGTAGACATCTTCCTGCCCTACGCCCCGCAAGCCAAGAAGGCCGAGGCATGGGCAAAGGCCAACGGCCAACAGGCATGCAAGACCGAGCGAGGCACACTGCAATACTCTTACAACGGCCTTGAGGTGGAACACTACACGCAGGCCATCAGGCTCACCAACTTCTTCTTGAACAAGAAACTGCAGGGCATCATCAACAGGGAGGTGCGCTGCTGCGACTCTACCTACATATACATAGGCGACTCAAAGATTGAAACGCTGCCGCCAACGCTGGGCCTGCTGCTCACAATGTTGCGCATAGCTCACTACACCATCATTGAGGGCATCAGGCTGAGGCAGCTCGTAGACCTCGGTATGACGCTGAGAAAAGCCGGCAACAGCATTGACTTCGTGAAGCTGCAAAAATGGATTGACCAGCTACACTTCAGGAGAATGGCCCAGTTGGAGGGCGCCATGCTAGTTGAGTTCTTCAAATTTGAAGAAGACGAGATACCGTTCATGGACGCCAAGGGCAGCAAAGACACAAAGAAAGTGAACGACGACATATTCAGTTTCAAGGCCGGACACAGCGACGACTGGTACTTCACCCAAGGCAAGAACATATTTGTGCGCACGAGCGACTCGGGGGCGATGACATGGCAACTGAAGCATGTGGCGCGCTTTTTCGGCTATTATCCCGCTGAGTCAATCACGGCCTTGTCATCGTCGTTTGCCCACTCTCTGTCGCACATCGAGGAATAGCCCTGCCGGAAAACGACCTTGGCAAACGCCTGCCCGCACATTGTCGGTTTCTTCCGTCAACCATAAAAACCCGGAAACAAACAAAAACCCGGAAACATCGAGATGTCTCCGGGATTAGAAAGCTATGATATAACGCGCCTTGCGGCGATGAATCATTCTGCAGCCTGTGCCTCTTCCTGTGCAGGTACCTCTGCGGCAACCTCCTGTGCAGGAGCTTCCTGAGCGGGAGCCTCCTCCTTCGGAGCGTTCTCTGCAACCACCTTTACAGGCAGCTCAACGGCAACTTCCTTGTGGAAGTGGATTGTTGCAACATAGTCGCCAACCTTCTTGATGTCGCGCATCACGATAATCTTGCGGTCAATGTCGTGGCCGAGCTTCTTCAGTTCGGCAGCCACCTGGGCGGCATTGACAGAGCCGTAGGTAACACCGGTGGCGCTCACCTTTGCTGCTATGGTCAGGGCAACGTCCTTCAGTGCCTCAGCCTTCTTCTCAGCCTCGGCCTTCAGGGCAGCCAGCTTGTGAGCCTGCTGCTTGAGGTTTTCAGCCAACACCTTCTTTGCCGACGGCGAAGCGATGACGCCCTTGCCTGTGGGGATGAGGTAGTTGCGGCCGTAGCCAGACTTAACGTTTACAATATCGTTCTTGAATCCCAGACCGATGATATCTTCTTTCAGTATTATTTCCATTCTGTCTCCTCCTTATTATTTCATCAAGTCAGTTACATAAGGCAGCAAAGCTATCTGGCGTGCACGCTTGATAGCCTGGGCCACACGGCGCTGATACTTAAGTGAAGTGCCCGTGATGCGGCGGGGCAGAATCTTTCCCTGCTCGTTGAGGAACTTCTTAAGGAACTCGGGATCCTTGTAATCGATATACTTTATGCCACTCTTCTTGAAACGGCAGTACTTCTTTTTCTTCGTATCCACTGAGGGTGGAGTCAAATATCTAATCTCTGATTCTTGTGCCATGGTTTAAGCCTCCTCTTTTTTAGCAAGTTTGTTTCTTCTCTTCTCTGCATACTCAACGGCATACTTGTCGAGCTTTACAGTGATGTAGCGAATAACTTTCTCGTCACGACGATAGCCGGTCTCGAGCTTCTTAACGATTGTTGGCTCTGCCTTGAACTCCAACAGGCAATAGAAACCCGTTGATTTCTTCTGAATAGCATAAGCCATTTTCTTCAGTCCCCAGGTCTCTTCGTTCAGAATCTCCGCGCCATTGTCGGTAAGGAGGCTCTTGAATTTTGCGACCGTTTCCTTCATCTGTTCATCAGACAAAACGGGAGTCAAAATGAAAACGGTTTCGTATTGATTCATACTTGAATTGAATTGATTAAATTATTATTTTTGCAAAATGCGGTGCAAAGGTACTGCTTTTCTGCGAAACGGCCAAACTTTTAATGCTTTTTTGCCTGCAATATTGTAAAAAACAGGGCGCCGACCCGCCCGGCACTGCCGCAGGCGCTACGCAATGGGCGGCACGGGGTGACGCCACAGCACGTCAACAGGCCACCCCGCCCTGCTGCCTGAAGCATGCCGCCACAACCCGCTGGCCTGCAGGACGTTGAGAAACGGGCCGTATGGCAATGCAGAACGGGCCGTATGGCAATGCAAAACGGGCCATGCGGCAATGCAAAACGGCCCGAATGACAGGATGACTCACCGGCTGCCATTCCGTGACGGGCGGCGCGGCATGCCTTGCCACAAGCCTTCAGCATCAACGGCAGCCCTGCCGAAGCAAGTCAACGGCAACACAAAGCCACTGCGTCGGATGCAAACGAAAAACAAACGATGGGCTTGGCCAATCTGCAAAATAGCATTATCTTTGCAGCCGGTTGCGCCCGGTGGCAAGACGGCGGGCGCAGGAGTACCATCACTAAAATGCGTCAGTGAAATGAAGAATCGGCTGAAAGACATCGGCATAGCCCTCGTGACTATTGGGGCTCTGTTGCTTGTGGCAAGCTATTTTGCAGGATGGACCGACAACAACAAGGTGCTGCTGTCTGGCCTCGGCTTGATAATGGCGGGCATAATAATGCACGTAGCTGCAATAAAACACGAGAGCAAGTATTGACCGACGGACCGCCCCGTGGCGTGTGCCCGGCATGTGGAAACGAAGCAAGCCTGAAACCCGGCAGTTGCCAGTACCGGTTTCAGGCTTGCATCACATCGTGCGCTTCCGTCCGTCAGCCTTGGCTGCTCCACAATCTGCCATGTGGTGCATGCCACGGGACTTCGGGCCGCATCACGCCATCAGTCTTCCTCGGGGGCAATGAGCTTGTATCCCTTGCCATGAATGTTGATGATTTCAATCTGGTCGTCGTCCTTCAGGTGCTTGCGCAGCTTCGTGATATACACGTCCATCGACCTGGCGTTGAAATAGTTGTCGTCAATCCAGATTGTCTTCAATGCAAAGTCACGCTGCAATATTTCGTTGGTGTGGCTGCAAAGAAGGGCCAGCAGCTCGTTCTCCTTGGTTGTCAGCTTGGTCTGCTTGTCGCCGATGGTAAGCAACTGCTTCTGTGTGTCGAACGTGAAACGCCCTATGTGGTATATTGTGCTCTCCTTGTTCTTCTTGCCGCGCACGCGCCTCAGTATGGCCTCTATACGGAAAACAAGCTCTTCCATTGAGAATGGCTTGGTGATATAATCGTCGGCTCCTATCTTGAAACCCTCAAGGATGTCTTCCTTCAGCGTCTTGGCAGTGAGGAATATGATAGGTATCTCAGCGTTGGCCGCACGTATTTCCTGCGCGAGAGTGAAACCGTCTTTCTTCGGCATCATCACATCGAGCACGCAGATATCAAACTTGCTCTTGAGGAAAGCCTTGTAACCGGCTTCACCATCGGGGCAAAGCTCAGCCGTATAGCCCTTGGCAGCAAGGTATTCCCTAAGCAGCATGCCTAAGTTCTCGTCGTCTTCGCAAAGAAGAATCTTCAGGTTCTCGTCCATAATCTAAAATTTTTAAGTGTTAATATTTTGTTTGCCAATCAGTCTTTTATCACCGGGAGCGTGATGACGAAGCACGTGCCCTTGCCGTATTCGCTGTCAACGCGTATCTCGCCCTTGTGCAAGTCTATTATCTTCTTCACGTAAGCGAGCCCCAGGCCGAAGCCCTTGGCGTCGTGGCGGTTGCCTGTGTGCACCCTGTAGAACTTCTCGAAGATTTTCTTCAGGTTCTCTTTCTTTATGCCTATTCCCGTGTCGCGCACCGAAAGGTAAAGGTGCTCGTCGTCATCCCAGGTCTTGAGGTATATGTCGAGCGGCTTGTCGGGATTCCTGTACTTGACGGCATTGTCCATGAGATTGAAGATAACGTTCTGGAAATGCATCTCGTCTACATATATCTTCGAGTTCACCGCCTCGATGTCAGTGTATATCTTGCCGCCCGTATGCTCCACCCTGAGCGAGAACGAATGGGCCGCCCCCTCTACCATCTCGTTGAGGTCGAGCTCCTTTTTCTTGAAGACGGCCTTCTCTTTGTCGAACATCGACATCTGCAAAACCTTCTCGACAAGGAACCGCAAGCGCTTCGACTCGTCGTTGATGACGCCTCCGAGGTGTTTCATCATCGTGGGGCTCTTTGTCACGCTGTCGTCGTTGAGCATCTGCGAAGCCAGCGAGATGCTGGCGATAGGCGTCTTCAGCTCGTGCGTCATGTTGTTGATGAAGTCGTTCTTTATCTCCGTATAACGCTTCTGGCGGAATATAACGATTATCGTAAACAGGAAGGTGATGAGCAACACTATCGTAAACACCACCGAGGGTATCATGAAACGTATGCTCGAAAAGATATAACTGTTTATGTCGGGGAAATGTATCTTGAGCACACCCATCTTGGATGAGGGGTCGTTCCTGAACAGAATCTGCGAGTAAGTGTACGCCTCGCCCTCGTCGGTATAGTCCGGGCAGCGGTACACCTCGCGCCCGTCGGTTGTCGACACCGTGAAGTGGTAAGGTATGTTGATGCCGTTGTTGAGCAGCTCGGCACGCAGGTCTTGGTCCAGCAGGCGGAAGTTGATGCGCTCCTTCAGCGGGCGGTCGCTCGCCGTGTAGAGTATGTTGTAAACCACTTCGTCGAGCAGTGTCTTCTGATACACATACCTGTTGCGGACAATCTCCTGCAAAGACTTCGACGCTTCGCTTATGGTGTTCTTGTCTGAACGCAGTATTATCGCCTTTGGCACGGCAGAAGGCTTGGTCGTTATGGTCTTTAGCTGGAACGAGGAATACACGGTTCCGTCCTTGCCGGACACCGCATACTGATGCGAATGCTGCACGACATCATTCAATTTACCAGACCGGGTCATCACCGAATCCTGCCTGAAAGCGCGCCGCTCGGTCTCGTTGACGTCTTTCTCCAAATATCGGAGCGTCTCGTTAACCTCAAGGTTCCTCGACGCTTGATACAAACTGCGATTGACAGATTCATCGAATTGCTCCTTCTTCATCTTCGCCATCTCTTCGATGTACGACAGTTGCATGAAAAGCAATCCCAAGAATGACAGGCCCATCACAATTGCTATCGCCCATATCGTTGATTTTTTCATGTCGGCAAAGATAACTTAAAACCTGAAACTTTAACCCTAATCAGTTAATTATTTCAGCCCTATTTAACATTATTAACCCAAAAGCGAGTTTTTACTTTCATATATTCAATTATAATGAACAGCATCAAGGCAAGGCCTGGAACATTGTCCTGCCACCACGCGCCCACGCCCGCGGCAGTGCGGCAAGGCCATGCCGGACCAGCCGCGTTGCCCCACAAAGAGACCGTGGCCACCCGGGATGCCTCTGCCATCAGTTGAATGTGACACACTCCCGGGCCGCCACGGCTCGTAATATCCATCAAAACCAGTCCGGCCTGCCGCACGTATGCCGCAAGGCCATGGCTTCGTCAATCCTCACTTGCCAGCTCGGCCTCGTGCTCCTTGACAAGCTGCTGCTGTATGTCGTTGGGCACAAGCTCATAGCTTGCGAACTTCGTTGTGAACGAAGCGCGCCCGCCCGTGATAGAGCTGAGTGAGATGCTGTAGTTCGACAATTCCTTCAAAGGAATCTTAGCCTGCAGCTTCTGGTAGCCGGCCTCGCTGTCCATGCCCATTATCATGGCCCGGCGGCCTTGCAGGTCGCTCATGACGTCGCCCATGAAATCGGCCGGCACATATACCTCCAGGTCGTAGATAGGCTCAAGAATCTTCGGGCCTGCCTCCCTGAATGCGGCAGCAAAGGCGTTGCGGCCGGCAAGCATGAACGACAATTCGTTGGAGTCTACCGGGTGCATCTTGCCGTCGTACACAATGACACGCACGTCGCGGGCATAGCTTCCGGTGAGCGGGCCGCGCTCCATGCGCTCCATCACACCCTTGAGTATGGCCGGCATGAACCTGGCATCGATGGCGCCACCGACAACGGAGTTGATGAACACGAGCTTTCCGCCCCACTCCAGGTCGATTTCTTCTTTGTTCTTGACGTTGATGCGGTACTCCTGACCTCCAAACTTGAACACTGTCGGGTCGGGCATGCCGTCGGCATAGGGCTCCACAATGAGGTGAACCTCGCCAAACTGACCGGCTCCGCCCGACTGCTTCTTGTGGCGGTAGTCGGCACGTGCGGCCTTGGTGATGGTCTCGCGGTAAGGAATCTTCGGCTCCTCGAACTTGACCTGTATCTTCTCGTTGTTCTCCATGCGCCACTTCAGCGTGCGCAGATGGAACTCACCCTGCCCGTGCACAATCGTCTGGCGCAGCTCTTTGCTCTGCTCCACCACCCATGTCGGGTCTTCCTGGCGCATCTTTATCAGCGAAGCCATCATCTTTTCGGTTTCCTGCTCGTTGACGGCCTTGATGGCGCGCGAGTACTTCGAATTGGGGTATTTTATGAAATCATACTTGTATTCACAGTCCTTGCCGTTGAGCGCATTGCCAGTCTTCACGTCCTTCAGCTTCACCGTGCAGCCTATGTCGCCTGCACACATCTCGTCGACCTGTATTCGGTTGGCCCCGGCGCAGGCAAATATCTGTGCCAGACGCTCCTTCGAGCCGCGGTCGGCATTGGTCAGGTCGGCACCGGCCTTTACCGTACCGCTCATCACCTTGAAGTAAGACACCTCGCCGATGTGCGGCTCCATGCCGGTCTTGAAGAAGTAGAGCGACGTCGGGCCGTTGCTGTCGGCAGCCACCTCCTCGCCTCTTGTGTTGTGCACCTTGGGCATCTCGCTCACAAACGGCACCACGTTGCCAAGGAACTCCATCAGCCGGCGCACGCCCATGTCCTTGCCTGCGCACACGCAGAACACCGGGAAGATGCTCCTGGTCACAAGTCCCTTGCGTATGCCCTCGCGCATTTCGTCTTCCGTGAGGGCCTCTTCCTCGAAGAATTTCTCCATAAGGCCCTCGTCGTTTTCGGCCGCCGCCTCCACCAAAGCCTTGTGCAGCTCCATGGCCTTGGGCATCTCTTCGGCCGGTATGTCCTCGATTATCGGTGCGCCGCCCTCGGGCTTCCACGAGTATTTCTTCATCAGGAGCACATCTATGAGCGAATTGAAGCCCGGGCCTGTTGTTATAGGATACTGTATCTGGACGCACTTCGGGCCGTAGATGTCTTTCATCGACGACACGATGGCATCGAAGTCGCACTTGTCGCTGTCGAGCTGGTTAACGAGAAAGATTACCGGCTTCTTCAGTTTCTCCGTATATCTGAAATTGTTCTGTGTCCCTACCTCGGGCCCGTACTGCCCGTTGATGAGTATCACGGCCTGGTCGGTCACATTGAGTGCCGTTATCGCGCCGCCCACGAAGTCGTCGGCACCGGGGCAGTCGATGATATTCAGCTTCTTGTTGTTCCATTCTACGTGGAACACCGTAGAGAAAACAGAGTATCCATACTCCTGTTCCACGGGGAAATAGTCGCTTACGGTGTTCTTTGCCTCAACGGAGCCGCGGCGCTTTATGATGCCGGCTTCGTAGAGCATTGCTTCGGCAAGAGTTGTCTTGCCGCTACCCGCACTGCCAAGCAGTGCAATGTTTTTAATCTCGTTTGTCTGATATACTCTCATATCGTCATAGATTTAAGTTGGTACTTAAGATATAATCGGCCTCTAAGGTAATGTTTTTCTTCGAGAAAGGCAATTAATACAAGGCAAAGTTTTCTGCGGTTAAGCAAAATTAGTATTTTTGCATTAAAATTCAAACTATGCCAGGATTATACGTACACATACCTTTTTGCAAAAGCCGCTGCATATACTGCGGGTTTTATTCGACCACCGACTCGTGTGCCGCAAGGCGATACGTCGACGCCCTATGCGGAGAGATTGAGTTGCGCCGCGACTATCTCGGCGAGGCTCCGCAAACGATATACCTCGGCGGGGGCACCCCCAGCCAGTTGTCGCCCGAGTTGCTGAGCCGGCTGTTCGGGGCCATCGACACCGGCAAGGCCGAGGAAGTGACGGTGGAGTGCAACCCCGACGACGTCACCCCGCAACTGGCCCAGGCACTGGCCGGGCTGCATGTCGACAGGGTGAGCATGGGGGCCCAGACGTTCGATGACGCCAGGCTGCGCTTCATCCGCCGCCGCCACAACGCGGCGGAGGTGGGCCGGGCCGTCGACACACTGCGCCGGGCCGGCATCGGCAACATCAGCATCGACCTGATGTATGGATTCCCCGGCGAGACGCCCGGGCAGTGGGCGGCCGACATCGAACGTGCGCTGGCCCTCGAGCCCGACCACATATCGGCCTACTGCCTGTCGTTCGAGGAAGGCACGCCGCTGTATTCCATGCTGCGGCGGGGACTCGTGGCCGAGGCCGACGAGGAGACCTGCCGGCAGATGTACGATGACCTGGCGTGCAGGATGGAGGCTGCGGGATACGAGCACTATGAGATTAGCAACTTCGCGCTGCCGGGCCGACGCTCAAGGCACAACGGAAACTACTGGCGCGAGGTGCCATATATGGGAATCGGGGCGGCAGCCCACTCGTATGACGGGGGCAGCAGGCAATGGAACGTGGCCGACATCGACAAGTACATCGAGGCCATCGGGCGTGGCGTGGTGCCTATGGAAAGGGAGGTGCTCGACGAAAGGGCGCGATACAACGACAGGGTGATGCTGTCGCTCCGCACATGCGAGGGCATTGACCTCGACAAGCTCTGCAGCGACTTCGGCCGCCACTACCTGTCGGTATGCCTGCAGGCTGCCGGCAAATACATTGCCGACGGACTGCTCGAACGCTGTGGCGGCCGACTGAGGCTCACCCGACGCGGCATCTTTGTGAGCGACATGATTATGAGCGACCTCATGGACGTGTAGGCAAAGCCGTAGCAGAGCCTACGGGCCATTGGCTTGGCAAATGCCCCGCCGCGCCGCTGACACAGGGCTGCAATGCCTACATTATGTAAAGACAAGTCAAAAGGCGGACTTGCACGTGGCACGTTCGGCCAACTGCCAGACAGCCAGCCGGTTGACAAGAAGCGCATGACTGTGATTCAAAACGGCCCGTTCCGCATTGCCATACGGGCTGTATTGAGGTGCCAAACGGCCCGTCCGGGCCGCCATAACGGCCCCGGCCGCATCGCCGGGCACGATTTGTAAGGAAAAGGCACCGCCCGGCCGGGCTTATTCCCACGGCAGCCCGGCGTGGCCAAACGGCAAAGGCCGCCGGCATTGCACCACTGTACAATACCGGCGGCCATCCTCAGCATTATCCCAAATACCTATCTAAGCCTTTGGCGCATGCCTGTCACCTGACAGGCACGTAGCCGCTTTTCATCACAATCCTCTGCCCTGCGTCAGACAGCAAGTAGTTTATGAACGGCTTGACCACATTGTCCTTGTCTGCCGTATAATAGTAATACAGCTCGCGGATGATAGGATAAGTGTGGTCTCTGCCCGTCGCCATGCTCGGATAGACGAAGCGCTTGCCGTCGTACGACACCTTTATGGCCTTGACGCGCTTGTTGACATAAGCCATGCCAACGTAGCCGATGGCGCCGCGCGTCTGGCTCACCGACTGTATCACGGCTCCCGTGGCCGGCATCGAGAGCACTCCGGCCATGTAGTTCTTCTCGTGCAGCACGCTGGTCTTGAAAAACTCATACGTGCCCGACGACGTCTCGCGCGAATAAACAATTATCTTCAGGTCTTCGCCGCGCTTGCCGGTCACTGCGTCGCGCACCTGGCTCCAGTTGGTTATCTTGCCCCTGAAAATGTCTTCCAGCTGCTGGCGCGTCAGGTTTGTCACCGGGTTGCCCGGGTTGACAACCACTGCCAGCGCGTCGTATGCCACCACCGCCTCGCGCAACTGCTTGCCGCTCTTCTTCAGTTTCATCCTCTCGCTAAACTTGATGGAGCGCGAAGCCATCGCTATGTCTGTTGTGCCGTCGAGCAAGGCTGATATGCCCACACCCGAACCGCCACCTGTCACCGTGACACGTGCACCCGCATGTTGGTTCATGTATGTCTCGGCGGCTTCCTGTGACACAGGCAGCACTGTGTCGCTGCCCTTTATCTTCTGTGCGTTGGACAGTTGCACACAAGCGGCCATCACTGCAATGGCAATCAGTCTTGTAAATTTCATGTCGTTGTGAGTTTATGAATGTCTTGTTGTTTCGTTTACGCCGCGAAATAACAACTAATATGTTACGGCGAATATACACATGTGTTACAATTGCATTACAGCCCTCGCGCCGGCCCACATGTAACACAATTGTAACCTCCGTGTCATTGTTTGTTCATTTGCCATGCCTACTTTTGCGGCCGAATGAAGTAAACGGCAATACAAAACAATGAAAAAGGTATTTGAGAAAATTATCAGCGGGATTATCACCTGCAGCGGATTCCTCACCAGTGTGGTGATTCTGCTCATCGTGGTCTTCCTTTTCTCTGAAGGCCTGGGGCTTTTCTCACAAAAGACTATAGAGGAGGGCTACACGCTAGTTGTGAACAAGAGCAACCCCGTTGAGGAGCTTAACGCAAAGCAAATCAAGGAAGTGTTCGATGAGGACGTCACCAACTGGGAGGAGGTAGGCGGCAAGCCGGAGCCGATAATGGTGTTCCGCTTCGAAGACATGCAGAAGTATTTCAGCGAAGAGGAGCTCGGCCCGAACTATGAGAACGCCACGGCCTGCATCAACTCGCTGGTCGAGAAGAACCCCGGCATAGTGGCCTTTGTGCCCGAAGAGTTTGCCGGCGGCGACGGATTCAGCGGCAAGCGGCTTAAAGACCACACTATATCTGCCGGCGAAGTGTTCGGAGGCAACGAATGGTTTCCGACGGCCACGCCCGCAGCCCAGTTCGGATTCATGCCCCTGATACTCGGAACCGTGTGGGTGACTGTGTTCGCCATTCTCTTCGCTTTGCCTTTCGGACTGTCTGTGGCCATATATATGTCTGAGGTGTCTTCGGCCAGGATGCGCGCCATACTGAAGCCCGTCATCGAGCTGCTCAACGGCATTCCGTCGGTTGTCTACGGCTTCTTCGGGCTTATCGTGGTCGTGCCGCTGCTACAAGATGTGTTCGGGCTGCCTGTGGGCGAGAGCGGACTGGCCGGAGCTATCGTACTGGCCATCATGGCGCTGCCCACCATCATCACCGTGAGCCAGGACGCCATGCAGAACTGCCCGCGCTCGCAGAGAGAGGCAAGCCTGGCTCTCGGCGCCTCGAAATGGCAGACTATATATAAGGTGGTGATGCCGTATTCCATCTCGGGAATAACCTCGGCAGTGGTCCTGGGCATAGGCAGGGCCTTCGGAGAGACCATGGCCGTGCTCATGGTTACGGGCAACGCGGCGGTCATCCCGCTGTCAATCACCGACCCGCTGCGCACCATACCGGCCACCATAGCGGCCGAACTGGGCGAGGCACCGGCCGGCGGGCCACACTACCAGTCGCTGTTCTTGCTCGGCGTGGTGCTCTTCTTCATCACACTGATCATCAACTCGAGCGTTGAATACATTTCATCCAAAAACAAGTAATCATGGACAACAAGAACATAAGCGTAAACAACCACGCACGCAAGATGCTCGCACAAAACGTGGCCTTCACCACGTTCAGGATACTGAGCGGGGTCATCGTCACCATACTTTTCATCATTCTGGCCTTCATCATCATAAAGGGGGCAAGCGTGCTCAACTGGGACTTCATCACCACTCCGCCCACCGACGGCATGAAGGGAGGCGGCATTTGGCCGGCAATAGTGGGAACGTTCTACCTGATGGTGGGCAGTGCGCTCTTCGCTTTCCCCCTCGGCATCATGAGCGGAATATACATGAACGAATACGCTTCGCACGGAAAGATTGTCAAGTTCATCAGGATGATGACCAACAACCTGGCCGGCATACCTTCGATAGTGTTCGGTCTGTTCGGCATGTCGCTCTTTGTCAACTTCTTCGGCTTTGGCGACAGCATCCTCGCAGGCTCGCTCACGCTCGGCCTCCTGGCCCTGCCGCTGGTGATTCGAACCACCGAAGAGGCCCTCAAGGCCATCCCCAACAGCTTTAGGGAGGGCAGCCTTGCGCTTGGCGCCACCAAGCTCCAGACAATATGGCACGTCATACTGCCCATGGGAATGCCCAACATCATTACCGGACTAATACTTGCCCTCGGGCGTGTGTCGGGCGAAACGGCCCCTATCCTGTTCACCTGCGCGGCCTACTTCCTGCCGCAACTGCCCGAGAGCGTGTTCGACCAGTGCATGGCTCTGCCCTATCACCTGTACGTGCTGGCCACGAGTGGCACCGACATGGACAAGCAAATACCAATAGCCTACGGCACGGCGCTGGTGCTGGTGATCATCATTCTCTTTGTAAACTTGCTGGCAAACGCGCTCCGCAACTATTTCCAAAACAAGCTGAAAACGAATTAATACAACATAGAACCGACTTATGAGTAAGATTGAAGCACAACACGTCGACTTCCACTACGGCTCTTTCCATGCCCTGAAGAACATCAACATGAGCATCAAAGAGCATGAGGTAGTGGCTTTCATCGGCCCGTCAGGATGCGGCAAGTCCACTTTCCTAAGGCTGTTCAACCGCATGAACGACCTGATACCCGACACAAGGCTTGACGGGCAGATCACCATCGACGGACAAAACATATACGACCGCTCTGTCAACGTAGACGAACTGCGGAAGAATGTGGGCATGGTGTTCCAGCGCCCCAACCCGTTCCCGAAGAGCATTTACGAGAATGTGGCCTACGGACTGCGCGTCAACGGCATCAAGGACGAGGCGTTCATTGCCGAAAGGGTTGAGGAATCGCTGCGCGGGGCCGCCCTGTGGGATGAGGTGAAAGACAAGCTCAAGAAATCGGCCTACGCTCTCTCAGGCGGGCAGCAGCAGCGGCTCTGCATAGCAAGGGCCATGGCCGTGTCGCCATCAGTGCTGCTGATGGACGAGCCGGCGTCGGCACTCGACCCTATATCGACGGCCAAAGTGGAAGAGCTGATACACGAAATCAAAAAAGACTATACCATCATCATCGTGACGCACAACATGCAGCAGGCCACGCGAGTGAGCGACAAGACGGCGTTCTTCTATCTCGGCCAGCTGATTGAATACGACAACACGAACAAGATTTTCACCAACCCGTCGAAGGAGGAAACGCAAAACTACATCACAGGACGATTCGGATAATAACTTTTAAAGACTGAAGCTATGGTAAAATTTGTAGACGAAGAACTCGTAAAGATACGCAAGGAGATACTGGACATGTGGACTCTTGTCTACGACCAGATGAGAAACGTGTGCGAGGCCATACCCACCTCTGAGAAGGAGAAGGCGTGGGATGTGCTGATAAGGGAGAAGAGGGTGAACGCCAGCGAACTGAAACTGGACTGTGACGTAGAGGACTTCCTGGTGCTGTACAACCCTGTTGCCATCGACCTGCGCTTCGCCCTGGCTATGCTCAAGATAAACACCGACCTGGAACGCATAGGCGATTTCGCCGAGAACATTGCCAGGTTCATCATCAAGCAGGACGGCAAGCACATAGACCCCGAGCTGCTCAAGCGCATCAGGCTGCAAGAGATGGTCGACGGGGTGCTCGACATGCTGGTCACATCGAGGCTCGCCCTCGAGAAGGAAGACATCTCAATGGCCAACAGCCTGTTTGAAAAAGACAACCTGCTCGACGAAATCAACGCCGCGGCTACCGACGTCCTGGCCGAATACGCAAAGGAACACCCCGACAAGGTGGCGTTCTGCATAGACTTCAAAGGTGTGTTCCTGCGCCTCGAGCGCACGGGCGACCACATCACCAACCTGGCCGAGGAGATTGTGTTCTACATCGACGCCGAGGTGCTCAAGCACTCGTCGGACAAGACAAAGATGCAGATGGCCATAGCCAGCCGCATGAAAGAAGGCCAGAACTGACCGCCGCCACAATGAGCGCCACACCCGCCGCGGGCCCCTGCCGGGTCGGCGGCGGGTGTGGCTTTTGTGCGCCCGGGCCATGGGCGAGCCTATTCTTTCCGGGGCATGGCCTCCCAGCAGCGCCCCAGTTCGGCCAGCAGGCTCTCGTAGTCGCTGTCGGTGAAAACGCTGTCTGCCGATGCCAGCATTGTATATGCCACCCCGCTGAAGGTGCGCTCCAAGCCTGTGTCGCGCAAACCGTGGCGCAGGTAGAACGCATGGCGGCGGCGCCTCTGCTCCAGGTTGGCACATTGCTGCCGCGGCGACTCTATGTCGAGCACGAGCACCCTGCCCGAATAACGCGCCATGACGGCCTTGAGCACCATGCTGCCGTAGCCCCTGCCGCGCATGCCGTCGGCCACGGCAAAATACCAGAACCAGTTGGCCGTGGGCCATTCGCACACCAGCGTAAGCCCCACAAAGCTGTCGCCGGCATACCATGCCGAGTAGGCTATGGGCATGACAGGCAGAAGCCTCACCAAGTCGGGGTAAGGTATCTGCTCCTCTACAGGAAACGCCGTCTCATACAGCCGGCGCAACTCCGGCATCAGGGCTGCATCGCTGTCCACCCTCACTTCACGTATCATGCTTTCTCCGCTCATGTGCCTATTATCCGTTCTATCTTCTTTTTGCCTGCCTCAGGGAACAGTCCGGCCATGTGAGCCGCCATCAGGTCGAACGACTGGCGCGGTGTACGGCCGCCCGCTGCCTCAGCCCAGTCGGTCTCGTACATGGCCTCGGGGGTGCAGTAGCGCGCCACGCCCCACCCGTAGGGCTCGCCTTTCTTCGACAGAAGATACTCGAAGTCGGCTATGCACACGTAGGTGCCCATCTGCAACGCCGCAATGAGCGAGTCGAAAGCCGTGCCGTTGCGCCTGTTCTCTATGGGCGAGGCAGGGTCGTCGGGGTTGAACCGCGTGCGCTTGCGGCTGAGGGTGAACCCGCTGGCCACCTTCAGTTGCTTCGACAACATCGACTCATGCTCCACAAGCACGTCGAGTATGTGGATGGCATCGGCGCCCATTCTGTCTATTGGATACAGCGACCGCCGCCAGTTGATGAAGTCGGGCAGCCACCTGAGGCTTACAAAGCCCGCCTTTCCGCAGAAAAACTTGCCATAGGCACACTGCCAATGGCTTATGATGGGGCCTTTCCACTGCCATGCGCCCTGCTCGCCGTGCTCGCCGAACAGCAGGTCGGGCGCCACCTGCTCCTCTATAGAAAAGCCCTCTATGCCGTTTTTGAAGAATGGCATAAACCCCCACTCTTCTATGAGCGACTCGAGTTGTTCTTGTGACTCAACCATGATGATGCCGTTGTTTAGTTAATGCCTGCCACCCGCCGCCGAAACACGGCCGCCGAAAGGCAAACTGCCAGTCAGCCACCATGCAGCCCGCTGCCAGCCGGATTGCACCCGGCCATGATGCCAGACGCACAAAGTTAGCCATTTTTTGCGACATTTCCACCATGCGGAACGATTATTTTCCGCACCGGCCCCTGTGCCGGCTCGTTACCGGCACACGCAATGCAGACCACAGCACCGCTACCCGCCGGCAACGGCCGATGCAAGGAGAGGTCGCAAAACGGCCCATATCGCACTGCAATACGGGCCGTTTCGCATCATAAAATGCGCCGTTTCGCTAAGCAAAACGGCGCACGCTCATAAATCATTGTCTTCCAAACGGTTAAGGCTGCCGGCCAAACCGGCCAGCCATAGCTGAGATGCATCACGGCCGATGGCGGCCCGGCACAATGCTGCCGTTAGAAATGCATCGATAGGTCAAGCCCGACCTGCAGCGGATTGCCACGCTGGGCAAACGAGCGCTGTACGCGGTCGACGGAGCTGTTTACGAGAAATGTGTTGTACTTGGTGTCCGTAAGGTTGCGCCCCCAGATGTTGACGGTTGCCTTGCCGAGGTCGAACTGCACGTGGGCACCGAGCAGAGCGTAGAACTTCTGCGAGTTCTCGTTGGCCACATCCCAGTATGTCTCGCCGTTGCCGGCAACGTCGGCACCCACCGTGATGGCCTTGACAAAGCCGTCGCGCGAGAGCATGAAGCTGTAGTCGGCCACCACGCTGAATGTGTGATTGGGCACAAACGGCACGCAGTTGCCCTCGTAGTTACGGAGCACATTGCCCGAGCCGTCGGCAGCCTTCACGCTGTCTGAATACTGGCTGAACGTAGAGCGCGTGTAGCTGTAGGTGGCGCTCCACGCAAGCCTGTCGGCCGCCGCCTTGCCGCGCAGCGCGAGCTCTACGCCGCAACTGCTGCTCTTGCCGGCATTGACCATCATGCGGCCGTAGCCATAGTTGCCTGCCATGACCGAAAGCTGCTGGTTGCTGATGCGCGTGTAGTACACCGATGCGTCGGCGTGCAGCTTGCCTCCGAAGAGGTTGAGGTGCGCTCCGAGCTCATAGTTCCAGCTCACCTCGGGCTTGTATGTTATAGTGCGGTTGATGTTGTCGTACTCGGCGTCGGTGTGCGTCAGCGTCATGTCGCCCTTCATCAGCTGCATGAGCTTCATGCCGAGCGCGCTCTGCTCGCTCTTGAATATGTCGGAGAACATCTGAAGGTTGTAGCCTCCGGCGCGGAAGCCCTTGCTCACGGTGGCATAGACGTTTGAGCCGTCGTCGCTTATCCTGTATGTCAGCGCGAACTTGGGCAGCAACTGGTCGTAGCTCTCTGCCGTGCCGCCCTGCATGACAGAGCGGAAGTGGCTGCTCACGGCCGGCCGCGGCGGCATGTTGAGGCCGAGCAGGAAGTGTGAGTATGAGTCGTAGTTTATCTTGACGCGCTGATGGTCGTACCTCAGGCCGAGCGTGAGCATGAGCCTGTCGGCAATGCTGAAGTTCGATTCGTGGTAAACGCCCACGTTGAGCTGCGGCGTCTTGAACTCACCCGGCACGTAGTTGTCAGTCAGGGTCATGGCCGACGCCACCGTGGGCGGCATGCCCATCGACGACAGTATCTGCTTGTTCATGGCCTCGCCGAAGTAAACCGGGCCGTCGGTGTGCAGCCATTGGTAGCTGAAGAAGGCGCCCGAGGTGTGCTGCCACCGCCCGTTGCCGACACTGCGCAGCGTCACCTCCTGTGTCAGCACGTTGAGCTTCTGCATCTGCTCCAGGCGCATGTAGTCGGCAGGCAGGTAGTCTTGGTCCATCTGCATCATGTCGTCAAGGAACTGGTAGCCCGTTGCCAGGCTCAGCAACAGTGCATCCCACTTGTACGAGATGCTCAACCCGGCGTTCACCATCTGCCTGCGGTATCCGTTCATAAACGTGGTAGAGGGGTCGGCAAAGTCGCCTGTCTCACTGTTGTACTCGCCATACGGGAACGCGTTCTGGTTGACATACTGGTAGTCGGAGGTAAGGTCGAACGTCAGGCGGCTGTTGGGCGTAAATACAAAGCGCATCCTTCCGCCTGCCTCGTTGCTCAGGTCGGCTTTCTCGCCAAGGTTTGTATTGTCGAAGAATCCGCGCTGCCCGCTGTAGAAGGCAGCTGCCGAGAAGGCGAAGTTATTGCTCGGGCGGTGGTAGTGGGCCACCTCTGTCGTGGCCGCCATGCCCGTGCCGATGCTCACGCTGACGTCGGTTCCCTGGTATTTCATTGGGTTCTTTGAATACATTCGCACTATTCCGCCCTCGGTATTCATCCCGTAGAGCGTGCCCTGCGGCCCACGCAGCACGTCAACACGGTCGAGCATGTAGAAGTGACGGTTGTATGTGCTCTTGTTTACAAGCGGTATGTTGTCGAAATATACGCCCATCGCCGGGTCGCCCGAGCGCGAACCGATGCCCCGCACGTATATCGACGACGTGAACCTTGAGCCGTAGGCCGGCACGACAAACGACGGGACGTAATATGACAGACGGCTGAGGCTATGCACGCCGAGGCGCTGCATCTCCTTGTCGGTGAACACCGTACTGCTCAACGGCTGTCGCCTCAACCGCAAGTTTTCCTTCGGTTGGGCCACCACTACTATCTCGTCGAGGTCTACCACTCGCGATGTGTCGGCCGCAACTGATGCAACCGGCACGGCAACCATAGCGCCACCGCGCTCACCTGAAAAGTCTGTCGCCCCACCGGCAGCCCACATCTGGGTTGCTGCGGAGGTCACGACGACGCACAAAGCCATTCTAATCATTTGATATAAGTTTTCTTGTTTGAGTGTGCAAAGGTAGGCAATAACGCCCACCCCGGCAATCCTCATTTATATGGATTTGGACTGCCGGCCCGCAAAAACATCATTCGTTGTATGCGCCGCAGTGCGGACAGACGCCCTTGTCGAGCATCTTGGCACCGCAATTGCCGCAGATATAGCGGCAGCGGGTGTTGCGGAAGTAACGGCGTATGGCAAATATGGCATACGCGACAAAGAGCGGATAGCCCACGTAATACAGCGTAGAGATGCTGAAAACCACGTAATCGATGGCGCACACTGCCGCCAGTCCGCACAGGTAGAGCAGCGTATCGACAAACGAGAGCTGCCGTGCTATCTCCTCGACGGCTGCCAGCGACACTATGATGATGGCCCAAACAAGCGATATGAACAGGCCGAGGTGGGGCGGAATGGCAAACGGGTTGAGCGACGGATGGTAGTAGAAATGGCGCCACGAGTCGGGCCCGAACAACTGTATCGACGCATACAGCGTGGCAGCCCCCGCCACAAGGAGGGTGAGTAGCGTCGGGTAGAACGAGTCGATGTCGTGGAAATGCACTATCATGGCATTGCGCTTGAACAGCGAACGGAGGCCGTAGGCGGCGCCTACCGACACCACCAAGGCGAGGAAAAGCAGCAGATGTACGTCAGAGAATGTGTCGATGAACTGCGAGATGTAGTTGTCGGGCTCCACGCCGGGCAGCATGGCACGCTCGCGTATCCACCCCTGCGTGATCTGGTCGCGGGCAATCTTCACCCACACCGAGTCGATTGTGTCGCCGGGCATGGTCATGAAGTCGGCCACAACGACGTAGTCGCCGTTGTAAACCGTGACGGAATCGAATGGCAACTCGTCGGGAGCCTGGCACACCAGGCGCAAAGAGTCGGCCTTGACCACGAAGTTGTAGTTCTGCGAATAATGGTGGGTGGTGGAAAATGAGATTGAGTCTATCTGCCGCTTGGTCAGGTCCCAGGCGTCGGGCGTGGCGCTCGACTGATTGTAACAAGACGAAAGCATGGGCGCAAACAGCAGCAACACTAACCACGGCAGCAGCGCCGCGGCAAGATTTACGGGCGACTTGCCCACTGTCTTTTTGGCTTTTTCCATGCTTGCTATCGGTTTATGGTTGTCTTCTTCCTTTCGTGCCGCTACCCTCGGCGGCATAAACGTTCATCTGGCAACGGCTGCAATCGAACTCCAGCCTGAAGCGCCTGCCGTCAGGCAGGGCCAGAAACAGCGGTTCTTCCCAATGCGGGTCGGTGCCGCCGCGCCTCACGCAGTGGCCTAACGCGTGGCGTATGCAATAGCGGCACTGCATCAGCAACGCCCCGCCTACGGGCTTCTGCTCGAACGACGGGGCCACCCCGGGCACGCCGTGGGCCGCATAGAAAGCGCCCGCCTCGGCGTTGGCCACGTTATAAAGATACTGGAAGCGGCCGCACTGCGGGGCATCGGGCTCAACGGCAGCGGGCCTGACTCCCACTGGTATCATGCCCGCCACGGTGCTCTGCTCAAGGGCCTCGACCGCGCTACGGCGCAACTTGGCCAGCACGCTCGAGGGTATGAAGCAGTCGAAGCCTTCGGGCAGTTCAACGCCGGAGCACTCGTATACCGTGGTGCCGAGCTTCGTGAGCTGCCTTACGATGTTCTCGCGCTGGTCTTGCATGGCGGCCTGGTGGTCTACGGCGGCCTCGACACGCGCCGAAGGGCCGCCGTCGATGGCGGCGGTCAGGGCCACGCCGGTGGGCGTTGGCTCCAGTTTCATTGTTATGGCTATCTTCCTTACGGCGCTCTGCCGGCCGAGCACCCGCTCAAACTCCTGGTCGTTGTTGCGGTAGAGGGCCATGCCCGGTCGCAGCCCGGCAGGCATGCGCAGCGGGAAAAGGCGGTTGTTGTCGGCCCGGTTAACCCTGAAGCCCTCAAGCCGCCCGCCGTCGGCCACGAAGCAAAGGCCGTCGCCATTGGCAAACGCTGCCAGCCCTGAGACCGTGAACGACGCGCCGCGCACCTCCTTGACGTGACCAACAAACTCGCCCTTGGCCTTGGGCGTGTCCATCGAGGCCATGTCGGCCTTGCGCCCTTCAAGGAAATAGGTGGTGTAACCACGGTTGAAGGTCTTGCGCAGGTCGGGGGCGAACGAATAAGAGCAGTGGCCGAGCGAAGCCCTGCGATACTTGCCGGGGTGGCGTCGTATCACCTCGTCGAGCCGGCGGCTGTAAGCGGCAGTGACATTCTTGACGTAGGCAGCGTCTTTGAGCCGCCCTTCTATCTTGAACGACGTTGCCCCCGCCTCGGCCAGCTCGTCCAGAGAGCCTTGGCGGCACATGTCTTTCAGCGACAGGAAATAGCGCCCTGGCTCAATCACCCGTCCGCCGGCGTCCTCGAGGTCAAAGCGAAGGCGGCAGAACTGTGCGCACTCTCCCCTGTTTGCCGAGCGCCCGAAGCAATGCTGCGAGGCATAGCACTGCCCGCTGTAGCTCACGCACAGCGCCCCGTGCACAAACACCTCGAGCTCTACATCGGGCACGCGCTCATGGATGGCGGCAATCTCCGACACTGACAGCTCGCGGGCCAGCACCACCCGGCTGAACCCTATGTCACGCAGCCAGCCCACTTTCTCTGCCGTGCGGTTGTCGGTCTGGGTGCTTGCGTGGGCGGCCATGCGCCCGCCGCGGAGCATGCCCAGCACCGCCATGTCCTGCACGAGGATGGCGTCGGCGCCTGCCGCGTCGAGCTGTCCGAGCAGCTGCCTGGTGGCCTCGAGCTCACCGTCGTATATTATTGTGTTGACCGTCACGTATACACGAGCCCCGAAACGGTGGGCGTAACGGCACAGCTCGGCTATGTCGTCCACCGAGTTGCCGGCAGCGGCGCGTGCGCCGAAGCTCTCGGCCCCAATGTAAACGGCATCAGCCCCATGGTCGATGGCTGCCCGGCCGCACTCAAGGTCGCGCGCCGGAGCAAGAAGTTCGAGCGTTGTCACTATTCAATCCGGTTTATGTCGTAAGGCGTCTCTTGGTATACGTAATAGTTTATCCAGTTGCTGTAGAGCAGGTTGGCGTGGGCCCTCCAGGTGACGAGGGGCGGGTTGTCGGGGTTGTCGCCTACGTAGTAGTGCCTCGGCAGCTCCACGTCGTCGCGCACGCCACGGTCGCGCCTGTATTCCGTGTCGAGCGTGTTGGGCGCATACTCCAGGTGGCCCGTTATGTAGAACTCACGGCCGCCGCGCGCCATGACCATGCTTACGCCGCACTCCGGCGACTCGGCAATGAGCTGCAGGCCCGGGCATGCCAGTATGTCCTCGCGCCTAACCTCGGTGTGCCGGCTGTGAGGCATGTAGAAAACGTCGTCGAACCCGCGGAATATGGGCAGCAACGGGTCGAGCGGCCGCTGGCTGAACACGCCGAACATCTTTTTCTCGAGCGGGTATTTCGGTATGCCGTAGTGGCAGTAAAGCCCGGCCTGCGCAGCCCAGCAGATGTACAGCGTCGACGTGACGTGGGTGCGGGCCCATCGCAATATGCCGCTCACCTCGTCCCAATAGGTCACCTGTTCGTAGTCGTATGTCTCCACGGGGGCTCCGGTCACTATCATGCCGTCAAACTTCTCGCCTGCCATATCCTCGAAGTCGCGGTAGAACATCATCATGTGCTCTATCGGGGTGTTCTTCGGCGTGTGGCTCTTCAGCTTCATGAAGCTCACCTCCAGCTGCAAGGGGGTGTTAGACAACAGCCTCACGAGGTCGGTCTCGGTGGTTATCTTCAGCGGCATGAGATTCAGTATGACTATCCGTAGCGGACGGATGTCCTGCGTGGTGGCCCGCGTGTTGTCCATCACAAATATGTTCTCTTTCTTCAGCAGCTCTATTGCGGGCAGCTTGTCTGGTAGTCTTAATGGCATTGTGTGATTCTATTTTAGCCCCACAAAGATAAGCATTTTTATGGAGAAGACAAAATTATGGATTCAGAAATGAAGCAACGGGCCACGTCGCAGCCACGGCCCAACGCCGCCCGAGGCCGGGCCGCGGCCCACAAAGGCGTGCGGCCAACGATGCTCCGGCGGCCGTAGACCAACTTTGCCGCGATGCTGAAAATACGCTACAATGGTGAGCCCGCGCACCGGCAAAGGCCTTGTGGCATGGCGGAACAGGCCATGTGGCATGGCGGAATGGCCCGTTTCACGCCCCTAAACGGGCCCGGTTGCGACACTTCAAGGCCGGCGGCGCAACACACTGAGTGACAGACTGTTGTAGCAAAAGCACCATTAGGTAAAAGCGATTTACAAAAACAGCCTTGCCACGCCTTGGCCACCACCACGCCCCATGGGCTTCATGGCTGCCGCCTCGGGCAGGCACAAAACAAGGGCCGCCATCGGCTTTGATGCCAATGGCGGCCCTGAATGGTCAGTCACGTGGCCTTGCGGCACAGATTACCACAGCTCGAGGCGCTCAGACTTGGGTATGAACATCTTGTCGCCCGGCTTCACTCCGAAAGCGTCGTACCACATGTCGATGTGAGGCAAAGCCCCGTTGACACGCCACTTGTTGATAGAGTGCGGGTCGCTCTTGGTGCGGTTGCGTATGTCTTCGTCGGTTGAGTTGGCCGACCACACCCCGGCGTAGGCCAGGAAGAAGCGCTGGTCGGGCGTAAATCCGTCGATGGTCTTGAGCGGGGCGTTCTTGGTTGCATTTTTGTAAGCATAGAAAGCCACCTGCAGTCCGCCGTGGTCGGCCAGGTTCTCGCCCAGCGTCAGGCGCCCGTTGGCGTTGAGGTCGGGCAGCACCTTGATGGCCGAGAAAAACTCGGCGTACTTGTCGGCGCGCTCGGTGAAGTTCTTGGCGTCGCTCTCAGTCCACCAGTCCTTCATGTTTCCGTCCTTGTCGTAGTGGCGTCCGGAGTCGTCGAAGCCGTGCGTCATCTCGTGGCCAATCACCACGCCTATGGCACCATAGTTGAAAGCGTCGTCGGCAGTTGGGTCGAAGAACGGCGGCTGGAGTATGCCTGCGGGGAAGCAAATCTCGTTGGTGGTCGGGTTGTAATATGCGTTAACCGTCTGCGGGTACATGAACCACTCGTCGCGGTCGACGGGCTTGCCGGCCTTGGTGTCAACGCTCCACTTGGTCCAGAAGCGGTTGCACTCTACAATGTTCTCGTAGTACGACTTAGAGGGGTCGATGTTCAGGTCGGTCATGTCTATCCACTTGTCGGGATAGCCAATCTTTACGTAGAAGGCGTTGAGCTTGTCGAGCGCGTTCTTCTTGGTCACGTCGCTCATCCAGCTCTGTGCCTTGATGCGCTCGCCAAGTGCCACCTGCAGGTTGTGCACGAGCGTCTTCATGCGTTCTTTCGACGATGCGGGGAAATACTTGTCGACATAAATCTTGCCCAAGGCCTGCCCCATCATGCTTTCCACCTGGCCGGTTGCGCGCTTCCACAGCGGGAAGTTCTCCTTGCGGCCTGTCAGGGTCTTGCCGAAGAAGTCGAACTGTGCCGCAACGATTTCATCGCTCAGGTAGTTGGCAGAGCTCATTATCTGGCCCCACTCCATGTAATCGCGGTATTCGTCGGGAGTGAGCGAGCCGATGAGCTTGTCGGCCCCGGCCACAAACTCGGGCTGGCCCACCACGAGTTCCTGTATATACTCGGTCTTGACGCCGGTGGCGTTCATCACCTGAACGAGCTTGACGTTGGGGTACTTGGCGTTGAAGTCGGCCAGGGTCATCTTGTGATAGTTGGCCTGCGGGTCGCGCAGCTCGGTGGTCGACTTCGACAGGCGTGCCAGCTCGGTCTCGAGCTTCATCACGTTCTGCATCTTCTTCTGTGCCTGCTGCTCGGTGAAACCGTAGAGACGGAACATGCGCACGATGTGCTTCTTGTAGGCTTCGCGTATGCCTGCCGTGGTGGAGTCGGTGTCGAGGTAATACTCTTTCTGCCCGAGTGTTATGCCACCCTGCGAGATGTTGAGTATGTTGTGGCCGGCATTCTTCTCGTCGGCGCCTATATACATGCCCATGAACTCGCTGTCGCCCTTGGGGGCAAGCTCAAGCTGTATTGCGAAAAGCTCGCCTACGGTCTTGGCGGCCTCCATCTGGCGTATCACCGGCATGGCCGGCTCAACCCCGAGCTTGTTGCGCCTCACCGAGTCGATGGCGAGCTTGTAGAGGTCGCTCAGCTTGCGCTCGGTGGTGCCGGCGGCAAACGAGCCGCTCTTGAGCTCGTTGAGGATGGTGTTGATGCGCTTGTCGTTGTTCTCGGCCAACTGGTCGAAGCTGCCGTAACGCGCATAAGCGGCGGGCAGCGGGTGGCTCTTCATCCATCCGCCACAGGCAAACTCATAGAAATTCTCAGCCGGGCTAACGCTCCGGTCGAGGTTGGCAACGTCGATGCCTGACTTAAGGTCGCCCTGTGCCAACGCCACGACGGACATCGATGCAAAGGCTACTGCTGGGATAAGTCTTCTGATTCTCATAATTGTATATTTTAGTTTGTACAATGTATCCATGCTGATGCGGCCGAGCGCCGCCCCGGGCTGCCGCCGGCCCCGCCCCGTGGCGAATCGAGGCTGCGGCCGGCCAACGCCAAGGCCGGCTACTGGCTGACCGACTCGAGCTCTTCTGACAGCCGCTCCCACCGCTCAACCTCGGCGTCGAGGTCTCTCTTTACCGACGTGTATTCGGATATGAGCGCCATGTCGGAAGCATTCTCCGGACGGCACAGTATGTCGTCGAGCTCCTTCAGGCGGGCCTCCATCTTGCCTATGCGCGCCTCAGACTCCTGCACGGCCCTCTCTGCCTTGCGTATTCGCTTCTGGGCCTCCTTGCGCTCGGCGTAGTCCATCTTGGCCGCCTCGGCAGGCTTCTCCTGCTGCGCCGGGGCTGCAGCGGGCTCGGCCTGGCGGCCGGCCGAAGGAGCCAGGGCGTCGAGGCTGTCGATGTTGCGCTCGCGCAGAAAGTCGTAGATGCCGCCCAGGTGCTCGCGCACACGGCCCCCGCCAAACTCGTAGACCTTTGTCACAAGGCCGTCGAGGAACTCGCGGTCGTGGCTGACAATGATTGCCGTGCCGTCGAAAGCCTTGATGGCCTCCTTCAGCACGTCCTTCGACTGCATGTCGAGATGGTTGGTGGGCTCGTCGAGGATGAGCAGGTTGACAGGCTCGAGCAGCAGCCTTATCATGGCCAGGCGGCTGCGCTCGCCGCCGCTCAGCACGCTGACTTTCTTGTCGGAAGCCTCGCCCCCGAACATGAAGGCGCCCAGTATGTTCTTTATCCTGAGCCGTATCTCGCCCCGCGCCACCCTGTCGATGGTGTCGAACACGGTGAGGCTCTCGTCGAGCAGCTGCGCCTGGTTCTGCGCGAAATAGCCTATCTGCACGTTATGGCCTATCTTCAGCGAGCCGGTGAAGGGTATCTCGCCCATTATGCACTTAACGAGCGTCGACTTGCCCTCACCGTTCTTGCCAACGAAGGCCACCTTCTCGCCGCGCTTTATTGTGAGCGTCACGTGGTCGAACACGGTGTGCGCACCGTAGTCCTTGCGCACGCCGTCACATATCACGGGGTAGTCGCCGCTGCGCAGGCACGGCGGAAACTTCAGGTGCATGGCCGAATTGTCTACCTCGTCGATTTCGATGGGCACAATCTTGGCCAGCTGCTTGATGCGGCTCTGCACCTGCACGGCCTTGGTGGGCTTGTAACGGAAGCGCTCTATGAACTCTTTCATGTCGGCAATCTCCTTCTGCTGGTTCTCGTACGCCCTGAGCTGCTGCTCCCGGCGCTCTGCGCGCAGTTTCACATACTCGTCGTACTTCACCTTGTAGTCGACCACCCGGCCGCAGCTTATCTCGAGTGTGCGGTTGGTTACGTTGTTGATGAATGCCCTGTCGTGGCTAACCAGCACCACGGCCTTGGCACTCTGTGACAGGAATTGCTCCAGCCACTGTATGCTCTCGATGTCGAGATGGTTAGTGGGCTCGTCGAGCAGAAGCACGTCGGGCTTCTCAAGCAGTATCTTGGCCAGCTCGATGCGCATGCGCCAACCGCCGCTGAACTCGCTCGTGGGCCGGCCGAAGTCGGTGCGGGCAAAGCCCAGTCCCATGAGCGTACGCTCCATCTCGGCCTCGCAACTCTCGGCCCCGAGCATCATGTAGCGCTCGTGCTCGGCCGTGAACCGCTCGACCAGCTTGAGGTAGTCGTCGCTCTCGTAATCGGTGCGCTCCGACAGCTCTCGGTTGAGCGCATCGACGCGCTCCCTCATCTTGGTGACAGAAGAAAACGCCTTGCGCGTCTCGTCTATCACGGTGGTGTCGTCCTGCAGCTTCATCACCTGCGGCAGGTAACCTATTGTGGTGTCGTTGGGAACAGCCACCACCCCATCGGTGGGCTTCTGCATACCACAAAGAATCTTCAGCATGGTGGACTTGCCGGCTCCGTTCTTGCCCACAAGGGCTATACGGTCGCGTTCGTTGATGACAAAACTCACATCGCTGAACAGCGGCTTCACACCAAACTCAACCTTAAGTCCTTCAACGGAAATCATCTGTATCTCTTTTCTCCTTAATCGTCTGTTAGGTGCAAAATTACTCTTTTTTTGCATATCACACAAGCAAATCAAGGATTTAGAGCCAATAATTAAGATTTTATGTGACTTCGGGGGCGGCAGGCGGCACAGCCAGGGGACGGCTGCACCACCGGAGGGCATGCCGGCGGGAGGCCCGCTTGCCGTGGTAACAAATCGCAACAAAACAGGCGCGAGCCGGACGTGCAGCCCCCGGAAAGCCGCCACCCGGGGCGAACAAGAAGCCGAAACGGCCCATATCGGAGTGTGAAAGGGGCAGAACCGCGACGTAACGGAGGCCGCCACATAACACCCTGTGGCCCAGAGGATTGCGCAGCCATGACTAAACGGTAACAAAAACTTACAAACCCGGGCTGTGGCATGCCCCCGGCGGCGACCGCGGCCTGCAACTGTGGCATAACGAACAATATTGCAGAAGTACGCATGAATTATGGTTTAATCATGTTAAAACCTCTGTATTAGTGTAAAATAAACACTACATGGGCAAAAAAACAGGCAAATTGCTTTGCAATGTCAGAATTAAGCAGTAAATTTACAGCCTGTTAAACAAGAGGCAATATCTATAAACAATAACTAAAATACTATTTTAAATGAACAACCTTAAGGTATCTATTGCAGGACTCGGCATTGCTGCGGCAATGTTCACGGCCTGCACATCAGAGCATCAGACGGCTGTGACTGTCTCCGGACTGAACCCCGCCGCCTTCGACTCTGTAATCAACGGCAAGAAAACAGCCCTGTACACACTGACAAACAAGAGCGGCATGGAAGTTTGCATAACCAACTTCGGCGGCCGGGTGGTATCGATTGTCGTGCCCGATAAAGACGGCAACCCCACCGACGTGGTGCTCGGCTATGACAACCTGGCCCAGTATGCCGACACGGTGAACTCGCCAAGCGACTTCGGCTCGTCGGTAGGACGCTACGCCAACCGCATCAACAAGGGCCGGCTGACCGTTGAGGGCAAGGAATACCAGCTTCCGCAAAACAACTTCGGCCACTGCCTGCACGGCGGGCCCAGCGGATGGATGTACCAGGTGTATGACGCCGAGCAGCCCAACGACTCGACACTGAAACTGACCATCGTTTCGCCCGACGGCGACAACGGATTCCCCGGCACAGTAACAGCGACAACCACTTACACCTTATTAAATAACAACACGCTCGACATCAGCTTTGATGCCACGACCGACAAAGAGACCGTGATAAACATGACAAACCACAGCTACTTCAACTTGAACGGCGACCCGTCGACCGAAGGCATGGACATGGTGCTCTACATCAACGCCGACAACTACACACCGGCCGACTCTACCTACATGACTACCGGCGAGATAAGCCCAGTTGAAGGCACGCCGATGGACTTCCGCACACCGAGGGCACTTGAGCAGACCGTGAACGACACCACCTTCGAACAGATAAGGAACGCCAGCGGCTACGACCACAACTGGTGCCTCAACACCTACAAGGACGGGAAAGGCGACGACAAGACCGTTGCGGCATCGCTCTACTCACCCAAGACGGGCATTTTCCTCGAAATGTTCACCAACGAGCCAGGCGTGCAGGTGTACACCGGCAACTTCCAGGGCACAGGCGTAAGCTGCAAGCACGGCGTGAAATACCCGAAGCACGTGTCGGTATGCCTTGAAAGCCAGAAATACCCCGACTCGCCGAACAAGAAAGACTGGCCGTCGCCCTACCTCAAGCCGGGCGAGAAATACCACAGCCACGTGGCATACAAGTTCAGCGTAAAATGAGAGACACCAACAAACAGAAGCATAAAACACATACATACAACTTAAGGAAATGAACTGGAACACAAACGAATTCATTTGGCTCGACTGGGCTGTGCTCGCCGTAGGAGTGGTGGCCATAGTATGGGCAATATACCGCAGCATAAAGAAAGACAGGGAGAAGATGAAGGGCGCCGACAGCCAGGACTACCTCTTTGGCAAGGGAGAGCCATGGTATATCATAGGCGCGGCCATCTTCGCGGCCAACATCGGCTCCGAACACCTGGTAGGACTGGCCGGCACCGGAGCGAAAGACGGCGTGGGCATGGCCCACTGGGAGATGCAGGGATGGATGATACTAATCCTCGGCTGGCTTTTCGTGCCGTTCTACCAGCTGCTCAACACCAAGATGGGCAAGATCATCACCATGCCCGACTTCCTGAAGTTCCGCTACACACAGCGCACGGGTTCGTGGCTGTCGATAATCACCCTGATTGCCTACGTGCTCACAAAGGTGTCGGTGACGGCGTTCACCGGCGGCATATTCTTTGAATACCTGCTCGGGCTGCCGTTCTGGTACGGCGCCATAGGCCTCATAGCCATCACGGCCGTGTTCACCGTGTTCGGCGGCATGAAGGGCGTGATGACGCTGTCGGCCATACAGACCCCCATCCTCATCATAGGCTCATTCCTCGTGCTCTTCCTTGGCCTGAGCATGCTCGGCAACGGCAGCATAGTGGAAGGATGGTCGCAGATGATGGATGTGTGCAACGCAGCCCACGACGGATTCGGCACGACACACATGTTCCACACCAATCCCGACGACCCGATGTACCAGCAATTCCCGGGCTACGTGGTGTTCCTCGGCGCTTCGATAATCGGTTTCTGGTATTGGTGCACCGACCAGCACATCGTTCAGCGTGTGCTCGGACAGACCAAGGGTGAGGACAATACGACCGTGATGAAGCGCGCGCGCCGCGGCACCATAGCAGCCGGCTACTTCAAACTGCTGCCCGTGTTCATGTTCCTCATACCGGGAATGGTGGCTTTCGCCCTGTCACAGAAAGCAGGCAGCGGCATCATCATGGACATAACCAACTCTCACGACACCGACGGCGCGTTCGCAATGATGGTAAAGAACATCCTGCCGGCAGGCGTCAAGGGCCTCGTGACCATCGGATTCATCTGCGCGCTGGTGGCATCGCTGGCCGCATTCTTCAACAGCTGCGCCACCCTCTTCACCGAAGACTTCTACAAGCCAATGAAGAAGGGCATGAGCGAAAGCCACTATGTGTTCGTTGGCCGCGTGGCCACGGTAGTGGTGGTGCTGCTCGGACTGGCGTGGATGCCTATAATGATGAACATGGGCAACCTGTATTCTTACCTGCAAGACATCCAGTCGCTCATAGCCCCGGCCATGGTGGCGGTGTTCACCCTGGGCATATTCTCGAAACGCATAACGCCGAAAGCCGGCGAGTGGGGCCTCATCGGCGGCTTCATCATCGGCATGCTCCGACTGCTGACCAACGTGCTCACCAACTCGGGCAAGGCCACCATGGAGGGTGCCTTCTGGGAGAACACCACATGGTTCTGGCAGACCAACTGGCTCATATTCGAGGTTTGGCTGCTCGTGTTCATCATTGTGGCCATGTTCATAATCTCGTGCTTCACGCCGAAACCCAGCAAGGAGCAGATTGAGGCCATAACTTTCACAGGGAGCTACAAGAAGGCCATACGCGACAGCTGGAACGTATGGGACGTCGTGGCATCGCTCGGCGTAGTGGCCCTGTGCGCCGCCTTCTACATCTACTTCTGGTAAGCAACATGCCACCGGGCCGGCACGGCACTTACGCCTGGCTGCCCCGATGGCATCAATACAATCAAAAGAATACTGATGACAACATATTACGAAGAATATTCCAAAGTACTTGTGTCTGTCGACTGCATCATCTTCGGCTTCGACGAGGGTGAGCTGAAGATACTCATCGGCAAGCGCAAGATGGACCCGGGGCGCGACCAGTGGTCGCTCTACGGAGGGTTCATCCACGACGAAGAAAGCGTTGACGACGCAGCCAACCGCGTGCTGTTCCAGCTAACGGGCTTGAGAAACATATACATGAGGCAGGTGGGGGCCTTCGGCAACGTAGACCGTGACCCCGGAGAGCGGGTAATATCAATTGCCTACTATGCCCTGATAAACGTGAAAGACTACGACAGCAACCTGCAGGAGGAGCACGGGCTGAAGTGGGTGCCGGTCAACGACCTGCCGCAAATGTATTCAGACCACAACACCATGGTGGCCAAGGCCCACAAGATGATGCAGCGCAAGATATCGCACGAGCCTATAAGCTTCAACCTGCTGCCTAAGCTGTTCACGCTGACACAACTGCAAAAGCTCTACGAAGCCGTGTGCGGCGAGAAGGTCGACAAGCGGAACTTCCGCAAGAGGATAAAGGAAATGGACTTCATAGAGAAGACAGAACTGATAGACAAGACCAGTTCGAAGCGTGGGGCCTATCTCTACAGGTTCAACAAAATGGCCTACAACGAAGACCCCAACTTCAAGCTGTAAACAAAACAAAAGCATACAATCATGTTAGAAGAACTGAAAGAAAAAGTATTCAAGGCCAACTTGGACTTGGTGAAGCATAACCTGGTGATATTCACATGGGGCAACGTCTCGGCGATAGACCGCGAAAAAGGCCTCGTGGTAATCAAGCCGTCGGGCGTGAGCTATGACACGATGAAGGCATCAGACATGGTGGTGGTTGACGTAAACACGGGCAAGGTGGTGGAGGGCGACCTCAACCCCTCGTCAGACACACCCACACACCTCGTCATCTACAGGGCCTTCCCCGAGATTGGCGGCATTGTGCACACCCACTCTACCTACGCCACGGCCTGGGCGCAAGCCGGCAAGGACATACCCAACATAGGGACGACACATGCCGACTACTTCCACGACGACATACCCTGCACCGACGACATGACCGAAGCCGAGGTGAAAGGCGACTATGAGCTGGAAACGGGCAACGTCATCGTGCGCCGCCTCAACGAGGGGGGCATCAACCCCGTGCACACACCTGGCGTGCTGGTGAAAAACCACGGGCCGTTCGCATGGGGAAAAGACGCCGACAACGCCGTATACAACGCCGTGGTGATGGAGCAGGTGGCCAAGATGGCATTCGTGTCGTTTGCCGTCAACCCAGCCACAACCATGAACCCGCTGCTCGTCGAGAAGCACTTCAGCCGCAAGCACGGCCCTAACGCTTACTACGGACAGAAGAAAAAGTAAAACCGGAACAAAAGACATAACAAAACATTTCATAACTAAAAACAGACAGACAACTATGGTTAAAGCATTCGAGAACTTAGAAGTATGGTTCGTAACAGGAGCTCAGCTCCTTTACGGAGGCGACGCCGTCGTACAGGTTGACGGTCATTCAAAGATAATGGTCGACGGACTCAACGAGTCGGGACGGCTGCCCATAAAGGTGGTTTACAAGGGAACGGCCAACAGCTCTAAGGAAGTGGCCGACATCTTCGCACAGGCCAACAACGACAAGAAGTGTGTAGGCGTCATCACATGGATGCACACCTTCTCGCCTGCAAAGATGTGGATTCACGGCCTGCAGATACTGCACAAGCCGCTGCTCCACCTCCATACACAGTTCAACGCAGAGATTCCATGGGACACCATGGACATGGACTTCATGAACCTGAACCAGAGCGCACACGGAGACCGCGAGTTTGGCCACATCATCTCGAGGATGCGCATACGCCGCAAGCTCGTTGTGGGATACTGGAAAGAGGAGAAGACGCAAGACCACATAGCCGTATGGGAGCGCGTGTGCGCTGCTTGGGCCGACGCACAGGACATGCTCATCATCCGCTTCGGCGACCAGATGAACAATGTAGCAGTGACCGACGGCGACAAGGTGGCCGCCGAGCAGGTGATGGGATACCACGTTGACTACTGCCCCGTGAGCGAGCTGATGGAATGCCAGAAGCAGGTGAAGGACGAAGAGGTGAAGGCTCTCGTGGCCGAATACTTCAAGCTCTATGACCACGACGCCGCCCTCGAGGATGAGAGCAACGAGAACTACGCCGTCATCTGGAACGCCGCCAAGGCCGAGCTGGCCATACGCGCCATACTGAAAGCCAAGGGCGCCAAGGGATTCACGACAAACTTCGACGACCTCGGACAGACCGAGGGCAGCCACTTCGACCAGATTCCGGGTCTCGCATCGCAGCGCCTGATGGCCGAAGGCTACGGCTTCGGAGCCGAGGGCGACTGGAAGTCGGCCGCCCTCTACCGCACCCTGTGGGTAATGAACCAGGGCATGGGCGGCGGATGCTCGTTCCTCGAGGACTACACCCTCAACTTCAACGGTGAGCAAAGCGCCATCCTCCAGGCACACATGCTCGAGGTTTGCCCGCTCATAGCCGCCGCCAAGCCACGCCTGGAAGTACATTTCCTCGGCATAGGCATACGCAAGAGCCAGACCGCACGCCTCGTGTTCACATCCAAGGTGGGCAAGGGCGTAACGGCAACAGTGGTCGACATGGGCAACAGGTTCCGCCTCATTGTCAACGACGTCGACTGCATCGAGCCCAAGCCTCTGCCCAAGCTCCCTGTGGCATCGGCACTCTGGATACCGCAGCCCAACTTCGAGGTGGGAGCCGGATGCTGGATATATGCCGGCGGCACACACCACAGCTGCTTCTCTTACGACCTTACCGACGAGTATTGGCAGGACTATGCCGAGATTGCCGGCATAGAGTGTGTCATCATCAACGACAAGACCACCGTCGACGACTTCCGCAAGGAACTGCGCTTCAACGAGGTTTACTACATGTTGAACAAGGCGCTTTGCTAAGTCCCGCGGCCTCAACATAAGCTAAAAGGAGTTCCAGGGCTGTCTCGACAGGCAGCCACGGAACTTCTTATGGTTACTTTCATCACCATACATTATCAACTTATAATTACCAATATGAATACTGACGCTAAATCAATTATAGAAAACGGCAAGGCCATACTCGGCATAGAATTTGGCTCAACACGCATCAAGGCCGTATTGATAGACCCTGAAAACAGACCAATAGCACAAGGAAGCCACACTTGGGAAAACCAACTGGTGGACGGATTGTGGACTTACAGCATCGAGGCGATATGGTATGGGCTGCAAGACTGCTATGCCGACTTGCGGAGAAACGTAAAAGAACAATACGACATAGAAATAGAAACCCTTGCTGCAATAGGCGTGAGCGCAATGATGCACGGATACATGGCATTCAACAAGCAGCAAGAGATACTGGTGCCGTTCCGCACATGGCGAAACACCAACACGGCCAAGGCTGCCGCCGAACTGTCTGACCTCTTTGTCTTCAACATACCGCTCAGATGGAGCATATCCCACTTGTACCAGGCCATTCTCGACAACGAGGAGCACGTGAAAGACATCGACTACCTCACAACGCTGGCCGGATACATCCACTGGCTCATCACCGGCGAAAGGGTGTTGGGCATAGGCGACGCATCGGGAATGCTACCCATCGACCCGCAAACAAAGAACTACTCGGCTGCAATGATAGAAAAATTCGACAACCTGGTAGCCGACAGGGGATACCAGTGGAAACTGGCCGACATATTGCCAAGGGTGCTACCGGCAGGCAAAAACGCAGGCTTCCTCACGCCCGAGGGCGCCAAGCGCCTTGACGTGTCGGGGCACCTGAAGGCCGGAATACCCGTTTGCCCGCCCGAAGGCGACGCCGGAACAGGCATGGTGGCCACCAATGCAGTCAAGCCGCGCACGGGCAACGTGTCGGCAGGAACGTCGTCGTTCTCGATGATTGTGCTCGAGAAAGACCTGTCAAGGCCCTACGAGGTGATAGACATCGTGACCACACCCGACGGCAACCCGGTGGCGATGGTACACTGCAACAACTGCACGTCAGACCTCAACGCGTGGGTCAACCTCTTCAAGGAATACCAGGAACTGATGGGAATGCCCGTCGACATGAACCAAGTCTACGAGAAGCTGTACAACCACGCGCTCAAGGGAGCGGCAGACTGCGGCGGACTGCTGTCGTACAACTATTTTTCCGGCGAGCCTGTCACCGGCATGGCAGAAGGCAGGCCGATGTTTGTGCGCTCGGCAAACGACAAATTCACTCTGGCAAACTTCATGAGGGCCAACCTCTACGCAGCCGTCGGCGTGCTCAAGATAGGCAACGACATCCTGTTCAACGACGAGCACATCAAGGTGGACAAGATAACCGGGCACGGTGGTTTGTTCAAGACCAAGGGCGTGGGACAGCGCATCCTGGCAGCAGCGCTCAACTCTCCGATATCCGTAATGGAGACAGCCGGCGAAGGCGGACCGTGGGGCATGGCCATCTTAGGGTCGTATCTCGTCAACAACACGGCAAACCTGTCTCTGCCTGAATTCCTCGACGAGAAGGTGTTTACCGGTAACCAAGGCACCGAGATTGCGCCGACACCAGAGGATGTGGCCGGGTTCAACGCCTACATCAAGAAGTACAACAGATGCCTGCCTATAGAAGAAGCAGCAGTGAAATACAACTGACATACGTATTATTAATAGAACATATCGACGAATGAGCAACAAACTCTTTGCCTGTGGACTGTTCCTTGCCGCCAGCCTTTATGCCTCGGCCGGCAACACAGCCCAAATCACCATATCGACCGACGGTGGGAAGAACATTATCCACAAGGAGATATACGGACAATTTGCCGAACACCTCGGCTCTTGCATCTATGGCGGACTGTGGGTCGGCGAGGATTCGCCCATACCCAACATCAAGGGTTACCGCAAAGACGTATTCGACGCGCTCAAGCAGCTGCAAGTGCCGGTGCTGCGCTGGCCCGGCGGATGCTTTGCCGACGAGTACCACTGGATGGACGGGATAGGCCCAAGGGAACAGCGGCCAAAGATGCAGAACAACAACTGGGGCGGAACGATAGAAGACAACTCGTTTGGCACACACGAATTCCTGAACCTTTGCGAAATGCTGGGCTGCGAACCATACATCAGCGGCAACGTCGGCAGCGGCACGGTAGAGGAACTGGCCAAGTGGGTTGAGTACATGACAAGCGACGGTGACACCCCGATGGCCAACCTGAGGCGCAAAAACGGGCGCGACAAGGCGTGGCGCGTAAAATACCTCGGCGTGGGCAACGAGAGCTGGGGATGCGGCGGCAACATGAGGCCGGAATACTACTCAGACCTCTACAGGCGCTATTCGGTTTACTGCCGCAACTACGACGGCAACAAGCTCTACAAGATAGCGAGCGGCGCAAGCGACTACGACTACAACTGGACTCGCGTGCTCATGGACAACATAGGCCACCGCATGGACGGCGTCTCGCTGCATTACTACACCGTGACCGGATGGAGCGGCAGCAAAGGCTCGGCCACCAAGTTTGACAACAACGACTATTACTGGACCATCGGAAAGTGCCTCGAGATAGAAGACGTGATTGAGCGCCACGCGCAAATCATGGACAAGAAAGACCCAAAGAAGCAAATCGGGCTGCTCGTAGATGAATGGGGAACATGGTGGGACGAGGAACCCGGCACCGTAAAAGGCCACCTCTACCAGCAGAACTCCATGCGCGACGCCTTTGTGGCTGCGCTGACGCTCAATGTCTTCCACCGCCACACCGACCGGGTGCGCATGGCCAACATCGCACAGGTGGTCAATGTGCTGCAGTCTATGATTCTTACCGACACCAAGGGAACCGGTCACATGGTGCTCACACCGACATACCACGTGTTTGAGATGTACAAGGGATTCATGGGAGCCACCAGCCTCCCCCTCACGCTTACATGCGACAGCATGGACGTCAGGGGCGACAGCCATGCCAAGGACGGGCGCCGCATACCCCTGGTGAGCGCGTCGGCAGCAAAACAGGCCGACGGTTCGCTAATCATCTCGCTGGCCAATGTGAGCCTGGACGAAAACCAAGACGTTGAGATTGCGCTCGGAAACAACGCTCCCAAGGCAGTTAGCGGACGGATATTAAGCTGTAAGTCGATTGCCGACTACAACGACTTCGACCACCCCAACGTCGTTGCGCCTCAAGAATTCAAAGGGGCAAAGCTCAAGAAAGGAACGATCAAGATGCAGATACCTGCCAAATCCATCGTGGTACTAAACGTTAAGTAACGCTCAACGGCATGAACAAAATCACCAACAAGACCATACTTGCCGCAACGCTTATGCTGTGCACGGCAGCCATTTCGGCTGCCGGAGCACGCAAAAGCCACAGGCAGGCATCGCCATACAAAGGATACATATTCGCTTACTTTGAGGGAACGGGCGACGCCGACAAGCAGGAACACCTGAGGTTTGCCGTCAGTGAAGACGCGAAGAACTGGTTTGCACTCAACAAAAACCGCCCTGTGGTAAGCTCAGACACCATCAGCGAGAGCGGCGGAATACGCGACCCGCACATCTTGCGAGGAGAAGACGGCCACACGTTTTACATCGTTGCCACAGACATGAACACCAGAAAGCATGGCTGGAAGGAGAACCCGGGCATCGTGCTGATGAAGTCCGACGACCTCGTCAACTGGACGCATGCGAAGATTAACCTGTCTAAAGACTACCCGGAGAACTTCGGCGACGCCTACTGGGTATGGGCTCCGCAGACCATATACGACAAAAAGGCCGGCAAGTACATGATATACTTCACGCTGCAACGCAACGACCGCAAGTCGCTCATAACTTACTACGCTTACGCCAATGACGACTTCACAGGGTTTGAAGGCGAGCCCAAGGTGCTTTTCAGCGCCAAGTATGGCAGCATTGACAACGACATCATCTACAAAGACGGCACCTACCACCTCTTTTATAAAGGCAACACAAAGAACGAAGAGGGCAAGGAGGTGAAGAACGGCATACAGCAGGCCACCTCGCGCAGCCTGCTCGGCAAATGGAAAGAAGACTTCAAGTATGTAGACTCTTACGCCGGCACGAAGACTCAAGTGGAGGGTTCAAGCGTGTTCAAGCTCAACGACCGCGACGAATACGTGCTCATGTACGACCTGTATTCCAGCGGAAGGTATGAGTATCAGACATCGAAAGACCTCAAGACGTTTACAAGCAAACCGCAGTCTTTCAGGAAAGACTTCTTCCCAAGGCACGGAACGGTGACTTCGCTCACCGCCAAAGAACTTGAGCGGGTGCAGTCAAAATGGGGCTATGTGCTCAAACACGACATCGAGAGCAACGGCAACCCGATATTCAAGCACAAGTTCACGGCCGACCCGGCGGTATTAGTACACAACGACACGCTGTGGCTCTTCACCGGCGAGGACTTTGCCGGCAACCAGCGCGGCTACACCATGAAAGACTGGCTGGTGTTCTCAACCACCGACATGAAGCACTGGACCGAATACCCCGTGCCGCTCCGCCCCACCGACTTCAGCTGGGCCAAGAACAGACCTGCCTATGCCGGACACGTGGCAGAGCGCAACGGCAAGTTCTACTGGTATGTGAGCACCAACTCTGGCGGCATCGGCGTGGCCGTGGCCAACCGCCCCGAAGGGCCTTACACAGACGCCTTGGGCAAGCCTCTGCTCACAAAGAAAGACTGTTTCGCCTCAACCCACGGATGGGCATGCATCGACCCGGCTGTCTTCATCGACGACGACGGGCAGGCTTACCTGTTCTGGGGCAACCGGGAATGTTACTATGTGAAGCTCAAGGAAAACATGATTGAGACCGACGGCGACATACACCAGGTGGCCATCGACGCCTCACACCCCTTCACCGAGGCTCCTTGGGTACACAAGTACAACGGCAAGTACTACCTTACTTACGCCTCAGAATGGCCTGAGAAGATTGCCTACGCCATGGCAGACAAGGTGACCGGCCCATACGAAGTGAAAGGCATAATATCCGAAATTGCCGGCAACAGCAACACAACCCACCCTGCCATCGTAAACTTCCGCGACAAGTGGGTGTTCTTCTCACACAACGGCGGCCTGCCTGAAGGCACGAGCTACAGCCGCTCTGTGGTGGCCGAACCGATGGAATACAATCCCGACGGAACGATAAAGAAAATCAATCCATCAACAGAAGGCATGCAGTTCAAGGAGTGGAGCGGCAACCCGATACTGCCGGGCATGCACGCCGACCCCGAGATACTGTACTCTGAGAAAACCGGGCGCTACTACATCTACTCCACCACCGACGGACATCCAGGATGGGGAGGATGGTATTTCACATGCTTCTCATCCGACAACCTGGTCGACTGGCGCGACGAAGGCATAATACTCGACGTGTGCAAAGACACCAAGTGGGCAAGCGGCAACGCCTGGGCACCGGCAATCATCGAGAAAAAGGTTGACGGACAATACAAGTATTTCTTCTATTACAGCGGCAACGCAGGCAACGCCAAGGCCATCGGAGTGGCCGTGGCCGACAGTCCTACAGGGCCTTTCGTCGACTTGGGCCACCCCATTGTCAACAAAAGGCCGGCCGGACTGAAGAACGGCCAGCAGATTGACGTAGACGTGTTCAACGACCCCGACACCGGCATCGACTACCTATACTGGGGCAACGGCTACATGGCCGGAGCCAGGCTCAACCCCGACATGACGTCGATAGACACAACCACGCTGAAGCTGATGACCCCGCGGGGCGGCAGCCTGAGCGACTACAAATACCGCGAAGCCCCTTACGTGTTCAAGCGCAACGGACTCTACTACTTCCTTTGGAGCGTCGACGACACAGGCTCACCCAATTACCACGTCGTCTACGGCACGAGCAAGTCGCCGCTCGGCCCCATTGAGGTGGCTAAAGACCCCATCATACTAATCCAAGAGCCCGAATCCGAAATCTACGGCCCGGCGCACAACAGTGTACTCAAGGTGCCGGGGAAAGACGAATGGTACATAGTATACCACCGGATAAACAAAAACTACCTGCCCAAGGACAAAGGGCCGGGCTACCACCGCGAGGTGTGCATCGACAAGATGGAGTTCAACGCCGACGGAACGATAAAGCGCACGATACCTACCCACAAAGGAATCAAGGCAATCAAATAACCACATAAAAAAACAAACAATCATGAACGACAAGAAAGTTATGACACTTGCAGCCGACAACATACGCATACTGGCTGCATCAATGGTCGAAAAAGCCAAGTCGGGCCACCCCGGAGGAGCCATGGGCGGAGCCGATTTCATCAATGTGCTTTTCTCGGAATTCCTTGTTTACGACCCCGAAAACCCGTCATGGGAAGGCCGTGACCGCTTCTTCCTCGACCCGGGCCACATGTCGCCAATGCTCTATTCGGCACTCGCCATGCAGGGCAAGTTCTCGCTCGAAGAGCTGAAGCAGTTCCGCCAGTGGGGCTCGCCCACCCCGGGCCACCCCGAGCGCGACATAGAGCGCGGCATAGAAAACACGTCGGGTCCCCTCGGACAGGGACACACGTTTGCAGCAGGTGCCGCGATAGCAGAGAAATTCCTTGAGGCCCGCCTGGGCAAGGATGTGATGAAGCACAAGATATATGCCTACATCTCCGACGGCGGCATAGAGGAAGAGATATCCCAGGGCACGGGCCGCATAGCAGGCATCCTGGGCCTCAACAACCTCATCATGTTCTACGACTCCAACGAGATACAGCTCTCAACCGAGTGCAACGTGGTGATGAACGAAGACACCGAGGCCAAGTACAAGGCATGGGGATGGAACGTTATCAACATCAACGGCAACGACGCCGACGAAATACGCGAAGCCATCAAGGCTGCACAGAAAGAAGAGAAGCGCCCGACGCTCATCATCGGCAAGACCGTAATGGGAAAGGGAGCGCTCAAGGCCGACGGCACGAGCTATGAGCACAACATCGGCACCCACGGCGCACCGCTTGGCGGCGACGCTTACATCAACACGATAAAGAACCTCGGCGGCAACCCCGACGACCCGTTTGTGATTTTCCCCGAGGTGGCCAAGATCTATGCCGACCGCCGCGAAGAGCTGAAGAAGATAGTTGCCCAGCGTCACGCCGAAGAAGCAGAGTGGGCAAAGGCCAACCCTGAGAAAGCCGCCCTCATGAAAGAATGGTTCAGCGGCAACGCACCAAAGGTAGACTGGAGCGTGCTCACCCAGAAAGAAGGCGCTGCCACCCGCGCTGCCAGCGCAGCATGCCTTGGCGTGCTGGCCGAGCAGGTGCCAAACATGATATGTGCCTCGGCCGACCTGTCAAACTCCGACAAGACCGACGGTTTCCTGAAGAAAACCCACGCGTTGCAGGCCGGCGACTTCAGCGGTGCGTTCTTCCAGGCCGGCGTGGCCGAGCTGACCATGGCCTGCATGTGCATCGGAATGTACCTGCACGGCGGCGTCATACCTGCATGCGGCACGTTCTTCGTGTTCTCCGACTACATGAAGCCTGCCGTTCGCATGGCTGCCCTCATGGAGGTGCCCATCAAGTTCATCTGGACACACGACGCCTTCCGCGTGGGCGAAGACGGCCCAACCCACGAGCCTGTTGAGCAGGAAGCCCAGATACGACTTATGGAGAAACTCAAGAACCACCACGGCAAGGACAGCGTACGCGTGTTCCGTCCGGCCGATGCCGACGAAACAACGGTATGCTGGGCCATGGCCATGGAGAACACCGAGACGCCTACTGCCCTCATCTTCTCGCGTCAGAACATTGCCAAGCTGCCTGCCGGCAACGACTACGAGCAGGCCCGCAAGGGTGCATACGTGGTGGCCGGATCAGACGACGATTACGACATCATCCTGCTGGCCGACGGTTCCGAGGTGTCAACACTGGTGGCCGGCGCCGAGCTGCTGCGCAAAGACGGCGTCAAGGTGCGCATAGTGAGCGCCCCGAGCGAAGGCCTGTTCCGCAGCCAGAGCCGCGAGTATCAGGAGAGCGTGCTGCCCCACGGCGCCAAGGTGTTCGGCATGACAGCCGGGCTGCCTGTGACCCTTGAGGGCCTGGCAGGGGCCAACGGGCGTGTGTTCGGCATGCCGAGCTTCGGTTTCTCGGCACCCTACAAGGTGCTCGACGAGAAACTCGGCTATACGGCCGAGAACGTCTACAAGCAGGTGAAAGACTTCCTCGCAGAATAATGCAGCCATGGAGACAAAGACAATAGGTCTGGCATCAGACCACGCCGGATACGAACTGAAGCAGTATGTCATTGAATACTGCAAGGCTCACGGCTATGCCTACAAGGACTACGGCACCCACTCTACCGACAGTTGCGACTATCCCGACTATGGGCACGCACTGGCCAGGGGCATTGAGGCAGGCGACGTTTATCCCGGCATTGCCATCTGCGGGAGCGGCGAAGGCATAAGCATGACTCTCAACAAGCACCAGGGCATACGCGCCGCCTTGTGCTGGATGCCTGAGATTGCTCACCTGGCACGCCAGCACAACAACGCCAACGTTCTGGTGATGCCCGGGCGCTTCATCGACAACGCCATGGCAAAGAGTATAATGGACGAATTTTTTGCCACCGAATTTGAAGGAGGGCGCCACCAGAAGCGCATCGACAAGATTCCGGTAGACTAATGGCAAACTCTGTTTATAGGGGCCGCGACGGTTGTCGCGGCCCCTTATTTGTTTAAGCATGCCATGAGACGCCTTGCCGTCACATTGAAACAATGAAGCCACATCGCCAGCATGCCACCCCTACACGGCGGGCGCAACGGCTGCCAACCGCCCCCACGGCACTCAACCCAGACCTGGCTTCATGTTCCCAGATGCAATGCCTTTAGCAAATCACCACATTTGGGTATTGCCCGACGGCCACATTACCACTACCTTTGCATCGTGACAAGCCATCAAGGATGCAAGTAACAAAAGACCATATAAGGAATGACATAATGCAGGCCTCGGCAAAGTTGTTCTTGGCCAAGGGCTTCGCAGGGGTGAGCATGCGCGAGATAGCAGCTGCCGCACACACCGGAGTGGGCAACATCTACAACTACTTCCGCAGCAAGGACCATCTGTTCTGCAGCCTTGTCGCCCCGGCCGTCAGAGACCTCGAGACCATGCTCGAGGAGCACCATGGCAGTTGTGGCCGCGACATAATGGACATGTGCGACAAGAAATACCTCGACTGCATGGTCAGCCAGTACACAGAACTGATTGGCAACCACAGCCACCGCCTCGCCTTGCTGCTTTTAAAGTCGCAAGGCTCGTCGCTCGCCACATTCCGCGACCGCTTTACCGACAGGGCCACGTCACTGGTCAAGGCCTACTTCGCCGACATGAAGAACCGCCATCCCGGCATTTGTTCAGACGTGACCGACTTCTCGTTGCGCATCCACACCATCTGGATGTTCACTCTGTTTGAGGAAATCATCAGACAGAGAGTGGCGGCACAAGAACGCCGAAAGGCCATTACCGAATACCTGACCATAGAAATTGCTGGATGGAGAGAGCTCATGAAGATATGAGCTCTCTCCTTTTTTGTGAACAAAACCGCCGTACGTTCATTATTCAGCCTGACCGACCTACAGTATATAAACATAAACAACAAACAAAAATGAGAATGAAACTGATAAGCAGAATCTTGCAAAACACGCGCAAGCCCCACGGCTTCTGGGGCCGGATGATGCTGCGCGGAATGAACTGCGGCCACGCCAGAGTGGCCGAATGGGGCATGAGCATGCTGGAGTGGATGCCTCAGTGGGATGCGCTCGACATTGGCTGCGGAGGCGGGGCCAACATCAGCCGCATGCTGAAACTGTGCAGCCGGGGGCGCGTGTGTGGCGTCGACTTGTCGCCGGAGAGCGTGGCCTTCGCCCGGAAGAAAAACCGCCACGCCTTGGGCCGACGCTGCGCCATAGAGCAAGGCAGTGCCGACTTGCTACCCTACGCCGACGCTTCGTTTGACATTGTGACTGCCTTCGAGACCATTTATTTCTGGCCAGACCTCAACGTGGCATTCCGACAGATAGACCGTGTGCTAAAAGGCGGAGGCCTGTTCATGGTGTGCAACGAGGCAAGCAACCCCAACAATACTTTCTGGACCAACCGTATAGAAGGCATGACCGTACATTCGGCCGAAGAAATAGGCCACGTGCTGACAAACACCGGCTTCGATGACATAAGCATCAACTATGGCCGTGGCGAGGAGATATGCATCATCGCCCGCAAGCCACATGCCCGCACCCAGGCCGAGAAGTCCCGTCGCCAAGGAGCAACAGCCGGTTAGACGTCAGCCAAATAGGCTGCAGCTGCCGTGGCCGCCCATACTTAGCGCAAGCCGGAATCATCCGTTCGGCCGCACCGAACAGCCGGTATGGACGAGCAGACAGGGCAAGGCTGCATTCCGACTTGCCGACGGCATTGTCATGACACGGCAGACAACATACTTTGTCGTAAACCAAACTACACCATAAATGAAGACATTAAACAAACTGACTCACTACATGGGCAACCGCAAAAAACTATTCCCGGTTGCCATCATCCTGTCGGCCGTGAGCGAGCTGGCAGGCATCGCGCCATACATACTGATATGGCTTATAATGCGCGAACTGCTTGCCGGTTCGCCGGTGCAAGCCAACGGCAACATCGCGGCATACGCCCTGTGGACTGGCATTGCCGCCGTGGGCAGCGTGGCGCTCTATTTCGCCTCGCTTGCATGTTCGCATCTCGTGGCCTTCCGCGTGGAGACCAACATCCGCAAGGAGTCCATGGCCAAGGTGGTGGCCATGCCACTCGGCTTCTTCGACACCACAACGAGCGGCCGCATACGCAAGGTCATCGACGACAACGCCGGAGTGACCCACTCGTTTGTGGCCCACCAAATGCCCGACCTCGCCGGAACGGTGCTCGTGCCGGTGGCCTCAATAGCCCTGATCATGTTTTTCAACGCGCGGCTGGGCCTGGCTTGCCTCATCCCCGTGGCCATTGCCATGGCCATCATGGGCCACACCATGAACACGCGAGGGCGTGAGTTTATGGCCGCCTACATGAACCTGCTCGAAAAGATGAACACCGAAGCCGTTGAATATGTCAGGGGCATACCTGTGGTCAAGGTTTTTCAGCAGACGGTTTACTCTTTCAAAAACTTCTACAACGTAATAATGGAGTATAAGCATACGGCCTCGCGCTACACCGGACTGTGGCAACTGCCCATGTCTCTTTACACCGTTGTCGTCAACAGTTTTGTCTTTGCCCTCATACCCGTGGCAATATTGCTCTCCACGGGCGGCGAGAGCCTGGCCGGAGTGATGCTCGACATGCTGCTGTTCATACTCATCACTCCCGTATTCTCACAGAGCATAATGCGCAGCATGTACATAGGGCAGGCCGTGGGCCAGGCAGCCGAAGCCATAGACCGGCTCGACAGCATGCTCGCTTTCAGGCCGCTTGCTCAAAGCCGGCAGCCAAAGCGCCCCACTTCATTCGACGTCCGGTTCGACAACGTGACGTTCCGATACCCAGGCATGACGGTCAATGCCGTCAGCTCTGTAAGCTTCTGCATACCAGCCGGCAAGCGGGTGGCACTGGTCGGTGCCTCTGGCAGCGGCAAGACCACCCTGGCCCGCCTTGTACCGAGGTTCTGGGAAGCGTCGTCGGGCAATGTCCTCATCGGGGGAATCAACGTCAAAGACATTGCGACCGACGAACTGATGCGCAACGTATCGTTTGTTTTCCAAAACTCGCGACTGTTCAAGACCACTATACTCGACAACATTCGTTACGGCCGCCCTGACGCCACCATAAGCGAGGTGAGCCGGGCTGCGGAAATGGCGCAGTGCAGCGAGATAATAAACCGGCTGCCGCAGGGACTCAACACAAGGATAGGTGCCGGCGGGACTTACCTGTCGGGCGGCGAGCAACAGCGCATAGTGCTCGCAAGGGCATTCCTGAAAGACGCCCCTATAATAGTGCTCGACGAGGCCACGGCCTTTGCCGACCCGGAAAACGAGCACCTGATACACGGCGCCCTACGACGCCTGACGCGCGGCAAGACTGTGCTGACCATTGCCCACAGGCTGAACAGCGTGACCGATGCCGACGAAATAATAGTGATGGATGGCGGCAAGGTGGCCGAAAGGGGAAGCCACGACGACCTGGTGGCTGCCGGCGGACTGTACAGCCGCATGTGGAATGAATACCGCCAATCGGTTAGATGGACTTTGAACGGAAAGGAGGCAAAACGATGATTAAGATGCTCATGGCTCGCCTGGCCCTGTCGGAACAGGGCGCGAGAGACTTGCTAAAAGGCGTATGGTGGACGACGCTGTTAGACATTGCGCTCATGCTGCCGGTGGTGCTTACGTTCCTCTTTCTTGACGATTGGCTGGGGCCGGTGCTCGCCCCGGGCTCTGACACCGCCCACGGACTGGCATACTACTCTGCTATGGGCCTGGCTTTCATGGCCGTGATGTATGCCATAGCCGTCAAACAATACCGTAGCACGTACACGTCGGTCTACGGCGAGAGCGCCAACAGGCGCATTGCGCTGGCCGAGAAACTGCGCAAGCTGCCGCTGGCTTTCTTCGGCGAGAAAAACCTTTCTGACCTCACGGCCACGATAATGGACGACTGCACCGACCTTGAACACACATTCTCTCACTCTGTGCCGCAGCTGATGGCCTCGCTGATAAGCATAGCGCTCATCACCGCCGGGCTGATTGCCTACGACTGGAGGCTCGCGCTTAGCCTTGCGTGGGTGGTTCCAGTGGCCTTCGGGGTGCTTGCCGTGGCGAAGGGGCAGATGAAACGCTCAAACCAGACGAACTATGCCAACAAGAGGAAAGTGAGCGAGCACATACAGGAAGGCCTCGACCTTATGCAGGAGATAAAGGCCTACAGCATGGAAAAAGCCTACACCGACGAGCTGGACCGCAAGGCCGACGCCTATGAGAAGGCCATGACGCGAGGCGAACTGCTGCTCGGGATGACGGTCAACGGGGCGCAAAGCCTGCTAAAGCTTGGACTGCCGAGCGTAATCTCCGCAGGGGCCTGGATGCTGGCCACGGGCCGGACTGACGTCATGACCTACCTGATGTTCCTTGTCATAGGCTCGCGCATATATGCCCCTCTCAACGAAGTGCTCAACAACCTGGCTGTGCTGGTGTTCCTCGACGTGCGCATTGACAGGATGAAAGAAATGGAGTCGATGCCCGCCCTGCAGGGCAGCAGCACCTTCAAGCCGGCAAACTTTGACATCTGCTTCGACAATGTGACGTTCGCATACGAAGAAGGCAAGCAGGTGCTGAGGGGAGTTTCGTTCACGGCCAGACAAGGAGAGACGACGGCGCTCATAGGTCCATCGGGCGGAGGGAAGACCACCGCGGCCAAGCTCGCGGCCCGTTTCTGGGACCCGCAGGGTGGACGCATAACGCTGGGCGGCACCGACATCAAGACGGTTGAGCCCGAGACGCTGCTAAAACACTTTGCCGTGGTGTTCCAAGACGTGGTGCTTTTCAATGCCACGGTGATGGAAAACATACGCATCGGGCGCCGCGATGCCACCGACGCTGAAGTGGTCAGAGCGGCACGCCTCGCACGCTGTGACGAGTTTGTAAGCCGTTTGCCCGACGGATACGCCACCGTCATAGGCGAAAACGGCGAAACCCTTTCGGGCGGCGAGCGCCAACGCATATCCATTGCGCGCGCCATGCTGAAAGACGCGCCCATCATACTGCTCGACGAAGCCACCGCGTCGCTCGACGTTGAAAACGAGACAATGATACAGGCGGGGCTGTCTGAACTCGTAAAAGACAAGACAGTAATCATCATTGCCCACCGGATGAGGACAATAGCCGAAGCCGACAGGATTGTAACGCTGGAAAACGGAACCATCACCGAGAACCTTACGGCCGTGGAGCGGGGCAAGAGCAACGGTTATTTCGCCCGCATGCTTAAGCAGCAAGTCACCGACGCCGTTTGACGGTATGCCTCGCCATGACGCCCCACCGGCCGCTTGCAGGCATGCAAGGCCAGCCGCACCACAAGCCGGGCCCGGCTGGCAAGCTGCCGGCAGTGGTGCCACGGCTTGGGCGAATCATGCCTGACACCACAACGCCGGTGGGCCATGGCCTGCAGATATTGCAAGCCATGGCCCACCGGTCTATGCCACGACGAGTGCCTGGCGACGCCTGTCAGGCGTTGGGCAGATGCACCTCGCCCGAACGCTCAAACACATCGCGCACCTTGTTTATTTCAAGGAACGACGTACCTCCGCCGACGGCGAAGCTGCCGCTGAGGTGCGCAATCTTGTCGTCCATGCTCAGATAGCCTTTCTGCCTGAGCATGCGCAGGGCTGCAAGGAACTGTTCCTTCTGACCTATCTGCTCGTGCTGTGCCACCGAAATCACTCCGTAGCTCAACGCCAGCCAGCGCTGCACCTTGTCCTTATAGCAGATGGCCAACACGGGGTTGGGCCCGCGGAAGGCAGCCAGGTTGCGGGCTGTCTGTCCCGTCTTGCTGTCGGTAATGATGCCTTTCACCCCCAGGCGCTCGGTAGCCTCGATGGCGTTCCAAGCAAGAAACTCCGACACATCGCAGTCGGCCCTGAGCGGCACCGCAATGTCGTTCTCCTTCATCTTGTCTTTCTCGGCCTGCTCGGCAATGGCAGCCATAGTCCTGACAGCCTCGACGGGATATTTGCCCGAGGCTGTCTCGCCGCTTAGCATCAGCGCGTCGGTACGATAATATATGGCGTTGGCAATGTCGGTCACCTCGGCACGCGTGGGCCTCGGGTTGGTAATCATGGTGTGGAGCATCTGCGTGGCCACAATCACAGGCTTCTTGGCCTGTATGCACTTGTGTATTATCCTGCGCTGTATGCCCGGTATGCGCTCTATTGGCACCTCGATGCCAAGGTCGCCACGGGCAATCATGATGCCATAAGAAGCCTCGATAATCTCGTCGATGTTGTCAACTCCCTCCTGGTTCTCTATCTTCGATATTATCTTGATGTCGCTGCCGCGGCTGTCGAGTATCTCCTGCACCGCAGCAACATCTGACGCGCTCCTCACAAACGAGTGGGCTATGAAGTCTATGTCTTCGTCGATAGCCAGGTTGATGTTGGCCTTGTCCTTCTCGGTAAGCGCAGGCAGGTCGATGTGCACCCCGGGCACGTTGACGCTCTTGTGCGAGCCCAGCACCCCGTCGTTCTGTACCTGTGCAATGACGGCCGGCCCGTTGATGCCTATCACCTTCATGTCGATAGCTCCGTCGTCGAAGAGGATGTCGTCGCCCACGTGGACATCATTGGCGAAGTTGACATACGACAGGTTCACTATGTCGTGCTCGGTGTCCATTTCCGGCCGCCCGAATATCTTCACCACGTCGCCGGCCTTGTAGCTGATAGGCTCCTGGCAGCCGGTAGTCCTTATTTCCGGCCCTTTGGTGTCAATCAGTATGCCTATGTGATGTGACACCTTGCGGGTATTCCTTATTATCTGGCGTATGCCATCGGCCGATGCGTGCGCCGTGTTCATGCGCACTACGTTCATCCCTGCATCGAAAAGCTCACGAATGAAGTCTACACTGCATCTCCTGTCGCTGATGGATGCCACAATCTTTGTTTGTTTCATCATTTGTTTTATCCGGATTTGTTGTAAACACAATGCAAAGTTACACTATTTTTGCGAGACCGCAAAATAAATGCCGAAAAGCTTTAATGGCCAAACATGCATAGCTGCCCCACCCGATGGCTGCCCGGCATTGGCCGACGACGGCCACCGCCCACGTCCCGCAGCTACGGCGGCCCACGGCAGACACACATTTTTTCTGCCAGTGTGGCACATGTTTATCATTTTTTCCTTACCTTTGCACCTGAGAATATAAACTACAAGTTTTAAATATTTCTATTATGCTTACACTCAAACTCATCACTGAGGAGACCGAACGTGTGATTCGCGGACTTGAAAAAAAGCACTTCGACGGTGCCAAAGAAACTATCGAGAAGGTAATCGAAATAGACAGGAATCGCCGTGAAGCGCAGCAGAAACTTGACAAGGCCAAGCAAGAGGCCAAGCAACTGGCCGCGCAGATAGGCAGCCTCATGAAGCAGGGGAAGAAAGACGAAGCCGAAGAGATAAAGGCCAAGGTGGCCGTGATTAAGCAGGCCGACAAAGCGCTACAGGAAACCATGGAAAACGCCGAGAAGGAGCTCCACGACTTACTGTGCACTATCCCCAACGTGCCCAACGACGACGTGCCCGAGGGCAAGGACGCTTCCGACAACGTGGTGGTCAAGGAAGGCGGCGTGATACCCGAACTGCCTGCCGACGCCCTGTGCCACTGGGACCTCTGCAAGAAGTTCAACCTCATAGACTTCGACATGGGTGTGAAAATCACCGGGGCCGGTTTCCCCATCTACATCGGCAAGATGGCCCGCCTGCAGCGCGCCCTCGAGGCTTTCTTCCTCGAGGAGGCACGCAAGAGCGGCTACCTCGAGGTGCAGCCGCCCTATGTGGTCAACGAGGCATCGGGCTACGGCACAGGCCAGCTGCCCGACAAGGAGGGGCAGATGTATCATTGCAACCTCGACAACCTTTACCTCATACCTACTGCCGAGGTGCCGGTGACCAACATCTTCCGCGACGTCATCCTCGATGAGAAAGACCTGCCCATAAAGCGCACGGCCTACTCTGCCTGTTTCAGGCGCGAGGCAGGCTCGTATGGCAAGGACGTGAGAGGGCTCAACCGCCTGCACCAGTTCGACAAGGTGGAAATTGTGCGCATCGACACGCCGGAACACTCATACGAGAGCCTCAGGGAGATGCTCGACCACGTGGAGGGCCTGGTCAAGAAGCTCGAGCTGCCCTACCACATACTGCGGCTGTGCGGAGGCGACATGAGTTTCACCTCGGCCATATGCTACGACTTCGAGGTGTGGAGCGCCGCACAGAAGCGCTGGCTCGAAGTTTCGTCGGTGTCTAACTTCGAGAGCTACCAGGCAAACCGCCTGAAGTGCCGCTACCGCCGCGCCGACGACAAGAAGATTGAACTATGCCACACGCTCAACGGCTCGGCCCTGGCACTGCCGCGCATAGTGGCCACCATACTCGAAAACAACCAGACGCCCGAGGGCATAAGGGTGCCTAAGTGCCTTGTGCCCTACTGTGGCTTCGAAATGCTCGACGACAAAAACTTCTAAGCACAATGCTACGCCCGCCGGCAAGGCCACACACCTGCCGGCGGGCTGATGCAAGCGTGCGAAACGACTACACGCAACACATCAGAAAAACTAAACAATGAACAAAATCATCCGCAAAGAACAGTTCTCGGAAAACGTATTCCTGTTCGAGATTGAAGCCCCGCTGATAGCCAGGAGCCGCAAGGCGGGCAATTTCATAATCGTGAGAGTCGGCGAGAAGGGCGAACGGGTGCCCCTTACCATTGCCGACGCCGACACCGACAAAGGCACCATCACCATTGTGGTGCAGCGCGTGGGCCTGTCGTCTGTCAAGCTGTGCAGGCTCAACGCGGGCGACTGCATCACCGATGTTGTGGGGCCGCTTGGCAATCCCACACACATCGAGAAGTTCGGCACGGTGATCTGCGCCGGCGGAGGCGTGGGCGTGGCCCCAATGCTTCCCATCATCAAGGCGCTCAAGGCGGCCGGCAACAGGGTGCTGTCGGTGCTGGCCGGACGCACCAAAGACCTCATCATACTCGAGGATGAGGTGAGGAAAAACAGCGACCAGACCATCATAATGACCGACGACGGCTCATACGGGGAGAAGGGCGTGGTGACAGTGGGCATAGAGAAGCTCATCAACCAGGAGCACATCGACAAGGTGTTTGCCATAGGCCCGCCTGTCATGATGAAGTTCTGCTGCCTGCTGACGCAGAAATACAACATACCGACCGACGTGTCGCTCAACACCATCATGGTCGACGGTACGGGCATGTGCGGCGCCTGCCGTCTCACCATCGGGGGCAAGACCAAGTTCGTTTGCATCGACGGGCCTGAGTTCGACGGTGCCCTTGTCGACTGGGACGAGATGTTCAAGCGAATGGGCACGTTCAAACGGGCCGAGAAAGAAGAGATGGAGCACTTCGAGGAGCACATCGACGCCGTGTCGGCCGGCAGCAGCCGCAAGGCCGTGGCCACCACTGCCGACGAGCAGCAGGGCAGCGATACCATTGAGATGCTGACCGACCGCAACGCACAGTGGCGCCAGGAACTGCGCAAAAGCATGAAGCCCAAGGAGCGCACGGCCATAGAGCGGGTGGCCATGCCGGAGCTCGACCCGGCCTACAGGGCCACCACCCGCACCGAAGAGGTGAACATCGGGCTCACCCGCGAGATGGCTGTCAGAGAGGCCAAGCGCTGCCTCGACTGCGCCAAGCCTACATGCGTTGAGGGCTGCCCGGTGGGCATAGACATACCGTCGTTCGTAAAGAACATTGAGAGAGGCCACATACTCGACGCCGCCAAGGTGCTCAAGCACACGTCGTCGCTGCCTGCCGTGTGCGGCAGGGTGTGCCCACAGGAGAAGCAATGCGAGAGCAGGTGCATTCACCTGAAGATGAACGAGCCGGCCGTGGCCATAGGATACCTGGAGCGTTTCGCAGCCGACTACGAGCGCGAGAGCGGCAAGGCCGTACTGCCCGAGATGGCCCCGTCCAACGGCATGAAGGTTGCCGTGGTGGGATCGGGCCCTGCCGGACTGAGCTTTGCGGGCGACATGGCCAAGAAGGGCTATGATGTCTACGTGTTTGAGGCTCTCCACGAGATTGGCGGAGTGCTGAAGTATGGCATACCTGAGTTCAGGTTGCCCAACAGGATTGTCGACGTAGAGATTGACAACCTGCGCCGCATGGGCGTGCATTTCCAGACAGACTGCATCATCGGGAAGACTATCACCATCGAACAGCTGGAAGAAAGCGGATTCAAGGGGATATTCATAGGCTCCGGAGCTGGCCTGCCAAACTTTATGGGCATACCAGGCGAAAATTCTATCAACATAATGTCGTCAAACGAATACCTCACGAGGGTCAACCTGATGGACGCCGCCAACCCTACTGCCGACACGCCGATAAACTTCGGCAAGCACGTGCTCGTGGTCGGCGGAGGCAACACGGCCATGGACTCGTGCCGCACTGCCAAGCGACTGGGCGCCGACGTGACGCTTGTCTACAGGCGCTCGGAGGCCGAGATGCCTGCCCGCCTCGAGGAGGTGAAGCACGCCAAGGAAGAGGGCATAAACTTCCTGACGCTGCATAACCCTATAGAATACAAGGCCGACGAGAACGGGGCCGTGTGCCAGGCAGTGCTACAGGTGATGGAGCTCGGCCAGCCCGACGAGAGCGGACGCCGCAGCCCGGTGCCGGTGGTGGGCAAGACGGTAACGCTCGACGTAGACCAGGTGATTGTGGCCATAGGCGTTTCGCCCAACCCGCTGGTGCCTAAATCGGTGAAAGACCTTGTGCTCGGTCGAAAGAACACCATCGTGGTAGACGAGAACATGCAGAGCTCGCGCCCCGAGATTTATGCCGGAGGCGACATCGTGCGCGGCGGGGCTACCGTAATCCTGGCCATGGGCGACGGGCGAAAGGCTGCCGCCAGCATGGACATACAACTATCAACCAAAGGCAAGCAATGAACGGTCTGTACACTATTATACTGCTCGTAATGAGCAATGTGTTCATGACGCTCGCCTGGTACGGCCACCTCAAGCTGCAGCAGTCGGGCACGTCGGCGGGCTGGCCGCTCATAGGGGTCATCGCTTTCTCGTGGGGCATAGCCTTCTTCGAGTATTGCTGCCAGGTGCCGGCCAACAGAATAGGATTCGAAGGCAACGGCGGCCCCTTCAGCCTCGTGCAGCTCAAGGTGGTGCAAGAGTGCATAAGCCTCGGTGTGTTTGCCGTCATTGCCAACATTCTGTTCCAAGGGCAGACGCTGCACTGGAACCATATCCTGGCGTTCTTCCTCATAATATGCGCCGTCTACCTTGTTTTCATGAAGTAAGCGAACAGTGATGACAGACGCCGAAAAGCACAAACTTGAACAGAGAATACTGAAAAGGTTTCACAAAGCCCTTTCCGCCTACAGCCTCATCGAGGACAACGACAAGGTCCTCGTGGCGCTGTCGGGCGGGAAGGACTCCCTTTGCCTGCTCGAACTGCTTGCAAGACGGATGCGCATACAGCGCCCCTTGTTCAAGGTGGAGGCCATACACATAAGGATGGAAAACATACACTACGAGACTGACACAGCCTACCTGCAGAATTTTTGCAGCGGCCTCGGCGTGCCGCTCCATATCGTCACAACACGGTTTGACGCCTATGCCGGAACAAAAAAGCCGGCCTGCTTCCTGTGTTCATGGTACAGGAGGAAAGAGATATTCAACAAGGCGCAAGAGCTTGGGTGCAACAAGATTGCACTGGGCCACCATCTCGACGACATTGTGCAGACGGCACTGATGAACGTATTCTCGCAAGGCCACTTCTCTACCATGCCGGCCAGGCTCACCATGCGCAAGATGCCGCTTACCATCATACGGCCGCTCTGCCTCGAGACCGAAGCCGACATACAGGCGCTGGCCGAGATAAGGCAATACGAAAAGCAACTGAAGACGTGCCCGTATGAGAAGGCTTCGAGCCGCGCCGACATCAAGCTGATGCTGGCCGAGGCCGAGAAGATAAACCCCGACGCAAAATACTCCATCATGAATGCCCTCGATGCTGAAGGCAAGCTGGTGGAATGACTGTTTGCCAATGGTATAGCAAGCAATTGCCCGACTACGATGTGGATAAGCCAGGCAATTGCTTTCCACTGGAAAACAAGAAAAGACCAAAACAACAAATAACAGGAAAAACACCATACCACAATTGGAAATCCAAGAGGCTTATTAGTAGTTAAGGAGTCAGGTAGTTAAGGAGTTAAGACAATAGTTCTTGGTCTATTTGGAGGCGGGAGACTAGAGACTGGAGTACATACATTGGTTATGGAAACATGTAACCTCTGGGAGCATTGGGAAAGTGGTGCAGGAAGATAGTCAAATACGATTGTCTTAACTCCTTAACTACCAGACTCCTTTACTCCTAAAAAGCCAACTATATTTATCGGGTGTTCCAACAATACACGACAATACTGAAGCTATGACATGCCAAAGGCCAAGCTGCCCAGCAATACCCCAAATACTTATATTCACATAGCAAATGACAGAACTGAGCCGGGTCTGCAACCGGCAACTGACAACGCCACCGACAGACAGCATCCAAGACACGCCCCATGGCAACCAGCCACGGGGCTGACCACAAAGCAACCCAAAACGAAAATGGCGGGGCAGCATGTCGATGCTGCCCCGCCATCATATTGCATGGTGATGGTTATCAGAAGAACATGTAACGGTTGTCTACCACATCAGCCTTGATGTAGAGCTCGTTCATGAAACGGCTTGCAGCCTGCATGGCCTGCTGGCGCAGCTGCATCTCCATGGCCTTCTCGTCATACTTGGCTCCCTGGCGCTGCTTCTTGTCAACAACTTGGAACATGTATGCTCCGGCGTTGCCCTTGATGACGCTCGGGCAGAAAGCACCCTTCTTGGTGGCTGCAACGGCACCGCTCAAAGCAGGCTCGCTGGCACCTGTAGACGATACGAAGACAGGGGCGCTGAACGTTATCTGCCTTACTGTGTCTACGCGGGCGCCCTTGGCCTTGGCGTCGGCAACACTCTTGGCACCGGCCAGCTTGCCCTTGAGCATGTCGTACTTCTTGTCGCGAACCACTTCGGCCTTCACGATGTCCTTCACGTCGTCGAGGGCACGGTAGCCCACGGGGTGAATCTTTGTCATGGCAACCACGAGCAGATGGTCGTTGGCTCCGCACTCATACAGGGGCGAAACCTGTCCTGCCTTGGCGTCGAATATCCACTTCATGGCCTCGCCCGTGCTGCTTATGCCTGCCACAGTATGCTCAGAGTTGAACAGGTCTTTGCGCTCAAGCACCTTGTAGCCAAACTTGCCGGCATTCTTCTCCATGTCCTCAACGGTCTGGTTGCCGCTCACAAACTGGCTGAACTTGTTGTAGGCGGCAGAATATGTGGCCTTGGAGAAGTCGATGGTGTGCTTCACAACGGCAGCGACATACTTGTCGACCATGGCCTTGCGGCTCAGCACCTGCACGATGACGTTGCCCTGGGCAAACGAAATGTTCTTGATTTCGTTGACGCCCAGCGTGTTGAGTGTCTCAAGATAGATCTTCGAGTCGGCGTCAACGGTCTGCGAATTCTCATACATGGCTGTGGTGAGCCACTGCTTTGCGCCAGTCTGGCTGTATTTCTTGGCAATCGAGTCGAAGGGAGCTCCGGCCTGCAGGGCAGCATAAACGCTGTCGGCGGTCTTGCGTCCGGCCTCTACTGTAGCGCCCACTATCTGTATCTGTCGATACTCCACCGAGTCGGGGAGCTGTGTCTTGGATATGAGTTTCACCACATTGAGGGTGTTGTCGGCAGTGGTCTCAAACGGAGCGGTGGTCTGCCCAACGGCCATCGAGTCAATCTTGGCTGCTATGTCGCGCGGGAATGCCTTGCGGGTAACGGGCAAGCCAACGTAAGCATACTGCGACTGTGCCTTGCGCACCACCTCGGCGGGCTCGTTGCCGGCCTGCAGTTTCTGCTGTGCCTCGGTCATGGTGGCCATCATGGCCTTCCTGTCGGCAGCCGAGGGCAGCACCTGGAACTCAACATACTTGATGTCGCGGCTCTCTACATACTGCTTGTACATCTCCTTCTGCTCGTCATACTTGGCTTTGAGGTCGGCGTCGCTAACCTTCACGTCGTTGTCGTTGATGGTTGAATATGCCATAGATGCCAACTGTATGTTGCTCTCATCGGTCTGGCCTTCAAACGCCATCTTGGCAGAGATGGGGTTAGACAGCAGACAGCCCGTCAGCAGGTTCTGGTACTTCATGGCCAATGTCTGCTGGCGGAGCGACTTCTCTATGAACTTCCAATACTTGTAGATAGTGTTGTATTGCTCTGCCATCTGCGGGTTCTGTCCGCCCTCCATCTTTTTATAGTCGTCGAGGAACTTGGTCAGGAGCGTGGCATCGAAGCGACCGGTCTGCTGGTTTACAAACGGTGTCTGCATGAGAATGGGGTTTGTTCCTTCCCTCAGCACGTTCTGCAACTCTTCCCTCGTCACCGTAAGGCCCAGCTTCTTGGCCTCCGACTCGAGGATGGCGTTGTTCACATAATTGTTCCAAACCTGGTCTTTCAACTGGTTCATCTCGTCTTCGCCGAGGTTGTCGCGCCCCTGTGTCATCTTGATTACCTCCTGGTATTCGTCTATCAGGCTCTGGAAATCCTGCACAGAGAGTTTCTCACCTAACACTTCGCCTACCTGCAAGCGCCGCTCATTGTTTGTTGCCTCGCATGAGCGGAACATCTCTTCGGCAATGAATGCAAAGAGGCCCAGACCTATTATTATAATCAAGGTGACGCCTCTTTTTCTGATTGTTCCTAATGCTGCCATTACTTTTTTACTATTATTTTTTGTTTTATATTTTAGTCTATGGATTCATCTGCGGCAGGGTAAAATATGCCCCCAGCCACTTTAGTTGGCAAAATTACTAAATTTATGCCAAATGGCGACATAATTTACGGAAAAAATACTCTCAACCAAGTTTTCTTGCATATCGAAACACGTTGAGAAGCAGCATAATGGGCTGACACGCAAGCACAGCGGCAACACAGTCAACACCGCCAACGCCTAACGGCAGACATGGCGGCCTGAAGACGGGCAGCGCCACGCCAGCTGTATGGGCGACACCGCCACGCTGCACCGATGGCGCCGACATGCACCGACCACGATGGCCCGGGAGGGCGAAGGAGGGGGCCAGCGGAGGCATGAACGACCGACGGGCAGCGTGAGACAGGCCGGACGGGAACGCAAGACGGGATGTTTGGGAATGCAAAACGGGCCGGACGGGAATACGAAAAGGCCCGTCCTGCCTTGCCGGAACAGACAATCCGGACATGGCAGGACGGTGAAATGAATCATTGGGGCGCAAGGCCCGGCAAACAAGTCCGGCGGCTCGCCGCCCGCCGTGATGCCGGGGCAAAGCCTGCTTCACGTGAATTCGGAATGCACTGGGACCAAGGGCATTGCGCCGCAATGTGGCCTGGCGCCGGGCACGAGGCTCACCTTGGCTTGCTGGTGGCCGCCCGGGGCACGGCGGCAGGTCGCACTGGCGGGGCTGCCACAGCCGTGTCGCCGCCCTTTGCCGTGTCGGCCGGCGCTGCGGGCTCGCTCTCCATGTCAGACTTGACAAACGACCCCTTAGAGTTAGACACAGTGTAGTGGGTCATGTGCTCGTCGCTGCGGAAGTATGTTCCCTCAAGCGTGCGCTCAGGGGTGACGAGCCTTGAAAACTTGTTGGAGTACATCTCGTGGGTTATTCCGTCCCAGAAAAGCTCCTCGCTGCGGAATATCATGCCCCTGACATTGCGCACACGCACCCGTCCGCGCAGCTCCCACAGCTTCATCTTGTCGTAATACCAGGCTGTGTCGGCCTGTATGTAAGCCTCTACATGGAACTTTTCGTCAAACTGTTCGAGAAACAAGCCCTTGATGAAAGTCCAGCGTGACGGCTGCCTGACCTGGTTAACATCCCACCGTTCGGTGACAATCCTGTACTTGATGACACCAGAGTCGGATATGAGCGTATTGACACCGTAGCTTACCATCACCGACACCGAGTCGCGGTCGTAGATGGCCGGCGCCGGATGCTCCTTCTCTTCGGTGCACGAAACCATGGCAGGCAATGCCGAAGCCAACGCCAGGCACCACATGCAAAGCCTCATAGCAACACTCTTGCCAAACGTAAACACTGCCTGACTACGATTTACTCTACCTTCCACTTCATGAACCAGCGCTCATTGAAGGTAATGCCTATGTTTATCCTGAACATGTTCTCGGTGACGAATGCCTTCGACTCGGAGCGCACCCATTGCCCGCTTATGTTGAGGAAAGAGCGGTTTTCCCACGAGTTGGTGATGGGTATGCCGAATCCGGCGCTCACGCTGTACTCTTTCGGGCCGTCCATGCCGTTAATCTTAATATAAGGTGTGGCATACGAGGCGCCTATCCTGTAGCGCACCCTGTCGAAGAACCTGAGGCTCGTCGGGTTGGGCACCCACTCGCCGCCGAGGGTAAACTTGTGGCGGTCTTTGAGCAAGCCGCTGCGCAGGACGTAGTCGCCCGTGGCCGCATCGGTCTCGGGTATGTCTACCGAACCCCACTGCTGCAGGGTGTAGTCAACACCTATTGTGAGCCTGTCGGAGTGGGTCCATGCCAAGCCCACGCCGTAGGTCATGGGCACAGCCAGGCCGTTGCCCACCGTAAACGTAGAGTCTGACGACACACCCGTCTGGCTGTTCGACGTCGTTGTGGTCACCTGCGGGTCGGCGTTGAGCTTGTGGCCGATGCCGACGGTGGCGCCGAGGGTAAGCCAGTCGGCCTTTGCCACTTTTTGCTGCCACTGCAATCCGAAATCAAGCTTGTAGTTGCTGACACTCGCGCTGTACGTCCGCTGCATGGTGTTCACATAACTGTCGCTGCTCGAAATGGACACAGTCTTGTCGTACGAGCCCCAAAGGTAAGAAAAGTTTGCTCCCACCGACAGCCCACCGAACACGTTCCAGCCCACTCCTATGTAAGCCTGGTGGATGCCGCCCGAGCCGGAGTGCGTCTCGGTGGTGGTGGTCTCAGACGTTCCCACCCTTGATGAGTTGGCGTAGTTGTAGCCGATGTTGGTGTACGGAATAAGTCCAACGCTGATGCCCACCTTGGGGAATGCGCGGAAAGCAGCCACGGCATACTCGAAGTCGGCGTTCTTGGCATTGCGGCTTATGTTGCCTTCCTTGAAGTTGGTAATCTGCCCCGAGAGCCCCACGTCGAATATCATGCTCAGCGAGTCGATGGCCGAATAAGACGCAGGGTTAAGTGAATTGACCTGGTTGCCATAGCGCAAGCCGAGCGCCAGGCCGTTCATGCCGCGGTTGAAGCCCTGCGACTGGTCTGAGAGAATACCTATGCCGTACTGGCTGTATGGAGAGTTTGTACCACTCTGCGCCATGGCCGCCACCGAGACAAAGCCCAGCGCGATACTACAAATAACTGTTCTTTTCATTGAAAGCGATTTCTTCATTGTAGAGGAGAATACGGTTGAGACCGTAAGGAACTATGAAATTGTCTGCAAAGATGCACTTTTTTTCTGGGATATGCAAATCAAGTTGCACTCCACCCGTTAAATAAACAAAAAGCCCGGGGCATTTTAATATAAAATCACGAATATAGCTTTCTATTTCGTAGGTTACGCCCCGCATCACTCCACTTCTGATAGCTGTCTCGGTGCTGTAGCCCATCGGCGGCGTGTCGCCTTTTCTGTCGACCACGGGCAGCGCCCCGGCAAAAGCCCCGAGGGCCTTCAGGCGCATTGTTGGCCCTGGCGAGATGTTGCCCCCGAGATAGTCGCCTGCGGCAGTGATGAAGTCGTATGTGATGCACGTGCCCACGTCTATTACCAGCGCATCGCGGCCACCGCTCTTGAAATGGGCCCCGACCACTGCCGCCAGCCTGTCGGTGCCGAGGGTCAGCGGGGTGGCATACCTGTTGTTTACAGGCACGGGCGTCACCCCCGACACAAGCCTCATGACCGGGAAAGGGGCTGCCTCCAGCCTGCGGCGCAAGCCCTCTGGCACGTCGACCACCGACGAACAGATGCCGCGCTCGAAGGGATAGCCGGCGCAAAAGCCGTCGAACTTGTGCAGCTCGCCGTCGTCCATCCTCATCTCTCCGACAGGCTCGTCGCCGTCGAAAGCGACAAGCTTGGTGCAGGTGTTGCCTATGTCTATCGTTAGGTTCATCGTGCTGTCCGTTCACTTACCGCCTGCAAAATTATTGAAAAAAATCGGAATAATGGCACGGCGAATGGAAAAAAGAAAGTAATTTTGCAGCGTGAAACAGTCAGCATACATATTGAAAGCCTTCATGGCCGCCGTAATGGCCGTCGTTTTCGGCACGCCCATTACCGCCGCCGCCCAAGAGCAGGCAAGGCGAACAGACTCCATCGAGGTGAGTTTGCTGACCTGTGCCCCCGGCAATGAACTTTACAGTCTCTACGGCCACACCGCCCTGAGGTACCACGACTTGCGCACGGGCGAAGACTGGACATTCAACTATGGCGTGTTCAGCTTCAAGAAGCCGTTTTTCGCGCTGCGCTTTGTGTTCGGGCTAACCGACTATGAGCTCGGCGTGATGCCCTTCAACGCCTTCCGCGAGGAATACCGCAGGGAGGGGCGGGCCGTCACCGAGCAGGTGCTCAACCTGTCGGCAGACGAGAAAAGGCGCCTCTATGATGCGCTGGCCGACAACTACCGCCCTGAAAACCGCACATACAGGTACAACTTTTTCTATGACAACTGCACGACAAGGGCACGCGACATGGTGGAGAGATGCGTCGCGGGGACAATAGAGTATGCACCCAACGACAGCTTGGAGGCCGCAACCTACAGGCAGATGATACACGCCATGGCCGGCAACCACCGCTGGGCGACGTTCGGCAACGACCTGTGCCTCGGCGCCAAAGCCGACACGCACGCCGACAGCCGGCAACAGCAGTTCCTGCCGGAATACCTGATGCGCGACTTCGACAGGGCCACCATAGCCACCACCGAGGGCCGGCGCCCGCTGGTAAAGGAGACACGCGTGGCCGTCGACACTGTGCTTCCTGAGGCAAAAAGCCCGTTTCCGCTCACTCCACGCCAGTGTGCAACCATATTATTATTAGTGTCGCTGGCTGTTGCAGCCGCAGAACTGAGGCGGAAAAAGGCATACAGGGCCTTCGACGCCCTGCTGCTCACATGCACCGGCGTGGCAGGCATCATAGTCACGGCACTGCTCTTCTCCGAGCACCCGACCACGAGCACCAACCTCCAGGTGCTGCTGCTCAACCCGCTGCCGCTGTTCTTCATGCCATCGGTGATGAAGGGCCGGACCACCTACTGGCGGCTGGCTGCGGCACTGTCGGTGCTGTTCCTGGCCGGGGCAATATTTCAAGACTACGCCGAGGGAATGGAAATTGTGGCACTATGTTTGCTGTCCAGATGCATGGTGCACCTGGCGTTAGCACATAAACAACACCCAAACAGACATAAACAAGGATGAAGTATAGATACATTTCACTGACATTGCTCGCCGCCTTCTCCGCCACCGGAAGCAAGGCAGAGATGCCGCAGACGATACAGTCGGCCCCCAAGCTGGTGGTGAACATAGCCATCGACCAGCTGCGCACCGACTACCTGGAGGCCTTCGCCCCGCTTTACGGCAGCGACGGCTTCAAGATGCTCTTTGCCAAAGGGATGGTCTATGCCAACGCCTCCTACCCCTTCTCGCCCATAGACAGGGCATCGGCCGTGGCCGCCATAGCCACGGGCACCACCCCCTACTACAACAGCATAATCGGGGCGCGCTGGCTCGACAAGGAGACCCTGCGCCCGGTGTTCTGCGTTAACGACAGCAAATACGGCGGATACCTGACCCAAGACTGCTCGTCGCCCAAGAACCTGGGCACATCTACCATTGGCGACGAACTGAAAGTGGCCACCAACGGCGGTGCCGTGGTATATGCCGTGGCCCCGTTCCGCGACGCCGCCGTGCTCTCGGCCGGCCATGCCGCCGACGGAGCCCTGTGGATAGACAACAACAACGGCTATTGGTGCTCGTCGAACTATTACTTCAAGACCACGCCGTCATGGATACAGGCGTACAACAACATACACTCGAACAGCATCGACAACAAGACATGGGAGCCTGTCAACATGCTGTCGGGCAACTTCAGCTACTTCATGAACGGCGGCGTGCAAAAGCCGTTCAAGCACACCTTCGACGGCGAACGCCGCTACAGGGAGTTCAAGGCCAGCGGCCTTGTCAACCAACGCGTCACCGACATGGCGCTGCAATGCGCCAGCACCAACGCCATGGGCATCGACAATGTGACCGACCTGCTCAACGTGACATACTATGCCGGCAACTTCGACCACAAGACTGTGACAGAATGTCAGATGGAGCTCCAAGACACATACGTTAGGCTCGACAAGGAATTAGGCCGGCTAATAAGGGAGCTCGAGCGCAGGGTGGGCGCACAGCAGGTGCTGTTTGTCATAACGAGCACGGGCTACAGCGACGAGGAAAACGCCGACTACGCCAAATACAACATACCGTCGGGCACATTCAACATCAACCGCACGGCCAACCTGCTCAACATGTATTTCGGGGCACTGTGGGGCCCCGCGCAATATGTCGAGACATGCTTCGGAACGCAGATATTCCTAAACCACAACCTGTTTGAGCAAAAGCGCGTGAGCTTCTCGGAAGCTACGATACGCGCCAAGGAGTTCCTGGCCCAGATATCGGGCGTGCGCAACGTATACACATCGCTGCAACTGCTCTCGAGCGGCGACGAGAACATTTACAAGACCCGCAACGGCTTCCACCCGGAGCGCTGCGGCGACATACTCATAGAAGTGGCCCCGGGCTGGAGGCTGTACAACGAAAACAACCTTGAGAGCCAGCTGCAACGGGCCTCGTTCACACAATTCCCCATCATAATATATGGCGCGGGCACAAAGGCCGAACGCCTTTCCGACCACGTCACCATCGACCGTATAGCCCCAACCATTGCCAAGGCCATACGCATTAGGGCACCCAACGCCTGCTCATCGGCCCCGCTGTTCTGACAGTCATGCCTGCGTGAGACAGCGCGCACAGCATGATGCAAACCTACAGACACAGGCAAAGCGCCAACGGGGCCGCAGTGGTGGCACAACCAGCAAGGATTCTTTTTTTACAAAACACAGCATGGCACTACGCCACGGCGCCGAAAGGCCCGCAAAACGGGCCGTTTCGGCGTACGGAACGCCCCGAAAGGCCAAGCGATACAGGCCGTTTCGGACCGCAAACCGGGCACAGGTGCACAACCGCCTGGAAGTAAGCCGCATAAGGCCGAGGCACAGGCATCCTGGCACAACAGCCCGACGGGTGAAACATGTTTACAACAGAATCTGCAAACGGCTGTGGCACCACGCCACAAACCAAGGCAATGGCGGCACGCAGAGGCCGAAACGGCACCGCAAACACAAAAATAACGCCGCCACGCCAAACTCACACTCCAATTTACAAGGCTAATTGCCAATAATTAACAAAAAAAGCGTAAATTTGCAGGCGACAGCCTAAACGCCAACAAGACGAAAATAAAAAAACGACATAAAATGAATTTCAACAGTATCCTTAAGTCGCTGTTCGGTGACAAGTCGACACGCGACATGAAGCTCATCCAACCCCTTGTAGAGAAAGTCAAGGCCGTTTACCCCGAGGTAGAGAAGCTTGACAACGACTCGCTCAGGGCCCGGACGCAAGAAATCAGGCACATGGTGCAAAGCTCTGCGCAAAGCCAGAGAGACCAGATTGCCGAGCTCAAATCGAAGATTGAGGACACGCCCATCGACGAGCGCGAGGGCATCTTCAACCAGGTAGACAAGCTCGAAAAGGAAATACTCGACATCTACGAGCAGAAGCTCAACGAGGTGATGCCCGAAGTGTTTGCCATCGTGAAGGAAACGGCTCGCCGCTTCGCCCAGAACGAGCAGACGGTGGTAACGGCCACCGACTTCGACCGCGAACTGGCCGCCGACCCCCGCAAGGACTTCATCACCATAGACGGCGACAAAGCCATATACCACAACCACTGGACGGCAGGAGGCAACGACCTCAAGTGGGAGATGGTGCACTACGACGTGCAGCTCTTCGGAGGCGTGGTGCTGCACCAAGGCAAGATTGCCGAGATGGCCACAGGTGAGGGAAAGACGCTCGTGGCCACGCTGCCGGTGTTCCTCAACGCCCTCACGGGCAACGGCGTGCACGTGGTGACGGTCAACGACTACCTGGCCAAGCGCGACTCCGAGTGGATGGGCCCGCTCTACGAGTTCCACGGACTGTCGGTAGACTGCATCGACAAGCACCAGCCCAACTCGCCGGCCAGGCGCAAGGCATACCAGGCCGACATCACCTTCGGCACCAACAATGAGTTCGGCTTCGACTACCTGCGCGACAACATGGCCATATCGCCGGCCGACCTCGTGCAGCGCGCCCACAACTACGCCATCGTCGACGAGGTCGACTCGGTGCTCATCGACGACGCCCGCACGCCGCTCATCATCTCTGGCCCCGTGCCCAAGGGCGACGACCAGATGTTTGAAGAATACCAGCCGCTGGTAGAAAGGCTCGTCGAGGTGCAGCGCAAGCTGGCCACGCAATACCTGGCCGACGCCAAGCAGAAGATAAGCGAAGGCCGCGAGAAAAACGACCAGAAGCTCGTCGACGAGGGTTTCCTCTCGCTCTACCGCTCGCACAAGGCCCTGCCAAAGAACAAGCCGCTCATCAAGTATCTCTCGGAAGAAGGAATCAAGGCCGGCATGCTCAAGACAGAGGAGATATACATGGAGAACAACAACCGCCGAATGCCCGAGGCCGTTGAGCCGCTCTACTTCGTGGTAGAGGAGAAACTCAACTCGTGCGACCTCACCGACAAGGGTACGGAATGGCTTGCAAGGCAGGTCAACGACAACACGCTGTTCGTGCTGCCCGACATCGCGTCGCAGCTCTCGGAGCTTGAGACCGAGACCGGCCTGACCGACCAGGAAAGGCTCGACAAGAAAGACGCGCTGCTCAACCACTACGCCGTGCAGAGCGAGCGCGTGCACACGCTGCAGCAGCTGCTCAAGGCCTACACCATGTTCAACAAAGACGACGAGTATGTGGTAATCGACGGCGAGGTGAAGATTGTCGACGAGCAGACGGGCCGCATCATGGAAGGACGCCGCTGGAGCGACGGACTGCACCAGGCCATCGAAGCCAAGGAGCACGTCAAGGTGGAAGCCGCCACACAGACCTTCGCCACCATCACCCTGCAGAACTACTTCCGCATGTACCACAAGCTGGCGGGAATGACGGGTACGGCCTCGACCGAGGCCGGCGAGTTCTGGGACATCTACAAGCTCGACGTGGTGGAGATACCCACCAACCGCCCCGTGATACGCAAGGACATGGACGACCGCGTCTACAAGACGGCACGCGAGAAGTACAACGCCGTGATCGAAGAGATTGAGAAGATGCGCAACAGCGGGCGCCCCACCCTCGTCGGCACCACGTCGGTAGAGATTTCCGAGCTGCTCTCCAAGATGCTCAGCATGCGCAAGATACCACACCAGGTGCTCAACGCCAAGCTCCACCAAAAGGAAGCCGACATCGTGGCGCAGGCCGGACAAAGCACCAACGGCCTCGGAGCCGTGACCATTGCCACCAACATGGCCGGACGCGGTACCGACATCAAGCTCTCGCCCGAGGTGAAAGCCGCAGGCGGACTGGCCATCATCGGAACCGAGCGCCACGAAAGCCGCCGCGTAGACCGCCAGTTGCGCGGACGTGCAGGCCGCCAGGGCGACCCCGGCTCGTCGGTGTTCTACGTGTCGCTCGAAGACAAGCTCATGCGCCTATTTGCCTCTGAGCGCATTGCCAAGGTGATGGACAAGCTCGGGTTCAAGGAGGGCGACATGATTGACAGCCCGATGATATCGCGCAGCATCGAGCGCGCGCAGAAGAAGGTAGAGGAAAACAACTTCGGCATACGCAAGCGGCTGCTCGAATACGACGACGTGATGAACAAGCAGCGAACAGTGGTCTACGAGAAACGCCGCCACGCTCTGATGGGCGAACGCATCGGCATGGACATATCCAACATCATCTGGGACCGCGTGGTGAACATCATAGAGCAAAACGACTACGAGGGCTGCAAAGAAGAGTTCCTCAAGATTCTCGCCATGGAAGTGCCGTTCACCGACGAGCAACTGGCCAACGAGAAGCGCGAAGACCTGGCCGAGAACGCCTTCCAGGTGGCCATGGCCGACTTCAAGCGCAAGACCGAGCGCATCCAGGCCGTGGCATGGCCCATAATAAAGCAGGTGTATGAAACGCAAGGCTCTTTGTATGAGCGCATCATGGTGCCCATAACCGACGGCCGCAGGATGTACAACATACCCTGCGACCTCAAGGAAGCCTACGATACCGAGTGCAAGAGCGTGGTGAAACAGTTTGAAAAGGTGATACTGCTCCACATCATCGACGACTGCTGGAAGGAGAACCTGCGCGAGCTCGACGAGCTGAAGCACAGCGTGCAGAACGCATCCTACGAGCAGAAAGACCCGCTACTCATCTTCAAGCTGGAAAGCGTGAAGCTATTCGACAGCATGGTCAACACGATGAACAACCGCATCACGAGCATACTTATGCGCAGCGCCATACCCGAAATGCAGCAGAGCGTGAAGGAAGCCGAGCCCGACGAGAAGCCGCAGCAGCCACGGTACACCGAGACCAAGCGCAACCTCGACGAGGAACAGCTCACCGACCCCAACCAGGCAGCGGCTGCAGCGCAAGACACGAGGGCCCAGCAGCAGCGCGAGCCCATAGTAAAGGACAAGTTGCCGGGACGCAACGACCCTTGCCCTTGCGGCAGCGGAAAGAAGTTTAAGAACTGCCACGGACGCGGACTCGTCTGACGGCACGCCAAAAAGCGTTTGGAGCAATGCCGCTCCAAACGCTTTTTTCATCACCCCAACCCATGCCACGCCCCCGCGGCGCGGCGCCCGCAAGGGCACCGGCAGCGCCAAAGGGCATGGCAAAAAACCATGGAACGATGATAAGCATAGCAAACCTTAAGAAGTCGTACGGACGGACCACGGCTTGCGACATTGAGTCATTGGACATTGCCGACGGCGAGATAGTGGGCATTGTGGGCAACAACGGTGCCGGCAAGACCACCCTGTTCAGGCTCATGCTCGACCTGGACAAACCCGACACGGGGCACGTCACCACCACACCACCACCCCACCACCCGACGGCATGCGCCGCGCAAGGGCCTGTCGACGTGGCCGGCAGCGAGGAGTGGAAGCTGTTCACCGGGGCATACCTCAACGAGAGCTTCCTCATAGACTACCTTACGCCCGATGAATACTTTGCGTTCCTGGCAAAGATATCAGGGCTGGGCACCGACGAGATGAAGCGCAACCTGGAGCGCTTTGAGGCATTCGACGCCGGCGAGGTGCTCGGGCAACACAAGCTCATACGCGACCTGTCGGCCGGCAACCGACAGAAGGCGGGAATCATGGCCGCATTCGCCACATCGCCAAGCGTGGCCATACTCGACGAACCGTTCAACTATCTCGACCCGCAAAGCCAGAACAGGCTGAAGAGGGTGGTCGAAGAATACAACCGCGAGAAAGGCGCCACCATACTGATAAGCAGCCACAACCTTGCGCACACAATCAACATCAGCACGCGAATCATACTGTTCGAGCACGGACGCGTGATATCCGACATACCTAATAATGGTGACTCTGCGGCACGCGAGATTGAAAATTATTTCAGTGCCGACTGACAGCGATGGCCATTTATAGGTATTTTGGCAAAAATGGGGGGCTGACTTTCGTGTTTCTTGCCGCTAATTTGTAATTTTGCATCATATTAGCAGAAAAATGAGACTTTCAGAACTAAAGACAGGAGAATACGGAGTCATCGTCAAAGTCCTCGGACATGGCGGCTTCCGCAAGCGCATAGTTGAGATGGGGTTCATCAAGGGCAAGGTGGTAGAGGTGCTGCTCAACGCCCCGCTCCAGGATCCCGTGAAATACAAGATAATGGGATATGAGGTCTCGTTACGCCACAACGAGGCCGAGATGATAGAAATCATATCACCCGAAGAGGCCAAGCTACTTGAAAAAGAAAACTCAGAACCCGACTTCAACAAACCGGAGATATCCACCGAAAACGAAGGCGGTGCAACGCAGCTCACCGACAAGCAGCTGCACGATGCCGCCATGAAAAAACGCCGTACCATCAACGTGGCGCTGGTGGGCAACCCCAACTGCGGAAAGACGTCGCTGTTCAACTTTGCCTCGGGAGCCCACGAGCGCGTGGGCAACTACTCGGGCGTGACTGTGGATGCCAAGGAGGGCCACGCCGAGTTTGAGGGTTACACATTCAACCTGGTCGACCTGCCCGGCACATACTCGCTGTCGGCCTACAGCCCCGAGGAACTGTATGTTCGACGGCAGATAATAGACAAGACCCCCGACGTAGTAATCAACGTCATCGACTCGAGCAACCTTGAGCGCAACCTCTACCTCACCACGCAGCTCGTCGACATGAACCTGCGCATGGTTTGCGCGCTAAACATGTTCGACGAGTTTGAGGAGCGAGGCGACAAGCTCGACTACAACAAGCTCGGTCAGCTGTTCGGCGTGCCTATGATACCCACGGTGTTCAAGACGGGCAAAGGCGTCGACCTGCTCTTCCACATCATCATCAACATGTACGAGGGCGTCGACTTCATCGACAAGGACGGAAACATCAACCCCGAGGTGGCCGCCGAGATACAAAACTGGCACAAGCGGTATGAGGGCTCGCACGAAACCGACCACACGGAAGACTTCGCCCACGGCGCCAGGCCCAACAACAGCGTGTTCCGCCACGTACACCTCAACCACGGAAAGACGCTCGAAGAGAGCATCGAGGCCATAAAGCGCGAGGTGCAGAAAGACGAGCAGATACGCCACAAATACTCCACCCGCTACCTGGCCATCAAGCTGCTCGAGATGGACAAGGACACCGAGCAGGCCGTAGAGAGGCTGCCCAACGCAAAAGAAATAATGGAAGTGCGCGACCGCGAGGCGCGCAAGATACTCGAAGAGACCAAGGAAGACTCCGAGACGGCCATCATGGACGCCAAGTACGGACTGATACACGGTGCACTGCAAGAGGCCGGCTACGAGCCCGGCAACAAGCAGGACACATACCAGCTGACGCACTTCATCGACAAGATAATAACCAACAAGTATGCCGGCTTCCCCATCTTCTTCCTGCTGCTCTACGTGATGTTCGAGGTGACATTCACCCTGGGGCAGTATCCCATGGACTGGATTGAGGCCGGCGTGGGCATGATTGGCGAGTGGGTCAGCGCCACCCTGCCCGACGGGCCCCTCAAGGCCATGATTGCCGACGGCATCATAGGCGGCGTGGGGGCGGTCATTGTGTTCCTGCCGCAGATACTCATACTCTACTGCTTCATATCGTTCATGGAAGACTCGGGCTACATGGCGCGCGCCGCCTTCATCATGGACAAGCTGATGCACAAGATGGGGCTGCACGGCAAGTCGTTCATACCGCTCATCATGGGCTTCGGATGCAACGTGCCGGCCGTCATGGCCACACGCACCATCGAGAGCCGACGCTCGCGACTCATCACCATGCTCATACTGCCGATGATGAGCTGCTCGGCGCGGCTGCCCATCTACATAATGATCACCGGCACGTTTTTCGCCGTTAAATACCAAAGCCTCATCATGATATCGCTCTACGCCATAGGCATCGTCATGGCCGTGGTGGTGAGCCGGGTGCTCAGCCGGTGGCTCATAAGGGGCGAAGACACGCCATTCGTGATGGAGCTGCCGCCCTACCGCTTTCCAACGGCCAAGGCCATTGGCCGCCACACATGGGAGAAAGGCAAGCAATATCTGAAGAAGATGGGAGGCATCATTCTCTTTGCAAGCATTGTGGTGTGGGCGCTGGGCTACTTCCCCCACGACGACAGCCTCAGCCAGCAGCAACAGCAGGAACAAAGCTACATAGGGCGCATAGGCAAGGCCATAGAGCCTGTGTTCCGCGCCCAGGGCTTCGACTGGAAGCTCGACGTGGGCCTCGTGGCCGGCGTAGGGGCCAAGGAGATTGTGGCCTCGACAATGGGTGTGCTCTACAGCGGCGACGAGAGCGTGGCCGACGACACGGCCGACGACAACACGCCGAAGTATGCCAACCTGTACGACAAGATGACAGCCGACGGCATAACGCCGCTGATAGCCTTTGCCTACCTGACGTTTGTGCTGCTATACTTCCCATGCCTGGCCACCATTGCAGCCGTCAAGAGCGAAAGCGGCTCGTGGAAATGGGCTGCGTTCACAGCAGTCTACACCACCGCGCTGGCATGGATTGTGTCGGCACTGATATACCAAATAGGCCGCCTGTTCGTGTAGGCGCCCGACACCCCCCGCAGCAGGCCTCAGCCCGTGACAGCAACCACGGACCGAGGCCTGCAGGCTACATGGGCCGGTGCACACTGCCGCCCCACTGCGCACCAATGCCAAAATTGCCTAACAAAAGCAAAAAAGGCTGCGCTTTTTCATGTTTTCAAAGTCATTTCCGTATCTTTGCAATATTCAAGCCGCACGCGGTAATGGCCAGGCCAGCTTGCATCAGGGCCGATTGCATTATCAGGCGGACTACATTTAAATCTACAAGAACATGAAAAAGAACAATCTCGCAGCCGTCATATTCTCCACCATCGTGGGGCTGACGGCATTCTCGGCCACATCGTGCGCGCAGGAGACCGTATTGCCCGCACCACAGAAAAGCACCACCGAAGGCTCGCTGAGCAAGGCACTGCAAGACCGCAAGTCGGTGCGCAAGTTCAGCGACAAGACGCTAACCGACCAGCAGCTGGCCGACTTGCTGTGGGCTGCCTGCGGGGTGAACAGGCCCGACGGCCACCTCACCGTGCCATCGGCACGCAACAAGCAAGACATAACTGTATATGTGGGCAAGGCCGACGGCACCTACCGCTACGACGCCAAGGGCAACAAGCTCGTGAAGATTGGCAACGGCGACCTCAGGGGCGAGGCAGCCAAGCGCAACGCCTTCATCAAGACGGCGCCCGTGGTGATAGTCATTGCCTCAGACACTTCGCTGCAAGGCGGCAACATGGCCATATGCGGCATCGACGCCGGCGCCGTGATGCAGAACGTCTACCTGCACTGCGCTGCCAACGGGCTGGCCACGGTGTGCTGCTATGCGGGCGACGACGTGACGGCCATGCAGAAGTTCCTCGGGATAAAGGCCGAGCTGAAACCGCTCATCTGCATGCCTGTCGGCATTGCCGAATAGGCCGTTTCATACTGCAAGACATGCCGTTCCACCCGCCGGGACAGTCCATTCGGGGCTCCCCGGCGGGTGGAGTCTTTTCAGAAAAAACTGCCTGCTGGGCAGCAGCAGGTCAACCAGCATGTCTACATATCCTTCCAGACAAAAGCCCCCGGCCTTGCCGTCACCACGCCGGCAAGCCAGCCTGCCGGCGAGGCAACCTGCCGCAGGTGTTTTTTAGGCACCTACGCTGGGCACATTGCGCGCTTTTTTGTACCTTTGCAGCCAAAACCGAAAAAAAACAATGGCAGAACAAGACAACAACAGGCCGCGACGGCAACGAAAACCGGCGGCCGTCGACAATACCTACGGCCACCTGCAACCACAGGCCACCGACGTGGAGAAGGCTGTGCTCGGGGCACTAATGATTGACAAAGACGCCTACGCAGTGGTCTGCGAGATGCTCTACCCAGAGAGTTTCTATGAGCCGCGCAACCAGAAGGTGTATGCCGCCGTGCGCGACCTGAGCATGGCCGAGCGCCCGGTCGACGTGCTCACCGTCACCGAACAGCTGGCCAAGAACGGCGACCTCGACGAAGTGGGCGGCCCGGTATATGTGGCCGAGCTGAGCTCGCGCGTGGCCTCGTCGGCCAACATCGAGTATCACGCTCGCATCATCGCCCAGAAATACCTTGCCAGGCAGCTCATATCGTTTGCCAGCGTCATAGAGACCAAGGCCTTCGACGACACCACCGACATCGACGACCTGATGCAGGAGGCCGAGGGTTCGCTGTTTGAGCTCTCGCAGCGCAACATGAAGAAAGACTATACGCAGATAGACCCTGTGATAAAGAACGCTGTCGAGGTGATACAGAAAGCGGCCGCCAACAAGGACGGACTGACGGGCGTGCCCACCGGATACCACAAGCTGGACGACATAACCAGCGGATGGCAGGCCAGCGACCTTGTCATCATTGCCGGGCGCCCGGCCATGGGAAAGACGTCGTTCGCCCTGTCGATGGCCAAGAACATTGCCGCCGACTACAAGGTTCCGATGGCTTTCTTCTCGCTCGAAATGAGCAACGTGCAGCTCGTAAACCGACTGATATCCAACTGCTGCGAGATACAGGGAAGCAAAATACTAAACGGACAGCTGCAGCCCGACGAGTGGGACCGGCTCGACAAGCGCATGAACAACCTGATAGGAGCACCGCTCTATGTGGACGACACACCGGGCCTGTCAGTATTCGAGCTGCGCACAAAGGCCCGCCGACTGGTGCGCGAGCATGGAGTGAAGCTCATCATGATTGACTACCTGCAGCTGATGAACGCCAACGGCATGCGGTTCAGCAGCCGACAGGAAGAGGTTTCTACCATCTCGCGTTCGCTGAAAGGACTGGCCAAAGAGCTCGACATACCAATACTGGCACTGTCGCAGCTGAACCGTGGCGTGGAGTCGCGCGAGGGACTGGAGGGCAAGCGCCCGCAACTGAGCGACCTGCGCGAGTCGGGAGCCATCGAGCAAGACGCCGACATGGTGCTCTTCGTACACAGGCCGGAATACTATCACATATACGAAGACGAAAACGGGCGCGACCTGCACGGCATGGCGCAAATCATCATCGCCAAGCACCGTAAGGGTGCCACGGGCGACGTGCTGCTAACATTCCGCGGAGAGTTCACACGATTCGAGAACCCTGAGGACACACGCCTGGGCAAGTCGACGCCGGCGGCCGGAGGCGAGATACTGGGGTCGCGCATCAACGGCGACCTCGGCCCTGCACCCGAACTGCCCAACGACTACGACCCGTTCGGCGGAATGCTGCCACCGGGCGAGGGACCGGCGTTCTGACATAAAAACGGGGCAGTTGCACGATGGGCGCCACGGAACTCTCATCCTGCAACTGTCCTCATCACGGTGTATCGCCCTTTGGCCAAGACACACCGAAAGGGCCATTCACGCCGAATGGCCAAAAGAATTGACATGAACGAGCTAAACGACACCAACTGCCGGTGGCACGGGCCTTTCCCTTTTATGTTTATTTGAAAGGGGAAACATCATAACATGACTATCAGCTATCCATCCGGCCATTTCATGAAACGAACCCAAAGCGAGCCAGCTGCCTTGAACCGCCTTGCGCCAACCGGAAACGACAACAACCTGTATGCTTTTTCCCCTACCCTGTCGACACGGCAAAATGCAGTTCCATCCTGTTGCCTGGCATACGGGCCTGCACATTTGGCCCGGCCATTGCGAGCAGGCGTCGTGGCGACAACAGGATGGAATGTATTGGGGATGTTGCCAACGGTTCAAACAAACCGGGCTGATGCAAGCCCGGTTTGCCTGAAGCGGAGTCACTTGATGACGTCAAGTTCCTTGCCTACCTTCACAAACGCAGCGATGGCCCTGTCAAGGTGCTCACGCTCGTGCCCGGCCGACAGCTGTACGCGGATGCGGGCCTGCCCCTTTGGAACGACAGGATAATAGAAACCTGTGACATAAATACCCTCGTCCTGCATCTTTGCAGCAAACTCCTGCGAGAGCTTTGCATCGTAAAGCATCACGGCGCAAATGGCACTCTGCGTAGGCTTTATGTCGAAGCCGGCGGCAATCATCTTGTCACGGAAATAGTTTACGTTCTCCACCAACTTGTCGTGCAGCGCATTGCTTTCCTTGAGCATCTTGAACATCTCTATGCTCGCCCCCACTATGGCCGGGGCCACCGAGTTAGAGAACAGGTAGGGGCGCGAGCGCTGGCGCAGCATGTCAATTATTTCCTTCCTTCCTGTTGTGAATCCTCCCATGGCACCACCGAAAGCCTTGCCAAGGGTACCTGTAAAGATGTCTATCCGACCGTAGACATTGAACTGCTCAGCCACGCCACGGCCGCTCGGGCCTACCACGCCGGCAGAGTGCGACTCGTCAACCATTACCAACGCGTCGTATTTCTCGGCCAGGTCGCATATCTTGTCCATCGGCGCCACGTTGCCGTCCATTGAGAACACACCGTCTGTGGCAATGATGCGGAAGCGCTGGGCCTGGGCCTCCTGCAGGCAGCGCTCCAAGTCGGCCATGTCGGCATTGGCATAGCGATATCGCTTGGCCTTGCACAGACGCACGCCGTCGATTATTGAGGCATGGTTCAGCGAGTCGGAGATGATGGCGTCTTCCTCAGTAAAAAGAGGCTCGAACAATCCGCCGTTTGCATCGAAGCAGGCAGCATAAAGAATGGTGTCTTCCGTGTGGAAATAGTCGGAGACAGCCTCTTCGAGTTGTTTGTGCAAATCCTGTGTGCCACAAATGAACCGCACCGACGACATCCCGTAGCCATGGCTGTCCATGGCCTGCTTTGCTGCATCAATCAGCCTCTTGTTGTCAGAAAGGCCCAAATAGTTGTTTGCGCAAAAGTTAAGCACACGCTCCCCGGCATTGACCTTGATGTCTGCACTCTGTGGAGTTGTTATCACACGCTCTCTTTTGTACAGGCCGGCAGCCTCTATGCCAGAGAGTTCATTAGCCAAAAAGTCTTGAAATTTACCGTACATACATGTAAGTTTTAGGATTCTTATGCAAAGGTCTCAATTTTTTTTGATATAACAAATAAAATCTCTTGAATATTCTCTGAAACAATTAAGAATAATGTACTATCTTTGTACATCTTAAAATTTAGATATAAAGAAACGACAAAGCATGAAAAATGTATTGATTATCGGTTCAACCGGCCAGATTGGTTCAGAGTTGACCATGAAATTGAGAGGGCTGTACAACGGCAACATCGTTGCCGGCTACATCCCGGGTGCAGAACCTACAGGTGAGCTGAAAGAGTCGGGTCCGAGCGCCATCGTAGATGTCACCAATGAGCAGCAGATTGCAGAAGCCGTTTCCAAGTACAAAATCGACACTATCTACAACCTGGCGGCATTACTGTCTGCCGTTGCCGAGTCAAAGCCGCAGATGGCTTGGAAGATTGGCATGGGCGGGCTGTTCAACGTTTTAGAGGTGGCACGCACGATGCACTGTGCAGTCTTCACCCCCAGTTCAATAGGCGTGTTTGGCGACGATACACCAAAAGACAAGACCCCGCAAGACACCATCCGCAACCCACGCACCATGTATGGCGTCACCAAGGTGTCGGGAGAGTTGCTGAGCGACTATTACCACAACCGCTTTGGGGTAGACACTCGCTCGGTTCGCTTCCCCGGACTTATCTCGTATGTGACGCCCCCGGGTGGCGGCACCACCGACTACGCCGTTGACATATATTATTCGGCAGTGAAAGGTGAGACGTTCAAGTGCCCCATTGCCGCAGGCACCTACATGGACATGATGTACATGCCCGACGCCCTGCGCGCCGCAATTGAGATAATGGAAGCCGACCCCGACAAATTTGTCCACCGCAACTCGTTCAACATTGCCTCCATGAGTTTCGAGCCAGATACCATATACAATAAAATAAAGGAGTATATACCTGAATTCAAAATGGTTTACGAGGTTGACCCGCTACGCCAGGCCATAGCCGAATCTTGGCCAAACTCACTGGATGACACTTGTGCACGCCAGGAATGGGGCTGGAAACCCGAGTACGACTTGGACGCGATGACCAAAGACATGATTGAGAAACTGAGAATCCGCTTTGGCAAATCGGACGCGCCAAGCGCATGCAACCAGTGCCAGGAAAGTGTACTGACGCTATAGAAGCAGCCTTATCTACCAAGCCGACCTGAGTGTCTCTCCGATAGTGCCTGCCCGTTTGTTTCGCCACATAGGCAGCCATGCCACAAGGCAAACACACAAGCCGCCTAAGAAAAACAGCTCAAACCGGCCGCTGATAATACAAAGACAGCCTATAACTATATTCAAGACATATAAGGATACGGGATGGATGTGCATCACGTATCCTTTTCATTTGCCCGCAACAGGCAGTCAGAGTGCAAGCCGCATCATCCAATCCCCTGCAAATTGCCTGCAGTCTTTGCAGCAGGCATAGCGCCCTATGCAGCAACAACGCGGCAGAGTTGGCGCCGACGGGAGCGGGGAAAGAGTTTTGTGGCGAATGGAATGGATGCCATTACTGCATCGGGCAGCCCGACGGACAATTGTGGCCAGAATGTATGGATGAGGGGAAACATCATTATCAGAGAAAATGTAGCGAAATAGAACAGGCAAGACAGACATGCCCCGCAGGCAAAGCGCCGTATTTGCGCAAGCCTACGGGGCATGCCCTCCCGCCGCCGGCCCATTGCCGTGCGGGCGCCGTCAATTGGCATACTTGTCTATCAACTCCTGGGCCTGGGTGTCGCCCAAGTCCTTTGCCTTCTGCAGGTTCTGCCTTCCGGTGGCCTTGTCGCCCTTAAGGCACTGCGCCAGACCAAGAAACATGTAGCCCTCGCCGAGCTTAGGGTCGACGGCAATGCACTGCCCGGCCGTCTTTATGGCATCGTCGAACAGGTTGACACGTATCTCGAGCGACACTTTCTCGCAATAGTAAAGCGTGTTCTTGGGGTCTTTGCCAATGGCTGTTGCCAAGTCGTTGAGGGCGGCCTGGTATATGTGCCCGTCTATTTCGGCCCTCGCCCGTATGTAGTAGAAGTTGGCGTTGACCTCGGTAGGCATCAGCTTCTCATACTCGTTGAAGTCGACCACTGCCTTGCGGTACTCCTTCATGCTGAGCAGTGCCTGCGCCCGGGCAAGGATGTAAGGCGCCGCCGACTTGAGGTAAGGCTTGCTGAAGGTGTTGACGGCGCTGTCGAGCAATGCCAGCATGGCTGTCGTATCGCTCATCATCTCCTTGCAGCGCGCCGCCGCGAAGTACGTTTCGGCATTGCGCATGTCGCCGCCCAGCAGCTCGGAGTATATGGAATATGCCTCGTCGTATCGTTTCTGGGCAAAGCGTATCTGCGCCTCCAACTGCCGGTACAGGCTCACCTTGTTTATATCGTAGGCTGCGCGGGCCTCGGCGGCAGCGGCGTCGAATGTCCACTTGTCGTAAGGCTTGGCATCAGCAAACATCAACTTCTGGTACATCAGCTTGGCATAGTTGAAGTGAGCGTCGTCTTTCTTGTCGGCCACCTTTATCGCCTGCTGCATGTCGGCATCGGCGGCGGCGTAGTCCTGCGCCCCCACCGACAGCTGCGCGCGCGAGATGTAGCCGTCGGCCGCGTTCGGAAACTTGGCAATGAAGTCGTTGACGGTGGCGGCGTATGCCGCGGAGTCGAGCACCGAGCCGGCCACATAGAGCGTAAGCACGGCCTGGTTGAGCTCGTCGGGCAACTCTTTCTTTATGGAAGTAGAGTTGAGCGTGGCGTCGTTTATGCTCAGCCCGTTGGTCTTCAGAGAGTTGGCGAAGGCCGCGCTGACGGCATAGTTGGTAGTGTCCTTGGCGTCTACCGGCTGCTGCATCAGTCCAATCACCTCGCCATTGGCGTTGAACAGCGGGCAGCTGACGGAATTCTCTATGCCCTTCATGCCGACGGTGTAGTAAGCATAAGAGCCCTGGAACGTCTCAATCTTGCTCACCCGGCCCTCGATGCAATCAGGCGACTTCTTCGTGCTGTATGGCAAGAGCCACACTGCGCTGCCCTCTGCGGCATTGGCTGCAGCTATGGCCAAGGGGGCGGTCGACTTAGCCTCGACCCTGAACTTGGCCACATCATACGTGCTGTTTGCCCCGATGATGCTCGCCACGGGCATCTCGTTGCCCTTCGTGTCGATGACTACAGCCCTCGCGGCCCCCTTGAAAGGCGCGAAGCTGCTCAGGGCCTCCCCCTGCTCGCCAACGAAAAACCCGTTGGAACTGGCAATAAGATTGCCGTCGGCATCGAATGTCTTGAGGGTGAACACAGCCTTTGCGGCCTTCTTCACCCAGCCCGGCTGGGCCTGTGCCGCACACAATGCGAGCGCGGCCATAATGCAAATAAGTGTACGTCTCATTTCCTAAGTAGTTCCTTTGCGTTGTTAATGGCGGCCTCCGACACGTCGCTTCCGCTCAGCATCTGTGCGATTTCCCTCACCCGGGCATCGCCGTCGAGCAGTATCATGCGGCTTGTCGTACCGCTGTCGGTCTCCTCCTTGTATACCTTATAGTGCGTCTGCCCCACTGCTGCAATCTGCGGCAGGTGGGTTATGCTTATCACCTGGCGGTCGCTGCGCCCCATCTGTTGCATTATCAGCGCCATCTTCTCGGCTATCTTGCCGCTGACACCGGTGTCAATCTCGTCGAAGATGATGGTGGGCAGCTTCACGGCCCCGCTTATCATAGCCTTCAGCGAGAGCATTACGCGGGCTATCTCGCCGCCCGACGCCACCTGCGACACAGGCTGCATGGGCGTGCTGCGGTTGGCGCTGAACAGGAAGGCCACACGGTCGCACCCGTTGCGCGACGGTTGCTCGGCGTCGACGGCCACGCTGAAGCGCACGCTCGGCATGCCCAGCGGCACAAGCCTCTGCTGCATCTCGCCCTCAATGCGCCGTGCGGCGTCGGTGCGCAAGGCAGTGAGCCGCGCCCCACAGTCGAGGCAATGCTGCCGTGCGGCGTCAACCTTGGCCTGCAGTTCGGCCAGCGCCTCGTCGCTGTTGTCTATGTTGTCTATCTGTTCACGCAGCTCGTTGCGCCGCGCCAAGAGCCCCTCGACGCTTTCGCAGTGATATTTCTTCTCGAGGCTGTAGATGGTGTCAAGGCGGTCGTTGATGGCGTCGAGCTCGACAGGGTCGAAGTCTATGCTTTCAAGCAGGCGGCTTATCTCCTGCGACACATCCTTGAGCTCTATGTATGCGCTGTTGAGCCGCTCTGCCAGTTCGGCGGCCTGGGGCAGCATGCTTGCCACGGCCTCCATGGCACCGCCGGCCGAGCGCAGGTTGCCCACGGCCCCTGCGCCTTCGGCAGCCAGCATGTTGTCGGCCTCGTAGAGCGCGCTTTTTATTTCCTCCGAATGGCTCATGGTCGACGCTTTCTGCTCGAGCTCCTGCTGCTCGCCTTCCGCGAGCCTGGCCGAGTCGAGTTCGTCGTACTGGAACCTTATGAAGTCGGCGTTGGCCCTGTCGCGCTCTATCTTTTCATTAAGCTCGCCGAGGGCCTTCACCGAGTCGGAGTATGCCGAGAAAGCCTCGCGGTAAAGGGCCAGCTCAGCGGCGTCGTCGGCAATGATGTCCACCACCTCGAGCTGGAAGTCCTGCTTGCCGAGCAGCAGGTTCTGGTGCTGGCTGTGCACGTCGATGAGCCTCTCGCCCAGTTCCTTGAGCAAGGCCAGCGGCGCCGGGGTGTCGTTGATGAAAGCCCGGCTCTTGCCCGATGCGGCCAGCTCGCGCCTCACTATGCAGTCGTCGGGGTCGTACTCTATGTCGTTTTGGCTGAAAAACTCCTCCATGTCGTAGCGCGAGAGGTCGAAATGGGCCTCGATGACACACTTCGACGCCCCTGCCTTGATGGCCTTGGTGTCGGCCCGCTGACCGAGCAGCAGACCAATGGCACCGAGTATGATGCTCTTTCCGGCGCCCGTCTCGCCCGTAATGACCGAGAAGCCGGGGTTGAACCTTATGTCGAGCGTGTCGATGAGGGTGAAGTTCTTTATGATTAGTTGCTTAAGCATTGTTCATTCCTTGATTTTGTTCCACGAATTGCTTTGCGAGGCATTGATGCCGAAGAGAATGTTGTAAACGCTCTCCTTTTCCTTCTGCGTGCCTTTGCCCTTGTAAATGTTGGCCAGTTCGTCGCGCTTATAGTCGGTCCATATCTGCGGCAGCATGCTCAACGGCTTGTCTTCGTGAGCCTTCTTCAAGTCGTTTTCGAGCGCGGCTGTTATGTTGGTGCGCCCGCGCTCCACGTTCGAGGCCATCTCGTCGAGGCCCGTGCGGTAGTAGTCGTACTGCAGCTGGCGGAAAGGCTTCATGGCTTCGTCGAGGTAGTCGTTGATGATGGCAAACCTGTTCTTGCTGTCCTCAAACGATTTCCAGCCAGTAAACTCAAGGTTCTGCGCGTTGTTTACAAGGTTGAGGCACCTCTGCAACACGTCGGTGCCGCCCATGGGGGCAAAGCTGTCGAGGTTGATGCCTATTATCAGGTATGCGTAATAGGCGAAGAGGGCCGTCAGCTGGTTGTCGATGACATCCTCGTTGAAGTTGAGCTGGTCGAACTGAGCGAACTGAAAGTTGAAGTTTGCGTCCTGGTTGTTGTAGAGCGTCGAGTTGTACTGCGAGTTGTACACGGGGCGGTTGGCCTGTATCGTGGCCGTACACTCAAAGGTGTTGTTGGTCTTGTCGTACTTGTTTACCGTGATGTTGAAATTACAGACAATGCGCTCGTTCTTCTGAAACTGCAGGTCTGTCCACTGCCTGTCGTTTACAAACTGCTCCAGCGTCTGCTGCAGGTTGTCGAAAACGCTGACGTCTGTCACTCCCACCTTGCTGTGGTTGATGTTTATCTTGGCCTGCAGCTCCTGCCCGTGCGAGGCCGTCACGATGAAAGCGGCCCCAGCCGCAAGCAACAATCTCTTGGCGTCCATTGTATTTTTAGGTTTACATTATCTCGGCCAGCCTGCCTATGATGTCCTCGGCCACGCCCTCCTTGCTTTTCTTCGGGTATTCGGTCATCCCCTCGCGTGTCAGTATGCACACCTGGTTTTCGTCGGAGCGGAAGCACGTTCCCTTGTTGCGCAGCGAGTTGAGCACAATGAAATCGAGGTTCTTGCGCTCCAGCTTGCCCATGGCGTGGGCCTGTTCGTCGTCGGTCTCGAGCGCGAATCCCACGAGCCTCTGGCCTGGCTTTTTCATCCGCCCGAGCTCCGAGGCAATGTCGTGGGTGGGCTTGAGCCTCAGCACCAGGTCGCTGTCGCCGCGCTTTATCTTGCTGTCGGCCACGCTGTCGGGCCGGAAGTCGGCCACGGCGGCACAGAGTATGGCGGCGTCGCAGCCCCCAAACTCGCTCACGGCGGCCCTGTACATCTGGTCGCAGCTCTCAACGTCGATGCGCCTTATGCCCCTGCCCTCCTTCAGGGCCACCGGCCCTGCAATGAGAGTCACGTCGGCCCCGCGCCGGGCGCACTCGCCTGCAAGGGCAAACCCCATCTTGCCGCTGGAGTAATTGCCCACAAACCTCACAGGGTCTATGCGCTCGAAGGTAGGCCCGGCGGTTATCATGATGCGCTTGCCGGCCAATTGCCCGGTGTTGCCGCGGAAATAGTCGTCGACGGCCTTGACAATTGCCTCGGGCTCTTCCATGCGCCCCTTGCCTTCAAGGCCGCTGGCGAGATATCCGCTCTGCGGCTCAATGATGTGGTTGCCGTATGAGCGCAGCCTCTCGAGATTGGCCTGTGTTGAGGGGTGGGCATACATGTCGAGGTCCATGGCCGGGGCTATGAACACCGGGGCCTTCATCGACAGATACGTGGTTACCAGCATATTGTCGGCCACCCCGCCCGCCATCTTGCCCAGGGTCGATGCCGTGCACGGCGCGATGACCATGGCGTCGGCCCACAGCCCGAGCGCCACGTGGCTGTGCCATGTGCCGTCGCGCTGTGAGAAGAAGTCGCTGATGACGGGTTTCTGCGTCAGTGCCGACAGCGTGATCGGCGTTATGAACTCCTTGCCGGCAGGTGTTATCACCACCTGCACCTCGGCCCCGGCCTTCACCAGGGCGCGTATGATGTAGCAAGCCTTGTAGGCCGCTATCGAGCCGGTGATGCCCAGCACTATCTTTTTACCTTTCAGCATATTTCGTTGTCAGCCTAATTTGCTCTCGCGCAGACGTATGCGGGTGAGCACCTGTTTAGTGTTGTAAGTGAAGTCGCCCGAGAGTATCCAGCTGTAATAGCCGGGGTCGTAGCGCAACACCTGCGCCACGGGCTCTCCCTTGTGCTTGCCGAAGTTGAACACCTCCACCTGGCGGGGCTTGCCGTCGGGCCCTGTCACCACATTGCCTTGCGCGTCCTTCATGTCGGCCCAGACCACACGCCCGGCAAAGTCTACGTTGTTGTTCTGCCGCGAGAAGTCGGCCAGGAAGGCAACGTCGTTCTGCAACTGCCGCTCCGGGTCGGGCTCGGTCTCTGGACTGTACTTGTCGAGCTCGCCCATCAGCACCCTGTAGGTGGCCTCGGTGTCTTGGTCGGCCCTGTGTGCCTCGAAGTCGTCTTCCATTGCTCGCCCGCAGTAAAACTTGTATGCCGCTGCCAGGTTGCGCCTCTCCATCTTGTGGAATATGGTCTGGGCGTCTATGAGGTGGCACTTTGAGAAGTCGAAGTCGATGCCGGCGCGCAGGAACTCCTCTGCGAGCATGGGTATGTCAAAGTGGTTTGAGTTGAACCCGGCGAAGTCGCACCCGCGGAACTCCTCGCAGAGCCTGGCCGCAATCTCCTTGAACAACGGCTTTCCGGCCACGTCGGCATCGCTGATGCCCGTTAGCGCAGTCACTTCGGCCGGTATGGGCTTGCCGGGGTTCACTATCAGGTTGACGCGCTTCTCCTGCCCGTCGGGGCTCACCTTTATGTAAGACAGCTGTATGATCCGGTCTTTCACCAAATCCAGACCCGTGGTTTCGAGGTCGAACACCACGAGGGGCTTGTTAAGGTTTAGTCTCATCCTGCCAGCGTTGTTATTCGTTTAAAAGCATTGGCATAAGCAGCATGAGCACATCCTGGCCCTCGGGCTGCTCCGACGGCACCAAGACGCCCGACCGGCTCGGGTCGGCCAGCTGTATCACTATGTCCTGGCACTCAAAGTTGCTGAGCATGTCGATGAACGAAGAGCCGTTGAACCCGATGCTCATGGGCAGCCCGTTGTAGTCGCACGCCATCCTCTCGGTGGCTGTCTTCGAGAAGTCGTAGTCCTCGGCGTCGAGCTGCAGCACGCTGTTCTCTATGTGGAACCGCACAAGGTTGCTCGAGCTGGCAAAAGGCTGCACACGGCGCAGGGCGCTCAGCAGCGCCACCCTGTCAACGGTCAGGTGGTTGGGGTTGTTGAGCGGTATCACGGCGTTGTAGTTGGGGTAGCGGCCCTCGATGAGCCTGCAGATGATGATGCAGTCGTCGAAGGTTATCTCGGCGTTGCGCTCGTCAAACCTTATGGTCACTTCGCTCACGTCTTTGCCGAGCATGTTCTTGAGCAGCGTGGCCGGCTTCTTGGGCAGGATGAACGACGCGGGCACATCGCTGCTCACGGCGAACACCTTGTTGCGCACGAGCCGCTGGCTGTCGGTGGCCACTATCGACAGGCACTCGGGCGTGAGGTCGAAGTAAAGGCCGTTCATCACGGGGCGCAGCTCGCCCTGGGCCGTGGCGAAGATGGAGCGGTTGATGCAGTCGCCGAGCAGGTCGCTGCCTATGGTTATCGTGCTTGCGCCCTCGCCCACCTGCAATGCCTGCGGAAACTCGTCGGCGCTCTCAATAGACAGCGAGAACTGCCCGTTCTGGTAGACAATCTTGGCCAGGTTGCTGCTGCGGTCCACCTCGAATGTCAGAGGTTGCTCCGAAAAGCCTTTCACGGCCTCGAGCAGGTCATGGTTGCCAATGGCAAAGCTGCCGTCCTCGTCGCTCTCGTTGAGCTCCACCGACGTCTTTATCATGTTCTCGCTGTCTGATGCGGTCAGCTTCAGCGTGTTGCCCTCCACCTCGAACACGAAGTCTGACAGTATGGGCAATGAGTTCTTGCTGTTGATAACCCTCGACAGGGCAATGAGTTTGCTGCTTAGCGCAGTGCTCGACAAAGTAAATCTCATGTGTGCTTATTTCTTTAATTAGTTATCTATCCTTTGATTAAAATGTCTACAAAAATACAAAATAACAATGTGAAAAGCAAAATTATCGCACGAAAAGTTGCCCAATTTAAAACTATTTTTGTAATTTCGCAATCGCTTAAAAGCATTGTACAATAAAAATTACAGCAACTTATGGAATTCACCGGAAAAATAATCGCCGTCATGCCACCAAGGACCGGCACATCCAAAAGCACGGGCAACGAGTGGAAGGTGCAGGAGTATGTCATCGAGAGCCACGACCAGTATCCCAAGAAGATGTGCTTCGAGGTGTTCGGCACCGACAAGATAGCACAGTTCAACATACAGATGGGCGAAGAGCTCACCGTGTCGTTCGACATCGACGCGCGCCAGTGGCAAGACCGCTGGTTCAACAGTGTCAGGGTGTGGGCCGTCAACCGCAACGCCATGCAGCCGGGGGCACCGGCCGCCACCGACTTTGCCACTGCTGCCCCGTTCCCGCCGGCACAGCCCGGTGCTGCCTCCGACGACCCGTTTGCCGCCGGCTCAAACACCGACGACCTGCCGTTCAGCTGAACGGGCGGTGCAGCTCTACAACCGTTTAACAACAAACTCAACACACGCAAATGGATTTTACAGGAAAGATAATAGCCATACTCAACCCGAAGACGGGCACGTCGAAAAGCACGGGCAACGAGTGGAAGGCACAAGAATACGTAATCGAGAACCATGACCAATACCCCCGCAAGATGTGCTTCGAGGTATTTGGGGCCGACAAGATATCGCAGTTCAACATACAGATGGGCGAAGAGCTCACCGTGTCGTTCGACATCGACGCACGGCAGTGGCGCGACCGATGGTTCAACAGCTTCAGGGCATGGGCCGTCAACCGCGTGGCACAGCAGCAGCCGGCAGCAGCCATGGGCGCAGCCGCCGCAGGTGTGGCACAGGCACCGTTCCCGCCGGCACAGAATGCCGCAGTCGGCGACGACCCGTTTGCATCCGACTCGGCAGCCGGCGACACCAGTGCCGACGACCTGCCCTTCTGACGCCCTGCAACGACAAACAAGCAGACGCGATGCGCAACAGGTGCGCCTGCCGTGGACAGTTCCGCGGAGGGCGCACCTGTTGCGTCATGGCAGCTGCCAAGCAAACACTGCCTTGGCAATGGCCCCGGCACGCGGCGGAAAACGGATTTGTCGTAAAAAATGCAAGGCTCGGCGCACCAGCCTGCAACGCCGGGCCACACGCCAACACGGCACGGGCCGAAACAAAGGCCCGGAAGGGCCATGCGGCAGGGCGGAACAGGCCGTACTGCGCTGCAAAACGGCAGCACACATGCAACCTCACGTTTTTGTGTATAATGGAAAGGGAGGTAGAAGGAGGTAGAGGAGGTAGAGGACAATAGCATTGACTATCTCTTTCTGTAACACAATAGCATTGGCTATCTCTTCCTGTAACACAATAGCATTGACTATCTCTTTCTGCAACACTTCCCCATGCCCCCAGGGTTCCCGTGCTCCCAAAACTATTGTCTGTACTCCGAGCAAAGAATTAAGAATTAAGAAAGGGCTGCGCGATGATAGTCTATGCTATCGTCCTCTAACTCCTTGTAACTCCCTCTACCTCCCTCCAACTCCATTACAAACAAAAACTACTATTGTCTGTACTCCTGAACTCCTGTACTCCTGAACTCCTAAAATGCCCCAATGTTTATTGGGTGCCCGCTTGCGCCTCAGCGCGACAGCAGGTGGCGCAACGCCTCCAACGGGGCGTAGATGAGCATGCGCGGCCCGGCCCACCGCATGATTCGGCGTATCTGCGTGCGCCTGGCCGGCGAGTAACAGTGTACGGGGCAGTTCTTGCACGCCGGCTTGCCCTCGCCAAAGCGGCAGCGCTCGAGCCTGCGCGAGGCGTAGTCGGCCAGTTCGGCATACTCGCCCACTATGCCGGGCAACCCCAGCTTGCGGCGGCAATACAGCTCAATCATGCGGCGCACGGTGGCCTTGTCGCGCTCTATGCGGCTGCGCCCACCGGATTGGAGCCTCATTTCACCACGGGGCGCGCTGCCTTCTGCCACGCCATGATGCCACCGTCGAGGTTTACCACCCGGTAGCCCGATGCAGCCAGCCTGCGCGCGGCGTCGGCACTGCGCCTGCCACTGCGGCAATACACTGCCACCACGCGGCTGCGGTCGAGCCTGGCAGTGGCCACGCTGTCAAAGCCGGCAGACTTTACGTCGATGAGCATCGCCCCGGGCAGATGGCCCTCTGAATACTCGGCATCGGTGCGCACGTCGACAAGCTGAACGCCCGACGAGTCGGCCAGGGCCGCAAAACCGTCGACGCCCACCGTAGAGAACGGCTCGCGCGACGACTGCCCGTGAAGCACTGCGGCAAAGGCAACAACGGCCAGCACCACAATGCATACAAACAATTTATTCATAACATAATGATTTGAAAGGTCATAAATCTTCGGCCTCGATATATCCCTTGGTGAACATATCGTAGCTCATGGCTTCGAGCTCTTTGAGCGTCATGCCCTCAACGCAACGCTCGATGACACGTATCAGGTGGTCGCGCCTGTAACTGTCGGTCTCGCTCACGCGCCCGCTTCCTGAGGCCATGGCGCCCTGTCGGCGCTTGGGTGAATTACTGTCCATGGGCGGCCTTCAGTTGCTTCGACAGTTTTCTCACGGCCTTGTCGCGTATCTGGCGCACACGCTCGCGCTTCAGCCCCATCTCGGCAGCGGCCTCGGCCATGGTGAGCCGCTCGCAGCCTATGCCGAAGACGGCGGCCACCACCCTGCGCTCGCGCTCGTCGAGCACGCCGAGGGCATCGGCCAAAAGGCTGCCGTGCGGACTGTCGTCAAACATGGCGTCGGCCTCCGGGGCGTTGGGATTGACCAGCAGGCTGAGCAGGTTGATGTTTTCCCTGCCGCCAAGCGGGGCGTCGACCGACAGCGCACGGCTGCGGCGCTTCTCGGCTGCGGTGGCCTCGCCACGCGGCACACGGTAGAGCGCGCCCTGCGACTCTACGGCCTGCTCCATGGCACGGCGCACCATCGGCACGGCATACGACACGAAACGGCTGCGCGAAGCGTCAAACCTGGCGGCCGCATTCATCAGGGCAATGTTGCCCTCGCTCACGAGGTCTTCAACCTCGACCCCGCGCCCGCGGTACTTGTTGGCCATTGAAATGACGAAACGCAGGTTGGCCGTGACGAGCTTCTCGGCGGCCTTGCCGTCGCCCCGGGCTATGCGCCCGGCCAGCTCGCGCTCCTCGTCGGCCGTGAGCACCTGCTCGCGGCATATCTCCTCGATATACCTGTCGAGTGAATTTCTGTCGTTATCTTGCATAGTTTTTTCTTGGTTTACCTGTGGGTGCCACCCTTGCAACGCCGGGGGCGCCCTCAACACGGGAGTAAAGTTAATGGTTTTTACTGTAACACGGAGCCATGCTGAGTAAAAAACGGCATTGCTTTAAGTCTTTTTAACCCATTATTCCATCATATCCATATCCCGCCTGACCCTGTTGCCGGGCAGGCAGGCAACACATACGGGCATAACAAAAGCCGCCGCACGGCCTGCACGACAAACGTGGTGCAGGCCGCACGGCGGCAAAAGCAAAACATGTGACCATCCTACCGGCCTACAGCTCGGAGCACTCTTTGAGCCAGATGTCGGCCGAAGCGTCGCTGGCCATGCGCCAGTCGCCGCGCGGACTGAGGCTCACGCTGCCCACCTTTGGCCCGTCGGGCAGGCAGGAGCGCTTGAACTGCTGGCTGAAGAACCTCCTGAAAAAAGTAGTGAGCCAGTAGCGTATGGTCTCGTCGTCAAAGTGGCCTGCCTCGGGGTGCGAGCCGTTGAAGGCGCGGCGGGCCAGCATGTAAATCTTGGCCGGGCGGAAGCCGAAGCGCACGAAATAGTAGAGGAAGAAGTCGTGGAGCTCGTAGGGGCCCACCAGGCTCTCGGTCTTCTGGCTTATGTTGCCCTGCTCGTCGGCCGGTATCAGCTCCGGGCTGATGGGCGTGTCGATGATGTCGAGCAAGGTGTCGCGCGACGTCCCGTCTACCTCCGTCATGGCTATGTGCTTCACGAGGTGGCGTATGAGCGTCTTCGGTACCCCGGCGTTGACGCCGTACATAGATATGTGGTCGCCGTTGTATGTGGCCCACCCAAGGGCGAGCTCGCTGAGGTCGCCCGTGCCGACGACGAATCCGCCCAGCTCGTTGGCCAGGTCCATCAGTATCTGTGTGCGCTCGCGCGCCTGGCTGTTCTCGTAGGTCACGTCGTGAACGCCCATGTCGTGGCCTATGTCCATGAAATGCCGCTCCACACTGGCCTTGATGCTTATCTCGCGCGACGACACGCCCAGCGACTGCATGAGCGCCACGGCATTGTCGTGGGTGCGGTCGGTGGTGCCGAAGCCGGGCATGGTAACGCCGATGATGCCGCGGCGGTCTATCTTCAGCCTGTCGAAGGCCCTAACGCACACGAGCAGGGCGAGCGTGGAGTCGAGCCCGCCGCTGATGCCCACCACCACCTGGCGGCACTTGGTGTGGGCCAGTCGCTGGGCGAGGCCCAGCGTCTGTATGTCGAGCACCTCGTTGAGGGCTGCCTCGCTGTCGCTGCCCTGCGGCACAAAGGGCCACGGTTCGACGTCGCGCAACAGCATGAAGTCGCGGGCCTCAACGGGCTTGGCCTGCACCACCGTGGCACCGGCCGTACGCGAGGCGTTGACAAACGTGGTGTTGGAGCGGCGCTCGGAGCGCAGCCTGTCTACATCGACCTGCGCCACCAGCAACTGGGGCTCGAGCGAGAAGCGGTCGCCCTCGCACAGCAGGGCTCCGTTTTCATAGACAAGGGCATTGCCCCCGTAGACCACGTCTTGCGTGCTCTCGCCGAAGCCGCTCCCTGCATACACATAGCCGCTGATGGTGCGGGCGCTCTGCTGGGCCAGCAACGACTTGAGGTAGGCGTGCTTGCCTATCAGCTCGTTGCTGGCCGAGAGGTTGAACACGATGTCGGCTCCGGCCAGGGCGAGGTTGTTGCTCGGCGGAACGGGTGCCCACACGTCTTCGCAAATCTCGATGCCAAACCTTGTGCCGTCGACGGTGACAAACACTTTTGGGTCGGGCGACAGCACAACCGAACTGCCGGCAAGGTAAACCTCGGTGGGGCGCAGGTCGCGCGACGAGGCAAACCAACGCTTCTCGTAGAACTCGTTGTAGTTGGGCAGGTATGTCTTGGGCACTATGCCGAGCAGGCACCCCTTCTGCACCACAGCGGCGCAGTTGAGCAGCAGTCCGCCCACGGCCACCGGAAGGCCCACAATGGATATGACGTCGAGCTTGCGGGTGAAGTCGAGCAACTGCAGCAGGGCTTCCTCGGCCTTGTCGACGAGGAGCTGCGAGCGGAACAAGTCTTGGCAGGTGTAGCCCGTGAGGCTGAGCTCGGGAAAGCTCAGCACCTCGACGCCCATGCCCTCGGCGCGGGCTATCTGGCACTCTATGGCGCGCAGGTTGAAGTCGGTGTCGGCCACGCGCACCGATGGCACGGCAGCGGCCACTGTAACGAAACCATGTCTCATGATGCTATCACTTTATTGTAACCTGTGTGGCCCCGTAGCCATACTCCTGAAACGAGGCGTCCTGATACTGGCAGCTCTTGAAGCGGTAGCGCAGTTCGTTGACCAAGGCGTGGCGCAACACGCCCTCGCCCTTGCCGTGGATGAACACTATCTTCTTGCCCTTCTGCTTCTCATACTGCCTGATGGTGTTGCGGAATGTCTCCAGCTGATAGTTCAGTATGTCGGCGGCCGACATGCCAGCAGTGGTCTCAAGCAGTTCGCCGGCATGCAGGTCGACCACGAGCGGATCGTCCTTGCCGTCGGCCCCGGCATGCTTTGGCTGCGGACGGGATGGCTGCGAGTCGGCAGCCGCCTTGCCCATCATCTCCTGCTTGAGGCGCTTGGCGTCGATCACCAGCGGGCGCGCGGGCTTGTCGTTTTCAATGATGGCAAGCACGAGCGCCGGCTGCTCGAAGAAATCGTTCTCGCAGAAAGTGTGCAGCTTATAGAACTTTACCGGGTCGATGCGCAGCTGCACGTCGACCGCCGGCTTCATCAGAAACGGTTTGTCGCGCTTGTAGGCCACCAGCTGTACGCAAACGCGCTCCATGGTGCCCAGCTCATCGCGGCCAAACTCCTCTATGAACAGCTTGGTGTTGGGTTCAACCTCGCCCGTTGAGCGCAACTGCCACCCGGCGCCTTCGGCCACAGAGTAGACGTAGTGCATGTAGTAATTGCTGTCGTTGACGAAATATGTCTCGAAACGCGACGACGTGATGGCCTTCACGTCGACAGGCACGAAGGCCAGGTAGGCACTGAGCATGTCGCCACCCTTGCGCTCCTCGGCGGGGGCCTTGAAGGTGACGGGCCTGTCGGCCGGGTCGTAATCGCTGTCGTCGTCGGCCACGGTGGCAGCCGGCTTCATCTTGTTCTCAACGATGCGGCGCGTGCTGTAGTCATCGTCGTCGACCACAACCACGTCGGCCACGGCAGTGGGTATCTGGAAGCCGTCTTCGTCTTCGACCAAGACGACGTCCTTGCCTTGGAAACCGGCGACACGCCCGCCGCCGACTTCGCTCAAAAAGCGTACTTTGTCTCCTATCTTCATAAATCTGTTCTTTATCGTGTCAGGGTATAAGCAGTGAACTGTCGCCATAGCTCAGGAACCTGAAGTCGTGGGCCAGAGCATAGTCGTAGATGCGCCTCCAGTCGCCGTTGACAAATGCACTGACAAGCAACAGCAGCGTGCTCTGCGGCTGGTGGAAATTGGTGACGAGCATCTTCACTATCTTGTATTTGTAGCCCGGGGCAATTATTATCTGCGTGCTCGAGTGCAGCGAACCCAGCCCGTGGCGGTCGAGAAACCTGAGTATGTGGCCCAGCGCCTCGACAGGTGTCAGGGCCGCGTCGGTCTCATAGGGCTCCCACTGGCCCACGTGCAGCTGCTCCTCGCCCAGGTCGGGGTTTGCGGCCAGCTTCAGCCCCATGTAGTAGAGACTCTCAAGCGTGCGCACGCTGGTGGTGCCCACGGCAATGGCCTGCGCCCCGTGGGCAATGAGCCGCTCTATGGTGTGGCGGTGGACGCATATATATTCGGTGTGCATCTCGTGGCCCTCGATTTCGGCGCTCTTCACAGGCTTGAACGTGCCGGCGCCCACATGCAGCGTGAGCTCCTCGCGCTCGATGCCGCGCTCGTCGATGGCCTTGAGCACCCTGTCGGTGAAGTGTAGCCCCGCCGTCGGCGCAGCCACGCTGCCCTTTATCTTCGAGTACACCGTCTGGTAGGTGGTCTTGTCGCTCTCTTCGGTCTTGCGGTTGAGGTATGGCGGTATGGGCAGCTCGCCCACGGCATCGAGAATGTCGGCAAAGGTCACCTCGGGACAATCCCAGCTGAAGTCAATGCGGTGGCTGGTGTGGTGCTCGGGGCCACGCTCCACGCTCAGGGTCACGTTGTGCCCCCTGACGGTGAAGCTGCGGCTGAGCCGGCCCTCCTTCCATTTCTTGAGGTTGCCCACAAGGCACAGCCACGAGCAACAGCCCGTGGCCTGGAACATCTGCTCATAGTCGGCCGGGGCGGCTGGCTCGAGCAGGAAGACCTCGATGAGCGCGCCCGTGTCCTTGCGGAAATGTATGCGGGCCTGAATCACCTTGGTGTTGTTGAAAACCATCAATGCCCCTGCGGGCAGATGTGAGGGGAGGTTGCAGAAAATGTCGTCGCCTATGCTCCCGTGGTCGTAGACGAGCAGTTTAGAGTGGTCGCGCTCGGCCAACGGGAACTTTGCAATGCGCCCGTCGGGCAGCGGATAGTCGTAATCGCTTATGCGTATGTGTTTTGTATCCATGTTGTTTGTCAATTAATGATGGCCGCGCCGCACGGCCGACATACGGCCTAAGCCTGTGGCATGACGGTCGCCGGGGCCTTGCCGGGGCCCGGGCCATGTGCCCCGCCGGCGGCCTGCAGGCAGGCTAAACCAGGGTGAGGCAGCCGCGGAAGATGCAGTAGACCAGCGTGAAGGCCAGCACCGACAGCACTACGTTGATGTCGGAATGCTGATAGCCGGTGGATGTGTACTGCGAAGAGATGAAGCCCTTGCCCACCTTCATGCGCACGTAGATGCGGCAGTAGGCCCAATATACGGCAAAGCCCACAAGGCCGCCCCACAGCAGTCCGCAGAGTATGTCGCCGGGATAGTGAACCCCGAGGTATACGCGGGTCCAGCAGTTGGTGAGCGACCACGCCACCAGGGCCACCGAAAGAGCCCTGCTGCGCACGAGCAGGCAGAAGAACACGGCCACGCTGAACGTGTTGGCCGCATGAGCCGAAAAGAAACCGTATTTGCCGCCACGGTAGCCGTCGACCACATCGACCAGGATGCCTATCTGCGGGTCGTGGGTGGGCCGCCAGCGGGCAACAAGCGGCTTGACGAGGGTGTCGTCGACGGTGCCGGCAAGGAGCACGCAGGCTGCCGCGCAGGCCACCACAAGCAGTATCTGGCGCACGTTCTCGTTGTTCTTGAGCACAAGGTAGAACAGCGCCACATATAGCGGCACCCACGTGGATGCCGTGGTCAGGGCCATGGCCAAGCCGTCGAGAAATAGAGAGTCGCTGCCGTTGAGCGCCAGCAGCAGCTGCTTGTCGAACTGTATTATCGGCTCAAAATCCATCAGCGGATGTCATTTATATTATTTCGATCTTTGAAGTCTCAATCCAGCCTTCCTTGCCGTCGGCCACACGTATCTCCTTCCAGCCGCGCATGGTGCCGTCGGTTATCTCGACCTTGGTGCCCTCGTGCAGTATGAACAGGTCGGTGCCGCTCTTCGAGGGCGTGCTCTTTACTGGCACGGCCGACGAGATGATGATGGCGCCTGTGCGGTTGACGAGTTCCTGTCGCTGCTGGTAGGCGAAGAGGTTGGCCAATATGAACACGGCTATGAAGGCCAGCCCGCCGAAGAAGCCCACCTTGCGCACCCATATTCGGGCCGAGAAAAGGTAGGCCAGCGCGAGCACTATGGCCAGCGCAAACGAGACGAGCGCCGTCCGCGCCCACCCGTCGACGCTCATGATGTTGACCAGCGCGTGGTACCATGTCACGAAAAACATCTCCGACTCGGGCGTTATCTTGTCGATGGTCTTGCTGCGTGCCATCTGCAGGTTGAACCGTATGTCGCCGTCGCCGGGCGAGAGCAACAGGGCTCGCTCGTAGTTGAGCACGGCCCGGGTGATGTTGTCGGTGCGGTAGTAGGCGTTGCCCAGGTTGTAGTAAAGCTCGGCGCTGACGCCGTCGTGCAGCAGTTCCTCGTAGTCTTTGATGGCCTGCTGGTACTGCTGTCGGGCGTAGGCGCTGTCGGCGTTGGCCTTGGTTATGGCCCCGGCGTCAGACGGCAGCCACGCCATGAGGGCGAGCAGCAGCACCGTGGCCGTGGCTGCGGCGCTCTTCTTGCGTTTCTTCATTGTCTCCTCTATTCTCATTATTGCTGTCATGGCAGCCTCGAACGTCTTGCTCATGTTGCCCTTGACGTCGCCCGGGGCGTAGCGCTCAAACTCACACTCGTCGAGCGCCCCGATGAACAGGGCTATGGTCTCGTCGCCCACGCTGCGCTCGGCGAGCCGCTGGCTGATGTTTTCGCGCGACAGTTTCTCGACGGGTATGCTGAGCTTGTCGCCCACATATCCCCACAGGGCGCGCAGCACTTCGTCGTAGAACAGCGAAGCCTTGCCATCCAACATCAGGCGGTTGGCCTTCTTCAGGCGCTTTGTGGCCACCTTGTTGGCTTTCTTGCCACGCATGCGGTCGATGTTGGCGTTGGCTATGGCGCGGTGGCGGAAGACGACGAACAGCGACACGAAGATGGCAGCGAGCACGCACATGGCCACCCAGTAGGCTGTAGAGCCGAAGAAGAAGTCGCCGATGTCGTGAACGTCGGCATCGCCTGTCTTGATGCCTCGTATGTCTTTGTTGAGCTGGTCGTCGGCAGCATCGCCAGTATAGTCGCTCACGCTGGCACTGCCCGAGCCCTTGGCCACGTTCAGGGTGAAGGCCTGCGTCTTTACAGTCTTATAGGCGTTGGCCTCAGTGTCGTAATAAACAAACTCTATGGGCGGTATCTCATACTTGCCCTGGTTGCGCGGCACGGCAAGGAAGTCGTAAACCATGTTGCCCTCCACGCCGTTGCTCGTGAGCTTGGTCTTGTCGGTCACCTTGGCGTCGTAGGTGTCGAAGTCCTTGGGGAACTTCACCTCGGGCTTCTTTATCAGCTTGAGGTTGCCCCTGCCGCTGACTATGACACGCAGCGTGACGGGGTTGTTGGCCTTGATGTCGGTCTTGTTGAGCTGGGCCGAGATGGTGAAGCTGCCCACTCCGCCGGAGAACCCTGCGGGGCGCGCCGGCAGCGGGTCGACTTGTATGGTGAGGCCCGGAGCCTTTATCTTCTTCTTCACCTCGACATAGCCCGAGCCTCCGTTGAAAAACGCCTCGAACGGGTCGACATCGCGGTTTTGCTGTATCACTATGCCGTCGAAGGTGATGCTCGGTATCTCGAGCTTGCCGGTAATCTGTGGGAACATCACATACTGGCTCCATGTCACCGTGCGGTATGGGCGCCCGTTGACAGTCTCTATCTTGTAGCTCTTCTGCTGCGGCAGCTGCACCTCCTGGGTGTGGAAGCCCTTGAGGTCGGGCATGTTGCCCTTGAGCGACGTCAGGTCGACGAGCGTGTAGACCTTGTACGTAAGCAGTATGGGCTCTTGCTCGTGCACCCTGCGCTTGTTGGCGCTGACCTTTATGAACAGGTCGGAACCGCTGATGCGCGAGCCTGCCGGCCGCAAACCGCCCTCGCCCTGGCCCTGCTGGCCCTGCGCCCCCTGCCTCGAGGTTCCGCTAACCTTGATGCGGAGCTGGTTTGAGGCAATGGTCTTGCCCCCTACGCTGATGTGGGCGGCAGGTATCGAGTAGGTGCCGGCCTTGTTGGCGCATATTATATATGTGTAAGTGATTGACGACGATGAGCTGGTGTGCCCGTTAACCATCTGGAAGCTCGACTGCGACGACGTGCTCGGCCCCATGAGCACCTCCAGCTCTGCCGGTATGGTGCCCACGCGGAAGCCGTTGACGTTTTGCGTGTTGACGGTATATGTAAGGCGGAACTGCTCGCCGACGGCCACCTCGGCCGGGGCGTCGGCCACCAGCCTCTGTGCCGCTGCCACAATCACGGCCATGATAAATGCGAATAATACAGATGCTCTTCTCATAACGTTACTCTATCACCAGTTTTTCTGCAACTTGCGCGAACGCGGCTGCTGCATGGCTTTCTTCATCCGCTCCTGCGTGCTCTTCTCCTGCTGCACGGCAGCGTTGAGCAGCTGCTCGGCGTTCTCCTTGCTCATCTTCTCCGGGTCTTGCTTTTGCTGCTGCTGCTTGTTGTCCTTGTCTTTCTTGTTCTTGTCTTGCCCGTCTTGCTTGTTGTCCTTGTCTTCCTTGGGCTTGTTCTGCTGCTGTTGCTGCTGCTTGCGCTGCTGCCGCTTGCACAGCTCGAGGTTGTAGCGGGTGGTGTCGTCCTTAGGGTTTAGGCGCAGGGCAGCCTTGTAGGCCTCGATGGCCTCGGCATAGAGCTTGTGGCCCTGGCACACCACTCCGATGTTGTGGTAAGCCTGCGCCTTTCGCAAAGAGTTTGACTCGAGCTTCGTGGCCGCCTCAAACGAGGTGATGGCCGCCGAGTCTTTCTTCTGTGCGAGCAGGGCGTTGCCCAGGTTGAACTCAGCCTGCGGGTTGCGCGGGTTCTTCTCGATGGCCTTGCGGTAGGCCACCTCGGCCCCGGCATAGTCGCCGGCACGGAAGAGGCGGTTGCCGTCGCGTATGTACTGGCGGTCGGACTGCGCCATGGCCGTGGCCGTTGACGCGATGAGCAGCGCCGCCATGGCTACGGCCTTCTTGCGGCGGGCAAAGAGCCTTACGTTGCGGAACAGCGGGTTCTTCCTGTCGAGCAGGCATGTCTCGATGATGAGCAGCAGCAGGGCTATGAGCCCGAAGGCCTGGAACTGCTCGTCGTAGTCACTGTAAATAGTGCTCGATGTCTCTTTCTTTGCCAGCTTGTCGAGCTCAGAGTTGAGCTGCTCCTGGGCGTTGCTGTTGTTGTCGACGTGGATGTATGCCCCGCCTCCAGCTTCGGCTACCTGCTTGCACATGTCTTCATTGAGCGCCGACATGACGGTGTTGCCCGCATTGTCCTTTATGTAGTCGCCGGTGTCGGGCATGCGTATGGGCGAACCCTTGGGCGAGCCCACACCTAGCACATAGACGCGCATGCCCTTCTTGCGGGCGGCCTCGGCAGCCTCGACGGCCCCACCCTCATGGTCTTCGCCGTCGGTGATGACGATGATAGCCTTGCCTATGCCTTGCTGCTGGGTGAAGCTGTGGGTGGCCATCTCGATGGCCCTTGCCACGTCGGTGCCCTGTGTGGCTATCATCGATGGCGATATGTCGCTGAGAAACATCTTTGCCGACACATAGTCGCTGGTGATGGGCAGCTGGACGAAAGCGTCGCCGGCGAAGACTATCAGGCCAACCTTGTCGTCGGTGAAGTTGTCGACAAGGTTCTCGACCATCATCTTGCTCCTGTCAAGGCGGCTCGGCTCCACGTCTTCGGCAAACATGGAGTTGCTTATGTCCATGGCAATGATGGTTTCTATTCCGGTGCGCTTCTCGTGGCTTATCTTGGTTCCCATCTGCGGCCGCGCGAGCATGACCACGAGCAGCGCCAGCACGGCTTCGAGAAGCCAGAACTTGGCATCGGGCCGCCAGCGCGACACGCCTGGCATGAGCTGGCGCAGCAGCGCCGGGTCGCCAAACCTGCGCAAGCGCCTGCGCTGCCTGCGGGCAAGCACGAAGCGTATGAGCGCCAGCACCGGCACGGCGGCCAAAAGATACAGGTATGCGGGATCTTCAAATCTGAACATGATTACTCACTGTTTTCTTTATCCTTGATTAGGTTACGGTATTCTCCTGAAGACGGTGATGCGCAGCAACAGCTCCAGCAGCAGCGCCAGGGCTGCAGCGGCCGCAAACGGCTGGTAGGCGTCGTAGCGCTTGCTGAACTGCGTTACGCTGAGCTTCGACTTCTCGAGCTTGTCAATCTCCTTGTATATCTCGTGCAGCTCGCCCGTGTTGGTTGCCCTGTAGAAGTCGGCGTTGGTGGTGGCGGCGATGTCGCTGAGCGTACGCGTGTCTATCTCGACCGGCACGTTGACATACTGCACCCCTCCGGCCACCGGCATCGGGTAAGGCGCCACCTTGTTGGTGCCCACGCCGATGGTGTAGACCCTTATGCCGAGGCTCTTAGCTATCTCGGCCGAGGTCATTGGCGACAGGTCGCCCATGTTGTTGCTTCCGTCGGTGAGCAGTATTACCACCTTGCTCTTTGCCTTAGAGTCCTTGAGTCGGCTCACGGCGCTGGCCAGGCCCATGCCTATGGCCGTACCGTCTTGTATGAGGCCGCGCGCGGCTATGTCGGTGCGCACGTTCTGCAGCAGGTTGAGCAACGACGAGTGGTCGGTGGTCATGGGGCACTGCGTGAAGGCCTCGCCAGCGAAAATGGTAAGGCCAATGTTGTCGTCGGGCCGTCCCGATATGAACTCGGCGGCCACCTGCTTGGCAGCCTCGAGGCGGTTGGGCTTGAGGTCTTCGGCCAGCATGCTGGTGGAGACGTCGATGGCGAGCATGATGTCGATGCCCTCGACGGTCTTGTTCTTCCACGAGTTCTGCGTCTGCGGGCGAGCCAGCACAATGACCAGCATTACGAAAGCCACCACGCGGAGCAGCATCTGCAGCGGCATGAGCCGCACCTTCCAGCTCTTCGGGGCAAACCTGTAGGCAAACGTGTCGGCCACGCGCATCGTGGGCTCGCTCTTCTTCCTGTACATCAGGTACCACAGCAGGTAGGGTATGACGAGCAGCAGCAGGAAAAGGTATTCTTTATTGGCAAATTCCATCTTTCGGTATCCTCTTTATCTTTATGTCAGCCTATGCCCGCGGGCGTTCAAGCCATCAGCCTGTACATGGCGTAGACCACGTAGACAAGTATGGCGGCGCAGGCGGCGGCCAGCAGCCACACTGCCACGCGCAGCACGCGCCTCGTCTTGACCGTGCGCACCTGCTCTGTGGTGAGCTGGGGGCGCACCACCTCTTCGGCGGGCATGTTCTCGAGCTTGGTCTGGTTGATGAACTCAATGGCATTGACAAGGTTCATGTCATTCTCGTTGATGAGCGTGGAGTACTTGGCAAACTTCACAAGGTCGGCCGTACGGAAGAGCGTGCGCAACTCGTCGAGCGACTTGTCGTCGGCCACGGCCATCAGCCGATCTATAATCTCGCTGCTGGTCATCTCCATGGCACTGAAGCCGTAGCGCTCCTCTATGTACTTGCGGAGCGTGTCGGTGAGCCGTGTGTAGTATTCCTTCTGGTTTTCCGACTGCACCATCTTCTCCTCCTTGATGTGCTCGATGGCCTTCATGGCCTTCTGGTGGGGCAGCAGTCGCTTCACCACCTTTATCGAGGCTATGACGGGCTTGCCCGTGCGCAGCCGCACATAGAGGTAATAGCCCAACGCGCCGAGCACGAGCATGAGCACGCTGAGCCAGAACGGCAGGCTCCAGTCGCCCCATGAGAACGGGTTGTCCTGCACGCCCTTGGGCCCGAAGAACTTGTCGACGTTGGCAGTGTCTACCGGCACCTCGATTACCTTCAGCGCAAGGCTCTTGCTCTTGTACTGCTTTCCGTCGACGGTCACGGCAAACGGTGGCAGGTAATACAGCTTTCCGTCAAACGAGGTCAGCGTGTATATGCGGCTGTATGAGGCCATGCCGTTGTCGAGCGGCTCCTTGCCTGTCTCGGTCGAGCTGAGCACCTCGACCCCGGGCGTGACCATCTGCTGCGGCTTGAACACGGGGAAGGCCACGTTGGCCTTGTCGCCGGCCGTCACCGTCAGCGTGACGTGCACCTGCTCGCCGATGAACATCTCGATAGAGTCTATGCGGGCCTCTACCGACACTTGTGCCGAGAGCGGCAACACAGTGGCCATCAGTAATATAAAAGCTACAATCTTCTTCATCAATGAGTGTCTTTGTTTGCATTCATGGCAGCCATGGCGGCGCCACGACTAAAGCCGTCAGCCGCGCTTCTTGAAAAGCAGCAGCAGCGACTTGACGAAATCTTCGTCGGTGGATATTGATATGTTGTCGACGTTGCTCTTGTTGAACGCATCCTGAAGCATGGCCTGGCGGTTGAGCCAGTACTGGCGGTGGGCCTGGCGCAGGCGCCTGCTGCCCGTGTCGATGTACTGCTCGAAGCCTGTCTCGGCGTCGACCACCTTGAGCAGGCCCACATCGGGCAGCTCCTTGGCAAAGGGGTCGTAAACCTGTATGGCAGCGATGTCGTGCTTGCGGTTGCAGATGGTGAGCGACTGTGAGAAACTGTCGCGCACGTAGAAATCGCTGAGCACGAAGGCGGTGCAACGCCTCTTGATGACGCTCGAGAGGAACTGCAGCGCCACGTTGATGTCGGTACGCCGGCTCTCGCCCTTGAAATCGAGCATCTCGCGGATGATGTAGAGTATGTGCCTGCGCCCTTTCTTGGGCGGTATGTACTTCTCTATCTTGTCTGAGAAGAATATCACCCCGGTCTTGTCATTGTTCTGTATGGCGCTGAAAGCCAGCGTGGCGGCAATCTCCGTCACCATGTCGCGCTTCATCTGGCGGCGCGTGCCGAAGTCGAGCGAGCCGCTCACGTCGATGAGAAGCATCACCGTGAGTTCACGCTCCTCCTCGAACACCTTGACATAGGGGCGGTGGAAGCGGGCGGTGACATTCCAGTCGATGTCGCGCACGTCGTCGCCAAACTGGTAGTCGCGCACCTCGCTGAAAGCCATGCCACGGCCCTTGAACGCCGTGTGGTACTGCCCGGCGAAGATGTTCGAGCTCAGCCCGCGGGCCTTGATCTCGATTTTGCGTACTTTCTTTATAATCTCCTGGGCTTCCATCGTCAAGGCACTTCAACCTTATTTATTATCCGGCTGATGATTTCCTCGCTTGTCACGCTGCTGGCCTCGGCCTCGTAGGTCAGGCCGATGCGGTGGCGGAGCACGTCGTGGGCTATGGCGCGCACGTCTTCGGGCACCACGTAGCCGCGGCGCTTGATAAACGCGTATGCCCTCGACGCCTTTGCAAGGCTGATGCTGGCACGCGGGCTGCCGCCAAAGGCTATCATGTCCTTGAGCTCCTTGAGCCCGTAGCGGTCGGGGTAGCGCGTGGCAAACACGATGTCGGCAATGTACTGCTCTATCTTCTCGTCGATGTACACCTCGCGCACCACGCTGCGCGCCTGCAGTATCTCGGCGGCCGTGGTCACGGGCATCACCTTTGGCAGGCTGCCGGCAATGTTCTCGCGTATGATTTTCTTTTCTTCGTCTATCGTGGGATAGCTTATCACCACCTTCAGCATGAAGCGGTCAACCTGGGCCTCGGGCAGCGGGTAGGTGCCTTCCTGCTCGATGGGGTTCTGCGTGGCCATGACAAGGAACAGCTCCGGCAGCCCGAACGTCTCGCTGCCTATGGTCACCTGCTTCTCCTGCATCGACTCGAGCAGCGCGCTCTGCACCTTGGCCGGGGCGCGGTTTATTTCGTCGGCCAGCACGAAGTTGGCAAACACCGGGCCTTTCTTCACCTGGAACTTCTCTTCTTTCTGAGAGTATATCATCGTTCCGATTACGTCGGCAGGCAACAAATCGGGTGTAAACTGGATTCGGTTGTAGTCGGCATCAATAAGTTGGGCCAATGTTTTGATTGCCAACGTCTTGGCCAGTCCGGGCACGCCTTCGAGCAGTATGTGCCCATCGCTGAGCAAACCAATGAGCAAGGTGTCCACCAGGTGCTTCTGGCCCACTATCACCCTATCCATGCCGGAGGTGAGGTTGGTAACAAACGCGCTTTGTTGTTCTATCCGCAGGTTAAGTTCGCGGATATCAATAGCTTCTGCCATAATTATGTGTCTATTTGTTGTTTATGTTCTATGCTGCTTAAAAGTAGGTGCAAAAATACTCAATAAGTGGGTGAAAACGGAATATAGCTATCTAAATTATATTAAAAACGTTTTTCAGACACTACATTTTAAGAAACTTTTCAGAATAGGCAAAATGCGCGTCAGACACGGGCAATAAGGCTGTGGCCGGCAGCCATGCGGCAACGGTAGCACCGCCCCTGCACAACTCAGGCCCGCCAACGGCGCCCGTGGGCTCCGCAGGCGGGCTTTATGCCCAAGTCGGCCGGTTCCGCCCTGTGTCTGTTAACAACGGCGACTGTGACCAGAGCGCGGTTTCCGCAAACACCCAACTGTGTTGTACTGCCGGAAACCGCCGAGGCCCTAACGCCGTTTCTTGCGCAGTTCAAGCTTGGGTATCTTCAGCGCCTGCCCCTCCTTGAGGTCGGCATTGGCAGGCAGGCCGTTGTAAACTTCTATGTAGCACTCCATGCCCGGGCCGAGCATGCGGTCGCTGATGCGCTGCAGGCTCTCGCCCTGCTTCACTCTTACCACGCGGTCGGTGCCCACTATGCGGTATGCACCTGTGCGCACCCTGCTGTCCATGGCGTCATACTTTGCCGGGTCGAACGCCTTGGCCTCGGCAGGCCGGGCCTTGCCACCTTCATCATTGCCTGCTGCTTTCTCCGCGGGGGCAGCGGCCTTGCCAGCAGGTGGCACCGCCGTGGCGGTATCGGCAGGAGCAGCCTTTGCCGCGGCCGAGTCGGCTGTTGCGGCAGGCTGCACACTCTTTACCGGCTGTTCCGCCGGCTTTGCCTGCGTAGCGGTCTGCCCGCGGCCGCCGTCCTTGGCCAAGGCCGGGCCGTAGGCTTTGTAGAGCCCGAACAGATAGCCGCCGTAAGCCGATGCAGCCATGAGCACCACAACCAGCAGGCTGAGCATAGCCGCGCGCACGCCGCGCCCCCGGGCTCCGGCCTCCGGCTCGGGCACTGCCTCGCCATCGTCTGCCTTTTCCGCACAAGCTGTTGGCGAAGAAGGGGAAATGCCTGTCCTGCCGGCGCTCTCTTCCACACGGTCAACGGCCGGAATGACAGTCTCGCCAGCGTCTGCCTCTGCCTGGGCTTCGGCATCCGAAGCCGAAGACTGCCCCGCATCGGGGCCAGCCACGCTGACGGCAGCAGGTTGCGCGTGGTTTTCCAAAGACACAGCTGCGGCATGTTTGTCGCCGGCATCGGTCACAGCCCCGACAGAAGGGCCGGCCACGGACGTGGCGCCCGTAGCTTCGGGCCCGGCCTCCGCATCTGCGGCGTCTGGGCCGGAAGAGCCACCGTTGCCAGCGGCGGGCCCGGCAAGACCACCATCCGGCTCACGAGACGAGCCCTCCTGCCCATGGCCATTGGCAGCATTGCCGTTCATGCCACTGCCATCGCCGGCATCGGGTTCGGTATCGATTTCGGCCGCCGGTTCAGCCTCTTGCTCGGCATCCGAGTCGGCATAGCCTTCGGAAATGTCGCCATCAGTCTCTACGGCCGGTTCCGGCACGGGTTCACCCCCCTGCTGCTCTATGTCGTCGAACTCCACCCCATCGTTGAGCACCACGGTCTCAAACTGCGAGAAGGGCTTGTTGACAATCTCCTTCATTATGGAGTCGGGCGTGAATGTAATCTTTCCGTAACTGCCAATGAGCATGCGCTCGCCACTGTTAACGTTGACGCTTTCCCTTGCGCTCACCTCGATGAGCTTGAACGTGCCCAGCCCCTTCACCTTGACCAGCTTGTCACGTTCGAGGGCAACGCGCACCACGTCGAACATAGTTGACACGAACGAGCGTGCCACGCTCTCCTCGAGCTTCTTTCTCTCGGCCAGCACACGGGCCAGCTCCTGCACAGTAATCATGTTCATGGGCGGCAGTGTCATTGCAATTGTGTCTTAACCTTGTCTTTCCAGTCGTCTACGGGCCTGAAGCCCAGCACCAGCTTCGGGGGCACGAGCATCCGCTGCTGCGTGCTCGGGTTGACCATTATGCGCTCCATCTTCTTGCGCACGTCGAAGGTTCCGAAGTCGTCGATGGCCACCGCGGTGCCGTCCTGGAAAGCATCGCCGAGCGCGTCGACGATGGTGTTGACCATCTTCTGCGTTGCGGCTGCGGTGTATCCTGTGCGCCGCGACAGTTCGGCTATAAAATCCTTGTTGTTCATGAGAAACAGAGTCAGTCGAATATTGTTGTGGCATAGAGGTCAAATTCCTCCGCACCTGTTATCTTGGCATCGTAATAGTGGCCCACGGCCAGTTTCCGCTCGGCTGCGGGCAGCAGCACCTCGGGGTCGACCTCCGGCGAGCAGAACTCCGTGCGGCCCACGTAGTAGTCGCCCTCACGGCGGTCAATGACCACCTTCATGACACTGCCCACCTTTGCAGCCTCCACCTCGGCGCTGATTTCCTGTTGCAGCGCCATGAGCCTGTCGAGCCGCCGCTGCTTCACCTCGGGCGGCACGTCGTCGGCGTAGTGTTCTGCAGAGTAAGTGCCGTCTTCCTCTGAATAAGCAAAGGCCCCCATGCGCTCGAACCGTGCCCAGCGCACAAAGTCCATCAGCTGGTCGAAGTCGTCGTCGGTCTCGCCCGGGAATCCCACCATGAGCGTTGTCCTGATGTGTATGCCCGGCACCTCGGCGCGCAGTCGCTCGACGAGCCTGTATGTCTCGTCCTTGGTGACATTGCGGCGCATTCTCGACAGCATGTTGTCAGAGATGTGCTGCAGGGCTATGTCAAGGTAACGGCACACATTGGGCCTTTCGGCCATGACCTTGAGCAAATCCCAAGGGAAATGCGCCGGGTAGGCGTAGTGCAGCCTCACCCACTGCACGCCCGGCACCGACGCTATCCTGTCGACGAGCTCGGCAATGTGCTGCCTGCCGTCGATGTCGACGCCGTAGTATGTCAGTTCCTGGGCTATCACCTGGAACTCTGTGGTGCCCCCGGCCACGAGCTGTTCCACCTCGGCCACTATCTCGTCGACGGGGCGGCTGGCATGCCTTCCGGTCATGATGGGTATTGCGCAGTAGGCGCATGTGCGGTCGCAGCCCTCGCTGATCTTCAGGTAAGCGTAATGGCGGGGCGTGGTGACATGGCGCGTGGCGCCGCACACCTCGGTGCCCGGGTTGCCCATGTCGGCAATGAGCTGCTTGTAGTCAAACTTGCCGTAATACTTGTCTACCTGTGGTATCTCTGCCTCGAGCTCCGCCTTGTAACGCTGCGACAGGCACCCCATCACATAGAGGCGGCTGATGCGCCCCTCTTCCTTGGCCTGGGCGAACTCGAGAATGGTGTCGATGCTTTCCTGCTTGGCGTCTTCGATGAATCCGCACGTGTTGATAACCACTATGTCGCCCTCGGGCGTGTCGCTGTCGTGCGTGCAGCTGTATCCGTTGGCCTCGAAGAGCCCCATGAGCGTCTCGCTGTCCACGAGGTTCTTGGAGCACCCCATGGTTATGATGTCTACCGTTGGCTTCTTCACTGTCAGACTTTCTTGAATAATGAATCCACAAACTGGCGCTTGCTGAAGAGCTGGAGGTCTTCCATGCCCTCGCCCAGTCCGATGTACTTGACAGGCACCTTGAGCTGGTCGCTGATGCCTATGACCACCCCGCCCTTGGCTGTGCCGTCGAGCTTGGTGATGGCCAGCGATGTGATCTGGGTGACGGCCGAGAATTGCTTGGCCTGCTCGAAGGCGTTCTGCCCAGTGCTACCGTCGAGCACGAGCATCACCTCGTCGGGTGCCTGTGGCAGCACCTTCTTCATGACGTCCTTGATTTTCTTAAGCTCGTTCATCAGGCCAACCTTGTTGTGCAGTCGGCCGGCGGTATCGATGAGCACCACGTCGGCCCCGTTGGCCTTGGCGCTGCTGAGCGTGTCGAATGCCACCGACGCGGGGTCGCTGCCCATCTGCTGCTTAATGACTGGCACGCCGACGCGCTCACCCCATATGCACAGTTGCTCTACGGCTGCGGCACGGAAGGTGTCGGCAGCGCCGAGGTATACTTTCTTGCCGGCTTTCTTGAACTGGTAAGCCAGCTTGCCTATGGTGGTGGTCTTGCCCACCCCGTTAACGCCTACCACGAGTATCACGTATGGCGAATGGTCGGCGGGCAGTTCCCAGTTGTCGTTGTCGTCGGAGTTGTTCTCGGCCAGCAGCGCCGCTATCTCGTCGCGGAGTATGCCGTTGAGCTCTGATGTGCTGATGTACTTGTCACGCGCCACGCGCTCTTCGATGCGCTTGATGATCTTGAGGGTGGTGTCCACTCCGACGTCGCTCGTGATGAGCACCTCCTCGAGGTTGTCGAGCACATCGTCGTCAACCTTCGACTTGCCGGCCACTGCACGGGCCAGTTTGTCGAAGACGCTTGTCTTGGTCTTCTCAAGACCTTTGTCGAGCGTTTCTTTCTTGTTTTTGTTGAAAAAGCCGAATATTCCCATATCGCGATATTTTGTGCTGAGACAATGCCGGCCGGCGCGGGGCACGGGCCCTTGGGCGCCGGTATGCACTTATCATCTGCAAAGATACGAATAAAAACCGAGAGTCGGAAAGATTATGGGGATAAAACAGGGGGTATACCGGAAGTTGGGAGAGCTGGGAGGACTGAGAGAGCTGGGAGAACTGAGAGGGCTGGGAGAGCTGAGAGACAGCCACCATACAAAACAGCAAGCAGGCCACCCTGTCGTGGGGTGGCCTGCCGGATGTTATGAATAAAAGTATCTTAGTTCTTGAAGAAGTCCTTTACGGCCTCGTTGGGAACCATCTGCTCATCAAAGATGTAAGCACCCGTCTTCGGGCTCTTGACCATCCTTATCACTTTTGAGTAAGCGCGACCATCCTTTGAGCCTTCGTGGAGGGTTGCGACGGTTTTCTTTGCCATGTGTAAAGTGCCTTTAAAAAATTATTTAATCTCTTTGTGGAGAGTCATCTTCTTGAGGATGGGGTTGTACTTCATGAGCTCCATCCTGTCGGGAGTGTTCTTGCGGTTCTTCGTGGTGACATAGCGGCTTGTGCCGGGCAGTCCACTGTTCTTCATCTCAGTGCACTCCAGTATAACCTGTACGCGGTTGCCTTTAACTTTCTTTGCCATAATGAATTAGTCTCCTATCACTTTTATTTCCTTCCAGTCGCAGTATCCTTTGGAGACGGCTTGCTTCAATGCAGCGTCGAGCCCTACCTTGTTAATCAAGCGGAGGCCTGCAGCGCTGATCTTCAAGCTTATCCAGCAGTTCTCCTCAACATAGTAGAACTTCTTTCTGAAAAGGTTAACGTCAAAGCTGCGCTTTGTGCGGTGCTTTGAGTGAGACACATGGTTGCCTATCTGTGCCTTCTTACCCGTAATCTGACAAATCTTCGACATTTCTATCTAAGTTTTCTTTGTTCTTTTTAGTAACTTATTCCAAACAGGTTGCAAAGGTACGGCATTTTTTTCTAAAAACAAAATATTTGCCCTAAAAATCAGCGTTTTAATGATTTTTTTCTTTCGCTGTCACCATGTGCCGGCCTTGCTGGCGTTGTGTCGGCAGCCAGAGCTTGCGGTGCCGCCCGCGGCTCGGCGCGGTCACTCGCCTGCCCCTCCGCCGTTGTCGCCGGTCTGCTCGGCATCTTCTTCCCGCAGGAAGTCGAGGAACAGTTGCATGGACTTCTTTGTGGCTATGGCCAGGTTGATGTCACGCCCGTGGTCCTCTTCGACCTTGAGCGTCCTGACGCTGCCCGGCGACCCGCACGCCACCCAGATGGTGCCTACGGGTATCTCCTTCGACCCACCTGTGGGCCCGGCCAGCCCGGTTGCGGCTATGGCGAAGTCGGTGCACAGGGCCCTGCAAGCCCCCTCGACCATTGCCACGGCCACCTCTTCGCAAACGGCCGTCTTCTCTTCGATGAGTTCGTGGGGCACCCCGAGCATGCGCTCCTTTATCTCGTTGGCGTAAGAAATGATGCCCCCCTTGAAATACTTCGACGCCCCGGGCACCGAAATGATGGCCTCGGCTATGCGCCCGCCGGTGCAGCTCTCGGCTGTGCCGAGCGTCTGCTCCCTCTCCCAAAGCAGCTGGCTTATCTCCCTGCTTATTATCTTGCTTTCAAACTCCATGATGTGCTTTTGTGTATGTATGAGTGTAGTAAGTTTGTTTGTCTATTGGAACGTCACCTTCGAGAACGCCGGTGCGTCTATGCTGCAATGCACCCCGTCGAGGTACTTGTAGTAGCCCGTGATGGCAATCATTGCGGCGTTGTCGGTGGTGTAGCTAAACTTTGGTATGTATATGGTCCAGCCGTACCGTTCGGCATGGTCGCGGAAGGCGGCCCTGAGCCCGTTGTTGGCGCTCACCCCTCCGGCCACGGCCACGTGCTTTATCCCGGTCTGCTTGACAGCCTTGCGCAGTTTCTTCATGAGTATGTCTACTATGGTGTGCTCAAGGCTTGCGGCCAGGTCTTCCTTGTGGCGCTCTATGAAGTCGGGCTCTGCCGCCACCCAGTCGCGCAGCGAGTAGAGGAACGACGTCTTGAGGCCGCTGAAGCTGTAGTCGAGGCCCGGTATCTGCGGCTCGGCAAACTTGTAAGCCAGCGGGTTGCCCTGCCTTGCGAGCCTGTCGATGATCGGCCCCCCGGGGTATCCCAGTCCCATCACCTTCGAGCACTTGTCGATGGCCTCGCCTGCGGCGTCGTCGATGGTCTGGCCCAGCACCTCCATGTCGTTGTAGGCGTTGACCCTGACAATCTGCGAGTTGCCCCCGCTCACGAGCAGGCAGATGAATGGCAGCGGCGGCGCCGAAGTGTCGTCGTCGCTCTCTTTGATGAAATGCGCCATGACATGGCCCTGCAGGTGGTTGACATCGATGAGCGGTATGCCCAGCGAGCGCGCGAACCCCTTGGCGAAGCTCACGCCCACGAGCAGCGAGCCCATGAGCCCCGGCCCGCGGGTGAAGGCCACGGCCGACAGCCGGTCTTTGGTGATGCCCGCCCGCTTGAGGGCCTGGTCGACCACCGGCACCACGTTTTGCTGGTGGGCCCTCGAGGCCAGCTCGGGCACCACGCCACCGTAGGCCTTGTGCACATCCTGGCTGGCGGTGACGTTGCTCAGCAGCACCCCGTCGCGCAGCACGGCAGCCGAGGTGTCGTCGCAGCTGCTCTCTATGCCTAATATATATATGTCTTTGTTCTTTTCCATAGCATCCGTAATCAGTATGACAGTATCTCAACCCCGTGCTCGGTCATGAGGAAAGTGTGCTCCCACTGGGCGCTGGGCATCTCGTCGCCCGTGATCACCTCCCAGCCGTACTCGTCGTCGGCGTCGATGAACACCTTCCACGTGCCCATGTTGATCATGGGCTCTATGGTGAACACCATGCCCGGCACGAGCAGCATGCCCGTGCCGCGGTGGCCGAAGTGCACCACCTCGGGCTCCTCGTGGAACTGAAGCCCCACGCCGTGGCCGCACAGGTCGCGCACCACCCCGTAGTGGTATTTCTCGGCGTGCTTCTGTATGGCGTGGCCTATGTCGCCCACGAAGCAGTAAGGCTTGGCGGCCTCGGCCCCTATCTCGAGGCACTCCCGGGCCACCCTTACGAGCTGCTCCTTCTCGGGTGTTGTCTTTCCGATGACATACATGCGTGAAGCGTCGGCGTAGTAGCCGTCGAGTATGGTTGTGAAGTCAACGTTGACGATGTCGCCCTCCTTGAGCACCACGGTGTCCTTGGGTATGCCGTGGCACACCACCTCGTTGATGCTCACGCAAACGCTCTTGGGGAATCCCTCGTAGCCGAGGCATGCCGGCACCCCGCCATGGCCCACGCAATAGTCGTGGCAAATACGGTCTATCTCGAGCGTGGTCATGCCGGCGTGAATACGGCGGGCCACCTCGTCGAGCACGCCCGTGTTGACTACGCCGCTGCGGCGTATGCCCTCTATCTGCTCGGGCGTCTTCACCAGGTCGCGCGTTGGCACGAGCTTGCCTTTCTTCTCCCAGTACATCACCTGCTTGTCAAGCTCGGTGAGCTCCTGTCCGGGCAGGGCGTGCCATCTTTTTTTCTTTGAAAACATAATCTGTGTTGTCCTAAAGCGTTAAAACAATGCAAAAGTACAACTTTTCCAGCAAACCGCGGCATCATTCGCCCATTTCTTTGCCTGCCGGTCAATATTTCCGGCCTTGGGGCGACTGCCGGCGCAGGCCGCGCCCCTCGCCGGGGGCATGCCTCAGGCAAGCATACGGCTCATATACCGCCTCATCTCCTTGCGGGCGGCCCCGAGCCTGTTTTCAACGCTCTTGTAGGCCACGCCGAGCGTATCGGATATCTCAGACACCCGCATGCCGCCCACCACGCTCATGGTGTAGATGCGCCTCGACTTGGGCGACAGCCGTGCCATGCCCCTCTCGAGCAGTTGCATTATCTCGGCCGGCGCATACACCGATGCCGGCCCGCTGTCGGTGCCACAGTCGCAGTGGCTCTTCACGTAAGTCTCGTGCCGCTCCACCGACTTGCGGTGGCGCCAGTAGTCGGCCACGATGTTGCGTGCCGCCGAGTAGACCAGGCACGGCAGCGTGACGGCCGATATCATCTTGTCGGTCTGCAGCAGCCGCAGGAATATTGTCTGCACCATGTCCTCGCTGTCGGCGGGGCTGCCGGTGCACTTGGCCACGAAGGCCCTTAACTCGCCGAGATGGAGCGCGTAGTATTCGGCTATCAGGTTCTTGGAGGTTTCTGTCATTGGTTCGTTATAGTTTTAGTTTTTCAGTAATGCCCCGCCGCGCAGGAGCGGGACGCGCCGGGCGGCCGAGGCTTCCGGCGTTGTTTTTGCGTGGATAACGCAAGCGGGCGCCAAGGGGGCCTGGCCCATGGTTGCCCGGGTGCTGATTATCTATTGCAAAGATAACACATAAAGACGACAAGATGCAAATAATGGCGGGGGAAAATTGTGCAGAAAACAAAAATTCCCCTTTTCCAGACGGAAAAAACACCACCCCGGCGACAACCAAGCCACCCACGCGCCACGGCACGGGCCGAACCGCAACGCGGCAAGGGCCATACGTGAAGGCCGGACGGCCCCCATCGACCGGCCATACGGCACCGGCCGCCGCGGGGCGGCTGCCCGGGCACCGACCCACCCCGGCCGAGGCACCCGGAAACCGATTCGGGCCACGGCGGCAGCCGTCAGCCTCGTGGCCCGACAACCACCTGCCGCCCGCCTTCATGCCGGCCTGGCACACCGTGTGGACAAGCAAGCGGCAAGCAGCCTGCCGACGGGCAACCGCACTGGCAACGACAGGCAGCGGCAGGATGGCCAAGGCAGACACATGGTGACAACCAGGGACAGGCGGGAATACGGTAGGTATAGTAGTGCCAAAATGTAATAGATATCTATATATACTATTACATTTGGCACTATACCGTAAAACAGACAAACCGTAACTTTGGTGTCACCACTTGTCACCAACGCCCGGACCACCGGCCACAGCCACAGCCACCACAGCCAGCCGCAAGGCAGGCAACTACCGCGACAGGGCCTCGCCAAGCAGTTTGGCACGCTATTTGCAAACAAACCATCGGTTGCTGCAGCCCGGCAAGGGCGGGCGGCACACCAAGGCACAATGACCAATAAACATAACAACTAAGACATATCATGCAAAAAGGCAACATCGGGGTTACCACAGAGAACATATTCCCCGTCATCAAAAAGTTCCTCTACTCAGACCATGAGATATTCTTGCGCGAAATGGTTTCAAACGCCGTAGACGCCACGCAGAAGATGAAGACACTGGCCGAAAACGGCGACTTCAAGGGCGAGCTGGGCGACCTGACCGTGCGCATATCGGTAGACGAGAAGGCCGGCACCATAACCATCAGCGACAGGGGCATCGGCATGACCGAGGAAGAGATTGACAAGTATATCAACCAGATAGCCTTCTCGGGCGTCAACGACTTCCTCGAGAAATACAAGGACAACGCCAACAACATAATAGGCCACTTCGGACTGGGCTTCTACTCGTCGTTCATGGTGAGCAAGAAGGTCGAGATAATCACCCGCAGCTACCGCGAGGGGGCCAAGGCCGTGAAGTGGAGCTGCGACGGCAGCCCCGCATACGAGATTGACGACGCCGAGCGCGACGGCCGCGGCAGCGACATCGTGCTGCACATAGACGACGACTGCAAGGAGTTTCTCGACAAGCACAAGCTGCAGGGCCTGCTCGACAAGTACTGCAAGTTCATGCCCGTGCCAATAGCCTTCGGCAAGAAGACCGAATGGAAAGACGGCAAGCAGGTGGACACCGACGAAGACAACATCATAAACAGCGTGGAGCCGCTGTGGACCAAGGCCCCCAGCACGCTCAAGGACGACGACTACAAGCAGTTCTACCGCACGCTCTACCCCATGCAGGACGAGCCCCTGTTCTGGATTCACCTCAACGTAGACTATCCATTCAACCTCACAGGCATACTCTACTTCCCGAGGATAAAGTCGAACATCGACCTGCAGCGCAACAAGATACAGCTGTACTGCAACCAGGTGTTCGTCACCGACCAGGTAGAGGGCATCGTGCCCGAGTTCCTAACCCTGCTGCACGGTGTGATCGACTCGCCCGACATACCGCTCAACGTGAGCCGCTCGTACCTGCAGAGCGACCGCGACGTGAAGAAGATATCCACCTACATCACCAAGAAGGTGGCCGACAGGCTGCAGGGGATATTCAAGGAAGACCGCAAGGCTTACGAGGAGAAATGGGACGACCTGAAGCTCTTCATCAACTACGGCATGCTGAGCGAGGAAAGCTTCTACGACAGGGCCAAAGACTTCGCCCTGTTCAAGGACACCGAGGGCAAGCATTTCACCTTCGACGAATACCGCACGCTAATCAAAGACAACCAGACCGACAAGGACGGACAGCTCATCTACCTCTACGCCACCAACAAGGAAGAGCAGTACAGCTACATCGAGGCTGCCCGCGCCAAGGGCTACAGCGTGCTGCTGCTCGACGGACAGCTCGACGTGCCGGCAATATCGATGCTCGAGCAGAAGTTTGAAAAGAGCCGCTTCACCAGGGTGGACGGCGACGTGACCGACAGGCTCATCGCCAAGGACGACGCCAAGAAGACAGAGCTGGAGGCCGACGAGGCTGACAATCTGTCATCTGTGTTCAGCAGCCAACTGCCAAAGCTCGACAAGGCCGAGATTTATGTCGAGGTGCAGGCCATGGGTGAGCAGGCACAGCCCGTGGTAATAACCCAAAGCGAATACATGCGGCGAATGAAGGACATCAGCCGCTTCCAGTCGGGCATGGGATTCTATGCACAGATGCCCGACAGCTACAGCATGGTGCTCAACAGCGACCACCCGCTCATCAAGAAGGTGCTGGCCGACTGCGACAACGCCACCGCCGAGGCGCTAAAGCCAATAGTCAGCGAACTGAAAGGACAGCAGGCCAGGCTCGCCGCCATACACCAGAGCCAAGGCAAGAAGAAGCCCGAGGAGATAACGCAGGAAGAGAAAGACGACCTGGCCAACACCGAGAAGGCCGTGGGCGAACAACGCGACAAGAAGAAGGCCGTGCTGGCCGACTATGCCAAGGGCAACAGCATAGTGCACCAACTCATCGACCTGGCACTGCTGCAGAACGGCATGCTCAAGGGAGCCGCCCTCGACGCATTCCTGAAGCGCTCGGTCGACCTGATAAAAGTTAAGGATTAAGAGTTTAGGAGACTTTTAAGAAGTTAATTAGACTTGTTAGGAGTCAAGGAGACTTGTTAGGAGTTAAGGAGTTAGGAAGTTAAGGAGTTAAGACAATAGTCTTGCTACTTAATTCCTAACTCTTAACTTTTAACTTTAACTCTTAATTCTTACTCCCTACCCAGCGGCACTATTGTCCACTAACTCCCTACAACCCGGGCCACCCGATAAACATAGGGGGCTTAAGCGTACAGGGAGTTTAGGAGTTAGAGGACAATAGCATTGACGATCTCTTCCTGTAACACTTTCCACATGCCCCCTGGGTTCTCGTGCTCCCAAACTACAAACTTAGGGATACAATTGTATCAAGGATTAAACAAGAAACCAAGATGGAGCTGAAAGAATTTGTTAAGACTGCAATCACCGACATAACAGAAGCGGTCAGCGAGCTGCAATCGGAACTTGGCAATGGGGCGATAGTAAATCCTGCCCTGCCACATTCCATTAGCAATGGTTCGGTTGATGTCGTTTCAGGCAATCAGCCAATTCAGAAAATGGAATTCGATGGTGCCTGACAACAATGGAGGCAACAGCCATCGACGGCGTAGCAAAAGGCGGAATTGCTATATTTGCGACCAAGTTGGAAACTTCGCAACATGCACAGGCGCAAAACGTATCACGTCTGACATTCCATCAACCCCGACCCGAAGTTTGCGGACTTCGATGTGCCAATGGCTGAGATATATGGGATGTATAGGGTATTGATGTGCTTGGCGGCTAAATAAATGTAAAAAAATAGATAATAAATTATGGAAGTAGTTTTTGCAATTATCAGTATCGTAGCAGCAGTGCTACAGATTATCCTCTTCTTCAAGTTATGGGGGATGACAAATGATGTCAGAAAATTAAAGGATGCCGTGATAGGTAATTTTTCGCAGGCAAACCCGTCACATCAAAAAGAGATGGAAGCACCTCCCATTGAACATATGGGAATATCCGTAGGAGATTATGTTATAAGAAAATCCGATGGAAAAAGGATGAAGGTTCAGTCTATATACAACAATAAACTGTTTTGCTCGGCGAATGTTTTTGGAGGGTATAAATACTATGCCCTCGACGAAATAGAGAAAGAGAACGATTAGGGGAACACAACCTGCGGCAGTCCTCGCATTGAGACTGCCGCAGGTTGCTGTTTGTCAATTACCCTTTTCCCCCGCGCGTCTTTTTCCTTGCTTTCCGACGACAAGGCCACGCCTGCTATGAAAATGGCCGAAACTAACATTGATTATTTCCACGTCATTTAGTTATCCCGACCTCTTCAAGGTACTTATCCCTCAACCTCAGCCCAATGACAAAGCATAAGTCGTTCACGGTTATGTCGTATTTTTTCCGTCATCCAAAGGTCCATGAAGGCTCGTTGTAAACAAAGTCCTTCAAGTCGTTAAATGCCGGGGTAGGCACAAGCGACATACAAGCGGCATTCGCTGCCTGCTCCACGTCAAGCGCGACGAGCGGTTTGGAGTTCTTGATAAAATCAAACAAGGCAGCCTTGTTGTCTGCAATAAATTTATCACCGTTCACTTTTGCATAAAGTTTCTCGCCCAAATCATTGAGCTTTCGAGGGCTGCTTTTCATTGAGAAAACATTGGTCGATTTCGGGTATTTCTCCACAAGAACGGTTTTTATCTTCGTTATATCCTCATGGTGGCCATCAAGTGCCTTTTTCATGCCCGCCACGTCAACTTCGATATTGTCTATGCGCTGTGACACTCTGCCGAACTTGAATATCTTGTCTATGATGAACCATACACCGCCGAGAACCACGCCTACTGCGCCTATTACCGTGCAGATTATTTCTATAGAATTCATATTGTATACATTTTATTTCTTTGTATCAGGTACAAAGATACGCATTATTCCCCTTTCAAACAAGTATTTTCACTAAATTCCATAACATAAATATGACGTTAATACAACATTGGGGCATGTCACTCCAAGTCTCCGACCTTATCACGTATCTCCCTCACCACCGATGTGTTCTACAGTTTGGCGTAAGCCTGCTCGGTTGTACGGATGCTCGAATGCCCGAGCACCTTTGCCACAGTCTCCATGCTCACGCCATGGTTGAGGAGCAGCATGCCGCATGTACGGCGGCCCCAATGAGAAGCGACCGGCTTGTCTATCCCCGCAGCCTCTGCCACCACCTTCAGCCTCATGTTGTATTGCTGGTTGCTGAAGCGCGGCAACTGTCCGTGGTACTTCCTCACTATCGCCAGGGCTTCCGGCAACAGCACCGCGCAGTATTCTATGCCTGTCTTGTGACGTCTGTCCTCTATCACATAGCTGTCGCCCACCTTGCTCACCCGGTTGAAGTCGAACGACATCAAGTCAGAATAGGCAAGGCCCGTGAGGCACTGCACAACGAATAGGTCGCGAACCTTTGCCAGGCTCTCATTACCGAGTTCCACATCGCGCACCTTGGCGAATTCGTCCTCAGTGAGGTACATCCCATGCCTCGATTCACCGCGCTTGAATTGTAAACCGAGATATGGGTTGGAGGTCATTAGCTCGTGTCGTATCGCGTCGTTGATGTATGTCTTCAGCGTCTTGTGGTAGGAGTGGACTGTGGGCTGCGCTATCCCGCGCCCGTGCAGGAACTCATCATAGTCCAGGATGTTCGAGCGCGTGAGGTCGGAAAACTCGCATATCTTGCCGAAGTCCACGAGCGACCCAACGACCTTGCGCTGCGACTTGCGCGTTGTCTCTCGTATGTCCGTGCGCTCGTCTATACGCTTGGCCACATAGTCTATGAAGCTGGCCTCCTTGGCGTTCTCCGCAGTTAGGAACTTCTCAAGCTTCTCGAACGTGAATGCATCGCCCACCTGCATCAGCCCGGTGAAGAAGCTGTCAATACGCCCTTGGCCGCTTTCAGCCGGTCGTTGAGGGCGTTCATCTCGAAAGTGTTGCATACGAGCGCCTTTTTGTTGAACTGATTTTTAAAGACCTTCACTCCTGTACTTACGTACTTTTTACGGCCTTTCAGCAGCACCTCAATCTGTATGAGTGCCTTTTTCTGCTCTGTTGCAGTGTGTTTGCGGTCGAACACGAACCGAGTAGTTGGATAGTCTGACATAACTTGGTATTTGGTAGAATGCAAAAGTAGAAAAAAAGTAGAACACTACGGGAAAACTCAGGAAAAAACAAGAAAATAATTGCTACCGCTTTTCTACCGGATTTTATCCTGATGCGTTAGTATCTTCATCATAACTCATTTAATATCAATAAAAAAGAGCACTCTTATGGTGCTCCTTGTCGTGATTCCGCAGGGATTCGAACCCTGGACCCACGCCTTAGAAGGGCGTTGCTCTAATCCAACTGAGCTACGGAACCAAACCGGCCGCAAAGTTACACAAATTTTGGCAAACAAGCAAACGTTGGCGACATTTTTTAACAAAAACTTTCAACACGCCTTCAAGCACTCCCCCCATGCCCCCCAGCCCGCAACGACAGGCACGGAAAGAGGCCACGATGCCGCTTTATCATTTTTTAACCAAGTACACTGCAACATTATCCGCAAAAAATTAGCATTCCCGAACTTTATTTCGTATCTTTGCTGATGGTTGGCGGAAACAGCAGCCACGGCCCACAGGCCACAGTGCGACGCCCCGCCACCCACCGAGAACAAGAACAATGTAAACAACAAAAAAATCAAGAACAATGACAAAGCAAGGACAAATTTATAAATGCGCCGTATGCGGCAACATCGTAGAAGTACTCCACCCGGCAGGCGGCACACTGTCGTGCTGCGGCCAGCCGATGGACCTCATAGCCGAGAACACCACCGACGCAGCCGTTGAGAAGCACGTGCCCGTGATAGAGAAGACAGCCGACGGATACAGGGTGACCGTGGGCAGCACCGAGCACCCCATGCTCGACGCACACTACATAGAGTGGATTGAGCTCTGCACCGAGACCGAGACCATGAGGAAATACCTCAAGCCGGGCGACAAGCCGGTGGCAGAATTCAAGACCGACGCCAAGGCCGTCAGCGCACGCGAATACTGCAACCTGCACGGGCTCTGGAAAGGCTGACCGAAAGCCAGCCCGGAGCACAGGCGCAACCGGCACACACAACGGCGTGCGGGCACAAGGGGACAAGTCCCCATGCCCGCACGCGCTGCGTCAATGAGGCAGCACGGCCCCACCGCATTTTGGGCAAAAAAAGCAAAAACTTTGGAAAATACACACATATATAGTTTTTTCTTTGTAACTTTACAAGCCGATTCGGCCAATGACAGGCCAAACGCACAGACAAAGAAGAAAAGAAAAAACATATATAATGCATTTTAAATGGAATTACAAACCACAGACAACAGAGGAGGAAAAGGCCGCGAAGGAGCTGGCTGAGAAAATAGGCATGAGCCCCATACTGGCCGACTTGCTAATACGCCGGGGCATCAGGACCGAGTCGGCTGCCAAGCGCTTCTTCAGGCCCATGCTCAACGAGCTCAACGACCCGTTCCTGATGAACGACATGGACGTGGCCGTCGACAGGCTCAACGACGCCATGGGGCGCAAGGAGCGCATCATGGTCTACGGCGACTACGACGTCGACGGGTGCACGGCGGTGGCGCTGGTCTACAAGTTCCTGCAGCAGTTCTACTCAAACATGGACTACTACATACCCGACCGCTACGAAGAAGGCTACGGGGTGAGCCGCAAGGGAATAGACTACGCCAAGGCAACAGGGGTGAAGCTCATCATCGTGCTCGACTGCGGCATCAAGGCCATCGACGAGATTGCCTACGCCAAGACGCTGGGCATTGACTTCATCATCTGCGACCACCACGTGCCCGACGAGGAGATGCCCCCGGCCGTGGCCATACTCAACCCCAAGCGCCCCGACTCCACCTACCCCTTCAGCCACCTGTCGGGATGCGGCGTGGGGTTCAAGCTCATGCAGGCCTTCGCCAAGAACAACGGCATACCTTTCTCAAGGCTCATACCCCTGCTCGACTTCTGCGCCGTGAGCATAGCCTCGGACATAGTGCCGGTGACGGGCGAAAACCGCATACTGGCGTACCATGGGCTGAAACAGCTCAACCAAAACCCGTCGGTGGGCCTCAAGGCCATCATCGAGGTGTGCGCCCTGACGGGGCGCGAACTGACCATGAGCGACATAGTGTTCAAGATTGGGCCGCGCATCAACGCCTCGGGCAGGATGCAGAACGGGCGCGAGGCCGTGGAGCTGCTCGTGGAGAAAGACCTGAACAGGGCAATGAAGGAGGCCGGGCTCATCAACGAATACAACGAGCAGCGCAAGGACGTTGACAAGCAGATGACCGAAGAGGCCAACCTCATCGTTGCCAAGCTCGAAAACCAGCAGCACCTGTCGTCGATAGTGCTCTACGGCGAAAACTGGAAGAAAGGCGTGGTGGGCATAGTGGCATCGAGGCTCACCGAGCTGTACTTCAGGCCCACGGTGGTGATGACGCTGAGCAACGGCATGGCCACGGGCTCGGCCAGGAGCGTGGCCGGGTTCGACATATACGAGGCCATAAAGAGCTGCCGCGACCTGCTCGAAAACTTCGGGGGCCACACCTACGCCGCCGGACTGTCGATGAAGACGTCGAACATACCTGAGTTCAGGCGGCGCTTCCAGCAGTATGTCGACGACCACATACAGCCGGAGCAGACGCAGGCCATACTCGACATCGAAGAGATGATAGACTTCAAGGACATCACAAAGAAGATGCACGCCGACCTAAAGAAGTTCGCTCCGCACGGGCCCTACAACCCCAAGCCGCTGTTCTGCACCCGCAACGTCTACGACTATGGCACAAGCAAGGTGGTGGGCCGCAACCAGGAGCACATCAAGCTCGAGCTTGTAGACAGCAAGTCGAGCAACGTGATGAACGGCATAGCCTTCGGCCAGAGCGCCGCAGCAAGGTACATCAAGAGCAAGCGCAGCTTCGACATAGTATACACCATAGAGGAAAATGTTTACAAGCGGGGCGAGGCGCAACTGCAGATAGAAGACATCAAGCCGTCGGACGACAGCCAGGAAGCCCTGCAGTGACAACGCCAAGCCACAACTACGGGCCATGCAAGACAAGTTTGACAACATACTTCAGAAATACTGGGGCTACGCCGGCTTCCGTGGCATACAGCGCGAGATAATAGAAAGCATAAGCAGCGGGCGCGACACGCTGGGACTCATGCCCACAGGCGGGGGCAAGTCGATAACGTTTCAGGTGCCGGCGCTGGCCATGACGGGGGTGTGCATAGTAATCACACCGCTCATTGCCCTCATGAAAGACCAGGTGATGAACCTCAGGCGGCGCAACATAGCGGCAGCGGCCATACACACCGGACTTACCCACGACGAGATTCTGGCCACGCTCGAGAACTGTGTCTTCGGGGCGGTGAAGATTTTGTATGTGTCGCCCGAGCGGCTGTCGTCTGAACTGTTCTGCACCAAGCTGCGGCACATCAAGGTGAGTTTCGTGACCGTCGACGAGGCCCACTGCATCAGCCAGTGGGGCTACGACTTCAGGCCCTCATACCTGCGCATAGCCGACATCAGGGCCATGCTGCCCGGGGTGCCGGTGCTGGCGCTCACGGCCACGGCCACACCGGCAGTGGTCGACGACATACAAGACAAGCTGGGCTTCGGCAGCCACAACGTGTTCAGGATGAGCTTCGAGCGCAAAAACCTGGCCTACGTGGTGAGGCGCTCTGCCGACAAGGAAGCCGAGGCCCTGCACATACTGCAGCGCGTCGACGGGCCGGCCATCGTTTACGTGCGCAGCAGGGCCAAGGCCAAGGAGGTGGCCGAATACCTGGCCGGGCAAGGCATAAGCGCCACCTACTACCACGCCGGACTCGACAACGCCGACAAAGACGCCCGGCAGAAGGCATGGGTAAGCGACAAGGCACGCGTGATGGTGGCCACCAACGCCTTCGGCATGGGCATCGACAAGCCCGACGTGCGCACGGTGATACACACCGACTGCCCCGACAGCCTGGAGGCCTACTTCCAGGAGGCGGGCCGGGCGGGCCGCGACGGCGCGAAAGCCTATGCAGTGCTGCTGTACAACGGGGCCGACAGCCGGAAGCTGGCAAAGCGCATCGACGACAATTTCCCTGAAAAAGAATACATACGCAAGGTGTATGAGCACTTGGCGTATTTCTTCCAGGTGGCCGAGGGCTATGGCGAGAACATCACGTTTGAGTTTAACATCGAGAAATTCTGCCATACGTTCAAGCACTTCCCGCTGAGGGTGAACTCGGCGCTGAAGATTCTCGACCGCGCCGGATACATTGATTACGCCGAAGAGCAGGACAACGCTGCGAGGGTGATGATGACCGTGACGCGCGACGAACTGTACAGGCTTACCAACAACACGCCCAACGAAGACAAGGTGATAATAACGCTGTTGCGCAGCTACGGTGGACTGTTCAGCGACTTCCGCTTCATCGACGAGGGCATCGTGGCACAGCGGGCCGGACTGATGCAGCCACAGGTGCACGAGGCGCTGAAGGCGCTCGGCCGCAAACGGGTATTGAAGTTCATACCGCGCAGGGCCACACCTGTCGTCAGGTACAGGCGAAGGCGCGAAGACCCCGCAAGGCTCGTCTTCCCCAAAGATGCCTACGAAGAAAGGCGAAGGCAGTTTGCCGAGCGCATCGGGGCAATGATGCGCTACGCCACCAACGACGACAAATGCCGGAGCCTGCAACTGCTGGGCTACTTTGGCGAAGACACGGCACAGCCCTGCGGCCACTGCGACGTGTGCCTCGACAGCAAAGGCAACCCTGCCGACACAGCCGGGGCCGAAGAGGTGAGGGCCGCCATAGAAAGGCTGCTGGGCGACGGCATGCGCCACCACATCACCGAACTGCTGGGCATAAAGCAGCCACCCGAGACCGTTGACGCCACACTGAGGCGGCTCATCGAGGAAGAACACATATACCAGGAAGACGGATTCATATACAAAGGGCATTAACCACACTAAGACAAACAATGTTCACAGTCATATCATCAATGCTCGCCGGCATGGCCGCGGGCTTCGCGCTGAGGCGCCACAAGTCACGGTGGAAGCAGCACGCGGTGACGGCGCTCATCTGGGCGCTGCTCTTCATGCTGGGCCTGGGCATTGGCTCGAACGACGGCATATTCAACTCGCTGGGGTCGATAGGGCTGCGGTCGGCAGCCATCGGCACGGCTGCCACCATAGGCAGCGCGGCGGCATCGTGGCTGCTGTGGAAGAAGACAGGGAGGGACAGGCGATGAAGGCAAATGCCGGAATAATAGGTTTCTTCGTGGCAGGCATAGTGCTGGGCCGGCTTCACGCCGTGCCCGCCACGGCAGACCTCGACGCCATAAGCCTCGGGGTGCTCTGCACACTGATATTCTTCGTGGGCTACGGCATAGGCAACGACACCACCATGCTGGCCCGGTTCCGCAGCCTCAGCCCCGGACTGGCACTGCTGCCGGCCGTGTCGATACTGGGCAGCCTGGCCGGAAGCCTGGCCGTGGCCATGCTCGCCGGAGGCCACAGCCCGGCCGAATGGCTCGCCGTGGGCAGCGGCATGGGCTACTACTCCATATCGAGCGTGCTCATCACCGGCTACCGGGGCACGGAACTGGGCACCATCGCCCTACTCTCAAACATTGTGCGCGAGATGATTGCACTGCTCGGGGCACCGCTGCTCGTAAGGCTGTTCGGCACACTGGCACCCATAGCGGCTGCAGGGGCCACGGCCATGGACACCACGCTGCCCGTGATAAGCCGCACATGCGGCCCGAGGCTCGTGCCCGTGTCGATATACTGCGGCATGGCCACCGACTTCAGCGTGCCGTTCCTCGTCACGCTATTCTGCTCGATGTGAGCCCACGGCGGCAGCCACGGTCAGCCAGGCCACGGCCGGCATCACAGGAACAGGGCAAACACCGAGGCGCCTATCACCGTAAGTATGCCGCTCACCACTATCGACAGGCCGCTCGTGGCTCCCTCGACCACACCCATCTCCATGGCCTTGGCCGTGCCTATGGCGTGGGAACTGCTGCCTATGGCTATACCCTTGGCTATGGGCTCCTCTATCCTCAGCAGCTTTAGGAACTTCTCGGCGAAGATGTTGCCGAGCACGCCGGTGACAATGATCGACACCACGGTGACCGACACTATGCCGCCCAGCTCCTCTGACACGCCCATGCCTATGGCCGTGGTTATGGACTTCGGCAGGAAGGTGACGTATGCCTCGTGGCCGAAGCCAAACGCCAGGGCAAGCAGCAACACCGTGACGAGGCTTGCAAGGGCCCCGGCCGCGATGCCGCACACTATGGCGCGGTAGTTTTTCTTGAGCAGCTCCACCTGCTGGTATAGCGGCACGGCAAGGCACACCGTGGCCGGGGTGAGCAGGTAGCTCAGCCATGCCGCCCCGCGGCTGTAAGACCCATAGTCGACACCGAGCACAAGCAGGGCTGCAATGACAAGCACTATCGACACGAGCAGCGGGTTCATGAAGCCCCAGCCCGTCTTGCGGCGCAGGGCCACGCCAACGGCATAAGACACCAGGCTTATGCACACGCCGAAGTAGACCGAATCGCAGAACAGGCGTTCCATCAGCGGCCCTCCTTTCCGCGGCGTATCATCCGCTGCGTGACCAGCCCGGCAACAGCCATTACCACAAACGTGGTAAGCACGGTCACGGCCACATAGGCCACCAGATGTCCGGCTATGTCGGCCCACGAGTCAACCAGCCCGACGGCCGCCGGGATAAACATCACCGGCATGACAGCTATGAGAAACGTGCTCACCTCGCGCACATCCTTCACCTTGACCCATTTCATCTGCAAAGCCACAAACAGCATCACGATGCCGTAGATGCTGGCCGGTATGGGCAGCGGCAGCATGGCGTGCAGAGCCTCACCCGCAAACGAGAAGGCGAGTATTATCAGAAACTGTGTGATATACTTCATGACAAAGCCCTCACTTTATGCCAATGCCTTCGATATACTGCCTTATCAGGGCCACGGAGCGCTCGGCGCCGAGCCTCACGCTGTCGAAGCACAGGTCGTAGTCGCTCGAGTTGCCCCACTGCAGGTGGGTGTAGTACCTGTGGTAGCGCACCCGGCTGTCGTCCATGTCGCGCACCACCTCGCGCGCCTCGGCCATGCCTATGCCCTGCTCGACGGCCACAGCCCTGACACGCTCTTCCTCGCGCCCCTTGAGGAACACCGACACGAGGTCGGCCCTCCGGCGGAATATGTAGTTGCCGCAGCGGCCTATTATGATGCAGTCGCGCTGCCCTATCATGTCGGACAGTATGTCGAGCGCCCTGCTGTGCACCGGGCCCTCGCTGTGGCCGAGGGCCGAGATGGCAAACAACAGTTCGTCGACGGGTCGCTCCTCAAAGAAGTCGTCCATCTCTTCGAGCACACCCTCTGCGCGGGCCATCTCCAACAGGCCCTTGCGCGTGTAGAACGGTATGCCGTAGGCGGCGCCCAGCATCTTGCCGATGGCCAGTGCGCCACACCCGTATTGCCGGGCTATAGTGATAATCATTGGCGTTTGATTTTAAGAAAACGGGTGCAAAGTTAGCAATATTAGCCGAGAAGCGTATGCACCCGGCCATGTTTTTTGCCTCGCGCGCATTCCCACGCTTGTCACTTCGTCATCACATTCCGCAAATCGGCATGGCTCTCCACCACATCGCAGGTAACGGTGGAGCTGGATATGGTGGCAAAGTGGCGGCGGGCACACTCCAACTCATTGCTCTGCTATCCCAAGAAACTTGTTCATACGCTCAATACATTTCTTTTTTTGATGGATGTTTGGATGAACATACAGGTTGAGCGTTGTTGCCACATTTGAATGACCGAGTATGGCGCTTACCGTCTTGTAATCGCATTGGCTCTCTATGCAACGGGTTGCAAAGGTGTGGCGCAGCCCGTGGAATACGATTTGAGGAATGCCAAGCCGCTTCAATAACCGATAAAAATAGTCACGGTAAGAACGTGGTTCTTTTGAATGTTCAGATTCACCTACCACAAACGGAGAGGCAGAGGCTTTCCTTACTGTTCGCAGGCTTTTGAACAATAGCGTTGAGATGGGTATCTCCCGGCATGAAGTCCGTGTTTTGGGCGATGAGTGTATTTTCTCTGTAGATTTCAATTCGCAATTGTAAATCCGCCCTACGGTACGCCTTACCGTGATAATCCGTTGGCAGAAGTCCACATCTTTCCATTGCAGTGCGCACACTTCGCCTATTCTCATGCCTGTGCAAACAGCCAACAGCACACCGATGTTCTGTGCTGTAGGTGTTTCAATCAGGTGCCGCATCAGTATGCGCTGATGCGTTATTGCCAAAGTAGGCAATCTGTTCATTTCAGTATCTGTAGGATATTCTATCTCCCAACCGTCGAATGGAAACATCTTGTGTTTCTTTCCGTATTTTGCTACAGACTTCAGAACAGCCACCATATCCCTTACGGTTTTGCGTGCAAGGCCACACGACAGTTTATGAATTACAAACCGCTGCACGTCGTCTTCTGTGATGCGTGTCTTCTCACCGAAATATGGCAGCAGATGGGTTTGCAGCGTAAGCAGATAAGCACACATGGTAGAGTGCTTTACTATCGGACGCTTTGCTGCACACCAACGCATTGAAATTTCTTGAAATGTATTCTGCATATACTTGTTTTGAAGGAATCAATACTAATATAACTCCCTCAAAACAAGTATATTCTGCAACATGTCACATTATTTGTTTCCTTTTGAGCGGTTGTGCGTCTTGCACAGCATCTCGCAATTTTCAATTGAAGTAGCACCGCCTTTGCTCCATGCAGTCACATGGTCGGCATCCATTTCATTGAACTTGTAGATGCGTGTCTTGTTGGCATTGTCGCCTATGGCGCACAGTGGACAGTTGGAAACACCCTTTTCTTTAGCCGCTTCTGTCTGGCGCGTGTATGCCGCACGCTTCGTTGACTCTTCAAACAAGCGTATCTGAAGCAGGCTTTTGTCTTGTTCGCCGCCTAATACGTACTCATATATATTGCGTTGGCATTTGATGCTCTCGTCGGCTTGCAATCTTAGTTTCATTATTCTCATCTAACCGGATTCGGAACGAACAGACATCTTGCATCAGCATTCAGGCGGCCTGCAATGCTTGCCTATCCAGCCTGACTTATGCCACCAGCCTGCAACGCATCATTTCGTTCGGTATGTCCTTCCTTCTGTTATACGGTTACAAAGATACAAATTTTATTTTATCCCTAAGCCCTAAAAATTAAGTACTTTTTAACATGAATATAGCTGTATGCCATAAACACACCGTATACCACAGCATTTGCTACTATCCGCGAGCCCTTGCCCCATTTTATAAGCCCGCCTGCGTGTTGCGCAGCCCATCATGCCACTGCCGGGCAGCCATGGCGGCCCACCCAAAGGTGCTTGCCCCCATGCTGCCCGGCAGCGGCTATGGTATTTTGACAAAGACATGCTGTCAGCCCATGGCCACAGCCTGCTCCAAGGCCACGGCCCGCGGGAAGATGATGTTGTTCTCGAGGTGTATGTGCTCGTGCAGCGCGTCTCTGAACTGGCGCAGCTGCTGCATGGCCAGAGCATAGCTCGCACAGGCGTCGGCCGGCGCGGCAAAGTCGGCGGTGAGCGCGGCAATGCGCTCAAAGCGCTCTCCCTCGCCGCTGTGCTCCATCTCCATGACAGCTATTGGGTGTTCCACTGTGCCGCAGCCGAACGGCGCTATGGCCGTGCCGCTGGTGTGCGCCCTGTGCAGTTCGTAGATATACGGGAAGAGCACCTGCTCCTCTTTCGACAGATGGCTGTCGAGGTCGGCCAGCGACTGGTTGAACAGCCGGGCCACCTCGGCCAGTTCGGGGTGGCGGCTGCCGTGCACTTCTACCACACGCCCCAGCAGTTGGGCCGTCTGCGGGCCTCGCTCGCGTATGTTGCGGTGGTGAATCTTCAGCACATAGTCTACGAGCAGGTCGGTAGGCCACTCGGCAAACGGGCATGCACCCGCCCCCTGTCTGTCATTGTGCGCACAGAGCTCGCGCTCTACCTCGGCGGGGTCGAGGCCCTTTTGGCTGCATGCCTCGCCGAACATCACGCCGCCGTGGCAGCAGAAGTCGATGCCGAGGCGGGCGAACACCGCCGACGCCCCGAAGTCGGAGGCCACTATCTGGCCTACGGTCTGTGAACGGTAATCAGTATGTTTCATTTCTATTTCTCCTTCTTTTCATGCCAAACCGAATTTCTCCATGTCTTCGTCGACGGTTCCCACGCCGCTGATGCCGAAGTTGTCGACCAGCACCTTGGCCACGTTGGGCGACAGGAAGGCCGGCAGCGTGGGCCCGAGGTGTATCTGCTTCACGCCGAGGCTGAGCAGTGCGAGCAGCACGATGACAGCCTTTTGCTCATACCACGCGATGTTGTAGACAATGGGCAGCTCGTTGATGTCGGCCAGCCCGAACACCTCTTTCAGCTTCAGGGCTATGACGGCGAGCGAGTAGCTGTCGTTGCACTGCCCGGCATCGAGCACCCTGGGTATGCCGGCGATGTCGCCCAGCTGCAGCTTGTTGTACCTGTACTTGGCGCACCCGGCCGTGAGTATCACCGTATCCTTGGGCAGCCTCGACGCAAATTCGGTGTAATAGTCGCGGCTGCGCATGCGCCCGTCGCACCCGGCCATGACCACAAACTTGCGTATGGCCCCGCTCTTTACCGCCCCGACCACCTTGTCGGCCAGCTGCATCACCTGGTTGTGGGCAAAGCCGCCCACTATGCTGCCACGCTCTATCTCCGTTGGTGGCAGGCAATTCTTTGCGGCGTCTATCACTGCCGAGAAGTCCTTGCGCCCGTCGGGCCCTGTCTCGATGTGCCTGCATCCGGGGAATCCGGTAGAGTTGGCGGTGAACATGCGCTCCTTGTATGCGGCTCCGGGCAGCGGCGGCACTATGCAGTTGGTGGTAAACACTATCGGGCCGTTGAACGTGGCGAACTCCTCGCGCTGCTTCCACCATGCGTTGCCGTAGTTTCCGGCAAAGTGCTCATATTTCTTGAACGCCGGGTAATAGTGTGCGGGCAGCATCTCGCCGTGGGTATATATGTCGATGCCCGTGCCGGCCGACTGCTCCAGCAGCTGCTCGAGGTCGCTCAGGTCGTGGCCGCTGATCAGTATGCCCGGCCTGTTGCGCACGCCGATGTCTACGCTGGTGGCCTCGGGGTGGCCGTAGGCCGAGGTGTTGGCCTCGTCGAGCAGCGCCATGGTGCGCACACCGGCCTCGCCGGTCTTCAGGGCCAGGGGGGTGAGCCCTGCCGCATCGAGCCCGCCCACGGTGACATCGGCCAGCGCAGACTGCATGAACCGGTGCAGGTGGGCGTCGTCGTGGCCCAGCCTCATGGCATGGTCAAGGTAGGCGGCCATGCCCTTCAGTCCGTAGACAATCAGTTCCTTGAGCGAGCGCACATCTTCATCGGGCTCGCTGAGCACCCCCACCTCGCCGGCCTTGGCGTCGAAGCCCTCGCGTGAGCCCGCCCACTCCAGTTCGTCGGCTGCGGGCAGCCCCACGCCCATGGCCTCGGCCTTGGCTTTCAGAGCGTCGCGCACGGCCAAGGCCCTCTCTACGCGCCGCTCTATGCTCTCGCGGTCGAAGTTGGCGTTGGTGATGGTGCTGAACAGGGCGTCGACCACAAACTCGTCTACATCGTGGGCCACTTCTGCGCCGCTGTTGCGCAACCTGTCGGCAGCCACGGCAATGCCGCGCACCACAAACAGCAGCAAGTCCATGCTGCGGGCCGTCGCGGCGTCTTTTCCGCACACGCCCTTCAGTATGCATCCCGTTCCCTTTGCCGTCTCCTGGCACTGATAACAAAACATCCTATTCTCCATTTCTTTCTGTTTTTATTTAAATTATTTGATTACTGTTGTCGCCAAACTAAATGTTTTTATTATATTTGTCTGTCGCAAAGCATGCCCCGGCGGCCATGGCCAATGCACGGTAGCGCCCCGGCTGCTTATCGGCGGCAAAGGTACGGAAGCAAATCCCATAAATCTGTACCATAGGTTACATTCGGTACGAATAATAGTTAAATGTCACAATGGAACTGTCTGCACTGCTAAAAATAGCCCCGTTCAGGGGGATGGACGAAGACGACCTGATAGCCTTTCTGTTTGCAACGCCAAACAGCCTGAGGCGCTATGCCCCCGGCGACATCATCGCCATGCAGGGCGACCGCTGCAAGGGGCTCTACATACTGGCCTCGGGGGCCGTGCGCGCGGACATGGTCAACGCCGACGGCAAGGAGCTGACCATCGAGGAAATAAAGGCGCCGGCGCTGCTGGCCTCGGCGTTTGTCTTCGCCACCGAGAACAGGTTTCCGGTGATGATCGAGGCCACTGAGCCGTGCGAGCTCTTCTTCGTGGGCCGCGACCGCTTCATGCAGGCCATGCTCTCGTCGCCCGTCATGCTGGGCAACTTCCTCACCGACATATCCGACCGCAGCGTGTTCCTGAGCAGGAAGGTGAGCGAGTTTGCGCTGCTCGACCTGAAAAAGCGGATAATGAAATACCTCGATACCCACGGGGCCATACACAACCAGCGCGAGGTGGCACAACGCCTCGGGGTGACACGGCCCTCGCTGGCCAGGGCCCTGGCCGAACTGGCCAAGGAGGGGAAGCTCGGGGGCAACTGACGGCAACAGAAACCGGCATGCCACAAGCGCAGGCGGCAAGGCCAAACGGACAAAGAAAGACATAAACGCTACTTATGAACAGGAAAACAAACTTACTGGCCGCCGCCGTGCTCGCCATGGCATGCAGCACGGCGGCCTGCGCCCAACAAAACAATCCTAACGCAAATAGATTTATGGAAGAGAAACTGAACTTGACTGAGGCGTGGGACAAGGTCTTCACGCAAAGCGACAAGGTGGAACACACCAAGATAACGTTCCACAACCGCTACGGAATAACCCTGGCGGCCGACCTCTACGCACCTAAAAACGCCACGGGCAAACTGCCTGCCGTGGCTGTCAGCGGCCCGTTCGGGGCTGTGAAGGAACAGGCTTCGGGCCTCTACGCGCAGACCCTGGCCGAGCGTGGATTCCTGACCATAGCCTTCGACCCTTCGTTCACCGGCGAGAGCGGTGGGCAGCCGCGCTATGTGGCATCGCCCGACATCAACACCGAAGACTTCTGCGCCGCGGTAGACTACCTGTCGTCGCGCGACGACGTTGACCCGGGGCGGATAGGCATACTGGGCATATGCGGATGGGGTGGCATGGCCGTGAACGCCGCTGCCGTGGACACGCGCATCAAGGCCACCGTGGCGGCCACGATGTACGACATGAGCAGGGTGACGGCCAACGGATACTTTGACGCTGCCGACAGCGCCGACGCGCGCCACGAACTGCGCCAGCAACTCAACGGACAGCGAACCGAAGACTACAGGAACGGGGTGTACGCCCTGGCAGGAGGGGTGCCCGACACACTGCCGGCCGACGCGCCGCAGTTTGTGAAAGACTACCACGCCTACTACAAGACAAAGCGCGGCTACCACCCGCGCTCGCTCAACTCTAACGGCGGATGGAACAAGACGTCGAGCCTTTCGTTCCTCAACATGCCGCTATTGGCATATTCGGGCGAGATACGCAGCGCGGTGCTGCTCATTCACGGCGAGAAAGCCCACTCGCGCTACTTCAGCGAAGACACGCGCAAGAAACTGAAGGGCGACAACAAGGAACTGCTCATCATCCCCGGGGCCAACCACACCGACCTCTACGACAACATGGAGAAGATTCCATTCGACAAGATTGCCGAGTTCTACGGCAAGTACCTCAAGTGACGCCCGGCCACAACCTCCGGCAGCCACCGCCAAACGCCCCCGGCCCGCCCCCATGCCATGCGGCATGCGAGGGAGGAGCCGGGGGCCGCCATGCAGTGCCGTCAGCCGCCGGCGGGGCGGGCTGCGCAGCGCGTGAGCTCGAAATAGACGGGGCGCCCCGGTTCCTGCAGCTTGGTGGAATACAAGCCGAGGCGGCCGCACAGCTTTCCGGCAATGTCGTCGAACACGATGTCTACGAACTTGTATGCAAGCGCCCCGCTGCGCTCATACCTCTCGGCAAGCGTCAGCTGCCCGCCGGTGAACACCAAGCGGCCGTCGGCAGCAATCTCGCCGCTGTAGGCCACACTGTCGGTGCCCGTAACGATGGTGCCGCCAACCCGGCGCCCGCATCGGTCTACCGCCATGGACATGCGCCAGAGCGCCACCAGCCTGTCGCCGCTGTAGTCGTACATCACCATGAAGCCCTCGTAGCGCCCAGTGGCAAGCATGGTGTCGGCAGAGGCCGGAACGATGTCGGGAATGGATATGGGCAGGCTGGCATATTTCTCATCATCACCATAGACGTTGCTGAGGTATGTCTCCTCATGCTTGCGCACCATTTCGGCCCTGGCATCACGGCACTTGAGGGCAACGGCGCGCCGAAGGCAGTAATTGGCGGCTGCCGAGTCTTGCATGCACCCGAATCCGTTGCGGTGGCAGATGCCCAACATATACCACGACATTCCATCTTTCATCCCTGCAGCCTCACGAAAGGCCGCAACTGCCGCGGCATAGTCTTGCCCGCAACCCAATCCCTTGTAGAGCATATAGCCTTTTGCATACAGGCACTGGCGATTGCCGGCATCGGCTCCTTTTGAAAAACAAGTATATGCACGGACAAAATCACGGGCCACGCCTCCACGACCCTCCTTGTACATCATCCCGAGCACATGATATGCCTTGGCATAGCCCGCACCGGCGGCTTTGCCCAACAGTTCGGCCGCGCGATTGCCGTCAACGGCAACGCCACGGCCCAACAGGTAGACATTGCCGAGGCTGAACATCAGGTTGGCTGCCGAATCGGCCTCCACGGCTTTTTCGAGCGTTCTGGCGGCACGCTGCAACTGTGCCGGCGAACTGTTCCGGTTGCCCAACACCTTGATGGCACCTACAGCATCTTGGTTGTCGTACATGGGGGTGAGATGGGGCGACGAATTTCCATGGATTAGGTCCGACGGCTTCTCGCGCTCGGCGGTCAGCCTTATTCCGCCGTCAACAAGCATCACTGAATCGTTGGCGACAAACCTTCGGTTGTCCCACTCCCACATATTCCGCTTACTGTTTACAACAAACTGTGTATATTCTGCCAGCCGCTTTTCGGCTTCCTCATATCTTCCTGCCTGGTATTCCATGTATCTCAACTCCGCGTTTGACATCGTTTCGTCTGACATGTCGGGATTGTCAAGCCCGGAATTGGAGTAACACTTCACGCTGCCCGGGTCAACCTCGGTTGTTATCAAGCCGCCCGCCACACTGTAACGGCCACGGAGCCTGATGTAGACTGTGCCGCCGCCGACCGTGCCAGCCAGACGGCCAGACCTCTTGCCGCGCACAGTGGAAACATGCCGCCTGCCGGCGGCGGTGCTACCCGATACGTTCAGCCTGAATGTACCAACGTTGCGGAATTCGAAAATGCCTTTATATTCATTGCATACTGCCGACAGATACAGACTGTCGAGAAAGGCTTGTGAACAATACCACTTGCCAACGACACCACTGGCCCTGCCCGGCTGCAACAGCCCAAACATCATTGCTACAATCAATAACGCATTCTTCATACACTATTTCATACAAATCTGCATTCACAACTATACTGCGCCCGACTGATGGCATGAGGCATCACAGCCATGCACGGGCTGCAATGGACATTGGCGGGCACAACCATTCGCAACACCGGGATGCCCTGCAAGGGCACTATATGCGCTTATGCGCAAACTTAACAAGTTTTATCAACAAAAGCAAACGTAACCCGGACGAAGTGCGGATACCACCCAACATTTAACACTCTTTACGGAATGGGGCAAAAAAGACTTTTCGGAAAAAGCTTAAATGGGTTATTATTATAAGTAGCTGTTCAAAATTAACCGATACAATAGACCTTGCAGCTGTCCTCTATATCTTTGCCACCATCTTGTGTGCTCTTTCGGGCCGCATACCAAAGTCTCATCGGTCGCGTAGCCCGCTACGCTCTCTCTTCGGACTTTGGCATGCTTCTCCGAAATAGCGCACAATTTGATGGCAATTAATTTTGGACAACTACTTAGCCCTGCAAAGCAGCATTCCACGGCCGTTGTTCGGAGGCCGACACCCGATTGGGGACAATACGGTGAAAAAACATGTACAACTTCAGGCAAGCAAGAAAGCCACAGGCCGCAACCTTGACTGAAGCACATAAAGAATATGCTGCGTTTGGGATTGTGAAACGACACGTATCGGGATGCGATACGGCAAATATGGAATTGCCATACGGCAACATACGCAATGACAGCAGCGCCCACGAAACGCACGACATTGCCCACACTGCAAACGGCCATCACGAAGACAAGGGCGCAGCATGCGGCAAGCCCCCCACTACACTGCCCGTGGCAGGAGGGGAGGCCAGCCTGCACAACAGCCCTGCACAACAGCAAACGGACGCAGGCGCAAGCCTTTACTTAAAGAGGCGCTTCACGGTATGCACGCTGCCATCGGCCATTAATGACTTCCAGATAGAGCCAGGCGTCCGGCGACCCTATGCGACGGCCCTGCATGCAAAACAGCACTGCGCGGCACAGCCGGCCATGCCCATCAAACGCCCCCATTGACTAACGCCATGTGGCATCGCTCCACCAAGTGCAGCCACAGGCTTTCTGCACCATGGGTTAATGGCAAATGGCCGCCCGCATTGGACATCCATCCGGCAAGGCTATGGCGTAGGGGGCATGGTGGCGTCTGGTAGTGCTGCACGCCGCATTATTTATGGATGAGGGCGGCAAACTCTCTGAACCGGGTGAGGTTGTCGAACAAATCGAGGTCGAAGACCACCTCCGACCCGTCGGTGAGCTCTACCGTCAGCAAGCCGTCTTCTTCGTCATAGCTGACGGCCGTGATGTCGGCTATCAACAGCTCGCGCATCTCCGACTTGCGCCTGCCTGCAAACGGATAGGTGATGCGGCCGCCGTCGACAGTGATTACGCCTCCGGCCTTGGCCAGCAAGCGCGCATGCCTGATGGCCATGAGCACCCTGATTATCAAGACATGCCCCGCAACAACGAGGATGACCGTGGTTGGAAACGGGTCGAGGATGCGGGCGGCGCCAATTTTTATACCGAAAGGATGGACAATCGGTACGAGTATGAGCATCAACGACAGAATAATGTTGACCAAGTTGTCGCGGTAAACGGACTTGGCCACGTAATTGAACGTTTTCATCGAGTAACAGTTTATTTTGATAATAAGCTATTGTATCTTCAGACAGCCCGACATAAGGCCATGCCCTACTGCGGGCATGGCCCCAAGCCAAGATGTAACCATGTGGCGGAACAATGGTCAATCATCCAACGACACGGTGCCGTCGGGATTGACATTGACATCGGCAGTGTAATATACATTCACCACCTTGCCGGCGCTTTCCTCGGTCTCCTTACCGTCTTCGGTGAAACCGATGGATATGGATTTCTTTATCGAACCGACTTCGGCTTCGTTTACACCCAGCGACAACTTCTCCGGAAGCACCTCATTCATGTCGAAAGACCTGACCGACTTGAATGTGCATCCCTGCGGAACGAGCTTCTTTGCCTCGGTGATGTATTTCTCCAACTGAGCCGGGTCTATCTCCGACAGCTCTATGCCCTTCAGCTTTTTGTAGTCAATGTCGTTGAAAGACATGCTTTTTTCGTCCATGTCGCCCACAGTGCCGTCGGTATAAAACGTCTGTTTGAACGTCATGTTGTCGGGATTGACCATCGTAAGGTTAACAAACAACATGTTGTTGGTCAGTTCTCCTTTCTCGCAGAAAGACATAGCCACTATCTTAAACCGCTTCTGGTCAACCTTTTCTTTCAGCATATCTATCAACTTGGCATACGACTCGGCCTTGTCCATAGGATATTCTTTTTCTTTCACAAGCGACCCGATGTCGCCCTTGCACGCAGCCAACAGCACTACCATGCAGAACATAACCATTGAATTGATCACTCTCTTCATTTTCATGGATTTTAAAGTTAATATTTTATTTTCTAAAACTACGCCATCACTCGCAACCGACAATGCCCTACGGTGGGCCACAGCCGCCACATCTGACATGATGAAGGTGAAAGCCGGCCGTGCCGTCAGGCTGAGGGCCAGGCATATAGGTCGGCAGGGATGCACCTGATGGTGCCTTCCCAGCAGAAGTGGGGCACTATGCCGTCGGTGGGAAGATAGCCATTTGGCAACTCCCTGTCGTCGATGTCGAGCCGGCGCACAAATGCCGTTGCCCCCTCGGCAACGGCCTCCGGCAGAGCCATCTCGTCACGGTCGCCCTCGTCGGCAATCATGTCGATGATGCGCTCGCACCCCGGTGCCACGCGCTGCTTGCCCTCGCTCATGTTCCTCAGGGCCAGGGCCACCCGGCTCACCCACCCTGCGTTGCAGGCATGGGCGTCGTCTGTGGCATACACGCCAACGACTGTGTGTGTCGAGGCATCGTGTTTCTCGCCCTTCCATGCCTCGTCCGGGGCTTTGACCACGCCGACATACACTATCAGCCCCTCGGTGTACTTGCGCAGCCACTTTATCTTTCGGAACCAAGGCGCCCTGCCGGCCATCCTCTTGAAAAACTGGGTTTTCATGCTGCGGGGTATCGCCACATAGGGCGTGAGCCTTTCGAGCGATGTGGGATTGTTCCACCTCGCCCTGTCACGCCTCTGCTGTTCGGCTTCGCGTGCCCTGCGTTCCGCCAGCTGTTCGCGGTATGCACTCACGTCGAGCCCTTGCGCCTCGAGCTTGTCAAGGTCGTTCTCGGTCATTTTCCTCTCCCATTCAGATGCAGCATACTTAACAACTCCCATAGCTATACCATGTCTGAACTTTCACCTGTCAGCTTGATTGCCGTACCACACTTGCCTCCATCGGGGCCGCCCCCGGTGCCACAGGCGCGGGCACCCCACAGCGGCAAGCCGCCGTCCGGGATGCCCGCCCTTCTGCTTAGGGCCGGGCCATGGCTTATGGCGCGGGCCGAAGTATCATCTGACCACCTGCTTACGTGTTACAACGCTTCCGTCAGGCATGGTCGACTTAACCACATACAGTCCGCCCTGCGGCGAGCTGACGCTGCGCCCCTGCAGGTCGAAGTATTCAGTGCGCACGGGCGCCGTGGCGGCATCGGTGCGGCCTATGCCCGTTGCGGCCATCCACCATGTGATGCCCGACTCATTTGTCACGCCATCCACCGTGTAAACGCTCTGTATGCCCAGCCCGTCGACATTCTCCTCGTAGAGGTAGAAGCGGTGGTAGTCGCCGTAGGCCAGCGGGAAGTCGTAGTCGTCGGAGAAGTTGTAAGATACCAGGCTCATGGGCTGCTGCAGCTTTACATACTTGTCCGTGGTGAAGGTGTACACCGACTCCGGGCCCATGTAAACTCTGTACGACAGCCTGTTTGCGCTGATAGGGTTGCCGTCGACATCCTTGCTTGGCAGGTTGAACTTCACCTCCCGCCCAAACGACGGGCTGTAGCTGCCCACATCGTAGAACTCGGGTGCAGCCGGCACGGCCGGCTTCAGGTCAACGCGCGAGTATGTAGGGTGGAAATAAGCCTCCAGCAACTTGCCTCCCGTGATGTCGGCAGTGATGGCATAGAGGCAGTCGTCGGCCGATGTTATTGTGCCGGCGGCCTCGTCGAAGGTAAGCTCAATCTTGTCTGCCAAGTCGAGGTGGGTGCCGTCTTCGGCCTGGCGCAGCTTGCCCGGCACGAGGAAGTAGTGCAGGCCCCACGATTCGTCGGCCCCGACATACTGCGGCTCAACCACTATGCGTCCGTCGGCATAGCTTCCCTTTATCCAGTAACCCTTGCCGGGGTTCTCCGGGTCGCTGATGTACGCGGTGTTGCCGTCGATGGCCACCTCGGCCTGCGCTGACAGTTTCTCGTTTTGCCGCGTGGTGTAATCAAAGCCGTAAGGCTTGGGTGTGAGCCCCTCGGGCAGTGTAGTCAAGTGGTAAGGGCTGGGCATCACTGTCAGCTCGCTGACGCCTGTGCCAAGGAAAGTGCCTCCCCTGAGCACAATGCCCAGCAGGGCCTTTGGGTTGCCGAACGTCTCGCCCTCGGCCCTCTGCTGCCTGAGCACGCCTTCGCTGTAGGTGAAATAGATGTCGGTGTCTACCGTGCCGTCTTCCTTCACGTCGGGCAGAACCTGGGCAGAGCCGCCGTCGTAGCTCACAGCCATCCTCATCACGTAAATCATGTCGCCCTCGTCATAGTCTATCGCCTGCGGCGTATGGGCCACGTAGCGCCCGTCGCCCACTGGCTCGAGCTTGAGGTAGGAGTTCGAGCGGTAGCCCGGTATGGGGTTCAACACATACAGGTTGCCGTCGGCACCCTTTACGTATGAGGCTATTCCGTTGTAGGTCTGCTGCATGTATAGGTTTCCCGAGTCGTAGATTAAAGAGAAGTTCTTGCCTATGACGTCGGTAACGTCCTCTCCGTCGGGCTTGTCATAAATGATGTCCGACTCTCCCGGCCATGTCACCTGTGCGGCCGACGGTGCCTGGGCATTGGCAAAACATGCCATTGCCATCAGTCCAATACCAAGTAAAGTTTTCTTCATACGATGCTGTTTTGTGAGGCAGGCCTGCTTGCGGGTAGCGCCAAGCCCACCGGGGTTAATACTTTGCTGTTGCTAATCGGCTGTCGATGGGCGCCCAAACAGGGTTACGGTTGCTCTCATCGGCCGTACATTTGGATGCTGTTGAATCTCTATGCCGTTTTTAATGTATGTAGAGCGACAAGGCGCCACCAAGCCCCCTGGGCCACAGATAAACACGGGGCGGCATCATTTCCCCCTACTTTACGGCGGTCAAAAATGAAAAGCGCCATGCCACAGCCGGATTGTGGCCGGCGCCCCATCGTGACCACTGCCTGTCACTCTTGCTAATTACAAATCCATTAAACGCTCCCTTTTGCCTTACTCCCAGTGGCATCACGCCATGCAGATGCAGCCTCCGGCTTGCTGCACCATGGGGGTCAGGACATAGGCCCGCCGGCCTTAAGCTTCTCTTTAACAAAGGATTTCTGCATGAGATGCCCGGGAGCCAAACAACTACTGTAATCCCCTACTGATGAAACACAGAGGATAGGGTACTTGCTGTCAACCAAAACCATTCTAAACCTACTTTCCATTTGCATCTGACAAGCTGAGCTCACGAAATAACTCGCTCGCAAATATAACGATTTTATATGTTAACGGAAAATAATTTTTATTCAAATATTGCATTTAAACGGTCATTTAACATACTTTGTATGCGTTTATTCGCATTTCGTATATAAAATAAAACGAAACAAACAAGCACTTTTATACACTTATTTACATCCATTGCAAGTTGTCATGACGTCCGCTTAATTTGGCGGAGACGAAGGTGATGTTGCGCCAGATGGATGTGCGCGTCAACAGGCCACCACCACGGCATGGCGGCGATGGCTGGCGGCGGCAGGCAGGTATGGGCCCGCCGTTTACAAAATAATTGTACAACGCGATGAAAATAACGGCCGGGCGTTGGCCGCATTTGAAATATTTCGTAACTTTACCAACTGTAAACCAGAACAAATCGGTGACAATAACTACAGTTGGAATGAAACACTACAGACATGGAACCTGCCTGTGGCAGCGACTGGCTACGGCCGTCGTGGCAGCCTTGTGCGCCCATGCGGCTTGCGCCTCAACGCTGGCCGAGCGCATCGACTCTATAATTGGGGACAAAAAGATGACGGTGGGCGTGGCCGCGGAATACGCCGACATGCACTTCGTGCTCAACGACTCGGTGCGCTTCCCGCTGCTCAGCGTATTCAAGACCCACGTGGCCATGGCCGTCACGGCAAGGATGCAGATGGACGGGATAAGCCCCGACAGCGTGGTGCACATTGACAAGGGGCGACTGAAGAAAGACACCTACAGCCCGCTGCGGCAGAAACACCCCGACAGCGACATTGACATAACGATAGCCGAACTGATGCGCTACAGTGTGGCCGAGAGCGACAACAATGCCTGCGACATTCTGATTGACCTGGCCGGAGGCATAGACTATGTAGACATGTACATCAGGAGCCTCGGCGTCAGCGGTTTCAGCATTAGCGAGACTGAGGCTTCGATGCACGCCGACAGGCAGCTATGCTATGCCAACTGGAGCTATCCACAGTCTATGCTCGACGTGCTGAAGGTGGTGTTCGCCCCCGGCGACACCCGGTTTGCGCTGCTGCGCGGCATCATGCTCGGCACGTCTACCGGGCGCGACAAGATTCCCGCCGGTGTACCCGAGGGCATGGCAGTGGCCCACAAGACCGGCAGCTCCGACCGCATAGGCGGCATCAAGGCAGCCGACAACGACGCCGGCGTGGTGATGCTGCCCGGGGGCAACTGCTACATAGTGGTGTTCATAATGGACTCTGCCGAGACCGACAGCACCAACGCCGCCACCATTGCCGCCATCACCCGGGCTGTGCTGGCCGAGGCCGGGTGCGATGGCTCTGCCAAGCAATGAGCCAGGAAAGGCAATCCGCCGCCGATGCGGGCCAGGGTGGCTCGCTCCGGCGGCGGATTGTGCTGTCGTCAACGCCTTGCAGCGGCCTGCGCTCAGAGTTCCTTGCGCAGGGCCTCGGCCATGCTCGCATACTCTGCCTCGGTGAGGTAGGTCTGCTGAGGGTTCATGCGGAACACACCCCCGAAGTCGGGGCCGCCCACATACTTGGGAACGAGGTGGAAGTGAAGGTGCTCGAGCGTGTCGGCGTATGCCCCGTAGTTTATCTTGTCCGGGTTGAACACCTTCTGCATGGCCCGCGTAACGCGCACCACGTCGCTCATGAACGCATTCCGGTCATCGTCGCCGAGCAGGTTTATGTCGTCTACATGGTCTTTGTAAGCCACGAGGCAACGTCCGCGGTATGTCTGCTCCTTGAATATGAAAACACGCGAAACGCTCAGTTCCGCCACTTCAATCATAAGGTTGTGCAACGTCTCATTGCTCTGGCAATAGAGACACTCCTTTGGGTCACTCTTCATAATAATATCGTTTAAATGGATTAAGTAGCTGTTCAAAATTAACCGATACAATATACCTTGCAGGTGTCCTCCATATCTTTGCCACCATCTTGTGTGCTCTTTCGGGCCGCATGCCAAAGTCTCATCGGTCGCGTAGCCCGCTACGCTCTCTCTTCGGACTGTGGCATGCATCTCCTACATAGCGCACAATTTGATGGCAATTAATTTTGAACACCTACTTAGTTTCGTAATTTGTCACAAAAATACGAATAAAAAACGGAAGCGGCAAGCCTTTTGCCAACAAAAGTGGCGGGCCGGCGGCGCCGTGGCGGCAGCCGTCTGCAAGGCCCCCTCGGGCATTCAGCCGCCGGCATCGAGCAGCCGCTCCATGGCGTCGACTATGTAAGGCTTCCACCCGGCGAGCAAGTCGGCAAACGTCTCGCCGTCGTCAAGCAGCACCGTACGGCACAGGTTGCCGGCCACAAACGGCATGGTGAGCATCGAGTAGAACGTCAGGAACAGGTAGCGCATGGGCACCTGCCTGAGCCGGCCGCTGTCCATCTCGCCCTGCAGTCCCTGCCTTACCGACTCGATATACTGCCCCAGCCTCATCTCCATTATCGTTCGCACCACACCGTCGAAGTCGCGGTGCATCTCACGGACAATGAACATGGGCAGGCCAGGGTTGGCCCCGAACACATCGTAATACGCGTCGACCACGCTCGCCACCCGCTCTCCTATGGGGCGGTCGGACTGCAGCACAATGTCTTTCACCCGCGGCACCAGCGTGCCCACTATGCCGCCGAACACGGCGTCGAACATGCGCTCCTTGGTGCGGAAATAATAATGCAGCGTGGGCCTGTTGATGCCGGCGCGCGAGGCAATGTCGCTCATGCTCGTGCCAACGAAGCCCCGCTCGATGAACAGTTGTCGGGCAGCGTCGACAATCCTTGCCTCAAGCCCCCCGGTGTGGTTCTTGTCTGTTGCCATAAGCTAAACACACTCTTTAAGGTTGTCGACGAAAAGCAGCAAGCGGTTTCTCACATTGACATCGCTAACGCCGCTGTCGAAGTCGAGCGACAGTATGCTGAGCCCGGGGTAGAGCCTCTTTATGCGCTTCTCGATGCCCTTCGACACGATGTGGTTGGCTATGCACCCAAACGGTTGCAGGCTCACCACGTGGGTGACGCCCTGCCTGGCCATCGACAGAATCTCGCCCGGCAGCAGCCACCCCTCGCCAAACTGTGCGCAGAGCGAGACAACGCTCCCGGCCTCGGCCGCCTCGTCGAAGATGTCGGCGAAAGGCGTGAAATAGCGGAAACGGCTACCCGCGGCGTTGGCCCTGTCTATGCGGCGGCGCACCCACTTGTAAGCCCACCGCATGACGGCACGCGGCACGCGGCTCCGCTCCAGCGAGCTCTCGGCGTTGACCTTGCCGTTGACAAACGCCTGCATGAAGAAGTCGGTGAGCATGGGCGGCACCACCTCGATGCCCTGCTCCGTCAGCCAGTTGGTCATGTCTTTCTGGGCGAAGGGGTTGAACTTTAGGAATATCTCGCCGACCACGCCCACCCGCGGTGCCTGGCGGTCGGTCACAATGCCGTCGAAGGCCTCGGCCGCCTCGCCCAGCGCCGTCCACAGCGCGCCGGTGTCGTTGGCCTCGATGGCCCCGACGGCCCTTTCCATGTACAGGTCGCGCAGGCGTGCAGCCTGTCCCTTCTCGCGTTCCCTTACCACCGAGGCGTAATAAAACTTGGCCAGGCAGTCGCTGTATAGCAGCGAGGCCAGCACAATGCGCAGTATTCGCGCCCAGTTGACCCTGAAGCCTGGCTGGTCGTTGCTGATGCCCGAGCCCGAGGCGAGCGATATGACTGGCACCCCGGGATACCCGGCCTCGGTCAGGGCCCGCTTTATCAGCGAGATGTAGTTTGAGGCACGGCATTGCCCGCCGGTCTGCGTCATTATCACGGCCGTGTCGCGCGGGTCGTAGCTTCCCGACCTGAACGCCTTTACGATGTCGCCAACGATGAGCGTGGCCGGGTAGCAAATCTCGTTGTTGGCGTATTTCAGCCCGTACTCGGCCGACTGTGCGTCGCTCACCGGCAGGTTTTCCACGTCGTAGCCTGCCCGCCGCATCAGGGGCGGTATGAGTGGCGAGATGAACGGTGTGAAGAACGGTGCTATAATCTTGCGCCGGCGGTCGGCCGTGCCAAACACCGGCGTGCCGGCAAACGCTGCCCCGGCCTCGGTCTTTCCGCCGCTCAGCGAGTATCTCATGCTGTCGATCACCGACCGCACGCGCAGCCTGATGGAGCCGAGGTTGCTCACATCGTCAATCTTGAGCAGGGTGAGCGCCTTGCCGTGCTGCCTCAGCAGGCTGCGAATCTCGTCGGTTACGAATGCGTCGGGGCCGCAACCAAACGAAGTCATCTGCATGAACTGAACGTTGGCCCCCTGCCGCCCGGCCCACTCGGCAGCCTTGAGTATGCGGTTGGTGTATGCCCACTGCGACACGAAGTTGACATCTTTCACCGTCGTGTCGGTACACCTCACTATGTCTTCAGTTATCACGTCGACGCCCATCGAGGCTATCATGTCCGACAGCTTGTGCTGTATGAGCGGGTCTGAATGGTACGGACGGCCGGCAAGCAGCACCACCAGGCGCTTGCCACCATTGTCAGAGAGCACGCTGCTGTTGTAGTCCATAAGCTCGCGGCCGTAGCGGTCGAACTCTGCCACAGCCTCGGCAAAGGCCTTGCGGGCCACGCCGCGCCCTATGCCGAGCGACGCGAGGTAGGCCGCACACTGCCTGCCGAGCAGCTTGCGGTCTTTGAACGTTATGGCCGGCGTGTCTATTGGCACGCTCCCGGCCTGTACGCTCTTCACCACCTCTGAGTAGCCCGACACCACGGGGCAGTTGAAACTGTTCTGCCCGCCCTCGAGCTTCTCGTAGACCACGAACGGCATGAATATGCGGTCGACACCTTTCTTCACCAGGTTCTCTATGTGGCTGTGGGCCAGCTTGGCCGGAAAGCAGATGTTGTCGGACATGACCATGCGCGCGCACGACTCATAGCCGCCAAACGACGATGGGTCGGACAGCACCACCCGCAGGCCGCACCGCGAGAACAGAGTGTGCCAGAAGGGGTATTCCTCATACATGTTGAGGCACCGCGGTATGCCGATGGTGGGCGCAGTCAAAGCCGCGCCGGCGCTGCGGCCGAACAGGGCCTCCAGCTTGTGGGCGTAGGCGTTGACGCCCGGTGCCACCTTTGCGCCCTTGTTGGTGAATATGCGCTCGCAACGGTTGCCCGAGTAATAGCGGTTGCCGTTGCCGAAGGCATACGACACCACCATGCACCCGTTTTCGCAGCCGTGGCAACGGTGGCGACCGGTGGTGCAGGCCGAGCTGGCAAGCATATCGCCCAAGGCCACACTGCGCCCACGATTGGCCCGGGCATAGAGGGCGCAGCCTATGGCGCCCATCAGTTCGGGGCGGTCGCTGCGGTAGACGTGGCGGCCGGTGAGCTTCTCGAACGCGCGCACCACGGCGTCGTTGCGCATGGTTCCGCCCTGCACCACGATGTGGCGGCCCAGCTCCTCGGGGCCCTTTAGCCTGAGCACCTTGTAGAGGCAGTTTTTCACCACCGAGTAGGCCAGCCCCGCTGCGATGTCGGCCACGGTGGCCCCCTCGCGCAAAGCCTGCTTCACCTTTGAGTTCATGAACACGGTGCAGCGCGTGCCAAGGTCGTAGGGGGCGGCGGAACTGCAGGCCGCCGACGCAAAGTCGGCCACGGTATATCCCAGCGACTTGGCGAAGGTCTCGATGAACGAGCCGCAGCCCGACGAGCAGGCCTCGTTGATTTCCATCCTGTTTATCACGCCCCCGCTCACGAATATGGCTTTCATGTCCTGCCCGCCGATGTCGAGTATGAAGCTAACGTCGGCGGCAATGTGGCGCGCAGCCATGTAGTGGGCCATGGTCTCGATGATGCCGTGGTCGAGCCTGAAGGCCGCCTTGAGCAGGTCTTCGCCGTAGCCCGTAGAGCAACTGCCGGCCACCACGGCCTCGGTGCCTGCCTCGCGGCACCTGCCGGCAAAGAGTTCCAGCCCCCTGCGCGCCGTGGCTATGGGGTCGCCGTCGTTGTTGTGGTAGTAGTCGAACACCAGCTCGCCGCGGTCGTTGAGCACCACTATCTTTGTGGTGGTCGACCCCGAGTCGATGCCCACCACCACCTCTTCCCTGCCTGCCGCCAGCGGTGCCCGGGCCATGCCGTGGGCACTCATGCGCCGCGACCACCCGTCGTGGTCGGCATCGCCGCTGAAGATGGGCTCCAGGCTACCCGAGGGCCGTCCCGACGAGACAAGGCGGCCGCCTACAAGGGCCGACAGCTCCGACAGGCTCGTGAACGACAGGGCACCGGCCGACAGGGCCGCGCCGTAGGCCGGCATGAGGTGGCCGCCGTCGGGTATCACCACGTCGGATTCCGACAGGTTGAGATAATCTACAAATGCCTTGCGCAGGGCCGGCAGAAACGTCAGCGGACCGCCGCAGAAGAGCACCGGGGGCTTGATGTCGCAACCGTGGGCCAGGGTGACCACCACCTGCACGGCCACGGCATGGAACACCGAGGCGGCTATGTCGGCCTTGGGCACATTCTTTGATATGAGGTTCTGTATGTCGGTCTTGCTGAACACACCACAGCGCGAGGCTATGGTGTAAACGTTTGACGCCTTGTCGGCCAGCGCGCTAAGGTCGGCCGTGCCTACGCCGAGCAGTATTGCCATCTGGTCGATGAATGCCCCGGTGCCGCCGGCGCAGTTGCTGTTCATGCGGAGGTCTGACGCCCGCCCGCCGTCGAGGAACACTATCTTGGCGTCCTCGCCGCCGATGTCGATCATCGAACGCACGCCGGCATGGCCCTGCCCGACGGCCCGGGTGGCCGCCACCACCTCTTGGACAAACGGCAGCGAGCAGCGCTCTGACACGCCCATGCCCACCGAACCGGTGATGCACACCGAGGCCGGCACGTCGCCAAAACGGCCCTGAAGCTCGTCAATGAAGCCAAGCAGCACCTCGCGGGCCTTGGCGTTGTGGCGCTTGTAATCGGAATAAAGGCGTTGGCCGCCGTCGCCAAGTACAACAATCTTGGCCGTAGTCGAACCTATGTCGATGCCAACTCGTATCATCTTTAAATAGCTTGTTTCCATGTCTGACACTATTGTCAGACACAAAAGTAAGTAAAAAAGTGCAAACGGACTTGACGCCTGCCCTCCTTTAAACATTGATTAAATGCTTTTAACAGAGAAAAAGAACAATATATAAGACAAACAGGGGCTTTTCAGGAGTTAAGGAGTTAGGAAGTAAAGGAGTTAAGACAATAGTTTTTCTTGCTGGATTTATGTAGTTAACGTGAGTTCGATGAATTATAACTATTTGTAAATTTGGTGATTAGCGAAAAT